>Ga0315336_1000105_pt1 | contig 405070 bp, 358 predicted proteins | sample ASW5metaG_FD_204512 | JGI IMG/M metagenome (GOLD analysis project Ga0315336, IMG submission 204512) | Ammonia-oxidizing marine archaeal communities from Monterey Bay, California, United States - ASW #5 | ecosystem: Environmental > Aquatic > Marine > Intertidal zone | place: USA: California... | reverse complement strand
TCGCGCTCCGCTGGAGTCAGCTTCAGCGGTTTCAGTCGAGGCCCGGTGGTCGTCTTCGCCTTCATAAAGAAAAGGCGTCTACGGGTCCTATAATGTTACGCGAACTTTAGAAACGGGACACTAGCGAGCTACATCAACGACGACTGGAACGCCGTGCACTTGACCGCTCGCGGAAACACGCTGACGCACATTATCAACGACCGCTTGATGAGCGTCGTGATCGACGACGACGTTCCCAACCGACCTGCCGACGGGCTGATCGGCGTGCAGGTGCACGTCGGCCCGCCAATGAAGGTCGAGTACCGCAACATCCGCTTGAAGAACTGGTAGGGAGTCGAGCTATCGGGGCCGGGCTACCACGACGAACTGGAAGGCCCAGAAAGTCTTGCATAGCCGCGCCAGCAAGAAGTTGGCGGCTTCCAGGGCGCGGACGATTGGACCGCCGGCAAGACCAGGCAGCACGATGTCGAAGGGGATGACGGTTGGAGTGATCCGCTCGACGACAAATCCACTTCGATGCAACAGATTCTCCCAGTTGCGCCAAGCGTAGAAATGCAGATGGGTCCTGTCGAAGAGCCCGCGATCTTCCTCGGGAATCCGTCCCACAAGATAGTTCAGACGAACGTACCAATGAGCGCTGTTCGGCAGGGAAGCAACCAAACGGCCGTCGGAATCGAGCGCCTCCCTTAGCCAGACGAGCGCGGCTTCGGGGTCAACCAGGTGCTCCAGCACGTCTCCGCAAAGGGCGATGGAGAAGCGCTCGGAGAGATGTGGACGCTCGCGGTTGAGGTCGGCCTCGATCACGTCCACCTGATCTCTCAGGCCGGCGGCGACGCTGCCGGGCTGCGCTAGGCAGACTACCCGACGACCGCGCTCGGAAAGGAGGCGGCTCAGGTAGCCTTCGCCGCCGCCGACATCGATCACGGAGCCTTTTCCGTCGGCGGGCACAGCCTCAACTAGCCTGGTGTGGCTGCTGTAGGGGCTGGATTTGTGGGTGTAGGCGCTTGGGCGCGTCCCGACGGAGTCCTGCATGTCCGTTGGCGCGATAGCGACGCCGGCCGCCGCGCTATGACTTTTGAGCTGATACGGCAGGGCCATAGCGCGTGGCAAGGCTGTCTAGACTGCGCTGCGGCCAGACTTGTTCGCGATGCAGCAGATACCAACACAAGAGCCGAAGGATCGACAGACCGTAGAGAGCGCTGTTCCAAAAAGAGATCGATGACGCTTCCGCAAAGTAACGCGTCGGAACAGGGATCTCTACGATTCGCTGCTGCAAGCATACAAACTGCGCCACAATCTCTTGGTCAAAGATGAATGCGTCGGAGTTCATCTCGAAATTGACGCTTTGCAACGCATGACGCGAATAGGCGCGGTATCCGGTGTGGTATTCGGAAAGCTTCAAGCCGAAGGCCCAGTTCTCGAAACGCGTAAGCAGACGGTTACCTGCAAACTTCCACCAGGGCATGCCCTGTTTCATGGGGCTGATTCCCATGAGGCGCGACCCGAGCACAACGTCGGCCCGTCCCTCTTGGATCGGGGCGATCATCTCCGGGAGCAGAGTCGGGTCGTACTGATAGTCGGGGTGCAGCATGACGACGATGTCCGCACCCAGCCGCAACGATTCGCGATAGCAGGTCTTTTGGTTGGCGCCGTATCCGTAGTTGCGATTGTGGATGAAGACTTCTATTCCCAGATCCTTGGCGACCTGAAGCGTCTCGTCGGAGCTGCCGTCGTCCACCAGAATGACCCTGTCGACAAGATCGCGAGGTATGTCGCCATAGGTCCGGCGCAGGGTCTGGGCCGCATTGTAGGCGGGCATCACGACCACAACCTTTGGCTTCGACTTCTGCGAAGCCGGTTCGGCATCTCGCGAGACGGTTGCTGTTTGCTGCGCCACTAAGGGCAGTTATATCCCAGCTTCGGCCGGGAGCTTACGCGGGCCTTGCCTTAGCGATACTCAGGGTTCCTCCTTAGAGGAGTACTGCATCAGTACCACGCCGACGCCCGTTTTTAGGCGTTCCGCGGAGAAGCGGCCCGGAAAACGAAGGCCGACCCACTCCTCCAGGCGCTGCTCATAGGAGGTTCGCCGGTTATCGGCGGCGCAGTCGCAGGAGAGGTAGTAGAAAGTGCTGCTGTTCTGGATCACCGGGACGACCGCGCGCTCGAAATACTCTTGTCGTCCCTCGATCTCCCAGTTGTAGCTAAGCAGTGTCAGTGGGAAGTCCGGCGGAGGCCGGCCAGGGCTGCGGAGAGGAGCATACACAGCGGACGATACCGGTGACTGTCTTACTTGGAGGTCATCTTCCACGAAACCGGAACGATACAAGAGGGCCGCTCCAGGATTCGCGGCGAGTCGACTCTCCAGCAGCGCAACCCCACCTCGCCAATCCTGGTATCCCGCGCTTGTAAAGGAACCTGCTTGAGAGAAGGCTGAGGCCAGAAACGCCGCATGCAACGCCGCCCAACCGAGCCAGCCGAAGGCGCTCAGTCGCAACGGAAGCCGACTCACCGCAAGACCGGCGATGAGGCAGGTCGGCACGATAGCGCCGGCGACGTAGCGATAGACGAAGAGATTTGGTCCGAACCCGGCCAGTATCCGCAGCAGGACCAGAGGCGTTAGTGCGGCGATCGCGCCAAATGTCAGCCAGACGACTTCTCGCGAACCTCGTCGGGGCGATCGCGTCGCCGCGAGGGCGGCGCACAGAAGCAAGATCTCAGGTGCGACCGAGAAAAGAACCGTGGCGAAGCTGATCTCGGAGGTCCAAGGCAAGTCCCTGCGGCGGCTCCACAAGGAGAGTACTTGGCTGAGAAACGGCAACGAGAGCAGCACCTGAATACTGACATCCATTAGGAACTTTGGCAGCGGATAGTGCTTCCGGAGCGGCGCCAAGGCCAGATAGCCGATGCCCAAGCCCGCCAACACTATGGCCACAAGATAGTGGGACGCGACCAGTCCTACGCCGCCTAGGATGAACAGGCAACGGCCCAGCGGCCGGCCGTCCTCGACAGCGCGTACGAAACCGTAGAAAGCCAGCGATGTAAAGAGGAGGCTCAGCGCGTAAGGGCGGGCGTCGCCGCCGAGCATGACGCCCAAGAACGACAACCAGAACATGACGCCGCAACTGAGTCCCGCCCAACGGCCGCCCAGCAAGTTTCCAGCAGCGTAGAGCACACCAGCGGCGCCTAGAGTGAAAGCGACCGACGGCAGCCGCAGTATTGTTTCTGACTCCCCAAAAATCGCAACGAACGGCCACAGCAGAAGGTAGTAGAAAGGGGTTTGGCCCTGAAAGGAAATGCTCCGAGATAAGACGGTCGCTACCGTGTCCTCAACCGCCCACAGAGTTCCGTATTCGTCGCCGCCCAAGCTGTTGCCGATTCCGATCAACCGTAGCGTCAGACCAGCGATTAGGGCTCCGATAGCGAGCGCAAGTTGCTTCGCTCCCCAAGCAGTCTTGTGCCGGGCGCTTAGATCCGCATAGCTTTGGAGCGCACTGCCGCCGGATGTGGCCGCGACCCGAGTGGCGGTCACGACCGCCGCAACGAAAAACAGCCAAGGGAGCACCAGCCGAGAATAGCGCAGAGCAGACTCAGCCTACAATCCGAGACGAGCGCATACAGCGGGCGCCTACTCGAGGATCGAGAGACAGTTCTTCTAGGACGGGACCGCGCCCTTGGCTAGCCAGTCCGCACACTCCGGTCCAAGCTCATCCATCGATTTTTTTTCGTAGGCTTCGACCTCTGCGGGAGTCAGAGTGTCCGTCCAGCGGCCATTGGTCCCTTTGTGGATGAAGGTCTGGGCCCCGCCGTCCCAGAACGCTCCGCCCAGCGGCACGCTCTTGGTCGCGTTCCGCTTCATGTAATCAAAGCTGCAGTGATCGACGATCTCATCCCACTTCGATTCATCGATGGGGGTCTCGAGGAAATTTGCGACCCGACGAATCTCCGACGGCATGTCGCGCTTGAGTTCGTTGAAGTGCAGTAGCATCACGTTGGGTAGGTCGCGGATTTCCCACCAGGTGCGGACATTCTCCCAGAACGGCCAGAAAGGATGCCCATCCTGCGAGAACCACTCCTGAAAGTACTGGTGCACGGAATCACAGGGCCGGTCGATCGGCGGGCCTACGCGCCCGGGCGTTTCATTCAGTGCTTCATACCAACTGCCGTTCGCCGTGGCGTGGTGATTGTACATGCTCCACACAACGTCGCGGCCGTCACGGCCGATGTAGATGTACTTCGCCTTCGGCGAGAACGTCAGCGCGTCGACTGGCAGGTGGGTCTTCATGAATCGCCGGTGCTTTTGAGCCTCCACCTCAGGCAGTTTTACCTGCTTCGGCGGGACACGTAGGTCCATCCACGGCGACATCTCCGCCACCTCCAGCCCCTCCTCGCCGTCAAAGACCAACTGCGAGACGATCTGCTGGACCCAAGTCGTTCCCGACTTGGCGTAGGTGCCGATTACGATGTCGTCGTCTCGGAATTCCAGGTCATTCCAGATCGTCGAATCGAAGTGGTGGTTGTGCATTTCGCGCTTCTTGCGCGGCCAAGGGGTGTCCGTCATTGGTAGAAGTGCCCGCCCTCGATTATAGACGCAGGGGGGAGCGGCAATAGAGCGCCTCGGGCCCTCCTTGATCAGGCCACGGGCTAAAACCCGACCCTATCGTTCCGGAATCGGTCGCCTACTGCAGGTAGCCCAGGCTGCGCAGAGCTTCTATGTCGCGCTCGGTCATCGTAGACTCGGCGTCGTCGAGGTCGGTTGACTGGAACCAGCGCAAAAAGCGGTCATGCTCGTCGGCGTCGCGCGATCCGTTCTCAGACAGCTCGGCAGGATCGAGTTCCCCGGGGTCTTGGTCCAACTCAAAGAGCTGCACTGCTTTATCGCCCGGGTTCCATATGAACTTACGCCGGCCTTCGGTACGGCCCGCAAGCAGAGGCAGATTGGAAACCGGGCTTGTCCACATCCACGAAATCCATGCCGGCGCAACGCCCTTTTTGCCGCCGAAAGCCACGTAGCGAACGTTCTGCTCGGGGGGTTCGACCTCACCCAATGCCGCACGGCTCAGATCGCGCCCCGAGAAATCGAGACCAATCTCGGAATCGGCGAGCGTCTGGGGTGCGGCCAATCCCAGCAACGTCGGCGCTAAGTCGAGCAAAGAGACATTCGACGAGACAACCCGGCCGGCGGGGATACGATTCGGCAGGCGCATGACCCAGGGAACTCGAATCGTGTTTTCGGTTAGGCGACGCCCGTGGCCGACGTAGCCATGTTCTCCGAGACTTTCGCCGTGATCGGAGACCAGCACGACCAGAGTCGAATCCCGCAAGCCGAGCGCATCAAGCGTGTCGAGCGTCTTGCCGATGTATTCGTCGACGTAGCCGATCTCGGAATCGTAACGTCGGACGCGTTCCGCCATGGCCTGGTCGTACCGTTTGACCGCCTCGCTCGGCTCGCCGATCTGCTCCAAGTCAGCGTAGTCTTGGCGCAGTTTGTTGGGCGAGTGCGGGTCGAAATAGTGCGCCCAGAGCAGGAACGGCCGATTGGGGTCGCGCCCGTCGTTCAGCCAAGAGATCACGCTTGGCGCAACGTCTTCCGCCCAGCGGCTTGAGTGCAGGAGCTGATAACTGCGCGTCAACTCTTCGTCATAGCTGTCGAATCGTTGGTCGAGCTGGGTGAGACGGCCCTTGAGCGGCCAAGCGCTGACAAACGCGGCGCTCTGGTAGTCAAGACCTCTCAGGACCTGCGGAAACGTCAGCCATCTCGAGTCGATCGGGACAGCTACGCCGTTGATGCGCGCCCCGTGCTCTTGCGGAAAGCGGCCCGTGAACATCGAAAAATGCGACGGACCCGTCATCGGAATCACGGCGTGCGCTCGCTCGAACCGAACTCCTTCCGAGGCGAGTCGATCGATGTTGGGGCTGGTCTTGAGGTGGTAGCCGTACGAGGAGAGGTGGTCGGCTCGCAGTGTATCGATCGTGATGAAGAGGACGTTTGGACGGAACGAGGCCGTCTTCGCATTTGTCGAATCCGCAGCTTGCTGCGAAAGCGCCAAAGATGCGAAACATATGGCTCCAGCGAAAAGGACGAGTCTCCGCACGTTAAGAGTGTACCCGATCGCGCCCGTCGAGCGCCTAAACACTTGGAAGCGCCTCAGTGCGCTCGCGGTAAACTTCGAAGTAATGGTCGGCCGTACGATCTCTCACTACAAATTGGCCGAGAAGCTCGGCGAAGGCGGCATGGGCGTCGTCTACAAGGCCGAAGATACAAAGCTTCGTCGTGAGGTGGCGCTTAAGTTTCTCAACGCCGTCTCGCTTTCCGACCAAGAGACAAAGACCCGCTTCTTGCGTGAAGCGCAAGCGGCCGCCGCGCTCGACCATCCCAACATTTGCGGCGTCTACGAAATCGACGAAGTTGACGACAAGCTGTTTATCGCGATGCCGTTACTCGAGGGCGGCCCGCTCGAGGCGCGGATCGGCCAAGGGCCGCGCCCCCTGGCTGAAGTCTATGACGTCTCCATCCAGATGGCGGAAGCTCTTGAGGCGGCACACGACAAACTGATCGTTCACCGCGACATCAAACCGGCCAACGTGATGGTTCTCGAGCGTGCTCGCGGCCGATTGCATTGCGTACTCATGGACTTCGGGCTGGCACGCCTTTCGCAAGCGAGCAAGCTGACACGCGAAGGCAGCCAGATGGGCACTGCGGCCTACATGTCTCCCGAGCAGGTCGAAGGCTCGCTTGTAGACCATCGCAGCGATATCTGGTCGCTCGGCGTTGTGATCTACGAAATGGCGGTCGGACGTCCGCCCTTCGCCGCCGAGTACGAGCAGGCGCTTTTCTACGGCATCCTCAACGAGCAACCCGAGGCAATGACGGCATTGCGCACGGGCACGCCGATGGAGCTCGAGCGCATCGTGGGCAAGTGCTTAGCCAAGAGCCCCGGCGAACGCTACCAGAGCTGCACCGATCTGCTTGTGGACCTGCACGCGCTCAAACGCAGCGCCGACATTGCAACGAGCCAGCCAGCCCGTGCGGCCGTTTCGACGGTTATTTCGCCTCCGGATTCGCCGACCGCCGCGGCAACAATGCCGGAGACCGCCGGGCAGTCGCGTGGGCTCGGCCTGCTGCAAGCCGCGGGGGCCGCGCTGGCGCTGGCGATTGTAGCTGCGGCGACGACCTGGCTTGTTGTGGCTCCCGGCCCTGAGACGGCGGCTTCGCCCGAGTACGAGTTGACCCGCATCACCTGGGACTCCGGGCTTTCGGTCTTTCCCTCTCTCTCTCCCGACGGGCGTTTGCTCGCCTATGCCTCCGATCGCGGAGGCCAAGACAATCTCGACCTGTGGGTGCAACAGATCGACGGCGGCGGCATCATCCGCGTCACCGACAGCCCCACCGACGACATCCGGCCGTCGTTCTCGCCCGACGGCACAAAGATCGTCTTTACCCGTATGGGCGAAGGAATCTACGTCGTGCCCACACTTGGCGGAGACCCTTATCTGGTCGCCGCGAACGGCACGCATCCCGCGTTTAGTCCCGACGGCATGAGCGTAGCTTATCGCCTCGCAGGCGATCTCTACTATTCGCCGATCAGCATGGGTGACCCGGTAGAGCTGCTTTCGGAGGTCGGCGGCATCGGGCCGCCGCTGTGGGCTCCCGACGGCGCTCACGTACTTGCCTATGCCCGGCGCCGCGGCGTGGGGCCAGATTGGCTGCTGACGCCGATCGACGGTTCCGAGCCGCAGCCGCTGGGCGCCCGCGAAGTGTTTGAGCGCAGCGGCCTGGTCTTCCCCTACCCGGAGGCTTGGAGCTGGGGCGCCGGGGGGATCCTGTTCGGTGAATCTGGAGAGCTTTACGTAGCTCCTGTCGACGTCGAGAGCTGGAGCGTTTCTACGCCGCGCAGGCTGACTTTTGGCTCCGGCGTAGAGGCGCTGCCGTCAGGCTCGCAAGACGGTAAGATCGCTTTCGTCAACATCGAGCAGCGGCGCGATATTTGGAGCTTGCAGCTCGACCCGGCCACGGGAGAGGCGGCCGACGAACCGGTTCGAGTGACGGAAGCGGAGTCCAGCGACACCGCGGCCGACATCGCCGCTGATGGGAGCCGCATCGCCTACATTTCGAACCGCTGGGGCGGCCAAGACTTGTGGACGAAGGATCTGGCCACCGGCAAGGAAACTAACCTCAGCAACGATACTGCCCTTCAACTGTTTCCCGTTCTCAGCGCGGACGGCCAACGGATCGCTTATGCGACTCGCGAGGGTAGGAAGTTCGCCATCTATGTCCGGCCGTTCGAGGGCGGAATCGGACGGTTGCTTTGCGACGACTGCGGCCCGCCGCGGAGCTGGTCTCCCGACGGTCGTTGGTTGCTCTACGACGGCCCGGGGTCTCCTGGAATGAAGGTGCTCGATACGGAGAGCAGCGCGAGCTCCACCATCTTGCGGTCGGAAGGCGTACGCATTCGCTCCGGGGCGCTGTCGCGAGACGGCAAATGGATCGCCTTTGTGGCTGCGGCTGACGAGGGCGAGGGCAAACTGTTTGTCGCGCCTTTCCAGGGTTCCGATCAAATTGCAACTGAGAGCTGGGTCGAAATCGGTTCGGTCGGCCAACAGCCGAAGCCAGCCTGGAGCCTCGACGGAAAGATTCTCTACTTCACTTCCGATCGGGCGGGCTCACTCGATATCTGGATGCAGCGCTTAGCCCTGGCGACCAAGCAGCCCGTCGGAAAAGCCCAAATCGTGCGGCGCTTTCCGTTGACTCGGCATTCGCTTGCACTGATGCAGCCGCAAGAGCGGCGGCTGGTCGCCTCTAAGGACCGACTCGTTTTTCCGGTGAGTGAAGCCCGCGGCTCGATCTGGCTGATGCAGCCCAAGCCGGCGGAAGCCGATACCCCCTAACGGAGCTGCCAGGCCTGGGAGCAACTCCACCGGCAGCGCTTCGATACCGTTGTGACCGATTGGGACATGCCGGGAATGGATGGGGTAGAACTGACGCAACGTGTCGGCGCGTGCCGATCTGGGAGCCGATCTCTCGCCCTCTAGCGCGATGGTACTAGGTGCGCCGACCAGCCGATCACCCGGGAAGTCGCTTGGCGATGAAATGGTCGGTTCGGCCGCGTCCCTCAAACTCGGCGAGGAAGTCGATACCTTCCTCCTGGATCTCTCCGTCGTAGAGGATCTTGGCGCCGGGTACGGCGAGGGTGAACTTGATCGAGTCGCCGTCGATCTTTCCATCCTGGATCTGAAACTCGCCTCGCTCGCTGCTCACTGTGCCCGTCAGCTCGTCGCCGGACACCTTGAATGTGAAGGTCGCCTCCACCGGCGATTCTGCGCCGCCGCCTCCCATGTGCGTTTCAGCCGTCCACTTTCCGGCGATGTCGGAGGCCGGCGCGGCGGCGAAAAGTCCAAGAAGGAGAAGCGCTAGACAAGTAATTGCTGCAAGTCTCATCGAAGCTCCACAAAACCAGCCTTAGAGTATGCCTAAGACCCCAACGGTCGTCAACAGCATCTGTGGCTGCATAGGCCGAACCCGTCGACGCCCCATCAGCCGTCGTGCGCGAGCGCTGAGGGCGTCTTGCAGCCGACGATCGCCGGGACTTCGTGGACGAGATCCTCGTTGCCCAGGGCCTCAACCATGAACAGCGCAAAGTCCACTCGGCGCGTGATGTTGCTCTTGAGGACGGGGGCTCCGACGTGCCGGCTCCAAACGGGAAGGCCCTGGCTCTCCCCCTCTTCGAGGTCGCTCCCGCGAACGACGGTCCACCGCGTGTCGCTCGAAAACACCCGCCGGCACGCTTCGACTTGGTCGTCCAGTTCGGCGAGGCGCAAGAGCCGTGCGAGCCAACCAAAAACCTTCACGACCGCTTTGAAGGTCGGCGAGTATACGTCCTGTCCGTCGCGCGTGATATGCCAACCACACGAGAATACGAGGCGCGCCCCCGGAGGCGCGTAGTCGAGCACCGCCTCGGCCGTGCCCGACGAGTACTGACGAACGCCCCACGGAACCAACACGGTCAGTACGCCGTCGCAGCCCGCCACAGCCTTCTGGATCACCTCGCGGTCGTTCGTCGCTCCGGGAATGACGGTGATGCGCCCCTTGAATGCGTCAAGCTTCCCGACGCTGCGCTCCCGACATACGCCGACCACCTCATAGCCTCGATCGAGCGCATGCCGCACCATGTACCGCCCGAGTTTGCCGGAGGCCCCTACGATGCAAACCTTCATCGCTGTTGGGCCATCACATTAACGCGCACCGTTGATCTGTTTCGCGACGCCGTGCTAGGCGAATGCTCGGGGAGCCGTCCCGCGTCCGCCCCTATGATGTCGCAGATCGGCCCGGTGAAACAGAACGGCGGGAAGGGTCGCGGCAGGCGATGAATCGTGATTCGTCTTCCGCGAGCGAGTCTACTACGATGGATCTACCGCCGGATAGCGGCATCCACTGGCCCCGGCGGAAGATGGGGTCTCTTTCTGAAGGACTCGGCCAACTCGATCAGCTACTGGCTCGACGCGGATGATCGAATTATCGAGGTGTCGGAGAGGTGGCTGAGTTTCGCACTCCAGAACAGCGCACCGCAGCTCCGCCCAGAGGCCGTCGTTGGAAGACAGCTGTGGTCCTTCATCTCAGGTCAAACGGTACGCCATCTCTGCCAGCAACTCCTGCACCAGGTCCGTGAACGGGGAAAGCAAGTATCCGTGCCGTTTCGATGCGACTCGCCGGAGAACCGGAGATTCATGCGACTGTCGTGCTTACCTCTCGATGCTCGCTCAATCGAGATGTGTACGACGTTGCTGAGAGAGGAACCTCGTACCCCCGCGACACCGATCAGCCACCGCGGTCTGCTGCGGATGTGCAGCTGGTGCAAACGAATCGCGAGGTCTGAGGTTGACTGGGTAGAGATTGAGGCGGCGGCAGTCGATCTCGGTTTTTTCGAACGGACCGAACCTGCCAAATCACTCATGGGGTCTGCCCAGATTGCGAGAGGATGCTACTCGAAGAGATCGGCGCTGGTCGTCCGGTTTGAGGACTTCAACTCCGTGAACGGCCGCTTTCTCTGACGCTCCCCCATAAATCTTGTCCATAGAAGCCGCTGGAGGCGTTTTCTCGAGGCTCACTAGCCGCGGAATCGTCCCGCGGCAACGTCGCGATGCCGTGAAACGTTGTCGGGCGGAAGGGTTCCAGCGCCGAGCGCCGCGACGACCGCCCCGGACGCCGCTCCTTTCAGCTTACGTTTGGCATGGGCCTTGCTAATCGTTAGGTTGAAGTCCGAACAGGAGGGGCAGATGAGGATCATTTGCTTTCCCCATTTCTACTACCTGTCCGAGGCCTCGAGGCTCGTAGAGATCGCTAAAGCCCTCCGGGATCGGGGTCAGGAAACGCAATTCTTCAGCCACGGCGGCCCCTACGAGGGCATAGCCCGAGACGAAGGGTTTGAGGTCATCGCCGTCGAACCGCGGATGTCGCCGGAACGCGCTCAGCAGTACATGCGTTTCAACCGCGGGGAGGGCGTCAAGTCCATGCGCGACAGCTTCTTCAGCTATGAGGAGCTGAAGGAGTACGTCTCAAACGAGGCGGTCGCCCTGAAGGACGCGCGTGCCGATGCCGTCTTGATCGGTTGGAACTTGCCGTCCTACTTGTCGGTCCAGCTTGCCGGGATTCCAATCATCGTCCAGCAGCCGGGGCCGTTCACCGCCCCGTTCTTCGACCGGCGGATGGGCGTGTTCGTACCGTCTCTGGTCGGTTGGCTGCGCCATTTGCCGATGGATTGGTTCATGAATTGGTTCGGACCGCGCATGAGGTTTTGGATCCATCCGTTCAACCAGCTCGCTTCGGAACTCGGTTTGCCGCAATACAAGAGCACGCTGGACTTCGTGGCGGGCGATCTCACCCTAGTGATGGACGCGCCTGAGATCCTGGGCATCTCGCCCGAGGAGCTCGAAGACTACCGGCCGCGGCATCCGCAGTTCTTCCACCGGCCGCCTCGCTACCGCTACGGCGGTCCTTGCTTCGCCAAGCTTCCCGGCGATGTGCCGGAGGCGGTGCGTCGGCATTTCGACACGCCGCGAACCAAACTGTATTGCGCCATGGGCGTATCCGGGTCGCCGGAGGTCCTGCAGTCCGTCGTCGAAATCGTGGGCGACCTGGATTTGCAGGCCGTCGTGCTCACGACCACAATCTTGGGGGATCGGGCCCGCAGTGAATCCGAGCGTGTGCTGACCATCCCGCACGCGCCCGCGCACCTGCTCAACCCTCTGGCGGATATCGCAATCACTCACGGAGGTGCGGGCACGGTACAGACGGCGATCCACTCGGGCACGCCGCTCGTTGGGATTCCGGCTCAGATGGAGCAAGCGGGAAACATCTCTCTCGTCGCACGCCAGGGCGCCGGACTGATGCTGACGAGGCTCGACCTCAATCGTCCGAAACTCGCAGCTGCGCTCGAGAAGCTTGTGGAAGACCAAAGCTACCGCGACAGCATGCAGCGCCTCAAGCGGATGCAGGACCCGATCGACGGCGCGGCAAAGGCCGCCGACGAGATTGTCCGTTTTCTCAGTGGCGGGAGGGCAGCAGGCAGGACCGAGGCCTTCGAGGCAGTTGCAGCAGAGCACTAGGCGATCGGGAGCTGGTTGGCCGAGCTGACGGGCAAGTTGGAGATTAGAGCCTCTGATGCCCGGTGAGACGGCTGCAACAGACTGGGGGACGGGTTGCAGAAGACCACTTCCGCAGATGGGAAACGTCGGAAATAGCTTTCGCTCGGAAGAAGAGCCCACCGTTCGGCCTTAGGATTGCTCCCTGATATTCAGGAGGCGAAGAAGATGATGAACGAACATGGCTCCCGAACTAGCGGTTACGCTCTTGCCTTCCTCGCGGGCGCTGTTGGCGGTGCGCTGGCGACCAAAGGCGCTCCCGCCGTGCTCGCCAAGATGCAAGAGCACTGCCATCGAATGATGGAAGCTGGGTGTTGCGCACCCTCAAGCGAGCTTGGGGCTGCCAGTTCATGCTGCGGACCCATGAAAGAGAGCTCGAGCGAGGAGAGTCGTCCGCAGGGCAAAGCCGCTTGAGGCGGTGACGCGCAGGCGGGCGGCCTGCGCCTAGGCGATGCGGTCATCTGCGCAGAGGAGGATTCAGAAGATGCCGTTCTACCTCAAAGAGTCAGAATTCAACATTTCACTCGATATGCAGTGCGTCATCCCAGTAGAGATGCGTCCTGGGGCGAATAGCGGAGGCACATGGGATGGAGATACTCGCTGATTCCGAGCACCCGTTCGTTAGGCAAACAGCGGAGAAACTGACGGCTGGTACGGCCGGTAGAACCGCGATCCCCAGTCCTCTACGGCATCTCTAGCTATGCGTTTCAGCCTTCTCAGAACACTGGGATACTTCGCCGGCGGGCTTTGGACAGCCTGGGGCGGACGGCAGCGAATCGAAGCCAGGCAGCTACGCAACCTGCGGCGTCTCGTGGAAAAAGCGCGGCGCGGCTCCCCTTTGTTTCAGAGACTTTACGCGGATCTGGGACCATCGAGCAAGGTCGGACTGCGCGAATTGCCGGTGACCCGCAAACCCGATCTCATGAGCGAGTTCGACGACTGGCTGACGATTCGCTCTCTTCCCCTCGACAGGGCCCGCGAACATCTCCGAGATACTCAGAAGCTTGGCGTGCCTATCGACGATGTCGCCATTTTTCGGACCTCCGGGACATCAGGCGAACCAGCGGTCATTGTATTGCCCTCATCCTTCGTGGAATATTCCTTCGGGATTTCGATGGCGCGCTTCGATCGACGCCAGTGGAAGCTCGTCCGGGATATCCGCAAGTACGGCGTAAGGGTGACGATCACCGGCGGCAACGGCCACTTTGCCGGTGCCGGGTTCAACAGATTGGTGAGGCGTCTGCATCCGAGGCTCGCGGGCGCATTGGCCTTCATTGAGGCCGAGCAGCCAATCGGCCAGATCGTGGAGCAACTCAACGCGATCCCGAAGGTCTCCTGCATCGTGACCTACCCGAGCATGCTGCCCATCCTCGCCAAAGAACAGGAAGCCGGGCGACTGCACATCGAGCCGGTCGTCTTCAATACCGGGGGCGAGACCCTCACGGATGATCTTCGCGAGCAGGTTCGACGGGCCTTCCCCTCGCTGAAATACGGCATTCTCGACGCTTATGGCTGCACCGAGTGCCTGGTGACGTCGTTCACGTGCAGGCGCGGGCGAAAGCATGTGAACGAAGATTGGGTCGTTCTCGAAGCGGTCGACGAAGCGATGCAGCCCGTCCCCGATGGCACGCTGTCGTCGAGCGCGCTGCTGACGGTGCTCGTCAACGACGTCCAACCCTTCATCCGTTACGACCTGGGCGACTGCCTTCGTTTCTACACGGATCCCTGCCCTTGTGGGTCGCCGTTCCGCAGCTTTGAGGTGGAAGGGCGCGAGGCGACGCTCGTTCGTGTGGGCGAGGTCACGCTGTCGCCGCTAGTCTTCGATCTGGAGCACGAGCAAGCCCGGCGCATCCAACTGGTCCAGACCAGCGAGAGAGAGTTCGAAGTGCGAATCAAACCGGCCGACGGGGCGGCGGCGGGGGTAGTCTTTGGCGAAGTCATCCAGTCGGTGAAACGAGTGTTTCGCGACAATGGCCTGGAGGATGTCGAAATCAGGGAAAGCCAGGCGCCGCCCAAACTCACCGCGAGCGGCAAGTTCCACGAAGTATTGCCTTTGCGAGGCTCCGATTCGCGATCATGACTGACGGGACTCGCATGATGGGGTCACCTCACGAAACGGGAGCCGCCGCTGGATGGGTCGCGGCGGCTCCCCCAACGACCTGGTTGCCGACGTGGGAAAGGGAGGGACAGGCTCCTCAACTCACTTTCTCGCGTGATTCTACTGATTCTAAAGCAATTACCGATTCGGAGCCCTCGCTGCCACGACGATCTTCCCAAATGGAATCGATTGATAGAAAGAGGGTTTATCCCCGATCAGGCCCCCGGAGATTCCTCGAAAGGTGTCTGTCCCTTTGGGCCCGGGCGGGCCGGTTGTGTCGAAGGTCGGGCAACGCACGTTGCTGATTCTGGGTTCCGCTCCCGGACTTCCGCCGCGCCGACGCCGGGAGCCCGGAGGGGCGTAATAGCCCTAGCGCGGGGCGCAAGCCCCGGGGACCTGAGGCGAAGGGTCCCAAATCTCACGAGTCCCAGTGGGCGGCATCTCGAGGCCGGAATCCAGGACGAACCCGAACGCCGATCGACGCATCCGCCTTGCGCTGCTCAACACCTCTGGCCGCCGACGCCGCGCCCGGTCGCTGCGCATCGCAACTGCGGCCTCAATCCCGGTTTTCTCCCAGTAGTTCCCTCCGGTCGAGCCTAACCTGCCGACTCAATCGGCGACAACTTATTGATAGATAAAGAGGTTATAGGAAGAGTCAAGTCTGCCCCAGCGCCTCCCAACGCCCCTGAAAGTCGCGCAGCCGGCCAACGATGGCCGCAACAACGGTAGGCCGAACGACCCTCGCGGGCGGTGATGGTCCAGAAGCGACGGCCGGACCCCCGAGACGGCGTGTGGCACAGGAGTACCGGCTGTGGGCGCTCTCCGACGACCGGATACTTGCGTGCAACGCGGAGAGGGTGAGCCCGGACTTGGTGAAGGTGAATGTGCCGTCGGCGGAGGCGAACGAATCGTGGTCGATCTCCGCTCTCGGTGTCTTCAGCGCTAAGGCGCGGAACGGGTTTGTTTCGAGTGTCCAAGCACGATCCAGCAACGCCCCTTGACGGGCGGAGCACAGAATGACCACAGCACTCGACAGCGTCGAAGCGCTCGGGTATTTCGACTTGCTATGGGGTGAAAAGATGAGTTTGCACGAGATCCACTGCCGCTACTACTCCCAGGAAGACCTGCTCGGCGCCGGATGCCTCGACATCCACATGGCCATGGAGGCCGCCGAGGAGTCGATCCGTTCGTTCGCCGCCGGAGACGTGCTCTTTCCCGAGAAGATCGTTCAGATCTTCAACGACGAGACTCAGGAGCGGATCAATTGTCTTCCCGCGACCTTCAAGAACCGGAAAATCTCTGGCCTGAAGTGGGTGTCGGTGTTCCCCCCGAACCCCGTCAAGCACGGCGTGCAGAACCTCTCGGCGGTGATCATCCTGTCCGAGATCGAGCATGGCTTTCCCATCGCCTTCATGGAGGGGACGCTGTGCTCCAACATCCGGGTCGGCACGATGGGCGCGCTGGCGGCGCAACGGTTGGCGCGGCCTGATTCCGAGGATATCGGCTTCATCGGGGCCGGTGAACAGGCCAAGATGCACCTAATCGCGATGAAGACCGCCGTCCCCAACTTGAAGCGTTGCCGCGTGGCCGGAAAGATGTCTGATGAGGAGCAAGTGTTCATCCAAGAGATGTCGCCGATTCTGCCGAATGTCGAGTTCGAGGCGGCCGGCACGAACCTCCAGAAAGCGGTGGAGGGGGCGGACATCATCGTCACCGCGACCAGCGCGCAAGCCCCGCTGTTGAAGGCCGACTGGATCAAGCCCGGCGCGTTCTACAGCCACGTCGGGGGATGGGAAGACGAGTACGCGGTCGCCAAGCTGTGCGACAAGATCGTCTGCGACGATTGGGAGACCGTCAAGCATCGCACCCAGACGCTCAGTCGGATGTATAAGGACGGCGAGCTGACCGACGACGACATCCACGGGGACATCGGGGAGCTGATCGCAGGAGAGAAGCCTGGCCGCGAGTCCGATGACGAGCGGATCTACTTCAACGCGGTGGGCCTAGCGTATGTGGATGTGGGCATTGCGATCGCGATGTACCAGCGCGCGCTGGACGCGGGGCTGGGCCAGGATCTTCAGATTCAGCACGAGATGATCTTCGAGCACGTCCGGCTCAAAGACTGGGTGCACGTCTAGCCTGCGGGGCTAGGCGCAAGGGGACGCGCTGCTTCTTGCCGGCCACCGGCCCACAGCCGAGCAACCTGGGGGAGCCCAGGGAAACCCGTGCCAACCTCCAGTCCGCATCTGGATTTGGAGGCGTCTGGTAGCGTGGAAGCAAAGAACAAGCGCGCTCCGCCCGGAGCCTGCCTTTGGACGGACCGTCAAGACAGCATCGCGATCTTCGAAAAGTCCGACTCTGTCCGGAATTGTCCAGGGTTTTTTTATTGCGACGGCAACCTAACGGAATCAGCGACTTAGCAAGACTCGAACCGCCGATCCGTGTCCGCCGCATGGGTAACGCTGCGCACTGTTCAGCCTAAGCTGCTCGGTATCAGTGACTTAGCCGCTCGGCGACCGCCCGGTGCAGTTTCTCTGGCTGCTGCGAGCCGATCATCACCCGACGGCCGTTGGCTAGCATCAGCTCGACGCCTTGATTGCCCGAAACGTTGAAGGCGCGTCCGCTGCGGCCCCAGCGCACGCCCCAGCCTCCATACTCTCGGATGGGCCGATAGCTGCGCGCCTCTGCTTCGACGATCTCGCTCATAGGGAACGACTTCTCGGGCCACAGCCAATGGAACTTGACGATCACCGCGTGATCTTCCACGCGCGTCTCGAGATTCATTCCCAGCAGCCACAGCGCAAAGACCACGGTAACGGCGGCGTAGATCAGCAGACCCTGGTCGGAAAGCGGATTGTCGCCCCACGGGCTCCCTACCCCGAACTGCTCATAGAGACCGTAGAGGGGCAGGCCGACGACGAGCGCCAACACCGCCATCAGCCAAGGTTGGCGAAAGCTCTGGGTTTCTTTGAAGTGGGTCATTCTTAAGTCCCGTCGAATCTAGGTCTCAATTTGAGTACGGCGGGCTCAGACTCTTTCTTGCCGAATTCGGACTAAGCCTCGACCGCCTCGATGCCCACTCTCCCGACGCCTCAACTTCTCTGCGGTTTCTTGGCGGCTGATCGGCGGGGCGCGGGGCGTTTCTTACGGCCGGACTTGGCGTTCTTCTCAACCCGCAGCTTCCATGCCGTACGAAGTGCGCCTGCCAATTGCTCTTCATCGGCTTCAGCCAGCCGAATGTGGGTCATCCCCATCCTTCCCCAGCCGCCTGCGATGGCCAAGAACACTTCGGGCAGCCCGTCGACATACTCCGCTTGCACCTCCGGCGTGAGCATGAGGTTGCCGTAGCCCTGGTCTTGCGAGGCTAGCGTGGCGAAGATCCGGCCCCCTACGCGGAAGTCGGGCGCGCCCATGTGTGAGCTCTCTTCGGCGCCATCGAGACCCAGTGCGATTCGTCGGAAGTCTGCTGCGTTCATCTTCACAACGTCGGCTTGTGCTCGGGGCCGCTCCAACCGCCTAGCTCGACCCGCTGATCGTTCGCTCGTACTCCGAAAAATACTGCTGGATCACCGGCAGATCAAACGTTCGCAGGATGCTCGTGTTCGGCTCACGCTCAAGCAGGAACTCGAACGACTTCTCGACCAACCTCTCCGCGGGGACGTCGTCGCCGACAAGCTTGCGCCGGTACGCCTCGGAAACCGTCACCGTATGCGTCGTCGCGGTCGCGGCCCCAACGGTCACGCGGAACGTCGTTTCGTCGATCTTCTCAACCGAGATTGCTCCCATGGCTACTGGGCCGTCCAGCCGCCGTCAATCGTGTACACCGAGCCGTGTACAAAACCCGCCTCGTCTGAGCTGAGATAGAGCGCCAAGTGGGCGATCTCTTCCGGCTTACCCAGCCGACCGACCGGCTGACGCGCGTCAAGCTGTTTGCGCATCTCCTCAATCTCGTGGCTGTGGTGCTTCTGGAGATAGCCTTCCACAAACGGCGTTTGCACCGTGCCCGGACATATGCAGTTGATCCGCACGCGTCCGGCATACTCCACCGCTAACTGAAGGGTCATCGCGACGACCGCGCCTTTTGAGGCGCAGTAGGCGAAGCGCCGCTTGATTCCAACCAAGCCGGCTACCGAGCCGATGTTGACGATCGAGCCGTGCTTGCCGGCTAACAGCAGAGGCAACGCCGCCTGCGTCACGTTGAAGACGCCTTCCACGTTGACTGCCATCACCCGAGCCCAGTCCTCGGGCCCGCACTCTTCGATCGAGCCGACGTGCCCGACTCCCGCGTTGTTGATCAGGATGTCGAGCTTGTCGAGCGACCCAAAGGCGCTGCTTACCGAATCGCGGTTCGTGACGTTCAGCGCCAGGGCCGACGCGCCGCCTCCGACTTCAGCGGCCAACTTTGCAGCGGCCTCCTCATTGAGATCCGCGATAACGACGCGAGCTCCGGCGGCCGCGAGTACGCGCACGGTTTGCTCTCCGATTCCGCTGGCGCCGCCGGTGACCAGTGCGACGCGACTATCGAGACGAAAGGGCGTAGACATAGCTTAAAGAAGCCTATTGTAACAACGGGTTTTGCGAATCCATCTCAGGCCGCAATGCGGTCGAGCGCGTCGCTCAGCGCCGCCAATGTCGCGCGGCCCCTGGCCTGGAAGTTGTTCCAGATGAGCTCGCCGCTCGGCGAAAACGTCACGCCCTGCGTCGTCGCCACGAAGCGCATCAGGCGTTCGGGATCGATCTTCGAGTCCTCGCGAAAACGCATTTGTAGCCGGCCGGCGCGCCGCTCCGCGCTCTCGACTCGCAACGCCTCGGCGCGGCTCTTGAGCAAGGAATAGTCCAGCAAATTGAGGATCTCTTCCGGCGGCGCTCCGTAGCGGTCGCGCAACTCGGCCTCCGCCTTAGCGCGATCCTCTTGCGTGGCGACCGCGGCTAGCTGCTTGTAGGCGCGGAGGCGTTGCGCTTCGTCGGAGATGTACTCAGTCGGGATGTGAATGTCGAGCTGGAGCTTGAGGTTGACCCGCACCGCGTCTTCGACGGTCTCACCCTGCAGCTTTCGAATGGTCTCGTCGAGCATGCGGCAATAGGTGTCAAAACCAACAGCAGCGATCTGACCGCTTTGCTCCGCGCCGAGTAGGTTACCGGCGCCTCGCAGCTCCAAATCGAGCGCTGCGATCTTGAATCCGGAGCCAAGCTCGCTAAACTCCTTGAGAGCCGCGAGACGCTTGCGCGCTACATCGGTAAGCTCCTTGTCCTCGGGGATCAAGAGGTAGGCGTAGGCGCGGCGATCGGAGCGTCCGACCCGTCCGCGCAACTGATACAGCTCGCTGAGGCCGTAGTTCTCGGCGCGGTTGATCAGGATGGTATTGGCCCGCGGGATGTCGAGCCCGTTCTCGACGATCGTCGTCGCCACGAGCACGTCGAACTCGCGCCGCATGAATTTGAGCATCACCTTCTCGAGCTGGCGCTCTGGGAGCTGCCCGTGGCCGACGCCGACCCGCGCCCCCGGCACGAGCTCCTGGATCTTGGCCGCGATTGCCCAGATCGACTCCACACGGTTGTGGATGAAGTAGACCTGCCCGCCGCGCGAGAGCTCCTGCTCCACGGCAGTACGTACAAGCTGCTCCGAAAACGGAGCCACGACGGTGTGAATCGCCAGGCGGTCCTTGGGAGGGGTCTGGATGATCGAGACGTCGCGCAGGCCCACCAGCGACATGTGCAGTGTGCGCGGAATCGGCGTCGCGGTCAGCGTCAGCACATCGACGTTGCGTTTGATCTGCTTCAGGCGTTCTTTGTGACGCACGCCGAAGCGTTGTTCTTCATCGACGATCAGAAGCCCTAGGTCGTTGAACTCCACGTCCTTTGAAAGCAAACGATGCGTTCCGACGAGCACGTCGACTTTGCCCTGGGCGACGCGTTCAAGAATCTCTTTCTGCTGCTTGGGAGTGCGAAACCGATTGAGCATCTCAATCTCAACGGGGAAAGCCCGGAAGCGCTCACGGAACGTCTCATGGTGCTGGAACGACAACACCGTCGTGGGCGCCAGCACCGCCACTTGCTTCTCGTCGCCCAGCGCCTTGAAGGCCGCGCGCATAGCGACCTCAGTCTTGCCAAAGCCGACATCGCCGCAGACGAGGCGGTCGAGAGTCTGGGTCGACTCCATGTCGCGCTTAATCTCGGTCACGGACTTGAGCTGGTCGGCGGTCGGGGTGTAAGGAAATGAATCCTCGAATTCACGCTGCCAGTTGCTGTCGGGCGAAAAGGAAAAGCCTTTCGCCATCTTGCGCTCAGCGTAGAGCTTGAGCAGATCGTCCGCCATGTCGACGAGCTTGGCGCGCACCCGCGACTTGGTCCGTTGCCAGGTCTGGCCGCCCATGCGGTCGAGCGCCGGAGGCGGCCCGCCCGCGCCGTGATACTTCTGGATCAGGTCGAGTCGAGAGAGCGGCAGGTAGAGCTTGGCGCGATCGGCGTATTCGATCAGCATCAAGTCTTCTTGCCGTTCGCCTTGCTTCACGGCCGTCATGCCGCGATAGCGACCGACTCCGTGCTCGGCATGGACGACGAAGTCGCCCTCCTTGAGATCCTCGAGATCGGAGAGGAACGCCGAGGCCGCGCTGCGCTTCTTTTCCGGCCTGGCCACAAGCTCAGAGGTCGCGAAGAAATCTTCCGAGCCATAGATCAAGATGTTGGCGTCGGGAAAGACGACGCCGTCACGGATCGCCGCCTTGGCCACCACGACCGAAGCGACCGGGCCGGCGAGGTAGGCCTTCTCTTCGAGGTAGGGGCTCAGCCCGGCGCTCTCTTGCTTGACGGCAAGCTGATAGGAAACGCCGTACTCGTTGAAGACGTCGGCAAAGCGCTCGATGTCGCCCACCGACGACGACGCCACCAGCGCGCGCTTGCCGCCGCCGACCTGAGCCTTGAGCTCACGAACCGCGTGGGTGATGTCTCCCTGAAAGCGTGGCGTGCGTTGGCTGCGAATCTCGAGCGTCGCTTCGTCGGCTCCGACGCCGAGCTGATCCCAGGCGGTTTGGTCGCGGGAAGCAGCCTTCTCGCGCAGCTCATCGAGCGAGAACAACCAGCGCTCGACGGGCTCGTCCGATCCGCTCTGGCTTCGGGCTTCTTCTACCTTCTCTAGACGTTTCGCAGCCTCGGCGGCGATTGCCTCCGGCTCGATCCAGATAATGATCGGCGCGCGCGGCAGCTCCAGCGCACAGCCGGTGCGCGGTTTGCGGGAAAACTCCCAACCGGGAGCAAGCGACGGCTCGTCGGCGGCGAGGCCGCTTGGGTAGTCTGAGAGCGGCAGCAGCGCGGCGCGATCAATCCGCTGCACGGACTTCTGCGTTTCAGGGTCGAACTCACGAATCGACTCGATCTCGTCGCCGAACATCTCAATGCGTACGGGCAGCGGCGCCTCGGGGTAGAAAACGTCGAGCAAGCCGCCGCGAATTGAGTACTGGCCGACCATCTCGACTGGCTCGCAGCGCGAGTAACCAACGGAGCGTAGGCCCTGCTCAAGGTCCTCAAGGAAGAACTCGTCGCCTACTTCAACCGCCCAGACCAGATTCTTGACCGACTCGGCCGACGGCGTCTTGAGCAGCAGCGATGCCACGGACGCGACGACGATCGAGGCCGAGCCGTCTGCCAACCGCCCTAGCGCAACGGCGCGCTTCTCGTTGATGTCGGCGTGCGGAGAGAGCCCGTCGTAGGGCGTCACGTCGTGAGCGGGCAATAGGCAAGGCGCGGCGCGGCGCGCCGAATCCTCCAGCAACTCAAACACCGCCCCCGCCGTCTCGACAAACGCCTCGGCGGCGGCGCTGTTCGGGGTCGCCACGATCAACGGACGATCACAGAGCCTCTCGAGCAGCCCCGCGTAAATCGCCTGGGCCGAGGCGTTCAGGCCGCTCAGCCGGACGTCCGCGGGCGCTGGCTTGCGCAACGACGCGAGCAGCGACTGGAACGCGCGCTGGCGCGCCAGTTGATCGAAGAGATCGCGAAGTCCGGGCAGCGTCAAGGCTTTTTGGAACGTTCGAGGACCGTCTTTACAAAGTCCGTGGTCGAGAACCCCGGCTCCACCGGAATGGGAAACACTTGGCCGCCGGCCTCTTCGACGATCTCACGGCCGGCGATCCAGTGCGTCCAGTCGGCGCCCTTGACCAGAATGTCGGGCAGCAACTCCTCAAGTAGCTCACAAGGCGTCTCTTCCGCGAAAACTGTGACCGCATCGACGGCGGCCAGCGAGACCAGCGTCTCGGCCCGCTCATCCTCCGGCAAGATCGGCCGGGTTGGACCCTTCAACTCGCGCACGCTCGCATCAGCGTTGACTGCGACGACCAGCCGGTCGCCGTGCTCCCGCGCCTGTTCGAGCAGTCGGATGTGGCCGGGATGCAGCACGTCAAAGCAGCCGTTGGTGAGGACCACGCGCTGTCCTTCGGCGCGCCAGCGGCGACGCAGAGCAAGTAGATCCGGACGAGAGAGTACGGCGCTCACGCCCATCTATTCTATCTTGCTCACAGACAAGCCCTAGGCCGGATCGCTAAGCCAGACTCAGCGGTAAGCCCGATGGCCCGGTCTCCAAAGGACTGATAGCATTCGGGCAAGATGAGCGCCACGTCTGTCTTCGAAACTGCTTCCGGCAGCGAGCAAAGGCTCCGTCCTCGCGGTAGGTTCAACCCGCGGGTCCCCGAATCCGTCGAGGATCTCGGCGTCTCGCAGAACACGTTGGTCAACTTGATGCTCAAGATGACCATGCTCGAAGGCGAGACCCGCTTGAGCCTGCTCTCACAGCGGCTCAAGGTGCACCCGAGCGTCACCGCCCAAGTCTTCAACCACCTGCGCAAGGAGCATCTGGTCGAGGTCAAGGGCATGATGGGCAACGACTATACCCTGACGTTGACCAATACCGGCCGCCAGATCGCCCAAGACCGCTACTCGATCAGCCAGTACGTCGGCCCCGCGCCGGTCACACTAGACGCCTACTCCACCGCGGTCCGCCGTCAAGCCGCCAAACACCGGATTAACCGCACAAAGCTGCAGGAAGTCTTCCACGATCTCGTTCTGCCGGACGACATCCTCGACCAGCTCGGCCCGGCGATTATCTCCAACTCGCAGATCTTCCTCTACGGCTCAACAGGCAACGGCAAGACCTCGATCGCTGAACGCCTCGTGCGGCTGTTCAAGGACGAGATCTTCATTCCCTACGCCGTAGAGGTCGACAGCCAGATCATCAACGTCTACGACTCGGTCGTTCACCATCCTCTCGATCCGCTAGACGGACAGGACCCGCGCTGGATTCGCTGCACCCGCCCGACAATCGCCGTCGGCGGCGAAATGGTGCCTGAGATGCTTGAGCTGCGCTTTGAATCGACGCTCGGCTTCTACACCGCGCCGTTGCAGATGAAGGCCAACAACGGCCTGTTCATCATCGACGATTTCGGACGCCAAATGATCAACCCGCGTGACTTGCTCAACCGCTGGATCGTCCCGCTCGATCGCGGCGTCGACTTTCTCACGCTGCGCACGGGTATGAAGATCCCGGTGCCGTTTGAGACCCTGGTCGTCTTCTCAACGAACCTCGATCCTCGGCAGTTGGCCGACGAGGCGTTCCTGCGCCGCATTCAAAACAAGGTCAAGATCGATACCGTCAGCCCGGAAGTCTTCGACGCCATCCTCAAGGGAGTCTGCGAAGCTGAGGGCGTTCCATGGACCCCGGAAGCCTGCGTCTATGTGCGCGACAAATGCCGCATCGACGGACGCAAGGTCGTACTGCGCGCTTGCTATCCGCGCGACATCGTCTACATCGTCAAGAACATCGCCGAGTACGAGAGCCGCGATCCGGAGCTGAGCGAAAGCGACGTCGACCGGGCGGTGAATCTCTACTTCGCCCGCTAGCGCAGCGTTCAGCGCGCGTTGCCGCCGTAAAAGACGAAGTCTGGCGTCCGAGTCCCATGCTCGGGGCCGGGGCGCCTGTCTCGGGCGACCGGCGAGAAGGCTCTCGCCGAGTTTAGTGCGTGTCGGCTCACGGCGATCTGAAACTGTCGTGCCGTAACTTTGCAAGATGGAGTGCTACCTACAACGTTTCAGTTCCTCTTGAAAGACATCCTTCCAGAAGAAACTCGCACCTCGAACACCAGGCTGCCTAGCCGAAGCGCTATCGGAAGCAGCTCGAAGAATTGTAGTTCGAACTTCGGTTTCAATAAAGATGCATCCAAGACTTCTAAACTTCCCTGTGTGCCGGATGAAGATGCACGGGAACCCTTAATAACGCGGGCAGTGAACCACTCGTTAAAGGGATCAATATCTTTAGTGGCGACGGTCAACGCCAAGTCGGGGCAACCCCCTCGCGTGAAAATCATCGAGTCTAGTTTGGTTACATGTTCGGTCGGCAGCCCGCCGATCTCCACGCGAAAGTTAGAAGACATAAGGTTCTTGTTTGCCCGAGTCCCCCGAATCAGCTCGCCCTCCCCTTTCAACCATTTTGCCTTGCCCGAGAGTTTCACGGTCAACTTGATAGGGTCTTTGGATGCTGCATCGAACGCAGGGAAACGAACCTCAGTGATTTGCGCTTCCAAGAGTTCCACTCGACTCGTGACTTCGTACTTAGCATCCAGTGCGCTGAAAGCCAAGTCGCTTTTCAGTTCACTCATGCGGGTTTTAATAAACTGGGCAATCCAGTCAGAAACATCCGCTGCGCCCTCAAGCGCTGCCAGGTAAAAAGAGAACTCGGCCTTGGTCACCATAGCGGGGATGGTTTTGCCGGCGAAGTGCCCAGTTGTAGGGGCGGAGAACTCTTGCTGGACGGTATCAACCGATGCGTCGGTCAAGATCATGCTGTCACTCCCCATCGTTAGCGCCATGTGGGCGACATTGGAGTCGGGCTTGGCCATAGGCACCTCCGGCGGTAGTATATCACTGGGGTCAATCCTGCAGCGAGATCGAAGCTTACGGCCTTCCCGAAACCTGTAATGTTATTGAAATCGCGAGCGGGCATCCGCTTTGACAGGCCGGAAGAGACGATCCGCGAGATGTGCGTTTTTCGGAGAGCTGCTGTAGATCCTAAACAGCACAAAGCCCCGACTTCGCGTGCCGGCCGTCGCCGCCCTGTTTCGTTTCTGCTACGCTTTGGCTGGCTAAATCTGATTGGACCTTTGTCGATCCTGATAGGGACACCCGTTAATATGCGAACCGCTCTACTCCGAAATACCATTCAGCAACAGGCCCGTTTTATTGCGCTGGCTCTTGTGGTCTGGCTCTCGGCTTGCGCCGGACCGCCCGACGACAACGCCGCAGTGGGCGATGACGCTGCGGGCCCCGTCGCCTCCGTACCGACACAAGCCAAGAGCTCAGACGGCAAGTACATCTCCTGGAAGGAGCACATCGTCGACGGCGAGGCCGCCGGCGGGGTTGCGGTCCCCGGCGGTGTCGCGGTCGCGGGCAGCGACGGCTTGGTGATGGCGGACCTCGACCTCGACGGCCATCTCGACATCGTCTCGGTGCATGAGTCCGACACGACCTACGACGGCGTCGCCGATGGTCACATCCGTATCGCCTTTGGGTCCGAAGATCCCAATCAATGGGAGCTCACGACGCTGTCTGAGGGCGCTGAGGCCGGGGCCGCCGAAGACGCTGCTATCGACGACGTCAACGGCGACGGATATCCCGACATCGTCGCCGCTTGCGAGCTCGCGCACCTCATCTACTTTCAGAATCCAGGCGAGTCGGCCCGAACCGAGCCCTGGAAGCGAATCATTCCCAACGTCGCCAACAACCGAGGATCGTTCATCCGAGTTTTCTTTGCCGACTTCAACAGGGACGGCCGCCCCGAGGTCGTAGCGCCAAACAAAGGCTCGCAGGCGGGCAGCCGGGATACAGTGGAGCGCAAGCCGATCCTGTGGTTCGAGATTGCGGGCGACCCGCTCGAGCAGTCGAGTTGGATCGAGCACGAGTTGATTCGAGTGAGGGTTCCCATTAATTCGCGGCCCGTGGACCTTGACGGCGACGGCAACCTCGACATACTCGGTGGTTCGCGGGGAGAAACGCGTCTCTTCTGGTTCCAAAACACAGGCGAACCCGCTATCAAGTTCGTCGAGCACGCCATCAAGATCGAAGGTTCTTCCGTTCTCGGAGAAGACGCCCAGGGGATCACCGGCTTCAACTTCGAGTTCGCGGACCTAAGCGGCGACGGCCGGCTCGACGTCGTCGTTTCCGAACGACGTAGCGAGCTCGTCTGGCTAGAGCAACCGCCCGACTTCTCGGAGGCATGGAAGCTGCACCACATCGGCAGCATGGCTCCCGACACCGCGACGGGTCTCGTCGCAGCCGACATCAACAACGACGGCCGTCCAGACTTCATGGTCGGCAGCTACAGCGGTGGGCCGAGGGATCAGGACGGCCAGGACGTAACAGTTAACAATCGGCTGGGGCACTTGGCCTGGTTTGAGCACTCCGGCGACGCTGCGCAAGAGTGGTTGCGGCACGATATTTCACGTCGCAAGCGCGGCATGTTCGACAAGTTTGTAGCCCGCGACATGGACGGCGACGGCGACGCTGACTTCGTCGGGACACGCGGCAACAGCGTTCCCTACGATGGCGTTTATTGGCTCGAGCAGGTTCGCACCGACGAGCCGGTTCCGTCGTTCGAGCGCGCACGCGATGCCGACAGTGAAGAGATGCCGCTGCCCTCAGGGGGTTGATCTGATTCCAGAAAGACGCGGCGTTCAAAGGTTTTCCGCTGCTGTAAGCTAGGTCTGATGTCCGCCGAAAATTCCGTCCGCGCAGCCGTGGTGCAAGCCTCCCCGGTTTTTCTCGACGCCGATGCCACGCTCGGCAAGGTGCGCCGCTTGAGCGCGGACGCTGCCGGGCTCGGCGCGCGTATCGTCGTGTTCCCCGAGGCGTTCGTGTGCGGATATCCGAAGGGCCTCGACTTCGGCGCCCGAGTCGGCTCTCGCACCGAAGAGGGACGTGAGTGGTTCCGCCGCTATTTCGAAAGCGCGGTCGACGTTCCGGGACCCGCAACTGAATTCTTAGGAGAGACGGCACGCCAGAACCAGATCTATCTGGTGGTCGGAGTGATCGAGCGCGACGGCGGCACCCTCTATTGCACCGTCTTGTTCTTTGCACCCGACGGCGCCTTTCTCGGCAAACACCGCAAGCTCATGCCGACCGCCGCGGAACGGTTGATCTGGGGCTTTGGCGACGGTTCAACGATGCCGGTCATCGCAACGCCCTGGGCTAAGCTCGGGGCCGTGATCTGCTGGGAAAACTACATGCCGCTGCTGCGTACCGCTATGTACGCCAAAGGCGTGGGAATCTACTGCGCCCTGACCGCCGATGATCGCGAGACCTGGCTGCCGAGCATGCGGCACATCGCGCTCGAAGGTCGCTGCTTCGTGCTTTCGGCCTGCCAGTTCCTCAAGCGGGGCGACTGTCCCGACGACTATCCCGCTGTCCAGGGCAACGACAAAGACACGGTTCTAATGCACGGCGGCAGTTGCATCGTTTCTCCGATGGGACGCGTGCTGGCCGGTCCTGAGTTCGACACGGAAACGATCTTGACCGCGGATCTCGACATCGGCGAAATCGCGCGCGGCAAGTACGACTTCGACGTCGTCGGACACTACGCGCGCCCCGACATCTTCAGGCTAAGCGTCGACGAGCGGTCTCGCTCCGCCGTGGTCGCCGTAGAACCTCCCGTGGAGGGAGAGGCGCCCGAAGATTAGACATCCTGCCCTCAACGGAGGAAGCTAGAGAAAGAAACTTTTCTTTTCTTTGCTCTCGCATGCTACGCTTGTCGCGCTAGGGCGTCCGAACACCAAACCCTGGCAAAACAAGGGAGAACTTAGAATGTTACATAGATCGGTACTCAGTTCCTTCTCGGCGTGCCTTCTGGGCGGGTTGCTGGCTTGCGCAGCGTTGTCGCCGGCGGCAAGCGCGCAGTTCGATCCCACTGCCCCGGGGACTCTCCGGGTGACGCAGGTCAAAGTTAAGCCCGGCTACGGCAACGTCTGGCGCGAAATGCAGCGAGATATCCTGATCCCTTACTTCAAGCGAGCGAAGTACCCGTTTGTCTCGACCTACAGGTTGCGCTTCAGTGAGGCGAGCTACGGCGTAGTATCGAGTATCGGGGCATCCGACATGACGGCTGAAACGACCGAGGAAGGTTCGAGCAAATACCGCGCGGCACGTCGCGAATCCGTGGAGTGGGCCCGCACATCCGTGCGGCGCAGACACACTGACCTGAGCTTCGGGAAGCCGCTGGACGCGCCGGCCGAGCTCCTCAGCGTCTCGACTATCACCATCGCGCCGGGCAAACGAAACGATTTCATCAAGAACTTTAAGGAAAACGGAATTCCGCGGTGGAAGAAGATGGGGTTCCGGTTCCTCACAACCACGGAAATCATCTACGGTCACAACACCGGGAAGTTCGTGGTCGTGACTCCGATCAAGAACTACGCGGAGTTGGCCGAGGGGACGCCCTTCTACCGCGGCATGTCGGAGGCGGAAAGGGCCCAACTGCTGACGGGCATGGGGTCCGGAGTGATCACTGACATCCAGCGCGTGGTCGCGGACTACATACCTGGGCTCAGCTACTCAACCGCCCAGTAAAAAGAACTGTCTCTTCAGCTTGACGGGGGCTCGACCGAAACCGGCGAGCCCCCGCTTAGAAGCCCGGCGCAAGTCCTACGACGGATCGTAGGGTTGATAGGACTCGTCAGCCCGCTGTTCGTCCGGGCCGCCCTCGATCTCGTGCTCGGCGTCCAAGAAGTCTCGAAGTCGGCTGGCCCATTCATCGAACGCTTCTTTGGCCTCTGCAAAACTCTCCATGCGGGAGAAGTGCGTCGCGCCCACGTCCGCGCCCGATCCTAGCTTCTCGGTGTCTATCGCCGCCGCGATCACTTCTCCGCTCTCGGAATCGACCAACTCGAACTCCACCATGACTTCGCTGATGTTGATTGGGTGATCAAGCGCTTCGCCCTCCGGCATATCCCCGCTTGCAGCTTCCTCTCCAACGTCCACGCCGACCAGCGCCGACCGCAGTCGCAGCGCCAAAGGATTCGGCTCGTCTACGATGGGGAACGCATCGGCGACCGCGCTCGTGATCGCATATTGGAAGTACCCCGTCACGGCTTCCAAACCCTCTTCCGAGATCGAAGCAGGGTCGCCGTCGCTGGCTATATACACTTCCACCGGGTCGACGATCATTGCGACGTAGTTGTTTAGGTCGTTGAGCTCGTCGGGATTCACGTACGTCTGGGCGCCTTCTATTGTTGGATGAGCCTCCAGCTTCGAGTAGTCCTGAAGAAATCCTGAGTTGTCTTGACCCGCCGGCACCATTTTCACGGTCGCCGCCGCACCCGATGTGCTGGACTCGTCCGCCGGCTGCGGCGAGCATGCCGCCGCCAGCAAGGCGGCCAACGACGCCGCCAGCAGACGCCAGGGAATCGTTTGTATTGAGTAGTTCCGAGTTCTCGACATTACTTCCCCCTCTCTCTTCATCATCGGAGTCGTCATCCTTCCTTCTTGGAAGGCGTTACCCTCAACAGGTTGAAGACGTGGAAGGCGCCGGGAACGGTGTTGGCCTGGATATTCGCAATGTCCTTGTCGCCCTGCCTGGTCACGTTGCCCAGCAAGATGATGTCGCCGTTCTTCACGATGATCTTGATGTCAGAGCCGTTTCCCCAAAAGTACTGGCCCAGCATACGTACCAGCCGGGCCCCGGTCTGCGCCCGAATCTGCATGTCCATGCTCCCCATCGGCAGGACATCGATGTTGTTGGTGACCTGGCTGACTCCTTCAATCTGCTTGACCCGGCGGTATGCTTCCTGCCGGTTCGTAATGCGCACCGTCCAGCCGGTCAGAATGACTTCGTCGCCCGCTAAGGCGAAAGAGATGAAGTCAAAGTTGCTGATATACGGCATCATGGCCAACGTGTGGCGAACCTGCTCATAGACGCGGTCCCCGCTGGTCCTGTAGTTCCGTACGTCCATCAGATTCGCGGCGACCGCGTCGGCGGGGAGAGCGTTGCGTTCCACAGCCTCCGCCGAATCGATCTTAATGCTCCCGGACTTCACTTTCGTTTTGCCCGAGATCTTGGCGAAATCACCCACCATCTTCTTCACCGTCTTCCTGTTCTTGACGTTGAAGATCGCGTTGTCGGAGCCCCGAACAACGACGGGTCTCGACCCTTTCTTGGCGGTTTCTTTGCTGCATTCGATCCGCTTGTCGGTGACCGGCCCAAGCATCACGCGGGCGCATACATCCGAATCCACATAACCGTAAAAGGTCGCATCCACGGCCTTCTCAGCCAAGCCGAGCCCGCTCCCCAGCAGCAACCCGACGCACAACCCTAAGACTCTGATCATGTTCTCCTCCTACCACTATTCACTGTGTTCTCCGCGGCACGGACTCATCCGTCTTCCTCGGTCCCTTGCCGTTTCTCCAACCAAGCGCTTTCCTCCGCCGGACCCTCTCGCTCTTACCCCTGCTAGCGTAAGTAGGGTTCCAATCGGGAACTCTAACACCACTAAAGACTCAAGTCTATCGAAATTGACAACGCCCGGGCGAGACGCCGAGGAGAAATACTGTGACATATCCGAGGCGCCCGCCCTGGTTTACTCACTCGCTAAAGCGCTCGATCGCCGCACCGACCGATGAGAGCTTCTCTTCCATGCGCTCGTAGCCGCGGTCGAGGTGATAGACGCGGTCGATCACAGTTTCTCCCTCCGCGGCCAGTGCTGCTAAGACCAGGGAGGCACTGGCGCGAAGATCCGAGGCCATCACCGTCGCACCAGAGAGCGGACGCCCGCCGCGTACAATCGCGCGGTGGCCCTCGAGGTGAATATCGGCGCCCATGCGGGTCAACTCCGAGACGTGCATGAAGCGGTTCTCGAAAATCGTTTCGACGACGTTTGACTCACCTTCGGCTTGGGTCATCAGCGCCATCCACTGCGCCTGCATGTCTGTTGGAAAGCCCGGGTGCTCTTGGGTCGTGACGTCAACCGCACGCAAACGCCCGCCGGCCAAGACACGTACCTCGTCGTCGGAAGGATGTTCCATGCGCACGCCCGCCTGCTCGAGCTTCTCGAGCACGGCGCCGAGATGCTCCGCCTTCAGTCCACGTACGAGCACATCGTCGCCGGCGATCGCGGCCGCGATCAGGTACGTTCCCGCCTCAATGCGATCCGCCGCCACCGTGTGCGCCCCGCCGCTGAGTCGCTCGACGCCCTCGACGCGGATCGTCGACGTGCCGGCGCCTTTGATCTTCGCACCCATCGTGGTCATCAGCGCGGCCAGGTCTTCAACCTCCGGCTCGCGCGCTGCGTTCTCGAGTATGCTTTCGCCCCGCGCTAGGGCAGCAGCCATCATCAAGTCTTCGGTGCCGGTTACCGTCACCTTTGGGAAAACAATCTGCGCGCCGCGCAGCCCTCCCTTGGGGGCGATCGCCTCGATATAGCCCGCTTCTTGGTGAATCTCGGCGCCGAGCCTTTCAAGGCCCTTCAAGTGGAGATCGATCGGCCGCGCCCCGATCGCGCAGCCGCCTGGAATCGAGACGCGAGCCCGGCCTGCGCGCGCCGTCAACGGCCCCAGCACCAAGCTCGATGCCCGCATGGTCTTGACCAGCTCGTAGGACGCCTCGGTTGAGCGAATTGACGGCGTCCGAATCGTGTAACCGCCGTTGCTGCGTTCGACCTCGGAGCCGATCGACTCGAGCAGACGCGCCATCGTGCGAATGTCGACCACCGACGGCACACGGTCGAGACGCAGCTCGCCATCGGTGAGGATCGCCGCCGCCAACGCTGGCAGCGCGGCGTTCTTCGCCCCGCTGACCTGGATTTCTCCCCGAAGGCGGCGCCCGCCTTGAATACGAAGCTTTTTCATTGCCCTCTCACGGCCCCGCCTCGGCGCCGCGCGCCCAGACGCGCCGCGCGGTCAAGCTCTCGTCGAGCCAAACCACGTCGGCGTCCGCGCCCTCCCAAGCGGCCCTTCCGCCCAAAAAACGCCGGCCAACTCGGCCGGATTGCGCGTCACCATTCGAATTGCCTCGGTCAGCGCAGCGCCGACCGTCTCGGTCGTCGCGTAGAAAGACGTGGTCCCATGGCGAGCCAATGCTCGGCAAGAGGTCTCCATCGCCTCCGGCGTCGCGTTCATCAAGTCCGCGCCGCCGCCGCCGTGCACGTGGATGTCGACGAATCCCGGCGTCAGAGCACCGTCGGCAAAGTGAACTTCTTCATAGCCCTCGGGAGCCTCGATCTCGGCCCGAGGACCGGCCGCGCGAATGCTCTCGCCCTCGATCAGGACGATCCCGTCGACGACCAGCTTGGGCAAGAAGACCAGCGGAGCCGTGACGGCGAGCCTCGTCATCGACGCGCCTCGCCGAGCGCCGCGCGAAGATTGTCGCCAGCCGCCTCGAGCCGTTCGGCCGCCTCTGCCGGACCGAGTGCGAAGCGGGCCGCTATGATCGCCTGCCGCACGTCGCCCTCCGCCTGTTCGAGGGCATGGCCGGCTTCTTCGTAGGAGCGGCCGGAGAGCTCGGCCACCAGGCGCGTCGCCCGATCGCGCAGCTTATCGTTTACCGGACGTACGCGAATCATGCGATTGCCGTAGACGTAGCCGAGCTTCACCATCAGTCCCGTCGAGAGCATGTTGAGCACAAGCTTCTGGGCCGTGCCGGCCTTCATCCGGGTCGAGCCGGTAACGGCCTCGGGGCCGACCAGCGGCGCGATCGCAATCTCCGCCGCCCGCGCCAGTTCCGAATCCGGCGTACAGCTCAGACCGACCGCTAATGCCCCGAGCTTGCGTGATCGCGCGATCGCTCCGACCACATAGGGCGTGCGGCCGCTGGCCGCTAGGCCGACTACGGCGTCTTGAAAGGTCAAGCCACGCCGCGTAAGCTCGGCGAAACCCGCCTCCGGGTCGTCCTCCGCGCCCTCGATCGAGCGCGTCAACGCCGCCTCGCCGCCCGCGACTATGCCTTGCACCAGCTCCGGCGAGACCCCGAACGTCGGAGGGCACTCCGAGGCGTCCAAGACGCCAAGGCGTCCGCTCGTGCCCGCGCCCAGGTAGAACAGCCGCCCGCCGCCGCTCACCCGCTCGTGGATGGCGTCGAGCGCCCGAGCGATGTTTGGGATCTCAGCCTCAACCGCGGCGGCTACTCGCTTGTCCTCGGCGTTCAAGACCCGCAGCAGCTCAGCCGTCGGGAGCGCGTCCAGATCGCGAGTCGCGGGGTTCGACTGTTCGGTAAGAAGCCGGTCCAACACAGCCAAAACGAAGTATAGCGTGGCGCCGCGATTCGACTTCGCCGGCCGCTCGCTACACTAAAAAGGCATGCTGCAAGTTTCGGGCGGCGCCATGCGTTATGGCGACCGCACGCTTTTCCAAGGCCTCGACTGGTTGATTCAGCCGAAGGACCGCATCGGCGTTGTCGGCGCCAATGGCTCGGGCAAGACGACTTTGCTCAAGATCTTCGCCGGCGTAGAACGTCTCGACGACGGCTCGATCAACCGCCAGAAAGGCATCAACATCGGCTATCTACCCCAGGATGGGCTCGAGCTCTCCGGCCGCACGGTCTTCGAAGAGTGCTTGAGCGTCTTCGACGAAGCCATCGCGCTCGAGAAGGAGCACGACGAGCTGGCGGAGAAGATGTCGCACCTCGACCCGGCGGGCGAGGAGTACCAGCAGGTCATCGACCGCTTCTCATGGGTCACCGACCGCTACCACGTGCTCGACGGCTATACCAAGGAGGCGCAGGTCGGGACCGTGCTCGGGGGCCTCGCCTTTCCGCGCTCGGATTGGGAGCGGCGCACCGAGGAGTTCTCCGGCGGCTGGCAGATGCGCATCGCGCTTGCCAAGCTGCTGCTCGAAAAGCCCGACCTTCTGCTGCTCGATGAGCCCACGAACCATCTCGACCTCGAAGCGCGCAACTGGCTCGAGGACTATCTGAAAAGCTATCCCAACGCCTTCCTCGTCATCTCGCACGACCGTTACTTTCTCGACACCACGGTCAGTCGCGTCGTCGAGGTTTGGAACAAAGAAGTCCACTTCTACAACGGCAACTTTTCAAAGTACGAAACACAGAAGGACGAACGGCGCGCTCAGCTCACCGCCTCCTTCAACAATCAGCGCGACCACATCAAACACCTCGAGGCGTTTATCAGTCGCTTTCGCTACCAAGCAAGCAAGGCGTCTCTGGTGCAGAGCCGAGTCAAGGAGCTCGACAAGATCGTCCGCATTGAGATCCCGCCGGTGGAGAAGGCGATTCATTTCACCTTCCCGCAGCCGCCGGCCAGCGGCCGCATGGTCGCCGAGCTCGAGCAGGTCGCCAAGAGTTACGGCGACAACGAGGTTTTCTCGGGAGTGGACATGCGGATCGAGAAAGGCGACCGCATCGCACTCGTCGGCCACAACGGCGCCGGAAAGTCGACTCTGATCCGCCTGCTCTCGGGCGACGAGCCGCTGAGCGGGGGCGAGCGCAAGCTCGGACATAACGTAGGCGTCGACTACTTCGCCCAAGATCAGTACAAAGTGCTCGATCCGGAGGCGGTGATGTTCGACTGGGTCGGCCAGCTCGCTCCACGGATGAGCGATACCGAGATCCGCAGTCTGCTGGGTTGTTTCTTGTTTTCGGGCGACGACGCCTTCAAGAAGATCGGAGTACTCTCGGGCGGCGAGCGAAACCGTTTCGCCTTGGCCTGCATGCTGCTTGAGCCCAGCAATTTTTTGCTACTCGACGAGCCGACCAACCACCTCGATCTGCGTGCTAAAGATGTGTTGCTCGAAGCCATGCTGGCCTTCACCGGCACGCTCGTCTTCGTCTCCCACGACCGCTACTTCATCGACCGCCTAGCCACGAAAACGTGCTCGGTCGGCGACGGCGGCATCGAGCTTTATCCGGGCAACTACGAAGATTATCTGTGGACGATCGAGCGCCGCGGAGAAGAGCGCGAGCAAGCGCCCTCGGGTCCCAGCGCCGCGTTGCAAGCCGCGCTCGCTTCCGCCAAAGATGAAGCCGGCAAGTCCAACGGCGGCGGCGCCTCGGCCAAGCGCAAACGGATGAACCCGATCCAGGCCGAGAAGCTTCGCAAACAGGCGCAGAAGCTTGAGGAAGAGATCAGCCGCCTGGAAGACGAAAGCGCCAAGCTGCAAACCGAACTCGGGGCGGCGGGCCGCGATCACCGCCGCCGTCAGGAGCTAACCGCCGGAATGGAGAAACGCGCGAAGCGCGTCAAGGCCGCCGAGGCGGAGTGGGAGAAGCTGACCGAGAAGATCGAGGCGGAGGCTTAATAGATCGTCTCAGAGAAGGGGAGGCCGCGAGACCCGCCTCTGAGGCCGAGACAGGGTGCGGGGATCGAAGCTTGCATTGATCGGCGGCATCTCGGCAAACACAAGCCTATCGTTTCGATCGGTGTGTCATAGCCTTCAAGCGGAACTCCCAGTAGCTCCGATATTCCGCGTCCGTCATTTCTGATCGCCGGAGCCCGTTTGACCAAATCGCTACGTCGATCTCCACGAGCTCTGCAAGTGATCCTAGCGGAGCGGTCCGCGATCCCCAATCGTAGTCGTCGTAATTGAGTTCTTGAAAGATGAAGGGCATGATGCATGCATCGAGCTTTCGAGTGCCCGGTAACGGTAGCCCGTGTTCTTGGACGGTGGCCCGAAGGTCCGCCAGAAAGCGCCGCCGCAATCCAGACACTGGTCCTTTGGCGCCTTCGCGCCTAGCCAACGCTTCGTCGATCATGGTTAGAAGGCCGTTGGAATCTACCGGCACATGCGTCCTCCCAAAAAGTCCACTGATGCCTCTGCTGCGCTTCAACCGACACGTTTCGATGCCCGCCGCAAAACCCGAGGCACGTCAATTGTGATCAGCGCGCGGAATCGGCGTACGCAGCGTAGTCTGCGATCTTGTCGGCGAGGCGGACGCCGAGCACTGAGCAAGCGGTGTGCAACTCTTCGTGGATCAGCTCCGCTTCTTGGCCGTAGCGCGCGATCTTGTCCGGCGGCCAGTGGGCCGGCGGTTGCTGAAGATTGGTGATGCGATCGGCCAGCTTGACCATCCACACCTCGTGGGGCTGGCGCTTGATGCGAGCCAGACTGTCTTTCATCTTGGCGGACTTGTCGGCGAGGGAGTCGTCTTTGGTCAACGCAGCGACCCCGGCGGCGACATCTGGGCCAAACTCGGCGTCGATTGCCGCGATAGTCACTTGGGTGTCTTCGACCACGTCGTGCAACAGGGCGCATTGGATCGCCAAGTCTGGGCGGGAGACGTCACCTCGCCGCGATACCGCCGCCATCACCTCCATTGCGACACTGCCCACATGGTTGATGTAGGCGCGCTCGCTGCCGGGAACCGTTTGACCGACGTGGGCTTCCGCGGCGAAGTTCCACGCGGCTAGAAACAACTCTTGGGACCACATCCTAGCGCGATCGTAGCGTAGTAGGTCCTTTTCACATACACGGTGATGAACGAAGGAGTGGGGAGTGGGGCGCGGTGCGCGGATCCGTTGCACAGCGCCAATCGATCGGGTACCCTGTCCGTGCCAGGACGGCCATAGTGAAGATCCCGCTTGACGTACGCCTGGCGCGCCTGGCGTGAGCAAGAAATATACCGTTTACGTGGACGACAACTTCCATTACATGGATGAAAGCGAGCGCTACAAGCTTGGCGTCTATGAAGACTGTGCGTCTGCGATTGCAGCGTGCAAGGGAATCGTCGATGAATTTCTTCTGGACGGCTCCAAGAAGGGTGTGTCGGCGGACGAGATCCACAAGGGATACTTAACATTTGGAGAAGATCCTTTCATCATCGCGGATGACCCGGACTGCAAGTTCTCTGCTCGGGACTACGCCAGGCAGCGATGCAAGGAGCTGAGCAAGGGAAAGTGACCGTGACCTGCGGGGTAGACCGATCTAGCGGTCTGTAAACCCCGGGGTTGATGGACGGCTCGCAATTTGTCCCAACGGTATCCGAGGGGTACGCCCACTCAGTTCAATCAGCAGGCGTTGCCCAGGCTTTTCGCTTATAGACCGAGAGCCTCCGGGATAGCTACGATCTGAGTGTCAGAGCCTTGTCCCTCTAGTTCGTTGACTATTTGCCGAAGACAATTGGATGGTACAAAGTGCTCGCGAAACGGTCGTACTTGCCGCATCAACAACCGCTCGTCGGCCGCTGCAGCTAGCAGGGAGGTGACCCGATGACGTTTGCTCCCACGGTGGTGCTCGTCTCCTCCGGGCAAGACTCTCCTACCACGATTGGTGAATCTCTGCGTAGTCTGGAGGCCCGCGTTCTTGAAGCTCAAAGCTGCTTCGAGGTGCGCCGCCTGCTTGGTGAGCACGCCGAGATCGACCTGGTCATCACCGACGTCAGCCTAGAGGATGGGAACTGGTTCAACGTGCTGCATCTGCTGGCCGAGCGCGCCGATGAAACGAGCCTTCTCGTCTTGTCTCGCAGAGACGACGAGCGATTCCGGCAGATGGTCTGCAGCCGAGGCGCCGACGGGCTGCTCTGGGGCGGCGACCAGGCAACGCACACGCGCACCTTGATCGAGGAAGCCTGCCGCGACGCGAAAGGCAGCCCGGCGGTGCGTTCGAGCTGAGAGCTTCCGGTTGCTTGGCCTCGCGTTCCTAAAACGTCTCCGGAATACGTAGCGCTTGACGGCGCTAAGAGTGAATCCGGTTCCCGACGAAACCCGCTTCCGGGTCCCCTCGATTGGACCATCGGTCCTAGAGCCACGAGCGAAAACCTTAGCGACGAATGTACCCATTGGGCCATTGCCGGGCGAACGCGATCCGACCACGATAGAGGCAAATGAGTAACGTTCGAAGCGATCACGGTGCAAGACCTCTCATCGCGAGCGAGCGCGAGATCTTAACCTTGGCCGGGCAAGGCTATAAGAGCGCTGAGATCGCGGAAGTGTTGGCGATCGGCGCCGACGTTGTGCGAGACCGCATCGAAACAATTCTCGAGAAGTTGGGACTTGAGGGACGGCTGCAGCTTTGGCAATACGCGGCAACGCATCCGCGGCCACGGGCTCTACAAGGCGGGGAGTCGTTGATCCTCGCACGCAGATCCCAATGCGGCAACGGCGCGGGTCTAAGACGAGTAGCCACAGGGCTCCTTCATGAGGCTCTAGAGGATCTCTCGGACCGTTCCTTGCGGGCGAGCGCATCCGCGGGGCGCTGGATCGCCGGGTCAGATGAAGGCGGACTTAGTTTCGATCTCTGCTGTAAGCTATCAGATCGATCGCCGGCTATCGTGAGTCAGGGGCTCCTCACTGAGCCTGGCGCCGCGGCTGCGGATCGCTGGCGGAACGTCGGGAAAGGCCGAGTATTTCAACTCAAGGCGGCGTGACGCCTTGCCCTGGACCGATGCCGGTTCCCCAGCGGCCCAGTGCGTGGATAGCTATCGATAGCCGATACCGGATCGAAAGTCCGCGTCGCTGAATCCGCTAAAGCAGATGTCCAGTGAGCTGGCGTTACAACTCGTATACATTTGGCTGGCTACGGAAAAGCTCCCGGTAGGAATGCCTTCGATGGTGACGCTCGGGGGCAATGCGCCGGTGATCTGGCCGGGAAGTACGAAGGAGCCTGGCGCTCGATCAACGTTGCACAAGAAAGCCGCGCCAACGCCTTCGTCTTCACCGTCTAGAGCAAGGAAGGAAACGCCGCCGATCAAGACCTTGTCGCCAACGCCGCCTTGCCAGCGGACTTCAAACGGGCTGCCGCGAGAAATCGTATCGGTAGGATTGGTCCAAACCATTGGAGTCCCCGTCTCAAACGTCCCCGAGCCCGATCCGACGTCGGCTCCGCCCGGCCAATCGGCGGTATAGGTCGTGTTGTCTTGATAGAACGGAGGACCCGTCGGAAACGGAGACTGATCCTTTGAGCCGCGCCCACGCCGGAGTGCTGCGGCCTTCAAGAAACCCAGGGTCGGCAGATTGAAGAACTTGAAGAACGAGAAGTCAGGCTCGACGGGGATAACCTCGCTGCCCGGATTCAGCATCATCGTGGAGCCGGCGTCGAGCAACCGAGCTTCTATCGGGTCCGGAAGCTCTCGCCCGTCATCCGCGGAAAACTGGTAGACGTAACAGCCCTGCGGGTCGATCGTGGACGCTTCTGCCTCTCTCACGCTGAACTCTTCGAAGAACGCGGCGAAGATCTCGCCTGTTTGCGTGAAGTCGCTGCCCTGAGAAGGGAAGCCGGTCGGCAAGCTGAACGTGGTTCGCACTCGACTACCGAAAATGGCGCCGACTCTAAGGTTGCCTCTAGCATGCGCGTCCGAGAGAACCATCGGGTCGATCCCTTTCGATTCGTCCGTACACCCGCCGGCGCTTTCGCTGATCGCCATCGTCGTGAAGTTACTCACTACGCCCTCGACCACGACCGTGAGGGGGACATAGCAACCGATGGTGTCGGTAGGTACAACGAACCGAATCTGATCGAGCCCCACACAGCAACCGGAGCGCCCCACGTACACCACCTGCGCCGCCACGCCCCCGACGAGAACTTGTACGTCGTAGGGGAGGGGGCCGGGAAGAGGCATGGCGGCTTCATCGCCCTGGACGGCTCCAAGGCCGGTGCCCCAGATGTCCCACATTTGACCTGACATGGCGGCATTAAATATGGTGTTGACCGACAGCGGATTATTCGCGTTCGTCAACACCCCCGGACCGCTGCCGGCGGTGTTGACCGCAAACGTCCCGAAGCTGTGCGCGACAACCGTGATCGAGATCGGTGAACTGGATTGGCCGTTGTATGTAGCCGTCAGAGTTCCGTCGCCGGTCGGCGTGTTCGACGGCAAGACAGCGGCCAGTTGACTCGAAAAGCTGAAGACCATGATGCAGTCGAGCGTCGTCCCGCCGACGGTGACGCTCACAGAAGTGCCGCTCAACTCCGTTGGTAGAGGGAACGAGCTGACCTTTACGAGGCTGGCCGGCCCCAGGTTCGTGCCGAAAACGGCGAACATCCCACCCTGCGCGAGACTACCGTTGGCTAGTTGGGGCAAAGCGAAGCTGGCAGTGTTGACGGCTGAGACCGCGGAGGTCTGCGTCCACGCCGGTGTCGCGAGAAGCACGCCAAGGGCGCAAAGAACTTGGAATCGTAACGCTCGCCGAATGACTTCCATTGGCCGATTGTAGTGTACAGTGGCCTCCTTGGGGTAACGCGCGTTGGCATGAACGACGCGCCGCGACGTCGCGAAATCCTGAGCGCTGATGGCCCCACTCCCCTCCAGGCGGCTGTTTCAGCCTCGTCCCATCGTTCAGCGTGAAGTTATTCTTCAACATCTATTCCTCGGACGGTAGGACGGTTCCCGATTCCGGGCCGAGGCGTCCCATGGCCGGGATCGTCGGCGTCAACTAGACCGCGCCGCGTCTAGAGAAATCAACGAATTGGCGAACGGCCCTTGAGCTGTTAGCGTACCTTCGTACGGAGAGCTTTGATGGACCTGCGATACGCCCTGCGCACGCTGCGAAAGTCGCCCGGATTTACCGCGACAGCAATATTAACTCTCGCCCTCGGCATCGGCGCCAGCTCGGCGATCTTCACGCTGCTCGACCAAGTCTCACTGCGCCTGCTGCCGGTCAACAGCCCCGAGAGGCTGGTCCTCTTGCGCTGGGAAGGAAACTGGAATGGCTCCAACACCGGCTACGCCGCTTGGTCCTACCCCTGGTACGAGGATCTTCGCGATCAGTCCGGAGAGATCTTCGAGGACTTATTTGGCCGCTTCGGAATGAAGATGGCGCTTGGATACTCGGGCGAGACGGAGAATGCCGACATAGCACTGGTGACCGGCAACTACTTCCACGCGCTGGGCGTCGGCGCCGCGCGCGGTCGCGTGCTTGGGCCCGCCGACAACGAGCAGATCGACGGCCACCCTGTCGCCATCCTGAGCTACGAGTACTGGCGCGACCAATTCGGCAGCGCTCCGGACGTGATCGGCCGAACCATCCTCATCACCAAGCAGCCGTTCGAAATTGTCGGCGTCGCACAGCGAGGCTTCCACGGACTCGAGCTCAATTTCACTCCGCGCGTCTTCATTCCAGCCGTGATGAAGAACACTGTCTCGAGCGGCTTCCACAGAACCATCTACCCCATCGAGAACCGCCGAGGCCGTTGGCTGAATGTTTTTGGACGGTTGCGCGACGGAATCGGACGGGAGCAGGCTCAGGCGGCGCTCGAGCCGATCTTCCATGCCGGGCTCCAGTACGACATCCTTCAGCCCGAGCTCTCGGGAATGGACGAATACGGCCGCGAGCGATACCTCGAGGCAATAGCTGAGGTCCTGCCGGGCGGACAGGGACGCCGCAACGTACGCGAAGGGCTCGACGGGCCGCTGGCGATGCTGATGGCGATGGTCGCTCTCCTGCTGCTGATCGCCTGCGGCAACGTCGCGAACCTGTTGATGGCTCGAGCCGCAGGACGCAGCAAGGAAATCGCGGTCCGCTTCGCGGTAGGCGCGGGCCGCGGCAGAATCGTTGGGCAGTTGATGTTGGAAAGCGCTTTGTTGGCGACCTCCGCCGCCGCTCTCGGCCTGCTAATCGCGGGTTGGGCGGCGAGCTTCATCGTCCGCTTCGCGCCCGGCGGGCCGGCCTCGTTCAATCTCTCGACCGATGCCGATTGGCGGGTTGTCGCTTTCGCGGCGAGCGCGGCGGCGCTGACGGCGTTTGTCTTCGGATTGACGCCCGCTCTCCGCTCGACGAGACTCGACTTGGCCTCAACACTCAAAGATCAGGCGGGTTCGATCGCGGGCGGTTCCGACTCCTGGCGCCGCGCGTTGGCCGGCGCACAGATCTTCCTATCGCTGCTGCTGCTGATCGGCGCCGGCCTGTTCCAGCGAAGCCTGGCGCATCTGCGCAGCCTCGATACCGGCGTAGAAGCCGAGCACGCCATGGTGTTCGCCATCGACCCTTTGCAGGGAGGGTACTCACCGGAGCGCAGCCGCGTTTTCCTCGCCGAGCTGAAGCGGGAGCTCGAGGCGCGCCCCGAGATTCGCTCGGCCGGATTCTCGACCATGCGCATCCTTTCGGGAGACGACCGGACGAATACCGTCCAGGTCGAGGGCTACGAACGCGCGCGGGATGAGAGCACAAACCCACACTTCAACGCTGTTTCGCCCGGGTACTTCGAGACTCTTGAGGTCCCGATGCTTGAGGGGCGGGCCTTCAACGAAGCCGACCTAGACGGCGCTCCGCGCGTCGGGATCGTCAACGCCGCGTTCGTGCAGCGCTATTTCAAAGGGGAGTCGCCGATCGGCCGCCGCTTCGGCTTCGGCGAGCCGGACATCGAGATCGTCGGCGTGATCCCCGACGTGCGCTACTCCGATCTGCGACAGGAGATTCCCGAGCAGGTGTTCGTCCCCTTCGCTCAATCCCCGTGGCCGACCGGCGCTCACGTCTATGTGCGTACGGACCGCGACCCCGAGGACGCTGTACCTGCGGTGCGGGCAGTAGCCCGCCAGGCTGACGCCAGCTTGCCGCTAGCTGACTTGCGCATGATGGAGGCGCAGCTTGAGATGACATTGACAGCTGAGCGCCTGTTGGCGTTCTTGGCGTCGGCATTCGGCGTGCTGGCGACGCTGCTGGCGGCGGTCGGGCTCTACGGGTTGCTGGCGTATTCGGTGTCGCGTCGTGGACGTGAGATCGGTCTGCGCATGGCGCTCGGCGCGCAACGGAGCGACATCGCCTGGATGGTGCTGCGTGAGGTCTTCTGGCTGTTCGCGATCGGCGCGACGACGGCCTTGCCCGTCTCGCTGGCTCTGGGACGCTGGACTGAGTCCCAGCTCTACGGCGTGAAACCGGCCGACCCGTTGAGCATGATGATCGGGGTCGCGATCCTAGCCGCCGCGGCCTTGGCCGCCGGCTACTTCCCTGCGCGTCGCGCCGCCCGCATCGAGCCGATGCATGCGCTTCGCTCCGAGTGAAGCGGCAGCGCTCGGGCCGCCTGCCCCAGCCGCTGCTAACTTAACAGAGTGGTCGTTTATGTCTGCCGCGAGTGCGGCAATCACAAGGAGGCCCGCGAGAAGATCGCCGCCGTGCTGCCGGAGAAGGTGAAGCTCGTCTCAGTCGGCTGTCAGGACATCTGCAAGGGGCCGGTGATCGGGGCCTCGATCTCCGATCGATTGGAATGGTTCCGGCGTATGAAGTCGAAGAAGGCCATGACCCATCTAAGAGAGGCGCTGGACGCAGATCGGATTAACGACTATCTCGAGAAGCGCCGGGCGAAGAAACGCGCCGGGAAACGCCGCTGATCGGCGCATCGGGCCTAACCGCCGAAGCCGAACACAGCGCCGCCCAACACGTAAACGAACAGCGGCACCACAATCAGCGCAATCAGATCCAAGATCAGCCCGACGCGAAACATGCGCGGCATCGTAATCCAGCCGCTCGAGAAGACGATCGCGTTCGGCGGCGTCGCGACCGGCAGCATAAAGGCGAAAGAGGCCATGATCGCCGTCGGAATCAGCAACAGATAGGGGTGGATTCCGATCTCGACGGCCGTCGCTGCAATCACGGGAGAGAGCATCAGAACCGTCGCGACGTTAGAGGTTGCCTCGGTCAATAACGCCGCCAACAGACAGGCGAGCGGCACGAGCAGCCAAACAGGAGTTCCCTCGAGACCAGCCAGGCGCGAGCCGATCCAGAGGGCGAGGTCCGTCTCTTGAATCCCGCCCGCCAACGCGAACCCCCCGCCTAACAGAAACACGATGCCCCAAGGAATGCCCCGCGCCGCGGTCTCCCAATCCATCAGCGCTCCAGCCTTGCCGTCCGCCGTGCGCGCCGGGACCAGAAACAGTAACACTGCCATCGCAATCGCGACAGTTGAGTCGTGCATCAGCGAAGGCTCGGAGAAAGCCTCCGACCAGCCGGGCAGCGTGAAGCCGCCCAGCGTGATCGGCCGCCGGAAGACCCACAACAGCGCGGTACCCGTCGTCACCGCCAAGGCTTTCTTCTCCTGCGGGCTCATCGGTCCCATCCGCGCAAGCTCGGAGGCGATGACGCTCTCTCCGCCCCGGAACTGAATCCGGCTCAGCGGCAGATCGCCGGCGAATCGGCACAGATAAACCCAGGCAATCGGCAGAAAGACGACGACTATCGGTATGCAGACCATCATCCAATCGACGAAAGCGATCGGAGGATACTCGGGAAACGCCTCCTGTACGAAGCCGAGGAAGGCGACCGTCGTCGGCGACCCGATGATCGTACCGATCCCGCCGACGCTTGCCGAGTAGGCGATGGCTAGCAGCAGGATGACGCCGAACGAGGCCCGGGCGCGGTCGGATGCCTCTTTGCCGCTGCGTCCGTCTACCTCTGCGAGCTCGGCGAGTTGGTTGACCACCGCCATGGCGATCGGCAGCATCATCATCGTCGTGGCGGTGTTCGAGATCCACATCGACAACGCCGCCGTGGCGATCATGAAGCCCGCCGTCAAACGAGCCGGCTCGCCGCCCGCGCGCTTGATCACGTTGAGCGCAATGCGCCGATGCAAGTTCCAGCGCTCCATGCCAAGCGCGATCACGAAGCCGCCGATGAACAGAAAGACGATGTGGTTGGCGTAGTAGCTCGCGGACTGCTGCGCCGACATGATCCCAAGCAGAGGGTAAAGCCCTACCGGCAGCAACGCGGTGACGGCTATGTGCGTCGCCTCGCTCATCCACCAGGCGGCCATCATCGCCGCGATCGCCGCCGTGCGTCGGCCCGCGTCCGTCATTCCTTCCGGCGTCGGCGCAAGCAGTATCGCGACGAACAACAGCACGCCCAGAGTGAAGCCGATCCTTTGGCGGGTCAAGGAAGCTGAGTCAGCTTGTTGCATCGAGAAGAGGCGGGACCGAGAGTCGGGACAGAGATAAGGGCTAGTATGGCGCCATTCGGCGGGAGAATTGAGTCGTTCTCCGCTGAGGGCTCGCTACGGTCATCCCGGGTGTGGATCTAAGGCAGCATTCCGATACTACCCTCCGGTACACGGTGGATACAATCGCGAAGACGGCGCCGTTGTCGATCGGCGGGCGTCAGTGGCCGCCGTGAGCTTAATATCGCTCTTTGTAGCTATCCCAGATCATGAAAGATTCGTGGATCGTAGCGCTCCTCACGGTGCTTGGGCTGGGCTTCATGCTCGCGATCATCTGGGAGCAACGCGAGTACTCGCTAACCGGCAAGAACGACTTCGCCCACCTCTATAACTGCGCATTGCTCGTCGACGGCGACGACCTCTACAACCAGGAGCGATTCTACGAGCTCTCGGTCGAGACCACGGGCGCGTATTCGAAAAACCAAGGCTGCACAAGGCCCCCCTACCATTACGCGATGTTGTGGCCGTTACGGTGGTTTTCCTACTTGGCTGCCTACGGCCTCTGGCAGTTCGTGTCGGTGATGGCCTGCATCGGCTTCTTGGTGCTGTGGAGACCACCCGACGCGGCACTCACTGTCCTCTACTTCTGTTTCTCTCTGCCGATTTTCGCTGCCCTCATGAACGGCCAAGACAATCCGTTGCTCTTGTTCGTGATCGCCGCGACGATGGCCCTTCATCGCAGAGGAAGGGAGTTCTTAGCGGGAGCCGTTTTCAGCCTTTGCGCAGCGAAGTTCCATCTATTCTTGCTGACGCCAATCTTGATTCTGGGACAGAGGAACTGGCGTTTCGGGCGCGGATTCCTGGCTGGAGCGGGCGTACTGGTCGCGGCGTCGTTCGCCGTGGCGGGGTGGTCGTGGCCGCTCGCCTATTACGAGGCGGTTTCAAACCCGGTGTATACGCCGAACTTCGGTTTGATGCCCAACCTTCACGGCGCCGCATCAGGGCTTGTCGGCAGCACCGCCTGGGAGATCGCGCTTGGCGCCTCAACGATTGCGGCAGCGTGGATCGTCTCGCGTCGAGCGAACTTTGAATACGCCTTCGCTTGCTGTCTTCTGGGCGGCCTGTTGCTGAGCTATCACTCGTATCTCCACGACGCCGCTACGCTGCTTCCGGCGCTGCTGACGATCGTCTCCGGAGAGCGGCCTCCAATGCTCAAGTTCGCGGCATACGTGCTGCTTTTTCCCCTCACCTACTTCTGCGTGGTCTTTGGCTGGCCGTATTCGTCCTTCGTGGTGGTCATCATGCTCGCAATCGTCTATCTGATGGCGTATGGGGTCTTACGGGAACCGGCTGAGCAACAGGCGCTTGAGCCTGCGCTGACCCGAGCGTGAGCGATTCCCCTTCGGGCATCCGAGGACTGTTTCCCAGAGACACGCTCACCGGGACCTCGCCCCAGCTCTCCCAGGCCATTCCTAGTAGGAGCGCGGCGGCAACGGCCGTAGCCAGCGCTGAGTACGGATAGGCTGAGCCGACCAGCATGGCCCACACGGGGACGAGAGGAACGAAAGCCAGGATTCGCAGAACCAGCAAATTCGACAACGCCATGATCGTCAAGCATGTCGGCAGCAACACCGCTGTGTCGAGCATGTAGCTGTGACGGCTCAACAGCAGCCCGCCAGCCAGCGCGGCTCCAAAGCCCCAATGGAACTCTCCCCGGCGAGCTGCGATCCACACCGCGGCGACAACGATCGCCGACGCAACCGCCTCCCATACAAACGCTGCGGGAAGTTTCGACAGCGCCCCATGAAGATTCGGCATCGCGGAGAGCCCGGGCGAAAAGCGGTCGTTCAGAGCGGATGCAAGCCACTCAAGCGGCCAGTCCCAACCAGCGACGGCGAACGAAATCCCCGCCAGCGCGCCGCCGCCGGCCAACAATCCTTTCAAAAACGGCCAATCCCGTCGGGCCAAGATCCAAACTGGCGTCAATAGGAAGAGATGGAACTTGGCGGCGCAGATGCTGAACGCCAGGCCCGCCGCGAACTCGTTGCCACGTTCATGCAGGCGAGCCGTCAGCGCAACGACAAGAAGCAAGAACCCCACGTCTTGGCCGTTGAGCAAGATCGAGGTCAACGGTACCGACATGCAGTACATCAGAGTCCGCACCGATGCCTGAGGCAGCCGCCACAAGACCACAAAGCCTACGATCGAGGCGAACGAGAGGGCCGTCCATATCAAGTAGGCAGTGCGGTAGGGCAGCAGGCTCAATGGGTACAAGAGCGCCGCATGAAAAGGGAACCGAATGAAGCCTTGCTCTGGAGAGAACGAACCGGTACGTTCGTAGACGATCGCCAGCAGGCGGTCATTGTCGTAGAGCTCACCGCTCTCCAACAACACCGGCCCGGCGTATAGCGGCATGAAGTCGTTGGCGCCGATGAAGGCGCGTCCGCGCTGCTGGTATGCGATCGCCGCCATGCCGCAAAGCGCCAGCACAGACAACACGCCGAGAACGAGAGAATCCTTCATCGACAGATGGTCTATCCATCTATCGGCCTATCTCGAGGTTCAGCTTAGCGAAAGGTTCGCCGCCGGCTGTGCGGCGGCATCGGTCTCGTCCTCGGCGGCCCGTAGCGCTTCAAAACCCGTCCACAGCAACAGCGCCAGCGCCAAGTAGGTGAACGCCTCCATCGAGAACACGAGCCCGGCTAGGAAGGGAAGCGGAATCATCGCCAACGTCGCCAAGGTGCGCTCGGACAATGTCCTCCCGCGCGCGAAGACGTACAACGAAAGCGGCAGGAACAGAAGCGCGTCGGCGGGCTGGGCGTAGTGGCTGACCAGCAGGCTTGCCGCGGCGCAGAACGCGAGGGCCAGCTCCAGGGACGAGCGCCGCGCTACGCCCCAGACCAACGCCGCCACAGCGACTCCCGCCGCGGCCTCGATCGCGCCGGCGTAGACTGCGCCGTGAAGCAGCCCGTTGAAGTTCGGCGCGAGCCGAGGATCCAGCGCTTGCGCCGCCGCCGCGAAGGAAGCGGCCAAGCCTTGTGGCCAGTGCGGATCGACCGCGAACGAGGCCGCCGCCCAAACAGCTGCGCCCGTTAGGAAGCCCAACGTCAGCCGCGAAGCTCGGCGCGCCGCCAGCATCACCGGCAGCAACAAGAACAAGTGAAGCTGCACTGCACAGACGCTGAGGGCTAGGCCGGCCGCAAATAGGCCTCCGCGCGACGCTTGGCGCGCCGCCCAAGCCAAGGCAAGCAAGAAAAAGACCGTCTCATGCCCACGCCACAACGCCAAGAACAACGGCGCAGAGATCGCGGCGAACAGCAGCGTCCAAGAAGGCCCCGGCGGACGCCACCACGCGACAAAGCCAACCGCCGCCCACAACGCAAGAATCTGAAAAGTCAGGGAGGCCGCCGGATAAGGCAGGCGGCTCAGCGGCGAGACCAAGACAGCCCGCACGGGAAGGCCCGGGCCGCCGGCCGCTTCGGGCAGCTCTCCGGCGGCGACCCCGCGCGCCGCAATGTAGAGACCGTGGAAGCTATTGTCGGCCCCTACGGTGAGGCGATCGGCTTGCAGCCAAACCAGGGCCCACACGAAGCAGACCGCAAGACCCAATCCGACCAGGGCGCGAGGGGGGATCGCGATACGAATTGAGCTGTCTTTACCGGCTTTGGGGAGTGCAACCGATCTCTCGGTCAGCCGGCGTCTTTGCGTCATTTCATGAGCTCCGACGTTATGTTTCAAACAATATTATCACAAAATGTCCGATTTTCTGGTTCAGGGCAAGCCGGGGGCCGGCTGAGAACCCGCCTTTAACCGCTTGCTAAGATTGACGTTGCCCGCCGCAGAACCAGAATGGATCCCGAAACTCTAGCGCTCGCACCGTTGTGGTACGTAGCGTTTCTCTTTCAGCTCGTCTGTCACGAGGCTGCGCACGCCTTCGTCGCCAAATGGGGCGGCGACGATACGGCGGCGCGCGGAGGCCAAGCAAGCCTCAACCCGCTGCCGCACATACAGCGCGAGATCTTGGGAACCGTGGTTGTCCCGATCATCTCGTTTGCGCTGCGCGGTTGGATGATTGGTTGGGGCAGCGCGCCGTTCGACCCATTCTGGATGGGCCGCCACCCGCATCGCGCGGCCCTGATGGCTCTGGCCGGGCCGGCGGCGAACTTTCTGCTGGCCATCCTCACGGCGATCGCGATTCACATCGGGCTGGGAATCGGCGCCTTCGCGGTGCCCGAATACGCGACCTTCAGCCAGATCGTGCTGCCGGCTGGGGGCGAGGGCTCCGAAATCGCCGCATCGTTCCTGAGTATCTTTTTCTCACTCAATCTGGTCTTGATGTCGTTTAATTTACTGCCCGTGCCGCCGCTCGACGGCGCTACCGCCATCGGCCTGCTGATGAGCGAGGCGCAGGCGCTGCGGCTCTACGAGTTCATGCGTCAGCCGATGATGTCGATGATGGGCTTGCTGGTGGCATGGCAGTTTTTCGGCCAGATCTTTTCACCGGTGTTTGGATTTGCCGTCGGTCTATTGTATTGGTTCGTCTGAGCGCGCTACACGGTGAAGACGCCCGAGAAGATGAGCGAGTGGCAATCAGCGGAGTATGGACCCGCCTACCTGGAGCGTGCGGAAAAGCTTCCGAATCGCACGTCCGGAGAGGCCGCCTTGCTGGAAGAGATTCCTCCCTCGGTCCGGCGCGTACTAGACCTTGGCTGCGGCAAGGGACGGTTGCTCGAGATGGTGTTGCGCGACAGACCCGCCGCAAGCGGCGTTGCCGTCGACTTTTCGCCGCCCATTCTGGAGCTTTTGAACGCCCGGTTCGGAGAGACCCCGACGGTGAGTGTCGTCAACCACAATCTGGAGATCCCGCTGCCTTCCCTCGGGACCTTCGATGTGGTGGTGTCGGGCTTTGCGATCCACCATCTGACGCATCAACGCAAGCGCCAGTTGTACGGGGAGATCTGGAACGCGCTCGAGCCCGGCGGAATCTTCTGCAATTTGGAGCATGTGGCGTCTGTGTCGCAGTCGGCGCATGAGCGATTCCTCCAAGCAATCGGAATCACTGCGGAGGAGGAGGATCGTTCGAACAAACTGCTCGACGTTCAGACGCAACTCGAGTGGCTGCGCGAGATCGGATTCCACGATGTCGACTGCTATTGGAAATGGCGCGAGATGGCTCTTCTCGTGGGCCGAAAGAGAGTAAACAGTGTGGCTTGAGGCACTGCTTTCCGCTGCCACAAAGGAAGCGTGGTGAGCTTGCGCTTCGCGCTGCGCGAGGAAAGGCCTTACGCGATTCAGGTTCGCTGACCGCGGGAGCTGGGACCGCCATGACGGGTAATTGTCACAAAGCGATCGCTTATCTGAAGCCAGACCTTTCGAGCGAAACGGAACCCGCAGATTCCTACCTTGCCGGCGGCGACGAATTGGTCATCAAGGACCTCAGAAATGGACTGCTAGTCACGATTGCTTGGCAGGTATCCGGCCGATGACCCCTAAGCCCTTTCTGTTCTATTCGTTAGGCTACTGGCGGTCGCGAAATTCTTCGTACCAGTTTTCGACCACACGGATCTTGCGCCCGGCCGCTGCCCCAGGGTCCCCGCCGACTGACTCCGGCAGTATAAATGTTTGCCTATCCAGGGAAACATCATAGTTCGGAAAACCCGTCTGGATCCACAGGGGAAGCGTGAAAAGGGGTTGGGGAGTGCCGGCCGAGAACTCCTCTTCCGTAGACACGGGAACCGCCATAAGAGTGCTCTCTTGCGCGTAGAACAACTCTCGCCCATCCCGGCTCCAGCGTACTTGGCTCGCACCGTTCGTGGATACCGTCACTTTACGGCCACCCTCCGGAAACGGCAGTACATAGACCTCCCTCTGTCCGGATTCGTTCGAAAGGTAGGCCACGTAGCGGCCGTCTGGTGACAGCATCGGCGAACGTTGTTCCGCGGGCTCCCGCAAGAACGGACGGGACTCCCAACTGTCGTCGCTCCCAGCCCGTTCGAAGTACCATAAGTCATCTCCTATCGCTCCTTGGCCCGCCTGATGGCCCAAAAGATACTTTCCGTCCTGGGACCAATCTGACAGCACCTGGTGATACGGGTCAACGGCTACCTTTTCTTCCTGTCCGCCGCCATCCGCTTGCCGCAGATAGGGGCCAAAGCTACCGGACCGTCGAGACGTGTAGGCCACTTGGTCGCCCCCTGGCGACCAAACGGGCAAAAAATCCGATCCCGAGGAGTTGGAAATGCGTGTCCTTGTGCCTCGGACAAGATCGTGGACCCAGACGTCTCCTACCGAGGCTTCCGTAACCGCTAGCCGCCCGCCATCGGGGGAGAGCGCCGGGAATCGGATACCCTCCCGCGGCTCACCGATCTCCTCAACCCTGTTGCCCTCGCGATCGAACCACGCCAGTTGCCTAAGAGCCGAGGATTCAGAAATTTCAACGTAGACCAGCGTTCCATGCGTTGCGACGCTGGCGTCACGGGTGTTCGCCGAAACAGGAAACGCTTCTCCCGTGGCTTGCAACGTCTCAAGGGAGAACGGCACCGCCCAAAGGTCATTGCTCCGTAGAGTTGTTTGGTACAAGACATGACCGCTGCGGGAGTAGATCGGGAAACAACCAGGACCCAGGATCTTTCTATCGCCGTTCGTTAGGTCCTGCACCGCAATAGTCTCCTCGTCGAGGAAACCGAAAGAAAACAGGAGCAAGCGCGGCCCTGCCTCCGCGGGCAGGAAATGCGCCCAGGCCGGATACTGGCCCGGCGCGTTTGCAAGGTCCGGCAGGTCGTTCGACGAAAGGAGAACGGTAGCGGCGCCTCCGCGAGCGGGAATCTCGTAGAGGTTGTGGGGCCGAGATACGTTCCCGGAACTGAAGACTATTACCTCGCCGTCAGGACTCCAGGTCCCACCGTGAAAGTGGCCGTGGGGCAACTCGCAAACGCGGCTCGGCGGGCCACCTCGCACGGAGACCTTCTTAACGTCTCCGCCCGCAGCAAAGCCTACGTAAGCGCTGTCCGGAGACCAGAACGGACTGATCGCTCCTTCCGTCCCCTCGAGCACGCGAGGTTCCACCTGGTCAAGATCTTGGATCCACAGCCTCCGTTCGTCGCCGTCCTCGATGAACGCGATATGTCGGGCGTTCGGTGAGATGGAGACGAAGTTGTCATTTGGAATTCCCGATCCGCGAGTGAAGGTCAGGAGCGGTACGGGAGGTGTGATGGTGAAGCGACGCAGTGCGGCTTCGTCTTCGGACGCCGGGGAAAGCCACGCGAACAAGGCGATGATCAGACCGAGGAGCAGACCCAAGGCTCCGGCCCCAGACGCGATGGCCTGCTTCCGCCGCTGCGAGCGCTCGATTTGCTGCTCCGACGACTGGGGCAAGACCCGGATGGCAACTGACTGGCGCAATTCGGTGTCTTCAGCGACATAGCGGATGGCGTCGCCGGTCTCCTGCCCGTCCTCGATCACACGATACTTGACCAGAGGATGCGGTTGCGACGCCCTCCCAGCTTGTCCTGTGAGTTGTGTTGAACCGGCGGGAGGGCCGGTCACGATTCCGGTGTGCAGGACGGTCGACCTGCCGGATTTCAGTTTCTCTCCGAGAGTGCGCAGATCCCTTGCGATCTCCTCCGCAGATGAGGGGCGATCGTTACGATCTTTGGCCAAGCACTTGCCGACGATGAACTCCAACTCCATCGGCACGCCTGCCCTCACCCCTGTAAGGGGTTCGGGCTCCTGGTGGACAATCTCGTAGAGCAGCGCCTGGTCGTACTGGCCTTGGAACGGCCGCTGCCCACACACCATCTCGTACAGCACTACGCCTAGCGCCCACACATCGGAACGGTTGTCCACCTCCATGCCCTGCGCTTGCTCGGGCGACATGTAGGCGACCGTGCCCATCGTTTGATCTGCCTTTGTGAGCCGGGAGGCTTCCGCCAGGTGTGCCAGGCCGAAATCCATGATAGTGGCGCGGCCCTTGGCGTCGACCATCACGTTGGCGGGCTTGATGTCGCGGTGTACGACACCCTCTTCATATGCCGCTTCCAACCCTTCTGCGATTTGGCGGCCGACATCCAGAGCTTCCTTCAACGGGAGTGGCCCTTGCTCGATCCGGGCTTCGAGCGAGTCCCCTTTGATGAAAGCCATCGAGAGGAACGTCTTTCCCTTAGCCTCGTCAATCTCGTAGACAGGACAGATGTTGGGGTGATGCAGGCCGGCTGCCGCCCTGGCCTCGCGGAAAAAGCGGGCCTTGGCTTCTTCATCGTCGAGCAGATGCGCGGCGAGGAACTTCAGCGCGACGGTACGTTCTAGTTTTGTGTCCTCGGCCTTGTAGACGACCCCCATCCCTCCCTCGCCGAGCTTCTCGACGATGCGGTAGTGCGAGATGGTAGAGCCGACCACGACGGCACAATTCTACCGCTTCCGCGATAACTGTTCGTAACAAACGTTCGCGTGAACAACGCGCCGTGAGGTGGCCGAATCCCTACGCCGAGGGCTCCTGCGCCCTCCAGGCAGCGGTTTGAGCCTTCTGCAGCGACTCGTCGCGCAGTGGGAATCTGTTTCTTGACAGCTATACGTTGACAGCCGAATCGCTGCCGCCCGGCACGTCCGAGCGATGTCCCACGTGGTTCGATCCTTGTTTGTCGGCAGCGTTTCCCGATCGGTGCGGGACTATATCAAGGATCAGCTCACGACGCGGAAGAGATCGGTGAGGCCGAGCCAACTGCTAGCGAAACAGCAGCATCCAAGTCGTCACCGTCATCGTGTGCGTCAGCGCCGCCGGTACAACTCCCCGGCCCTCTCGCCAGGCCGATCCGTAAAACCATCCGGCGACGGCGGCGGTCGCCGCGAACGGCAAATTGGGAAATCCGCGAGAGCCCAGATGTACGGTGCCGAAGAGCAGGCTCGCGGCGGCCTGGGCGAGCCAGGGTCGCCCCCAGCGCTTCTCGGAGAGGTTGAGCAGCACCCCGCGAAAGCAGAGCTCCTCCGGCAGCGCCGTCGCCAGATAGATGCCGAAGGCCTTGGCGGCGGCCTGTCCAAGAGCGCCCGGGTCATCCCACGCGATCGGGTTCCAGACGACGAAGCCGCTTCCGAGCCCGACCAAGCTCACCGCCGGGAGTCCAATGAGAAACCACTTCAGCGCGAAGCGCCAATCTTCGCGGCGCGGCAAGAAGCGCAGATCGACGCCCTCCACGCGGCGCAACGACAAGAAAGCAAACGCCCCGAGCGGAAAGACCAGCATTTTGCCCAGCACATCGAGCCGCGGGACCGGATCACCGGGGCTAGGATAGACGAACTGAAAAAAGCCTCCCAGACCGCTGATGACCGGGGTCGCCAGCAGCAGCAGTAGCAGCACGTCTTGCCAAGACAAGCCCTCACGCTGAGGCGGCGTCCAGACAAAAAGGAACGCCGCAGTGCTCGTCATCATCGCCAGCGCAGCCAACGCTTCCCACTGAAATAGCCCGAGCGGAATCGAGTACACGAGATACGGCGCGAGCGAGACCGCGACCAAACCGCCGCCGATCTGGGGCGGCCTCCAACGCCGCTCAACCCAAGCGCGCGCCGACGGCGACAAGGCGGCCAAATAGACGGGCGCCAGGAGCAGAAACGCTGCTATGATCGGCGCCGCGACCACGGCATCAACGCCAAGCCGGCCAGCGTACACGACGCCTGTGGCCGCAAGCAGCGCCTCGGTCGCAACAACGACGATCAGATACGCTCGAAGGCTCGCGCCGCCTGGATCATGCGCCGACAAATCATCATGGTAGCCGACCTCCTCTGCTGCGCCCTGCTGGCGGCGACGGTGGGCGCCGAGCCGCCGCCGAAGAATCTGCTCAAGGAAGTTGCCGCCAACGGCAGCCTCTTCGAGAAAGAGCGCGAACGCTACTCCTATCGGCAGAGCTTCAAGTTTTTCGAGATTGATCGCTCAGGGCGCGCCGGCGGACACTACCAAGAGGTCCGCGACATCATCTTCGGCCCCGACGGCGAGCGGACCGAAAGGTTCCTCAAGAAGCCAGTCAACGCGCTGAAGCGAATCAAGATGACCGACGAGGACTTTCGCGACATCCGCGAGATGCAGCCGTTCATCCTCACCGACGACACGCTCTGGTTCTACGAGCGCCGTTATCGCGGCGAAGAGATGGTCGACGGACGTCGATGTTGGGTCTTTCGCATCCAACCTCGGCAGGTGCTGGAAGGCCAACGGCTGTTAGACGGCCAAGTCTGGATCGACCAGGAGACGCGTCAGGCTGTCCGTGTCTCGGGCTTGCCGCTGCCGCAGATCCACCACAACGACCAAGACAACCTGTTCGCGCGATTCACTACGATCTACGAACTTGTCGACGGAGAGTACTGGTTTCCCGTGAAAACCTTCGCCGACGACATTCTGCCGTTCTCAAGCGGCGGACAACGCGTTCGTTACGAAATTGACTTCGCCGATTACAAACGTTTCACTGCCGAAACAACTGTAACATTTGAGTCCATTAAGCCAGGCTCTGAGCCCGCCCCGTAGGGTCCGGTCGGCGGAGGCCCGATTTATGGACTTGCGAACCCAGCAACCTGTCAGACTAACCGGCCAAAGTCCGGGCAGGCGACTGCTAACATAAAGGGCCTGTTCCCCTATGGCATCCTCCTCGTCTCGCGTTGCTCCTGTCGCCCTTTCTGTGGAGCGCTACCATCGTGTGCGATCGTTTTCGGAAACGATCTGCCGTCCGCTGGCGACTGAAGACTACGTCGTCCAATCGATGGAGGACGTCAGCCCTCCCAAGTGGAACCTGGCTCACACGAGCTGGTTCTTCGAGACGTTCCTGCTGAAGCCCTTTCTGAAGGGCTACCGCGAATTTCATCCACAATTCGGCTTTCTTTTTAACTCCTATTACGAGGCGATCGGCGAGCGTCATCCTCGGCCTCGGCGCGGGTTGCTCTCGCGCCCGACCGTTGAGCAAGTCTATTCCTATCGCGCGCACGTCGACGCCGCGATGCGTGAGCTGCTCGAATCGGCGAACGAAGCGACCTCGGAGCGCATCGTGCCGTTGCTCGAGCTCGGCCTCAACCACGAGCAGCAGCATCAGGAGCTGATGCTCACCGATCTGAAAAATATCCTCTCGATCAATCCGCTGCGGCCGGTCTACAGCGAGCGCGAGTGTGAGGGTTCCAGCGCGCCGGCGCCCCTCGAATGGGTCGAGCATCGCGGCGGCATCGTCGAGATCGGATATCACGGCGCTGGCTTCAGCTTCGACAACGAGGCTCCTCGTCACGAGGCCTTGGTCCAGCCCCATCGCCTCGCTTCGCGGCCGACTACTAACGGAGAGTATCTCGAGTTCATCGGAGACGGCGGCTACCGCCGCCCCGAACTTTGGCTGTCGGAAGGCTGGAATGCCGTGCAAGAGAACGACTGGCAAGCGCCTCTCTACTGGGAACATTCTGACGGCCGCTGGACGACGTTTACTCTCGCCGGCATGCAGCCGTTGCGTAAAGACGAGCCGGTCTGCCACGTGAGTTTTTTTGAGGCTGACGCCTACGCAGCTTGGGCCGGCAAGAGCCTACCGAGTGAATTCGAGTGGGAGGCCGCCGCTGCCGAACATCCTTGCGAAGGCGTCTTCGCTGATTCGCTACGCTTCCACCCCGCTCCGGCCTCACTCGACGGCCCTCGGCTGCTGCAGCTCTTCGGCGACGTCTGGGAGTGGACCGAAAACCAGTACCGTCCCTATCCCGGCTTCCGAGCGGCGCCGGGCGCGGTGGGCGAGTACAACGGCAAGTTCATGTGCAATCAATTCGTATTGAGAGGCGGCTCCTGTGCGACGCCTGAGGGCCACATACGATCGAGCTACCGCAACTTCTTTCCGGCGCAGGCGCGCTGGCAGTTTTCGGGGATTCGTTTGGCGGAGCGCGGATGAGCGATTCAGCATCGATCGAACTGCTCGACCTCGCGCCGCCGCGCGCCGACTTCCGCTCCGAAGTGCTTGACGGGCTCGCCTCATCGCCCAAGACAGTTGCGCCGAAGTTCTTCTACGATCAGCGCGGCTCTGAGCTATTTGAGCGCATCTGCGAGGTCGACGAATACTATCCGACCCGCGTCGAAACGGCGCTGCTTGAGGAGCGTGCCGACGAGATCGTTGAGCTGCTGGGAGATCGGCCGTTGCTGATCGAGTACGGCAGCGGGGCGAGCCGCAAGATTCGGGTCTTGCTCGAGCGCCTCTCGACCGGCGCACACTACCTAGCAATCGACATCTCGCGTGAACACCTGATCGACTCGGCGGAAGCGCTGGCCCAAGACTATCCGAAGATCGACGTCTTCGCCGTCTGCGGCGACTATTCCCAACCGCTTGAACTGCCCGCCGATGCGCTCGAGGCCGCCGGCAAGCGCACTGTGTTTTTTCCCGGCTCGACGATCGGCAATTTCTATCCGCGCGAAGCAAGAGAGTTCCTCCGCAATGCCGCCCGGTTGGTCGGGCCGGGCGGGGGAATGCTGATCGGCGTCGACCTAAAGAAGGACCGCGCTCAGCTCGAAGCCGCCTACGACGACGCCGAAGGGGTCACCGCGGAGTTTAACCTGAACCTTCTCACGCGCATCAATCGCGAGCTCGACGCCGACTTCGAGCTCGGCGCCTTCGAGCATCGCGCTTGCTACAACGCCGAGGCCGGTCGAGTCGAGATGCACCTGCACAGCCTCGCTGATCAGAGCGTTTCGATCGGCGACGAGCGCATCCCATTCGCCGAGGGCGAAACGATTCACACCGAGAACTCGTACAAGTACGCAGTGGCCGAATTCCAGCGGATGGCGGCCGACTGCGGCTTCTCCGCCGAGCGCGTTTGGACCGACCCGAACGAGCTCTTCAGCGTGCACTTCTTGCGAGCAATCTAGCGCGCCTTGATGCCGCTTTCGAGCAGAAACCGTTTGCTATTCTTGGCTCTTAGGCCTGTCTGATGGCGCGAAAAACCCTTTTCCTCAACCCCCCCTCATTCGAAGGATTTGACGGCGGCGCGAGCTCGCGCTGGCCAGCGACCCGCGAGATCGAGTCGTATTGGTACCCGGTCTGGCTGTGCTATCCGGCCGGCATGTTGCCCGACAGCAAGGTGGTCGACGCGCCGCCGCACAAGATCACGCCGCGCCAGACGATGGACATGGCCGCGGACTTCGAATTCGCGGTGATTTTCACCTCGACGCCCGGTTTTGAGAACGACGTTCGCTTAGCCGAGGGCATGAAGGAGGTGAACCGCGGCCTCCAGATCTGCTTCGTCGGGCCGCACGTTACCGCCTTGCCCGACGAGAGCCTGCGCGCCTCCTCCGCGATCGACTTCATCGTGCGCCGCGAGTTCGACCGCCAGACCGTCGACTACGCTGAGGGAGCGCCCTTCGAGAGCCTGCCCTCGGTCAGCTATGTCGATGCCTCGGGCGAGATCGTCCACAACGCAGAGGCGCCGCAGATCGAAGACCTCGACGCGCTGCCCTGGGCTTCGAAAATCTACAAACGCGATCTCGACTTCACGCGTTACAACGTTCCGTTTCTGAAGCACCCCTACGTCTCGTTCTATACCGAGCGCGGTTGTCCGGCGCTGTGCACGTTTTGTCTCTGGCCGCAGACGCTCTCGGGCCATCGCTGGCGCACGCGCTCGGCCGAGGACGTGGCCGCCGAGGTGAAGTGGACGATTGAGAACTACCCCGGCCTCCAAGAGATTTTCTTCGACGACGACACATTCAACATTCGCAAGTCGCGCGTGATCGAGCTCTGCGAAGAACTCAAGCCGCTCAACTTCACTTGGTCCTGCACCTCGCGCGTCAACGTCGACTACGAGACGCTCAAGGCGATGAAGGACGCCGGCTGCCGACTCTTGATCGTGGGCTACGAGTCGGGCGATCCGCAGATCCTAAAGAACATCAAGAAGGGCGCCACCGTCGAGCGCGCAATCGAGTTCACCAAGGACTGCAAGAAGCTCGGCCTCGTTATCCACGGCGACTTCATCGTCGGCTTGCCGGGCGAGACACGCGAGACGATCCGGCGCTCGATCGAGTTCGCCAAACGCCTCGACTGCGAGACCATTCAAGTCTCGGTGGGACATCCCTACCCCGGCACCGAGTTCTACGAGCAGATCCAATCGAATCTGGTCGCCGTCGACTCGATGACCGACGAGACCGGCCATCAATTGCCCAACATCGCCTACGAAGGCCTCGACCAAGCCGAGATCATGGAGTGGGTCGAGCGCTTCTACGACGAGTATTACTTTCGGCCCAAGGCCGCCTGGCGCATCATGCGCAAGGCGATCTTCAACGGCAAAGAGCGCCGCCGACTCTACAAGGAAGCGCGTGAGTATATGGCGCTGCGCTCGAAGCGCAAACGCTACGTCAGGGAGCAGCGCGCGGCCTGAAGTTCGGATTGCGCGTCGCTTCGTGCCCGACCGTCCCTAGACCTCGACTCCGACCGCTCCAACGCGGTTCTTGCCGCCTTGCTTCGCCCGGTAGAGCTCTTCGTCGGCTAGCCGGATAAGCTCCTCGACCGAGCCGCCTTCCCCTGGCCGCGCCGAAGCGGCCCCGACGCTCACCGTAAAGGCGAGATCCGGCGAGCCGGAGCCCCCCCGAAGATTCGCAATCTCTCCCCGAATCCCATCGAGAAGTCGAACGACATTCGCTCGGTCCGCGCCCGGCAGCAGCACCGCAAATTCGTCTCCCCCATGCCGCGCCACCACGTCGCCGGGACGTCGGGCTCCGGCCTGGAGAGCCGCGGCGACTCGTATCAGACATTCGTCGCCCGCCGGGTGTCCAAAGCGGTCGTTGATCGCCTTGAAGTTGTCGATGTCGACTAGAGCAACGCCGACGGGTGCGCCGCTGCGCACAGCACGGGCCCATTCTACGAACAGCTTTTCGTCGAAACTGCGACGGTTTCTGACGCCCGTCAAGGAATCGACGCTCGATTGCTCCACTAGCAGAACGTTCGCCTCCGAAAGCTGCTCAAGAGCCGATTCGAGCTCTGAGGTCCGTTCCTTGACCAGTCCCTCGAGTAACTCCAGGTCCGTGTGGGCCGCTACCGCCCGCTGCTGTATGAAGAGATACCCGAACAGCATCAGCCCCACGATCGTGGCTGCGCCGAGGATTGGATGTCCCGGCGGCGCCCCCCGAACAGGCGCCGAGAGAGTTACTCCAAACCCAACCAGATCGCGAAAGACAAAAGCGCCGACGCCGCAATACGCCACAAGCCGCGCGGAGGCGGGAACGTTTCGGTAGGTCAGCGCCAGAGCGGCGATCATCGTCGCCAGCCCAACAAAGTTCATAACCGCGGGAGCCAAAGGCGGATGTCGAAATTGCCGCGCTATATCGGCCGCAGGGGGCGCGCCCGCGATCAAGATAGCGGCCGCAAGAGCGGTGAGCACTGTCGCCCCGCCGATGAGGTACGCTCGCGCAGGCTGTTCTTTCGCTGTCAAGAACCGCAAGAACGCTGCGACCAGCACGAGGGCGACAACGTGCTCCGACCACACTCCAAAGATAGGGCCAGGCCCGACCGGGTGGGCCGGCGGGGGACCGGAAAGGAGGTGAAAAACCCTCGTTCCCAGCATGAGCGTCTCCCGCGCCAAAACGGCGGCGAACGCCCAAACAAGCCATTTCTCTCTTGAAGCGTCCTTCTCTCGGCGGCCGATTCGCTCTAGGACAAGCAGCAAGCCCGCCATGAGAATGATGACGGCGTGAGGCGAACCCAACAACCCCATGAGGCCCGGGTCGAATGGGCGCCCAAGGCCGTGAGGCTGCACCGAAAACATGCCCAAATATTCCATCGCCTGGTCGGGGAGATCATCTTAGGGTGAGCCTACCGTTCATTGTTAAAACATAGGTGGTCCACCTGAGTTTCGAGGGAATTGAGGGTGAGCGGTTGCGGTGACCCGCCTCCCTTGCAGGCTGGGCTTCCTCGGAGTCGTCAGCCCTTGGCTCTCGGTCGCTCTCCGCAGCGCTACAATAGGCTCGTTATGAGCGAAAACACGGAACAAGAGCCGCTTCGCGTCAACGACAAAAGGCGTTTTTCGCCCGAAGGCGAGCCGCTGGACGCCTCCGAGGAGACCGCCTCCTCGCCTGAGGAAACGCCGCCCGCCGAGGAGCCGCCGAGGGTGGAGGACTTGGGGGCGGAAGCACCGCCCTTCGCCATTCCTCCGGCCAAGTTCGAGCTGCTGGTGATGTCGCTGGCCATGCAGGCCCAGATGGAGCTCGGCAGCGAGTCGGCGCCTGACGGCCGCCCGCCCAATATCGACATTGCCCGTCACACCATCGACCTGCTCTCCATTCTGCAAGAGAAGACCAAAGGCAATCTGACGCTCGAGGAGAAACGCTCGCTCGATAACACCGTCACTGAGCTGCGCTTCCGATACATACAGCGAGTCGGCGAGATCAATCAAGCTGCTAAGAGCTGACCCGAGCTCGCCGGCGACGAAAGCATGCCGCACCACGGAGCGTTGACCATCACTGTCCTCGGCTCGGGGACGAGCGTCGGCGTGCCGACGATAGGTTGCTCGTGCGAGGTATGCCGCTCGAGCGATCCGCGCGACAAACGCCGCCGACCCTCGGTGCTGATCCGTTATACCTTCGAGGGCGTCGAGCGCAATATCGTCATCGACACGTCGCCCGACTTCCGCAGCCAGGCGCTCTCAGCGGGCATTCGTTCGCTCGACGCGGTGCTCTACACCCACAACCACGCCGATCACATCGTCGGGCTCGACGATATCCGTCCGTTCAACTATGGGCGCAGCGAGCGCATTCCGCTCTACGGCGCGCCTGAGACGCTGCACACCCTTGAGCGCATGTTCCCCTACGCCTTCGCCGATGCGCACACGCATCCGGGCGGAGTGCCGCGAGTTGAGGCGCGTACGCTCGATACGGGCCCGCTCGAGCTCTTTGGATTGGATTTTCAGCCGGTTCAGGTGCGCCACGGCCCGCGGCTAATCACAGCGTTCCGGTTCGGGCGCGCGGCCTACGTCACCGACCAGAGCGATATTCCCGACGAATCGATCCCCTTCTTGGAGGATCTCGACGTCCTTTTCCTCGACGCTCTGAGACGTCATCCGCATCCCATGCATTCGACCATCGACCAGTCTTTGGCCTGGGTCGAGCGGCTGCGCCCTAAACGAGCCTACTTCACCCACATCTGCCATGAGCTCGGCCACGAAGAAACCAACGCGACGCTGCCCGCCGGCGTCGAGTTGGCCTACGACGGCTTGGTGATCGAGGTCCCCGGGAAGGCGGCCGATGGCTAAGCCCCACTGGACGCTCGCGGACCTGCCCGAGGGGTTCGGCCCCTGTGCGCTGACAATCGGCAACTTCGACGGCGTGCACCTGGGACATCGCCGAATCCTCTCGGTAACTATCGAGCGCGCTCGGGCGGAGGGCTTGCAAGCCGTGGCGCTGACCTTCGACCCGCATCCCTTGAAGCTCGTCGCCCCCGAACGCGCCCCGAAGCTGCTGACTGCTCCCGAGCAACGCTTGCGACGCTTCGACGAGCTGGGCGTCGACGCTTCGGTCACGGCGGAGTTTACTCCCGAGCTGGCGGCTTTCGAGCCCTCGCAGTTCGTCGAGAAGATCCTCATCGATAAGCTCCATGTGGCTTGGGTCATCGTCGGCAGAAACTTTCGCTTCGGACGCCGTTCCTCCGGCGATATTGATACCCTGAAAGAACTGGGACAGAAGCTTGGCTTCCGCATCGAGGCGGTAGAGCCCGTGCGAGCCGGCGGCGAGGTCGTCAGCAGCACACGCATCCGAAGGATCATCCGTGAGGGCCGTGTTCAGGCAGTACGACGGCTGCTCGGCGATTGTTTTCGACTCGAAGGATTAGTCGTCGCCGGACGGGGCGTAGGTTCCAAACATACGGCGCCGACTCTCAACTTGCGGCCGGATACTATGCTGCTTCCGGCGGACGGGGTGTATGTGACCTCGACGCGCGAAACGAGCGGCAGCCGTGGTTGGACGTCCGTCACGAACGTCGGGGTGCGGCCCACCTTCGGAGAAAGCGAGCGAACGATAGAGACGTACTTGCTTGACGGTTTCGACGGACGGACGCCTGATCGGATTGAGCTGACGTTCCACCGACGTCTCCGAGACGAGACGCGATTTGAGACAGCGGCGGAGTTGAGCCGTCAGATCCAGGCGGATGCCGAGCGCGCCAGACGGTTTTTCCGATCGCTCGAGGCGTTGCGTGGCGCTCGAGCGCTGAGTTGATCGCCCCTGAGCGGGCCCCAGATTATTTCCCGAAAGGTTGCAAGAGAGACAAATCAATGAGCATCAAGATTTCCCCTGAAAAGATCAAGCGCATGAACGCTCTGGCCAACGAGCGCGGCGTGATCGCCGCCGCCGCTATGGACCAGCGCGGCTCGCTGCAAAAGTCAATCGCCGCCGGCAAGGGCATAGACCCGAGCGACGTCACCGACGAGATGATGAGCGAGTTCAAGACCGCCGTCTCAAAGGTTCTTACGCCGCACGCCAGCGCTATCCTGCTCGATCCGCAATGGGGCCTGCCGGCATCGAAGGTTCGCGACCAGAACGCCGGTCTGCTGCTTTCCTACGAGAAGAGCGGCTACGACAACTCACTTCCCGGTCGCCAAGCCGACCTGCTGCCGCATCTTTCGGCGCGGCGCATCCTCGAGATGGACGGAGACGCCGTCAAGATCCTGCTCTACTACACGCCCGACGAGGCCGACGACGTCAACGACGTCAAGCACGCCTTCATCGAGCGCATTGGCGACGAGTGTAACTCCGTCGGCGTGCCGTTCTTCTTGGAGTTCATCGCATATGATCCAGCGGGGGGCGACGAGAAGGGCCTGGAGTTCGCCAAGAAGAAGCCAGGCATCGTTGCGGCGAGCATGCGTGAGTTTTCGAAAGACAAATACAACGTGGACGTGCTGAAGGTTGAGATTCCGGTGAACGTGAAGTACGCCGAGGGCTCAAGCGTCTACACGGGCGAGAAAGCCTACTCAAGAGAAGAAGCTCTGGAGCACTACCGCGAAGCAGCCGAGGCGGCGGGGCGACCGTTCATCTACCTCAGCGCCGGGGTGAGCAACGATCAGTTCACCGAGTCGCTGCGTTGGGCGAGCGATTCCGGCGTCAATTTCGCCGGGGTGCTTTGCGGCCGCGCTACCTGGAAGGAAGGCATTCCGGTCTACGCCGAAAAGGGCGTCGCCGCGCTCGAGGATTGGCTCGCAGGCGAAGGCGTGACGAACATCAATGCCGTCAACGCCGCACTCTCCGGCGCCGGCTCGTGGTACAGCTTCTACGGCGCCGACTCGGCCGACGCGCTGGCTGGCTAGCTCGGTACTCTCTTCGACTCGACATCCTCGGGGAGGCGTGGTCCGCCTCCCCGATCCCCTCGACCCATGAACGACATTCCTACCTCGCTCGAAGAGCGGGTCCATGTCTCAGAAAGCCCGATCCACGGCAATGGCGTCTTCGCGCGTCGCCCTCTTTCGACCGGCTCCTACATTGGCGAGTACGCCGGTGAGACGGTGGACGAGGATTCAACCTACGTTCTCTGGATCGAGCAGGCGGACGGCTCTCAAGTCGGCATCAGGGCGAACAACGAGCTGCGCTACCTCAATCACAGCGTGCAGCCAAACGCGGAATTCTTTGGACCAGAGCTATTCGCCCTACGCGATATCGAACCCGGCGAAGAGATCACTTTTCACTACGGAGAAGCCTGGGACACGTTCGAGTAACACGGGCGACGGTGTCCCTTAGTTCTTTCGACCTATTCTGGGCTTTGCGAGCTAAGGGCTCAACTTCGGAAGAGGCCGGCGGTCCGCCCGCTCCCGGCGGTCTAGTGGGTCCGCAGTGACGAGCGGTCGATCCACTTTCCGGCCTGCATCACACGCGAGATTCTGCGAGTGTTCCCGATGTTCTCGGTTGGGTCGGCGTCGAGCAAGATTAGGTCAGCGGCTTTGCCGGGCTCCAGCGTGCCAAAGCCCTCCTGTTTCGATCCCAGCCAGGCAGCGCTTCTGGCGGTAGCGATTCGAATGACCTCAAGCGGCGGAACGCCGGATTCGACAAGGAGCTGCATCTCGCGGTGGCTGCCCCAGCCGGTTGGAACCAGATTGGCGCCGCTGTCCGAGCCGAGCGTCAAGATGACACCTGCTTGATACATCTGATTGACAAATCGCTTCGCGCGCTCAAAATCCTGTCTCAAGATGTCGAGGGGCACGGCCTCCAGCCGCTCTGTGCGCCACTCCGGGCGACGAAGGTTGGCGACGATCTCGGGGCTGAGGGCCGCGAGCGCCTCGGAGTCCTCCTCGATCAGGCGGGGGTTCTCTGGAAACAGCCAGAAGCCCTCGATCACATTCAGCGTTGCGGCGAACGAGACTCGGCGCGACTTGAGGAGCTCGACAACTCGCGCCGGAATCGGTTCAACATCTCGGACCGTGTGCAGAAAGTCCGTCACGCCTAGGCTGAGAAGGTGTTCTATATCATCGAGCTCAGCAATATGGGCGACAGGAGCTAAGCAGTACTTGAAGGCTTCATCGACAATCGCCTCGCGCGTCTCGCGGCTGAGCTTGCGTCGACTACCGCTAATCGAATCGACCCAGAGCTTGAGGAAGTCGACCTCCTGGCCAGCGAGCTCGCGGACCTGTTGGCGCGCCTCCTGCGGCGAGGAAGGGCGATGAACGATGGTCGGCGCGTCCGGGCCGGCGAATCCCACGCCGGCCGTGAACCGCCTCGGCCCGGAGGCGCGTCCCAATCGAACCTCCTCGATTGCCATGAGGTTCTCCTCCACGTCGACACCGACGCTCCGCGCCGTGGTAACGCCGAAGGCCAACTGTGCCTTGAACTGACGGCGAACCTCACCGGCATCGCCGACATAGTGCACATGGAGGTCGACCAAGCCGGGCATCAGGGTCTTGCCGGAGCCGTCGACGATCTCAGCGTTCTGCGGCACGCGTATCGTGGAGCGATCTCCCGCGTGACGGACGCGCGACCCTGCGATAACGACAATCGAGTCTTCTATTGGCTCCGCCTCCGTACCGTCTATGAGCTTCGCGCCCAAGATGACGGTCAGCGGCTCAGCATCTTGGGAAGGGATCTCTGGGGCAACGCAGCTGAGGACGAATCCAAGCGAGGCGGCAACCACGATCATCCTCATTAGCCAACAGTCTACTAGCGACGATCCAGAAAACCGCTCTGCCCAGCCCTGGCGCCGCTGTGCCAGCCATCCCGCTCTCTCGAACGAACAAAGATTTCTTGCTGATATCGGTAAACATTCCGGCGCCGCAGAGACTACCTTGTTCAGAAGCGCTTCAACCATGACGGAGGACGAACGCAGACGGTCGACGTTCCTGAGGCTCACCGATGAGTATGGCCCTGCCATTCGTCGCCTTACCGTCGCCTACGCTCGGCGGGACCAGGTAGCGAGCGCGGACCTCTATCAGGACGTAGCCCTGGCAATTTGGAAGGCCATACCGGGCTACCGCGCGGAATCAAGCGAACGTACTTGGATCTACCGGATCGCGCACAACGTTGCATCAACCTTCCGTTATCGGTCGGCCAAACGAGCTCGGCGAGAGCTCGCCGTCGAGAAGAGTCCGGAGCCGACGGATCGCAACGATCCGGAATCCAAGGCGATTGAGCGACAGCAGCGCGAGAGGCTGTCCGACGCGTTGCGCGAACTGCCGACGGTTGATTTTCAGATCGCTTCGATGCACCTCGACGGCTTGGCGAACGAGGAGATAGCTGCGGTCGCCGGACTGAAGAAGGCCGCGGTCGCGACGCGGCTCACACGGATTCGGCAGCGTCTGGCGGCACGCCTGAGCGACGCAGAGGTACGGCCATGAGTAAGAGCTGGGAAGAAATTCGCAAGGTCTGGCAACAGGACGACAAGGAGGAAACGATGTCTGTATCGGCAGAAGTGTTGAGTTACCTAGACAAAGGCGCTGGAAAGCTGGACACCGAGGTTTCTCAACGGAACCTCCGAGAGTGGGCGGCGTGCCTCTTTGGGATTGTCGCCGCCGCTTTGGTATACACGACCGCCAACAATGCGTTCCAGGTTGCCGGAGCGATTCTCCTCGGAGCATCGGCGGTCTTCGTGGGCGGCTACCTTTGGTGCTTTGGCAGGCCGGCGCCTCAACCGGACCCGGCGGCGAGCCTATCCGCTTACCGCAGCGCGTTGGCGGCGAAGTTCGACCGTCAAATTCTCCTGCTCCGGCGGGCCAAGTATTGGTACGTAGCTCCGATCTACGTTGGACTGATGACCTGGCAGGCAGGCGAACTGCTCGAGGCGATCGACAAGGGAAGGGACCGCTTGTGGCTGGACGCGGTGTTCCTCGTCCTACTCACTGCGTTCTTTGGTTGGCTTGCATGGCTCAACGAGGTCAAGGGCGTGCGCGAACTAAAACGGGGCCGGGAGGAGCTGCTTCGCGCGCTCGATACTGGGGTGGCGCCTGCCAAGCCTGCTCGCACGTATCCGCTCGGTCTCGACTCAGAGGATCGAGAATGAACCCGCCGGGCTACCTCGCCTCGGCCGCCTGTCAGGGCTGCGTTCAGCGGCGAGCAGCTTGAGTCCGCTGCAACTCTCGCTTAGGCGCGGCGCGATCTCGATCAGCGATGGCCTCGCGAAGCAAAGCGGTGACGGCAGGACTCTTTGAACCAGACACGCTGCGAAGCTTGACGTGTCTTAGTTTCTTGCCGGAACCCTCGAGCAAACCGGCCGGATCAGGCAACGAGGCGCCGTGATAGAAGCCGAGATTCACGTGTCCGCCCAGTACGGCGATATAAGCATAGTGCTCGGTCATCTTTCTCGGCCCGACGCCGAAACTGGCTATCTTCTGCCGAGGCCAGACTATCTCGACGAAATCTCCATGTAACGACGCAATAGCGCGTCGAAGCGATTCTGCTATCAGACGAAGCTCAGGTTTCGCAGCCGTTAGAATGTCCGCGAACTGGCCGTGCGTAGGATTCGCAACGGTCACTTGCTATGCGACCCTATTTTCGTGCACTACATGTGGGTAAGGCTGCGTTCGAAGCCTTGTGGCGCATCAGCGACATCGATCAGTTCATTGAGTTTGGTGCAACAACAGGTCATTCTGCCTGACCACACGATTCTCGGCCGATGTTAGCTCGCCTTGGCCATTCCTTCCGCCCGTTCCCAAACGCGGTCCTCGACGTTATCGACGAAGAGTTGCAGGTGCGGGAACGGAATCTCGATGCCCGCCTTGTCGAGCGCGATCTTCGAGGCTTCCACCACGCTCGCCTCGATCGTTTCCTGATTCGGAGCGTCCTCGATCCAGACGCGTATGTCGAGGTCGACGCTCGATGCGCCGAGACCCGAGACGACGACGGCCGGCGGGGGTACCGGCAGAGCGTCTTTAACGCCCTTGAGAGCTTCGAGGATAACCTCCCGGGCGGCGGGAATCGATTCCTTGTAGGCGATCCCGACAGGAACGTCGAGACGGACTGAGCCGTGCTTGGAATGGTTGATCAGCATGGCGTCGATGATGCTCTTGTTGGGCAGCACGACATAGGTGTTGCGCCTGGTGCGAAGTCGCGTCGTACGCATAGTGATCTCGACCACCTCGCCCCGCATGTCGGACACCTCGACCCAGTCGCCGGTGATGAAGGGCTTGTCGATGAAGACCAAGAAACCCGCGATGATGTTCGAGAGCGTGTCTTGGGCGGCGAAGCCGACCGCGATGCCGACGACGCCAATGCCTGCTAGAGCGGCGCCGACGTTGATGCCGACTTGATCAGCCGCCATCACCAATGCAAAGACCCAGACCGCGTAGCCGTAGACGTTGTCCACAAGCATGCGGATGAGGATGCTGTCGAGTCCGGAACGAGTCAAGACGCGTCGCAGCGGCCTGCAGGTAAGCTTATAAACCAGTCGACATGCAATCAGTACTAAGAGGGCGATGACCACCTTGGGCGCAAGCTCGACGACTTGCATAGCCAACGACTCCACATCGAGGACCTGAATGAAGCTTTCCAACATCGACTGTCTCCTTAATTAGTAATTAGTCTCGGGTAGGGGGCGGCTCCCCGCGCTTACAATCCCTCATTCATCGTCAGAACCGCCTTGCCGAGGATCTTGCGCGCGGCAAGATCGGCCAGCGCCTCGCGGGCTTGCTCGATCGGGTAGGTCTGTGTCCCTGCGGGATGAATCTTTCCTTGTTGCCAGAGCGCGATCAAGTCGCCGTGGGCTTGACCGGGGAAGGCGGGATTCTCGTCGCAGTGGCGACCCCAAAAGACGCCCACGACGCCTATGTTCTTGAGCAAGATGCGGTTTGCTGGGATGCTCGGGATGCGGCCGCTAGTGAAGCCGACGACCAGCAGACGACCGCCGGGGGCGATGCACTTGGTTGAGAGATCGAAGACGTCGCCGCCGACTACATCGCAGACTGCGTCTACACCGTAGCCTCCGGCAATGCTCTTGACCTGTTCGTACCAGGCCGGGTCGTTATAGCTAAGGGCGTGGTCGGCGCCGTGCTCACGGCAGAAGGCGAGTTTCTCCTCGCTGCCGGCCGTCGCGATCACCCGGGCGCCGAAGGCCTTGCCGAGCTCGATCGCCGCGACGCCCACGCCGCTCGCCCCCGCATTCACCAGAAGCCATTCGCCGGCTTGGAGTCGGCCGCGTTCTCGGAGCGCGAACAGCGACGTTTGGTAGACGATCGGCATCGCCGCCGCTTGCTCGAAGCTCATCTCGACGGGAATCGGAAATGTTCGGTCAGCCCGAGTGACCACGTAGTCGGCGTAGCAGCCGCCGCGCGGCGCCGAAGCTACGCGGTCTCCCGGCTTCAACTCGACGACGCCCTCACCGACGGCGGTGACGACCCCTGCCGACTCGCCGCCGGGGGTAAAGGGGAAGCTCGGCTTGAACTGATACTTGCCTTGGATTTGGAGGATGTCGAAAAAGTTGATCGCCGCCGCGCGATTGCGGATTAGCACCTCGCCTGGCCCGGGCGCGGGCGCAGGGCGCTCGGTTAGAGACATCTCTTCAGGTTCGCCGTACTGAGTTACTTCCCAAGTCTTCATGGCCAGACTCCCATAGAGGCTCCGAGCCTAACGCCTTGCGCATTGAAGTTTCAACTCCTCGGATGCCAGTCACGATAAGGACTCATGATAGATTGGTGTCTCCATGAAACGTCTCTTCCCCCCGTTGTCTGCCTTCCTGCTATTGGCTCTCGCCTCGCTTTCGGCGCAGACCCCTTCGCGCGACACGCTAAAGCAAGAGGCGTCCGAACGCGTCGCCGCGCGGGCGAAGCAGGTCCAGGAGATTACCGATTCGCTGTTTAGCCTCTCCGAGCTCGGTTACCAGGAGTTCGAGTCGGCGCGCCACATCACCGGCCTGCTGAGCGAGAACGGCTTTCGAATCACCGAGGGCGTCGCCGGAATGCCGACGGCGTTCGTCGCCGAGTGGGGCCAGGGTAAGCCGGTTATCGGATTCATGGCCGACATCGACGGCTTGCCGGAGACTTCGCAAAAGCCCGGCGTCGCCTACCACGACCCTCTGATCGAGGGCGGCCCCGGACACGGCGAGGGTCACAACGCCGGCCAAGCGGTCAACGTCACAGCGGCGCTTGTCGTCAAGACGCTGCTCGAACGCTACAAGATGTCGGGAACCATTCGCGTCTATCCCGGCATCGCCGAGGAGCTACTCGGCAGCCGTACCTACATGACGCGGGACGGCCTATTCAAAGACCTCGACATCATGTTGAGCTGCCACGTCTCGAACAATTTCTCCACAAACTGGGGCCGGCGCGGGCTGGCGCTTGTCTCGACGCAGTTCAGCTTTCACGGCGCCAGCGCCCACGGCGCCGGCTCGCCCTGGAAGGGCCGCAGCGCGCTCGACGCTGTCGAGCTGATGAATATCGGCTGGAACTTCCGCCGCGAACATCTGCGCCTGCAGCAGCGTTCCCACTACGTGATCCCCCACGGCGGAGATCAGCCGAACGTCGTGCCGCCAGAGGCCACGGTCTGGTACTTCTTCCGCGAAACGGACTATCAGAACGTCAAGGAACTTCACGCCCTAGGCCAGAAGATGGCGCGAGCGGCGGCGATGATGACCGATACCGAGATGAGCGAACGCGTACTGGGCGCGGCTTGGCAGGGACACTTCAACAAGCCGCTCGCCGAGCTGCTGCAATCGAACATCGAGAAGGTCGGCATGCCCCAATGGAGCGGCGATGATCAGACGCTGGCCAAGGCGGTCCAGCGCGAGATCGGCTCCGACCAAACCGGCCTACGTACGGAAGTCGCCGAGTTGGGCGGACCGGCCGCAACCTCCTCCGGCTCGGACGACATCGCGGAGGTAAGTTGGACCGTGCCGACTGTCAACCTACGTTATCCGGCGAACATCCCCAATCTGATTGGCCACCACTGGTCGTCGGCAATCGCCATGGCCACACCGATAGCCCACAAGGGCGCCGTCGCCGGAGCCCAGGCGCAAGCGATGACGGCGATCGAGCTCTTCGCCGATCCGGCTCTGGTCGAGCGGGCCTGGCGCTACTTTCGCGAACAGACCCGCGAGGTTCAGTGGGAGTCGCTGATCCCGGCCGACACGCCTCCGCCGACGCACTTCAACCACGACCGAATGGAGCGCTACCGACCCGAGCTTGAGGAGCTGCGCTACAATCCCGAGCGCTACGAAACCTACCTAGAACAGCTTGGGATCAAGTACCCGACCCTCAAAGGCGGAGCGAACTGATCTAGTAGCGCCGATTCTCAATCGACGCTCGTCCGCCGAGGACTAGCCCGAGCCGGCTTCGATCCGCTCGATGAGCGCTGCGGCGCGCGAACGCGCCAGGTGCATGACCTTCTTATCGCCGATGATCTTCCGCAGAATAGGCAGCAAGCGCACCGGGTCGACCACGCGATCCCGATTGTACGAACCCTCAAGCGCGCCAATCGCTTTGTTAACGCCCAGTCGATCGAAACGAAGCACACGCTCGAGCTCGATTAGATGCCCCTCGGTCTCGGCCAGCTTCAGGAACCAGCTCACCAGCTCCTGCGCTTCGTCGAGCTCGCTGTAGACGAACGCGGCCTCGCTCGTCTCTCCACCGTCGGACTCGTAACGAAGGACTTTGTCCCCGGTAAAGGCCGTCTTCTTCGAGCTCTGCAGCGGACTTTTGAAGCGATCGAGCTTATCAGCCGTCTCGAAGAGCCAACCCACGGTTCGAGCCGAAGTCATGTGCTCAAGCGGATCTTCGTCGGGCGACTCGCGATAGGAGACTAGTCCCGACGCGTCGACGCTCACTTCGAAGTACTCCGGCACGCTCCCTGGAAAATTACGAGAAAAGAACAAGCGCGCGCCCCCGGCGGCCGTGAGACGGGCCCCCGCGCCCATTGTCAGGCCCAACAGAAGCCCGCGCCGCGAAAGTAATCGGAACGCCCTCATAGCACCGCCGCTCGTCTGCCGTACGCGGCTCGGCTCGACAGGTTCGCCGCGTGGCAAAGCGCGACCGCCAGCGCGTCGGTGGCATCGTGCGGCTTGGGCACCTCCCTCAAGCTCAACAGCGAGCAAACCATCGTTTGAACCTGATCCTTTGAGGCGCGACCGTAGCCGACAACGCTACTCTTCACCTCGAGCGGCGAATACTCCGCCACGTCAAGTTCAGCCTCGGCGGCGCACAACAACGCGACTCCTCGGGCTTGCGCCAGCTTCAGAGCCGACTTGGAGTTCACGCCGTGAAAAATGTCCTCAACGGCGACCTCCTCCGGGGAGTGTTGCTCGAATATCTCGCACAGGCCCCGATAGATCATTCGCAACCGCTCGGGAAAAGGATACTTCGGCGGCGCGTGAATAACGCCGACGCAGATCAAGCGCGAACGGCGGCCTTCCGCCTCCAGCACTCCGTAGCCGGTGCGTTCCGAACCGCAGTCGATGCCGACTATTCGCACGGAACTCCCTCCGGAGCGACCGCCGACGGTCTCTCAGGCCGTCAGCGCCTCCAACTCATCGTCGTCTATGTCGAAGTTAGCGTGGACGGACTGGACATCGTCCTGTTCTTCGAGCGCATCGTAGAGCCGCAGCACCGACGCAGCTTGTTTGCCCGTGACCTTGACGGTGTTCTGCGGAATCATCGTCACTTCGGCGTTCAGCGGCTCGACACCGAGACTTTTCACCGCCTCGAGCACTGCCTCATGCTGAGCCGGATCGGACACCACGGCCCAAGTATCGCCTTCATCCTTCATGTCCTCAGCGCCGGCGCCGAGCGCGGCGTCGAGCAACTCATCCTCGGAGACGCCCTCTTTGGGCGAGGCGATGAGGCTCTTTTTGTCGAACATCCAACCGACGCAACCGTTCTCGCCGAGGTTGCCGCCGTTCTTCGAGAAACAATGCCGCACTTCGCTGACGGTGCGGTTGCGGTTGTCACTCACGGTATCGACAATCACGGCCACTCCGGCCGGACCGTAGCCCTCGAAGGTGATCTCTTCGTAGGTCTCTCCTTCGAGTTGTCCGCTGCCGCGCAGGATGGCGCGTTTCACGTTCTCCTGCGGCATGCTGGCGGCCTTTGCGGCGGTCATCGCGGTCCGCAGACGCGGATTCGATTCCGGGTCGGGACCGCCCTCCCGCGTGGCGATCTGGATCTCTCGGATGACGCGAGTAAAGACCTTGCCCCGCTTAGCGTCCGTGGCCGCCTTCTTATGCTTGATCGTCGCCCATTTGGAGTGGCCTGACATGGCGTGGTGACCTCCGCCGCAGCCCAAACGAGCCGCGTTTTCTAGAATATCAAAACGCGGTTCTGCCGAACGTATATCATGGGACTTCGACCATGATCGCTCGTAGGGGCGAGTTCCCGCGCCCGCCCCCTCGGTTTGACCGGATACCGGCGCCTGGAGCGGCGGTCTCAGAAGTCAGGTCTTGCTCGCCGACCCTCTTGGAACCGAGCAATGGGGCTCAACCGCGTATCGGTACTGTATGACTGTATGCGAAACAGCCGCCGCGTCGATCAGAGCTGTGAAATGAAGTTCGGACTACGAGCAGGACAGCGGCACGACGCGCTCGTATGCACACGTCCATCCCTGGCCGGCCTGCTCGCGGTTGCGCTGCTGCTCTGCGGGACGGCTGGCCTCAGCGCCGATCAGATCCCCTCGCTCACCGATCGGATCGCCACGATCCTCGATAAGCCGGCCGCCCGGCGCGCCTTTTGGGGCGTTCAGATCGTCGATCTGGATTCCGGCGACAGGGTCTACGACAACGGTGGCGAGAAGCTGTTCGTCCCCGCCTCGAACGCAAAGCTCTACTCCACTGCCTTGGCGCTGGAGCGGCTCGGCCCAGATCACCAGTTCTCGACAGTCGTAGTAGCAGAGTCCCCGCTGCAAGAAGACGGCTCGGTCGCCGGCAACCTACGCTTGATTGGCGGCGGCGACCCGAATCTCTCCTCTCGAGTCATTCCGTTTGACCCCAAAATTGAGTTTCGGCGCGACCGGCTAGCGCCGATCACCCAGCTCGCGCGGCAGATCGCCGAGGCGGGAGTACAACAAATTGAAGGAGATATCATCGGCGACGACCGTCGCTATGTGTGGCAACCTTACCCAGCGGGCTGGAGCCTCGGCGACGCCGCTTGGTCCTACGGCGCACCGACGAGTGCGCTCTCCTTCAACGACAACGAGATCTCGGTCGTCGTCCGCCCAGGCGCCGGCGCGACCCGTCCCGCGCGGCTAACGATCCGCCCCAACATCTCCTACTACAAGATTCGTAATCAGACTCGCACCGCCGCAACGCGCACCGTCGCCCAGAGTATTGGAATGCGCCGGCCTCCCGACTCGCACACGCTTACGCTGTGGGGCGAGATCTCGATCCGCTCACCGGGCCGCGAGTTGCAATTGGCTGTCGACGATCCGGCGCTGTTTACCGCAACCGCGCTCAAGGCCGAGCTAGAAGGCCTCGGCGTCACCGTAGCCGGGGAGGCTCGCGCGGATCATTCCGAGCCCGGCTCGCTTCCCAGCCTGAGACGAATGAAGCCTCGCTCGCGCCCGGACTACCCTGAGACACTCGCGGTTGTCGCTTCCGCGCCGCTTTCGGACGGGCTCCAGGCAGTCAACAAGCACAGCGTCAATCTCCACGCCGAGATGTTGCTGCGCGAGGTCGGCTACGTCGCGCGAGGCGTCGGTAGCCGGCAAGCCGGGGTCGAGGAGATGCGCTCTTTCCTAAAAACCGCCGGACTGAGCCCCTGGGAGTTCTTTCTGAGCGACGCATCAGGACTGTCGCGCCACAACCTAGTCAGCCCCTCGGGCACCGTCAAGCTGTTGCAGCATATGTGGGGTTCGCCTAACCGCGACGTCTATATCAACAGTTTACCGACGGCCGGCGTCGACGGCACCCTCGATTGGCGCTTCTCGCGGACGAGCGCCAAGGGTCGGGTCCGGGCCAAGACGGGCACTCTAACCCATGCCACCGCACTGGCTGGCTACATCGAGACGGCAAGTGGCCGCAACCTCGCTTTCGCGCTCTTCGTCAACAACTTCGGCGTCTCGACGTCCTACATCCGCAAACTAGCGGATCAGATCGTCGTCGAGGTCGTTCGATCCGAGTAGCGTTCCCCGTCGAGGGAGTTGACCGCTACTCGATCCGAAGGCCGATCTTGCCCAGCGCACCGTAGTCGGCTGTATACAGACCCGGCTCAGCGGGGTGTGCCGGGCCAATCGACCCGGAGATGATGATGTCGCCTTCGCGGATCGTGCCGCCCTCCTCGATCACTTGATTGATCAGCGTCATCAGGTTGGTCCACTGCCCGCCTTCGACTGAGGCGCCGGTCGTCCGGTGCAGCGCCTTGCCGTCGCGCGACAGCGAGATCTTCGCGGCATCGGGGTCGACCCCGTCGGGATGGCTGCGCGGGCCGACGACTATCCGCGTCCCTGGGCCGCAGTTGGCGGCGACGATGTCGGCGCCGGTCAGATCGCCATTAACGCTCCCGGCGAAATCAGCGGGAAGCTCGATGACGGGAACGATCGCCTGCGACGCCGTTTGCGCCTCCGCTGGATCTTCTATCTTTGAGGAAATATCCACCGCGATCACGTAACCGATCTCCGTCTCAATCATCATCGGACCAGTCTCGCTCAGCGCCAGCGAATCCCTCCTCTCGTCCTGAAGTACCCCGGATTGGAAGAGCACACAGTGCAGCGGATCATAGACGCCGAGCTGGCTCTGCGCGGCTCTGTTCGTCGCTGCGCCTTTGTAGCCCGCAACCTTCTCGGTGGCGAGCGCCCAGGCAACCAGGCGGCGCTGCGAGTTGTAGGCGTCCTCGATCGTCGCGTCCGAGTTGAGCTCGCTGATGCGAGGCAGCTTCGAGCCCGCTTCCCTGGCCTCGCTAAACAGCGTCGGGTAAGCGCGTACGTGCGGCGCGTCGAGGAAGCCCAAAGAGCCCATCCAGCCGAGCGCTAGATCACGCCAAAGGTTGAGCTGTAGGCCGCTTTCGCGCGCGCCGAAACCATGTGCGCCGTGGTGAAAGACATGCAGCTCGGCCGGCACGCCTGCCTTCTTGAGTTCAAGCGTCATCAGGATGCTGTTGAGCGAAGCATCGCTGAAGGCGTGAGCGAAAAACATCGGCGGCATCTTGTCGTTGATGCGTGAAGTGATCACCTCGCGCACGGCGGGCTCGGGACGTCCGAAGGCGAGGCCGCCTGGATAGATGTTGATCATGAATGCGGGCTTGGTCGATTGCTTGTCCGCATCGTCGACGGTTTCATACTGGCGCTCGCCGTCGAAGAGCGAGAGCAGCACGCCGATCTCAGCGCCGGCGGAGAAACCGATTGCGCCGATGCCTGCGGGGTCGATCTTCCATTCGGCGGCTCGCGAACGGATCAGGCTCATCGCGCGCTGGGCGTCTTGCAGGCCGGCCTTGTAGCGTTGGCTACGATCCTCGCCCCGGGGCGGCACTCGGTACTTCAGGACAAAGGCGGCTATGCCGTTTTCCTGCAGCCACTCGGCGACCTCGAAGCCTTCATGCTCCATGGTGAGCCGAGCCAGCCCGCCGCCGGGCATTACCAGGATCGACGCACCGGTCGCTTCGTCCGCCTCGGGAAGATAAGCAGAGACCGTCGGCGTGGTGACGTTAGTGATCTGGTAGAAGGGCCGCCGCCGTTCGACAAGCATGTACTCAGGGCCGATGTCGCCGGTCTCGCCAGGCGCCTCGCCAGGCCAAACATTGAAGGTCTCGAGCGGGGCCGGAACTGGAGCCGGAACCGGAGCGCCCTTCTCCTGAGCGAACGCGCCCGCGGCGGCGAGCGTCGCGGCGGCGATAAGGACAAAGCGGCTTGGCACGCGTCTAAGGCGGCGTGGGTGCGGCATGGAAGGATACCTCAGTGGTTAGCGGTTGCAGATCCGGGAGGACAAGAGGAGACGGGCAAGGCCACATTGTATGGCGAAGGGTCCGGGGAGTGTCGATCGCCGCTACGGCCGACGCGCGGCCTGTACGTGCATCCAGTCGAAATTGGCGGCGCGGCCCAGGCTGGTCCATCCCTCTTCTTCCCAAAACCCCCACCAGGCATCGTACTCCGGCCGGGCGAACGAGGCTCTGTCGCGGCCCCACCTGAGCTGGTTGCGGTCCGGGTCGAAGTCGAGCGCGATGCCCCAGGCGTGGGTCGACCACTGGGTCCCTCCGCGCTTCTTGCGCTTGTTGTAGCTGCCGCCGAAGAGATCCAGCCGCAGCTCGCGGATCCGGTCTGGCCCGTAGTGATTCAGTACCCGGCCGAGCACCCGCTCAAGTGAGTCCGCAACCTTCTTATGGCAACGCACGCGCGAGACGCGGGTCGCCAACTCCCAGCTCAGGCGAAGCTGGTAGGGCGCGTCGATGACGGTGAGGTTCGATTCCGTCCCCGGCCTGCCGTAGAAGGCCGTCAGCTCGGCTTGGCGCTCAATCGGCCAGTCGTTGGGGTTCGACTCCGAGGGCGTTACGTCGCGAAATGGCGGCGGCAACTCGCCGTGCTGTTCGAAATGCTCCAGCTCCTCGAAGGCGAAGTTCGTCTGCGGCCCCCATAGTCCGTCAATCGCACCCGCGTTGACGCCGAGGTCGGCCGCGAGAAGCTGAATGTAGGCAACCAGCTTGCGGCGGCGAGAGCCGTTGAGGATCTGGTCGGCTCGGTTCGCGGCGAGGTCGTCTTTGCGCTTCTTGAGCGCACGGCCGAGAGCGGCGGCGGTCGTGGGGCCGAGGTCGCCGTCGACTTTGCCCGGCCTGAAGCCGCCTGACTTCAAACGCCGTTGCGCGATACGAACGGCGTTGACGGGAATGTTCACGGCTAGGAGCCTCCGCCGTCGATTCTACAGGTCGCCGTCGCCGACCTCAATCACGGCTTTGACCAGATCAGGAATAGCGCGCAGCCCGGGAAACTCGGTAGGCGCGTCGGCAAGGGCGAAACGGCGAGTGACCCACGGAGCGGTATCGATCAAGCCATCCTCGATCATCGAGATGATCTTGGGGAAGGCGTGCGCGCTGTTCCGGCTGGCGAGCAGCGTCAGCTCCTTGCGATGGAAACTCGGATCGTCGAACGAGATGCGATCGAGCACCAGCCCGATGAAGGTCAGCCGCGCGCCGTGAGCGCAGTACTCAAACGCCTTCTCCATCGAAGCTTTGGAGCCGGTCGCATCGAATACGTAGTCGAAGACCCGATCACCGACCGAGTCGACCGCTTCGACGCCGAGCCGCTCGACAAACGCGCGGCGCTCGGGGCTGAGGTCAAGCACTGTGACCTGGGCGCCGGCGGCTTGCGCGAATTGCATCGCGCCGAGGCCGATCGGTCCGGCGCCGATAACCAGCGCTTCCCCGCCCGCGCCGATCCCGCTGCGCTCGACGGCGTGTTGCCCGATGCTGAGAGTCTCGACCAAGGCCAATTGGTCGTATCCGAGCTTTTGTGATCTGTGCAACAGCCGCACCGGGACATTGAAAAACCCGCGCATGCCGCCGTCGACGTGAACGCCCAGCACTTGCAGCTCCTCACAGCAGTTAGGCCGCCCCAGACGGCTAGCGTGGCTCAAGGGATTGTTGACGTAGGGCTCGACCGAGCAGCGGTCGCCCGCCCGAACGCCCTGCTCGTTGTCGGGCGCCTCGACGACCTCGACGCCAAGCTCATGTCCAAGAATGCGCGGATAGCTGAAGAACGGCTGGCGACCGGCGAAGGCGTGCATGTCGGTGCCGCAGACGCCGATCGCATGAACGCGGACCAGCGCCTCCCCAGGGCCAGGCCTCGGCGGCTCCGCCGACTGCTCGCTCATGGCGCCGGGTTGGTCGAGTGTTATCTGTCGCATAGCTTTTCCCAATCATATCGGAGCCTGCGATCTCCGATTGCTACAGCGGGAACTCGCAGCCCGGAACCCTGGTCTGCCGCGTCGACGCTCACGCATTGACCAAGGAAGCCGGGCGATTGAAGGAAATTCTAAGCACAGATTGAATCGCCGAGCCGAGCGGCCGGTCTCAAGCCCCCAACTGCGTCTTCAGCCAGGCTCGCGCCACTGCCCAATCACGCTTCACCGTCACGGGAGACACGCCCAGCGCCTCAGCCGTCTCTTCCACCGTCAGCCCGCCGAAATAGCGCAGCTCGATGATCTTGGCGTGGCGTTCGTTCATCTCGGCAAGCTTCGAGAGCGCCACGTCGAGATCGATCAGCTCGGCGGATTGCTGGTTCGAGAGCAGACCGTCGAGATTCTCATTGAGCTCAACCGGTTGCTCGTCGCCTCCGCGCTTGGCGGCGGTTCGCTTACGGGCGTAGTCGATCAGCACCTGGCGCATCACCGACGCCGCCACGCCGATAAAGTGCGAACGACTCTGCCAGTCCATGCGGTCGTAGCCGGCCAGACGCATGTAGGCTTCATTGACCAGCGCGGTCGGCTGCAAAGTATGGCCGACTCGCTCGTTGCGCATGTAGTGCCGCGCCAGCCGCCGCAGCTCGTCGAAAACCAGCGGAATCAGCTCCTCGGGGGCGCGCTCGTCGCCCTCTTGGATCCGCTTCAGCAGGGATGTTACTTCGCCGTCGAGCTCTGGCATGGTCGCGCTCCGCTGGATTCCAGGGAGCGAATATAGGATACTCATTCCTACCATGCGATCGCAGAAAAGACTCTTCGTTCTCAGCGCCCTGTGCACCCTCGTCGTCGGCGCCGTTCTCTCGCAGACCGCCAAGAAGTCGGTCAACTGGACGGAGCTTCCCGAGCCCTACGCGACTCCCTCGGCGCGCAACCAGCCGCAGGTGATCGACCGCCCCGACGGCTCCAAGCTATCGCTTCCCGAGGGCTTCAAGATCGAAGAGTTTTCGGTTGAAGAGGACTACATTCGACCCCGCTTCATGATCCTCGGACCGAGCCAGGAAATCCTACTCTCCGACAGCGGAGAACGCCAGGAGGCGAACGGTTCCGTCTCCGTGCTCAAAGCCGGCAAGCGTAAGATCCTCATCTCCGAGCTCGACCGGCCCTTCGGGCTAGCGCTCCACGAAAAGTGGCTCTACGTCGCTGAACCGACTTCGCTCAAACGCTACGTCTACGACCCGGCCAAGATGGAAATCACCAGCGACGGCGACGAGATCGTTTCGTTCGAAGGCTTCGGCAACGGCCATTGGACGCGTTCGATCCTCTTCAACGAAGACCATTCGAAGTTCTATCTGACCTGCGGCTCCGGCTCGAACGTCGACGTCGGCGAGGACCCGATCCGCGCGGCGTTGCACCGCTACAACCCAGACGGCTCCGGGCACGAGATCGTCGCCACCGGGTTGCGTAACATCATCGGTCTACAGTTCTACCCGGGCTCGCAAGATGTCTGGGCGACGATCCAAGAGCGCGACGGGCTCGGCGACGACCTCGTCTCCGACTACTTGGTGAAGATCAAGGAAGGCGGCTTCTACGGTTGGCCCTACGCCTACACTGGTCCGCACGAAGACCCCCGCCACAAGGATGTCGCGCCCGACATGGTTAAGAAGACGCTCTATCCCGACGTCATGCTCGGCGCCCACGTGGCAGTGCTTGACACGCGCTTCTACACCGCCGCGCAGTTTCCCGAGAAGTATCGCGGCGGCATGTTCCTCGCCTTTCACGGCTCCTGGAACCGGGCCGAGCGCGTCGGCTACCGCATCGTCTACATCCCGTTCAAAAACGGTATGCCGACCTCGGGACCGCAAGACTTCTTGACCGGCTGGATGTCCGATCCCGGCGTGCGACAAGTTTGGGGACGCCCGGTCGGACTCCTCGTGATGCCCGATGGGTCGATGCTCGTCAGCGACGACGGCGGCCGCAAGATCTGGCGCATCAGCTACGAGGGCTGAGCCCTCTGCAGGCGTGAAGTACCAGTTCGGCGACAGCGACTTGGCCGGTCGACGGCTGGCCAAGGTCGCTGAAGTCTTCGCGCCCACCAGCCGCGACTTCTTGGCGAATGCGGGTAGCGCGCGCTCTGCCCTAGCGATTGATCTGGGCTGCGGGCCGGGTTTCACCACGGCGCTGATCGCCCAAACGCTTGAGCCGAGCGTAACCGTCGGGCTCGACCGTTCGGAATCTTTTCTGCAAGCCGCCCGGACGAACCCAGCCGCGGCCCGCGCGCGCTTCCTGTGCCACGACGTGCGTGAAACACCGTTCCCTGAGCGAAGCGCGGACCTAATCTTCTGCCGCTTCCTGCTGACGCACCTAGCCGAGCCCGCCGCGGTCGTCCAGAGTTGGCGCGGCGAGCTGGCGCCGAAGGGGCGGTTGCTGCTCGAAGAGGTCGAAGCGATCCACACCGAGCAGCCGGCTTTCGCTTTCTACCTGGACACAGTCGAAGCGATGCTCGCGGCTTCGGGAACGAAGCTATACATCGGCCCGCATCTTTCGGATGACCTAGCTGGGTCTGCTTTGGACAACCAGGTTGTGTCGCTGCGTGTGACGAATGCCGACGCGGCTCGGATGTTCTCGATGAACGTTCCGAACTGGCGCAACAACGACTGGGTCCGGGAGAACATCGACGCCGCTCGGCTCGATCAGCTCGAGGCCGAGCTGGCACAGTTCGCTGAGGGCGGCGGCACAAACTCCGATATCGACTGGGAGCTTCGTCAGCTCGCCTTGTCGGCGCGGCGGAAGTAATCGTTCACGGCGCCTCAATAAGCCGCGTCGAGGCTGCCTGGCTGCGATACCATGAAGGTTGAGCTTGGGGTGAATGACAATGATTTTTGACGAAGCGTTTCGCGTCAAGGTAGGCTTCGCCGAGCAGTTGAAGGGCGGCGTCATCATGGACGTCACCAACGCAGATCAGGCGAAGATCGCGCAAGAAGCTGGGGCGGTTGCGGTGATGGCGCTTGAGCGCGTTCCGTCCGACATTCGCCGCGACGGCGGCGTTGCGCGCATGGCCTCAATCTCCAAGGTCCGCGAGATCATGCAGACCGTTTCGATACCGGTGATGGCCAAGTGCCGCATCGGCCACTTCAGCGAGGCACGCGTGCTGGAGGCGCTCGAAGTGGACTTCATCGACGAGAGCGAAGTCTTGACGCCCGCCGACGAAGAGAACCACGTCGACAAGCGAGAGTTCCGCATCCCCTTCGTGTGCGGCGCGCGCAATCTGGGTGAGGCGCTGCGGCGGATCGCCGAAGGCGCGGCGATGATTCGCACCAAAGGCGAGGCCGGCTCCGGCAACATCGTCGAGGCGGTGCGCCACATGCGCACGATCCAAAAAGAGATGCGCCGGCTCACTTCGACTCGCAGCGACGAGCTGCCGACAGCGGCCAAGGAGCTACAGGCGCCGCTCGATCTGGTCGAATACATCGCTGAGCACGGTAAGCTGCCGGTTCCGAACTTCTCCGCCGGCGGAATCGCAACGCCGGCCGACGCGGCGTTGGTGATGCACCTCGGCGCCGAGACGGTCTTTGTCGGCTCGGGCATTTTCAAGTCCGAGGACCCCCCGCGGCGGGCAGCCGCCGTGGTCAAGGCAGCGACCTACTATCAAGATCCGCGCAAGGTGCTCGAAGCGAGCAAAGATCTCGGCGAAGCCATGCCGGGCCTCGACATCTCGCAGCTCGACGAGTCCGAGCTGATGCAGACGCGCGGCGTCTAGTCGCGACGCCTCCTCATGAAGATCGGCGTCCTGGCTTTACAGGGCGACTTCGCCGCCCATAGCGAGGCTCTACACGAGCTCGGCTCGGAGCCGCGCGAAGTGCGACGCCCCGCGGACATCCGGGATTTCGACGGGTTGGTGTTGCCCGGCGGCGAGAGCACGACGATGCTCAAGCTGATCGAGGAAGAAGGCTTCGTCGAACCGCTGCGTGCATTCGCGGCCCAACAACCCGTGCTGGCGACCTGCGCCGGCGTCATCATTCTCGCGCGCCGCGTCATCTCGCCCGAGCAGCGCTCACTCGGCGTGCTCGACCTCGAGGTCGAGCGTAACGCCTACGGCCGCCAACTCCACAGCGCCGTACGGCGAATTGACCCCGCGCCCTCTTTCGTCGAGCGCACATCCGGAGGAGCAATCGAAGCTGTATTCATTCGCGCCCCGATCATTCGTGCGCTAGGATCATCGGTGACGGCGCTGGCGTGCGACGAGGAGCGGCCGGCGCTGATCGAGCAGGGCCGGCACCTCGCCGCGACGTTCCATCCCGAGCTAACGTCGGATCGCCGAGTCCACCGATTGTTCTTGCAGAAAGTCCGCGAGAATTCATGAGCGAGCCGAGACGCTTCCGCGTGCTGTTTGTTTGCATCGGCAACTCCTGCCGCAGCCCGATGGCCGAAGGCTTGGCCAACTCCAAACACGGCGACGTCATCGAGGCGACCAGCGCCGGCGTTGGCCCGGCGCCGATCGTGCAGCCGGAGACGATTGAAGCGCTCGCAGAGCGGGGCGTCTCGATCGAGGGGAAGAGGCCGCAATCGCTCAAGAACTCCGACTGGGCGAACGCCGACCTGGTGATCAACATGAGCGGAACCGGTATTCTCGGCCAGATGCCGGGGCTGAGGGGCGGCAACCTGATTTGGGAAGTGACCGATCCGATCGGCCGTTCGTTCGCGACCTACCGCAAGAGCCGTGACCGCATCGAGCAGCTGGTCGACCAACTCGCCGACATGTTGCGAAAGCACGCCAAGGGCGGCGGGGCGGACGAAGCCGCCAAGCGCTAAACGCTCATTCTGAATACCACACAGCGAGCCCCAGTTCGTAGGGGCCGGTCCCCGTGCCCCCCCCCGCTGCATGCATTCGTCGCCTGCCTGGCCCGGCAGGGCGCGAGATATCCCGCCTATTCTTGAGCGGACTCGTCGACGAGAACGAGCGCCTGCATCGAGCCCAGCGAAAAACCAGTCTCGACTCGGCCGACGACCTCACGTCGGGAGCCGACGTTCGGCAGGGCGGTATTTGTGATCACGGTGATCTCCCCGGTTTCGTCCCGCAACACGTAGGTCTTGATCAGCACGATCGACAGCCGAGAAACAACGTCGCCTTCCACCGTGACCGTCTTGCCTTCAAACCTCGGCGGGTCATCTTGGATCTCACCGATCGTGACGCGCTGTTGACAGGCCGTCGAGGCAAGCAGTAACGCTGCTGCCAAGCAGAACAGCATCGGAAATTGCCTATGACAACAAGACTTCATCCAGGTATCCCATCCCTGAGCAGGACGCGCTCGATCGAACGCGCCTTTCCGCTCGCTTCATCCACGTCGATCAGCGCGCCGCAGAGACGTGCGTCGCCGGCGGCGGGCTGGAAGCGAGTGTTGACCCCGGTTAGAAAACGTTGCAGCGAGCCTTCTCGGTCCATTCCGATCACCGAATCGTAGGGGCCGGTCATGCCGGCGTCGGTCAGATAGGCCGTCCCTCCGGGCAGCACGCGCTCATCCGCCGTTTGCACGTGAGTATGCGTTCCGACCATGCCCGAGACGCGCCCATCAAGATGCCAGCCCATCGCCTGCTTCTCGCTAGTCACCTCCGCGTGGAAGTCGACGAAGCGGACCTTAACATCGGGTTCGATCTGCTCCAGCAAGGCGTCGGCGGTCCGGAAGGGACACTGGATGGCGGGTAGATAGGTGCGGCCTTGCAGATTGATAACTGCGTAGCGCAAACCGCCGCGAGTGGCTCCAACGTAGAAACCCGATCCGGGAGCTTCGGGGTAGTTGGCTGGCCGCAGCAGGCGCGGCTCGTCGGCCATGTAGTCGATGATCGCCTTCTTGTCCCAGATGTGGTTGCCCGAGGTCAGCACGTCGCAGCCTTGACTAAAGAGAACCTGTGCGATATCCGGCGTGACGCCAAAGCCGGCAGCGGAGTTCTCGCAGTTGAGAACGACCAGATCGGCGCCGCGATCAGCGACCAGCGCATCCAGGTTTTCACGCACCATGCGCCGGCCGGGCTTACCGACGACGTCTCCTACAAACAGAATCTTCACGTTCCACCAGTTTAGCGAAGGCTCCATGATCCCTTTTCCACAAGGACCGCGCCTTACCAAACGAGAGACGAAAACAAAGACAGTACTACTCGAACTCCCAAATCCCTCCTGCCCCCAACCGCGGCGCCTGCTCCCCTCAGGCGCCGTTCTTCTTGCCCCCTTCTCCGAGGCGCCCGAGGCACTCACTACCGATTTGCTCTAATGAGCCCGATGCGTTGCGTTCTTGTCTTGGCGCTGCTGACCGTCCCGGCTTTCGGCGAGTTTCTCGAAGTGCGAGTCGGCTTTGAGGACGGTGGCTGCGTTCCCTGCGTCGAGTCGCTGCGCGGACGTCTTCAACGCGTTCGCGGCATGGGATCGGTTGAGATCAGCCTGGAACGAGGCGAGATCCGGATGATGCTCGAGCGCGGCAATCGCGTCCGACTCGGTCCGCTGCAGTCGCGCATTCGCCAGGGCGGAACGAAGCTGACCTCGGTCTGGGTGCGCGCTTTGGGTGCAATCGTCGAAGAGAAATCCTCCTTGACGTTCTTACCGGATGGCCTGACGCGCTCCTATCGGCTCGATGCGACCAAGGACGTCCCCGGGGGACCCGTGGAGGTGACTGGCGCGCTCGTAGAAGTAGAGGATCGCGAAACGCCCCCGACCATCCGAGTCGAGACGGTCGAGGCGCGCTGAACGTCTAGCCAAGAGGCTTCCTTCTCCCCGTTTCCTTCCGAGCCGCGAAGCTTTAGCTCGCCGGCCTGAGTCCTGAGGGAAGAGCTCGCGAGCATCGCGGTTCGGTTGCCGGGCTAACCCAGCTTGGTCAGGAAGACCGGCAGCCCGTTCTTGCGCGTGTAGTCGGGACGGTAGCGATCGACGTTGTACATCGAGTTGATGTCAACCTGCCGCGGCCCTAGCTTCGGGTCGGGTAGGTCGGCGTCGGCGTAGCAACCGTTCTGAATGGCCATCATACGGCCGTGCGCGCCGTCGCCAACGCACTCGACCGCCATGGTGGCGAATGTCGTGGCGATCATCTTGTCGAGAAAGTCCGGTTCGCCTCCGCGCAGGTCGTAGGTGAGGTCGCTGACAACGGTCTCCGCGCCGGTGCGGCGCTGGATCTCCTGGCTGAAAGCCTCGCCGATGCTGACTTTCTTACGATGTCCGTAGGCGTCGGCTTCGCCGTACTGCGCGATCTCGTGGCCGACCCACGTGGCGCCCTCGGACAGCACGACGACCGCGTAGTTGCTGGGGTTCAACTTCTTGTCGGTGGCCAGCAAACCGATCATCTTCTCGAGATTAAACGGGTGCTCAGGGATGGCGCAGCGGATACTGCTGATGTAGGCGGTGTAGAGCGCGGTAAAGCCCGCGTCGCGGCCAAAGATCCGGAAGACTCCGATGCGCTCATGCGAGCCGATCGTGGTGCGCTGACGCCCAATCGCGTCTACCGCGCGGGTAAGCGCCGTCGAGAACCCGATGCAGTATTCGGTGTTCTGGACGTCGTTGTCCATCGTCTTCGGCACGGCGATCACCGGGACGCCCTCAGCGTCGAGCCGGGAGGCGTAGCTGAGCGTATCGTCGCCGCCAATGGGGATCAGGTAGTCGAGGCCGAGCTTCTCGATGTTTTCACGCACGATGGGCGTGGCGTCGAGCAACCCGTCGCCGACCTCTTCGAGCCGGCCGATCGTCCCCTTGTGCTGCTCGGGAATCAAGTCGGCCTTTATGCGCGAAGGCTTAGTGCGAGAGGTGTGTAGGAACGTGCCTCCGGTACGGTCGACGCGGCGCGTATTCTCGCGAGTCAGGGGAACGACATAGTCGGAATCATCGGGGCCCTGCATGTGGGTAAGACCCTTCCAGCCGCGCCGAATGCCCACCACGTCCCAGTCGTTGCCCCTTGCTCCGTAGGTAACTGATTTGATCACTGCGTTGAGGCCGGGGACGTCGCCGCCGCCGGTCAAGATGCCGATTCGTTTCTTAGCCATGGAGGCTCCTGCTGCGAGTGGTCGGCTTGGGTCAGCCGACGAAAGCGGTTTCGGGCTCGCCGAGCTCCCAACCGAGATGATTCACGTAGAAGAGGATCAAGGATTCAGAGAAACGGTCGCGGAACTTCTCGAGAACTCGGGCCTGCCACCCATCGGAAAGGTGGTCCGTCGCTTGCTCGTCTTTGTCGAAGAAGCCGGCGCCGTCGTGCGAGATCTCCAGAAAGTCGAGAGCTTCGACGACGAAATCGAGATGTGAGATCAGAATCGCCTGAGAGAGATCGCGGCCTAGGTCGTCGTCGCCTGTCTCGATCCGCTCCCAAAGCCTGGGAACAGCTTTACGCAGTCGATCGCGGTTGAGCTTGGGCAGCCGGGCTCGGACCTTGATCGTCTCGTACATCTTGTAGGTGCGCAGGGCGCCGATCGAGACGCCGCGAACCAGCTCCTCGAAGCGCTCTTTCCCCAGCGCTTGGTAGATTTCTGAGAGGCTCATTAAAGTCGCAGGATAGCATGCGTCCGAGTCTCTCAGCAGCGCTCGAACGCAGCCGCGACGAACAGCGCGCGCGCTACACAGCCGGGCCTCTGGCCGAGCGTACGGCGCCAGGCCTCGAGCCCGATCTCAGCCGCTGCCAAACGCAGTGGCGAGGCCAGCGTCGCGTGCGCGCGCCTTACAAGGCGATCGAATTCCGGCGACTGCTCGCGATACTCATTGTCAAACCATTTGACCGCCAAGCGCGGGTGCAGCGGCCCGGACTCCATTGCATCAAGGGCTCGCAGCCGGAATCCGTGGCGCTCAAATCGCCGCACCGCCTTCCGCGCTGGCTCAAGACCAACGTGGCCGTCAGGATCGAGCAGTCGCCGCCGGTACAGCTCGGGATCAGCCTTCGCTAGCTCAGCCAAGCGATGGCGGCCGTCGGTCTCGATCACGTGCAGGCTCAAGCCGCCACGGCGCAACACGCGAGCGACCTCCGCTACCACGCCGTCCTTCGCCTCAGGAGGCACGTGGCCCATCACGTGAGACGAGACGACACAGTCGAAGCTCGCTTCGCGGAACGGCAAGGCGCCGAGCGAAGCGACTGCCGCCAAGTCGTACTCGCGAGCGCAATCGAGCAGCGCGTTGCGGGCGAGGTCAACTCCGGTCGCCGATCGCGCCCGCTCCCGAAAGATCTCCCGGCCGCGGGCGCAGCCGAGATCGAGTAAGGCGCACCCAGGCGGAACCCACCGCCGCCAGAAGCGCCACTCGCGATAAGACCAGTAGGGCAGGAATCGAAGAACGAAGCCCTTCAGCCCGCGCGGGCTACGGTGATAGGGGACATGCTCCTCGACGTAAGTCTCATAGAACGCCTGCGCCTGCGATGCGCCGCCGCCGGGGTCCGCTGAGCGGTCAACCATCTCCGCGCTGCTTCTCGAAGAACGCCCAAGCGCTTGTGATCGAGTCCTCGAGAGAGCGCGATGCCTTCCAACCAAGCTCGCGTTCAATCTTTGAGGGATCAGCTACAAGCTCGGGGGGATCGCCCGTGCGACGCGGCGCCGAAACGGTCGGAATCTCCTTCCCAGTCACGCGCGCGGCCGTGTCGATCACCTCGTGAACCGAGCTGCCGCGGCCCACGCCGACATTGTAGAACCCGGCCTTCTCAGCGGGAGCGTCGAGCGCCGCCAGATGCGCCTCTGCCAAGTCGTCGACATGAATGTAGTCACGAATGCAGGTGCCGTCGGGGGTGGGATAGTCTTCCCCCAGAACTCGAATGCCGTCGCTCTCGCCGGCCGCGGCGCGCAAGACCAGCGGGATCAAGTGTGTTTCTGGCTCGTGCCGCTCGCCGCGCTCCGCCGTCGCGCCGCAGGCGTTGAAGTAGCGCAGCGCGAAATAGCTCAAGCCATGAACGGCGCCGTTCCAGGCCAGCGCCTTCTCGAATGCAAGCTTCGACTCGCCATAGGGATTGATCGGCGCTTTCGGCAAGTCTTCAGAGATCGGCGACTTCACCCGATCCCCGAAAACAGCGCACGTGGAGGAGAAGACGAAGCGCTCAACGCCCGCCGCAACCGTCGCCTCGAGCAGATTGAGCGCATTGACAAAGTTGTTCCGAAAGTAAAGATTCGGATCCCTCATCGACTCGCCCACCAGCGCATAGGCGGCGAAGTGCATCACCGCCCGAATCGGTTTCTCGTCGAAGACTCGCTTGAGCGCCTCGCGATCCGAGAGACCTGCCTCGACGAAATCCGCGCCGGCGGGCACAGCGTCGCGATAGCCTCGGCTGAGGTTGTCGTAGACGCAGACCGGCTCGCCGCGTCGCAGCAGATGTTCGGCGACCACGCCGCCGATGTAGCCGGCGCCCCCGGTAACAAGGATCATCTTTGCCAGCGTAGCGACGCCTGGAGAAGCGGTCAAGGAAGCTCGCCGGAAGCCGCTTGGCGCAGCCACTCTTCGGCCGCTTCGGCGGCTGCCGCGTGGCCGGCGGGCGTCAGGTGGGCGTCGGGCGAGTAGTAGAGTCGCCGCGCGGACTGCGGGGCCTGCCGGGCGCGAAACGCATCGAGCAGATCTAGGTAGGGCGTGTCGGTTCGCTCAGCCCAAGCGGCCAGTTCGCGCTGCGGCCGATCGAGATCGATCTCCCCCGGTCTGAGCGAAAGGACGCGCATCATCTCGTCCCGCTCGGCCGCGTCGATCTGCCAACTGCGCGGTATCGCGAGGACGGCCAGTTTGGCCCCCCGCTCCCGTGAAGCGCTCTCCAGATCGTCGAGGCACGCAGTGGTAAGCTCGAAGGCGCGCAACGTTTCCTCCGGCGGCTGGCGCAAATGTACCGAAGCGAATCGACGCATCCAAACGTCCCACTGACGCTCACTTGGAGCGTCAGGTCGCGGCAGCCAACGAAGCTGCATCGCGCGCAGCAACTGCAGCAGGTGCGAGGAGCGCGCCAGCCGAGTGCGCAGCCCCGGCCAGCCGGAGGTCTCCCCGCCGTCCTTTAACCGCGCCAAGCCGCCTTCGATCGCAAAGCGGTCCGTCCCGCCGGAGACGACGTCAATGAAGTCGTTGCCGACGAAAAACGCCGCCAGCACCAGGTCCGGCTCAATTCCGAAGTCCGTCGATTTGAACAGCCGCAACTGATCGCAAGTACCGGTTCCTGGAACGCCGGCCTTAATCACCCGCCCGCCTAGCCGACGCTCGAGCAAGGTGAGGAAGCTGTCCTCGAGCTCAACGCCCCAACCAAACGCGATGGAATCGCCGAGCCCTACGATCGTCGGCCCGTCTGCTGCAGCCTCGGGCGCGGCGTCTCGCCGACCTTGGGCGTCTATCGCGAGGCGAACATCCCACTGCTGAGTGACGTGACGCCTTACGATGTTCGGCCGCAGGCGCAGCACGCCGTCCTCGCCGCGTTGATAGACATCCATCTCGAGCTGCGGCGCGGCGTGGAAGGCATAGCGCAGCGATAGCTCAGCCAGCAAGAAGGCGAGAGCGAGTGAAAAGCAAACGACAAACAGCCGAAGTCGGCGAGATGACCGCACGGGGGAAGATCGGCGCCAGTATAACAGGCGGCGCGCAAAGCCCGTTAGCTTACGGCGAAAGCCACGGCGAAAGCCAGCGACAGCAGAATGATCAGAGTCCAGCCGACCGTGGCCCAGTCCGACTCCCCCTCGGCTGGGTCGCTCGGGGCCTCACTGACGGCGTCATCATCAACTTCCGCCGCCGCCTGGGCTGCATTCGAATCGGAAGCTCGCTGCCTCCGCGAAGTCTCCGAAGGAGGATTCGGATCAACAGCGTCTACCTTGATCTCGATGTGCTCTCGAAGCTTCTCGGCGCTGCTCCAGAACTGCTTGCGAACTGTGTGCGGCAGCTCACCGCGAATCTCAGTAAAGCCCTGCGGCCGCAAGCTGCGCACAACCTCGAAGCCGAGCGCGTCCGCCATCTTGCAGCCGCGGTGGACGACCGAGAGCAGATCGCCGTCCTCGCCCTGCAGCCGATCGTGATGACGGCCCGCCACAAGTTGCAGCTCAACCGGGATCCGCCACTGTTCGGTCAACCAGCGTCCTGCCTCGGCGTGGTCCACGCCGAACGCTTCGCGCTCCAGCTCAAGCAGGTAGATGGAGTCTTCAACCTCGCCGTCGTCCTCAGCCTTGCGCAGCAAGGCTGCGTACAACTTGGGCTTGGCGACCAGAATGCCCAGTCGGCCGATATCATGCATCAACCCAGCCGTATAAGCCTTGTCGGGTACGAAAGCCGCCGCCTTGGCCAACTCTTCGGAGAGCACCGCGACAGCAAGCGTGTGGCGCCAACAGCGATGCAGCTCGGGAATCCGCAGCGCGTCGCCGGCAAACGAGCTGGTCGCCAGCGTAAGCACGACCTTGCGCGTCTCATCGAAGCCAAGAATCGTCAGGCACTGCCGCAGCGTGTCGATGCGAGCGGCGCAGCCGTAGAGCGGCGAATTCGCGCGGCGCAGCAGATCGGCCGAAAGAGCCGCATCGGACCGTATCAGGTCAACGGCTTCGTCGATAGGCGCTTCGTCGTCGCCGAGCAGCTCGAGCAAGCGTCCGGCAACCGGAGGAAACGCGGGCAGATTGCCGAGCAAGGCTTCGCAGCGCGAGTGTTCGGCGTCAATGACGGGTGCAGCCAAGAGATCATCGCCTCCTGGCTGCCTCATCGACCCTCAGCCGCTCGTCTTTAGCCCACGCAACTAGCGGGTGGGCGACGACCCCAGTAATCCGGCGTCAACTGCCGGCTAGGCCTTTTGCGTTGCTCGTTTTTGGGTCAGAATATGAGAGGCGTTCCCGTTGACGAGCGCAACTCGGGTCCGAACCGGTTGAGGTTTACTATGGCGAAGCGGCGAAAAGGATCGACCAAACACAGCGACAAGAAGGCGCCAAAGCGCGCCGCCCATCGGCCTCGAGCGACCCCTCCCAAGACGTCCGTGCTCAAGCCCGAGCTCGTCGCGCCCAAGAAGTCGAAGAAGATCGACATCGACGGCGCTCAAGAAATCGCCTGGGAGGCAATCGATGCGCTTGACGACACAGTCGAGGCTCGCAGGCTCGCCGGGCTCGCGCGTACCCTAGACCCCGACTGCCCCGACGCGCTCTACGTTCTCGCCCGAACCAATGACGGCGATCTCGCCGAGGCAGTCGAACTGCTCAATCGAGCCGTCGACGTCGCCGCTGAAAGGCTCGGCCCCGAGCTTTTCGAACAAGGCAAGGGCAACTTCTGGCTTATCACCGAAACCCGTCCCTATATGCGCCTCCGCTATGAGCTGGCAAGCTGTCTTCGTGACCAAGGCTGCGCCGCCGAGGCAATCGGCCATTTCGAGGAGCTCATCGAGCTGTGTCCGGGCGACAACATGGGCGTTCGCTATACGCTGACGGAAACGCTGTTGATGGCCGACCAGGTCGAGCGGGCCCGCGACCTCGTCGCCGCCTACGAGGAGGACGGCTCGGTAACGTTAGGTTGGTTCCGAGCGCTGATCCACTATCGCCTGCGAGATTGGGATCGCGCCGAGGAGGCGTTGCAAGAGGCGCAAGCGCGCAACCCCCACGTCGCGAAATACGTTCTTGAGCTTCGACCCTTCGACGACCCGCCCACGATGTACGAGCTCGGTTCCGAGGAAGAGGCAATGGCCGCCGCCGAACATCTGGTCGATCCCTGGTCAGCCTGTCCGATGGCCGCCGCCTGGGCGCTCTCCGGCCAGCGCCCCGACTCGCCCGGATACGCCGGTCTATACGCACTCGACGATCTGCTGCCGCCCGGCCTCGAAGATGAGATCAACGACCTGCTCGAGGCAGGCTGGCCCGACGACCTGCCTGAAACCCTCCATTGAGAGCGTCGTGTAGACCCGTTCTCAGCCTTGGGAAGGCTTCCAACTCGGGCGAGGCGCTTCCGCCTACGGCCCGACCGCAATCACCAAACTGCTACTCTCCACTCCGCCAACAGTCACCACCACCGCATGGTCGCCCGGGGCAAGCTGCGGAACGGTCGCGTTGATCTGCGTCAGCCCCGTAAACCCCGGAGCGGCGCCGGCAAACAGAACCGGGGCGTCCGCGCCGCCGATCGTGATCGTCGTGTCCAAGTCAAGCGTGGCCAACGGCGCTGACGGGGCGAGTTCCCCGGTCGGAATCGGCGGCGTAGTCGGACCGGTTCCAGTCAGATAGAGGACCACGTGCTTGCCCGGCACAGCCGGATTATCCGGCAGGTTTACGGTGAAATCATGGTTCTGGGCTACCGCACGGCCCGGACCAGCGATGACAGGATCAAGCACGAACATTCCCGGCGCGGACTCGACGATCGGGAACGCAACCAGATCGCTTGGAACCCCGTTGACCGTCACGATCAGCGAAGCAATGCCAGGTTCGAGCTCCGAGGGAACAAGAAAATTCACCTGACCTTCCCCGGCGAAGAAGAGCGGCGCGGCGACCCCGTTTACCCAAACCCGCACGCCGTTGAGCTCGGTCGGCAGTGCCTGCGAGACCCGCGTCTCTTCTGATAGATTGCCGGAGATCGCGCCCTTGAAAATCCCAAACACCGTGCCGATCGCGCCTCCGGTCAGCTTCTTGTCGAGGAAGCTGGCCGCGTTGACGATGCTTTCGGTCGTGGTCTGGGGCGGCGCAAATTGGCCGGTCTTGACCTCGTCGGTGACCGACTCAGACCAAGCGAAGAGGACCTCGCGGTGGCGCGCGCCGAAATTTGGCGTACCGTCGCCGTCCAGGTCTTCCATGTACACTTTGACGGTCTCGAGCCCGACGGAATCGTTGTCCTGGTCTCGGTCGTGGAGGTAGCGAACCCAGGGACGACCGTTAGTCTGGCCACAGCCGTAAACGCGGACTGCGTGCCCGCCCTTGATGGCGCCCGCGGCGTCCTCCCACGTATAGGAAATTTCAATATCCTCGCCGGCCTTGATCTGGTCGCAAATCCACTTCCAACTGACCTTGGGGCCGTCGTCCTTCGAGGTCACCGTGAACACCGTGCCGATCGTGAAGTCGCCGTCCTCGAGCGGCTGCGAGCCGTAGCCGCGACCCTGGTGCCTCATCACCATGCCGTCTTCGAGGTCGTTGTCGTCGAGGTACTCGAGCTTGGATTTCATCATGGCGCGGAACGGCGTGCCCGAGCCCATCCGCCGGTTCTGCGCTGGCCGGCCGGAGCCCTGATCAAGCACTCCAACAAGCGAGTTGTCTCCCTGGAAGCCCTGCTTGTGGTCGTTCGGCACAGGCAGGCCGTAGCGATCCTCCAGGTACTGCAGGCTATTGGCGACCGACATCGGAAAGCACTGCCCTTTGGCGGACTCCACGTTGACTGGGTTAGGCAAGATGTGTGACTCGGTCGGTCCCGTCGTCGTGCCGCTGGCCGGCGGCGGCGGATCACCCAGGGCCCTGACCGGCGTCTCGGTGCAGCCGCCCGAAGAGAAGGTCGTTGTGTGAGGAAGCTGAAAGTTGATCTGGGGGATCTGAGGCGCCGACATGATATTTGGCGGAATGCCCGCGAAAAACACCTTGGCCGGTAGCTGCTCCACGGGTGAGGTGTGATCGTTCGGGTCCCGCAGCTCGAAGTAAGCTGTGATCGGATCGTCTGAGATCAGCCGCTCCTGGCAATCGACCGTCAAGTTCTGAATCACCCAGCCACGATCGGTCTCGACGTTGATGTAGCCGCGCTTCAGAGGCGCCCGTTCGCAAAACACGCTGGGATCAACGTGAAAATGGCCCCAGGCGGAAAAGGGGTAAGCAAACCCGCCTCCGAAATCGAAGCCTACCTGATCAAAGGCGATTCCGTCGTCCGGCTCCAGCGGAAAAAAGGGCTGCGCGTCCAGCCGGGCGGATGAAAACAGAAGAGCCGAGGCGAGGGCGGCTAGCGGCGCAATAGCTCGAAAATTCATTGCAGTTCCTCGATGTGCAGTATACGCTGACCGACCAACGCTGCGGAACCCCAGGGCGGCGCTTCATCAGGCGCTTGACGCCCCAACTATACTCAAGGCAGAGAGGCGTCGAATTTGAAAGCCTTCGCGGGGAAGTCCGGTTTTGTCCGAATTTGACCAGGGTTTTTTATTTCAAGGATTAATTGTCCTTTAGAATCAGCAACTTAATTTGAGCTGGTCGTGAATTTCGTGTCCGGAGGCCCTCAGGCGGTTTCAGATCGACCTCCCTTCCGCCAGCTCATGTCTCTAATCAAGAAGATCCGCACGGTGCTCGACATGATCAAGTTCGAACACTCGATATTTGCCCTGCCGTTCGCCTTGACCGGCGCACTGTTAGCCCTACGCGGGCTGGATCTCACGCCTAGTGAGATCGCCGCTAAGACCGCTTGGATCGTCCTGGCCATGGTCGCGGCACGCTCGGCGGCGATGGCCTTCAACCGGGTCGCCGACGCTGAGATCGACGCCCGCAATCCACGCACCAAGATGCGCGCCATTCCCGCCGGCGCCGTCTCCAAAACCTTCACCTGGGGTTTTATCGCCTTCTGGGCCGCCCTGTTCGTCTTCGCCTCGGCGATGCTCAATCCGCTCTGCCTCAAGCTAAGCCCCGTCGCGCTGGCGGTCGTCCTCGGCTACTCCTACGCCAAGCGCTTCACCGCGCTCTCACACTTGGTGCTCGGCTTCGCACTCGGCATCGCCCCGGCGGCGGCATGGATCGCCGTACGCGGGTCGCTCGACCCCGTCATCTTGCTGCTCACAGGCGCGGTGATGTTCTGGACGGCCGGCTTCGACGTCATCTACTCTTGCCAGGACGCCGAGTTCGACCGTGACGAGGATCTTTTCTCGATTCCCAAATCGCTCGGAATCGCCGCGGCCCTGCGCGTCGCGCGGTTGCTGCACGTCGCGATGATCGCCTTGCTCGGCTGGTTGTGGAGCCTCGTCGGGCTGGGCTGGCTGGGGCTGGCTGGGATTGCGGTCGTCGCGGCGCTGCTCATCTATGAGCACAGCCTAGTCTCGGCCGACGATCTCTCACGCGTCAACGCGGCCTTCTTCACCGTAAACGGCTTCGTCAGCGTGTTATTCTTTGTTTTCTGGGCCGCCGACGTGCTTTTGGCGGACTCCGTGTCCCATGTCGCCTCACTTTGACGACCCTAGGCTGGTCCCGATCGCCGAAAAGACGGCGTCTGGCGAGAGGCTCGATTTCGCCGACGGCGTAACGCTGTTCCAAAGCCCCGACCTGCTGGGAATCGGTCATCTGGCGAACCTCGTTCGAGAACGGCTCAGCGGCAACGTCACCTACTTCAACGTCAACCGCCACATCAACCCGACCAACGTATGCGTCGCTGCGTGCAAGCTCTGCGCCTTCGGCCGCGGCGTTCGCCACGAGAAAGGCTATACGATGTCGCTCGAGCAGGTCTGGCAAACCGCGGGCGAGGGCTACACCGAGGCGGTGTCGGAATTTCACATCGTCGGCGGGCTGCATCCCGAGCTAGATCTGGATTGGTTCTGTGCGATGTTCCGGGGCTTGAAAGAGCGCTTTCCTCAGGTCCACCTCAAGGCGTTGACGATGGTCGAGGTAGGCTACCTTGCCCGGCGCGCCAAGATCTCGATTGAAGAAACGCTAAGACGACTCAAGGAAGCGGGCGTCGACTCGCTCCCCGGCGGCGGCGCCGAGATTTTTTCCGAGCGTGTGCGGCGCATCATCTGCGACCACAAAATCGATGGCGAAGAGTGGATCAACACCGCCCGCATGGCGCACAAGATGGGCCTCAAGTCGAACGCGACGATGCTCTACGGCCACGTCGAGACGACAGAGGATCGCGTCGATCACCTCTTGCGGCTACGCGCCTTACAAGACGAGACCGGCGGCTTCCAGACCTATATTCCGCTCGCCTTCCATCCCGAAAACACGCCGATGCGGCACCTACCTTCGACGACCGGGATCGACGACCTCAAGAACATCGCCGTAGCGCGCCTGCTGCTCGACAACTTCCCGCACATCAAGGCCTACTGGATCATGATGACCGAGAAGATCGCACAGGTCGCCCAAAAGTTCGGCGCCGACGACATCGACGGCACCGTCGTTGAAGAGAAGATCTACCACGACGCCGGCGCCACGACGAAGCAGTTGCTTCGGCGCGATCAGCTCTTGCGGTTGATCCGCGAAGCGGGCCGCGAGCCGGTCGAGCGCGACACGCTCTACCGCCGTGTCAGCCGCGATGAGGCGACCTTGACGGTCTTGGCCTGAAGCGCCCTCGGCGCTCTGCCCCTTCGACGGGCGTACACTAGTCGGCAGGAAGATGAGAACCCTAGAATCGATCTTGTCGTTCACGCTGGGCTTGGCCTGCGGCGCCGCGGTTACGCTCGTTCTTACCCCTCGCTCGGGTGAGGAGAATCGCCGCCTGCTCGCCGAGAAAGGAATCGAAGGCCTTGAGCTGGTCGTCGGTGAGGAGAATCTCGAGAAAGCGCAAGCGATCTACGAGCGAGGCGGCGAAGCGGTCGAGGTCGCCCGCGACAGCATTGATCTCAAGCAGCGAACCCGGCGCTTGAGCCGCCCCCTCGGCGAAGACTGAGCCTTCGTTAGACGGGCTAGCGGTGCTCTTCCGAAGAGTACTTCGTCAACGTGTCGAGCAGGAGCTTCGCACTGGCCGGTGCGGGAATGTCGCCGTTGACGACGTCTCGTACGGCAATCTCACTGCCGTAGATCTTCTTGTTATCTTCGTTGTCTGGCCGCAGCGTCGCCCCTTCGAGCGAGACGCCGGCGAAGACGCCGCGGCTGCGCGAATAGGAGAGGATTTCGGCTCGCATCTGCGCGTCGGTTTGGGCTTGCGCGGTGCGGCCGACAGGGCCCGCCGCTGCGGCGGCGTCGGCGCCCACGGTGAACTTGCTGGACACCAGCTTGTTCTTACCCTTCTCGTTCATCACCAGCAAGATCACATCACTAGACGAACCGCCGATCTGAAGGCCGAATCCACCGCCTTCGATGCGAATTGTCGCCGGTGCGGTCCAGCCCTTTCCCTCCGCGCCGCGGCACGAGAAGACGCCCTTGCCGTACTTTCCGGAGAATATAAACCCGCCCTTCTTGAGGCCAGGCACGATCACGACGCAATGCGCCTTGTTCAACAGATCGGAGGGAATCGAGCGGTCGCCCGAAGCCATGATCTCATCAAGCACCTCGGCGGCATTGTCCATTCTTTCAATCGCCTTGTCGGCGGCGGCGAGAGAACCGGGGAGGGAGAGCAACAAGGCAAGAAGCAGTGTGGTGTAAAGCGACTTCATGGCCTAAGTTTTAACATATTTTCAGCGGGGAAGCCGATTAGAATTCTGGTGGAGACGCCCCCTAAAGGACTGCGCGCTGTGCTCGAGGCGGCGGATCAGGAGTTTCGGCGGGTCAAGAGATCGCAGGGCCGCCGCATCCGTTGCCGCCAAGGCTGCGACGATTGCTGCAGCCGCCTGTTCCAGATCTCCGAGTTGGAGGCGGCGGAGGTCAGCCGCGCGGTTGACGCCCTTCCCGCGGCTGCGCGCGCCCAAGTCGTCCGCAGATCCGAGCGCTATCTCGAGATCCGCGGCGAGATGCTCCGGCGGACGGGTTACGTCGAGAGCTGGGGAGCACTGCCTCGGCCCGACGCTCGCCTGCCTTGTCCGCTGCTCGACGCCGGCCGTTGCTTGATCTACGCGGACCGGCCGCGAAGCTGCCGGCTCTACGGCGCTCCGCTGCATCACCCGCGAATGCCTGGCCGCATCTTCGCTTGCGAGCACAACTTCGCAGCGGGCGAGGCGATCGAGGAACCGCGGCTCGTTTCGATCCAGACCGCGCTGGCTGAGGATTGGTCGGTCCTGCAGGAAACCTACGATCGAGCCGGCGGCCGTCGGTTTGAAGAGCCGGTCACCGTCGCCCACGCGGCGCTGCACGATTTTTCCGACTATCCGCCCGAATGACGGAACATCTTTGCACGCGGCCCGTATTTCGTACGGGAAGCGCAGGAGGCGTTGTCGATGAAGCTGCTCGTGTTCTTGATGGTCGGGATAATCGCCCTCTTCTGTTGGCCGTTTGCACTTGTGGCGTTAGTGCTGGCTCCGGCGGCTTGTTTGGGCTGGATGATCTGCAAGGCAGCCTCGGGGCTGATCGGTGTGATCGCGGGCATTGTGGCGGCGATCGTCACAGGCATGTTCATCGCTGGTACGTTGCTGGCGTTCGGCCTCTTCGCGCTGATCTTCTAATCCGACGGCTTTACCTTAACGCCCGCCGTTCGATACCCTTCCATGCAAGGCATGGCGACTTCCACACTTGAACCCGCAAAGGCGCGACAATCCAATCCCGGCTCCGAGGCGGCCATTCCACACAAACGCGTGTGGACGGCCGGCGTATTCGGTCTCTGTCTGCTCTACGCAATCATCCGCTACAACGTCTTCAAAGGGGTCGGCTGGGAACATTTGCCGCTCTACGTCGTCAACAAGGCCCTCGCGTTGGCCGGCGTCTGCTTCATCGCCGGCGCGTATCTGATCGGCAAACTCATCCCGCTGCGCAACTGGGAGGAAGAGCGGCGGCGCTCGGCGGCCAAGTTCTGCGGCGTCGCCGGCTTCACACTCGTCTCGATGCACGCGTTGGCGTCGATGATCTTGCTTTCACCGATCTACTACGAGAAGTTCTATGCCGAGGGCGGCAAGCTGAACCTCGTCGGCGAGCTGACGACGCTCTTCGGCGTCTTGAGCTTTGCCTGTCTGGCCGCGCCGGCGATCACGACGCTGCCGAACATGTACGGCGCGCTGGGCGGCGACCAATGGAAGAAGGCGCAGCGGCTGGGCTACTGGGCGCTTGCGCTCAACTGCGCACACACCTTCACGATGGGCTTTGCCGGCTGGTTCGATCTCGCGGCTTGGCCCGGCACGCTGCCGCCGATTACTCTGCTCGCCTTCTGCATTGCGCTCCTGGCGCTGTTGGCCAAATCCTTCACGTCCGTATCACAAGCGCGCGAGTAAGCGAGACCTGAGGACGAGGCCAAAACAGCACGCCCAGGATGGCGCTATGCTATCGATTTCGCCATGTGCGTAGCTCTCCTCCTCCTAGCGGTTGCAGGCGTCGCTGTTGCGGCCGAACTGCCTAAGACGAATTCCGCCGTACAAGGCGTCGTCGAGGGGATCGCTTCCGACAGAATCGCGGCGATTCTCGAGAAGCTCGAGTCGTTCGAAACCCGCCACACCTTCTCCGAAACCAACCACCCGACTCGAGGAATCGGCGCAGCTCGGCGCTGGATCTTCGAGGAGATGGCGAGCTAAAGTCCGCGCTTGCAGGTGCGCTACGACTCCTACCACGTCAAGAAGAAGGGGAGGCTCCACAAGAACGTCGAGATCGTCAATGTCGTCGCCGTGCTGCCGGGGACGATCCACCCCGACCGCTATGTGATCGTCTCGGGCCACTACGACTCGTTGAACCTATTGAAGGCCGACTCGAAGGCGGACATGCCCTTCTCCCAGAACCGAGAGCGCGACCGCGAAAAGATCGCCGCCGCCTACGCCCCGGGAGTCGTCGACGACGGCAGCGGAACGGCGGCTGTGTTGGAGCTCGCTCGCGTGATGAGCCGCTACGAGTTCGACAAGTCAGTCGTCTTCATCGCCTTTGCTGCGGAAGAACAGGGCCTTGTCGGCAGCACTCTATTCGCCGCTCGAGCCCGCGAGGACAAGCAGACGATCGAAGCCGTCTTCAACAACGACATCATCGGCAGCGACACCGCGGGGGACGGGCGAGCCGCCGGCGACCGCGTTCGGATCTTTGCCGAAGGGCCGGAAGACTCGATGTCGCGTCAACTAGCGCGCTACATCCGAAGAATGGGTGAGCGCTACCTGCCTTCTTTCGCGGCGGACTTGATCTTCCGCCATGACCGATTCGGCCGCGGCGGAGACCATACATCGTTCAACCAACAAGGCTACGCGGCCGTGCGCTTCACCACCCCAATGGAGAACTACTCCCATCAGCACACGCCGACCGATTTGCTGCGGCACGCCTCGATCGAGTACACGACGCGGGTCGTGCGGCTAAACGCCGCCGGGCTGGCGTCGCTGGCGCTGGCCCCGGCGAACCCGGTCAACACGCTCCCCTCCGGCGCCCCGCTGATCTCGCGAGGCCACTCCCGCTACGGCGCCGTGCTCGCCTGGGAGTGCGCCCTGCCTGAGCCGGACATCGCCGGATACGCCGTGGTAATGCGCGAGACAACGTCCCCGGACTGGGAACGAGAAGTCTTCGTCGGAATCGAGGGCGAGTATCGCTTTGCGGGAATGTCGATCGACCAGTGGGCGTTCGGGGTAAAGGCGATCGACCGCGACGGCAACGAGAGCCTTGTTTCACCCTACGTCGCGACGGCGCGACGGCTGGTCAAATACGAGCTGTACTGAAAAGGAGTGATGGACGATGGGCAACACAGTTCGAGGCAAGGGTACCCAGGATGATCCTTGGATCCTGAAGACGCCTCCGGGCAGATCGGAGTTCGAGGCGTACCGCGACGAGCAGTCGGATCCGCCCGCCTTGGTCGTGCAGGTGGGCAAGACGCAGTTGCGCTACCACCTACGCTGTATCGAGGATCTCCACGCCATGTTGCGGAACCGGCGTGCTTCCGGCGGTGGCGACTGGACGCCGCTGGGCAGCGCAGACGAGCAGAAGCCGGCGGCGGACGGCTCCGTCGAGGCGTGGGGAAGGGCCGAGACGAATCCGGTGGGCGGTTGGTACGGGCTCAAGAAAGGGCTCCGCGGACGCTTCGGCAACTACGTTCCGCCGGTACTCGAAGCCCTCGGCCTGGCAGAAGTAGAGCACAACGCCCGCAACAATCGGATGCGAGCGATCGAGTAGGCGGCGGGCGGAGAGGCTCCTTCCAATGACTCTACGACGTCGATGGCGTTCGCTCACCGCCAGGGTCTGACCCCGGCTCGTCAGACGGTTTCGATGGGGCCGTCGCCGAGCCGAGAACTTCCGGTAGATCCAGGCCGGCCTGCTTGGCCAGCTCGTGTACCGGGGGCAGCGCCCCGATGAGGCCGCGAAGGAAACCGGCCGTAGCGCCCTTGCCGCCTTCGCCCTCCGAAGCACCCGAGTCCCATACGGTGACTTTGTCGATCTTGAGATTCTGAATCGCCTTGACCTGTTCGGCAACCAACTCCGGCAGCTTCTCGATCACCAGTAGGGTCGGCGCCAAATCGGGGCGCGCGGCGCATACGCGCAGCAGCTCTTCATAGCCCTTTGCTTTCGCCTCCAACACCTGGCGCACGCCCTCGGCCTCGGCGTTGTACCTTGCAAGAACCGCGTCGGCCTCGCCTTTTGCGATCCGGCGCCGTTTCTCGGCTTCCGCTTCGGCGTCAATCTCGACTTTCTGACGCTCGATCTCTTGCTGAACGACCTCCTCCTTCTGAAGTCGTGCCAACTCCTGTTCTCTCTCGACGGCCAGAACGTCGCGGGTGGCCTCGGCGGTGGCCACTTCACCGCGTCTCTTCGCCTCCGCGCGACGCTCCGACAGAGTGGCGTTGTAGGCGGCGATGCTGGCCTGGGCTTGGTTTTCTCCCTCCACCGCCTCGGCTTCGAGCGTGGCGATCCGCAAGCGCTGATTCCTCTCCGCTTGCTTCTTACCCTCGACGGACAACGCCTCCTGTTCGGCCGTTGCGATCTCCTGTTCGCGATGTCCCGCGGCCTCTCCCGATATGCCCTCAGCCTCAAGCTTGGCTAGCCGGATGCGCTGTTCCCGTTCGGCTTCCTTGCGGCCGATGCTCGCGCCGGCGGATTGGTTGGCTACCTGAACTTCCCTCTCTCTGTTGGCAGTCGCCTCTCCGATGGCGCCGTCTTTCTCCTGCACGGCGACTTCAACCTTGGCGATCTGGATCGCCTCGGCGGCGGCCTTCTTGCCGATGGCGTCAATGTAGCCCGACTCATCAGTGATATCGCGGATGTTGACGTTGATCACTTCGAGGCCGACTTTGACAAGCTCCGCGGCACAGAATTTGTTTACGAGGTCGAGGAACTTCTCGCGATCCTGGTTGATTTCTTCGATCGACAGTGTCGCGATCACGAGTCGCATCTGTCCCAGAATGATGTCGCTCGCTTGAGAGGCGATCTCTTTCTCGCCAAGCCCTAGCAGCCGCTCGGCGGCATTGTTCATGATTGCCGGGTTGGTCGAGACGCCAATTGTGAATGTCGAAGGCGCGTTGACGCGAATGTTCTTCTTCGACAGCGCGCCGGTCAATTCGATTTCGATGGCGATCGGCTCGAGGGAAAGGAACTGATAGTCCTGAAACAGCGGGACCACGAAAATGCCCCCACCGTGAACACAGCGTGATGCTTGCTGGCCGCCGATCTTGCCGTAAACCACGAGCACACGATTCGAAGGGCAACGCTTGTATTGGCGCACCACGAACATCAGAACGCCCATGACGATCAGCACCACGAGCATCGGTAGAACGATGCCGAAGTCAACAATCTGAGCTAATAGAGGCTCGGTCATTTCTTCTCCTTTACAATCAGCGGCTCACGACTCACGCTCAACAACCAACGTCTCCTGATCCTTCACATCCACAATCTTCACCGCGGCAAACGCCGGGATTGGTTCGCCGGCGCTAACTGCCGTCATAACCTTTCGCCTGCCGGACACTGTGACCTCGACTTGGCCTTCGCCCTCGCCCTGGGCTGGGATCGTGAGGTAGACCTTGCCGACCGTTCCAACCGCAGTGCCCGGATCGTATCGACCCTCTTCGCTCATCTGGCGAACAACGTACATCAGTCCGGAAGAAAGCAACATCAGCAAGACTCCGAATCCGGTCGCCGCCGTCGCGGAAAGCGCTGGTCCATAGCCCCAACTGACGCGGCAAGTCAGACCCATCCAGCCGACCCCCATGAAGAACGCAAGGATCGACAGGATAGAGAAGAACGTGAACGCCCCGGTGCTGTCCATGTGGGCATCGCCGTGGTCGACGTCCCAATCCGCCTCGATGTCTCCGAAAAAGAACTGGAAGCCGAGCTTGACGATGAACAGCAGAGTGGCCGTTGTGGCAAGGAACAGATAGATCGAGGCATCGACGCCGACCGCAAGGTACTGCTCAAGACCAAACATGCTTTGCAACAGAATAGCGAGCATCGGTACTCCTACTACGGGCGAGGAAGTCCGAAACTTTGCAGTTTCGTGACCTAATCGCGCTCGCGTGTGGGACTCTACTCCCGCATCGCGTCAACTCTGGGCCGCGATGGCAAGCGCAGCGGCGCCGAGGCGCCGGCGGTTCTTAGACTTCATGAGGAACCTCTCCGGAGACCAGCGAGCGAAGAATGAAGCAGGAGACGACCGATTTCAAGCGTTGGGTTCGTCGATTTTCTCCCGCGATGAATTGGACACGGCCCTAGCGTATCATGGGCGTTCACCGACGGCGGCGCGAGACATACCCGCGAGATAGGACGTCCAAGCGTCGGACTCTGCGGTCTGCTTGATGCAGCGATTCCTTTCGATCAGAAAGTTCCGCATGTGACTTTCCAGGAACAATACGTCGGCCGCGCGGCCAAGGAGGCTAAATGGCGCCCGGTAGTCGAAGATATCTCTCATGACGGTTCCGCAACCGTCAGCTTCGAAACGATGATCGTGGTCAAAGCGCTGGAACGGCCCTTGGATCATCGAATCTCGAAACTCATGCGGGCGTGCGAACATCGTAATCCGTACAGTCAGAGACAGCGGTACGCCGAAGTGTATAGCCCGCCAGGTCACCTCGTCTCCGAGCCCGATCAAGCCGGAAGTGACCCCAGCAATCGCCCTTTCCTTGGTTCGGGCCGCAGATTCCACGTGAAGGTCGATGCTTCGCGACAGGTCAAACACGCGCTCTGGCGGAGCCGCGATCCTCGTGCGGAGCTCAATTACCGGCATCAAAGTGTGAGGATTCGTGAACCCGAGATCCCTATTCTCCAAGCTTCATCGGCTTCGGGGCGCTTGAGCAGCGTGTCGATGCGGTCGATCGGCACTCCATCCGCAGCGGCTTCGGGCCGTGCGATCCTTACCCCGCCTCGGGTCGACAGAGTCACACTCGAAGTCGGCGTGACCCGGCAAGGTGCGCAACGACCGCTCGGCGATGTAGCGCACGACTTTCGTAGGGGTCCTGCAGCGTTCGATCCAAGAAGGGCGCAAGCCAACTCCGCCCCGAGATCTCTTGGGCGGGCTTCCATCCCATATGCCATGCCCATAGGGCCAGCTGGCCGGCGTCGCCGGTGAGTGGGCCCAGAGGCCTGCAACGGTCTTCGGCGCGCGGCGGCTCAGAGAGCCGGCCGCTCCGGCAAACAAGACGGCGACTAGATGCCTCACCCGACTCCGCTCAGTGTAGCGGTCCGGGACCAAAGGCGGACGCCCGAGCCGGGTTTCAAGCGGGACGTACGATCAACGCAAGGCACCTAGGGGGCGAGTGAGCTGCAGAGGCGTTTCTGTCTCTATGGCAACTGAATCTTCGTTGTTTGGTTGGCCGAGATCGTAACCTTCTCGTTCTTGACCTCGGAGCCGGAGACAGCCACGATTCGAAGGTTGTACTCGCCCGGGTTGAGCTGTAGTCCCTGGCCAGGGCCGTTGAATTCGTCGGCCTGACCGTAGTAGGCGCCGTTAAGATACACCGCTTGGCGTTTGGCGTTCTTGACTTTGAGCAAACCGAACGGCGGCGAAGCAAGCGGGACCGGCGTGAGAGTCTCGCGAACGACGGTCTTTTCGCCGGCTTTGATCTCCACTTTGGCTTCTACGACTTTGTACCGGGGATCGATGAGCCTTACCGTATAGTTCCCAGGATCGAGGGGAATTCCCCTGTTGCCCCCGGCAAAAATAGAGGCTGTGCCCTGGTACTCGCCGTCGATGAATACGCCGGCAACTGGGGGTTTAACCTTTGTCCTGAGATAACCCTTGCCGCCTTGGGCAGACGCGACGCTCGGGATGAGCGCCAAGCAGAAGATGATGAGCCAACCAGCGAAATTCTTTTTCATTGTCTAGTTCCTCGCGACCCCGACGCCTTCAGCTCGGCGCCGAGCGAGCGCCGTCTCGGGATTTCTTTAGGCCTTCTTTACATTAGGTAGGATACCCAAGTCTACGATCGCGGTGCAACGCTCTTCCCGCAGCGGCAAATCAAGGAAGACGACACTCGACCGCCCTGCCTAGCGGCAAGGAGCTATCGGCCAGATCAGCACCGCTCAGTTCTTCACGACCGAGTACGGATTCGCGCTCGTCCAGACTGAGCGCACTCGCTCAAAACCCGCGTCGTAGGAAGTTTCGAGGCCGGCCGGCGCGAGCTCCGCCGCCGCGTGTGCGCCAAAGATCACCCACGGCGCCAATCGTGAGTCCGCCACGACTTCTTCGGTACCGTCGATCGGCGTGAACGCCACCAGCGCCATCACGATCGCCGCTGCGACTAACAAACCGCGCGCCAGCCCGAAGCCGGCGCCGAGCAAACGGTCGAACCAACGCAGCCCGGTCCAGCCGAGCACCTTGCCGACGGCCCAAGCAAGCACCGCGCCCACGATCAGGCAACCGATCAGGATCGAGCCGAATGCGGCGAACATTTGCATCGGTTCGCTTTCAATCCACGGCGCGAAGCTCGGCGCCAGGTATTCATAGCCCCACATGGCGCCGACCAAGCCGAGCAGGAGGGCGACGAGGCGTATTACCTCGCGCGTAAAGCCGTTCTTGACGGCTCCGATAAAGGAGAAAAGGAGAATCCCGCCGATCAACAGATCGAGCCAGTTCACGTACATGAAGTCGTCCCGACCCTTCGTCGCGGGAATAACGAGGGGCTCGGCCGAAGCATCGGCCTCGCGCTAAGTATAGCCCAGCGCGAGCGAGCTCACTTGTCGAGCTCGCGCAGGTAACGCTCCGGCGCCTCGAGAAACGATCGCAAGAACGTAACGTGCTCCAGGTCTTGGTAGGCGGTCTCGCGGGCAGGGTGCTCGTCGAAGTCGAGGATCGTCGCGCCGGGATAGGCCATCAGAACCGGTGAGTGCGTGGCAACAATGAACTGCGCGCCGCTGGCGACGACGTCGTGCATCAAGAACAACAGCGCGTACTGGCGTTGCGGCGAGAGCGCCGCCTCGGGCTCATCGATCAGGTGCATCCCATCGGGGTGGAGTCGCTCGCGAAAGAAATGGAGAAAGGCCTCGCCGTGGGAATTGGCGTCGAGATTCTCGCCGTAACGCGAGACTATCGCCTGCCGTTGGCCCATCACTGAGCCGACCGCGAGCATGCGGGCCGTGCCGCTGAAACGCTCCTCGTAGTCGCGCGCTGTCGCTTCTAGGTCCTCGGCGGTTTGCTTCATGCGCTTGGCGTAGTTGAAGAAATCCTCGGCCCGGAAGAAGAACCCATTCTTGGAGCGGCGACGGAAAGAGAAGCGCAACCGCTCGCCGAGCGCCCGCGCAGGGTCGAGCGTGGTGTCGTCGTCTATTTCGGCGCCGCCCGCGGCGGGCCAACCCAGACCGGCTGCGATCGCCTCAAGCAGCAGAGACTTGCCGGTTCCGTTCTCTCCGACCAAGAAGGTCACCGGCGAGCGAAAGCTCAGGTTCTCGACCGTACGCATCAGCGGGGTATCGAAAGGGAAGGCTTCGCGATCTTCCGGCGGCTTCTTGAGCGTGATGGAGTCGAGGAACACGTCGCTTGCCGCATCGGTCCACCACTTGGGCGCCGAGCGTGTCGGCATTGTCGCATGAGGAGGCGCCGCTTATTCAGGCCGGGCTAGTTTTTCGTGGTTTTAACAAAATAACGGGCACCTTTTTGAGTACTTCTCGTCCTACTAGACAGGAGGATGAATCACGATGTTTGAAACTGCGCTACCTGAAAAGGATCCGTATGCAAAGTGGGGCGTGTTGGCAGGAGTGGCGGCGTTCGCCGCGTTCCTGACGGTGGGCTATATGCTTGTCGGCTAGAGTACCGCGCGGCTCGGCTTTTGAGCCGGCCTCGGTTTAGGGGCTCTTTGCGTATCGTCGCGGCCGACGTAACGCATACACTAGAGAGTCTTTGGCGCCTCGGCTGCCGCGCTTCTTGTTTCTCGCCGGATTGCTTTGCCCGTTCGGTAGCCCTCTCTTCGCTCAGCTTAGCGACTGGAGCGTCGGCGGGAGGTTCCAGTTCCTGGGGACTCACGTTTCCAGCGATGGCCAAGAGCTGCTCGTGCACCGCGCTCGCCTTTGGGCCGATGGGCGATTGCATCCTAAGCTGAGCGTGCGATTCCAGTATGGATTCAGACCTCGGCGGCTGTTTGACCTATTCGTCAACTATGACCCGAAGCCGAATCTCGAGCTGCGCCTCGGCATAAATTATCTTCCCTTCATCGGCGACTTCACGGAGGCGCCTTTCTTTCTCGACACCATCGACTTCCCGGCTGGACGCTTGTTGTTCCCTGCCCGGGAGGTGGGGGCGTTCGTCAGCGGGACGAAGGGCCAGTTGGCGTACAACGTCAGCGTCGTTCGCGGCAGCGGTTTCCGCGGAGACGAAAACTCCTGGAAGGATGTCTGCGGCTTTGTGAGATTTCCCGCGCTAACGCGCCGGCTGACGTTTGGGCTAGCTCATTACGAAGGCCGCGCTGGTCCAAATGGATCTCTCGTTCCCAAACGGCGCTCGGCGACCGACATGGTCGGCGAAGCACACGACCGGCTCACGCTCAAGGCAGCCTATGTTCGAGGTCTCGACGGGCGCATCAGCACCGATGCAGCCTGGTTCCGGGCCGTCGTTCACGCAGCCAAATCGGTCGACATTGTTGGAGAGTACGATACCGTCGTTTCCGGGCCGCGCAGGCGCAAGTGGTTCGACCTGGGGGTCAACTATAAACTCCGCCTCCCGTACTCAGACCTCAAGTTCCACTACCGCCGCTTCCAGCAACCGCGTAAGGCGGATGAGATCAAGGTGCAATTGCAACTCTTTTTCTTCTACCCCTGGCGTTGGACATGAGCTGCGGGACGGCGGGACAAACCGCCGATGTAGACTGATGGAATAGAGCATGTCCGGCTTCGTCGACATCCGCAGCTTGCGCGCCAAGCCGATTGTTCCCGGCTACGACGGCCCGCACCCCGGACCGGCCGGACGACGGCCCGACTGGCTACGGGCGCCCGCCGCGGTGGGCGAAGGCTATCGCGAGCTGAAGAAGCTGGTTGAGGACCTCAAGCTCCACACCGTGTGCGAGAGCGCCGCCTGTCCCAACCTCGGCGAATGCTGGAATCGGCGGACCGCCACGTTCATGATCTTGGGCAACGTCTGCACCCGGCGTTGCGGCTTCTGCGCCGTCCAGAAAGGGCCGCCGGAGGAAGTTGACTACGACGAGCCGCGCCGGGTCGCCGAGGCGGCCGCGATCATGGGCCTGCGTTACGCCGTGGTCACCAGCGTCAACCGCGACGACCGCAAAGACGGCGGGGCCGAGATCTTCGCGATGACCATCCGGGCGATTCGCGAGCGCATCCCCGGCTGCAAGGTCGAAGTGCTCGTGCCCGACTTCCAGGGCTCACAGTCGGCGATGGACATCGTGCTCGAAGCACGTCCCGACGTGCTCAACCACAACACCGAAATGGTGCCGCGACTCTACCGCGAGGCGCGCGTCGGCTCGAGCTACGAACGCTCGCTCGGCATGCTGCGCTACGCCAAGCAGGCGGCCCCCGAGATCCCGACTAAATCGGGCATCATGCTTGGTCTGGGCGAGACGGAAGATGAGATTGTCGCAACACTCCGTGACCTCGCCGAGCACGGCGTCGACATTCTGACTATGGGACAATACTTGCGGCCCTCGCGCGACCATCTGCCGATCAAGCGCTACTACGCGCCGGAAGAGTTCGCGCGGCTCAAGGCGACCGCCGAACAGCTTGGTTTTCGCCAGGTTGAGGCGGGGCCTCTGGTGCGAAGCTCTTATCACGCCGACGAGAGCGGGGAGCGCGCGCTGGCGCAGTAGACGTCGAAGGGAAACGAACTATGGAACGCAGAGACTTGATCAAATCGGCGCTGTTGGGCGCAGGCGCTGCCGCCTCGGGCGTCGCGGCCGAAAGGCACGTCCACGTAACGACGATTGCTCCCGCTGCCGCACAAGCCGCGGCCGCCGCTTGGGAGCCTCTGCTCTTCGACGCCCATCAGAACGAGACGGTCATTGCCCTCACGGAGCTGATCATCCCGACTACAGACACCCCCGGCGCCAAGGCGGCCAAGGTCAACGAATACATCGATTTAATGCTGCACGACGCCGCCGAGGACAAAGGGCACTCCTTCATCATGGGTCTCGGCTGGCTAGACGGCCATGCGCTCAAGCTCCACGATAAGCCGTTCGTGGGACTCGAAGAGGCGCAGCAAGTCGAGATCCTCGAGGCTCTCGACGGAGCCGAAGATCCCGAGCTCAAGACGGGCGCTGACTTCTTCCGCGACCTCAAGCAACGTACCGTCAGCGGCTACTACACCTCGAGAATCGGTATTGACGAGCTGAACAAGGACGGCGTGCCCGCCACCTTCGCCTGCACCCACGAAAGCCACGCCTGAGTAAGCCATGGAAAAGAAAAGCCGCCGGGAATTTTTCGCGCGAGGCGCGGCAGCGGTTTGGGCTTTCGGCGCTCTGCGAGCGTCTGCGGCAGAGCGCAAGTTCACTATCGCTTTCACTCCTGGGAGCATCGGTATTCAGGCCGATCAACGGCGTTCGATCGAGCTCGCTGCAAAGTACGGCTACGGATCGGTGCAGCCCTTCGCCGACGACCTTGCCAAGCTTTCCGACTCCGAGCTCGGGGAGTTGCGTGACGAGTTGCGCCAGAAGAACCTAGTCTGGGCGGCGGCCGGATTGCCGGTCGACTTTCGTCGCGATGCGGCGCTGTTTGAAGAGGGCATGGCCAAGTTGCCCGCGGCGGCCAAGGCGTACGAGCGGGCCGGCGTCGATCGCATGGGCACCTACATGATGCCGATCCACGCGGAGCTGACCTACCTCGAGAACTTCAAGCAAACCGCCCAGAGGCTGAGCCGGATCGCTGCGATATGCGGGGACCACGGCTTGCGACTCGGGCTCGAGTACGTCGGCACTCCCAGCATCTTGGTTCGCGGCCGCTACCCCTTCGTGCACACGATGGCCGAGACCAAGGAGCTCATCGCCGAGACCGGTAAGTCGAACGTCGGATTTGTGCTCGACACTTGGCACTGGTGGACCGCTGGGGACAAGGTCGAAGACCTCCTGACGCTGAGCAACGCCGACATCATTTCCGCCGACCTCAACGACGCTCCTAAGGGCCTCAAGATGATCGAGCAGCAAGACGGCTCACGCGAGCTCCCTGCCGCTACGGGAGTCATCGACGTTAAGGCGTTCCTCGATGCACTTGTCAAGATCGGATACGACGGCCCGATTCGGCCCGAGCCCTTCAATAAGCCGCTCAACGACATGGACGACGAGCAGGCGGCCGCAAACGCGGCGGCTGCGATGAAGAGAGCCTTCGCCATGGTCGGCTGACGAGGCGCGACGCCCGGGCGGCCCTCACCTCCCCGACTCTTCGCGATCGTCAGCGCCAAGCACGCCGCTCTCAATCCAAGAGCGCGCGACGTTCAAGAATTCGCTTTCGCCCACTCGACCCGCGTGCTCGGCGAGCGCCTCGCCGACCGTCGGCGATCCGCCGACAGCCTGAAGGACGTCGCAGGTTGCCGCTTCGGCTTCCATCTCGGCGAGCAACGTCTCCGGCGGACAGAGGACGCGCCATACTTCCTGCCCGTCCGCGTCGTCCGACTCCCGAGCAACTCGCGCTCTCTGGGGCAAGCGCAGCTTGGCTCGGAGCAGAGCGTCGTCGCCGCGCGCGAGCGGCTTCCGATTTGCGAACAGCCGGTCGGCGGCGGCCGCGTTGAGCAAGCTCCATTGCAGGACGTAGTGGTTGCCGCTCCAGCTCTTCTCCCCCGGAGCTAGGCGTTCGACGAGGTTTAGAGTGGGATGCACCCGCTCGATCTTCATCCGCGCCAGGTGGTCCCGCCAAAGATCGAAATCGTGGTCCAGGCGCGAGTCGAGCGAGTCGCAGTGGGCCGCGGCGTAGACCGCCGCGAGATTATCGGCCGATTCCGGCGGTCCGTGCAACATCAACACGCCGAGGCTCTGGCCGTCGAGAGCCGAGGCGATGCGTTGGTCGATCGGCTCGTCGGCAAGCTCGGGCCAATCGGCCAGCACCGCGGCTCGGCCGCCGAGCGAGAGTCTCGCGGGCGCACCTTGCAATAGCCGCAAGGGAAGCTCGTCGCCGCGCGGGCCGCCGAAAAGATACAACGCGTCGGCGGCTTCGGGCGGATGGGGCAGGTACGGCGGCTGCGCCACGATCCAGTCGAACTGCTCGTCCCGCACCGGCTCAAATAGATCGCCTTCGCGGAGCTCCAGGTTGTCGACGTTGTTCATCAATGCGTTGACCCGAGTCAGCGCGAGCGCGCGCGGATTTACGTCCGTTGCGACCACGGTTTGGGCCATCCCGGCGAAGAGTAGGGCGCACGAGCCCGCGCCGCAGCCGACTTCCAGAAGCCGCCTGACCGGCCGCGGCGGACGCGCCCCGCTCGCCGCCGTCACGGTCGTTCCTCCCGGACCCATAACGGCCGCTCCGCCCGGTCGAAGCGGGTCGCTGATCAGGAAGAGTCCCCAAAAGCGACTCAGCCGGAAAGGGCAGCCGATTCGTCCTGCCCCGCATTCCATAAACAGCCCAGCCTCGAGCAGATCTCGCGTCAATTCGCGGCCGAAGGAGTCGTGCGCCTCGCTTTCGGAGATCGCGTCGGCAAGCTCGAAGACGCGCAGCGCATGGGCGTAGGGCTCGGGCACCTGCCGCGCGTGCCAACGTCCTATCGGCATGCGGAGCAGTGCGAACAGCCCCTCTCCTCTAGCCCTCAACTCCTCGGCGGAAGATCCATCCAGGCCAATTCGACGAAGGCAAGCACCCAAGGACCGCCACAGATCAGGGGCGGCTCGGGCGAGGCCGTCAACGGGAGCAAGCGGCATGGCGGCCTGGTCGAACTCGTCGCAGGCTCGAGGCTACTTCGTGCGAAGCCCGGTGTGATTCAACTCAACTTCCTCAATGATTGCCTTCTTGTCGGCGAAGTTCCAGCCCCGTACCGAGACTCCCGCATTCGAGCTCTTTCCATCCATTTCGGACACTTTCCACTCGGAAGGCCAGCACTCGATCGCATGCCGTTGGACTTCGCGCCCGCCGCTATACTTCACGATCGAGACTTTGTGATGGGCGCGCGCGCCGCCCTGGCTGGCCTTGTACCAGCCTTCGAGGCGTTCCGCGCCGGATCGGTCGAGCGGAGCCACTCCGTGCAGCGTGACCTTGCCGGGCAAACCCGCTCGCCCGCCGAAAGCGGCGCCGCCTCCCAGCCCGTCGACCTTTGAGACGAAGGCGGTTGAGACGCCCTCGATCTCGACTTTGAAGTTGAAGTTGCCAACGTGATCATGCGGACGGCGATTGGGCATGGCATCTTCCTCCGAGCGGCTGAGTGCTTCTATTCTGGACCGGCGGCGACCTCCAACTCAAGATGGAAATTGTGGTTTGCAGCTTGGTCGTCGATCCCCAAGCTGAACCGAGGCCAACGGAACGCTCGCCGCTAGCTCGCCGCGCGGGTCTCGAGTTGATCGCCCTTCTCGATTCCAGCCGTCTCCGCCGCGCCGGCCGCGAGCTCCAGCACGCTGTGGGCGCGAATGCTCAGCGCCAGCCGCGACGGACGCAACCTAGGGACGACCTTGGTGACGCGCTTCTTGCGGTCCATAAAGACGACATCGATAGCGAAACGCATGAAGAACGTGTGGATCGCCTCGCACGGCACGATCCAGAGCCCTTCGCCTTGGCCCAGGCCGTCGTGCTTGAGTAAGCCCCGCGACCGTGTAGCCGATGTATCGGCCACGTCGATCGACTCGCCTACCATCTGCTGTTTGGTCTGGTTGAAAAAGACTGTCTTGCCCACGGTTCGCGGTCCCCTACGTAGCTCTTAGGTTCGCCTCAAGTTGCTTCATGTTCCCATCAGTCATCCGACTGAGTCCGACCGACAAACTTCCCGAGCGAAGCCCGTGCCGCCCCTGATAGAAACCATATTTTCTGATTTGCGGCTGAGTGCGTAATAAGTCATACTTATACCTAATGAGCATCGCGGCGTTCAAGGTATTTCGCGACATCGCGCAGGCGCATTCGATCTCGCGGGCGGCGGAGCTCAACGAGATCAGCCAGTCGGCCGCTAGCCAGCACCTGAAGACCCTCGAGAAAAAACTCGGCGCCGAGCTGGTGGATCGCCGTACCAGACCGCTGAAGCTGACCTCGGCGGGCCGAATCTACTATGAAGCGTCGCGCGACATCGTGCGGCGCTATGAACAGATGGAGGCTGAGCTGGAATCGCTGCGCTCGGAGCTCGCCGGGGCGGTCCGCGTCGCCTCGATCTACTCGATCGGGCTCTATGAGATGACGCGCTTGCGCGACGCCTTCCAGGCGGAGAATCCCCAAGCCCACGTGCACCTCGAGTTTATGCGTCCCGACAAGATTTATCAGGCGGTGCAGGACGATCAGGCGGACTTCGGGTTAGTCAGCTATCCCAACCCCGGCAAGGAGCTGCGCACGATCAATTGGCGTTTGGAGAGGCTCGCGCTGGTCTGTCTGCCCGACCATCCTTTGGCGCGCAAGAAGACGGTAAGGCCGGGGGATCTTGCGGGTGAGGATTTCGTCAGCTTCGACCCCGGACTTTCGATTCGGCGTGTGCTCGATCGGTTCTTCCGCGAACACGGCGTTCACAGACAGATAGCGCTCGAGGCCGACAACGTTCAGATGATTAAGGAAGCGGTGTTGCTCGGCTCAGGCGTGAGTATTTTGCCGGAGCAGATGGTGGCGCAAGAGGCTGCGGAAGGACGTGTTGTCGTTCGGCAGATTGAGGCCGACGGCTTGATTCGTCCGGTTGGGATCATCTTGCGGCGTAAGAAAAGGCTGACTCGAACGGCGGCGCAGTTCTTGCAGTTCTTACAGGCGCACGCGGCGCCGGAGAAGGCGGCGTAAGGGCGAGGAGACCGGTCCCTACGCCAAATGAAAGACCTCTTCGAGGCGTAGAAACGCTTCGTCGGGGCGACTGCCTTCGAGGCCCTCAAAGAAGGACGCCATCTCAGCTTGCCAGCGGGCGTTGACCTCTTGGCGCTCCATGCCTTTGAGCGCGGCGGCTAGGTCAGGCGTCTCGAAGTAGCCGATCAACAGACCGTCCTCGCGTAGGAACAGCGAGTAGTTGCGCCAGCCGGTTTCTCGCAACGCATCGAGCATCTCAGGCCAGACCGATTCGTGGCGGCGCTTGTATTCTTCCAGCCGATCGGCTTTGACCTTAAGCAGGAAGCAGACTCGTTCCATCTCAGGCGGGCTCCATGTCGATCGGAGTGCTCGACGAGATGCTCATTGAACCAATCGACGCTCCACCGGGCTTTTCGCCCGTCTGACGAGATGCTAGCGCACGAGGTTCGCCGAGGGGGCCTAGTCGCCCCAGCCGAACGGCGCACTGGAAAAGATACCGAGCTGGAAGGTATGGTTGAACTCCAGCACACGGCCATTGCCTTGTTGGAGGGTCTGTAGCATGTAGCCTACTTCTAGGTTGGTCTTCTTGGACAGCCGGAAACCCAAAGCGGCGTAGGAGCGGTTCTGGTCGAAGATGGTTGTCACCCCGCCCCCGAAGTTCACGAAGATCTCGTTGTAGAGCCCAATATAGTTCTTGTTCCCGCCATCCGCTGCTTTCTTGAGGGGGACGACTCCCTTGACGAAATAGCGAAAACGATTGCGGTACTTGTATCCGTCGAGCTCGCCTTCACCCGCTTCATTCTCGACCTTCACGCCGAGAAAGCGTTGCTCGACGCGGTAGCGGTGCGTGACGCCGACCTTGCCCGCTTTCTGCTTGAGAATGAGCTGCTGCCAAAGGGCGTGGGAGGGCGTGTTGAACTGGGCGGGGTAGTCGCCGTAGCGGTAGGAATTGACGAAGACGTAGCCGCCGGAGATCTGGACGTTGTCGTTCAGATCGAAGTTGACTCCGGGGCGGAGCAAGAGCTGCTGCCATTTCTGGCCGATGCCTTGGCGTCGGAACTGACCGTCGAAGTGGAGACCCCAGCGGCCGCCCTCGCGAAAGGGGTGGTCGCCGAAGTACATGTACCAGGAATGGCCGTTGGGATCGGAGACCCGACCTTCCTCTTGGGCCTGAAGCGGAACTAACCCCAAGAGCAACAGCAGGGGGACGAGAATACGGCAGCGCCGGGTTGTTTCTTGGAATGACACTCAGGTGGCCTCACCGCCGGGGCCTTGATCCAGCTCGGGGAGATCCGGCTAGCTCAAGTTCTGTCGCCGATTTGTTGGGAGACGGGCGGCACACAGTCCAGCATTATTGAACATACACGAGGTCACGCTCGGAGTGCCCCACCCTGCGAAGCCCACGCCGCGCTAAGCGACCGGTTCCTTCCAAGGTTGATCGATGCGCCAACTCTCTAGGCTTTCGACCCAGGCGCTCCGGTGTTCGCGCAACTGCTCGCGCCGCTCGGCGTACCTGGGCTCTGGAGCGAGATTGCGGGTCTCGTCGGGATCGGCGGCGAGATCGTACATTTCTTCCCAATGCGGCTCGCGCTCAAGAAACTCGAAGTATTTCCAGTCTCGCGTGCGCACGCCTTCGCTCTTGGGGATCGCGGCATGCTCGAAGAGGTGTTCGTAGAACCACTCAGCGCGCCACTCAGGAGTTTCGCCGGCGACGAGCGGCGTGAGGTCGCGGCCGTTTATCGATGCGGGCAGGTCAAGGCCCGCCAGCGAGAGGATCGTCGGGCTGACGTCGATGTTGAGCGTCATCTCCTCGCGGCGCTTGCCATGCGAGTCTTGGCGGCGCGGGTCGGCGATGATCAACGGGGTGCGTATCGATTCCTCGTGCATGTACCACTTACCGGCCCAGCCGCGTTCACCGAGATAAAAGCCGTTGTCTCCGCTGAAGACAATCACCGTGTTGTCGCGCATGCCGAGTTCGTCGAGTTTGGCGAGGATGCGTCCGACTTGCACGTCGACGCCGTAGATCAGGGCGTAGTAGCGCTTCACCGACTCCTCCCATTTCTGGGGCGTGCCGAATCGCCGCTCCAATCGAATGCGATTCTCGGTGATCTCCTTCAGGTAGTCAGGCAGCGAGTCGTAGTAGGCGCCGTCCATGTGCTTGAAGGGCGGGAGCGCGGCGCCGTCGAAGAGGTCATCGTACTTCGGGTCGTTGATGAAGTAGGGCGCGACGTTATCTTGGACGTGCGGCGCTTTGGAGCTGATCGAAAGATTCCAGGGCTGCTCGGCGTCGGAACCGTCGAGGAACTCGAGCGCCTGATTGCCCATAGTCTCGGTGAGGTGGACGGTTTTGCCGTTGACCTCGGTGAGGTACTGTCCCTGACCGGCGAACGCCCTGAAGTAGTCGAAGCGCTCGTCGGGCGTGTTCCTTCCGACTCCGTACTTTCCGATGAAGCCGGTGCGGTAGCCGGCTTCTTCGCGCAGCCGAACCGGGTAGCTGTAGGCGTGTTGCTCCTCAGACAGCGGCGTCTGAAACCCGTGAACGCCGTGGCAGCGGGCGTACAGGCCGGTGAAGAACGAAGCGCGGGAGACCGCGCAGATCGACGTCGTGACGAAGTTGTTGACGAAGCTCATGCCCTGTGCGGCGAGCCGGTCGAGATGGGGCGTCTTGATGACCGGGTTGCCCATCGCGCCAAGCATGTCCCAGCGTTGATCGTCAGTCAGCAAGAAGAGGATGTTCGGCGGGCGGGCTGCCGGCTCTGGAGGTTGGGCGCCGCAAGAGGCGAGCGCGGCTGCCGCTGCGCTCGTTGAGAGGTGCTGTAGAACGTCGCGTCGAGTTGGTCGGGGCTGAGATGAGGGCATGATGTTTCGGCATCCTAACGCAGGGAGGATCAGAGCGCAACGGAACGGCTCGATCTTCCTCGTGCCGCGGCGACCGGGCGCGAATGAGTAACGTCAAGGTGCAGGCTGGCCGTTGCGTAGCGGCCCGTCGGACCCAGACTACCTTTGGGATCGCTAGGCGCAAAGCTCATGAGCCACAACGAGTTGAGTAGGACAGCCGCGGGCGCAGGCCGTTACGCGGAGAAGCGGGCCGGCTGACGGTCGAGTTGGTATGTGCAAGAGCGGACTCGGAACTCCGTTTTGAGCTGCGGCGCGCGCAAGAGCCGCTACGCGACGGTGAATTCGATTTCGTCGCGCTGATCGACGTGGTTCATCACCCGCCGCCGGCTGCGAACGAAGACGCCGGCGGGCGCGCTTCCGCCCGGGTACGGGAGGGCGGGCTGTTTCTTTACAAGGACATGTGCAAGCGCCCCAGTTGGCGCGCCCGGGCGAACCGACTCCACGATCTAGTCTCTTACCGGCAGTGGATCCACTACGTTAGCATCGAGAGCGCCGAAAGTTGGATCCGCGATGAGGGGCTCAAGCGGACCGACGTGCAGCGCGTCAATCTGTTTTTCTATGGTCACGACCTGCGAGTTTCCGTCGGCAAGCTGTAAGCCAGCAAGTTCTGACCTACAGAGACGCTGCGATGAGGCAGGGATGTCAAGAAGTAAAGACTCAGTGGTTCACCCTAGAGAAGCGGCTGCGCTGAAAGAATTGGGAATCGATTCGTTCGCGCACTGCGAAACAGATCATCTGTCAAGGTTAGTCTGTGCAAACAAGAAGTAAAGATTGTCAGAAGACAAGTTGTAACGATCAGAGTCGTACAATCTGGCCGCCGCGCGCGGCCTCGTAGGCTGCCAGCACAATCTGTAGCCCTTGCATGCCTTGTTGGCCGTCGACCAGCGGCGCGCGGCCGGTCTGACAAGCATCTCCAAAGTCTTGGAATTGGCGCTTGAGATTTTCGATCGAGATTGCCATCGGATCTGACGCCCCCGAGGCTTCAGCCGACTCGATCGGCGCGTCGGAGCCGTCGTCGCCCTCAACGTCCCAGGCAGTCAACTTGTCGCCTGTGATAGTCGCCGAGCCTCTCGTACCGTGAAGCTCGATACGCTCGGAATAGCCCGGCCAGATCGCGGTCGCCGCTTGCAACACGCCGGTCGCGCCCGAATCGTACTTGAGGAGAACGTTGATGAGGTCCTCGGCCTCCATCTCGTGCGCCGCGTGGAGATGCCAATTCGCAGTTACCTCGGTCGCCATTCCCGCCAGGTACATGCACACGTCAACGGTGTGAATGCCCTGATTGATCAGCGCGCCGCCGCCCTCGACCTCCCAAGTTCCCTTTCCCGGACGGTCGTAGTAGGACTGCGGGCGATGCCACTTGACGTAGCCGTCGACCTGCAGCAACGTGCCGAGCCGGCCGGCGGCGATCGCTTTCTTGAGGAATATCGTCGCGTCGTCGAAACGGTGCTGGCTAACCACGCCCAGGCGCAGATCGGCCTTGGCGCAGAGCTCGATCATTTCGCGGCACGCTTCGACTCGCAGGTCCATCGGCTTCTGCAGCAGAACGTGTTTGCGGGCCACGGCGCAGGCACGAACCATCTCGAGATGCGAGTCGGGAAAGGTGGTGATATCGACGTAATCGAAATCCTCGCGCTGGATCAACTCGCGCCAATCAGCGACGAAGTCCGCTCCGTACTGCTCGGCGTAGGCGCGTCCCTTCTCGGCGCCGCGGTTCGAACAGGCGACGATCTCGTAGCCGATTTCCTGGTAACTCTCAGCGTGTTTGTGGGCGATGGCGCCGGTACCGATCAATCCGACTTTCATATCGTTTTATCCACCTATCGCTTCCCTGCAGGACGGCGGCCAATGTCGCGGCGGAAGTGCGCGCCCTCGAAGCTGATCTGGTCGACCGCGACGTAGGCGGCCTGGAGCGCGGCCTCAAGATCGTCGCCGGCGGCGGTCACGCCGAGTACTCTGCCCCCAGAAGTCACCAACTTGCCTTCGCGCAGCATTGTCCCGGCGTGGAAGACTTTCGCGCCGGTCGCCTCTTCGGCGTCGCCGACGCCGTGAATCTCGAATCCCTTCTCGTAAGCGCCCGGATAGCCTCCCGAGCTCATCACCACGCAAGCAGTGGAGCCAGAGCGCCAACCAACCGAGGAAGCGTCAAGCGCGCCGTGGGCCGCCGAGGTCAGCAACTGGCCGAAATCGCCGGTGAGCCTATAGAGCAGCGGCTGCGTCTCAGGGTCTCCCAGCCGAACGTTGAACTCGAGCACCAGCGGTCCCTCGGCGGTGATCATCAAACCGGCGTAGAGAAAGCCCTTGAAGGGCGTTCCGGAGCGGCGCAACCCGGCCAAGGCGGGCTCAATAACCCGGTCACGAATTTCACCTCGTAGCTCGGCCGTCAAGATCGAGTCGTCACAGTAGGCTCCCATGCCGCCGGTGTTGGGCCCCTCGTCGCCGTCGAAAGCCTGCTTGTGATCCTGCGTTGGCGGAAACTCGAAGACGCGTTCGCCGTCTGTGAGTACGATGAAACTGACCTCGCGGCCTTCGAGAAACTTCTCTACCAGGAAGCTGCGGCCAGCGTCGCCGACAAGCTCGCCGTTGAGCATCTGCATGCCGACTCGGCGGGCTTCCGCCTCATCATGAACAATAACGACGCCTTTGCCGGCGGCGAGACCGTCGGCCTTGAGCGCCACCGGAAAGCCAAATTTGGCGACAGCATCGAGTTCCGCTTCGGACTCGACAATCGCCGCCTCGCCCGTAGGTATCTTATTCTCCCAAAAGAACTTCTTGGTGAAAACCTTGCTTCCCTCAAGCTGCGCGGCAGCAGCCGAAGGGGCCAAGATGGGCAGTCCGCGCGCCGCAAACGTGTCGGCAATGCCGGCTACCAATGGAACTTCCGGCCCAACGACCGTGAAATCGACCGCCATTGTATCGGCGAGCGACACCATCTCGCTCGGAGAAGCGACATCGCCGGGAACGCAGGAGGCTTCAGCGGCAATTCCGGCATTGCCCGGAGTCGCAAACACCCACGTCACAGAGTCTGACTGTGCCAGCCGCCAGGCCAAAGCATGCTCGCGGCCGCCGCCGCCGATCACCAACGCCTTCATAAAGGGAAAAGTTCCTCGCACGGCCAAGCGTACGAGCGACTAGAATAACAAGAAAGCGCCCCCTCCTGGGCTTTTTCCCATCATGCGAACAACTGAGGCGTATGACGTCGTCGTCATCGGGGGCGGACATGCGGGATGCGAGGCCGCGATGGCCGTCGCCCGCATGGGTCTTCGCGCCGCCCTGACGACTCTGAACCTGGATCTGATCGCGCAGATGTCGTGCAATCCTGCCGTCGGGGGCATTGCCAAGGGCCACCTCGTACGCGAGATCGATGCGATGGGCGGCGTAATGGGACTGGTCGCCGACGCAGTAGGTATTCAGTTTCGGCTGCTGAACACATCGCGCGGTCCCGCCGTCTGGTCGCCCCGGGCGCAATGCGATAAGAAACAGTACCGCGTCGAGATGCGGCGTAGGCTCGAGCAAGAGTCCAAGGTCGTGATCAAGCAAGCCGAGGTCGTCGACTTCGTAATCGACCAGACCGGGGCCGAGAAACGCATTCGGGGCGTGCGCCTACTCGACGGACGTACCATCGCCTGCCAGGCTGTCGTCGTCACCACCGGCACATTCCTCAATGGGCTGATCCACATCGGCGAGACGACGTATTCGGCGGGGCGGAGCGGCGAACCTGCCTCGATTCCGCTGGGCGAACGTCTGCGAGCCCTCGGGTTCCGCTGCTCACGGCTCAAGACCGGCACGCCTCCTCGCCTTGACGGCCGCACGATCGACTGGGATCGCGTCGAGCCCCAACCTGGCGACGCCGAACCGACTCCCTTTTCGTTCCGCACCGAGCGAATCGAGAAAGAGCAGATAAAGTGTTATATAACATACACTACTGAGCAAACCCACGCTGTTCTCTCCCAGAACATCGAACGCTCACCGCTTTACAGCGGACAGATCGAAGGCGTCGGACCACGCTACTGCCCCTCAATCGAGGACAAGATCGTCAAGTTCCCTGGCCGCGGCCGTCACCAGATATTTCTCGAGCCGGAAGGTCTCGATACGAACGAGGTCTACGTCAACGGCATGTCAACGAGCATGCCGATCGAGGTCCAGTCTGAGATGATCGCTTCAGTGCCGGGCCTTGAGCGGGCCGAGATGATCCGCCCTGGCTACGCGATTGAGTACGACGCAATCGACGCGACCGAGCTCAATCACTCGCTCGAGACCAAACGCATCCAGGGCCTCTTCCTCGGCGGACAGATCAACGGCACCACCGGCTATGAGGAGGCGGCTTGCCAAGGGCTGATGGCGAGCGTTAATGCCGCTCTAGCAGTCCAGCGGAAGGAGCCGCTGACTCTGGAGCGCACTGACGGCTATATAGGGATCCTGATTGACGACTTGGTGACGAAGGGAACCGACGAGCCCTATCGCATGTTCACCTCGCGCGCGGAATACCGCCTGCACTTGCGCATCGACAACGCCGACCGCCGGCTGACTCCAATCGCCCGCCGCGCCGGATTGATTTGCGATGACGACTGGGCCCGTTACGGCGAGCTTGAGCGCAAGCGCGCCCTGGTCGCCCGTGTTCTCGAGGCGCATCGGCCCCAACCGGGCGACGCCCATACCGATGCGCTGTTTGCCAGACTGGGAGGAGCGCCCGAGAATCGCTCTACGCTTGGGGGATATCTCAAACGTCCCGAGATTGTCATCGAGGACCTCGTGCCGCTGATTCGCACCCTCACGGATGTCGACCTGCGGCGGCCCGAATGGAAGTCGCTGGAGACCGAAGTCAAGTACGCGGGCTATTTAGCGCAGCAGGAACGCCACATCGAGCGCATGCGCAAGCTCGAACGCCGTCATATCCCGGAGAGCTTTTCTTTCGCGGGGCTGGCGGGGCTTTCGCGCGAGGTGGTCGAAAAGATGGAGCGCGTCCGGCCTCGCACGCTGGGACAGGCTGGGAGGATTCCGGGAATCACTCCAGCAGCCGTTTCGGTGCTGAACATGCATCTAGAAACGGCCCAGCAGCCATCCGGGCCTCGATGACTGAGCGCGATCAGGGTTTCTTGTCCTCTCTGGAGGAAGCCGCCATCGCTGTGGGCACCTCACTAGACCAAGGCACCGTTGAGGCATGTTTGGCCCACTATCGCTTGCTTGACCGCTGGAACCGAAGGATCAACCTGACCCGCATCATCGAACCACGCGAAGCAGCGGAGCGTCACTGGGGCGAATCGTTCTTCTTGGCCGCCAAGATAGACTTCCAGCGAGGTGACCGAGTCGCGGACCTAGGCTCGGGGCCTGGTTTTCCGGGGCTGCCGATCGCCCTGCTCCGTCCCGACATCCAGGTGACCTTGATCGAAGCGGTCTCAAAGAAGGCGGTCTTCTTGCAGGAAGCGTCTCGCGGACTTCCCAACGTTCAAGTACTGGCGCATCGGGCCGAAGAGATCGATAAGCCCTTCTGCTGGACGCTCTCGCGGGCGGTGGCGCTAGATGAGATCCTGGATTTCGGGGCGGCCCGAAACAGTGGCACGGCTCTACTGCTCGGTGAAGACGAGGCAGAGCGGGCAGTCCATGACGCGCGGTTCGAATGGCAACGCCCAGAAAAGCTGCCTTGGGGCGATCGTCGAGTGGCCCTGGTCGGCAGGCCGAGCGGTGAAAACCTCTAACTCGTGAAGAATGTTCCACGTGAAACAGCCCCCTTCGAGAGTCCGACGATCGCTGTTCCACGTGAAACTAGGCTGAGAGAATCACTGCTCGGGAAGAGCACAAACGCTGTGATACATTGGGGTTTCGTCCTCGGGAGGCGCGCGTGGCAAGAGTCATCGCGATAGCAAATCAAAAAGGCGGCGTCGGTAAAACCACCACAGCCATCAATCTTTCGGCTTCACTTGCAGCCGCCGATTGTCGCGTCCTTGCCATAGACTGCGATCCTCAAGCCAACACGACTAGCGGCCTAGGCGTGGCTGCCAGCGAGTCCCCCCATTCCCTCTACGACGTCCTCACGGCGGCTACTTCCGCTGCAGAAGCTATCATCACGACCACGACCGCCGGCCTCGACCTCATCCCATCGAGCCGAGACCTTGCCGGCGCTAACGTCGAACTGGTCGACACCGAGAACCGCGAGCATCGCCTCGAACGGCGCCTGCCTGAACTCAAGGACCGATACGACTACATCTTCCTTGACTGTCCGCCGGCCCTCGACTTACTCACGCTCAACGCTTTGACCGCTGCGGATTCCGTTCTCATCCCTATCCAATGCGAGTACTTCGCCCTGGAGGGTATCTCCGCCCTGATGGACACGATCGAACGCATACGCGAAGGGCTAAACCCGGGGCTAGCGATCGAAGGCGTCCTGCTAACCATGTACGACGAGCGTACGACTCTGGCTCGCCAAGTGGCGTCCGACCTTCGTGAGTTCTTTGCCGGCGACGTGTTCGAGACCGTGATTCCTCGAAACGTACGCCTGGCCGAAGCCCCGAGCCACGGAAAGCCCGCGCTGCACTACGACGTGCGGTCGCGCGGAGCTGAGAGCTACTTGCAGCTCGCCCGTGAACTCCTAGCCCGCGCAGCCGCCAACGCCGCTGGAACAGCGGCCGAGTAAGTTCGCAGAGATCTGATGAAAACCCCCTCCGATCCGCCAGCTCCCCGCCGCAAGGCTCTCGGACGCGGTCTCGACGCCCTTCTTACCAAGCGCCGCGGCGTCGGCGACGTTGCCGCCCCCGCTACAGCTCCCGCCCGAGAGGACGGCGACGAGGTGCGCAAAGTTCCTGTCGACCTCATCGATCCCAACCCTGATCAGCCGCGCACCGTCTTCGAGCCTGACGCAATTGAAGAGCTGGCGCAATCGATCCGCAACGACGGATTGATCCAGCCAGTGCTGGTCCGTCCAAGCGGTTCGCGATACTTGCTCGTGGTCGGTGAACGCCGACTGCGGGCCGCCAAGCTGGCTGGGTTGGCAAAGATTCCGGCGATTGTACGAGAGCTTGGACGCGAAAAAAGCCTCGAGCTCGCACTGATCGAGAACATCCAACGCGAGAACCTAAATCCAATCGAGGTGGCGACGGCGCTCGAGCGGATGGCTCGCGAGCTGCAGCTTAGCCATGAAGAACTAGCGAAACGCACCGGCAAGAACCGTACGACCGTCACCAACTTGATGCGGCTGCTGCGGCTGCCGGCCGACATTTGCGACCTCGTGGCTCGGGAGCAACTCTCCTCGGGCCACGCTCGAGCCTTGCTCGCGCTGCCCAAAGAGGAGCAGCAACGCACCGTCGCCGAGAAGGCTGTTCGTCAGGGGCTGTCGGTCCGCGAGGTCGAGAAGCTCGTCAAACGAATGATCGAGCCTCCCGAAGAGAAGGAACAGCCCCCGCCTGATCCGAACATCGCCGCGGCGGTCGAGGAGCTTGAACGCGCCCTAGGCGCTCGTGTCCACCTGGTCGCCCGCGGCGCCAAGAAGGGCCGTATCGAGATTGAGTACAGCTCGCAGGATGAGCTCGACCGCCTTTACAACCTGTTGACTGGCGAGAGCTAACTGGTCGCCAGTAGCGGGCGGACGGCGGAAGCCTGGTCTGGTCAAACAAAACGTTTTGTAACACATTTGTTTACAAATAGATACGTTGTATCCGCCACGCCTAGCTCCGGTCGGTTTCCTCGAAACGCACGCCAGATCGAGAACAGCGCCCTCGACAAACTCCGACGTTTGTAGTTTCGGACTCTGGTGTCCGATTTAGGCCGGGCCCGCATGTCGCGGCGCCAATCAGCGATAATATAAGCTCCCTCTGTGTCATCCGCCATTTACGAGATCATCGGCGAGGACGGCTTCACGCGTCTTGTCGCCGCCTTCTATCGACAAATCCCCGGCGACGACATCCTCGGGCCGATGTATCCCTCCGAAGACTTGTCGGGCGCCGAGAAGCGCCTGCGTGATTTCCTGATCTTCCGATTTGGGGGGCCGCCACGCTATCTCGAAGAGCGGGGACATCCGAGGCTGCGCATGCGCCACGCGCCCTTTGCGCTCGACCAAGCGGCGAGGAACCGTTGGATGGAGTTGATGCGGAACGCTATGCGAGAAACCGAACTGCCTGCCGAGGCCGCCGGCGCCCTGGACGAGGTGCTTGACGGCGTGGCGACTTTCTTGATCAACCGCCGTTAGCGGAGGGGCGACGCGAGGCAAGCGGCGAGACGGGGCGTTCTTCGAGCAGCTTGCGAGCGTCCTGCAATAGGTCCGCCGCGCGTCTTACTTCGGGGTCGAGCTCAGCATCGACTCGCAAGCCCTCATCGTGATCCCAAACGGCAGTGTAGACGGCGGCTTTGAGCCGCCGTTCAACCAGCTGGCGGCGACTCTCCAGCAGGTCTTCCTCGACCTCTATCCGCTCGCTCTGCAAGAAGCGTTCGAGATCCTCATAGACCGGTTCATCGGGTCTCCATCCTTCCGGCAACTTGGGGTGTTCGAGCGCGAAACGCTGTGCAAAGCGCTCAAAGACCCGAGATACGATGAGCGAGCGCTCAAAGGGGTCGCCGTCGCTGCGCGTGAACAGGACGTCGGGCGTCACGCCGCCGCCGCCATAGACAGGGCGTCCGTGGGTCGTCGAGCGCACCTCGGAGCGATCGGGCCGATAGCCTTCGCTGCAAGGGTCGCCGTAGTATTCCGCCAACGAGACGTCGTCGTAACGACGCTGAATCAAACGTCCGCTGGGCGTATAGTAACGCGCCGTGGTCAGCACCATGCCGCTGGATCCAGGCAAGGTGAAAACACTCTGGACGAGCCCCTTGCCGAACGTATTCGAACCGACGATCAGAGCTCGGTCATGGTCTTGCAGGGCGCCGGCTACGATCTCTGAAGCAGAGGCCGACTGACAGTCGACCAGCACGGTCATCGGATAGGGCGAAAGGTTGGCGCCGCGATCGGCGTCGTAGCGGCGTTCACGAGAAGCGCGGCCTGAGTGCGAAACGACCGGCACGCCGCGCGGCAAAAAGCGAGCCGCCATGTGAACGCCCGCCGACAGCAACCCGCCGTGATTCCCGCGCAAGTCGAGAATAAGCCCCTCGAGTCCCTTACTCTTGAAGGCCTCGAGCGCCGTGTCGAGCTCTTCGCTGGTCGTCTCACCGAACGAAGAAACGCGCAGATAGCCGACGCCGGGACGAACAAAGAAGGCCAGCGGCACGGTGGGCCGGTGGATCTCTCCACGCACGAGCTCTACCTCCACCGGGCGCTCAACGCCAGAGCGGTAGAGGCTCAGCCGGACCTTCGTACCGGAGCGACCGCGCACGCTGCGCGCCACCTCCTCTACGCTGAAGTCATCTGTGGAAGTCCCGTCTACCTTTGCGATCCAGTCGCCGGGACGAACGCCCGCCTCGTGTGCGGGCGTATCAGGAAACGGAAAGTCGACGATCGTCCTACCCTGAAACATCCGAATCTGCATGCCGACGCCGGCGTAGCTTCCACGCTGCTCTTCGCGCAAGCGCTCGAACTGTTCAGGGCTAAAGAATTGCGAGTGCGGATCAAGCCTTTCGAGCATCGCCGGAATAGCGCCGTTGTAGATAGCGTCGTCCGACTCAAACGGTTCGGCGTAGTATTCGGAGAGCAGCCCAAGCACGCGCTGGAACTGTCTCGATCGTTCGACGATCTGGTCGCCTTGCGCGACTCCGCCGGCTCGGCCGAACCACTCGCCGTATTGAGCCCCGACCACCGCGCAGATCGTGACGACCACAAAGGCCGCCGTCAAACTGATAGCGTCACGTTTCATCCACTCGGCGTCCGCCCGGGCTCACTGGTTCAGTATAACCTCGACTCCCTGACGAGTCAGCCGGGTAAGACGCTTATCGGCAAGAATTCAGGTTGTCGCCAGTCGGTCGATCTTGGCGGCCAACACGAAGTCGCTCTCAGTGAGACCATCAATCTTGTGGGTCCAGATTGTAACCCTCGCGAGCCCCCAGGCTAAGTGGATGTCAGGGTGGTGGCCCTGTTCCTCGGCCAGTTCGCCGACCTGATTGGTGAAGGCGAGAGCCGAGAGGAAGTCCGGAAATCGGACCTCCCGCTCGATGTGGTGCTCTTCGATAACCTTCCAGTCGGGAGTCTGTGCGGAGAGCGCCGCGAGATCCGCGCCAGCGAGCGGCGGCACGCCGCCCTTGCAGGGGATGCACGTCTTTTCCGCGAGATCCGCCATCACTTGTCCTCCGCTGGGACCTAGGCGCCTGCGGACTTGGCTGCGGCCAGAGCTGCGTCGAAGGCCGGCGCGTCGGCCACCTCGGGAACGTACTCGGCGTAGACGACTTTGTTCGAGCCGTCTACGACGAAGACCGCACGGGACTCGATCTTGAGCTCGTCGATGGCGGTGCCCCAGGCTTGACCGAAGTTGAGATCGCGGTGGTCGGAGAGGGTCGTCACCTTGTCGATACCGGCGGCACCGCACCAGCGCGACTGTCCGAACGGCAGATCACAACTCACAGTGTAGATCGACACGCCGCCGAGCGAGGCGGCCTCTTCGTTAAAGCGCCGCGTCTGAGCATCGCAGACGGGCGTATCGAGCGAAGGCACGACGCTGAAGATGCGCACCCCGGCAGTGTCGCCTAGCGTGACGGGCTTGAGATCGTTCCCGGTCAGGACGAAATCGGGAGCGGCGTCGCCAGCGCTCAACTCCGGACCGAGAAGCGTTAGCGGATTGCCTTTCAAAGTGGTTTGTCTTGCTGCCATATTATCTACCTCGCAAAAGTCAAAGCTAGCAGCCAATTCCCTGCCGCGTCAACGCAATTGGCGTCGTCCGAATCGGAAAAACCCTTCTGATAGACTGATGCTTCATGGCGGACGCGCGAGACTCTACGGGGCTCAACGCCGAACGCGGAGTGCGTTCGGACTGGGCGGAGCGTGCTGAAGCGCTGGCCGCCTCGGACGGCCTGCAGACCGCAGTCAGCCTCTTCCACCGCGAAAGGAAGTGGATCAACGAGCGGCACCTGGAACTATGCCGCACCCCCGCGTTGACCTTCCGGGAACAGCAGCGCGCCGAGCTGTTGGGCGAGATGTTCGCCGACCTCGGACTAGCGGCGCAGATCGACGAAGCCGGCAACGTCATTGCGCCGATTATCTTCGATAAACGCCTGCCCTTTGTTGCGATGACGGCTCACCTCGACACCGCGCTCGCGCCGGCCCGTCCGCGCGACGTCTACGTCGATCCCGACGGAACGATGCGCGGACCTGGCGTAACCGACAACGGCGTCGGTCTAGCCGCTCTGTTGGCCGTGGCGCGCGCGTTGGGCGGAGGCGTCCCGGTGGCGAATCCGTGGGCGAACGTCTTGTTGGTCGGGAACACCGCCGAAGAGGGCGAAGGCAACCTCTACGGCATGAAGCACCTCTGCAACCAGTCGCGGTGGGCCGAACGCATCAAGGCATACCTGGTCGTCGACGGCGCGTCCACCTCGCACATAACGATTGAGGCGCTCGGCAGCCGCCGGTTTGAGATCGCACTCGAGGCGCGCGGCGGGCATAGCTGGAACGACTTTGGCCGGGTCAACCCGGTGCACGCCCTCGGCCGCGCCGTCAGTGCCCTAGCGGACATCGAGCTACCCAGTTCGCCGCGTGCGACGTTAACCGCCGCGACCATCGAAGGCGGCAGCGGCGTCAACGCCATCCCGGCCTCGGCACGCACCAAGATCGACATTCGTTCGCGCGATGAAGCGACCATCGACAGGCTCGCCTCGAAGATGGAGGACGCCGTCCGCCGCGCAGTGGAACAAGAGAACCGCCGCTCGAGCGACCGCATGCAGAGTGTAAGGATTCGCGAGATCGGCCACCGTCCGGCGGCTCCGCGCTCCGACGCCAACTGGATGATCGATTGCCTGCAGGCGGTCGATTCTCAACTCGGCGTGCGCTCCCGCCTCGACTGCGCTTCGACCGACGCCAACGTTCCTCTCGCAGCGGGTTTGCCGGCGGCGACGATCGGCGCGGGAGGCCGCGGAGGCGACGCTCACGCGCCGACGGAGTGGTACCAGCCTGAAGGCCGCGCCATCGGCTTGCAGCGCGTCTATCTGGCTCTGGCGCTCACTCTTGAGTGCGGCGCTTGAGCCGATCCGGCCCATCCGCGCCACCATGCTAATCTGGAGTTTTGCCCGTTCCGGGCCGTGCGGCGAGGCGCTTTTTCCTCTCCGCTGACCACTTCCAGTACATTTTCAACAGCTCAGTCTAGAGGGAACTCCATGTCTTCGATCTCGCAACTCCAGGCGCTCGAAATCCTTGATTCGCGCGGCAATCCTACCGTCCAGGTAACAGCAACGCTCTCCGGCGGCGCCCGGGCGACGGCAATGGTTCCCTCCGGCGCCTCGACTGGAATCAACGAAGCAGTGGAGCTGCGCGACGGCGACAAGAGCCGCTATCTCGGCAAAGGCGTCACCAAGGCGGTAGCGAACGTCAACGGCGAGATCGCCGGCGCCCTCAAGGGATTCTCCGTCGACGACCAGGCCGCTCTCGACCGCAAGCTGATCGAGCTCGACGGCACACCCAACAAGGGTCGCCTCGGCGCCAATGCCATCCTCGGCGTCTCGATCGCCGCCGCCCGCGCCGCTGCCGTCGAACAAGCGATCCCGCTCTACCGCCGTCTCGCCCAACGCGACGAGTACACGCTTCCGGTTCCAATGTGCAACGTGATGAACGGCGGCCAGCACGCGGACAACAACGTCGACATCCAAGAATTTATGGTCATGCCGATCGGGCTGCCGACCTTCTCGCGCGCCCTGCAAGCAGCGACGGAGATCTTCCACGCCTTGAAGAAGATCTTGAACGGCAAGGGCTACGGCACGGCTGTCGGCGACGAAGGCGGCTTCGCTCCCGAGCTCAAATCGAACGAAGAGCCGATGGAGCTGCTCGTCGACGCGATCGAGGCGGCCGGCTACAAGCCCGGCGCCGAGGTCTGGATCGCGCTCGACCCGGCTTCGAGCGAATTCTACAAGGACGGCGAGTATGTCTTCGATCAGTCCGACGGATCGAAGCGCTCCTCCGCGGAGATGGCGGCGATGTGGGCCTCCTGGGTCAATAAGTACCCGTTGATCTCGCTCGAAGACGGTTTCTCCGAGATCGACGCGGCTGGCTGGAAGATCGGCACAGAGCAGGTCGGCGACAAGATTCAGCTCGTCGGCGACGATCTCTTCGTCACCAACCCCGAGATCTTCAAGAAGGGCATCGCCGACGGTCTCGGCAACTCGATCCTGATCAAGCTCAATCAGATCGGCACCATGACCGAAACGCTCGAGTGTATCGAGCTGGCCCGCGCCGCTGACTACACCTTCGTGATCTCGCACCGCTCGGGCGAAACCGAAGACACCACGATCGCCGATCTTGCCGTAGCGACTTCAGGCGGACAGATCAAGACGGGCTCGCTGTGCCGCAGCGACCGCATCGCCAAATACAACCGGCTGTTGGCTATCGAGGCTGAGCTCGGCGACAAGGCCAAGTTCGCCGGGCGGGAAGCGTTCTCTCGCTGGATGTAGGAATCGGGAGCCGTGAACGGAGAACCGTGAACCGGCAACAGTAAAGAGCGCATCGTAGCAGCGCAGCAATTCTTGATCTCGTAGGTACGCTCGTCCGACGGCGACGACAGGCCAAGTCCAGCTGCGCTTCTCGGGCGTGCTGATCTCGAAGCGCGAGAGTGGGATTTCCTTTCAGTCGGGACAGATGGGATGAAACGGTGCGATCTGATGGAAGGTCCGCCGGGCCGTATCCCCTAGCGTCCGCGCCCTACGCGGTGTACCTCGAAGCCAAGCTTCTCTAAGGCTTCCGCATCGATCATGTTGCGGCCGTCAAACACGAACGCCGGGCGTTGCATCGTCTGGTAGAGAGCCGCGAAGTCCGCCGAGCCGAACTCATCCCATTCCGTCACTATTGCGATCGCGTGTGAGCCGCGCGCCGCATCCGCCGCCGACTCACAGATCTCGACGCCCTCCTGGATCAAGGTTGCGTCCCGATCGCTCAGATCCCCTTGATCGTTGCGAAAGGCGTCCCCGAGGTCCGTGACAATCTTCTCTCGCTCGACGCACGGATCATAGACAGCCAGCTTCGCGCGCTCGACGAGCAGGTCCCTAGCAACGGTGATCGCTGGGGACTCGCGCGTATCGTTCGTATCCTTCTTGAACGCGAAGCCCCATAACGCGATCCTCTTCCCCGCCACCGTGTTGAACATGCGGTTGACCATGGTCTTCGAGAAACGGGCCTTTTGGTAGTCGTTCATGCGCACGACCTGCTCCCAGTAGTCGGCGACTTCGGGGAGGCCAAAGTGCCCACAGAGGTAGACCAAGTTCAGGATGTCTTTCTGGAAGCAGGAGCCGCCAAACCCCACCGAGGATCGCAAGAACTTTGCCCCGATCCGCATATCAGAACCAATCGCGGCCGCGATCTCGTTCACGTCGGCGCCGGTCTTCTCACACAGCGCCGAAACGGCGTTGATCGAGGAAATGCGCTGGGCCAGGAAAGCGTTGGCCGTGAGCTTCGACAGTTCCGCCGACCAAAGCCCCGTGGTCACGATTCTCTCCCGCGGCACCCAACTCGCGTAGACATCCGCGAGCCGGGCTACAGCCTCGGCGGACTCGCCGCCAATCAGGATGCGGTCGGGGCTCTCGAGGTCCGCCACCGCCGTACCCTCGGCCAAGAACTCCGGGTTCGACAGAACATCAAAGGTCGCGCCGTTCGGAGAGTGCGCCAAGATTCTCTTGATCGTTTCCGCCGTGCGGACCGGAATCGTCGATTTCTCGACGACGAGCTTGTGTCCGGTCGCGTGCTGAGCGATCCGACGCGCGGCCAGTTCCACATAGCTCAAATTCGCGGCGCGGCCCTTGCCAAGACCGTATGTCTTCGTCGGCGTGCCCACCGAAACAAAGATGATGTCCGCCTGCTGGATCGCTGCGTCAACGTCGGTGCTGAAGAAGAGATTCGTTCCCCGCTGGCCTCCGACGACTCGATCAAGGTCCGGCTCGTAGACGGGCAATCGCTCGGAGTTCCACGCCGCAATTCGCTCCTCGCTGATATCGACGACGTGTACGCGAACGTCGGGACAGTTCTTGGCGATCACCGCCATAGTGGGGCCGCCGACGTAGCCGGCGCCGATGCAACAGATAGTGGTCATGATTGAGTGACGGACGCCGAAACGACAGTAGCGAGCCCGCGGGTCCATTCTCTCAGCAAACCTTCGGATCCGCGACGGGGTGAGCAGGGCTGCTCGCAAAACCAGAGAAGCCTCACGAAACGCCCGCACCACCGTCAGCCGGGGTAAAGACTGGCCGACGAGGGCCTTGATCACGGCCAAGCGTGGCGGGTGATCTAGATCCCTTCGGGGTCCGCCGAATCAATCAAGTCAACGGTCCAGGGTTGAATGGTGAGAGGTCGTTGAAGAGTCTCCAGCGATCCGCAAAGGTTTGATGCCGACCGCTCGCGACGTCCAGGATCAGTCGGAAAGTTTCCCAACCGACGTCCTCGATGGTGGCCTCGCCGCCGGCGATTCGTCCAGCGTCCATGTCGATTAGATCGTGCCAGCGGTTTGAAAGCGATGTCTGGGACGCCACCTTGATTACCGGAGCCAGCGCCAAGCCGTAGGGCGTTCCGCGCCCGGTTGTGAAGATGTGAACGTTCATCCCCGCGGCCAGTTGCTGGGTGCCGCACACGAAGTCTCCCGCGGGAGTTGCGGCGAACAGCAGGCCTTTCGTCGACGCTCGCTCGCCATGCGTGAGAACGCCTGAAATCGGGGACTTGCCCGATTTGGCCACCGAGCCGAGCGCCTTCTCCACGATATTCGCGAGCCCGCCGCGCTTGTTGCCGGGGCTCGTATTGGCACTGCGATCTGCGCCGCCGCGGCCCAGGTACTCATCGTACCAGCGCATCTCGTCGACCAGCCTTCGGCCGACCTCCCGCGTCACGCAGCGTGGCGTTAGCAGGTGCACGGCGTCACGAACCTCGGTGACCTCGGAGAACATCACGGTCGCGCCAGCGCGGACGAGCAAGTCGGCTGCGTAGCCGACCGCCGGATTCGCGGTGACGCCCGAGAGTGCGTCGCTTCCGCCGCATTGCATGCCCACGACCAAGCTCGACGCCGGACAGGTCGTTCGCTTGCGGCGGTTAAGTTCCTCGAGCCGCTTTTCAGCGAAGCGCATGATTGCGCCCACCGCCGCTTCGAACCCCGACTCGTCCTGGAGACGAATTACGTACGGCGCGTTCGAGAGCACCAGCGGAAGCTGCGATGATCCATTGGCAATCGCTTCGGTCGGAAAGAGCCGATCGGGCTGCATCTTTTCGCAGCCTAGGCTCACAACCAAAGGCAGGGCGCCGAAGTTGGGGTTGCGGCTCAGGTTCTCGATCGAGCGAATCGGAATCTCGGCATCGGGAGCGTCGATCGCCACCCCGCAGCCGTAACTGTGAGTCAGCGGTACGACCTCGTCGACATTCGGAAAACGCGGCAAGAGCTCCTCGCGAATGCGTCGAGCGGCGATGTTGACCGTCGCGGCGACACACTGGACAGTCGTCGTGATGCCAAGGATGTTCTTTGTGCCCACCGACCCGTCAGGATTCGGGTAGCCCTCAAACGTGTAGCCTTCGAGAGGTTCTCCGGCCTCAACGCCGCTTGGCGTCAGGTCGAGCTCATCGAGCTCCGGCGCCAAAGGGAGCGCGACGACCTCCTCAGGCACCCACGACCCGGCGGGCAGAGGCTGCTTTGCAAAACCGATGGTCTGCCCATAGCGGCGGATCGGCGCGCCGCTGTCAATGTCCACGAGCGTGATCTTGTGTGCAGGAGGAACGGCCTCCAGGGCGACAAGACCATCGGCAAACTTGGCGCCGGCCGCTGCGCCCTGTTCGGTCACGACAGTGGCCACATTGTCCGAAGGATCGATCTTGATGTAACGAGCCCGCATGGTCTTCCAGGATAGCTGTCGTTCGGCACGACTCGGGATGAGCGTCCCAACAAAGCACGTGAAGGGTGCTGCACCGCCCGGAGAGGGGGCGCGAACGCTCTGAACCGCCGCGAACTAGGCGACCGTCGGAAATCCATTCTGGCTCGACTTCTTCAGCCGCCGGTGAACAGGGTGAGCTCATCAACGAAGCAGATTGGGTTGGCGAATGGATCTTTGGCGTAGAAAAGACGTTCTCCCCAAGGCATCACGGCGATCCTTTCGTCAAGCGCTTGGCAGTGAAGGCGTCGCGCCCGCTCGAATACCTCCTCGAGGTCGTCGACGCTGAAATAGGAATATTGATTCGCGTGGGGCCTCCATCCGTCGCCCTTGCCGTCGCCGTCCGCGGCAGGATCATAGCAGGCCAGGATCGTCCCTCCACAGTCGAAGTAGTGCCGTCCGGGCGACACGCGCTCGCCGGCGATGCCGAGCAACTCCGTGTAGAACCGCTCGGCTTGGTTGATATTGTCGACCGGCAAGATTACGCGATACAGACGGACTCTCATGGCAGCGCCTCCCGCGCTCGTGAGAATAGCGCAACCGGCCGCCAGGCCGAGTCTAGCGGGGCTGGAGCAAGCTCGCGCCGGCGGCCGCGATCAGCGGCCGAGATTCAACGCGACAATGTCCGTGCGGTCGCGCGTATAGAGAGTGGTCCCGACCAGCGTTGGAACCGCCCACGCTTGCGGCCCGAGCAACTCGACGCTCGAGATCACCGTGAGGCCCTCGGGAGACGCCGTGGCCAATCCCAGGAGGCCATCCTCGGCGGCTACGATCAAGCGTCCGTCCGCGAGAAGCAGATTCGACTTCGCGAACGCCCGCGACTGCCAGAGGATATCCCCAGTACGAATGTTCACTGCGGTCAGCGGCGTGGCGCCGCTCTTCCCGCTGGAACCGTAGACGACGTCGCCAATGCGGACCAAACTATTGAAGTGAAACCTGACGCGACTGGTGTGCCATAGCTCGGTCGCGACCGTGTACTCCCCCACCCTTTTGAGTTGCAGCACTCCGCAGCCCCCTCCGTCGGCCGACGAGTACAGCAGCAAGTTGTCGTCCCCCCAGACCGGCATCATGATCGCCAGGTCGTATCCCGTATCGTGAGCGTGTTGCCAGAGCAGGTCCCCGGTGTTGGGCTCGACGCCGACCATCACGCTCGACAGAAAGGCGACGATTTGGTCCTGGCCGTCGACGTTGATCAGCACCGGGGTCGAATAAGAGTTTCGGAACTGGTGGCGTCGCCAGACGACGCTGCCGTCGCGGGCCTCTAGCGCCATGATCGAACCCTCGCTGCCTCCCGTCATCAGGATCAGTAGATCCTTATACGGCATTGGATGATTCGAGTAGCCGTACGGCATGCGATTGCCGCCGAAGTCTTCATACAACTCGTGGGACCAAACAAGCTCACCGGATTCTTTCGCGAGAGCGCGCAAATCTCCCGTCGCGCCAGCGCTGATCACAAGATCATCCACGATCTGAGGCATCGCAAACGGCCCCGGTCCGGGCCCCGCGTACTGCGGTTGAAAGGGTGCTTCGTAGGTATGCTCCCACAGCCTTTCGCCGCTTCCAGCGTCAAGCGCAACGACAACCTCCTCGTTGCCGGAGGCTGACCGATACATGGTGTAGAGGGCTCCGTCTTCCACTGAGATGCCGGAGTAGCCCTCGCCCAAAGGGCGCCGCCATTGGACAGGCGGACCCTCGTCCGGCCAAGTCTCGGCAAGACCCTTGGCGCCCGACACGAAGTTGCGAGTGGGACCGCCCCAAACCTTCCAGCCGGCGCCGTCATCGGCTGGCAGCGAATAGGGTTGAGCGGTCACTGGAGCGGGCGGGAGGCTCATGTCCAAACCGGCCGGCGCAAGCGTGTTAGCCTCGGCGCGTTCGTCGCCGACTGGGACGTCACAGCCGCCGAGTAAGGCGCCGAAGACCAAGATCGCCGCGAACCATGACTGCTGAATCCGCCGAAACATAGATCACTCCGTTAGTCGGACGGACCGCACGCCCGACGCGAGCCGTCCACCTTAGAGACGATGTTTCAGCCTCAGATGTTCCCCCGCGGTTTGCCGCAGCCAGGGTGCTGAGCCAACTTGCTGACCACGGGCTCCCCCCGGAGAGCGAAACCCGAGGGAAGCAATCGCTGCAGCTTCTCAGCCTGCGTCACAAAACTGATCGAGTAGCTCGTGGCTTTCGGCGAGTCTCTATTGTCGAAGCGCACGCCGTCGGGACCGCGGCGAGGCCCTGTGGCGGGCCCGAAGTGGGTAGGCGTGCGGTACATCTCGCCCGGGATGAATACATAGTTCAGGGGCTCCTCGGCCACGAGCGGTGTCGCCAAGGCAGCCGCAACAAACCCGACGGCCATAGCAGTAAGAAGTTAACTGTTTCGCTTCACGACGTTGCTCCTGCCGTTCGGCCGCGCCGCACTGAGTCTGTTGGGCCTCATTGAACAGTCGCGCTATCGCGGGCTCCGCTGTCTTTCTCAGACGCATCGAGCGCTTCCTCAAGAAACTCGTGAATCATCTCTAGCCCCGTATCACTATAAGTTCCGATCGCGTCGCCATGGGACCACGAACTTGCCGGCCCGCTATCTTTCGCGGACGTCTCGAATGTTCGCAGCACCGGCAGCTCCGCGCTCAGGTCGTACCAACGCGGAACACCCGCTTTCGACGGAGCCGAGACGCCGACGAACGGCTCTCCCGCCCGCGGCCGGATCGTTCTGACCCTGTCGGACTTCAGCATCCGAAGTTTCGAAACGTTCGCCGGCGATACGGCCTTGAACGGCGTCGCCACGGCCAAACCGAGCCCGTCGAACTCATGGCAAGCGCCGCAAGGCGTTATGCGATTCGCGTCGAAGAAAAGCTCTCTCCCTGGGTGCTTGAGCCAGGGCCGATCCGGGTCCAGCGCTGCCCTCCCAGATGCGGTTGCTTTCTGAAGACCGTATACGTAGTCAATCACTGCAGCGAGGTCTGAGGAGGACAGCGTGTCCTTCCAACCGGCCATGCTCGTGTTGGGAATGCCTTCTCGGACGATATGGTCCACCTGCTGCTGAGTGAGGGCTTTGCCTGCGACGGCGGGCGCGGCTCCGGCGACGCCCTGCGCGCCATGGCAGTAGTGGTTGGCACAAGTCTTGGCGTAGACCTGTGCGCCGGCTCTTCGAATTCCCTGAGCCGAGAGCGGCGTCTCCGCCAACAGGATCATCAGGCTTCCCAGCAGAAATCGAGACGGCCCGGTTTGACGAGGGTTCATCGCTCTTCCCCCTCGGGAAGAGCGAAGACGAACAGAGCACCCCCGGTTCGAGCGAGCTCAGGGAAGAAAGACCGGGCTCCGCCGCCCATCGATCCCCAGCCGCTGGGCGTCGCGATGTATTGGCGTCCGTCGACTTCGTAGGAAACCGAGGAGCCGCGATGGCCCGAGCCCGTCTTAAAGGCCCAAAGCTTCTCGCCTGTTTCCGCATCCAAAGCGAAGAACTCGCCTTCGCCGTCGCCGGCGAAAACCAAACTGCCCTGCGTCGCCAAGATCGACGAAAGAATAATGTACTTGTAGCTGTATTCCCATTTCTTTTGGCCGGTGATCGGGTCGAAGGCGGCGATGCCGGAGGGGTGCTCTTGACCTGCCGGCGCCCGGATGATTTGCCAGAATCCTCCCGAGTAGGGTCTCCCTTGGCGAGGCGCCTGAGGGCGAACGTACATATTGCTGCAAAACCGCAACAGCGGCATGTAGACGAGGCCCGTTTGCGGAGAGAAGGCCGCCTGGTTCCAGCTCTTCGCCCCGCTGATGCCGGGACAAACGGTGTTCTCCTGGCCGACGACGAGTTCCTTGCGTCCCACGAGCTTGCCGTCTTCGGTGATGCCGCTCACCCAGTTGATGTCCTCGACCATGCGCCAAACGCCAATGAATTCCCCATTGGTGCGGTCGAGGACCCAGACATAGCCCGTCTTGGTTGGATGCAACAGCAGCTTGCGCATCTTCCCTCGCACAGGCAAGTCCGCCAGGATGACCTCGTACGCTGAATCATAGTCCCAGGTCTCGTGCGGCACTTCCTGGTAGTGCCAGCGGAGCTTTCCGGTGTCCGGCTCAAGAGCTATGATGCTCGCCGTGTAGAGGTTGTCCCCCTCTCTCGCCGCCCCGTCGAGGTCCGGAGCCGCGTTGCCTGTTCCCCAGAAAAGCAGGTCGAGATCGGGATCGTAGGAGCCCGTCATCCAGGGGGCGCCGCCGCCGAATCTCCATGAATCCCCGGCCCAAGTTTCGTTGCCGGGCTCTCCCGGAGCGGGCGTGATGTAGAAGCGCCATGCGAAGCGTCCGGTCTTGGCGTTGAACGCCGTCAGGCTGCCGCGATGGGCGAAGTCTCCGCCAGTGCCCCCGACCACAACGAGATCGTTCACCAGCAGCGGGGCCGCGCTGATATTGCAGCCGCACTGCGCCGGGTCCTGCACCCTGACCCGCCAAACCTCACGGCCCGTCTTTTGATCGACCGCGAGAACGCTATTGTCCACGGTCCCGAGGAAGACCAAGCCGTGACCGACCGCGACGCCTCGATTCTGTCTAAAGTAGGCGGCGGAGATCGGATGCGGTGAGTCGTACTCGTATTGCCAAAGGATCTCTCCCGAAGCCGCGTCGAGCGCGTAGATAAGGTTGGTGCCTGTGGATACGAACATCACCCCGTCGATAACGATCGGGGTAGCCTGCAGGCCGCTTTCATAGTCGCCCGTTTGGAAAGCCCAGACGGGGGCCATTTGCTTGACGTTGTCGGCGTTGATCTGGTCTAGCCGGCTGTATCGCCACGCACTGTAGTCTCCTCCGTAGGTCGGCCAGTCTGCTCCGGCTCCTTGCGCCGCGATCTCCGCGGGCTGGCCGAGCATCACTAGCGCCAAGCCGAGGTAAAAAGCAATTCTCAACTCTGCTCCCTCACATCCGGTGATCCATCAGGCGAACACATTGTAGACCGAAGGCCTCTCGCCGCCGCCGCTCACCGAGGTCGAGCGGGCGTCCTGGGGCCCGGGAACTATCGCGGCCGAGCCGGCGCCGGCCCTTCACGGCGCCGTTCAATGTGCGTCACGGAAGCCAAGTCGGAACTCAGGGAGCTGGCCCCTGTGCTCCCCTCAGAAGCGTCTCGCCGCTAGAGCGCCGCGAGCACCTCTTTCATCAGATGTTTCGAACCGTCGACGCCGTCCCATGGGCCGTCTTCGTATTCCAGCGCGAACTTGCCTTGGAAGCGGTTGGCGGTCAGGATGCGCACGCAGCGGGCTAGGTCGACTGAGTCCCAGCGGTCCCAATACTTCGCGTGCACGGTGGTGTGAGCATAAGTCGCCAACGCCTCGAGGCCGTTGTAGAGCATATACGAGTGCTCCCAGTTGCAGAAGTCCGGGGAGGCCTCGCAGTAGGGGTGATTTACCTCGTCGAGGATGATGCGGATGCTCATCGGGTTGGCGCTCAGGCCCCAGTGGTTTTCGATGGTGACCTTGACGCCGACTTTGCCGCCGTAGTCGGCCATCTGCTTGAACGAGTCGATGGCGTGGCGAAAGTAAACCTCGATCGGCTCGTTGCGGGGATAACCCGTCTCGGCGGTGGCCGCCGGCGCGATGCGCGGCCCGCCGGTATTGACCCGCATCGACTTGGCGCCGATCCGAGCGGCGCCGTCGAGCCACTTCTTGGCTATCTCGACCCCCTCCTTGCGCTTGTCGGCATCGAGGTCGGAGATGTTACGCGGAGCGTTATTCGAGATGTGGTGCACCTGGACGCCGGTCTTCGCACAGCGCTCGGCGAGCTTGTCGAGCCATGCCTTGCCGGAGGCAGTGGAGGGGTCGAACTCCGAGCGGGTGAAGCTGCGCTCGCCGCGGGTGAACACCAACTCGTTGTACATCGAAGCGTCGTCGACGTCTCCGAACAGCGAGGACCACAGGTCCATGTGGCGCACGCCGGGAAACGTGTCTTTGGTGAACTGCGGGAAGTCGAGCAGGCTGATCTCGCCGTACTTCTTCTTCATCTGAACCGCGGCTTCGCTGGGCGGCCGGTTGCTGCGACGCTTGAAGAGCGAACGCATAGGGTATGTGTTCGAGGCGAGGCGGTCGAGCTTCTCGTCCTGAGTCAGAGGAGGGAAGTCGGCTCGGGCCGAGCCAGCCAAGACGCCTGCGGCGACGACCGCTCCGGCGCCTTGCAACAGCGCCCGGCGGCTGCTCTCGGCAGCGTTGCGCTCGGGCGAGCCGGGCGCTGTGGCTTCGGTGTTGTCTGACATCGATGATCCGTCCTCCGTCGAGGGCCGGCTACGTTGGCCCTGCGACGTTTCAGACTATATCAGACGGGGGCCAGCACTATTGCGGCGGCCGAACCACCGTGTCGACCTTGCGCACTCCGTACTCCGGCCCCAGTTCGCGGTAGTCCGTTCCGCTGCGACTATTCCAGTCCCAGGCTATCCGCCCGCCGTTCAACGTTAGCTCGCAGAACAGCCGCCGACGGCCCTCCACCCCGCCGTTCGAGGCGTCGCGGAAGGCGAACTCGCCGTCGAGCAGCCGGAACGCCGCTACGTCCGCGGGCGCTCCCACGCTCAGATGACCGAGCTCCGCCTCTCGCCCGATCTGCCGCGCCGGGTTCCAGGTCGAGGCGCGCACTACAGCTTCGAGCGGCATGCCGAGCGCCATCATCTTCGACATCAGCGTCGGCATGTCCATCATGGTTCCGTTCATGGAGCCCGTGTGTAGGTCGGTTGAAATCGAGTCCGGATAGAAGCCCTGCGCGACCGCCGCCGCTGCGTTGCGCATCACGAAGCTCCCGCCGCCGTGCCCGACGTCGAACTTCACGCCGCGTTTGCGCGCCTCGTGCAGGTAGTCGTAGAGCTTGCCCTGCTCATCGACCCACGGCACCGGCCCACGAAAGCTATGCGTCGGCATGTCGCCCGGCCTCAACCTCTTGGTCACCAGATCATAGAAGGGCCGCTCCGGCAAGAAATACCCAAAGTCGACCATGATCGGGATGTTCGCCTCACGTCCCGCCGCCAGCGCCTGATCGACCGAGTCCCAGCCTGGAAGCTGATAGTGCGCCGACTTGACACCGACGACTACATCGCTGTGCTTCTTCGCCAACCGCGCGACCTCCTTCGCGTTGAAATCGCCTTGCTCCGTTTGATCGCTGATCATGCCAAAGCCGGCGATGTTGATCAACGCCAGCACCCGCGTGCGAGCGCGGTCAATCACCGTCGTCCTGAAGAACTCGAAGTTGCGCCAGCCCGAGCTGCCGGCGTCAACCATCGTCGTCACGCCTGTTCGAAACGAGAAAGAGTCGGGACTTACCGAGTTGCCGCCCGCCCAGGCACCGGGGTTGTTCACCGTCGAGAAGACATGGACGTGGAGATCGACCAAGCCAGGCGTGACGTATAGCCCGGACACGTCGAGCGTCCGCTCGGCCTGAGCGGGATCGATCGACCGCTCTACAGCGGCTATCTTGCCGTCGCGAATCGCCACGTCTCGGTAACCCGCAACATCGCTCCGCGGATCGATGACGTAGCCGCCGCGCAGCAGCAGATCGTACTGGCCAAAGGCCGACGGCAAAGCCGCGAAAAAGAAACAGAACAGGGTTGCCGCGCGTATCCGCATCTGGGTCCTTCCCGTCCGCCCGGCGGCGCGATTGCGCCCGCAGACGGAACAAGTCTCAGAGATCCAATATAGAATAAGAGGCAGTAACCTTCCAGGGTCACTCTCAGGCGAACCCCTGACACCATAATCCACGCCTTGAGCTCTTCGACTACCAGACGCACGTTCGTTTCCGCCTTGTGCGGCCTGCCGGCCGTCTTGCGCGCGGAGCCTGCGGCTCGCCTAACCGAGCTGGGGCACATGCTGTGGGATTACAACCTTGAGTACATGCGGATCCTCGACGACCGTCGGAGAACACGCCTAGAGGGAATTCAAAGCGGCGAACAGCTTGAGAATCTGCGCGCCGAGGTTCGCTTAAGGCTTGAGCAGATGTGGGGAGCGCTGCCCACCGAACGCTCCCCGCTCAATCCGCGCCCCTCGGGCCGCCTCGCACGCAGCGACTACTGGATCGAGAAGCTTACCTTCGAAAGCCTTCCGGGATTCCACGTTTCCGCCAACCTCTATGGGCCCAAGGAGGCCAAGGGGAAATTGCCCGCAGTCGTGGTGGCCTGCGGACACGCCGCGGAGGGCAAGGCCGATCCGAGCTATCAGAAGCTCTGCGTGCTGCTCGCCAAGAACGGCTTCCTGGCGCTGATCTGCGATCCGGTCGGTCAAGGCGAACGCGTTCAGATCTGGGACAAGCATGCCGGAGCCTCGCTTGTCGGCGCCGGGACCCCGGAGCACCGTGTCTTAGGCCACAACAGCTATCTCGTCGGGCAGAATCTGATGCGCTATCGGGTCTGGGACGCGAGCCGAGCGATCGACTATCTGCTCTCGCGCGACGACGTGGACCCGAACCGCATCGCGATGGCGGGCAACTCGGGCGGCGGCATGGAGACGCTGCAGTTCGCGGCATTCGACTCACGGCTGAGCGCGGCCTTTCCCTCGTGCGCCGTAGCCGGCTTCCGCGCCAAGTCCGAAGCGCTGCTGATCGCCGATCCCGAACAGGTCCTCTACGGGTCGCTGCGGCGCGGCATCGAGCACTCTGAACTGCTCGCGGTTCTAGCGCCGAAGCCGCTGCTGATCGGGTCGGCAACCAGGGACTACGTTCCGATCGCCGCGGCGCGAGCGACCTTCGGAGAGGTCTCGAGAATCTACGATCTAGCCGGCGCTCGCGACCGTCTGTCGATGGTCGAGACCGACGATCTTCACGGCCTCAACCAAGAGCTGCGTGTGGGCGGCGTCGACTTCCTGTCCCGCTGGATCAGCCCACGCAGCCGCAACGTGGTCGAGGGCTCAATCGAGACGCTGAGCGAAGAGCAGCTGCGCTGTACTACGACGGGGCAGGTGACGTCGTCGTTCGGCGGCAAGACGATGTTTGACCTGCTTCGCGAACAGGCCAAGAAGATCGCTCCTGATCTCAAGCCGCCGGCCTCGAGCCAGGAGCAGATTCTCTTCCATAGCAACATCCGCACCAAGGTGAGCGAGATTACGCGCGTCGGTTCGTTCCGGCGCGAAATGGGAATCTTCGTACCGGATCTCGTATTTGAAGCAGGCGCCTTCGCCCGAGGCGTAGCGGTGGTCGTGGCCGAGCAAGGCAAGAACGATCCCGAGGTGCGGCGACGGGTGATCGACCCGCTTATCACGGCCGGGTACAAGGTCGTCGCTCTGGATCTGCGCGGCTGGGGCGAATCACGGCCGAATCTAAAAGGCGTCAGGGTCAGCTACGATTGGGACGACTTCTTCGCCTACCGCGGTCTCGAGATCGGCCGACCGCTGCTGGGCCAACGCATGAAGGACTTGCTAGTCACCGCGGCCGCGCGCGCCGGGCGGCGTAGCTGGACTCTGGTCGGCGTCGGCGCCGGGTCGCTCATCGCGGCGCATGCGGCGGTACTCGACCCGCGCGTCGAGGCTCTGATCGCGGTCGACCCACTGATCTCTTATCGCTCTCTGCTCGACGATCCTCTGGCGAGCGAGCCCTTCAGCAGCTACTTGCCGGGGGTGCTCGGCGCCTACGACCTGCGCGACCTCTACGCCGCAATTGCGCCGCGCCGTACGTTGATTCTCAATCCTCGCGATCCCAGGCGCAACAAGGTTCAGCAGGTCGCGGCCTGGGAAGAGCTCGATTGGGTATCGCGGACGTTCGAGGCTGTCGGCGCGCCGGAAGCGTTCGACGTCAAAGCGGGTCTTGATATCCGCGAGACGCGAGCGGCAATTACTTCTTGGCTGGCGTAGACCCGGCGTTGGCATGAAGCAGTCTTTCGATCTGATCGTTCGCGGCGGCGAGTGTGTCACGCCCGCCGGCGTCTTTCGCTGCGATCTCGGCATTGTCGACGGTCGGATCGCCGCCCTCGGCGACCTCGTGGCCCACGGCTCGGAAGCAACATTGGAAGCCGCGGGTTTGACGATCCTACCCGGCGTCATCGATACGCAGGTGCACTTCCGCGAGCCCGGCATGGAACACAAGGAGGATCTCGAGAGCGGAACGCGCTCAGCCGCCCAGGGCGGCGTGACGACGGTCTTCGAGATGCCGAACACGAAGCCCGCGACCACCAACCGCGAGGCGCTCGAAGACAAGCTGCGCCGCGCCGCCGGCCGCGCTTGGTGCGATTACGCCTTCTTCGTGGGGGCAACCGAACAGAACGTCAAGCAGCTCCCCGAGCTCGAGCTCCTGCCCGGTTGCGCCGGCGTCAAGCTCTTCATGGGTAGCTCGACCGGAGACCTCTTGGTCGCCGAGAGCGATGCCGTTTTGAGCGTACTGCGCAACGGCCGCCGCCGCATGTCGGTTCACTCCGAGGACGAAGCCCGGCTGAAGGAACGTTTCGCGCTCGTCGAGGGCGGTGCGAAAACGACGATGCACCCAGTGTGGCGCGATGCCGTTACCGCCCTCAGCAATACCGAGCGCTTGTTGCGGTTGGCGCGTCAAGCCGGCCGTCGAACTCACGTGCTGCACGTCACAACCGGTGAAGAGATGGAGCTGCTCGCCGTGAACAAAGACCTCGCGACGGTCGAGGTCACGCCGCAACACCTCACACTCTCAGCGCCGGAATGCTACGAGCGTCTCGGCAGTCGAGCGCAGATGAACCCGCCGATTCGCGAGGAAGCTCAGCGGCAAGCGCTGTGGCGAGCAGTCGACTCCGGAGTCGTCGACGTGCTGGGGTCGGACCACGCACCGCACACGCTCGAGGAAAAAGGACAGGCGTATCCGAAATCGCCGTCCGGTATGACCGGGGTGCAAACCCTGCTGCCGCTGATGCTCGATCACGTCGCCGCCGGGCGGTTGAGCCTCGAGAGATTGGTCGATTTGACTTCGGCCGGACCGGCGCGCATCTTCGGCATCGCGAGCAAGGGTCGCATTGCTGTCGGCTTCGACGCCGACCTCTCGATCGTCGATCTTAAGGCGCGGCGCACGATTACCGACGACTGGATTGCGAGCCGCGCCGGATGGACGCCCTACGACGGCGTCGAAGTGCGGGGTTGGCCCTCGACGACCCTCGTGCGCGGCCGCGTCGTGATGCAAGACGGCGAGTTGGCGGACAAGCCCCTCGGCGAACCGGTGAAGTTTCTGGAGACGCTCGAACCCGAGGGTGGCCCTAGTCGCTGATGGACAGCAGGCCGATCGAGCCGAGGTGTTTGATCAGCGGCTCGTTCTCTTCGCGCTGCAGGAAGAAGCCGTATCTGAGCATGTCAGTCGCTTCCTTGAGCGACTTGGCGCTTTCAAGACTCAGGCGTGCGAAGAGTCCGCCAGAGGAACGGTGCACCCCGACGTACCAAGAGTCCGCCTCGGCAAACGGACCGAGCCGCAGCATCTCTCCGTCGTAGGTGAAGCGCCCTTCCTTGCCGCGCGCTTGCACCAACTCGACCCCGGCTTCCTTGTAGGCGACCATTGATTCGAGTCCTTCCTTAACAGTATGACAGACGGCTGCAAGCCCGTCTCGGTTCCCGTGTTTCAGTTGCTAGAATGACTGCGGAACCGCGATGAAGCTCGTATCAGTCGCCGCGCTCATTGTCCTGCTCGCCCCAAGCGGCTGGGCTCAGCTCGTGATCGACAGGCAACTCGGCGACCTAGTCTTCATTCCCAAGCAAGTCGAAGAAGAGAAGCCAGCCGAACCGGAGAAGCCGTCCTACTCCGGCGATCCGATTACGCTTCCCTCGGAATGCCGCCGCCCCGAACTCGCCAGACTAGGCCTGGCCTGCTCGGAAGGCGCTCCTTGCGAGCTCTTTCTGGAGCTCATCGACGTGAAGCCCGGCGGCGACGATCGTATCTACCTGATCGGAAATCTCTCGACCACATCTGCGGGGCTCGCGGCCATCATGCTGGTCAGCGAGGATCAAGGCGCGAGCTGGAGTGAAGCGGCTGACCGCGTCGGCGCTGGCATGTTTGAAAAACTGAGTTTCCTCGAATACGAGTTTGGGTGGGTAGCGGGCCAAGCGGCGGGAGAGTCGGTGCCCCGGGCTCCGTTCCTGCTGGCAACCGACGACGGAGGCAAGAACTGGACACGCTATTCCATCTGGGCGGGGAGCGAGGAGCGTTCCGGCTCGGTCCTCGACGTGTACTTCGACGGGCCTGATCACGGCTTCCTCTCGATCGAGACGCGCGGATCGAGCGGCGACCCCTTCGAGCTCTACGAGACAGTCACCGGCGGTACCTCCTGGAGCATCCGCCAGATCGCGAGCGAACCGCCGAAGATTCGACGTAGCCGGCGCATCGAAGCCGCTCCGACGTGGAGGCTAGGCGAGAACCCAAACGACAAAGCCTACGAAGTACTGCGGTTGGTAGACGGCGCGTGGGTAACGGCGGCGCGATTCGCCGTAGCGCTCGGTCCCTGCGAAGTCGTGGACTGAGCCGTCGCTTGGTCCGCGTTCCTACACTTCCTCGGTGTAAGGGCTCCCGGCCAGACTCTTCTCCATTCCGCGCCAACCCGCCGCGCGATCGCCGGGAGAACTCTTTGCTGCTTCCGGATGAATGCGGTGAGGCCCGTAGCAGAGCTTCGAGAGAATGTGCGCGGGGCGGTGATGCCAACTTGCCCAGGTAAGCGGCGAGTCGCCGTTCATGTCCTTCGCGTCGATGGTTGCCCCTGCGTCCAGCAACAGCTGAATCGCCTTCTCGGAGCCAAAGGCGGCGGCGCGATGCAGCGGCGTCTCACCCTTTGTTCGGCAGTCGCGCATGAACCCTCCAGTCTCAGCAGACTCCTTCGTTACGGCGTTCGGGTCGGCCCCATATGCGAGCAGCACCTCGACTACCAGGTCAAACACCGGCATATCGGCTTTACACAGCGCAGCGTGCAACGGGGTTTCACCCGCTTCGGGTTCCGGCTCGTTCACGTCGGCGTGGTTCTCGATCAAGAACTGGCAGAGCCGCCAGTGGCCGTGGAAAGCGGCGCCGACGAGACTTAGGTTGTCCCCTAGCGACTCGAGCGACTCCCCGTTAGCGACAAGGAACTTGATGGCGCTCACGTCGCCGTAGTAGGCGCACCACCGGATAAGCGATACGCCATGCTCATCCGTTGAGCGGGCCGAGTGGCCAGCGGACAGGAGGTCGAACACCAGGTCCGTGCGTCCATCCGCGATTCGGTCGATCATTGCGGTTTAGCCTAGCATTCGCCTCATCGGCGAGTCTGAGCGCGCGGCCCGCCAGTGTATAATGAGCCTCGTGGGAGACGCCGCAAGCGAAATGCTGGAAGCCAAGCAGGAGAAGCTTTTCAGCCTGCTGCGCGAGATGGGCGAGGTGATGGTCGCCTTCTCCGGAGGGACTGACTCGGCCTACCTTGCTTGGGCCGCTCACCGCGCCCTGGGCGATCGGGCGATCGCGATCACCGCGGATTCTGCGTCGATTCCAACCTCCCACAAGGGCGACGCCGAGCGGTTCGTGGAGCGTTTCGGCATTCGTCATCAATACATCGAGACGCATGAGTTCGACAACCCCGACTACGTCAAGAACGACGAGAACCGTTGCTTCCACTGCAAAGACGAGCTCTTCACTCGTCTTGCCGAGGAAGGCCGGCGGCTGGGCTTGCGGAATATCGTCTACGGAGTGAACGCCGACGACACGGGCGATTATCGGCCCGGACACCGCGCCGCGAACGAGCACGGCGTGCGTGCGCCCTTGCTCGAAGCAGGCATGACAAAGGACGAAATCCGCGAGCTCTCGCGACGAGAGAGCCTGCCGACCTGGGATCGTCCGGCCGCAGCGTGCCTTTCTTCGCGCATTCCCTACGGCACCGAAGTGACGCCCGAGAGAATCCGCGTAATCGAAGCGGGGGAAGAAGCGCTCAAGCAGCTCGGCTTCCGGGTCTTTCGTGTCCGCTACCACGACGAGCTCGTTCGCATCGAGATCGGCCGCGACGAGCTGCCGCGGGCACTCGATCCGGCCATGGCCGAGCGCTTCACGGCGACCTTCAAGAGCCTTGGTTTCAAGTACGTAACACTCGACCTGCAGGGCTACCGGCTAGGCTCGCTCAACGAGGTTTTGCCCTCCGCAAAGACTGACTCGGCGCTGCCGATTCTGCTATAGAAAAAACGCCTCGGCGCGGCTTTGTTGCAGGCCCGCCCGATCCGCCTAACCCACTGTCAAACATAGAGTTGCGGCTTTGGTTTGGCTAAGAAAAGGGCTTGCCAAACGCCCTGCTTGGTGTGCTATTCTTGAGACCTTTCGCAGGGGAAAAGTCGTCTTCACACGTTGGCCCTGGGCAAGCCGACGACCGACCTATCCTCTCTTTCTCTTTTGGATTCATGGGGACCGGTGTGTCTCCGCGCGCCTGGGGCAGAGGTAGATGGCTAGTATTGGTTACAGCGGGGTCGCAAGCGACCCTTGGACACTGATCCTGAAGCGCTTGAAGTCGAAGATCTCTCCTGAGAATTTCGAGCACTGGATCGAACCCGTCCGTTTTGACCGGGTCGAGCCCAACGGAGTTCTCCATCTTCGAGCCCCGAACCCGAGCGCGGCGCAATGGCTCGAGCTCGAATACAAGGGGCGCATCCTCGAGACGGCCGGCGATCTTTCGCTCGAGGTCAAGAGCGTCTGCTTCGACGCTGCGGCCGATGAGACTGTCTCGAGCCAACAGGTGCGACCTATCGTCTCCGCCCCGCCAGTCCAGGGCACATTCGACTTCCGCGGGCGCAACTCGACATTCAGTTCAAAGTACGTCTTCGACAGCTTCGTCGTCGGCTCCTGCAACGAGTTCGCCCACGCCGCCGCGCAGGCGGTTGCCGCCAAACCGGCCAACGCTTACAACCCTCTCTATATCTACGGCGGCGTCGGCATGGGCAAGACTCATTTAATGCACGCCATCGGGCAGCAACTTCAGGCGAACTTCAGCGGTATGCGCGTGGTCTATGTCTCGAGCGAGGAGTTCATGAACGAGATGATCACCTCGTTGCGCTACGACAGCATGAGCACGTTTCATGAACGCTTTCGCACAGCTGACGCGCTGCTGGTCGACGATATCCAGACGCTGGGATCGCGCGAGCGTACCCAGGAGGAGTTTTTCCACACGTTTAACGCACTGCACAACATGCAGAAGCAAATCGTTATCTCCTCGGATCTGCCGCCGAAACAGGTCCCTGGGCTTGTCGACCGCCTACGCTCCCGATTCTCGTGGGGCTTGATGGCCGACATCCAACCTCCTGATCTTGAGACGAAGATGGCGATCCTCGACCGAAAAGCGGACGAGGCGGGCATCGACTTGCCCGATCCCGTACGATCTTTCTTAGCCACCAACCTCAGATCAAACATCCGAGAGCTCGAGGGAGCCCTGATCCGCCTGGTTGCCATCTCTTCGGTGGCGGACACCGATATCACGCTCCAGATGGCCAAGCAATCGTTACGCTCCATGGCCTCGGGCGGACAACGGCGCGCCACCATCGCATCGATCCAACGAGCCGTCGCTGAGGAGTACGGACTGCGACCGCAACAACTCCGAGAGAAGACCAACGCCAAGGCGATCTCCTACCCGCGCCAGGTTGCTATGTACCTCTGCAAGGAGCTGACTGGGGGCTCTCTACCAGAGATCGGCAAAGCGTTCGGAGGCAAGCACCACACTACCGTCCTACACGCAGTAAACAAGATCGATCGGCTGCGCCAGGACGACAAAGATCTCAACAGTCGCCTTCACAGCCTAACTGACAGATTCGATTAGATATAATGATATTTTCCACAGAGAAGGCTCGTGAAGCCTGTGAGCAAGCTGTGCAAGCGCCATCTCCGCGCAAGAACCGAAAGCGGAGAAGCTCAGTTTTCCACAGTTTTCCACAGGCGTAAGATATTGATATAAAATAACTTGTTGTTGTTATCCACAGATTCACAAGCCCTACTACTACTATCTTGTAGAAATACAATCTACTACCAGGGTCTAGAGAGACCCGTCTCCCCGGCTTAGCGCCGGACGAAAGGAACCCGGCGGCAGCGTATGGAAATCACGGTCAAGACCTCTGAATTGGTCAAAGAGCTCAGCCTAGGACAGGGAGTCGTCGAAAAAAAAACGACTATCCCCGTCCTATCGAACGTGTTGATTGAAGCGGCGGACGATGAGCTTATTCTGACCGCCACGGACCTCGAGCTTGGGATCCGCAGCTCATGTCCGGCTACCGTCGCAAAGCCTGGTTCAACGACGTTGCCGGCGAAGAAGCTGCTCGACTACGTGCGGCTGCTTCCTAACGCCGAGTTGGCCGTAAAGGTCTCTGAGAATCACTCGGCCAATATCACTTGCGGTCGCTCGCGGACTCGTGTGGCGGGCATGTCGCGGGAGAACTTCCCCGAGCTGCCGAAGATGCCGCTCGCCGTGACCAAGATTCCAGCCAAGGCTCTGGCGAACGCGATCTCGAAAACCATCTTTGCCGTGGCGAATGAAGAGTCGCGCTACACCCTTATCGGCGCACTGATGATCATCAAGTCTGAAGCGTTGGTGATGGTCTCTACTGACGGGCATCGCCTGGCGTATGTCCAGACGCAAACGGCGTTCGAGGGCGTCAGCGGCGAGATCAAAGGTCTGATACCGAAGAAGGCAATGGCTGAGCTGCTCAAGCTGGCGACTGAAGGCGGCGATTCGATGATGATCGACTTCGCAACCGATGAAAATCATCTGTTCTTCAACTGCGGCTCTCGGCTGCTGATAACGCGCAAGCTGACTGGACAGTTCCCCGACTACGAACGTGTCTTGCCGAGTGAGAAGCAGACGGCGGTGGCATTGAATCGTGACGAGGCGGCTGCTGCACTACGGCGAGTTTGTCAATTTGCCGACGATCGTTCGCGCGCGGTTCGTTTTGAGCTCGATGAGGGAGAGCTTAAGCTGGCGGCGTCGGGTTCTGAAGCTGGCGAGAGTGAAGAGACAATCCCAGTCGACGCAGCCGGCCTGAAGCTCAAGATCGGCTTCAACGGGCAGTACGTGCTCGACTTCTTGAACGTCGCGGAAACTGAGAACGTCGAGCTGCAGCTCAAAGATGACGAGAGCGCAGGTCAGCTGCAGTTGGTCGATCCTGAAGGCTACGACTACCGCTACGTTGTCATGCCAATGCGGATCTGACTGGGACTAGATAAAGGAACGAATGGCCGAAAACCAGAAAAAAGAAAAACAGACTCCCGGGGGCGACTACGACGAACGAAGCATTCGCGTCCTGGAAGGCCTTGAGGGCGTACGCCTGCGGCCTGCGATGTACATTGGCTCAACGGGCGCAATGGGGTTGCACCATCTCGTCTATGAGGTCGTCGATAACTCCGTCGATGAAGCCTTGGCCGGGCACTGTACCGACATTGACATCACGATTCACCTCGACAACTCAGTTACTGTCGTCGACAACGGCCGCGGCATCCCCGTGGCGATTCATCAGGAGGAAGGCATCTCCGCGGCTGAGGTCGTGATGACCAAGCTGCACGCCGGCGGCAAGTTCGATTCAAACAGCTACAAAGTGTCGGGCGGTTTGCACGGAGTAGGCGTTAGCTGCGTCAATGCCCTCTCCGAGCAATTTGATCTCGAAATCTGGCGCGAGGGTCATACCTGGCAGCAGTCCTATCAGAAGGGCATTCCACTTGCCCGCCTCGAAAAGACCGGCAAGGCCGGCCGCCGCACCGGGACGAAGATAACCTTTACGCCCGACTCTTCGATCTTCACCACATCGGTCTACAGCCATGAGACGTTGGCGCAGCGTTTGCGCGAGATGGCTTTCCTCAACGCCGGACTCAAAATAACTCTGGTCGACGAACGTGAAGAACGCGAGCCGCAGATCTTCCACTTCGAGGGCGGGATCGCCGAGTTCGTCGCCTATCTCGGCCGCGGCAAGACGCCTTTGCACCCCGAGCCGATCCACTTCAAGTCCGAGAATGACTTACCCGAGGGCGGAACGCTCTCGATGGAGGTGGCGTTCCAGTACAACGACTCCTACGCTGAGAATCTGTTCTCGTTCGCAAATACGATCAACACCATCGACGGCGGCACTCACCTCGCCGGCTTTCGTTCCGCGTTGACTCGTACCATCAACGCCTACGGGCAGAAGGAAGGTCTTTTCAAGAACGCGAAGACAGGCCTCTCGGGTGACGACGTTCGAGAGGGTCTCACCGCGGTCATCAGCGTCAAGCTTCCCCAGCCTCAGTTTGAAGGACAGACGAAAGGCAAGCTCAACAGCGACATCCAGGGACCAGTAACGGCTTGCGTCAACGACGGTCTCGGAGAGTATTTCGAGCGCAACCCGACCGTCGCGAAGCACATTGTAAACAAGGCAATCGACGCCGCCCGAGCGCGCGACGCGGCTCGAAAGGCGCGCGACCTTACCCGCCGCAAGGGAGCTCTCGACTCAGCCGGTCTGCCGGGCAAGCTCGCTGACTGTCAGGAGAGGGACCCCACTCGCGCCGAACTGTTCATCGTCGAGGGCGAGTCGGCCGGCGGTACTGCAAAGCAGGGACGCGACCGGCGCAACCAGGCGATCCTGCCGCTCAAGGGAAAGATCCTCAACGTCGAAAAAGCGCGTTACGACAAGATGCTCGGCCACGAAGAGATTCGGGCCATGATCACCGCGCTCGGAACCGGCATCGGACTCGACGACTTCGACATCACGAAGCTGCGCTACCACAAAGTCATCCTGATGACCGACGCAGACGTCGACGGCTCGCACATCCGTACGCTGCTGCTGACCTTCTTCTTCCGCCAGATGCGGGAGCTGATTACAAACGGCAACGTCTACATCGCGCAGCCGCCGCTATACCGCATCAAACGCGGCCGCAGCGAACGCTACATCAAAGACGATTCGGAGTTCACGCGAGAGATCATCAACATCGCTTCTGACGGCGTTCGCATCGAGTGCGGGCAAAATGGGAGCAGTGGATTGGTGCTTGAGAATCCAGAGCTGCGCAAGTTCCTGTTGACTCTCGACGACTACGCCGCCATGTTCTCGAAGCTCGAGCGCCGGCTGCGCAACGACAAGGTCGTTAGGACCCTTGCTGAAGTCTCGCTCAATCTCGATACCGCCGATGACTTTCACGACAAGGCCAAGCTCCAGGACCTGGCGGAGCGGCTCAAGAAACTCGGCCTCGATGTGCGCCTGATCAAGGACGAAATGCACACGAGTTGGGCTGTCGGCTACAAGGAAGGAACCGAGCCCGAGCGCACGGTTGGCCTCAACCAAGTCGCGCAGCCCGAGTACCGCCGTCTGAGAGCGCTCTCCAAGAACATTGCCGAGTTCAACAGGCCGCCGTTCCTGGTTGTCGGCAAGAAGTCCACCGAGACCATCGAGGATCCGCTGGCCCTGTTGACCCACCTCAAGAACAGCGCCCTCAAAGATGCCTCGGTGCAGCGCTACAAGGGACTGGGCGAGATGAACTCCGACCAGCTTTGGGAGACCACCATGGACGCCGAGAAGCGAACCTTGCTGCAGGTGCGCATCGACGACGCGGTCGAAAGCGAAGAGATCTTCTCGACGTTAATGGGCGAGAGCGTCGAAGCGCGCCGCAAGTTCATCGGCGATAATGCTCTCGAAGTCACCAACCTCGACATCTAGCAAGCCCGGGTGGCGAAATCGGCAGACGCAGGGGACTTAAAATCCCCTTTCCGCAAGGAAGTGCGGGTTCGAGTCCCGCCCCGGGCACCATTGCTTTCAATGACTTAGGATCCATAATGTGTGTGGCTCGCAAGCGCAGTGTACATTTTGTGTGCAATTGTGCTCACTGAAGAAGCTCGGCTTCGGGCTTTTCGAAGACGCCGGTGAGATGTTCGTGCAGCCGAGCCGCGGCTTCCTGGAGATCGTTCTCGCTGACGATGTTGTAGCGATCGAAGACGCTCCGAGTCTTCCAGCCGCCGATTGCCATGACGACTCGCTCCGGCACTCCGGCCCGAACCATGTTCCGTGCTCCCGACCGTCGAAGGTCATGGAAGACGCGATCCACGCCAACTCGCTTAGCGGCTTCGCTGAACCGCCGACTCAGCAGTGTGGCGCGCATGTGTTTCTCGGGATCGGTCAGTGCCGGGAAAAGCCAACGAGATGTGTTCGGCAACATGCCCAGTTCCGCGCGCAACTCAGGCGGGAGAGGGATGGTGCGCGGCTCGCCGTTCTTCGAGTCCGCCAAGCGCACGACTTGGCGCTTGAGGTCGAGCTGCTCTCGGAGGATCGTGACGATCTCCCCTTCTCTCATCCCGGTCCAGAATGCGAAGACAGCCGCAACCCGGAACGGCTGATCGAGTTCCGTCCGCACCTGGGCGAACTCGTGAGCTTCAAAGAATCCCTGGCGCGGCTTGCTCTCGGCCAAGCGCGGAATCCTTGGGCTGCGAGTTACTAGATTGTCACCGAGCGCGAGCCTGTAACCGCGGCTGATAACCGCCAACTCGCGGTTGACCGTCGAGCCCTTGGCGCCCGCGCGTAGGCGGGCGTCGACGTAGGACTCAACATTCTCGGTCGTCAACTGCTGGGCCGGCAGGTCTTGGAAGAACGGCTGCAGATGCTTCAGGCGCTTGGAGACAGAACTCTTACGCTGGCACCGCTTGTAATCGCGCTCGACGAGCCGGAACAGATCGCCGACGGTCGTTCGCTCATGACTGCGCCGCACGCCGCGAGAGTGCTCCTCGATCTTTGCGCGGAGGAACGCCAACGCGGCGGTCCGGGTCTTCTCGCCGGTCGAGCCGCGACGACCACGGTAGGTCCACCAGTAGAACGGTGAGCGAGAGTGCTTGTAGACGCGGCCTTGGCCGTAGCTTGGTCGATTTGGCATGTCGGACATTGTACGGCCTTAGCGGCGGGTCTTCCTGGCTTGCGCCCACGCCTTGAGGTCGTTGATGTCGATCAAGAAGCCTTTCTTGCCGGTGCAAACGATCGGTATTTCGCCGCGGTCCGCGAGCGCGTAGACGTACTGCTTCGACCGCCCGAGACGCTCCGCAGCTTGCTCGACGTTGAGCAGACGGAAGTCCGGGAGCTTGGCCGCCGCGCGACGCACGACTTCCTCCGCGAGCGAGTCGAGTAAGCCCTCCGCGCTTCCAGCCGGATCAGGCACGGTTCGCCCTCGGCAGCTTTCCATTGACGTTCGGACCGTACAACCACCTCAGCCGTGTGTCGATCACGTCGGGTCTCCCGACGAGAAGCAGCTTGAGTTATCAGCGACGACCGCCGGCGGTTCTCGCATTGGCAGCGGACCTTCGCCTGCCAGCCCTCGCATCTCGTGCAACGGGTCGATAAAGCCGCGGTGGCCGAGCAAGGCCAAAGCTTGGAAGAGAAGCCATCTCGCCCGATATCTCAGCGTTGCACCGACGAGCTTGACGCCAAATCCGGGATCGTCAGTCGTCTTCGCCGCCTCGCACGCCCGTGCCCGCAGGCGCTTGTACTCAGCGTCGAGCGCCGCTAGGCGCGTCATATCCTCCCCTCGTTCAGAAAGGGTGCTTCATCAGGCATGAGGCTCTCAAAGCCGAACTCTTGCGTGAGCCGAAATCGGTGTGTCTTCTCAGGGCTGAAGCGCCCTTTGTGGCTCGCGACCTGAACGACGCGGTCGTTACGATCGCAGCGCAGTAGATTATCGGGAGCGCCCTGTATCTCCGTCGCACCGCGAGAGGCGTGGTCGTTCTTCGGAGAGGCGTGGGCGATTACGACTACCGTTGCGCCAACGTCGCGTAGGCGCTTGAACTTGTCCATGATCTCGGCAACTTCTGTGTTGTCGTTCTCGTTGGCCCCGTCCAAGAATCGGATCAACGAGTCAAACGCCAACAGCGGTCGCGCCTCTTTCGCCCAAGCGAGCAGACCTGGGTCGTCAAGCCGGAAGGCGTCGGCCTTTGCTCCGCCTACCCAGTACAGACTTGGCGCTCTAACGATTCCGAGCAGCTTCCGGCGGTGAGTGGCGAACTGAGTGGTGTTCTCTCGGTCAACAACCAGTACGGGCCTTGGATCACACGCCTTCAACTGTGCGAAGGACTCGCCGTTTGCGACGGCAGCGGCAAGGCTAAGCACCAGGGTGGACTTGAGCGATCCGGGGGTGCCGGCCAGCACGGTCAGCCCGGACTCGGGGATTAGATCCGGTACGAGCCAGGTGATCGGCTCGTGCTTAATGCCGACGAGCAAGAGGAAACCTTGCTTCTGGGGCCAAGGATTCTTCGCTTCCTCAGTCGCTCGCTCTATCAAGGCAAGCAGGTCGTCGCGGCCATTCCCGGCGTCAACGAAGTCGCTCAAGTCCTTGTGTGGAGCAGGAAGGTCTACTTTGACAACCTCGGCGGCCCGGCCAGAGAGCGCCGCGACGACCTTGTCGGTGTGTTTGCGCCCTGGCTCGTCGGTGTCTCCACAGACGATCACGCGCTTGCCGGCGAGCGTCTCCGTATAGCTTTCAAGCCACGGTTGCGAACTGCCGCCAGCGTTCGTGGTTGCGATGAAGCCGAGTCGCTCGGCGGTCTCAACGTCCTTTTCACCCTCGACCACCCAAACTTCTTTCCCCTCGATTACTGCGGAAAGGCGGTAGAGAACCAGCCGCGCGTTGCCACGACGTTTTGCCCAGCCTTTCCCGCTCGGGTGCTCCTGGAAGAACCTTTTCGGTTCAGCCATTCTCACAACACGAAACTGCGGCGTACCACGCTGGTCCGTGTACACGTAGCTCGCAACGACCCGACCGGACGAACCTTTCCCGCTCCCCGCTCCGTTCACTCTCAAAGTTTCATGGGGGAGCGCCCAGCCGGCCAGCTCCGAGACGCGCTTTTTTGTGCTCGGGAAATCGGGCATGCCTTCAAGGCGCTCGATGAAGCTGAACACGTCTCCGGTTGCGCCGCAGCCGCGGCACAGAAAAACACCCTTGGTCTCGTTCACGCAGAACGACGGAGTCTTTTCTTCGTGGAACGGACAAAGCCCCTTCCACTCCCCGCTGGACTTTTTCAGCTCGACAAACTGGCTTACGACGTCGCGGATCCGCGACTTAAGCTGGTCGTGGTCCGTCATGCTTCCCAGGCCATCTTGGTCTTCGAAAAGCCAAACCCGTCGGTATTCGCCTCGGGCTTGTCAGCCGGTTCTAGGTCCCTGGGAGAGTGCAGCCAGTCGAGCGAGTTCAGGTGGGTAGACCCGTGAGGGACCTTGTCCTTGGGCCGTCTGGTGAACTCGTCCCTAACCCAAGCCGCCGTCGTCGCCATCAGGCGTGCGTGTCGCGCCTCGAAGGTGGGTAACTCGTCCAGCTCGCCTCCCAGGTACTTCGGCGGCGTGCCCTCGACGATCATCCGGCGGTAAGTGGTCTTTGCCTGACCTTTGCCCTTCTTGAGCGGGTAGAGCGACCACCATTCTCCAAACTGCTCGGACCAAGAACACTCATGCACGCAGCTCCGCTGCGAGGAGGGTTCTTCTTTGGAAGAACCCTCTTCTTCTTCTTCTTTATGGGTTTGCCACGGCTTTCCCGCTGCTGAGCCATCGCTATCCCGTCGCTCACCGATGGGTTTCCGATGGGTTGTCTTCTTTGTAGCGCCCTTCGGTCGACCTCCTTTACGAGCGTTTTCAGTCTGTCGCTCTCGGTATGCATCTTGTCTAGCGAGCTCCTGTGCAGCCTTGGGATTCGTCAAGCGCCCTTCGACGGTGGGGTGGGGCTCGAACCGCGCAGAAACCCTCGGCCACGCCTTCTTGAAGTCATCCTCATCCACTCCAAGACGCCGGCGGAGGACGGCGGGATCCGCAGGAATGGTACCTTCGCTGTAGTTGAGCATCAGCGCATCGAGGTAGAGTCCGCGCTCTGCCAGATTCATCTCGAAACGGGTCGGCGAGGCTAGCCAGGAGTCGTGATAGAACTTGTGCCAGGGAAGCGTCACGCTACTCTCCTTGGCTGCACACGCTCACCCCTCTCCTGTCATTGCTCTTTCGCCTCTGTATCGAGACTGTCTAGGAGAGCGTCCACGGCGCGGTGGACCGACTCGCGGTCGGGACCTCGACCTCGCTGACGGCGCTCCTCGCTGCGTTCAATCGTGGCGAGCATTAGTCCGACTAGTGAGTTGCGGTCGCGGCGGAAGGCAACGGCTTTCAGTTCGTGGAAGGCCCCGCTCATGGCCTCACCCCCAGGTGCCGTGCTTCATGATCCGACTCCGTCGCCTGCGGTTCGACGGCGTGTTCAGCCAGGAAGAGCCGTAAATCCTCCCGCGCGTAACGGACCATCCGATTCACGCGGTAGAACCTAGGGGCAAGGCCAAGACGCCGGCGCTTCCGCAGCCAGGGGATACTGAAGCCGTATGATCGGGCTGTTGTTTTCTCGTCAAGGTAGAGCGGCGTAGTGCTTTGAACGAGTTTGGAGTTCGACATACCCGATCGAAACACTCCCCGCTAGCGGGGAGGCAACGGCGGGAATCAGCGGGAATCAGCGGGGAAAATCAGGCCGAACGAATCTTTTTCGGCTTCTTCCCTCGGCTTGGGTCGCGAAGGTGGGGCTGGTCTTCGAAAAGGACACGGCAGATGTGCTCATGCGTCGCGTGGGGTGTTTTCGGGTCGTTCTTCTGCCAGTGTTCGCATTCACGGAAGTGGTTTGGGTACCCAGCCTCTCGCCAAATTTGGGACTTTGTGATGCGTGCTCCGGTTTGCGCATACACGTGATCTCTGTAGGCCTTGACAGCAGCCTGTCGCCCCTCCGCGGTCTGTAGGTCGAAGTTCCCACGTCTGAGCGGCTTGGCCGTTTTGGAGACGTCGCCGACAGGATCTTCCCCGGGACTAGTGTCCGAGGACCCCACGTTGGGTTGCTCAATCCTATCGATAACCCGATTGAGGAAGCTGACCATTTGTCGTAGCCCGTCGATTGCCGTGCCTCTGGATTGAGCTTCAATCCGAGGTACAAGCCCTAATATTTCCGATACGCTTGGACGATCCAGCACAATGAGCTTGATTTCGCATTCGACGCTGTTGACAAACTGCCTGCACCGTGCCTCGTTCTCTGTCGACCAATCCTGCTCCGGAAACATGCCTGTTATTGCGCTGAACGCGAGCACGTCCGCTTGGTCGCGGAGGTTCCGAAGTATCTGTAGAGCTTCGTCGGATGGCTGGTTCACGCCCGTCCCTCCGGTGCATAGCTGATTCCCAATGGGACACGGCAGGGCGGTGGCCGCTCCCCCGGATAGTGCCCGAACGGATTGCGGTCGTCGGTGTGACTCTGGGCCTGTCACAGCCCAGGAGCCCTCGCGAGCCGATGAACGTGGCTTCGCTCCCTTCCAAAACCCTCCGAATGTTCATTCGCCAGGTCGAAGAATCGAAACTGCCTGCGCTCTTGTTCGGTCACGCTGCCCCCGCGCGTTCCCCCTGGGTAAGTTGCCGGGCGGAGCGGCGGGGGTCGCCACTTCTTCAGGGTGCACGTCCCTAGCCCGGCTGGCTCGATTCTAGCGTGTATTGCCAGCGGTCGGCGCGCCGCCTATTGGGCGGGTGGACTCCTTGCGCGATTGGCAGCGAGGCGGCGCGCCTGTGTCGCCCCGTTGGCTTCCAGCGTGGCTTCCAGGAGTGATACACTCGCATCGTCGTGAAAGCCGTCCCGCTGCTCTTCGCTGCCGCCTTGCTGCTGACTCTAGCGTGCCAGGCTTATCTGGAAGCCCTTCGAACCAAGGCCGAGCAGGGAGACGCGACGGCGCAGTTCAACCTCGGCGGGATGTACGCCAACGGAGAAGGCGTGCCGAAAGACAACGCCCGAGCCGTCAAGTGGTACCGGAAGGCGGCTGATCAGGGACATGCGGCGGCGCAGAACAACCTTGGCGTGATGTACGCCGACGGCAAAGGCGTGCCGCAAGACGACGCCGAGGCCGTTAAGTGGTACCGATTCGCAGCCGAGCAGGGGCATGCCCGGGCGCAGGCTAGCCTCGGCATGACCTACGCCGAGGGCCGAGGCGTGCCCCAGGACTACGTTCAGGCCCCCATGTGGCTCAATCTTGTTCAGGCCCACATGTGGCTCAATCTTGCCGCTTCGCGGCTCGAAGGCGGTTACCGAGACTACGTAGCCAGAAGAAGAGATGGAGTAGCACGCCGCTTGGGATCAGAACACCTAGAAGAGGCTCAACGCCTCGCCCGCGAGTGGAAGCCAAAGACGTGGGAAGAGTTGAAAGGGCAGCTCGACGAGACCCGAGGCGATCTGCAAGAGAAGCCTGGGAGGGTAGCAGCGAACGAGGCCGCAGAACCGCGAGCTTCGGGGCGGCTTGACGATATCAAGCCTGCTGCCGAGCAAGGAGATGCGACGGCGCAATTCGACCTCGGTGTGATGCACGAAAGCCGCGAGGGCGCGCCGCAGGACGACGCCCAGGCCGTCAAGTGGTACCGCCTCGCTGCCGAGCAGGGACATGCGAGGGCGCAGTCCAACCTCGGTGTGATGTACGAGAACGGCCAGGGCGTGCCGCAGGACGACGCCCAGGCCGTGAAGTGGTACCGCCTCGCTGCCGAGCAAGGAATTGCGGAGGCGCAGTTCAACCTCGGCTGGATGTACGACAACGGCAAAGGCGTGCCGCAGGACGACGTCGAGGCCGTGAAGTGGTACCGATTCGCAGCCGAGCAGGGGCATGCGGAGGCGCAGCACAACCTCGGTGTGATGTTCGGCAACGGCGAGGGCGTGCCGCTGATCGACGCGCTGGCCGTGAAGTGGTACCGCCTAGCTGCCGAGCAAGGAATTGCGGAGGCGCAGTTCAACCTCGGTGTGATGTACGGGAACGGCGAGGGCGTGCGGCAGGACTACGCCCAGGCACACATGTGGGTCAACCTCGCAGAGTGGCGTTCGAGCGGCGAGAAAGCCGCCGAGTATCGCGAACTGCGGGATGTCATCGCGAAGAAGATGACCGGCGAGCAAGTCGCCGAGGCGCAGCGGCTAGCGCGCGAATGGAAGCCGAAGACGTGGGAAGAGTTGAAAGGGCGGCTTGACGAGTCGCGCTAGAAGGGATGTGTGCGACGGGCAACGCGGGGAAGCGGCACTTCCATTTACTCTCGCCGCGGCATTGGGCGTAAAATGGGGAGGGAGTTTGGGGGTGGGGTTCTTCAAGCTGAATCGCTAAATCTATGCGGGCACCGGTCCCTCGCTTACTCACTCACTGCGCCAGACTCGACCTTCGGGAGATCGTGGATCTACAGCCGTTCCTCGACTGCGATTACATCGTTTGGATGGGCAGACGGATAGACGTGCTCAGAAACCGCCGGGGGCCGTGTCTACGCTGCCCAAACTGCGGCCGGCGAGTTGTCGCCGTCTACGCCCACGAAGACGCACCAAGCCGCTGTAGACGTTGCACCACTGTTACAGAGGCGCGGTCCACTCGGCGGCTCTCACACGTACAACGGGTCTTGGCGCTAGAGTACAACCGCTTACGCTGCATGCGCCAGGCGGAAACTAGAGCAGCCCGCGCGCAAGCGCGCACCCGGAACGCCCCCAAGAATATATAACTTCTCAGCCTACCCGGCTGAGTATCCGATTCACCGCGTAGGGATGCCACGGCGTGCCCTTCCGCGTCCGCAGTCCTTCCTTTGTCAGTTGAGCCGCGACCTTGTCGTACGCTAGGCCCGCCCCCCTGAGGGCTCTCATGCGCTCTACGACGGCTTGCTCGCCTGGGTAGTGGCCGAACGGCTTGCGGCCCTCGCAGCGCCCCGTGCGGGCTTTCTTGCGCTGCCTCGCCGCCCTGAGCTTTACGACAATCATCGCCTTCTCGTACTCGGCGATGGCGCCGAACACTTGGCGCATCAGCTTCCGGGTCGGGTCGTCCCGCAGGAGGTCCGGTTCGCCGACCGAAACCAAATCGAAGCCGTGCTTGCGCAGATCTCCGATGATCGTTTCCTGGATCATCAGATCGCGGGCGAGTCGGTCGAGACGCTCGATCAGCACCAACTTGACGCCGTTCCCGTGGAGCGCCTCCACCATCCCGGAGAGCGCCGGTCGATTCTCCAGCTCAGTCTTGCCGCTGACGCCTTCCTCGCGGAAGATCTTGGCCAGCCGTATGTTGTGCTTCTTGGCGTACTCGCGGATCGCCGTGAGTTGGCGGGGAAAACCGTCTCCCTTGACCTGCCCCTTACCGCTGACTCGTAAGTACGCGAAGGCCGGAGACTGCTTGCTGGATCGTTTCATCACGAGTCAAGTATGAATCGTGCTACGGCGGATGTCAACACTTATTCTGAAGATAAAGTGTTCTTATTGAAAACAAAGGGCTCGGACGAGCGGGCGATTCGCGACGGCTTCTCCCCGCACCGTTGACCACGGGCTCCCACGCCCTCGAATAGGCTGCCGGTACGCACCCCGTGGGGCAACCGCACTTTACCCTTTGTTATGAGCTACTTGGGAAATTGGGTGATCGCGCCTCATCGCGCCTCATCCCCCCTCGGCAGGTCCAGCCGCACCACTTTTCGCTTGTGCCTAGACGCTCTAGGTACACTGCATCTTGGGGTCGACGGGTCGCTACGGGACTCCTACTCTCAGGGGCGCGGACCCAAAAACGTCGACAGGGTGGTTTCGCGCGCGCCCAGAAGGGTTCTCACAGATGCGTTCCCAAAAAAATCTCAAAAAAAGTGCAAGCGACGCTTTATGAACTATCTGTATCTCACTGATACAAATATGGTTTTCAGGCAAAATATATTCGAATTTAGTGCGAGACGGCGACCTGGTTGCGGTGGTCGGCGTTTGGGCGTACGATAGGGGCGGATCGCCGAACCCGAAGGAGAATAAATCATGCGTTTCACCGCCCTGCTCGCTATGAAGACAGTTGCTCTAGCTTTGCTGATCACGGTGTTAGCGTTCGGGGAACCCCTGTTGCTCGGCGACGTTCAGACTATCTACGTTGGCTCGATGGGACAGGGGGATGAGGCTGAGCGTTTTCGGATGCTGCTTGACGAACAGCTTTCTGACACGGGGTTTACTCCCGTCGACGACCCTGACGCGGCCGACGCCATTATGACGGGAGTCCTTACCGTTCGTGTGCACGCCGAAACCTCGCAAGCCCGTGCGACCATCGCTCTCAAGAGCGATGGCCAAAGAATATGGAGTGGCGATTTTCAGCCGCGTCGGACCTGGAAACCAGTCAAGGACACCGTTCGTTTTCGAGCCCAGAATATCGCGAAGGACCTGCAGAAGGCCAAGAAGAAGGCCAAGAAGAAGGCCCAACGCCGATGAGTAAGCGTGGACGAATTCGTCAGATGGATTGACCTGATCGGGTTCCGTTGTGTCCGGGAAGTGATCCCTTGACCCTCAACCCTTTTGCCTTTACCCAGGGGCGGAGCCGCCGCCGGAACTTTCCACCAAACCTCTATCTCGACTGGAGACTACTCAGGGAAGGACCGCTGGGCAATGGTAAAGTAACCCGCGTGCGAATCCGCCGAAAGGCCGGCCGCGAACCGGGGTCTACGAACGCGAGCGCCTATTTCGGACTCTTTGGTCTGAAGTGTGCATTTTGTGTGCAATTGTAGACGTGAAACCCTGGAAAAACGATGGGTGTAGAGTCTCTAAGTTATTGAAAAACAATGCATGTCAGGGTGCCGCAGGGGACTTAAAATCCCCTTTCCGCAAGGGAGTGCGGGTTCGAGTCCCGCCCCGGGCACCATTGCTTCGGTCAAGTGCGCCTTGTAGTGTGCGCGTCTGCCCCTACTCCTGGTACTTCGCGGGCTTGACCCCCTTGGCGAAGTCGCCGAAGCCGAAGAAGATCGGCTCGTAGTCGCCAATGATGTCGACGTTCGCCCTTTCCGGAACACCCATGCGGAGGCCCCAGAAGACGGCGTTCACGATCATCCGGCGGAGGTCTTCGCTGAGCAGATCAACCGAGGCTCCCATCGTCGAAGTGAAGATGCGATTGGTCCGGCCCGCCTCGTTGAGGTAGTGACGCACCCAGGCGATCGGCATCATCGACTTGTCCAGCTTGGGCGGATCGCTGGGCTCGAGGCCTGTCGTCGTCATTCCGTGCATCAGGACGGTCGCGTCCGCCGGGAGATTCACGACCTCGTAAACATCTGTCGGACCGTACACGTCTTCGACTCCCCGCAGGATCGGATGACTTCGGTTCATCCCGTCAACCAGGCCGCGCGTGCCTTCAAACTTGTGCTTTCCGTGGTGCCGGACCCAGGTCTCGCCGAGCACCTGTTGGCCGAATCCGCCAGGCCACTCCGCGCTTCTGAAGTGGTACTTGGCGTAGGGGCTCTCCGGATTGCGGCTATAGCGGAAGGGGTGCGTGGCGGTTCTGAGAGCGACAATCGGTCCGCCTCGGAGGTAGTACTCGACGAAGTGCTTCATCTGCTCGTCGGGCAACTCACGCCAGCGGGTAAACAACACGAGGAGGTCGGCCGTATCGAGAGCCTCCATGTTGGGAATGTTGGTCTGGACTTCAGGGTTGATTTCGCCGGTGTCCGGATCGATCGCGAATAGGACGGTGCACTTGAAGCCATGCCGTTCGGCCAAGATCTTGGCCATCATGGGCATGCCTTCCTCCGAGCGATACTCCTCATCTCCGGTCATGAAGACGACATGCTTGCCTACGCCAGGCCCGGCGCCGCCCTCATAGACTACCCAATCGGCGGCGGCGAGCGAGCCCCCGGCAAGGGCTAGGAGAAGTATGATTCTTAGGGTCCGCACGAACCTATCGTAGGACATCGCGCGGATCAGGGTCACGAAGAAAGCAGGGTTAGAGATCCCCGCCTCGGCTGGTCTCCATCTCGACGGGAACGAATCGGATTGCTTTGAGGCTGGCGGCGACGAGGTCACCTTCAAGGTACGAAGCGCTGACCTTGTACTTTCCAGGCTTTGGAAGGTTGATCCAGCCGATAGGAAATTCCTGGTAGTTGTGCGACGAGTTCTGCTGGTTCTGGATATGTTCGCCGCCTTCGATATCAACACCCCACACGAGGCGACCCTTGCCGGAATAAGTGAGTGCGACGCTTGTTCATGATCCATTCGCCGATGCCGTAGTAGGTCTTGCCCTCCACTTTGTTCGCCAAGCTGGAGTAAAGCCCCCAGTGGATGAACATGGCGTAGTAGCCTTCGTCGAAGAGTTGGCCGCGCTTCGCGTTGTCGGCGCGCAGCTTGACGACGCAGTCGCCCCACATCGTTTCCATTTCCTGCCCGTGTGCCGTGACGGCTAATCCCGCCAGCACGAGCGCAGACAGAACACTTTGGGCCCTGCTGGTCCAGCAGTATTTCATTCGGATGTCTCTCTCAACCAGGGGTTCTTCCGCCCGGGAGATTTCTGGACTAGCGGTGATGTCCCAACCCAGCGTGAGCTATTTGCTCGGCTTCAGCGCGGCGACCGCGCCCTCCGGGCACGCCACGAAGTTGTCATGCAGGTTGCAGCCGATCGCTTGCCCCCCCTCGATCAAGCCTCGAATCGTGTTGTTTGCGTATCCGATGCCCTGGCTTCTCCCAATCATCTCGATCGCGACGATGCCTCCCCCCGCTATGGCGACGTTTTCGATCACAAGCCCCGCTGCGTCGCTTTCAAGGATGATTTCCGCTCCGCCGTTGCCTTCGGCGTAGTTGCGCGCCGCCAGCCGGCTCGCCTTGATGCCGAACTGGGCGTTATCCCGAGCCTCGCTATCCACGACCGACGCCCCGACGATGCCGCTTCCGTTGTTGTTCGCCTTGCAGTTGGCGACCTTGGCCTCGACGGCGAAGATGCCTACGCCGGAGTTGCTGCGCGCCCTGATGTTCTCAACTAGACCGGTACCGATATCGACGCCTTTCTCGAAACCCTCGATGGAGCCGTTTCGCACCGTGTTCTCTGCGTTGTAGGAGTCGAGTTGAGCGAAGAAGGCGGTAACCCCGCTGCCCCCGGAGCCCGATCCCCGGATGATAAAGCCGTTGAGGTCCAAGTCAATGAGGTTCCCCTGGATGGAGATCCCGTCGGTATCCGCGGTGTCTACTTGTAGATTACTGGTCAACACATAGCTGCCGCCTTCGTTGATCACGAATGGAAAACCGTCGGCGGCCTCGACGGAGGCCTGGTTGATCTCGATAACGCCGTCGGCAGCGTACACCGGCGTTGTTGCCAACATCAAACCAATCACGAAGTACGCTAATCGAGTAACCATGTCTCCCTCCTCCTACATCTCCGCCGGAGACGGACACTCCAGCACGCCGTTGATCACGTTGCAGCCACTAGCAACTCCACCCTCGATGAGCCCCACAACACTGTTGCCCGAGTAGGCGACCCTGGGCTCCTCTAAGCCGGAAATGTCTTCAATCTTGATCGCGATCTGCTGCGGGGAACCGGTGACGGCATTGTCGTTTATCAGGCCGGCAGCCGCGGAGCGGACGAGGATCTGAGCTCCGCTGTTGTCGCCGAGTAGGAGGCTGCTGCCCTGGTTCCCCAACACCCTGTTGCCTGTCGCCATTTCGCTGACCCAAAGGCCGGCGCCAATATTGTTGAAAGCTTCGCTATCGCGCACGATACGAGCGACAATGCCGTCGACCGTATTGTCGCTGGCGGTACAGCCCGTCACAGTCGCGCCGAAGCCGCGGATTCCATTGATGTTGGAGTGGCCACGAACGTTGATGACCTGGCCGACGTCTATGAAGACGCCATAAACCCAGTCCCTGACCGTGCCGTTACGCACTACGACGTTCGGCGTGTGCGCGTTCGATTCGGCGTCGAAGGTCGTCACCCCGTAGCCGTTCGTGTCGTTGCCTTGAATCACGAAACCGTTGAGGTCGATGTGTACGTGCTCGGCCCGAACCTGGATGGCGTCGGTGTTGTCGGCGTCAACCGTGAGGTTGCCGGTCAAAACGTAGCTGCCCGGCTGAGTGATGACGTAGGGAAATCCCCCCGCCGCCTCCACCGCGGCCTGGTTGATCTCGATGACGCCATCGGCGGCCTGGGTCGCCGCGGCACCGAGCAGCGCGAAAATCGCAATGGACCATGCTCTAGGAAACACGATGATTCCCCCTACTCGGTTGCCGGCGGCGGGCACTCCAGTACGCCGTCGATCACGTTGCAGTCGCCGAGGACTCCGCCTACTACAAGGCCGGTTACGTGGTTGTGCGCATAGGAACCCGCCTGCTCAAAGACGATTGTCGGTTCGTCGGGCACGCCGCTCACCACGTTCTCCGACACAAGCGCGGCGGCGGTCCCCTGGATGAGGATTGCTTCCTCCGTATTGGCGGCGAGCGTGTTTCGGGAGGCGAGACGGCCTCGCAATCGAATCCCCGCTCCGCCGGTGCCAATCACGGTGTTGTCGGTAACGACAGCGCCGACGATGCCGTCGCCGCCGCTGTCCCGAATGAAGCAGTTTCGGACCGTGCCCGTCCGTGCCGTGATGGCGTCGGAAGAAGTGGCCCAGACGCGTACACGCTGGACCAAGCTGTCGCCCAGACGGATCCCGAACCGAAAACCACGGATCGTGCCGTTGCGAACGTGGACGTCCTCGCGGAAACGATTGGGGCCCGATTCGAAGCTCGAGACTCCGTCGCCCTCGCTGTCTTCCGGGCCCTGAATCAAGAAGCCGTTGAGGTCGAGCGTGACGTGGTCCGCCGCGATCTGGACGGCGCCGCGATTGGATGACTCCAGCGTAAGGTTGCCCGTCAGGATATAGCTTCCAGACTCAGTGATGACGTAGGGGAAGCCATCTGCGGCCTCGACATCGGCCTGATTGATCTCGATGACCCCTTGCGAGGCGCGCAGTCCGACCGCACAGAACGACACGAGGAGTGCGAGTTGTAGTTTTCGGACTCTCATTGTTGAGCTCCCGCGGGACAGATTGCGACGCCGTTGATCGTGTTGCAACCCATGGCGGTCCCGTTTTCGATTTGCCCAAAGACGCGATTGCCGGCGTAGGCGGCCTTCAACGTATCATCGACCTCGGCAAAAAACACCGAGGCGAAGAACAAGATTGCCGGCGCGTCGGGCGATGCAGCGACAGCGACGTTATCGAGCGCCATGCTGTTGCCGGCGTCGAGCCAAATTTGAATCTGGGAGTTCTCGCCCTCTGTTTCGTCGTCTCCTCGATTGCCGGCGGCGTAGTTGCGTATCGCCATCGCCACCTCAATCGCGCGTATTCCGATGCCCTGGTTGTCGGTCGCCTCGCTGTCGATCACGGTGAGGCCGATGATGCCGTCGGCGCCGTTGTCGCGCGCGATGCAGTTGACGACGCGGGAGCGGAAGGCCCAAATTCCCTGGGCGCTATTCTCGAGGGCGCGGACACGGTCGATCACGCTGGTCCACACCCAGACGCCGATGCCAAAACCGCGCACCGTTCCGTTGCGCAACTCAATGTTGCGAAAGTGCGAGAATTGCTGGTCGGGGTCCTGTTTCTCGCTCGAAACGCCCACGCCGGATGAGCCGTTGCCTTCGATGACGAATCCGTTGAGGTCGAGCGTGACGCCGTCATCCGTCTGGATCAGAATGCCGTCCTCAGCACCGCCATCGACCGCGAGGTTGCCGGTCAGAACGTAGCTTCCAGGTTCGCTGATCGTGTACGGGAATCCACCCGACGCCTCCACCGAGGCCTGATTGATTTCGCGAACGCCATTGTCCGCCCAAGCGACCGAGAGACTCAGGACCAAGACGATGAGATACCTCCTCATTGCAGAACACCGTTCGAAAGAATCTGCTGAACCAAGAACGTCACGAAGTGGTCAAACCAGACGTCCGCATCCGCTTGTGTAACGCAGCCGTCTTGGTCGAAGTCCGCGGCGACGGCGAAGCCCTGGTCGCCGGTGCAGAGACCGACAGATCGGGCGAGAATCTGAAAGTCGGTTTGGTCGACGTCACGATCACCGTCGAGATCGCCCAACACTTCCTGCACGGGAGGCGGAGGCGGGGGAGGAGGAGGCTCGTCCTGCTCTACAACGACGTATAAAGCATCGAGATCGCCCGGCTCCCAGCCCGGGAAACGGGAGGAGCCGTCGTAAGCCAGTCGCCACGTTTGGCCGTCAAACTCAAGTACATCCTCGTCGTCGAAACTGACGCCGCCGACCCGGCCGCTGCCGTCGAACGACGCAAACAAGAGAGTCGGCGCGACACTCTCGACGTGCAGCGCGTCCAGGTCGAGGGATTCATCGATTCCTGCTTGCGACACGTCGAGCGCCAGGCTGAACCCATTCGGCCCGAATGCAATGATGTCTTCATCGGCAAACACCTGGCCGTCAAGCTTCACCGTGACGTCAAAAGACAGCAGCAGGAAGTCGGGCTCTCCCGGCACGCCGCTAACAGCGTCAGCGTTTACCCCCTCGGGAACTCCCATCGCCCGGCTGTCAATAACCGTTTGCACGCCCTGCGAGGAGGCGGCGAGGATGTCTCCCGGTCGTGCGAACCGTCCGTTGGCCACGGTCGCGATTTCCAGTGAGAACAGTGCGCTGCCGTCCTCGAAGCGGTAGAAGGCGTCCACGTCGTTGGCGCTGCCTGCTATCAAGCGCCGCTGGAGCTCGCCGCCGCGCTCTCGGACGACTTCGTGGTCTACTACGGCCCTCGACCCCAGTCTCACCGTGATGTCGGGCGAATAGCTGACCGACTCCAACTCGGCCGCTGGGGCGATGCTCCCCAACAGCAGCAACATCATCACTACCGCCGCTGTCCGGTTGAAAAGAGTATTGGTCATCTCAACTCATCCCTCTCGCCATTCCAGATAAACTCCTGAACACGGTCGAGCTCTTCCGGCGAAGGCCCCCAGAAGGCCGCCGCCGGGCCGCTGAACCGCGGAATAAAGAGGGCGCAGGGCACTCGCCAAGCAGCGTCGCCGGACAAGTCGGCCGTCAAGAACCCACTGCTGTGACCGGCTTCGTCTCGCACGCTCACGTCGACCCGGTTGACCGAACCTAACTCGGTCCCTGCGCTCGACGAGACTTGCGCTTCCCAAATGCCCGCCATGAGCCCTGGCAAGCCGCCGTCTTCGAGCCGCGTAAGACAGACGCCCGCGTCTGCGGTGAGCAGCATGTTGAGCTGCAACGGTCCAAAGTCGGCATCGCGGTCAAAAAAGTCAATCGACCAGTCGATGCGCACGCCGCCGTCAGAGCGCTGCGCGCCGCCGACCGCAGCTTGCGACAAGACCGGCGCGTCCGGATTCGGCGCAAAGCCCACCTTGACGATGTTTGACTCGCGTGAAGTCTGCGAGCCAGCCGCGACAGCGTACATACGGACGTCCCGGAGGCCGCCTCCAAAGTCCTCGAGGCGACGCGGAAGGACGTTCGAGATTACCTGATCGATGCCTGCGAAGCCCCCCAGTTCGCCATGGAACACGGTCGGGACGGTGTTGCTCTCCAGGAAGGCGCTTCCGACCCGCAACTCCGTACTCTCGCTGAGGCGATAACCCGTGCCGAGCAGCACCAGCAACAACTGATCGCCGCTGGGACCCATCGAGAAAAGCCTTGGACGGATCTCGCCGTCGACGACTTCAAACAACTGGTTCGTTGACTGCGAGCCGTCCGCCGCGATCCGAAACATCGCGCCCGCCCCCAGATTTGGCCCAATGGGATAGAACTGCGGCGCTACGCCTTCGATGACGACAGCTCCCGACGCGACCGCTTGCCCGTTCCGTAGAACGGTCACGACAGCCGGCCCGAGCGCGGCGTCCGCCGGGACGACGAAGTTGATCTGCAACGCCGAGACGAAGTACAAGCCCGACAGGTACTGCGCTCCAGTGCTGTCGGTTACCTGGACGGAGGTTCCTACCAACTCGGTCGGCGGAGGCAGCGGGATCTCAGTGGGCTGTGAGCCGGCGAGATTCTGTCCGAAGGCCGATACAATGCTGTCGGGCGCGATCGGGCCTGAGCGGAAGCTCGCGCTGGATACTACGGCCAAGTTCTGACCGTGGGCGCCCCAAGCAAAAAGGCAGATAGCCGCCAAGAGGGCTTTGACCGCAGAACTCATCCGGGTCAGATGATAACAGACGTTTCGTCGCCACACGGATGCTCGGGACAAACTAGAAACGGCCGCCTCAGAGAGGCGGCCGTTCTGTTTGTTCAGATGGGTGGACTAGAAGCGCCTAGAAGTCGTGGCCCGGAGGCGGGCCGCCGGCGGGCGGCGGGTCCTTCTCGGGCACCTCGTAGACGGTGGCTTCGGTCGTCAGCATTAGGCTCGCGATCGAGGCCGCGTTCTGGAGCGCGGTACGCGTCACTTTGACCGGGTCGATGACGCCGGCCTTGGTCAGATCCTCGTAGCTGTCGCTCGCGGCGTTGTAGCCGTAGGCGGCTTCTGAGCTTTCGCGAACCTTCTCGACGACGATCGCACCTTCTTTGCCGGCATTGAGCGCGATGTTGCGCAGCGGCCATTCGATCGCCCGCCGCACGATGGCGACGCCGATCGCCGCGTCGCCCGAGGCCTCGACTGCGTCGAGAGCCGAAGACGACCGCAACAGAGCCACGCCGCCGCCGGGAACGATGCCTTCTTCCACGGCCGCGCGAGTGGCGTGCATTGCATCCTCAACGCGTGCCTTCTTCTCTTTCATCTCGGTTTCGGTCGCGGCGCCGACCTTGATCACCGCTACGCCGCCGACCAGCTTCGCTAGACGCTCTTGCAGCTTCTCGCGATCATAGTCCGACGTGGTTTCTTCGACCTGCGCGCGAAGCTGTTTAACGCGACCTTCGATGGCTTCCTTCGTGCCGGCGCCTTCGACGATCGTCGTGTTGTCTTTGTCGATGACGATACGCGAAGCCGAGCCAAGATCTTCGACTTGCACGCCCTCGAGCTTGATGCCCGTCTCTTCCATGATCGATTTGCCGCCGGTAAGAATGGCGATGTCGTCGAGCATGGCCTTGCGGCGGTCGCCGAAGCCGGGCGCCTTGACGGCGGCGACGTTGAGAATGCCGCGCAGCTTGTTGACGACCAAGGTGGCCAGAGCTTCACCCTCGATGTCCTCGGCGATGATCAACAGCGGCCGACCGCCCTTCGAGGTCGCCTCGAGCACGGGCAGCAGGTCCTTCATCGAGCTGATCTTCTTTTCGTGGATCAGAATGAGAGCGTTTTCGAGCACGCACTCCATCGAGTCCTGGTCGGTGACGAAGTAGGGCGAGAGGTAGCCGCGGTCGAACTGCATGCCCTCGACCACGTCGAGTTCAGTGTCGATGCCCTTACCTTCTTCGACGGTGATTACGCCGTCTTTGCCGACTTTGGCCATGGCTTCGGCGATGATCTCGCCGATGGCCGGGTCATTGTTCGCCGAGATGGAGGCGACTTGCGATACCGCATCGCCCTCCACGGGCTTGGCCTGTTCGTGCAGCTTGACGGTCAGCGCCGCGGTGGCGGTCTCGATGCCGCGCTTGATCTCCATCGGGTTGTGGCCGGCGGCGACGCTCTTGAGGCCGTCGCGATAGATCGCCTGCGCCAGGATGGTGGCTGTGGTCGTGCCGTCGCCGGCGACGTCGGAGGTCTTCGAGGCGACCTCGCGCACCATCTGCGCGCCGAGATTCTCAAGCCGATCTTCGAGCTCGATCTCTTTCGCGACGGTTACGCCGTCTTTGGTGATGTTCGGACCGCCGAACTTCTTCTCGAGGACGACGTTGCGGCCCTTGGGGCCGAGCGTGACCTTTACGGTGTCGGCCAGCTTGTTCACGCCGGTCAGGATCGCCTGACGGCAATCCTCTCCGTATACAATCTTCTTGCCTGCCATTATTCCCTCCTAGTTGCTCGGCGCAGGGCGCCTATTCGATTACCGCCAGCACTTCGTCTTCGCGAAGGATGACGTACTCCTCGCCGTCGACTGTGATGTCGTTGCCGGAGTATTTTCCAACCAAGATCTTGTCGTCCGCCTTTACATCGAGCGGGGTGACCGTGCCGTCGTCGCTGCGCTTGCCGTTGCCGACCGCGATGACCTTTGCCTCTTGCGGCTTTTCCTTGGCCGAGTCGGGGATGATGATTCCGCCGGCCGACGTCTGCTGATCTTCTTCAATGCGTTGCACAATAATCCGGTCGTGCAGGGGTCTGAGGTTCACGTCTACCTTCCTCCTAGCGTCACTGTTGCGATGAATTCGGTCCTCCGGTGAGAGAACCGTTCAAGAGTTTTCAAAAGACCTGATTCCAAAGATCTTATGAATTCAGTATGGTACCGCGGCCGGCAAAAGGCTGTCAACGCCGAACTGCGTTTCGAGCACAGGCCCTGTGCCCCGGCGCCGAAGCCCGCCTGTTACAATTACCGCCGTGCGAACACTACGCCTAACGTCGATTTGCGCCGCCGCCTTGGCCTGCCTGAGCTGTGCGGGCGAACCGCCCGAGATTGAGCTCGCCGCCTTCCCTCTCAAGATCGAGCAGGCTCTGGACCCGATGCCGGTTTTCACCCTGCATCAGGTGGGCGACGACCATTCTGAGGGCGTTTCCGTGCTCGATCTCAACGCCGACGGAAGAGCCGACATTGCTTCAGGGGCTTACTGGTACGAAGCGCCGAACTGGCCCCGGCGCAAGTTCCGCGAAGCCCTGATCGAGGGCGAATACGTCGTCAACTGCGGCGAAGGGGCGATCGACGTCGATGACGACGGCGACATGGATATCGTCTCGGCGGGCTGGCAAGAGGACGGCATCTTCTGGTACGAGAATCCCGGAACAGCCAGTCCCTCATGGGAAAAGCATCGCATCGGCGACTCTCTCCACACTGAGGGGCTCTGGCGCAGCGACCTTGACGGCGACGGCAAGGATGAGTTTCTTGCCGTGCACTACACCGCCTCCGAGGTCGTCTACCTCACCTTCGCCGGCGGCGAGCCGAAGAAAGTACGCATCGGCGGCGAAGAAGGCGACGAGCACGGCGTCGGCGCCGGCGATATCGACGGCGACGGCAAGATCGACGTCGTCACTACCAAAGGCTGGTACCGCCAACTAACGCCGACCGAGTGGGAATGGCGTCCGAGTTTTGAGCTGGGCGACGTTGGCTTCGGCATCCAGGTCTACGACGTCAACGACGACGGTCGTAACGACCTGATCTACGGCCGCGGGCACAGCTACGGCTTATTCTGGCTGGAACAGACGGCCGAGGGCGGCTGGCGGAACCATCTGATCGACGGCAGCTACTCGCAGCTCCACAATGTCGCGCTCGCCGATTTGAACGGCGACGGCCGCCCCGAGCTCGTCACCGGAAAGCGCTACCGCGGCCACAACGGCGATGATCCGGGCGGCTACGAGCCGCAGGCGATTTTCTACTACGCGATCGATCGCGAGACGGCGAGCTTCCAGCGTTATCCCATCGCTTACAATACCGCCGCCGGGGTCGGAACGCAGTTCGTCTTTGTCGATCTTGACAAGGATTCGGACGTCGATATAGTCACCGCGGGCAAAGGCGGGCAATACTGGTTCGAGAACCTCCACGTCGACAACGTGCCCCGTGAAGAACGTGAGAAGCAGATTTTGATCAACCCCGAGTGGCCCTTCGAAGACTAGTGAGCGTCCCCAACGAAATGCCGACCGGAGTCGCAGTAGCGATCCTGCTCGGCCTCGTTTTCGCTTTGGCGCTGCCTGCGGCGGATCCTTCGAAGCTGCAAGAGCAGGTCGATCTCGAGCTGCGGCTGCTGCCCTACATCAGCCAATTCGACTACATCGAGGCGAAGATCGAAGGCGTTCAGGTCGTCCTCGGCGGCTACACGGTTCGGGCCGAGAACGTTGACGAAGCCGAGCGGACAGTAGCCAAGATCAACGGCGTTGAATCCGTCGTCAACGAGATCGAGGTGCTGCCCTCCTCAGCGAGCGACCGGCGCATTCGCGCCTCGCTCTACAACAAGATGCAACGCCAGCTCCCGCGCTACTTCCGCGGCTCGATCGCGAAAATCCGATTGGTCGTCAAGAACGGAAGCGTACTCTTGAAAGGCGAAGTCGGCAGGCCGTCCGAGCGGGACACCGCCACGGCCGTCGCCCGCTCGATCGAGGGCGTAGCCGTGCTGCAAAACGACATAACCGTACGAACGGAAAGCCCGTGAGCCTACCGCGAGCGTCCCTTTTGCTGCGCCCGGCGGCTGCTGCGCTGTCGCTGATCGGCGCCGCTTCGGCCCAGGAGCTCCCCGCGATGAAGTACACGCTTTCTTTTCCCGCCCCCGAGACCCACTATGCCGAGGTTCGCGCCGAGGTTCCGGCCACGGGTCGCGCGGCCGTGACGCTGATGATGCCGGTCTGGACGCCCGGCTCCTACATGGTGCGCGAGTACGCCCGCCACATCGACCGGCTGAGCGCCTCGACCGCCGCCGGCGACGAGCTGCGGGCCGAGAAGATTCGAAAGAACCGTTGGCGCATTGAAACCAAGGGCGAGGAGCGGATCGTGGTGCACTACCGCCTCTATTGCCGCGAAATGAGCGTACGCACGAACTGGGTGGAGCGCGACTTCGCCGTCTTGAATGGCGCGCCGACGTTCTTGGCGTTACTCGACGACGACGCTCCGGCAGCGGTCGCCTACGATATTTCGCTCCAGCTTCCGAAGAGCTGGCCGCTCTCTCACGCGCCGCTCCCGAACATCGGCGGCGATAAGAATCGCTACCGCGCCCGCGATTTCGATGAGGTCGTTGATTCTCCCATCTTGGCAGGCGACTTGGCCGTCTACGACTTCAAGCTGAAGGGAAAGACCCACTACCTGGTTGATCTCGGCGAGGGCGGCGTTTGGGACGGCAAGCGCGCGGCAAAAGACGTCAAGAAGATCGTCGACGAGCATATCCGTTTTTGGGCCGAGGCTCCTTACGAGGACTACAGCTTCTTGAACGTAATCAGCGAGGCGGGGGGCGGGCTCGAACACAAGGCCTCGACGATGCTGATGACGAGCCGCTGGTCGACGCGCACCGAGAAAAGCTATCGCGATTGGCTGCGGCTTGCGAGCCACGAATTTTTCCACGTCTGGAACGTCAAGCGTATGCGGCCGGCGGCGCTTGGTCCTTTCGACTACGAACATGAAGCCTATACCGAGGACTTGTGGTTTGCCGAAGGCGCCACTCGCTACTACGAGTCGTTGCTGCTGTTTCGCGCCGGGTTGATAGACCGAGACCACTTGCTGGCTGAATTGTCGGAGACGATCGAGGCGCAACAAACCCGTCCTGGGCGCAAGACGCAGTCGGTCGCGGAGTCGTCTTACGACGCATGGATCAAGCTCTATCGCGGAAACGAGAACTCGGCCAACTCGACGATCAGCTACTACACCAAGGGCGGTGTGGTGAGCTTCTTGCTTGACGCGCGCATTCGCCGCGCAAGCGACGGCAACAACTGTCTCGACGACGTAATGCGCGAAGCCTACCGCCGCTATTCCGGCGAGCGGGGCTACACCGGTGAGGAACTTCGCGCTCTGATCTCGGAGGTAGCCGGCGCGGATCTATCGGACTGGCTGCGGCTAGCTTTGGACTCGGTCGAAGAGCTTGACTACTCCGAGGCGCTCAACTGGTACGGGCTGCGCTTCAAACCATCCGAAAGCGCTGCTGAGGACGGCGGGGAAACTGAGAACGGCTGGCTGGGGGCCAAGACGAGAATCGACGACGGTCGACTTGTCGTCGCACAGGCGCCCCGTGAGACGCCGGCTCACACGGCGGGCGTAAACGTCGGCGACGAGATCTTGGCAATCGACGACTATCGCGTACCGCCTGATGGCCTGGAGACGAGGCTCGAGAAATACCGCCCCGACGAAGAAGTATCGATGCTCGTCGCGCGGCGCGATCGACTGGTCCGGCTGGACGTGAAGCTCGGCCGGGAGCCCCTCAAGAGCTGGACGCTGGAGGTCGATCCCGACGCCGGCAAGGAACAGAGGAAACGGCTCAAATCCTGGCTCGAGGGAGGATGAGCGTTTCCGGCACCTTCATTCGGTGCGCACCTCGATCGCTGCCTCGGTCGGCCGCCAGCGGCCGCCCTGTTCTCGCACATGGGTGATGCGAGCGACGCCGCGGGGCTGGTCGAGCGGAGTCTGCACGGACGCTTTCCCTTCGCCGTTGAGCCGGCAGAAGTCTTCGATTACTCCGGCCTGACTAAAGTATCCGCTCCCGCCGGCGTAGGCGACGTCGATCATGCGTCCGGCGAGTTCAGGGATTTCGATGACGTAGGCATCGCCGGGACGCACGATCTCCGGGCGCAATCGGACTTCGATCGGTTGGGGTGAGGAGTCCGACCCTGAAGTCGGATTTGAAACCGTCAGACGCTGCCCCTCGAACAAGACGGCCGCTTCGTATCCAGTAGAGTCGTCGCGCGTCGACCTGTGCTGAACCACGAGCTGCGGATTGGCGCACAGCAGCCGGGTCATGAAGAACGCGGAATAGTCCTCGAAAGGGTCCAACTGCCAGAAGACGCTGTCCGCTGCGCATAGGGCGTCTCGTTGGACCGCTAGTTGTTCGCCGACGCGGCGCCGCTCATCGACGCCCAACATCACTGCTTCCCGAGGGACCGCGCGATGCGAAGCATGCGCCGGCGTCAGGAGCGCCGCCGCGAGAATCGCGGTCGAGAGCGGGTTCATTCGACGAGCGAGCCCTTGAGGCAGCACCGCAAGAAAACGCCGAAGCGCCCCGCCGAGGAGCTCGCCCGCAAAGAGGCTAAGACCAAAGAACGGAATGTAGAAAGCGAAACCCGCCCGCGGCGCGACGACCGCGATCGGCAGCACGGCGATTGCGACGAAGACCAGCCCAAACGTTTGAGCTCGCGAACGCAACAGATACGCCGCTGCGGCAGCGAGCACAAGAACGACTGCCGCCGCCGCCTCGCCGGGCTCGCCGGCCTGATAGGTTACTCGCGCAACGTAGTGGCCGAGCGCGCCGAGATACTGATCGATGCTGAGCTCGGGGCGATAGGCGGCCACTTGCAACTGCGGGCTATCGGAGAGCAGCTTGGCGGGAACATAGGCGGCGGCGACGACGGACGTTGCTATCAGCGATATCACACGAGCACTGCGCTGGCGCAAAGCGATACGGACCCCGCGCAGGCCGTCGCGGGCGCAGACGATCTCGTACGCTGCCAAGACGGCGGGCAGCGTGATCGCGATCTCTTTGGAATTCAGCGCGCCGACAAAGAGAGCCGTGATCAGGGCGGTTCGGGACAAACGGCGATTGCCGGCGCTGGTCCGCACGTAGGTCAACAGCGCCGAAGAATATAACAAGAACGCCGTGAGCTCATACAAGGTGCCGCCGCTGTAGTGGAGGTCGGCCATCTGCGCGTTGTAGGAAAAGACAACGGCGGCGATCGCAGTCGCGCGCGACCCCGACGCCAACTCGCGAAACAGCAGACAGGCAACCCATAGATTGCCGAGCAAGAGAGAGAAACAGAGGATTCTTAAAGGCAGCGGATCGAAGCCGAAGAGCGCGAAAACGATGCGGTACGCCAACCCCCCGAGGGGGCGATAGTCTCCCGAGAAAGGCCACAGATTCTGAACTGACAGCTCCCGCCAGGACGTCGACCAATGCCCGTGCAGGTTCATCAGATCGTCGCCGCTGAAGTAGGCCGCGAGGCCATCGCCCGCGAAGAGCAAGAGATAGATCGAACAGCCGGCCCAGAGCCAAAGGGTCTCTTTCCGGTCTAAGTGTCGCCGTTCTTCTGCAGCGAGTGTGCCCATCTTGTCCAGCGTCCGAAGCCCGAGTATAGGCGATCGCTCCGCCCTGTCGAAAAGACTACTCGAAGGCCAAGTGCACGCTGAAGAACGGTAGTGTCTTGGTCTCTATTCGCTCGGCTATTCGATTGACGTGGTCGCCTTGGTAGATCTCGAATGTGTGCTCGATCTTGTAGTCATTCAAGATCTGGTCGAGGGTGTTGACCGTCGCCGCGATGCCGCGATCTTGATCGCCGGAGTCAAAGGCCAGTGCCTTGAGGCGCTTGATGTTGAACAGGTACTGCTCGACCATCGCCAGTGGCGCGTTAGCCGCCATTTTCGCTGCGATCTCTGGACGCGGCTCTCCCTTCTCGTCGAACGGCAAGTCAAGATAGAACGGTGGCTTCTTCGGGTTCGGCGCCCAGGCCGCGGCCGAGGCGAACATGGCCTTAACGCCGAAGCTTGCCTCGCTGAGCTTCTCGAAGCTGTCGATGCCCGCGGCGGGAGATGGTCCGTCACCGCCCCGCCGTCGGCCTCGCGGCCCCATGCAGCACGGGCTCAACAGGTAAACGCTCGAGAACACGTCGGGATTCTTCATGCCGATTCGCATGGCGCCGTAGCCGCCCATCGAGTGCCCCGCGAGGCCGCGGCTCTCACGGCGCGCGATCGTGCGGTAGTTGGCGTCGATGAACGCCGGCAACTCGCGGGCGATGTAGCTTTCCCAATCCCCAGTCGTAGGCGAGCTCGAGTACATGCTGCCGTGGAAACGAGTGTAGGCGTTCGGCATCACGACGATCATTTCCTTCGAGCCGCCGTCGGCGATCGTCTTGTCGAGCAACTCGGTCAGGTTGATCCAATGCTCGCGGACGCCCATCCACTGCGAGTCGTTGTCGGTGAATCCATGCAGCATGTAGAGCACGGGATAGCGGCGGTTGCGGTCTCCGCCGTAGCTTGGCGGCAAATAGGTCGAAACCTCGCGGTTCGCCGAATCGCCGGCCAAGGCGCCCTCCAGGCCGTGGCCGTGCACCTGTAGCCGTACCAGCGACCCCTTGCCGGCGTCGGCGCTTTGGGCAACGAGCTCGCCGCCTGAAAGTAGGAACAAGGTCAGCGTCGCCGACAGTCGATTGAAGCCAAATCGTCGAGGCATGCGCAGAGTAAGCTCCTTCGTTTAATCTACGCGCCTAGAGCGCGTCTCGCAAAAGCTACGAGCGCTGCCCCCGGAGAACTTGGCCCTCAATCATCCCAGCGATGGAACGATCTGAGAACAAGCATCGTAGTTAGCGATGGAGCGGAATGACACAAATGGCGATCGAACGCAGAACTTTCATGCAAGCACTTGGCGGCGGGCTCGTCGCTGCGGGCTCGCTAGCCGGCGCGCCCGAGCGCCCGCCTGCCTACCGCGGGCCGAACGTCATTATCGTCCGCTTCGGCGGCGGCGTTCGCCGTAGAGAGACGATCGACCCCGACCATACGTACGCGCCGTTTCTATCGAAGCAGCTCGTCCGGCGCGGAGCACTCTTCCCCAGGATGGAAATCGCGGCACTCGAAAACACCAAGACCAGCCACGGGGAGGGGACGCTCAACATCCTTACAGGCAAGTACGACCACTACGGAGACATCGAAGGCAAGTTCCTCGGCAGCCGCTTCGAAGCAAAGGTTCCGACGCTGTTCGAGCAGCTTCGCAAGGCTTACGACATCCCCTCTCAACAAGCGCTGATCGTCAATGGCGAAGACCGCACCGACGAAGAATTCTACAGCTTTAGCAACCACCATCTCTTCGGGGTCGACTATCGCTCGAACGTCCTCAGCCTGTATCGATTCAAAACGTACCTGCTTCGGCGCCAGCTCTCGGAAGGAAAAATCGCAGAGCCGGATACTCCAAAGAAGCAGCGCGAGCTCGCCCGACTCGAAGCAATCGACTACCGTACCGGCGGAAGCGACCAGCAGGCTCCCGAAATCGAACAGTTTTGGGAGCGTTGGCGCGCCTACTACGGCGACAGTGGGTTGGTCCATCCGCGCGGCGATCGCTTGCTGACCGAGCTCACCCTGCGCGCGCTTCGTGAGCTTCGGCCACGCCTGCTGATGGTCAACTACAACGATCCGGATTACGTTCACTGGGGCAACCCTAGCCACTACACCCGCGGAGTCTCTATCATCGACGACGGGCTCGAGCGGCTTGTCAGCTTTGTCGACGCTGACGACTACTACCGTGACAACACCGTCTTCGCGATCGTCCCCGATTGCGGCCGCGACGATAGCCCCTTTGCCTCCGTACCCTTTCAGCACCATTTCAACTCCCGATCCGCGCACGACATCTGGGCGCTCTTTTTCGGGCCGGGAGTTGCTCGCAACACGGTCGTCGATGAGCCGGCCGACCAGATCTGCGTAGCCCCGACGCTGGGCCGACTAATGGGTGTGCCGACCGAACTTGCTGAAGGCCATCCTCTCGAGGAGGTCTTCGCATGAGCGTGGCTTCAGTGCCAACAGGGCTTGCCGCCGAGACGGCCGTTCCCGCCCAAGGCCAACCCGAGCCGGGTCTGCTGCGGTTCACGTTCACGGCGACTTGGAAAACCTTCGTCGCCATGGCGCTGTGCCAGAGCCTCGTAGGCAGCATTCTCGTCGTCGGTTGGACCTATCGTCTGATGCAACGCAGCGCGGTTCGCTACTGGGGTCGGCGCAGCTCGCGGCCCGGGTTGACCTCGAATCGCACCCGCTGGCCCAAATGGATTCTTTCTACGAATGCGCCCCAAGGCCCCGGCTCGTGGCCAAGAAGAATCTTTCGGCCGCTGGGGCGGAACTTCAAGACGGGAGTCCAGGCTCTGCTCACGACCTGGACGCTGACCCTCCCGGCATGCGCGCTGTGGCAGTTCGGCTGGTACGCGGGCTGGGACAACTCGTTCAACAAGGGGTACGAGCAGGCTTTTGTCGGCGTCGCCCTCGCCTGGGCCGGTATCGGCCTCTTTATCGCTGCGATGCTCTATGTGCCCGTCGCGCAGGCGCGCCACGCGGCAAGTGGCGAATGGCGTTCCTTTTTCGATTTTCGGACTAACCGCGCGATCATCAAGCGGAGTCGGTTCTCGTGTCTGCTGCTCGCGCTGGGATACGCCGCTTCCGGGCTGCTAATTGCAGTCTTCATACTGTTGCCGTACTTCGCGGCAAACAACAATCCTGCCTTGCTCGACCTGCCCGCCTCCGAGCAGCTCGCCTGGCTCAACCGCTTCTACTTCTGGAGCGCGTTCCCGCTGTTTGGCTTGTTCGTCGCCGTGAGAATCGCGGCCGCGCGCATCTACGCGGCTGGCATGCTGAGCTTGGTGCGCACCGGAGTGCGGTCGCTTGACGACCTGTATGGAGCTGAGCGGCAAGCCTTCGTCGCCCTAGGACTCCTCGACAGCGCACCCGCCAAACCCGCTCGTCGCAACGCGGCGCTGTGGGCCTCAAGCGGCGCAGGGCGTCTCATCGCCGCCTCGCTCACGGTCGTTCTTTGGTTCACGCTCGCTGCTCAGACGTTCGTAGGGCAGTTCTTCCACTACCGCCCCGTCCGCGGTTGGCTCAACCAGCCGCTGGTCCAGGCACCATGGATCCGTCACGTGCCCGCCACGCTCAACAGCGACTAGGCGCCGCCGCCGGTTCCCACGCCAAGCGCAATCTTTCCGAAGCACGACCGTCTCGTTCGCGGTTCCCACGACCGCGTGTTCTAATCCGGAGCGGGTCCCTACCAAGCCCGCATCGCGTCTTCAAATAGGTTGGCTAGCTCCTCGGGTCCCGCCGGGCGCGGCGAAAGCTTGGTGACGCGATGCTGCGGCAGCGTACCCTCCACCAACGCAGGGATATCCTCGCTTGTGTAGCCCAATGCGCGCAGTCCGTTGGGAACCTTGAGCCTCTGCATCATCGTCGTGATCGTATCGGCCAGAACCTTCCCAGCATCCGCAAGCGAAGCGCCGGAGACATCCGCCCCCAACGCTTCCGCTGCGCTGAGATGCCGTTCGGGGCAGGCTGTCGCGGTGAAGCGAAAGACTGCCGGCGCATTCAGGATTACTGAAACGCCGTGCGGCACGAGCGGCCGGTCAATAGGATATCCGGGCGATCGATAGCCGCGCACCATGCCCGAAACCGGGTACGACATGCCGTGCGGCAGGTGCACGCCGGAGTTGCCAAAACCCATCCCGGCGTAGGCGGAAGCGAGAAGCATGAGCCCGCGTGCTTCGTCGTCGGAGGGGTCCTCCACGGCGCGCGGCAAGTACTCGCGAACCATGCGCAAGGCTTCGAGCGTCCAGACGTCCGAGATCGGGTTGGAACCTTGGTAGGCGGGGCGCAACAGCGGACGCTCGGGGCGCGGGCGATCGGTGTAGGGCGCCGCTGTAAAGGATTCGACCGCGTGCGAGAGCACGTCGAGCCCCGTCGAGGCCGCGACCTCCGGCGGCAGCGTTCGGGTCGCGTCAGGATCGAGGAGGCCGAGCGTCGGCTTGAGTCGCCGATGTGCGATGCCGGTCTTGGCGTGCATCTCGACAAAGTCGAAGATCGCGACGCCGGTGGTTTCGCTGCCCGTTCCGGCGGTGGTCGGTACGGCATAAAGCGGCTTGAGCGGGCCAGGCACCGGCTTGCCTAGGCCGATCGGCGTGTTGACGTAGTCGAGCAGGTCCGCCGGATAGCTCGAGTAGAGGTTGGCGGCTTTGGCGGTGTCGATGGTCGAACCGCCGCCGACGGCAACGAAAGCCTCGAAGTCGCCTTCCTGGGCGAATCGGATCGCCTCTTGGAAGGAGGCGTCGGTCGGCTCAACTCGCACGCGATCAAAAACGGAGGAAACGATCTTGTTCGCCGCAAGCGACTCGAGCGCAGCCGCAACGGCCGGGAGTTTGGCGAGATGCGGATCGGTGAGCAGCATTACGCGCCCGATGCCGGCGTCGGCGAGATCGGCCCCGAGCTCACGGGTCACGCCCGGTCCGAAACGAATGTTTGAGGTCGCTAGCTCAACGGCGTATTCGTGTTCCATGGGTCTACCTTTCTCGCACAAACCGGGCACAGGAGGGAAGACCTGCAGGGACCGATCGAAATTGATCAAGCCGCCCCGAACGAAGAACGATATTCTTGTTGTAGCCCGTATAGATCAATGTGTCCTGTTTGTCGCGAGGCGATGATTGCGGTGGAGACTGACGGCGTCGAGATCGACGTCTGTCTGGCCTGCGGCGGCGTCTGGCTCGACGAAGGCGAGCTGGAGTGGATCGTCGACCAGGCCGGGGGCTCGATCGCTCGGCTGGCCGCGGCGATCGCTGAGCCGGTGCAGCACGCCGTGAGCCGTAGACGTTGTCCGCGTTGCCGGCGGCGCTTGGCGACGGTTGCCGACGCGGATTCGCGCGTCGAGCTGGAACGCTGTCGCGGCGGCTGCGGGCTCTGGTTCGATCGCGGCGAGCTTGAGCGCTACGTCGTCTCGGCCCGCCCTGGAGAAGAGCGTGTCGTGGCGAATTGTTTGGAGAAGATGTTCGGTTTGAAGGGAGGAGAGTAATGGTGAGCGTTTTGTTGCTGTTCGCAGGCGTGTGCGTTTTGCTGGCGTTGCTCATCGTTGGTTGGGGCGTTAGCGTCTACAACTCGCTGATCTCAGCGCGCAACTTGGTACGCAACGCGTGGGCGCAGATCGACGTGCAGCTCAAACGCCGTCACGATTTGATCCCCAATCTGGTGGAAACCGTCAAGGGATACGCCAAGCACGAGAAAGAAACGCTTGAGGCGGTGATTGCCGCGCGCTCCGCGGCGACCTCGGCTCAGGGACCCGCCGCCCAAGGGGCCGCTGAACGTGGCCTCTCGGGCGCACTCGGCCGGATGATGCTGCTTGTCGAGCAATACCCTGATCTCAAAGCCAATCAAAGCTTCTTGGCGGTACAAGAGGAGCTGACCTCGACCGAGAACAAGATCGGATTCTCGCGGCAACACTACAACGACTCGGTGATGCTCTACAACACGAAAATCGAGAGCGTACCGGCCAACTTCGTTGCCTCGGCGTTCCGCTTCGGCCCCGAAGAGCTGTTTGAAATCGAAGCGCCGGCCGAGCGAGAAGCGCCCAAGGTAAGCTTCTCCTAGCCTAGGGCTTGCACGCCGATGTGGGAAGCCGCTCGCGCCAACCGCCGCCGCTCCGCGCTGTTGTTCGCGCTGATGGCGCTGGTCCTGGTCACGCTTGGCACTTGCGTCGGGATGGCCTGGATCGATTCCTATCTAGCCGTTGAAGGCCCGGATCGCGCCGCGTCCGTACTCGTGGGCGGGCTGTGGGGCGCAGGCGTCGCGCTCGTCGTATGGTTGTTTTCCGTGCTGATCGCGCGCTTCGCCGGCGATCGCTTGATCTTGCATTCGGCAGGCGGCAGGCTCATCGCGAAGGAAGACCATCCGCGGCTATGGAACACGGTCGAGGAGATGAAGATAGCCTCGGGCCTGACGCGGATGCCGCGCGTCTACATTGTCGAAGACTCTTCGCCGAACGCGTTTGCAGTGGGACGCACCGTCGACAGCGCCTCTGTTGCGGTCACCTCAGGGCTTCTGCGGCTACTAAACCGTGACGAGTTGCAAGGAGTCGTGGCGCACGAGATCGGCCACATCCAGAACGAGGACGTCCGCTTTATGACGGCGGCCGCGACTTTGGTCGGAGCGGTCGAACTGGTCGCACGGATGTTCATTCACCTCGGCCCGCTGGCGGGCGGCGGGCGTCGCAGTTCACGCGGGCGCGGCGGTTCGGGGCCGCTGATGGCGATTGCGGTGGTGGTGGCGCTGATCTCGCCGCTCCTCGTGCGGCTGCTCTACTACGCCTGCTCGCGGTCGCGCGAGTATCTCGCCGACGCCTCGGCGGCGCGCTACACTCGCTATCCCGAGGGACTAGCCTCGGCGCTCGAGAAGATGTCCGTGCACTATGAGGGCGCAGTCGCGGCCAGCGCGAGCTCGACGCTTGGACCGCTCTATATCGTCAACCCGCACGAAGTCGCCCTCAGCGGGATGGCGTCGACCCATCCGCCGACGGACCGCCGGATTCGGGTCTTGCGGGCGATGGGCGGAGGCGCCGGCTACGTTGACTACGCCGCAGCTCTGGCTACGGTCGAGAGCGATCGTTCGGGAATAGGCGCGCTCGAGGCTGCGGCGCGCAGCGGAGAACGGGTGGCGGTACGCGCCGCCAACTCCGAGGCTGACACGGCCCAAAGCGGCATCAAGCGCGCGCAAGAGGTCGCTGATCTGGTCGATCGCATGGCGGGTTATATCCCCTTTGTCTGCGTGTGCGGTTTGAGCATTCGCGTTCCTCCTGACTTCTCGCACGACGATTTCTGCTGTCCGCGCTGCAACAGGAAGAGCGAGGTGCCGCACGCCGAGGCGGAAACCGAGGCGCTGCCGACCGTAGCGAAAGGCGCACAGGCCGACGCGCTGCGCTACGAGCGGCGCAGTCCCGAGTGGGACGCCTTCAAGTGCCGCTGCGGCCAGGTGATCCAGCTTGGACCCGAGTACCCGCTCGATTACACCGTCTGCGTCAACTGCAATACCCGAATCGAGATTCGTAAAGAGGCGGCCTAGGCGCCGCGATTGCTACTCTGGATTTTCGAGCGGCGGAATGCCCAAAACGATACCCATCGAAGAGGGTGCGCCCTATCCGCTCGGGGCGAGCCTAGACGGCGACGGCGTTAACTTCGCTGTTTACTCCGCGCAAGCCGAGAAGGTCGAGCTATGCCTTTTCAGCTCCGCGCGGGCAAAACGCGAATCGGCTCGGATCGAGCTGCCAGGCCTCACCAACCAGGTCTGGCATGGCCGCGTCGCGGGCCTCAAAGCCGGGCAGATCTACGGCTATCGCGTCCACGGGTCCTCCCGACCAGGACGAGGCGCGCGTAGCAACCCGAACAAGCTCTTGCTCGACCCCTATGCGCGGGCGATCGCCCGAAAGCCGACCTGGAACGACGCGCTCTACGGCTACCCCGCGGTCGACGGGTTGCCGCCCCAGTCGGACGCCGTGCTGCGCCTCGACGAGCGCGACTCGGCTCCGGTCGCGGCTTTGGGCCAAGTTATCGACGGAAGTTTTGACTGGGGCGACGACCGGCCGCCGCGCACCCCTTGGCGCGACACGCTGATCTACGAAGCCCAGGTAAAGGGCCTAACGCAGCTTCGCTCCGACGTGCCGCGCAAGCTACGCGGCACCTATGCCGGCTTGGCTTCTGAGCCGGTGATTGAGTATCTTCTGTCGTTCGGCGTGACAGCGGTCGAACTGTTGCCGCCGCACGCCCACCTCGACGAGCAACGCCTTGTGCGGCTCGGGCTGCGCAACTACTGGGGCTACAACACGCTCGCCTTCTTCGCGCCTGAGCCGAGCTACGCCGCCGCTGCTTCGCCCGAGGGCGTCGTGAGCGAATTCAAACAGATGGTTCGCGCCTTGCACAAGGCCGGCATCGAGGTGCTGATCGACGTCGTCTACAACCATACTTGCGAAGGCAACGAGCTCGGCCCGACGTTGAGCTGGCGCGGGTTGGGAGAATCGTCCTACTACCGCCTCGACGAGCAGCACCCCCCCAAGCATCTCGATTTCACCGGCGTCGGCAATACGCTCGATACGCGTAACCCGCGGGTGATCCAGCTCATCGCCGACAGCTTGCGCTATTGGGTGGAAGAGATGCATGTGGATGGTTTTCGTTTCGACCTGGCTGCGGCGCTGGGCCGGGAATCGTCCGCCTTCGAGCGTGGAGCGGGTTTCTTGGACGCGATTGGGCAGGACCCGGTGCTCTCGCGGACCAAGCTGATCGCCGAGGCTTGGGATATCGGGTTCGGCGGCTATCAGGTCGGTAATTTTCCGACGGGTTGGTCGGAGTGGAACGGCAAGTATCGCGACGAAGTGCGCCGTTTCTGGAGAGGTGATGCGGCGATGCACGGGCGTCTGGCCACGCGGCTCGCCGGCAGCAGCGACTTCTTCGGACACGACGGACGAGCTCCGACGGCAAGCATCAACTTCATCACCGCTCACGACGGCTTTACCTTGGCCGACTTGGTCGCTTACGAGCACAAGCGCAACGATGCTAACCAAGAGGACAACCGCGACGGCGAAAGCAACAACCACTCTTGGAACTGCGGCGTCGAAGGGCCGACGGACGATCCGGGAGTGCTTGCTCTTCGCCTTCGGCAGCAGAAGAATTTGCTGGCGACGTTGCTGTTGTCGGTCGGCGTGCCGATGCTGACCGCTGGCGACGAGCGCAATCGCAGCCAGGCGGGCAACAACAACGCCTACTGCCAAGACAACGAGATCGGATGGATCGACTGGAGCCTCGACGAACCAAGCGAGGAACTGCTCGCCTTCGTTCGCCGACTCAGTGAGTTGCGCCGCAGTATGCCGGCGATTCGGCGGCGAAGCTTCTTTGACGGCGAACGCTCAGGCGCAGGCGCCCTCAAGGATATCGTCTGGTACGGCTTGTCGGGAGAAGCGTTGACCTCGGACCAATGGCATGAGCCGGAGCGTCATTGGTTGGCGGCGCGCATCGCTCCTGAGGCTCCAGGCGAACAGACTCTGCTGATGCTCTTCAACGCATCGGCGTCCCCCGCGGTTTTTCTTGTGCCTGCCGGACCTTCCACGGCGCGCTGGCAGGTCGAGTTTGATACCGGCGGCGATGAGCAAGGCATGTCCGAGCTGCTCGACTCTGGCGAACGGTACGTCCTACGGGAACACAGCTTCGCCTTGCTGACCTCCGCCGGAGCTGATGAAACAGCGTCATGAACGAGCGAGATAGCCTGCGGCGTCTGGCGCGCCTGTACGGGGTGCTGACGAAGTTCTCCGACGGCTTTGGCGTCGAGCGCGAAGCTTCCGCTGAAACGTTGATCGCCGTGCTTCGAGAGCTCGGCGCTGAGATCGAGACGGCGGCGGAAGCCCCCGAGGCGATTCGGGCTCGTCGCCGAGGGGTTTGGAGCGAGCCGCTGGAGCCGACGTCCGTGGTCTGGCAAGGCCGCCCGGCCCAAGTCCGAGTTTGCTTACCGGGAGGCGCCACGCCCTTGCGGGCGCGTTGGGAGATCGACTTTGAGGACGGCGGCCGCCGCGCGGGCGTCGCCGAGGCTGCGGCGTTCCGGCCCTCGGCGAGAGTCGAGGTCGAGGGTCAGCCCTATGTCGCCTCCAACTTGGCGTTGCCCGGGGATCTCCCTGCCGGACGCCATCGCCTACGGATCGAGGCTCCTGGGTTAAGCGCTGAGGCTTTCTTGATTGTCGCGCCGACGCAGTGCTTCTCGCCGCAGGCCAGGAACCCGATTTGGGGAGTCTTCCTGCCGCTCTACGCGCTTCACAGCAAGCGGTCGCCCGCCATGGGAGACTTTAGCGACCTAGCGGAGCTGATGGCGTGGGCGCGCCGTTTGGGCGGCTCCGTCGTGGCGACGTTGCCGCTGCTCGCCGCCTATCTCGATCAACCCTTCGAGCCTAGCCCCTATGCTCCCGTCAGTCGTCGATTCTGGAACGAGCTCTACGTCGATCCGCGCCAAGCGCCGGAGTGGGAGCGATCGATCGAGGCTCGTAGGTCGTTTGAATCGGCCGCGCCGCTTTCCGGTGGTGACTATGTCAACTATCGAGCGGCCGCTGCGAACAAGCGGCGCGTGCTCGAAGTGCTGGCGCAAACAGCGGGGCCCAAAAAACTCCCGGCGAAGTCGGAACTGGAGAACTACGCGCGCTTTCGAGCCACCGTCGAACGCCGCGGCGAGACCTGGGAGCACTGGCCGGCGAGCATGCGCGAAGGGCGCTTGCGGCCGCGTGATTTCGACGCTAATGCGCGCGACTATCACGTCTACGTGCAGCGCTTAGCCGAGTTGCAGCTTACGCGCCTGGCCGAGAACGCCGGCTCTCCGGGTCTCTACCTCGACTTGCCGCTCGGCGCGAACCGCAGCGGCTACGACGTCTGGCGCGAACCGGAGGCTTTCGCACAGGGCGTCTCTGGGGGCGCGCCCCCAGATCGCTTCTTCACCAAGGGGCAGGACTGGGGTTTCGCGCCGCTTCATCCCGAGCATGTCCGCCGCCAAGGCCATAGTCACTACATCGCCTGCCTACGGCATCATCTCGGCCACGCCGGGATGCTGCGCATCGATCATTTCATGGGCGTGCATAGGCTCTACTGGATTCCGCGCGGCGCGCGGGCGGACGAGGGAACCTACGTGCGCTATCCCGCCGAGGAACTCTACGCGGTGCTGTGTCTTGAGTCTCAGCGCGCGCAAACTCGAATCATAGGCGAGGATCTGGGCACAGTCCCTGAGTCGATGCGAGATCGAATGCGTGACCATGCGATCGGCCGCAGCTACGTCGCGCAGTTCAACTTCAGCGAAAACCTCTACAACGCCCTGCCACTGCCCGAGCGAGGGATGACGGCGACCGTCAATACGCATGACACGCCGACCTTTGCGTCTTTCTGGAATGCACTCGAAGCCGCCGACCTGCTCGATCTGGGACTGCTTGACGAAGCCGGCGCCGCCGACACGCGAGAGTCGCGCGCCCGCTTGCGCAAGCTGCTCGGCGAGTATTTTGGAACGGGCGTGGACGGCTTGGCGGCATTGCGAGCTTGCTTGCGGCGATTGGCGCGGTCAGACTCCGATACGCTGCTCGTTAATCTCGAGGATTTGTGGGGCGAGACACGACCGCAAAACACCCCCGGCACCTATGAAGAGCGGGCGAATTGGAAGCTTCGAGCCGGGCTGGATCTCGAAAGCATGAAAGAGGACGAGCGCGTCGTCGGCGCACTCGCTGAGGTAGACGCGGAGCGCAAGCGCTCCGCGGAGATTGGTCGATTGCGATCGCAACATCCGAAGGGCAGAGATCTATAGGCCTACAGGGCTTGCAGCCGTCCGAGTCCGCAAGAGATTCACTCACCGGCCCTCAACCTGATTGATTCCATTTGACTTCTCGTACGCTCAGTAGCGCCGTTGCGGTTGTAGACATTTATTGAGTATTTATACTCGCGAATGCTCCGTTACCTGTACTCTCGTGCTGCCGCCGAAGAGCGAGGGCTGCAGGCGAAGATACTTTACTGGGCTTTGTACGAGAAGCTTCAGAACGCGACGGGAAGCGCATTGCTTTCCGATGCATGGGCGCATACAACGTAGCGGGCGAGGAAGTCCACAAGGTATTCGCGATTCAGTGATCAGCACGGGAGGGTAGTTATGAAGAATCGATTGACAGGGATGTTCGTTGCCGCGTGCGCTGTTGCGGTCTACGTGGTGCCGCTTGTGGCGCAGGAGCCGCGGCCCATCGTGCGGATAGTTCGTTTCCATGTGAAGCCTGACCGAGTCGGCGAGTTCCGAGATATTCAGGCGCGGTTTACAGCAGCACGCAAGGCGCAGGGCACGTTTCCTTCTCGAGGCGTTTGGCGCAACGTGAACAATGGCTCCGAGTACGGAATTGTCACTACCCTCGAAAACTACGCGTCGAATGCTGGGCCGCCAACGATGCCGGAAACGGAGTTTCAGCGCCTGGTGGCAAGACTCCAGCAGTGCTACGACGATAGAGACATCGTGATCTCCACAAGTGTTGCGGACCTTAGCATTCTGCCGGCAACTCCGCCTAACATGGTTCTAACAAACACCGTAACCATTCGCCCGGGAACGCGTGCCAAGTATCTAGAGTTGCGGAAGCAACTAGTCGAAGAATACAAGAAGCTTGGCGTGCCGGGCTTCGGGGTTCGCAGGGTCCGATTGGGCGGCCCGGGAAATACGTACAGAAGCTGGACGGCCGTCGACAAGATGTCTGATCTCGATGGCCCAAGTTGGGCCGCTAAAGCGTTCGAGGCAATGGGCGAAGCGGCTGCCTCAAAGTGGTTGGAAGAAAACAGGAAGATCGTCCTGTCTAACGAGAGAGACATCTACGCCTACGAGCCGGATCTCAGTTACTACACGGCGCCCTGATCGGGTCACGGCATTGCTTTAAGCGGATGATCGTTGAGCAGAACAGCGTCGGATAGAGTCCCGGGCGCTTCAGCGCCCGGGACATCTGAGACATAGCGGTAGGGGCGGTCCATACCGGGACGTACATCAATATCGTGCCAGCCGACTACAGGGACGAGCCGGCGATCCGGGGTAAGATCCGGGGTAAAATAGCGGTAGCGATATTGAGATGCAAAGCTACAAGCGCAGGGATTTCTTGGCTCGGCTCGGCGTCGCGGGCGTCGGGTTCTTTGGTCTGAGCCGGTGTGTGCTCGAAGGCGGCCCAGCCGCGGGTCTTTCCGAAGGCTACGGAGGTCTCGTTCCAGATCCGGAGGAACTCGTCGATCTGCCGGCGGGCTTTTCTTACACTGTGATTTCCAGTGCCGGCGAGCAGATGGACGACGGTCTCTACGTCCCTCCATTGCACGACGGCATGGCAGCATTCTCCGGGCCGAGCGGCCAGACCCTGCTCGTCCGCAATCACGAGGTCAACTCCGACAGCGGGAAGCCCGGCGCCTTCGGAGACGGCCACAAGCTGCTGCGCGGCGATCTCAAAGACAAGCTCTACGACCGCGGAAACGGCGAGGATCCGGGATTGGGCGGAACGACCACGCTCGTCTTCGATACCCGAACGCAACGGCTCGAGCAGCACAGCTTGAGCCTGGCCGGCACAATCCGTAACTGCGCCGGCGGACCGACCCCGTGGGGCTCGTGGATTAGTTGCGAAGAAACCGTTCTACGCAAAGGCGACCCCTTCGAGCGGGACCACGGCTACTGCTTCGAGGTTCCGGCGAGCGCCACGCCGGGGGTGGTCGATCCGGTCGCGCTGAAGGCGATGGGTCGCTTCAACCACGAAGCGATCGCTGTCCACGAGGCGAGCGGCACGATCTATCTGACCGAAGATCGCGGCGACGGGATTTTTTACCGATTCCTGCCCAACGTCAAGGGCGAACCCGCAAAGGGGGGCCGGCTGCAAGCGCTGGCGCTGCGCGATCTGCCCGAGGCCGATGCACGCAACTGGGAACAGCCAGTCGTCAAGCCGGGCGTTGAGCTGGCCGTGCGCTGGATCGACATTGAAAATGTGGAGAGTCCCGAGGACGAGTTGCGCGAGCAAGGCCACAGCATCGGCGCTTGCCGCTTCGCTCGCGGCGAAGGCATCTGGACCGACGGCGACCGCATCTATTTCGCCTGTACCGACGGCGGCGCCGAGCGTGTGGGACAGGTCTTCCGATACTTCGCGAGCGCGTACGAAGGAACCCCCGAGGAGGAAGAGCAACCAGGGCGGCTGGAGCTCTTCCTTGAGCCCAACGATACGAACCTGCTCGAGTACGCCGACAATCTCACGATCGCCCCCTGGGGCGACGTCATACTGTGCGAGGACGGCTCAGGCGTCGACCGCGTTCTCGGCGTGACGCCGCAAGGCCGTATCTATTTACTGGCGCGCAACGCGCGCAACGACAGCGAATTCGCCGGCGCGACCTTTGCGCCCGACGGCTCGACGCTGTTCGTGAACATGCAAGGACTGGGACTGACGTTGGCGATCACGGGTCTGTGGGCCCGCCGCGCGAGCTAATCCACTCCCTGGAGTCTTGATCGTCGGACGTTTCGGGCCGAGGCTCTACAATAGCCAGACACCCGATGGCTGCCGACAAAGAACGCTTCCGCTCTCGCCTCGGCATGATGCTGACCATGCTGGGCATGGCGGTCGGGACGGGGAATATCTGGCGCTTTCCGCGCATCGCCGCCGCAAACGGCGGAGGCGAGTTCCTGGTCGCCTGGCTCGCGTTTCTCTTCCTTTGGTCGATCCCGCTGTTGCTCACCGAACTTGCCCTCGGGCGCAAGACCCGCGGCGGTCCGGTACGAGCGGTCGTCGAGACTATGGGACCGCGTTGGGGCTGGCTCGGCGCGTTCGTCGCGCTGGTGACGACGCTGATCAGCTTCTACTATTCGGTGGTCGCCGGCTGGACTCTGACCTACGCCGGCGCTACGCTCGCCGGGAGCCTGCCCGAGGCCGTCCCCGGAGAGCTTTGGCGCTCGTTGACATCCTCGGCCTGGCCCTTGCTGGGTCACGGCGTGATGTTCGGATTGGCTGCTTTGGTCGTCGCGCGCGGGGTGGGGGCGATCGAGCGCGTCGCTCTGGTGATGATGCCGACGCTGTTGGCGCTTGTCGTTGCTCTCACCCTGAGGGCGCTCACTCTCGACGGCGCTTCCGACGGCCTGAGCTTCTTGTTCTCTGTCGATTGGGGCGCGCTTGGCCGGCCTGCTTTGTGGCTCGACGCGTTGACCCAGAATGCCTGGGACACCGGTGCGGGTTGGGGCTTGGCGTTATGCTACGCGGCCTATTTGCGTGAGCGTGAGGACACGGCGCTGAACGCGTTTCTGCTGCCGACCGCCAACAACGCCATCTCCCTGCTGGCCGGGGTGATGGTCTTCTGTACGGTCTTCTCGGTCTTGCCGCGCATCGTCGCATCGAGCGCTGATCCCGCCGCGCTGGCCGCTTTGAGCCCAGCGCTTGCCGAGGCGGTAACGGGCGGCGCGCCGGTCTCGGCCGAGCTATTGCAGCAGACCATCTTCAGTTCCGGCAACACAGGCATCACTTTCATCTGGATGCCTCAGCTCTTCGCGGGGATTCCGGGCGGACGTTTCTTCATGTTCCTGTTCTTCGCCGCGCTCGCCTTCGCCGCGTTCACGAGCTTGCTAGCGATGCTCGAGTTGACGACAAGAACGCTGGTCGACGCCGGGTGGACACGCGGGAGAGCAATTCGCGCCGTGGCCGTGGTCGGCTTCCTCGGCGGCGCACCGTCGGCCCTGTCGATGAAGTTGCTCGACAACCAGGACTGGGTATGGAGCGTGGCGCTGATTCTCTCAGGCCTGATCTTCGCGATGGCCGTTGTGCGCCACGGCCCCACCAAGCTGCGGCGCGAGCACCTCAACCACGAATTCTCGGACGTCAAGATCGGCCGTTGGTGGGACCCGCTGATCGCCGCGCTCGTGCCGCTGCAGGCGGTTGTGTTGGTCGTCTGGTTCCTCTATGGTTCCTGGCAGGCCGATTCGGAAGGTTGGCTCCGGCCGTTCGATCCCGACAATGTGTTTAACGTTGGGACGGTGTTGGTTCAGATCGGCGTCGCGTTGCTGCTGCTACGGCTGGCGAACAAGCGGATCATTGCGCACGTTCAGAAGCGTTCGACTGAATAGGGGGAGGGGTCGATGTGCGTTTCCGCCTCGCTGAGCATCTCGGCGACGAGCCGTCCTGTGGCGGGCGCCATTGAGATGCCGAGCATGCTGTGTCCGGCGGCGATCAGCACGTTCGGCAGCCGCGGGCTGCGCGAGATGATCGGCATCCCGTCGGCGCTCATCGGCCGCCAGCCGAACCAGCGCTCTTCGATCGGCTCGGCGGTCGGCACGCGGAGATGGCGTTCCGCAGCGGCGCCGAGCAGGCGCAGCCGTTCGGGGCGAATCGAGTCGTCGTAGCCAACGATCTCCATCATCGAGCCGAGTCGATAGCCCGAGCGCATCGGCGTCATCGCCACATGGTCTTGCTCGAAGATCATTGGGTATGTCGGGCAGGGCTCAGGCCGCGGCATCGTGATCGAATAGCCCTTGCCCGGTTGGATTGGAACGGGGCATCCCAGCTCGCGTCGGAAGTGCGGGGTCCAGGCGCCGGCAGCGAGTACAAAGACGTCCGCGGCATGCTCGCCGCGCGAGGTGCGCACGGCGTGCGCTCCTCCGGCGGACCGCTCAAAGCTTGATACCTGGCAGTTCTCCACGATCTCGACCCCGTGACGGCGTAACGCGTCTCCGAGACCGGCAAGAAGACGGTCAGCGCGCAAATGGGCGTCGCAGTCGTAGTACCAAGCTCCAGCCAGGTCGGGCTTCAACGAGGGTTCGAATTCCGCCAGGCGCTTGGCGTCGAGGCGTTCGGCCCCCACTCCGAACCGATCTCGCAGCAACTCGTCGATCTCAGAGAACTCCTCGAATTCACTGCGCTCGCGATGGACAAACAGGAGGCCGCGCTTCTCCCAATCGCAGTCGATCCCTTCGGCCTCGATCAGGTCGAGATAGAGGCGCGCCGAGGACTCGAGCAGAGCATGTCGGCCGGCACCGGCTTCGAGCATGGCGTCGGCACGGCAGCGTCGGGCAAAGCGCCACAGCCAACTCCAGAGCTGCGGATCGAGCCGCGGTCTAATCCGCAGAGGGGATCCCGGCCGTAGCGCCGTGACCATCGAAGAGCCCAAGGACCCCGGCTTGTTCAGGGGAAGCACGTGGCTCGGACAGACATAGCCGCAGTTTGCGTGTGAGCAGCCCCCGCCGAGCGTCCCTTTCTCGAGTAGCGTCGTCTTCCAGCCGAAGCGAGTCGCGAGGTAGTAGGCTGAGGCCGCCCCGATCGCGCCGCCGCCCACGACGACTGCTTTGGCTGCAGTCGAGCTCACTTGCGAATCCCGCTCCGAAAGGGATCATCGGGGTCGAACAGCAACGTTGCTTCCGCCGAGATCCAAGCCGGCCCGCGAACCGTGGGGACCCAGCGCGCTCCCTCCGGTTCGACGCTCGCTTCAAAGACGCCGCCTACAATGCCTTCCTGCCGCCAGGTCGTACCGGGTCTCAGCTGGCCGTCGGCGGCTAGACAGGCGACCTTAGCGCTGGTCCCAGTACCGCACGGCGAGCGATCGTAAGCGGCTCCGGGGCAGAGCACGAAGTTGCGCGCATCGACGCCAGGCGTCGTAGACGGAGCGGTCAGCTCGATGTGGTCGATCTCGCCGCCCTCAGCGCCTGTCACACCGTCCCGCTCAAGTGCTCGCCGGATCCGATTGGTCAAGGCGCAGAGGCGATTGACGTTCCCCAGAGTTAGCTCTTCTCCCCCGTCCGCAGTCAAGAAAAACCAGTTGCCGCCCCAGGCAACATCACCGCGGATCGTCATGCCGTCCCCTAATGAGAGTTCGACATCCTTTTTGTGGCGGTAGCTCGGCACGTTGCGGATACTAACGTCTCCCTCGGGGTGCAGGGTCGCCGTCACAACGCCGACTGGAGTTTCGATGCGGTGTTCGCCCGGACCGATCCGGCCCATGTGAGCCAGCGTCACGACCAAACCGATCGCGCCGTGTCCGCACATATTGAGACAGCCCGCGTTGTTGAAGAAGATGACGCCCGCGGCGCAGCCCGGCTCGCTCGGCTCGCAGAGCAGGCCGCCGACGAGAACGTCGGAGCCGCGGGGCTCTTCAATCAATCCTGCACGGAAGCCGTCGTGCTCGGCGAGGAAGCGCTCGCGGCGCTCGACAAGCGTGCCGGAACCCAAATCCGGCCCGCCCTCGACGACGATGCGGGTAGGCTCACCGGCAGTATGGGAGTCAATGACGCGGACGCGTTCCAAGATCGCCATCATGCCACAACGCTTAGCGCCCGATCGCGTTCGCTCAAGCCCGCGATTTCCGCTTAAGAAAAGAGTCTCGCGTTTCCGAGGACTCGAAGAAATGTAACTTACCGTCGATCACAGCCTTGACAGCGGATGCTTCGGCCACGTATGCCCCCGAGACCGGGTCGCGGACGAGACGTTCCGCTTGGTCATCGCCCGCCTCCGTTTGCCCTTTGCCCGACTCGGGCGAGCGGCTCATGGTCTTGGTGAACACACGGATCACGTCGCCGACCAGCATCCGAAGCAACGCCAGCCCGATGGTAACGAGTATGAGGATGAAGATGACGCGCATGGGAACCAAGCAAAAGGGCGTCGGGTGATTCCCGGCGCCCTCCTGAGCTTCTATTCGACTGCGGACCTGACGCCGCCGGCTCAGCTACTTCCGCTTCTTTCTCTTCCTAGCGTCCGGATTGACGTAGCTGGTGTCGACGGAACCAGAGAGCATCTGGATCATGCCCTGCGCGCCCGGGGCGTTCGGGCCGCTGGGCGTGAGCTTGAGGTATGTCTCGAACGCCTCAATTGTGCCCGGGGCCGGCTCAACCGAGCCGTCTTCTTTGTACTGAGCCGCGCCGACGAGGGCCGTGCCGAGCTGGAAGTGAGCTTCAGCGTAGTCGGGCTGCTTCTCGGTGGCCATACGGAACGCCTCGATCGCGCCTTCGTTGTTTCCGGCGTTGATCATCACCGCACCCAGATTAAAGAAGTACTTGCCGCTGTTGGCCGGGTCCAGCTCGGCCGCCTTTTGCAGGGAAGCCTTGCCGGCCTCGTCCTGCTTCGCCCTGATCTGCAGCAGACCGAGGTTGTTGTAGAAGCTGGCCTGAGTCGGCTTCAGAACCAGCGCCTTCTCATAAGAGCCTATCGCCTCTTGGAAAAGCTTCGCCCTCTCGTCGCCCGTCTTAGAGCCGGCTAAGCCTCCCTGGGAGTCAGCAAGATTCGCCCAAATGACGTCCTGCTCGGGGTCGATCTCAACGGCCTTGCTCAACTGCGTGATGGCGGTTGCGTAGTCCTTCACGCGCTTCGCCTCCATGCCCAAGTTGAAGGCCTCGTTGAGGGCCTTGTTCTTGCCGAGCTGTTGCTGACGTTTCTTGAGCGCTTCTTCGTATGCCTTGCGCTCGGAGGCCGACATCGCCTTGAGCGCTGCTTGGCCGGGTCCGGCGCCTGAGCTTGCCGCCTGCTGGCGCTTTTGGATCTCGGCCATGTCAAAGTTGACTTTCTGATTACCGCTGCCGACGCGGACGCCCGCGGCTCGATCCACAATGGCGCCGTCTATCTCAAGGGCGACGGTGTAGGTGCCGAGGGGCAGGCCGGCGTGGAAGTACGAGCCGTTCTTCTTGGTCTTGACCTTGTAGTTGCCGCGTACGTCGGTGCGCTCGATCTTAATCAGAGCGTCCTTGACGCCTTTGCCGTCTAGGCCGACCACCTTGCCCTCGATGGCCCCGTTCTGGGCAGAGGCGAGACCGCCGAGAACCAAGCTGAGCACGGCCCCTAGGGCCAGAATTCTTACATTCCGCAGCATGTGAACACTCCTTAATCGCGATCGCAAACGCTGTCCGTCAGGATACAACATTGCCCGCGAAATTGCAGACGCTCGCGACCCCCTGGTTGGTTACCTCAATGCGGATCCGGCGAGAGTCTTTTCCCCGCCGTCAGCGCCCGCGTCGTCCCCGAGTTAGACTGGTTTTCGGAGGCGGCGAGCAATCTTGACCCGGTTTGGACGAATCCTCGCGGCGGCTAGTGTCGCCGCCGCCACAGTGGCGGCCCAAGACAACCCCGTCATCGTCCTAGAGACATCCAAAGGCGTCGTCAAGATCGAGCTCTTCATGGAGCAGGCGCCTAAGACGGCGGATAACTTCTTGACCTACGTCGACATGAGCTTCTACGACGACACGGTGTTTCATCGCGTGATTCCAAAGTTCGTGGTCCAGGGCGGCGGATTCACTCCCGAGCTCGAGCTAAAACCGACGCTGCCGCCGGTGCCGATCGAGACCAAGAACGGCCTGGAAAACGACCGCGGCACGGTGGCGATGGCGCGTGAGGACGACAAGGATAGCGCGAGCTCGCAGTTCTTCATCAACCTCAAAGACAATGAGACGCTCGACCGCAGCGGTTTCAGTTTCGGCTACACCGTTTTCGGGCGTGTGACCGAGGGCATGTCCGTCATCGATCGCATCGCCCGCGTACAGACCTCGCAGCGCGGGGCCATGCGCGACGTTCCGATCTTGCCGGTCTTCTTAGAGCGGGCCTACCGCGAAAGGCCGGAGCCCTGAAACCGGATTCGGTCGAGCGCCGTTCTACCATAGAGGCCGCGAACGGCCGCACACGGAGACGAACAATGTTGCGACGATCCCTTGTGGCTGCCCTGCTGATTGCCTGTGCGAGTATTCTTTCCGCCGGAGAGCCGACCGAGAAGGATAGCTCGAAGATCGAGAAGGGCGGAGCCGCCGCGACCAAGGCCGTGAGTAAGGCGGCCGACGCCACCGCTAGCGGAGCGAAAACGGGCGTCGAGGGCGCCGTAGACGGCACCAAGTACGCCGGCGAGAAAACACGCGACGGCGTCGTCTACGCAAGTGAAAAGACTGCTGACGGCGCGGAAGCGACCGCGCAGGGGGCTGAGAAGCTCGGCAAAACGGTAGGGGGCGGCGTCAAGAAAGCCGCCAAAAGCGTCCGGGAAGTCTTTGAGTAAGACACGCCTAGTGATCTATCAGCGCTCCTGCACTGACGCTGTTCCATAACTCTCGCAGCTCAAGCACGTCGACTCCTCTTGCGCTCACTTGAGACGGAAATAGCCGCCGGCGAGCAGTAGTCGGAACTCGCCCGATTGCGTCTCTAGTCGAGCCTCCCGACAGCCTCCATGAAGAGCCTGTCCGAGAGGCTCTGTCTCGAGAAATCGCGATAGCCGTGGTTTGGACGCTTAGACGGTACAAAGCTCGACGGCCTGCTTTAGCGACGTCACCGGATCGCGCTTCGGGATGAACTCGTGTGCGAAGTACCCGTCGAAGCCGAGGTCGGCTATCGCCCTTGAGATCGCGGGATAGTTCAATTCCTGCGTCTCGTCGATCTCGTTGCGTCCTGGATTGCCGCCGGTGTGATAGTGAGCCAAATACTGGCCGTAGTCGCGAATGGTTCGGATCACGTCGCCTTCCATGATCTGCATGTGATAGATGTCGTAGAGCAACTTCACGCGCTCCGAATCGACGCGCTTCATCAGCTCCACGCCCCACAACGTCTTGTCGCACTGGTAATCGGGGTGATTGACTTTGGAGTTCAGCAGTTCCATGATGATCGTCACGCCTAGGTCCTCAGCCTGCGCCTTGACCTTGTTGAGCAGCAGCGCGCAGGTCTCCCAAGCTTCTTCGTCGGAGACGTTGCGGCGGTTGCCTGAGAAGCAGATCAGGTTCGGCACGCCGTGCTTCTTCGCGGCGGGCAGCAGCCGCCGGAAGTTCGATTCGATCTCTTTGTGGTTCTCGGCCAGGTTGAGGCCATCCGCGATCGAGCAGATGCCGCTGCCGACCGAGCATTTCAAACCGTATTTCTCAAGCGTCGGCCACTCTTCTTCGGTGAGTAGATCGATCGCGACGATGCCCATCTTGGCGGAATGCTCGGCGAGCTCATCGAGGCTCATGTCTCGGTAGCACCACTTGCAGACCGACTGCTTGAGGCGACCCTCGGCGGCCTTGGCCTCGCCGATCAAGCCGATCTTGGTGGCCGACGAAAGAATGCCGAAGGCGGCTCCGGTCTTGAGAAGCGTGCGTCGCGTGGCGCTGTTTGTTGACATGAAGGACGTCCCAGGGGAGAGAAAGCTCCGCAAGCGGATTCTAACACAGCCCCGCCGACACGATTCCACGCGATAATGCGCTTGAGCGGGCGGTACCGACCGAGCCCGGATCGCAGGGGAGAACTCGTCATGGAGAAAGCTATCTTCGCCGCCGGTTGCTTCTGGGGAGTGGAAGCCGCCTTCCAATCGATGCCGGGCGTCTCAAGCGCTGTCTCGGGCTATACCGGCGGCCAGCTCGACAATCCGAGCTACGAACAGGTCTGCGCCGGCGCCAGCGGCCACGCCGAGGCCGTCGAGGTCGCCTTCGATGCCGAGGTGATCTCGTACGAACAACTCCTCGAAGCCTTCTGGAAGATGCACGACCCGACCACGCCTAACCGCCAAGGCCCCGACGTCGGTCATCAGTATCGCTCCGGGATTTTCTTCCTAACACCGGAACAAGAGCAGTCGGCGCGGGAGTCGGCGGCGAAAGCTCAAGAGAATCTGACGCAACCGATCGTGACCGAAGTCAGCGCCGCTTCAACCTTCTGGCCGGCGGAAGACTATCACCAGGACTACTTCGAGAAGCGCGGAATAGCCTCCTGCCATCTCTAGAGGCTCGTCGTGTCGGGTCCCGGGGTCACTCCGCGCCGACACCCTCGGACGCACAAGATGTAGCGGAAGAGAGCGCCGGCGCAGAAGCGGGCTAGACTGAAGAAAGCTCAGCCGCCGCCTTCGTCCCGATCTCGTATGCCTCCCGAATCCACTATCGCCGCAAGCTCGGCCGAAGAGATCTACCGCTTGATTCGCGAAGAGCTGCGCCCTCGCTTCGCCGATCTGGCGCGGTGCGCCTCGACGCCGGAGTTGCTGGCGCACCCGGTCTACGACGAGATTCGCGAGCACGCCGAGCGGGCGCTCGAGAGCCCCGAAACAGGCGACTTCACATGCGCGCCGGCGCCGCCTGAGAAGAGCGCCTACCGCTTCCTCGCCTGGAACCTTGAGCGGGGCATCCAGTTCGAGGGAATCCTTGAGGCGTTACGTGCGCATCCGTACATGAAGGACTGCGACGTCCTGCTGTTGACCGAGACCGACGTTGGCATGGCACGCTCGGGCAATCGCGACGTCGCCCGCGAGTTGGCCTCCGAGCTCGGAATGCATGTCGCCTTTGCGCCCTGCTACCTCAATCTGGCGAAAGGATCGGGCGTCGAGTTCGACGTCGCCGGCGACAATGATCTTGGCCTGCACGGCAACGCGATTCTGAGCCGCTACCCCCTACGCAACGTGCGTCCGGTCCATCTCAAGAACGGCAAAGACAAGATGCGCGGGCGCGAGAAGCGGCTCGGTCGCCAGACCGCCGTTGCCGCGGAAGTCGTGTTTCCCAATGGCAGCGTCACGGCCGTCTCGGCCCACCTCGACGCTAATTCGACGCAAGTCCACCGGCGCGATCAAATGCGCGACATCCTCGATGCAATCGGGGAGGGAGCCGCCGTCGTAGGCGGCGATTGGAATACCACGACGTACAATTCTTCGAGCGCTTTTCCGGCGATCATGGGCTTTTGGTTGCGGGTGTTCATGGGTCCAGACAACGTGATCCAGAACCACTATCTTCACCCCTACAATCGCTTCGAACGCGAGCTATTTGAGCTGCTCCAGCAGCGCGGCTTCGACTATCGCGACTGCAACAAGATTGGCGAGAGAACGACTTCCTACGACGTCGATTGCGCCAAGACGCGTAAGAATCTCGGCGAATGGGTTCCTGGATGGTGCTTCGCCTTCATCCGCTGGGCTCTGCGCAATCACGAGGGCCGTTGCCCTCTAAAGATCGACTGGTTCGCGGTACGCGGCGCGGGCTCGCGCGACCCGGTTGTGTTTCACGAGATGCGCGAAGGCCGCGAGCCGCCGCTGTCGGACCACGACGCGATCGGCTTTGAGCTCGAGATACGGCCGGAGGGCTGAGAGCGTCAGGCACGTTGTTTCATATGCATCAATAATGCATACTGATACATATGAGAACGACGCTGATCATCGACGACGAACTGCTCGGGCGGGCGAGAGAGCTTACCGGGATTTCGGAGAAGACAGCTCTAGTCCGGGCCGGGTTGGAGGCCCTGATTGCTCGTGAGGGCGCGAAACGCTTGGCGGCGCTAGGCGGCTCCGAGCCGAGGCTACGCACCGTTCCTCGGAGGCGGGCGCAGGCCGGACGGTGATTCTCGTTGACACGTCGGTTTGGGTGCATCACTTCCGGCTAGGTAGCGTCGCGCTCGCCTCCGTTCTTGAGGACGCCGTCGCCGTGACCCATCCGTTCGTGATAGGCGAGTTGGCCTGCGGGAATCTCAGTAACCGGACAGCGATTCTGGCCGATCTCCAAACTTTGCCGGAAGCGGTTTCGGCGACACACGACGAGGTCTTGACTCTGCTCGACGAGCACAAGCTTTGGACGCTTGGGATCGGGTGGGTCGACAGCCACTTGCTCGCGTCGGCGCTGCTTTCGAACTGCCGGCTCTGGACGCTCGATAAGAGGCTGCAAAGGGCCGCAAGGGCCTCCCGAGTACGGCTTTTCACCGCGAACTGAGAGGGATCAATCGTACCGCGACTGCATCCGGCTACGTCCGCCAGCCGTGCTGCGACGCGGCGGGAATGCGCCGCAATAGGTCGCTGAGTTCGGTGACGCTCTCGGCGCCGATCGTGAAGCAGTCGATGCAGTTGAGCGCGGTTGCGTGCCGTAGCGCCTCGTCGACGCGGTTGCGCATCGCGCCTTCGCCCAGGATCTTCATGCCGATCACGCCCTTGCCCGCAGCCTTGATCTTGATTAGCTCCTCGATCACCGTGGCCGGGTCCGCGTCCATTTTGGCGCCGATCGGGTTGACGCGTGCTAGGTCGACGTCGATGTACTCCTGGGTATGGACACGTTGCAGCGCTGGTAGCGAGTGGCAGGAGATGCCGCGGCTGCGTATGATTCCCTTCTGCTTGTACTCGTCGACTACGTCCATCGCGCCTCTGCGCGCTTCGGGCCAGTCCGCTTCCCTCACCGCGTGCAGCAGCAGCAAGTCGATGTAGTCGGTATTGAGCTCTTTGCGGAAGCGCTCGATGTCGGCGCGCATCCCGTCGGCGGTCTTCGATTGCGACTTGGTCATGATGACAACCTTGTCGCGCGGGATGAACTTGAGAGTGTTGCGCAGATGCGGATGGCTACCGTAGCCGTCGGCGGTATCCCAGAAGTTCAGTCCGTTGTCGTAGCCGAACTGGTAGAGGCCTGTGATGCCGCGAACGCCGAGCTGGCGCGTCTGGTTCGAGGAGCCGCGGAAGCCGCTGGTGCCGGTGCCCATCGCCAGTCGCGAGAGCTTGAGCTTATCGGGGCCTAGGATGACCATGTCGTTGGCGAACTTGCGCGACGGCGCGTCGAAGGCCTCCTTGGGGCTGGCCTTGGCGTGGCCGACAAGGGCCAGCGCTCCGGCGGCCGCTAGTGAATGTTGCAGGAATTCGCGACGTCTCATCAGACTTCAACTCCTCGGACAGGCTGCGTTTCGCAAGAGAAACTGTCGTCAGGGTAGCATAGCCTTCGGAGGACCCACGACACCCGTTCAGGCGATAATGAGCCGATGGGGAAACCGCTGTTTCGCGATCCGAGCCTGACGCTCAACCGCATCTACACCCGCAAGGGCGACCTGGGTGAAACACGGCTCGCCAACGGACGAGAGATTCGCAAGGATGACCCGCGAATCGAGGCGTACGGTACAGTCGACGAGCTCAACGCTTTCGTCGGCGCAGCGCGCGAAACTGCCCGTGAGCTGGCCGATAATGAAGCCGTCGCGCGCCTAGCCGAGATTCTGCTGCGAGTGCAGCACGAACTCTTCAATCTCGGCTCGGCGATGGCTGTCGATCTCGATGACATACGTCCTGGTCAGCCGCGCGTCGAAGCCGCTGACGTCGCCCAGCTCGAGACTGAGATCGACGAGATGAATGTGGAGCTTGGCAAGCTCCGTTCCTTCACGCTGGCTGGCGGCTGTCGGCTGAATGCGGAACTGCATGTTTGCCGTACCGTTTGCCGCCGGGCCGAGCGCGCCGCGATCCGGCTCGGGAAAGACGAGCAACTCGCGCCGCAGTCGGTTGAGTACCTCAATCGGCTCAGCGACGCTTTCTTCGTGTGGGGCCGCTGGGCGAGCCTAAAGCTCGGAGCAGACGAGACGCTCTGGGAGCCGAATCGCTCGGCTACAGGTCAGCAGGGACACGAGTAGGGCACGAGCATGTCGCGCCCCTTTGGGCTAGAGCTGGACGCCGGGGCCCTTGGCGACGATCTCGCCCGGGTCGTCGAGTAGTGCCTTGGCCTGCGGCAGCGCGTCAATCGCTTTCTCTACTTCCGGATCTAGAGAGTAGTAAACCTTTTCGCCTTCTTCGTAGTCGTAGGCGGAGATGTAGACCTCGCGCTTGAGGAAGCGGCGAATGAATGCTTGATTCTCGAGGAAGTCGGGCTCGGTGAACTGGTACTTCTCTTTGTGGAGGAACTGACGGAACTCGTCGATCACCTCGTCGGTCGCCTCCCAGCCCGGCGCCATGTCGGGGCGACTGAGAGTGTACTCCTGGGCGAAGGTTGCGAAGGCGGCTTTGCGACGCAACATCAGTTGGAAATCGTTGAGGCGCTCTTCACTGAGCTTGACGTCGGGAGTAATTCCTCCTCCACCGAAAACCTGTCGGCCGTGGTCGGTGAGGCGAACCTCGTCATGCACCGGTTTGTAGGCTTCGCTGCAGGGGTCATTGTAGTAGTCGATCATCGAGACGCCGTCGTAACGCCGTTGGATCAGCCGACCGCTGGGCGTGTAGTAGCGGGCGGTCGTCAGCGCCAATCCGGCCGTTTCTCCCAAGGGATAGACCGTCTGCACTAAACCCTTGCCGAAAGTCGGCGTACCGACGACGATCGCGCGGTCATGATCTTGCAGAGCGCCGGCGACGATCTCCGAAGCTGAGGCCGACTCGCAGTTGACTAGTACGACCATCGGGTAGACGACGCCTTTGTTGCCGCGCTCCGTCTTGTATGCGCGTTCGTTCGAGGTCCGTCCGTGGTGCGAGACGATCGTCTGGTTTTTCTCAAGGAAGCGGTCGGAGACGTACACGCCTTGGCTCAGTAGCCCGCCGCGATTGCCGCGTAGATCAAGTACTAGCCCGTCCAGCTTGTCGGCGTCTAGATTCTCAAGCGCATCGTCGAGCTCTTCACCGGTGGTTTCGTTGAAGCTGTCGACTCGAATGAACCCGATGTTCTCGCGAACGTGAAATGCCACCGGCACGCTGGGCCGTTTGATCGTGGCGCGCGTAACGGTGAAGTGCTTTAGGCCCTCAACGCCTGGCCGCTCGATGCCGATCTCGACATCGGTACCCTCGGGACCGCGCAGCCGGTTGGCGACCTCGGTAGTGTTGAGCCCTTCCGTCGAACCTCCATCAACTTCAGCGATGGTGTCGCCCGGGCGCAAACCGGCGCGATGAGCCGGCGTCCGAGGGAAAGGCGCGATGACGACGGTAACGCCGTTGCGCGGTCCGATCTGCATGCCTACGCCCGCGTAATGCCCTTTCTGGTCGTCACGCAAGCGCTGGAAGGACTCCGGATCGAAGAACTGCGAGTGCGGGTCGAGCGAGTGCAGCATCTGCGGAATCGCGCCCTGGTAGATTGCTTTGGTGGTGTCGACCGGCTCGGCGTAGTTCTGCTCGATGGCGGAAAGCACACGGGAAAAGTTCTGGATGCTCTCCTTCATGTCGTCGTCGGAGGCGGCGGAGGCGACGCCCAAACGCGGTCCGAACACACCGCCCGCGACGGCGCAGAGCAGAACCGTAGCAGGGGCTAACAACAAGAACCGCCTATGTTTCAACGACATGTGTGCGACCATCCTCCGAATCAAGACGCGGCGCGAAGAATCCAGGTTCAGTATATCAGCCCTTTTCGCGGAGACCTTTCACAAAATCAGACGCACCTGGAACGGTTTCGGCTTCACTCGTCGAGCGCTTCGGCCAGCAGCCTCGATAGCCGCTCTGGGAGCTTCAGGGTCGATGCTGCCTCGCGTCCGCGCTCTGACATCTTGTTCCAAGTCCGCTTCAGAATCCGCCTGAGCTCGACATCGTCGCGTCCTTCGGCGAAATCGGCCGAATGGCTATCGAGGAAAACCAACGATGCGCAGTCTTCGAGGGTTTGCGCCTCCAAGTCTTGCTTGAGCCTCTCTTTGCGGACTAGAGCGGCGACGCGCTCGCAAGTCGCCTCGTCGAAGCCGGCCTCGCGTAAAATCGACGAGGCTGCCTCGGCTTGGCGGCGCGATGCGTCGATGCGCCAGGCGCGGTAGCCGCTCCGGCCGGCGGGATACACCGATCGAGGGCTCCTCCAGCGCTCTAAATGCTGGGCTCGGACCGCCAGTCGCAACGCCTCCGAGGCATTCGGTTCGAGCCGCTCGAGCCAGGCCGTCATGCGCTCGGAGTAGAGAAGCTCTTTCGGACGTCCTTCTTCCTGGTTCGGGTCGGCGCCGTTTCGCGCGTCGATGCTCGCGAGGGCATTGCGAAAACGCTCGGTATCGGACATGGCGGGCGCTTGACCTGCGCGCTAGCGCTCAGAGACCAGCTCGATTTCCGATGTGCGGCCCCGGATGTTCGAAACCTTAATCTTGATGGTCTTTCGGGCGTCAAGTTCGTGCTTCGGAACGGGAAACCGCGCCGCCATCAGTCCTCGAATCTCATCTCCGGGCGCAACCTCCAGACGCGGCACCAGAGGGGCGTCGCCCATCCCCCCTAGGGCCTTGAAGTATTTGAACAGCTCCGCAATGTCGGGAGCGCTGATGGTCATTCCAACGTGACGATTGTCGTTGCCGTCGATGACCTCGAGCTCGCGGCGGTTGATAATCAGCACGCGGTCGGACGTGTTTTCGGCCAGGAAGTTGACGATCGCGACTGAGTTCTCCTGGTCCATGGCGAGCGTCCGCACCTGTGTGATTCGCCCTTCGATTGTCGGTTTCGCGCCGCGGTTGTAGAAAAGGATCGATCCCGCCACGACGAGAGCGCCAAGCAGTCCAAAACCAACGATTATCTTCAGTCGTTCCATCGACGATCCTATCGGCCATCCTGAGAGACGGGTCCCGCGTTGGGCTCGGGTTGCCAAGAGACTAGGCACTCCGGCCGCGCCGTGCGAAACTCTGCAACGCCGGCAGCGCTGACTTGGGAGCCGGTCAGATAGAGCCTCTGCAGGGACTCGAGCGCGGCCAGCCTATCCAGCCCTGCATCGGTCAAAGACGTCTCAGCCAAGTCCAGGGTTTCTAGCCGACTCAGAGCATGCAAGCCGCCGGCTCCCTCGTCGCCGAAGCCCGCCGCCCTCCACAGACGCAGCTCAACCAGCTCACCGAGGTCCGCCAGTGCGCTTGACGCTCTTGACGTCACGGCGGTTCCGCTCAGATCGAGGCTACGTAGTCGCTTGAGCGAGGCGAGCCTGTCCAAGCCGCGGTCGCTGATGTTCGATTCGTGCAGTCGCAGCTCTTCAAGGTCAAAAAGCTGAGCAAGCGAGTCGAGGTTGAAGTCTGAAATCGCCACAAACCACATCCCCGAGTCGGTCCGCTGCTTACCGCCGAGATCGACCTTGCGCAGAGAGGGAAGCATCTTGAGCAACGGCACAGCGCCGCCGCTCATCTTGGTCCCTCCGAAGCCAAGTTCTTCGAGATTCGCGAGCGGAACGAGGTTCTCAAAACCTTCGTCCTCTACCCGGCTGTGACCGACACGAAGAGAGCGCAATTTCGTCATGCGTCCGAGGTGCTCGAACGACCGGCTGGTGACGTCGGTTCCCTCCAGATTGAGGACCTCGAGCTCCTTCCAGTTCTTGAGTGGAATCAGAGCGCCGTCGGTGATGTAGTCGCAGTAGAAAAGGCTTAGCTCGCGAACGTTCGGCAGATCCTTGATGTGCTCTAGGCCGAGGTCGGTGATCCAGGTGTATGAGAGGTCGATGCGCTCGAGAGTTTCGACCTCGCTGAGCCGCGCCAGGTCGGGATCGCGAATCCATCGCGAGCTCAGGTCGACTCCGATGACCCCGCCCGCGGCGTCACGCTCGATTGTTCCTCCGACCGAGGCGACCCAGGAGGCGAAGCCGTCTCCGCTCGCCGCGGGAGCGACCGCCGCCAGGAGCATGCTGAATGCCGCGAGAAGCAGCGCTCTCATGCTCGCCTCCGATTGGGACGGCTGGAGTTCGCGTCAAAGACAATGTCGCAGTCCGGCAGCGCCGCCTTGAGGCGCTGCTTGCCGGCTTCGGTCACAAAAGTATGGTAGAGATCGAGCCGCTTGAGCGAGCGGAGCGACGTGAGTGATTCGATCGCCTTGTCGCTGACCGCGGCTGCGTCGAGACGAAGCTCCTCGATCGCCGAGCCGTGCAACAGCGCTAGGCCTTCATCGCTGATGTCGGTGTAGTCGAGGTGCAGCTCTCGGAGCTTGGGCAAACGCGCGATCGTTTCCATGGCCTTGTCGCCGGCGCGCGTACGAACCAAATGGAGCGTTTCGAGGCCGCCCAAATCGGCGAGGCATTCAAAGCCATCGTCGGTGATCCGGGTGTAGCTGAGGCCCAAGAACTCAAGGTTCGTCAGCGAGGCAATCGCCGAGAGCGTCTCGTCGGCGATGTCGTTACCGGTGAGGTCGAGGCGACGCAGACCTCGCAGCCCGGCGAGTTGCTCGCCGACTTGGTCGCTGATGTCAACGTAAGCGAGCGTCAGATCCGAAAGCGCCGGCAAGGCGGCGAGATCGGCGACCGCATCGTCGCCGAGGGCGCAGCCTAGCAAACTCAGCTCGGTCAGCTCGCTCAGCCCGGCGAGGTTGACGAGCCCAGGTCCCTCGATCAAGGTGTGATCGAGCTTGAGCCGCCGCAGCGCCGCGAGTCGGCCAAGCGACGGCAGTGCGGCGTCGGAGACGGTGGTTTGCGAGAGGTCGAGCTCTTCGAGGGCGATAAGCGAACCGATTTCGGCCGCGCCGACGTCGCCGATTTGCGTGGTGCTCAGATCGAGCCGTCGCAATTCATTGAGTGCGGAAAGGTTGGCCAACTCCCCATCCGTCACCGCAGTATCCGCTAGCGAGATACCCCGCAGCTCCTCTCCTTCAAATCGCGCCGCTCCGCCGATCGACCGAACCCAGTCGGCGACCGCCGCCGGCGTCGGCTGATCCAGCAAAGTGATCTCACGCGGCGACCCGGACTGTGGAGTCGTCTCAAGAAACAGGACACGGCAGTCGGGCAAGGCGGCGCGCAAGGAATCGACTCCGGCTTGCGTGACGCGGGTATAACGCAGATCGAGCTCCCGCAGATTCCTAAGGCCCTTGAGCTTCTCGAGACCGGCGTTCGAAACCTTCGTGCGATACAGCTTGAGCATTTCCAGCTCGGTCATTCCCGCCAACGCATCGAGGCCTTGGTCGGAGACGTCGGCGCCGAGCATCTCGAGCTTCCTCAGCTTTGTAAGCGGACGCAGGGCGGCCAGCCCCGCGTCGCTCAGGTCGGCGCCCTGCAAGTCGAGCTCTTCGAGCTCGCTGAGCACACCGAGATGGGCGATGCCGATGTCGGTAACGCGTGTATCTCGCAGCCAAAGCTTGCGCAGCTTTAGCATCTGGCCAACATGCTCGAGCGCTTCGTCGGTGATCGGCGAGTACATCAGATCAAGCGCTTCCAGATTGCGGAACGGCCCAAGTGTTTCTCCCGTGATTTGGGTCCGGCGCAATCGCAAGGCTCGCAGGCCCTCGAGCGGTGCGATCGCTGCGAGACCGCCGTCGAGGAACTTGATATGAGACAAGAAGGTGTAGCTGAAAGTGAGCTCTTCGAGCGTCGAGACGGTCGCCAGATAGCCTAGTTCGCGGCTGGACTTGCCTTTGGCTCCGGCTCGGACATTCCACATCGGACCCGGCAGATGCAACCGTCGTAGTGCGACGAGCGGGCTCAATCGCCGCAGGTCGGAGGGGAAGATGTTGCAACCGACCAGATTGAGCTCGCGAATACGGAAGTCTTGGACCGGCAGCTGGGTGAGGCGGCGGATGGGCCTATCGACGCTCTCGATCGTGACCTTGCCGCCCATGCGAATCGCCCATTCGGCGGTTTCACGGTCGACCTCCGGCGAAACGCCGAACAGGGTAGCCGCCGCAAACACGGCCAACGGTAGGAGGCGAGCGGACATAAGCAGAGTGGATGCTATCGAAGTTATAGCATCCAACCAAGCGCACTTGCGCCGACAGCAGAGGCTAGGGAAATGCGCCGGTTAGCGGCCGAGGGCGAGCCGGTCAGACAGCACCGGCGGTAAACCTGCGCGGCGGATCTTCTCCTGTGCGGTCTCGACGTCGTAGGAGCACCGGCGGTACTCGACCGCGCGGCTGTCGCTGTCGTACAGGGCGTAGCCCGCTTGCCAGATGAGATCACGGGGTTGCCCGACGGAGCCGGGATTCACCAAATAGGTCTCGCCTTCTCGAATGCGCAACCGATTCGGCGATCCGTTTAGTTCGGCGGTTGATCCGTTGCGGACGGCGCGCTCGAAGAAGCCGCCTTGAACGTGGGTGTGGCCGAAGAGAACAAGCCGGCCGGGCGCCCGCGGGAACTGGTCCATGGCGTCGCGCATGCTGATCAGATACTCGTCCTCGTCGCTGATCGCCCCGTGAACCATCAGGAACTCATCGAAATCGACGGGGCCCTGGGGCAGTTCGCGGAGGTACTGGCGATTGTGGGGGCTTAGCTGCGAGCGGGTCCAATCCACGGCGAGCCTTGCCACGGGATTGAACATCAGCGGCTCTTCGATGCCGCAAGAGACTTTGTCGTGATTGCCGCGAATGACTTGGGCGCAGTTGTCGCGCGTCCAATCGGTGACGGCGTTCGGGTCGGCTCCGTAGCCGACGACGTCTCCGAGGCAGACGATCGTGTCGTACTCGCCTTCGGCGTCCGCGAGACAAGCCTCAAGCGCCTCCCAGTTGGCGTGGATGTCGCTCAGTATCAGATAGCGCATCAGGGCTCTTCTCAAGCGCGCCGCAGAGTCAGCAAGGTAATCTCCGGCAGCGCCCCGATGCGCATGGGTAGGTTGACGGTTCCGACGCCGCGGCTGACGTAAAGCGACTTATCGTCGATGTTGTAGGCGCCTGCCACATAGGGCGTATAAAAGCGGCCCGCGTTGACGTGTTGTTCCACGATTTCGATGGTGACCTGGCCGCCATGGGTATGGCCGCTGACCGTTAAATCATAGCCCAGCTCCGCGGCCGTGGGAAACACGTCGGGGTTGTGAGAAAGCAAGAGGTTAAACGCCGCCGGGTCGACCCATTGCTCGGCTGCCTCCAAATAAGGCCGGCTCTTGCGCTGGTAGTCGACTCCGACGAGGTTGAGACGGGCCTGGCCGAATCGCAGGTCGGCCGTTGTTTGCCGCATAAACTCCATGCCGCGTTTTCTGCCGTAATCGACGACGTAGTCTTCGCTCTCGCAGAAGTGCTCATGGTTGCCCATGCAGCCCCATATTCCCGAGTCGGCCTTGAGCTTGCTGAAAATGTCGATGCAGCCCTCGAGCGGGTCCCCCAGTTTGGTGACAAGGTCTCCCGTAATGAAGGCAAGCTGCGGCTTCGTCTCGTTCGCCATCTCGACAATGCGCCGCATCTGTTTCGAAGAGAGATGCGGACCGGCGTGAATGTCGGTGACTTGCGCGATGCGCAGGCCGTCAAGGTCGGGCGGCAAGTTGCGGAAAGAGATCTCGTTCTCGCGCACTTCAAATGCTGCGCGGGCGATGAAGGTGCCGTAGCCGGAGAACGCGAACGGCACCGCCAACGAAGTCTTGGCGAGCGTCGCGAGCGCCTCACGCCGTGTCGGCTCAACGACGTCGGCGGAGTTGTGCTGGAGCGACTCGCGCGAAGCCGTCTGCCAAGCCTGGCGCATGCGACGGATCAGCCTCCAGGAGTTGAGCATGGCGTAGGCCCCGAAAAAACCGGCCGTCCAAAAGCCCGCGAGTAAACGCCAAAACGTCGGGTTTCGGTCCATGCCCAGCAGGTCGAAATCGAGCTCCATCAGCTCTGAGCTGAATACCAGTGTGACGCCGATCACGGCTGCCGCCGCGGCAATCCAGCGCCCGGCCCGAATCCCTTGTGAGGCCAATCGCCCGCGTAGCCAGCGGTAGAGCTCGACGTGCCCCACGATCAGAACTAGTCGCACCGCGTACGTCGCGGCGTCCATGGCAATCGGAACGGTGCTTTGCATCGGGTCGGAGATAGGAGGGTCGGCCACACCTCGCCTTCTATCATCATCGTCGAGAGGCTCCCGCGGGTCCACAGGAGGAAGCCCTAGGCTCGCCCTCGGATCTGCCCGATGAATCGGATCCTCGCGACTCGCGAGAATCAACTCGCCGAGACGTTCGAGACAATCGCTATCAGCTTGTCGCCGTAGCGCTTGACCAGCGTAGGCCCAACTCCTTTGATGCCTAGCAGCTCCGACTCGTTGCTCGGCCGAGCGGCGGCCAAGGCTCCCAACGTAGCGTTCGAGAAGATCTGAAAGGCGGGCAATCGGCGGCGCCGCGCCTCGCTCAGCCGCCAGGCGCGCAGAGCTTCGAGCAGCAGCGGATCGGCGTTCGAGGCGTCCGCGGCTCGAGCCCTGGCCGCGGCGCCCTTCCTGGCCCGAGTCCCGCTTGCCCTCGTGCCGGACTTGCGGCTGCGTTTCCGCTCCGCCTTAGGCGCCTCAACCTCGACCATCACGTAGGGCGCGATCGGTCCTGTGTGAGTACGGCCCTCGTGAGTTAGCGAGATTCTCCGAAATTCGATCACGCGTCCGTCTTTTTCGAACGAATCTTCTACTAGGCCGATGTAGCCTGCCCGCGCCAAACCAACGACCAAACGGTCAAACGCCTTGCGGTCCACATCCGTGCCTTCAAAGCACTCCCGAAACAGCCTCCCAATCGACTGATTGTCCCGCCGCCCGAGCTCGGCAAGCAGCGCTTCGAGCGCTTTGGTCTCCCCAGCCGTCGGTTCTCGGCGGCGCATCACGAGACAGGCTTCGGGCGCGCAGACGTCGCAAATGCCGCACGGCTTCTGCGAGTCCTCTTGGTCGCCGAAGTGCCGTACGAGCGTCAGCATGCGGCACTCATGCGTTTCGGTATAGCGGCTGATTGCCTGCAATTGCGCCAGCCTGTGTTGCGCTTGGCGATTGTACGGACCGCGCCAGTCCGAGCGTCCGCGGCGCACGGTTTCGTCTGGGTCGACTAGCGCGCCCTTGTGTATCCACAGCTTCTCGAGCGCCTTCTCGAAGACCTGCGGGTCCATGCCCAGACGCGATTCAAGTTGATCGCGTCGAACGGGCTCGTCGGAGAGCGATTGGTAGATCTTGGTCAGCTCGGAGATGTCGGGATAGTCACGCTGCTGGAAGAACTCGTGCGTGCGCCGATCGTTCCAAGAGTGCATCAATATCGCTCGCGAAGGGGCGCCGTCTCGTCCGGCGCGGCCGATCTCCTGGTAGTAGCCTTCGACCGAACCCGACAGGCCGGTGTGGATCACCGTCCGCACGTTGGCCTTGTCGACGCCCATGCCGAAGGCAATGGTGGCGATGATCACGTCGAGCTTGCCGGCGAGGAAGTCGACTTGAACTCGATCGCGCTGCGCCGCCGGAAGGCCTGCATGGTAGGCCGCCGCGGGGAATTCGGGGCGCAGCTCCTCAGCTTGACGTTCAGCCTCTTTACGCGTCGGCGCGTAGATGATCGCCGGCCGCCGATTGGGCTCTTTCAGAATCTTGAGAACCGCCGGAGGTCTCTGCGAAGGCGTTAGCTCGACGACCTCGACGGCGATGTTCTCGCGGCGGAAGCCGTGGATCGAAAGCAACGGATCAGGGAGACCGAGCTGCGCGACGATATCCCCCTGCACCCTCGGCGTAGCGGTCGCCGTGGCGGCGATCACAGGCGCCGGTCGCAACAGCGGCAATCGCTCGCCGAGCATACGGTACTCAGGCCGAAAGTCGTGCCCCCATTCCGAGATGCAGTGGGCCTCGTCGATCGCCGTCAGCGCGGGCTTGCGCTTGGCCAACATCTCGGGAAAGCCCGGCACCGCCAAACGTTCCGGCGCGATGAAGAGAAAGTCGAGTCGGCCGGCGAGGTAATCGGCGCAGACTTGGCGCGCGGATTCGCGGTCGCGTCCGGAATGGATCCGTTCGGCGTTCAAGCCGCGCTCGCGCAGCTTCGCGACTTGGTCTTCCATCAACGCGATCAGCGGGCTGACGACTAGCCCGGTTCCGGCGCGCGCCAGAGCTGGAAGCTGGTAGCAGAGCGACTTGCCCGCGCCGGTGGGCATCACCAACAGAGCGTCGCGTCCCTCGATGGCTGCCTCGCAAAGCTCCCGCTGATGCGGCCGAAAGGAGTCGAAGCCGAAGCTCTCGCGGAGCAGATCGTCGAGGCCTTCTTTGGCAACCGGCTCGCGCTTCGGCTCCGGACTCGCGGCAGGACTCATCGCCTCAAACAACGGTTGCGGTTGGCCGAAGCGACGCTCCGCTTGGCGCGCCTGATATTCCGAGCCGCCTGCGGGAGCGCGGGCGGCCGTTTCGGCCAACAGTGGAGGCGCGTCGAACGCCGGATCAAACGGCGGCCGTTCCTCAAAGTACTCTTCTGGAAAGAACTCTTCCGGAGGAGGCGGCTCGGGGGGCAGCGGTACTTCTTCCTCGCCGGCAACAGTGGGCTGCGGCCCCGAACCCACGACCTCGCGCACGTAGTCCTCGATGCCGCTCATGAAGCGTTCAAAGCCGCCTTCTCCACGCTCGATCGCCTTGAGTCGCGCTTCCCATTCGCCCGTCATCGCAGGGCTCTTAACCTTGGGGTGCACGACCTCGATCAGCCGAACGGCCTTGTCGGTAGCCTCGAGGGCCTTGCCGCGCCGCACGATGTACTCGCGCTTGACCAACGTCTCGATGGTCGCGGCGCGCGTGGCCGGCGTTCCTAGACCGCTCTCCTTCATTGCGTCGGAGAGCTCTTTCTCCTCTAGAGTTCTTCCTGCGGATTCCATCGCCGTCAGCAGAGTCGCCTCGTTGAATCGCCGCGGCGGCCGCGTCTTTTTCTCGATGCTCTTGACGTCCTCGACGGCAACGCCCTCGCCGGAGGTGAGCCCCGGCGGGACCTGCTCTTCTTCCGCGGCGTCCTTCTTTGCGGCGCGCTTCGGCGGCTTCGGGTCGAGAGCCTTCCAGCCTTCTTGCTCGATTGCAGTCCCTGTGGTGAAGAATCGATCCTCCACGTCCGGCGAAACAACGAGCGTGACGACGTTCGTCACCGCCCAGACGTGCGGTTTCTGCCACGCCGCGAGTAGTCGCCGACAGATCAGATCGTAGATCTTGTGTTCGTCCGAGCCGGGATCGAGCGAGCTTGACCTCTTGCCGGTCGGAATGATCGCGTGGTGGTCGGTCACCTTCCTGTCGTCCACAAAGCGCTTGCCGAGCGGTTTGCTTCCCGTGCTCTCGGCCAAGAGTCCATCGTAGGGTCCGCGCACGGCATCTACGATGCGCGGCAGATCCTTCGCTACGTCGCTAGAGAGATGCCGGCTGTCGGTACGCGGATAGGTGATCAGCTTGTGTTTTTCGTAGAGCGCCTGAGCAAGGTCCAGTGTGCGCTCAGCGCGGAACCCAAAGATCCGGTTCCCGTGCCGCTGCAGCTCGGTGAGGTCGTAGAGCGGCGGCGGCGAGCTGCGTTTTGTCTCGCGCTCGACACTTTCGACCTTTGCGTCGCCGGTCTTTGCTCGCGCGACGATTGCCTTTGCTTCGACCCCGTCGGCGGGCAGTCGAGTGGCGCGTTCCCTCTTACCGTCTTCGCCCAGCTTCTCTACAAACCACGTCCCGCGATACTTTTCTTTCGCCCGCGCTAACGCAAACGTAGCGACTACTTCTCGGTAGTCTTCGGGGCGGAAGTCGCGAATCGCCAGCTCGCGCTCGACCAGCATCGCCAGCGTCGGCGTCTGCACCCGTCCGACCGAGAGGCCGCCGTCGTAGTCGAGGCTGTAGGCTCGCGAGAGGTTCATGCCGACCAGCCAGTCGGCCCGGCTGCGGGCGCGGGCGGCGGCGGCGAGCGCATCGAACTCCGCGCCGGGACGCAATGCGCTGAAGCCTTTCGTGATCGCTTCCGGCGTCAGAGAAGAAATCCATAGCCGCTCGACGGGTTTCGTAGATTTAGCAGCCTCGTAGATGTAGCGGAAGATCAGCTCGCCCTCGCGCCCGGCGTCCGTGGCGCAAACGATGCGGTCGATCTTGGGGCTGTTGAGTACGCGCCGTACGATCTCGAACTGGTCGTGGGTTCTGTCGTAGACCTTGAGCGGCCATTCGGCGGGCAGGATCGGCAGATCGGCGCGCCGCCAGCGCTTCCAGGCCGGATTGATCTCATGCGGCTCGCTGAGAGCAACGAGGTGACCGATCGCCCAAGTGACTACCCAGCCGCCGCCGTGGAAAAAGCCGTCGCGGCGTTCGTTAGCGCCGAGCGCCCGCGCGATGTCTCGGGCCACCGACGGTTTTTCGGCGACGACGGCCGAGGAGGTTGGGGGCTTCGATGGCAAGGCGGCTGCTGACAACTATTGTATGGCCCGGTCGGGCCTCGGGGCGCTCGTCTAGAATAGAACGCTATGTCCGATCGAACATTTCGAACCGCCGCCGTCATCGGCACCGGCATGATGGGCCCCGGTATTGCCGTCTCGCTCGCCCTCGGCGGCTTGAAAACCACCATCCTCAGCCGTACCCAAGCGGGAGCCGAGCAGGGTCTCTCCAAGGCACTCGAGCAGCTCGCCGTACGTGCCGAAAACGGCCTTGGCGAGGCAAGTGCGGCGGCCGCGGCGCGCGGCTTGCTTGCCGCCTCGGCCGACCTCGACGCCGTCGTCGCCGACGCCGATATCGTCATCGAATCCGCACCCGAGGACATGGCCTTCAAGCAAGAGCTCTTTGAACGCCTCGACGCCGTCGCCCGTCCTGACGCGGTGCTGGCCACCAATACCTCCGGGCTGAGCATCGGCGAGGTCGGCAAGCGCTGCAAACATCGCGACCGCATACTCACGACTCACTTCTGGAATCCGCCGTATCTGATGCGGCTAGTCGAGATCGTGCGCAGCGAGGCGACCGCAGATGAAGTTGTCGACTCGGTCAAGAGTCTGCTCGAGGTCTGCGGCAAGGCTGTGGTGATGGTCAACAAGGACGTTCCCGGCCAGCTGGGCAACCGGTTGCAGCACGCCATGATTCGCGAGGCGCTGCACATCGTCGCAGAAGGCATCGCCTCCGTCGAAGACGTCGACCTCGCCGCCAAGGAAGGCTACGGCATGCGCCTGCCCGTCTACGGCATCTTTGAGCACGCCGACGCCTGCGGGCTCGACTTGGTGCTCTCCATCCAGGACTACGTCGATCAAGACCTCTACAGCGAAAAGAAGGCGCCGCTCTCTATCCGCAAGCTTCACGAAAAAGGCGATCTCGGCGTTAAGACAGGCAAAGGATTCTACGACTGGTCAAAGAAGAGCTGGGATCAGGTGCGCGAACGCCGAGACGGTTTTATTCTCGAGTTTCTCAAGTCTGAGTTTGGGCGTACGAACCTCGACCACTAGCCAAGCATTCGACGCGGATCAGCGCGCGCCGCACTGACGACAGGAGGGATCAACGTGTTGAACTCGCTGCTGCCGGGTCTGCTCTCGCTGGCGCCCGCCGTCGGCGTCTTGGTCGGCGCCGTCGCGTTGCTGCTGGCCATCAAGGCGCTTTTTAGGAAGCGCGACCGCCTTCCGGACGAGCGGGTCAAACAGCAGCTCATTCTGCTGATTCTTACTCTGGCCGCGGTTCCGGCGGTGATATTCGCGCTACCGCTGAGCGAGTCTCAGCAAGGCCAGTTGCTGGGATTGCTGGGCGTACTCGGCGCCGCCGCGATCGCTCTTTCGTCAACGACGTTCCTCGGCAACGCCATGGCGGGCTTGATGCTTCGAGCCGTCGGCGGCTTTCGTCTCGGCGACTTTGTCCGTGTCGGAGACCACACCGGGCGAGTCTCCGAGCGAGGCTTGTTTCACTTGGAGATTCAAACCGAGGATCGCGACCTGACTACGTTGCCCAACCTCTATCTGGTGACGAACCCGGTTAAGGTCGTGCATTCCTCGGGCACCATCGTTTCATCCGAGGTGTCGCTTGGCTACGATCAGCCGCGAGAGAAGATTGAGCGCCTGTTGACTGAAGCGGCCGCAGCGGCTGAGCTCAAGGACCCGTTCGTGCTGGTCATGGCGTTGGGAGATTTCGCCGTGACCTATCGCGCTGCTGGTTTGCTGACGGAAGTTAAGGGCGTTCTATCCGCCCGATCTCGGTTGCATCAGATGGTCCTGGACAAGCTCCATGATGGCGGCGTGGAAATCGTCTCGCCCAACTTCATGAACACGAGGGCGATCGGGGACGGGCGGCTGTTCATTCCAGCGCCGCAAGCACGAACGCGTCCCCAGCCTGAAGCTGTCCCAGAAGTGGTCATTTTCGATAAAGCGGAGAAGGCGGCGGCGGCCGAGCAGGCGCGGAAGGAATACGCTTCGATCGGCGAGCGAATTGAAGAAATGTCGAAGAGCGGCAAGGAGGCCGGCGCGACGCCCGAGGACGAGATCAAGAGTCTGGAGGCGAGGCGAGGCGAACTCGAGGCGCTCATCGAGCGCTTCCGGCAAGAAAGCGATGAGGACGGCGAGACAAGTGCGCCGTGAGCTCGCGTCAGCGCAGCCAGCGATGCAGGTTCTGCCTCACGAAAAGGTCGTCGTTGAGGTGCGGATAGGCTTCGTAGACGCGGTCGATCTCGGCGGCCTGTCCTGTTGAGAGACCCTCTTTCGGATCGAGCAGCCAGGTTCCCTCGAGTAGGCCTTGGCGGCAGAGGACCTCCTGAATACCGGCGATGCAGCCGGCGAAGTTGTGTTGCGGGTCGAAGAACGCGGCATTGGCGTCGGTGATCTGCACTCCGATGCGGAGGATTTGATTCGGGACCGGCAGCTGATTCTTCACCACGCGGTTGCACTCCATCCAGTGCTCGACCGCGCGCCGCGTCCACACCGCCCAGTGCCCCAGCAGCCCGCCAGCGAATCGCAATTCGGGCGCCTTCTTTGCTTCCGAGAAGCGGAACGGCGTGGTGAGATCCGCGACGATCGAATCGTCGTTGCCGGTGTAGAGCGCGATCTTCTTGCTTCGTCCCGACTCGGCGACCCCGCGCAACACGTCCAACGTCTGGTAACGATTGAACGGAGCGATCTTGATCGCAACGACGTTGTCGATCTCGGCAAAGCGGCGCCAGAACGAATAGCCGAGCAACCTTCCTCCGGCAGCGGGTTGTAGGTAGAAGCCAAAGATCGGTATCGTTTCAGCAACGGCGCGTACGTGCTCGATGAGCTCGTCTTCGCTGGCGGTCTTGACGGCCCCGAGGCTGAGCAGGCCGGCGTGATAGCCCAGATCCGCCGCCGTGCGAGCCTCGGCGGAGGCTTGGCTGGTTGCGCCGCAAAGACCGGCAATCTTGAGGACCGGCTTGTTCTTTCCGTCGGCGCGGAGGTGCTCGTCGACTGTTTCCGCGGCGAGGGCGAGGACCGGCTCGTAGAGGCCCGCGTCGCGGATAGCGAACTGCGTCGTATGCACTCCGACGGCGATCCCGCCGGCTCCCGCGGCCAGATAGTAGCGCGTCAGCGCCCGCTGGCGGCGTTCGTCGAGCTTGCGGTTGCTGTCAAGCGCCAGCGGATGCGCCGGGATTACCGCGCCTGCTTGCAGTGCTTTACGGATCTTCTTCTTGGGTTGCGGAAGGTCGGTGGATTTCATTCTTGGCGGGCTGAAAAGAAGGCGTCGGGCGGGGCGGGAGCGGCGGTGCCCCCAGGCCCGTAGGCGCCATTCTAGCAGGGCTGCGGGACGCGGATTCGGCGCGAGCTTCGTGCGAAACTCTGGGAAGGGCTCGATCGCTGAACATCTCGGCGGCGATTGCGTTTCCTTCCTGCGGATTCGGTCCGGCCCGCCCGCGAATGTCTTCAGCGACTCATTCTGAGCAAACCGCAGGTTTGTTTTCCGGGGCGCGCGCCGCGTTGCGGCTCGAGTTGCGGCCGATGCTGCGCCTGGCAACGCCTGTCGTAGTCGCCGAGTTGGGCTGGATGGCGATGAGCGTTGTCGACACGATGATGGTCGGCCGTCTCGGCGCCGAAGCGATCGGTGCGGTTTCCATCGGAACTGTGATCTTCTATGTGGTCGGCGTCTTCGGGACGGGGCTACTGCTGGGGCTCGATACGCTCGTGCCGCAGGCCTTCGGCGCAAGCGACATGGCGAGCTGCCATCGCGCGTTGGTCAGCGCGTCGTGGGGAGTTGCGTTTCTCGGCCCAGCCTTGATGCTCCCTTCCTTCGTTCTGGTCGCGCTGCTGCCGAGCCTAGGGCTCGCTCCCGGCCTGGAGGCGCTCGCCGGCCCTTACACCTCCGCGTTGGTTTGGAGCACGGTTCCGTTGCTGCTGTTCATGACGGTTCGCCAATACCTACAGGGGATGAACATTGTCCGGCCGGTAATGTTCACATTGATTTCGGCCAACTTGGTCAACATCGTTGCCAACTGGGCCTTGATCTTCGGCAACCTCGGTTTCCCCGCATTCGGCGTTACCGGGGCGGGCTGGGCGAGCTGCGTCTCGCGCGCTTACATGTGCATTGCGCTGACCGGTTACATGCTTTGGGACGCGCGGCGCCGCAAGACTGGCCTATTTGAAGCCTCCAAGCGGCCCGACGGCGCGACGCTCAGGCAGCTCTCGGCGATGGGCTTTCCGGCCGCGCTGCAGCGCCTGATCGAGATCGGCGTTTTCGCGCTGGCCACGACCTTGGTCGCCCGGCTCGACGCCGTCTCTCTCGCGGCACATCAGATCGCGCTCCAGGCCGCCAGCGTTACCTTCATGGTGCCTCTGGGTGTCTCCTCCGCGGCGGCAGTACGCGTCGGGCAGGCGCTAGGCCGACGCGATGCGGCGGCGGCCGGACGGGCCGGCTGGACCGCGTTGCTCCTGGGCGTCGCCTTCATGACCCTTGCCGGGATCAGCTTCCTAACCCTTCCAGGCGTAATCCTGCGATTCTTCACCGCCGAGCCGGCAGTCATCGCGATTGGAGGAGCGCTGTTCCTCTGGGCGGCCGTGTTTCAGCTCTTCGACGGCGCCCAGGTGGTGGCTACCGGAGCGTTGCGCGGCGCCGGGGACACTCGTACGCCCATGCTGGTCAACCTGGTCGGCCACTGGGCGCTAGGGCTCCCGATCGGCTGGTACTTGTGCTTTGAGCGCGAGATGGGCGCGGAGGGAATCTGGGCCGGTCTATCGATCGGGCTGATCGCCGTCGGAGCCGTATTGCTGTTTGCTTGGCCGCGAAGCCTGGCGCGTTGGCGCCAACGATTAGGCTAGCTATTCGTCTTCGGGCTTGGGCGTGGTGGGCGGAGGCGCTGGAATACTGGCCAGCACGGCGTCGAACAGATCGGCCTTCTTGCCGGCGCTCTTCTTCTTCGATCCAGCTTTGCCCTTGCGGTACTTGTGGCTGTAGTAGCAGGTGCGGCACTGCGTCTTGGCAGGTTCGGTTTCAATCAGCGACACCACCGAGTGGTTCGTGATCATGCCGCACTTCGAACAGTAGTCGTCGATGACGTCGCCGAGCCGCGTCTCTTCCATGCGAGGCCTCCCGGCAGAGAGGAGAAAAGGGGACTTTATGCTAGCACAAGTCCTCTGCTGCCGCCCTACTTCTTAGCCAGGCAGTACAGGTAATCCGCCGTGCGAATAAATAGCTGATTCCCTGCCGCGGAAGGGCTTGCCAGGGTGTGGCTGTCGAGCCTATTGACTCCGAGCTGTTCAAACTCGCCGCCGGCGCGCAGCACCGTGGTGGTGCCGTCCTCGCTTACGGCATAGAGCTTGCCGTCGGCCAGCAACGGAGACGCCGAATACGTTCCCGGCTCGATGCGCTGCCGATCCCAGATCACCTTGCCGTCCGCCGCGTTGAGCGCCACGACGATTCCCCGGTCGTTCACTACGTAGATAAGCTTGCCGTCGGTGGTGGGCGTCGGTACGTCTGAGCCGAGATTGTTCTCCCAGATCAAGTTCTTCGCTGTGACGTCTCCACTGCCTCCGGCGTGGAAGGCAAGGAAGGGCTTGCCGCGGGTGCTAGTGGTGTAGACTACGTCGTCGATTACGATTGAGGAGGCAATCGTGCGATACGCCCGCTCGTTGTTGGGATTGAGCCCGCCCATGCGCCACAGCTCTTTACCGCCGTCGAGGTCGTGGCCCGTGACGTAGTCGCCGCCTGAGATGATGAGATACTGCTTGCCGGCGGCGGTCGCCAGTACGGGCGTCGAGTAGTCGTCGGGAGATTCAGATATGGCGTCGGTCGGCCGATCGACCTTCCAGAGTGTCTTGCCCGACATCTTATCGACGGCGAACACATAGGAGGGGTCATCGGTCTTCATGCCGTGGAGCACCTGGACATACAGCCGATCTTTGTAGAGCAGCGGCGTCGAGGCGAAACCGTGATTGAGCCCGAAGGCGCCGTAGTCGGCTTGGATGTTGCGGCGCCATAGCTCTTTGCCCGCGAAATCGAAACAAACCAGCGAGCCGCCGCCAGTCATCGCCCATACCCGCCTGCCGTCAGTCGCCGCCGAGGGAGAAGAGAGGTTTTGTTTGCGGTAGATGCGGTTTCCGTCGCCGATCTGTTTGCGCCAGCGAATCGAGCCGTCGGTGCGGTTGATCGCCAACAGGAAGATCTTGTCGTTTGCCGCCGAGGGCGTCTGCGGCGGCCCGGCGGCGCCCCGCTGCCGCTTCGCGGCGGGAGCTGCCTTCCCGCGGCCGCGCGGCCGATAGCTCTTCGGTTCGTTAAAGCCCTCTTCGGCTGAAGTGACGAAGACCGTATCATCCCAGATGATCGGCGTAGCCGCGCTCCAGCTCGGCAGCTTGACCCTCCAGACGACGTTTTCGGTCTCCGACCAATCGACGGGCAGATCGTGAGCAGTCGAGCTGGTTCCGTTTAGATTGGGGCCGCGCCACTGCGGCCAGTTGGCTTCCGCCTCGGCGGCGGCTAGCGGCAGCGACCAAACGAGGAGAGCGAGAGCGAGCTTGCGCATGCGAGATTCTCCCTGCCGAACGGCGCGGCAGTACTGTCGGAGGCGGTGCGACCGATTCCCTTGCAGATAACGAAACGGCGGGAAAAGGGTCGGCAGGGTTACCCTCGCCGACCGGTCGGACATCGCTTGACATTCGCTGGGGCGTGGCGCTTTATCAACCAGCGAGCGATTTTGCACCGAAATCCGCCCTGAGCCTCAGGGAGCTCGACCTTGCGACCGATTCGACTATGTGGCGTAAACCTGTCGTGAAGCGTATACTTTACGTGGAGTCCGGACTCAGGGGATGGACTCACAGTTATTATGTGTGCCCGCGCATGCGGGGCTGATTCAGGTCTGTGGGCCGTCAGGATCAGCGGGACGTTTCGTTCCCAGGTTGAGGGGGAGCCCACAAGCTAGTATGGACAGGACAATGTTCATACAGGAGATTGCCAAGTGAGTATTAGGGGTTTGAAATGGCCGGGCGCCCTGGTGGCCCTCGCGCTCTTGCTCTCCTTGACCTTCGCTCCGGCTGCCAGCGCGCAGTTGCTGCAAGGCTCAATCGACGGCAACGTCACAGACTCGTCCCAGGCCGCCATCATCGGCGCCGAGGTGACAATCACGAACGAACTGACGAACGCGGTTCGTACGACTTCCACCAACGAAATCGGCTCGTTCACTTTCCCAACCGTGAACACCGGTAGTTATACGGTATCGGTTTCCTCGGAAGGGTTCCAGACGTATCAGCAGACCAGCGTCGGGGTCAGCATCAACAACGTGACGCGCGTCGATATCGCGCTGGAAATCGGTCAAATCACCGAAACCGTGACTGTCGCGGCCTCTGCCGCCACGTTGCAGACGTCGCGCGCCGACGTGCAACAGAATGTTAATGAGAAGGCTCTAAAGGATCTGCCGGTACCGCTGGGGCGCAACTATCAAATGTTGTTCGTCACGCTGCCCGGATTCTCGCCGCCTACGAACGCCCACTCGATTCCGACCAACCCTTCGCGTTCGGTGTCGTTTAGCGTGAACGGCACCAGCCGGAGCAACAACAACACGCGCATCGACGGCGCATCGGTTACCAACATCTGGGTGCCTCACGTGAGCGGCTATCTGCCGGCGCTCGAATCGATTGAAAGCGTCTCCGCGACGACCAGCTCGATGGACGCCGAACAGGGTTTGGCAGGCGGCGCCGCGATCAACGTACAGATTAAGAGCGGGACCAACGATGTGCACGGCTCCGCTTTCGAGTACCACGTCAACCAGCATCTCAAGGCCTACCCTTGGAACGATCCGCGCAACTCACCCCAGGGCAAGCTCATTGATAACCAGTTCGGCGGAACGATCGGCGGTCCGATCAAGAAGGACAAACTGTTCTACTTCGTGAGCTACGAAGGCCGCCGAGAAAGGGAGTTCCGTTTTCGCTTGGCGGATGTTCCCACCGCAGCGATGCGTGCCGGCGACTTGTCGGTCAGCCCAACGCCGATCTACGATCCGTTCTCCGGGAATCCGGCGACCGGCGAGGGCCGCACGCCGTTCGCCAATAACCAGATTCCAACCAGCCGGATTGATCCGGGCTCGCAGGCCTTCATGGACACCGGCGATTGGGGGCTGCCGAACCGCCCCGGCGGCGGCGACTTCAACGCGGACCAGAACTTCGGCAACTCGGCCGGCACCAAGTTCGACCGCGATATTCTCGACAGCAAGGTGAATTGGAACGCCACCGACAAGTTCACCGCCTTCGTGCGCTTCAGCTTCCTCGACTTCCGCACAACCAACCCGACGGTTTTCGGGGCGGCCGGCGGGCAGAACATGCACCGCACCAACTCCAACCCAGGGGTCGGCTTCGGCAACAGCTACTCGGGCACGGCATCGGCAACCTATGTCTTTTCGCCCACCTTCATTGTTGACGGCTACTTCGGGTACACCCTGGTCGACACCAACATCGAACAGCAGCGCCTGGACGAAAACCTCGGTTGGACCGTGTGGGGAGTCCCGGGCTTGCAGAGCAACCGCAAGATCGACGGCGGCTGGCCGCGCGTCTTTATCGACGGCTTCGATCGGGTCGGCACCCGCAACAACTTCCAGCCCTACTTCCGTTCCGATCCGCAATGGCAGTGGGTGGTGAACGCCAACTGGACCAAGGGCTCGCACAACATCCGCTTCGGCGCCGATCTCTACCTCCAGCACCTTGATCACAACCAGCCGGAGAATCCCGGCGCCTTCGGCGGCGCTTCGGGCGGATTCCGCTTCCGAGATGGAGCGACGCAGCTCCAGGGCGGACCAGGCGGCAACGACATGAACTCCATGGGTTCGTTCTTGCTTGGCACGCCGGAAGTCGCCGGCAAGATCTGGCAGTTCGACGAGAACGGCTACACCACACGGACGAGCTTCTACAGCTTCTACCTGCAAGATCGCTGGCAGGTCAATCAGAAGCTGACGTTGTCGATGGGCTTACGCTACGAGCTATTCCCCATCCCGGGTCGCGCCGACCGTGGATTGGAGCGCTTCGACTTCGACAACGGCAACATGTGGGCCTGCGGAGTCGGCTCGATTCCGCACGACTGCGGCTACGAGAAGGGCGTAAACGCGTCGCCGAAACCGCGCCTCGGCTTGGCCTATCGCATCGACGACAATACCGTCCTAAGAGCGGGCTACGGCATCACCAACGATCCGTTCAATTGGGCGCGTCCGCTGCGGACGAACTACCCGATTCTGCTCACGCAGGTGCTCAACGCACCCAGCTCGCTCGGTTTCGGAACGACGCTGCGCGAGGGCTTGCCGGTCATCCCCGACCCGGATCTGGGCGACGGCATTCTAGACTTGGACCCAACTGCGGTCGCAACGTCGATGGACAACACCAACACGACGCGGGGTTATATCCAGTCCTGGAACCTCACCCTGGAGCGTCGCTTCGCAGGCTGGATCGGGTCGTTGGGTTACGTCGCGACGCGCTCCAACAACCAGTTGGTGAGATTGGATCAGAACTGGGCGCCGATCGACGGCGGAACCCCGGGGCGTGTGCTGAATCAGAAGTTTGGCCGCACCGTGAGCACCTACACGCACGGCAGCTTGGGCACGGCAAAGTACGACGCTCTCCAGGCGAAGCTCGATCATCGTTTCTCAGCCGGCTACCAAATCGGCATGGGGTTCACCTGGAGCCACGGTCGCGGATACACCGACGAGGATTCGGGCGACAGCCCGAAACGAATCGGCATCCCCTGGCTCTACCGCAACAACTACGGACGGCTCGATGAGGATACCGGGCTTAACTTCCAGCTCACAGCCATGATGGAGCTGCCGTTCGGCGCGGGCAAGCGCTTCGCACAGTCCGGAGCGGCGGCGAAGATCCTGGGCGGCTGGCAGGTCAACACCCTGGTCAGCCGTTACAGGGGACGTCCGTTTACTGTGACCGACTCTGGCTCGACGCTCAACGCGCCTGGTTCGAGCCAGTTCGCCGATTGCCTATCCAAACCGACGAAGCTCGGTGAGACCGGAGCCGGCTCGCGTTACTACGATCCGTCGGCCTTCGGCCGCGTGCCTGGCAGCGAGCGTCGCTTCGGAACTTGCGGCATCAACAACCTGACCGCCCCGGCTCTGTTCAACATGGATGCGGGCATCTTCCGCAAGTTCCAGGTGAACGAGCGGGTCAGCATTCAGTTCCGCGCTGAGATGTTCAACCTCAGCAACACGCCCCACTTCCGCGAACCGCGGACCGGGGTCAACAGCAGCAACTTCATGAGGGTCGATCGAATCCGCAACACAGGCCGCGAGGGCATCGACGAGCGCACCACTCGCCTCGGTCTCCGAATCGGTTGGTAGGCTGCAACGTAAACCTTTAACCTGAGGGGCCGCGCGAAAGCGCGGCCCCTTTTCTTCTAGTCAAGAGCCGCGAGAATCGAGAGAAACCCGGTCCCGCAAGGCGGAACCGGGCTCGGCCGGAAACGGGGGCCTCCGAACCTCTAGAGCGAACCGGTTGGGACGTCGCTCCTCTTCACCCGTGGACGGATCGTCTCAACGTCGATCGACGGGCTGTCGGCGCTGCCGTCGGGCCGACGCGACAAAGCCGTGTAGACGGCGTCGGCGTCGAGGAACTGTTCGCTCTCGACGATGACATAGCCGTCGATGCGGCGTTGCGGGTCTTCAAGCTGCAAGATACGCCGCATGTCGGCGCAGCTCAAGAACACCGCTTCCTGGGGCGCTACTACAACTGCAGTGTGGCCGACGGCGCCGATCGCGCCGCCCAACCTCGTCGCCTCCACGGCGCGAATGCGTAGCTCGGCGCGATTCGAACCGGTGTTGTGGAGGTTCAGAACCGTCCGGTAAAACGCGGGGCCGAAGTCGAAGCTCACATCCGTAGCGCTCGTGCTGAACACGTTGCGGCAGACGAATTTGGCAGAATAAACCCAGGTCCGGGTCTGCGGAGCAGTTACCGGCTGCTGTGCCGAAGCCACGTTCCCCAACGTTACGGCCAGCAGCAGCGCCGCGGCTCGGACCGCCGACGCGCAGAATCGATGATACGTTTTCATTGTTGTTCTCCTAAGTTGCTTCTCGATGGAATGGAAGGGAATCGCGACGTCGGAACAGCCGACGATTCCGAAGACAGCCTCAGCAAGAGACTCTCCAAATCCAAACCCCAACGAAAAGAAGAGGTTGCGGTCTGAATCGAGAATTAGCGGCGGGGAGAAACGACACAGAGGCTGGTCGAGGCGACCTGCCGGAGCCGAGCCCGGCTGTAGAAACGTCAGTGCTGTTGCCTCGCCCGCGCGGCTCCAGTAAGATATTGAAGTTGAACGATTAAAGCGCCGACGGATGTGGCGCCTGTGCGGGAGATCCCCCTCGCCCGTCTCTCACTCGCAGAAACCAAGAACCATGAACACGAACTCGACGAAGCTTGGCCTTGCAGGCTCCCTGCTTGCCGCCATTGTAATTATCGGCGGTTGCGGCGACCTTAACATCGGGCCGGTCCCCGATTTGGACTTCCCTCGAGCGGCCGAGAAGTTCGCCCACGACGCCGTCGCGCTGTCGCCGTCAACAGCGACAGCGATTGGCTATCACCTTCATCAGGAGGGTGCCGAGATCAACGAAGAGACAGGTCGGCTCGAGGGCGGCACTGAAGTGCGCCTCGACGGGCTGCTCGACGACTACTCGCCGGCGAGCATAGAGAGGCAGATCGGGTTTTACCAGATCTACCGCGATCGGCTCAACGACGCTGAGAACCCGATTCCGCGCGACGCCATGAGGGAACGTGACAACTGGGCCGACTACGGCGTCATGGAGAGTCGCATCGCGCGGACGCTCTATCTGCTGGAGAACGAGAAGCCCCATGAGCGCGATCCAAGCTTCTATGTAACGTTGTTGGGTCGAGCTCTCTATGTCCCGGTATTGCAAGAGTACGCATCCGCCGACGAACGCTTCGACCACGTGATCGCCCGTCTCGAGGCGACGCCTGACTTCCTCACGGCGGCCAAGTCGAACCTAAGCGCGGTCTCAGAGGTGCATGCTGCAGCAGGCCGGCAGGGCGCGCAAGGATTGATCGCTCTGGTCAACGAGACCATCGCGGGCGAAGTTCCCGCCGGTAAGAAGGCCGCTTATGATGCGGCCGCAGCTCCGGCTGTTGCCGCTCTAGAGGACTTCGCCTCGGTTGTCGGCGGACTCAGCGGCGGAGATTGGCGCCTCGGGCGCGCGCTCTATGACCAAAAGCTCGAGGCCTTTGCGGGCGGCGGAAGTTCCGAGCAGCTGGCGGGGGAGTTGGAATCTGCCTTCGACGCAACCTACGGCGAGTTGATCGAAGCCGCTCGGCCGGCCCACCGCGACATCTACGGCAGGCAGCGGGCTCCAAACGACGCGACGATGGTAAGGGAGGTTCTCGACGTGCTTGGCGATGACAATCGCCTGCGCAGCCCGGCTGATTTTGTCGGGAGCGTGGCGGAAGACATCGCCTCGGCCACGGCTTTCGTCAAGGATGAAGATCTCGTCGACGTTTTGAGCACGGCTGAGATACGTACCCTGCCCACGCCGGCTTATCTGAAGCCGTTGCATCCCGTGAGCGCATTCTTGGCCCGGCCCTTGCTCAGTCCCGAACTAGGCAGCATCGCCTGGGTGACTACGGGCTCCTCGGATTGGTCGCGGGCCCGAACTACTTCGCAGCTGCGCGAGTACAACAAGTTCAGGCTCAAGGTCGTGGGCATCGACGCAACCGCCCGCTTCATTCTCGGCGCGGCGAACGCCGCGTCCGAATTGGAGCTCTGGCGCAAGCTGCTGCGCAACGTCGACCCGAACCCAGGCTACGTGTCAGGATGGCCGCTCTATGTCAACGAATCAGCGGTCGGCCTCGGTTATGAGAGCAGCAACGAGTTCAAGGTGATCTCACTCAAGCAGGAGCTCGAGATGATCGCACGGGCGCTGCTCGACGTTCGCATGCACGCGATGAGCATGTCCGAGGACGAAGCGTCGGACATGTTGCGGCAACGCGTGTTTCTTGACGCCTCGCAAGCGGCGGTCGTGATCGGCGAGGTACAGCTTCAGCCCGGCGACGCCGCCGTGGCCTACTTTGGCGCGCAAGAATGGCAGCGCGTCCGGCAATTCTATCAACAGGCCACCACCGACTTCAGCCTCTCGACCTTCCACGGTAAGGCGATGCTGATCGGCCCCATGCCGGTCGACGAGCTCGCCTTCCTAATCACCGAAGGCAAAAAAATCCAATAGTCGCGAGGTCCGCCGCCGGCGCGGCGCTGTAGTATCATAGAAACTGGTTTTCGAGTCCTTGTCTGGAGGCGAAGCAGCGGCTTCGCCTGATCCCTTACCCACAGCCTTTCGAACGAAGGGCTCGCCTGTGCGGGTCGGGGCGATTCGCGGCCTGCGGGAGTTTATTGAGCCATGGCAAAAGTATGCGCGGTCACTGGAAAGAAGCCCATGTCGGGCAACAACGTTTCGCACGCGAACAACAAGACGCGGCGACGCTTTGAGCCCAACCTGCAGAACAAGCGAATCTGGGTACCGAGCGAGAAGCGCTGGATCCGGATGCGCCTGAGCACCTCGGCGCTCAAGACCATCAACAAGCGCGGCATCGAGAGCGTCTTGGCCGAGATGCGAAAGCGCGGCGTCAAGATCTAGCCGTCCGCGATTCTTCGTTTCGTTTCATGCTATCTTTCGGACCGTCGGCCCGCCCAGCGCCCCATGCCCCTGTCCGGATTTGAGCGTCGCGAAAACCGGCTGTATTGCGGCGACTCGCCGCTCGACGCGATCGTGGCCGAGGTGGGCACTCCCTGCTATGTGTACTCGGGCGATGCCATCGTTGCGGGCTACCGCGCCTACGCCGACGCCCTCACCGAAACCCCGCATGAGGTCCATTTCGCCGTTAAGGCCAACGGTTCGCTCGGCGTGCTGGCTTTACTGGCCCAAGCCGGCGCGGGTTTCGACATCGTCTCCGGCGGCGAGCTCTATCGCGTGATCCAAGCCGGAGGCGACCCGTCGCGCGTCGTCTTCTCAGGGGTCGGCAAGACCCGGGCCGAGATGAAGTACGCCATCGAGGCCGGCATCGGGGCGTTCCATTGCGAGTCCGAGCCCGAGCTCGAAGCGTTGGCCGAGGTCGCGCGCGAACTCGATAGAAGCCCGTCGGTCGCTCTGCGCGTTAACCCCGACGTCAACGCGGAAACGCATCCCTACATCGCCACCGGTTTGAGCGAGCACAAGTTCGGCGTCCCTATCGACGCCGCGGAGGCGATCTACCGACGCGCGGCGGAGCTCGCGCCGCTGCGTCTCGAGGGCGTCAGTTGCCACATCGGCTCCCAGATCTTCGACACGGCCGCCTTCTTTGAAGCCCTTGATCTTGTGTTGGGCTTAGTCGACCGGCTGCGTGCGGCGGGCGTCGAGATCATCAAGCTCGACCTCGGCGGCGGCCTCGGCATCGCCTACCGCGATGGGCAGGAGACGCCTTCGATCGGGGCGTTCGCAGCGCGTTTGGCCGAGGCGATTGCCGGACGCGGACTAAAACTGATGCTCGAGCCGGGACGATCGATCGTGGGCCAGGCCGGCGTGTTGCTCACCAACGTCGTCTATCGCAAACCGGCCGGCTCGAAGGTCTTTGTGATCGTCGACGCTGCAATGAACGATCTGATTCGTCCCGCCCTCTACCAATCGCACCACGAGATCGTTCCCGTCGCGCTCGATGAGACGCGGCCGGAAATCCACGCCGACATTGTGGGGCCGATCTGCGAAAGCGGCGACTTCCTGGCGCGCGATCGCTCGATGCGAGATGTGAAACAGGGCGAGACGCTAGCTGTGTGCACAGCGGGAGCTTACGGATTCGTGCTCTCGTCGAACTACAACGCGCGCCCGCGAGCCGCTGAAGTGCTGGTCAAGGGAGCGAGCCGCCGCGTCATAAGAGAGCGCGAAGGCTACGAAGATCTGATCCGCGGCGAACGAGCCTAGTTTAGGCCGCGCCGCCTCCGGGTTGGAGCTGCTGCGACAGGTAAACTCCGATCCCCATATCCTCGATCATCTGAAGCTGCGCCTCGATCCAGTCGACGTGCTCCTCTTCCTCTTGGAGGATCAGTTTGAAGAGCTCGCGAGAGCCATTGTCGCCGACCTCAACACTGTCTTTGATCGCTTCGTTGAGGCGCGGAAGTGCGTCGAGCTCGACCTGTAGGTCGTTCTGGAGCTGCTCTTTGACGTCCTTGCCGATGCGCAAGGGATGGAGGTCGGCCATGGCGGGCACGCCCTCGAGAAACAGGATTCGCTCGATCAACGACTCGGCATGTCGCATCTCGCCGATCGACTGCAGCTTGACGAATTGGCCGAGCTTCGAATAGCCCCAATTCTCAAGCATTTCGGCATGTACAAAGTATTGGTGAATCGCGGTGAACTCCGCCTTAAGCACCTCGTTGAGATGCTCGATCACCTTCGGGTGGCCTTTCATATGCGCTCCTAGGAAGCCCCTATTGTATCGAATGAGCGATTGTCGACCGTGCATCCGGAATGTGCTATCTTCCGGCAATCATGAAGCTCGCCCTATCTACGATCTTGCTTGCGATGCTCGCCTCCTGCGGCGGCGGGGAGCTCGCCGAACAAACCCGCACGCCAAACGTCGTTCTCATCATCACTGACGACCAAGGCTACGGCGATGTCGGCGCGCACGGCAACTCGATGATCCGCACGCCGAACCTCGACCGGTTGCATGCAGAAAGCGTCCGCCTAACGGACTTCCACGTTGACCCGACCTGTGCGCCGACCCGCTCAGCGCTGATGACCGGACGTTATTCGAGCCGAACCGGCGTGTGGCATACGATCATGGGCCGCTCCATCATTCACCGCGACGAGACGACGCTCGCACAGGCGCTCTCCGACGCGGGCTACGCCACTGGGCATTTCGGCAAGTGGCACCTGGGCGACAACTGGCCCTACCGGCCCGAAGACCGCGGCTTCGGGACTGTCGTGCGGCACGGCGGCGGCGGCGTGCAGCAGACCCCCGACTATTGGGGCAACGACTACTTCGACGACACTTATTGGAAGAACGGCGTTCCGACCAAATACGAAGGCTACTGCACGGACGTTTTCTTCGACGAGGCGCTGAGCTTTATCGGAGACTCGCGCGCGGAACCCTTTTTCGCCTACATCGCAACGAACGCCCCGCACGGACCCTATCTGGTTGAAGAGCGCTACTCCAAGCCCTATACCGACGCCGGCGTGCCCGATCCGATGGACAAGTTCTACGGCATGATCGAGAACATCGACGACAACGTGGGGCGTCTGGTCGCTAAGCTCGACGAGCTTGGCCTGAGCGAGGATACGATTCTCATTTTCATGACCGACAACGGCACCGCCGCCGGAGTCTCGAACCTTGAGCCAGCCGGCGCCGCCTGGCGAGGGTTCAACGCGGGCATGCGCGGTAGGAAGGGCTCCGAGTACGACGGCGGGACCCGCGTGCCGTTCTTCGTGCGCTGGCCTAACGGCGACCTCGGCGAGCCGCGCGACGTCGACGCCCTCACCGCCCACATCGACGTTCTGCCGACGGTGCTGGACCTCGTTGGCGCTGAGACGCCGGCCGGGCTCGATCTCGACGGTACGAGTCTCTCGCCGCTGTTGCGAGGTAAGGGCGCCTGGCCCGAGCGAACGCTTACCGTCCACTCGCAACGCATCGATCAGCCCGAAAAATGGCGCAAGAGCGTAGTGATGACGGAGCAGTGGCGACTCATCAACGGCCAAGAGCTGTACGACATCCAAGCCGACCCTAGCCAAGGACGAGAGGTGTCAGCCGACCATCCTCAAATCGTCGCCGACCTTCGCGCGCACTACGACGTCTGGTGGGAGCGTGTCTCCGAACGTTTCGAGGACGACGTCCCGCTGATTCTTGGCGCGGACGAAGAGAACCCGGCCCGCATCACCGCTCACGACTGGCATCCGTCGCCGCCAGACGACGCCAGCGTTCCCTGGAATCAAATCAAGATCCAGCAGAACCCCCTCACGAACGGCTACTGGGATGTCGAAGTCGAGCAAGCGGGAGTTTACGAGCTAACGCTCTATCAGCACGACCAACCGGCGGAGTATCCGCTCGACGCAGTCGAGGCACGGGCAACGATCGGCGTTGTGGAGGCGACCGCGTCCGTTGAACCCGGCTCGGCTTCGGTGACGCTTGTTCTTTCGCTGCCCGCCGGACGCGCCCGGATGCAGACCTGGCTCAAGACGAAGAGCGGCGAAGAGCGTGGAGCATTCTTCGTCTACGTCAAGCGAATCTGAGGCCCCTGTGGATACAGCTCATCGTAGAGGAAGCCGGAGTACCGCGCCTCTCGCGCACTCGCCTCCCGACCGCCTTATCGGCCCCATAGAGAATCCTGATTTCCATTCCGCTCGCTCCAGTCGCTAGCCTAGTAGAGAACCAGCGCGCTCCTGAAACGTCGGCGGTCGCCGGCGTTCGTCTTTTTGGCGCGCCCAGTAGGAGGCACGATTCATGTCGTCCGCGTCAACACCAAGAAAGTCGCAGCAAAGCGCCCCAACCGGCTCCGGCGGCGGAACCGCCGGCCATGGCGGAACCGCCCGCATGGCGGCCATCTCAGCCGTCACCAACTACCGGCCCTCGGCGCCGCCGATGAACTTCATCGAAACGCCTACCCAAGAGCTTTTCGGCGCGAACGTCTTCAGCAAGGTGGTGATGAAGGATCGGCTGCCCAAGCCTGTTTACAAATCGCTCCTGAAGACGATCGAGTCCGGCGCAAAGCTCGACTCCTCGATCGCCGACGCCGTGGCCGCCGCGATGAAGGATTGGGCCATCGAGAGAGGCGCCACCCACTACGCGCATGTCTTCTACCCGCTCACCGGACAGACGGCCGAGAAGCACGACAGCTTCCTTGCTCCCGACGGCGCCGGCGGCGCTGTCGCCGAATTCTCCGGCGCCCAGCTCATCCAAGGCGAGCCCGACGGCTCGAGCTTTCCGACCGGCGGCATCCGCGCCACCTTCGAAGCCCGCGGCTACACCATTTGGGACGTCACCAGCCCGGCCTACATTCTCGAGAATGCAAACGGCACGACGCTCTGCATTCCCACCGCGTTCGTCTCCTGGACCGGCGAGGCGCTCGATAAGAAGACGCCCGTGCTGCGTTCGATGCAGGCGCTCAACGAGCAGGCCCAACGCGTACTCAAGCTCTTCGGCCACACCGACGGCGAGCTCGTTTCTTCCACCGCAGGACCCGAGCAAGAGTACTTCCTCATCGACAGCAACTTTTTCTATGCGCGTCCGGACTTGATCACTGCCGGTCGCACGCTGTTCGGCGCTCCGCCTCCGAAAGGACAAGAGTTCGACGATCACTACTTCGGCGCTATCCCCGACCGCGTGCTGGCCTGCATGTTTGAGGTCGAGCGTGAGCTCTTCAAGCTCGGCGTTCCGGTCAAGACGCGCCACAACGAGGTCGCGCCCGGGCAATACGAGATCGCGCCGGTTTTCGAATTCGCCAACCTAGCCACCGACCACCAGCAGATGATGATGATCATGCTGCGCAAGGTGGCGTCGAAGTACGGAATGACTTGCCTGCTGCACGAGAAGCCCTTCGCCGGGCTCAACGGCTCGGGCAAGCACGTCAACTGGTCGATGGGCAGCTCCTCGCAAGGCAACCTGCTCGATCCCGGCGACACGCCGCACGACAACGCGCAATTCCTGCTGATGTGCGCCACCGTGATTCGCGCCGTGCGCAAACACCAGGGTCTGTTGCGGGCCGTCGTCGCTTCGGCCAACAACGACCATCGCCTCGGCGCCAACGAAGCTCCGCCGGCGATCATCTCGATCTTCTTGGGCGACCAGTTGACCCATGTTTTCGATCAGATCAAGGGCGGCGGCGCCGACTCCTCCCTGCCGAAGGGCACCTTGACGGTTGGCGTCGACGTTCTGCCGCCGCTGCCCAAAGACACCGGCGACCGTAATCGCACCAGCCCATTCGCCTTCACCGGCAACCGGTTTGAGTTCCGCGCCGTCGGATCGAGCCAGTCGATCGCCGGCCCGCTGGTGGCGATGAACACCATCGTCGCCGAGTCGCTTGATTACTGCGCCACGCGGCTTGAGGAAGCGACGGGCGGAGATTCCTCGAAGCTCAACGCCGAGTTGCAAAAGCTGCTCACCGAGATCCTCAACGAGCACAGCTCGGTGATCTTCAACGGCGACGGCTACTCCGAGGAGTGGCACAAAGAAGCCGAAAAGCGCGGGCTGCTCAACCTCCGTACAACGCCCGAGGCGCTGCCGGTCCTCAAAACGGCCGAGGTCAAGGCGCTGTTCGAGAAGTACGGCGTGCTTTCGGAGCGAGAGCTCGAAAGCCGCCTCGAGACCTACCTTGAGCAATACTGCATGACCGTCAGCGTCGAGGCGAACCTCACCGTCGAGATGGCTAAGACGATGATCTTCCCGGCCGGCGTGCGTTACCAAGGCGAGTTGGCCTCGACTTGCGCCAACCTTAAAGCGATCGGTACCGAGTTCGACACCCCGACGCTCGATACCGTGACCAAGCTCATGCAATCGCTGCAGAGCAGCACCGCGGAACTCGAGAAAATGATGGCGGAATCGGGCGGAGCCGATTCGATCGCCGAAGCCAGCCACTACTGCGAGCGAGTCTTGCCAGCCATGGTCCAGGTCCGCGAGGCCGCCGACGCGCTTGAGGGCGTCGTGGCCGACGATCTGTGGCCGCTACCCACCTACCAGGAGATGCTCTTCATCAAGTAGCGCATCGGCCGTCAGGCGAGACAGGGCTAGTATGGGCGGGCTGAAGCGCGCCCCTACTCCGTTGGGCTACGAACCCTGGTATCCGAGCGTCAGCAGCGTGATGTCGTCGTCTTGCTCGGAGCCTTCGGTGAAGGCAGCCAGCTCTTCAAGCAGATGCGCGTAGAGTTCGAGCGCGGAGAGACCCGGCTGCGCGGTAGCCGCCTCGGCTAAGCGCTTCTCACCGAAACGTTCGCGCGAGTAGCTCGACGCCTCCGAGACGCCGTCGCTGTAGACGATCAAGCGGTCGCCTGGAGCGAGCGTGGTTTCTTGCGTCGGAAACTCAGCATCGATGAACAAGCCGATCGGGACTGATGCCGGCTTGAGCCATTCCGTCGATTCATCAGCGCGCAGCAAGAGCGCCGGACAGTGGCCGGCGTTGACCCAACGCATCGTCCCGTGACGCGAGATCATACAGGTGAAGGCAGTGGCGAAACGGGCGTTGCGCGAACGCTCGCAGACGTACCGATTGATACGTCCCACACGCTCTCCGAGGCTCTCGCCGTCCGAGGCGGCGGAGAAGAAGAACGCGCCCTGCAGCATCGAGCTCAGCAGCGCCGCCGAGACGCCCTTGCCCGATACGTCCGCTAGGACCGCTGACCAGCGCTCGCCGGGCAGCTGCGCCACATCGTAATAGTCGCCGCCCACCTGAAAGCAGGCTTGCGAGCTGCCGGCCGCCGTCAGCCAACCCGCGGTAGGCAAGCTTGCCGGAAGCATCGCCTGCTGCATCTCACGGGCGATTTGGAGCTCGCGCTCGATGCCGTGTTTCTTGCGTTCCTCGTCAAGCAGCCGCGCGTTCTCGAGCACCGACGAAATTTCTATTGCCAGCGTTTGCAGCAGCTCACGGTTGCCGCCCGCGAGGTCGGCGCCCTGCTTGCGCGAATCCATGTAGAGTACGCCGATGGTGTCGCGCGAGGCCGAGAGCATGCTGGTTTCCTGCGCCTGCCCGAGACGAATGCGCAATAGCGGCACGCAGATCACCCCGCGAGACTCGAGCGCGGCTAGCGCCGCGACGCCGCCGTCGTTCGCGTTGGGGTCCACGTTCGGGTCAAACGACATCGCGAACAGCTCGCTGCGCGAGAGCAGCGCCTCAGCGATGGCTTGGAGCGGAACGAGCAGGTCGCCTCCGGCAAGGTCTGCGCCGCTGCTGTCGCGCGCGAGTCGCGTCTTCAGCACGCCGTCCTCCTGTTTCAGCAACAAGAAGCCGCGTTCGGCGCGGGTCAACGAGAGCGCTGCGTCGACGGCTGCCGCCAGCACGTCGTTGACGTTACCCGAGGATTCGAGAGCCCTAGCGACGTCGATCACCGCGCGCAAGCGTCCAAGGTCTCCGGTCCCTTCGCTCATCTGTGCGACCTTCTTGAGCAGAGGCGCGGTGTAGGAGCGCGGCCGTCCGATCAGCACGCGATACGAGTCGGTGACGCCAAAGTCCAAGCTGTCGCCCTCTTTGAGCGGAGCGCGCGCAAGCTTGCGGCCGTTGACGAAAAGGCCGTGGCGGCTGTTGCAGTCCTCGACGTAATAGCTGCCGTTCTCGAGCAAGATCTGGGCGTGGCGCCGCGAGATCCGAGTGTCGCGCAGCGAGAGGTCGCAATCCGGCAGGCGTCCGATCACGTACGGGCTGCGGTCCACGCGAATCTGGCGCATTTCGCCGTTTGGCTCGGCGACGCTGAGCACCAGCCCTTCCGGGCCCTGTGTCTGGGAAACGGCTGAAGCGTCTTCAGCGGACATGATCGGCTCGCAGCCGGCTATTTGGCAAGTGTCTTGGCGGGGCGCTTGCGACTCGGCTTCTCGGCAACGCTCTCGGCCAGATCCATGCTCTGGCAGGAGGCGCAGTAGCCGCCGATTTCCGTACGGGCCACCATGATCTTAAAGCCAAAGTCCGTCTCGACTTGGTCCTTCATCTCGCGGATCGGCTCGCCGAAAAACTCTTGGACCGACCCGCAGCGCAGACAGACGACATGGGCGTGCTCGCGCTTGAGTCGAGTCTCGTAATAGTGTTGGTCGCCCTCAAAGTGCAGCAGGTCGAGTTCGTCGATTAAACCCTCTTGTTTGAGTATCTTGAGGGTTCTATAGACGGTGACACGGTTGATCTTCGGATCGCGCTTTTTTGCCAGCTCGTAAAGTTGGTCGGCGTTGAGATGACGGTGCGAGTTGTGGATCAGTTCAAAGAGCAACTCGCGCTGCCGGGTCAGCCGAATGCCGTGCTTGCGCAGCGGCGCTCGCAGTGCGGAGGCGGAGGCGTAATGCTCTTTCTTCTGCTCCAAATACAACTCCAGAGTGCTTATCCTAGCACAGCAACCGATGGCTTCCAATCGTCATGTCGCAGTTGGCCGATGGCCAGGAGCGGGCGCGGAATCCGAGAACCAATCGACGTTGCGTTGCGTCTACTACAGTAGACAACAGCGATGCGAAAGGGATATCGCGGAGCGCGTGGTTGTAGTAGACTTGCTGCAACTGGAGTGATCGCAACCCGGGCGCTCAGCAACATACAAGACGAGATCGGACTTTGAAGAAAAAGCAACCCATAGAGACACCCGTCGTCGACCCGCGCCTGATGCGCGAGGCCAAGGAGATTGTTTTCACGCCGCGATCGGCGAAGACCTTCGCCTGCCGCGTCTGCGGGTCCGAGGGGGCGACCCAGGAGTCCGAAAGCTTGTGTTGGGTGTGCCGCCGGCTCAAGGTCAGCGCCTGGCGGGACATCGAAACGCAGCTTCCAATGAACGAATGACCCGCCCGACCGGAATCCGGATGCGCAGCTGAAGCGAACGGATTGGTTGCGTGCCGGAGGGAGCAATTGCTACGATAAGGGCAAGCGCGGCGTGCTCAGAGCGCCGCGTTTCGTCTCTTTCCGCTTGGTTTTAGCGGATCAGGCGCGCTTCTTTGCGGGGGCGTAGTTCAGTTGGTTAGAACGCCGGCCTGTCACGCCGGAGGCCGCGGGTTCGAGTCCCGTCGCTCCCGCCATTCACTCTAAAGCAGTTAGCTGCAACTGGGCAGGGCACGCCCTGCTTCGTTGTAACCAAGTTTGTAACCAAAGGTCTCATTGAACGATCCCCTTTGGCTCGTCGATGGGCTTCGCGGCTTGCTCTGCCCGGTAGTCTTCAAGCGTGTAACCCGCGCTGCGTAGGCGGCGCTCTGGGACTTGGTTGTAGCGATCGTGGGTCTTGTCCGTTTTGTGACCGCTGATCGCCTTACTGACCGTCCGACTCACCTTCGCGTCATCGCTGTCGGTGATGTGGGTCCGGCGGAAGTCGTGCATCGTTAGACTTGGGACGCCCGCCGCCTTGCGCACGCGGTTCCACGTCTTGCGGGGATCGTAGACCGGCTTGCCGTAGTAGTGGACCACGTAGGGGCAGTCTGGATAATTGAGCCGGTGGTCGTCGTACGCCGCCCGAAGGATCGCCATCATTTCGCTGTTGATCGGTATCTTCTTAGGCGCGCCCTCTTTCGTATAGCTGAGGAAGATCAGCGCCTTCTCGAAGTTCACCTGAGTCCATCGCAAAGGATCCTTGAGCCGCCCCTTACGGTTGTCGCCGAGTATTTCGGACCTGCGCATACCGCTTCCGTAGTCGAGCACTAGGAATACCTCGAACCAGAACGGCGAGGCTTCTCTCAAGGCGAGGTAGGTCGAGTGGGGGCAGTAGCCCTCCGGCGGAGGCGGCTCCTCCAGACGCTCGATGTAGGGCGGCTCGCCCAGGAACAACCCTTTGCGGCGCGCCAAATTGAAACCGCGCTTCAAAAGGTTTCCCTCGTGGTTAATCGTCGCATTGTTGTCCGTGCCCGGCTTCGCCTCCCGTCGGCGAGCGAGGATGTAGTCCTCCCAGATGTTGCTGGTGAACCGCGACGCCTTGATGTCTCCGAGCTTGGGACGAAGGTGGAGCCTCATGCGCCGCTGCGCATCCGGTAGGCTCTTTCGCTGTTTGACTGCGTAGTCGCGCTCGACGAGCCCGAGGAGATCATCAACCGTGAGCTGGCCGGCGTGCGTGATGTCCTTCCCGGCGCGAAGCTCCGAGACGCGCTTGCGCCGAAACTCTTCGGCTTCTGCCTTGTCGGTTGTGCCGCACGCCGCGTAGTGGGGCTTCTGTCCTGGGATGTGGATCTTGAAATACCACAGGTCGCCGCGACGGTAGATGCAACCGTCGCCGTATCTGCGTTTCCGTTTTCTACGTTTGGTCGGCATGGCGATCGCTATTCTCCTTCGCTTGGTAGGCTCTCGGCTTCCACGACGCTCTTGAGGTCGGATACGCGCCAATAGTGTTCGGGTCCCAATTCAGGAACCGGCTTGATCCCTTGACGCTTCATGATCTTCTTGAAGGTCGGCTCTGACATGCCGCCCAGGAAGTCGAGCGCCGCCTTGGTCTTGAACACGTACGGGCGAAGGCAATGCTCCGAAAGCGTTGCCTTGAGCTTGTCGGCGAACCGCTCGAGATAGGGATCGAGGTCCTCAGGCTTGTCTAGGACGATCGCTTGTTTCATCGCTCGTTGACTCTCATCGCTCTAGGCTCGCGGCTATGCTTCGGGCGGGGCATCTTCACTTCTCGCCGAGGTCGCTACTCGAGAGCTTCACGCGAGCGCGCAATATCAGTTGTCCCGCTTTAACGCTTTGGCGGTTCGATAACCCCAGCCATCGACGGGTTTCCTTGGTTGAGCCCTGCTGGATAATCTGCTCCAACAGGAGCCTGGCGCGCTGAGCGAAATAGGCGACAGCCGGGTCCGGACTCTCGCTGTCTTGCGCCAGCTCGATGAGCCTATCGAGCTTGGCTTCCGGCGCTAGACCGTGAACGTAGACGGCTAGTATCGTCGTCGCTACAATTTCCCACAAGGGAACATGAACAACGGGTGTGGACTCGTAGGCTTCCACCAGCTCTTTCATTTGCGACGGCTCGCCGAGTTCCCACACGTTGACTCCGTCGCTCGCCAAACCTCTAGGAACGTCCTCGAGGAAAAACCGAATCCGCCCATCAGACAGGCGTTTTCGCCCCTTCAGCCCTTTGATGTTGCGAGTGTAGTCGACTATCGGCTTGGACTTGCTGGGGAGAAAACCGAGGTCTCTGAGCTTGCTCGCAACTGTCAGCGACACCGCCTCGGCGAAAGAGTAGCTGCGGTAGAACCGCTTGCCTTGACCCTGTCCGCCCGGTTTCTCCGGCGGCGGCATTACGCCGCGAACCTCCCATTCGTGCAGCACGTGTTGCGGGAGGTTCGCGGCGTCTTGAACTTGCCCTGAGCCGTACGATGCGTCAACGTCAAGCATTGGGAACTATTCTAGCACAGCACATCCTTATTTAAACTATGGCGTCATCGCGCTAGTTTAACCCGCAGTTATCGGCGAGGGCTCTCCGGGGTGTGGGGAAGCGCCCCCTCGCGCCACCGGCTGTCGCCTAGGCGGTCGGTTACGCGAGAGCGGGCGGGGCTTCCCCAGCGCATGCCGCCGAGGTCTTGCGGGCGTCCGCACTATGATGTGGGGAGCCTTCCGCACTTGCGTCATGGTGTGGCTTGGCTAGGCTCGGCTTGGAGCTTTTCACTCCAGGTCGAGCCGCCTGAATGACGGCACCCCGCGCCCGCTCGCGCCCCCGGCTGTCCCTAGGCGGTCGGTTACGCGAGAGCGAGCGGGGGCTTCCCCGGCGCATGCCGCCGAGGTCGAGCGGGCGTTCGCATTATGATGTGGGGAGCCATCCGCACTTGCGCCATGGTGTGGCTTGGCTAGGCTCGGCTTGGAGCTTTTCACTCCGGGTCGAGCCGCTAGCAGTGTACATCCCCCTGGGCGTCCCGAGGGCTGAGCGGCTCGCGAAAGAGCGACGAAAGCGCAGCCGCGAACGCCAGACAACCTCGTAGTCGCGTTACGCACTCGCGGCGCGCGTCCCGGCGGAACCGCTGAGGATGTTCTGCGGGAAGAAACGAGACGCTACAGCGAATCGATCGGTGTAGAATCGTCGTAGTGAAGGTCCTGCTCGCGGTTGTCTGTCTGGTTTGCTCGCTCTCAGCGTGCGCCCAGAAACAGGGAACGTCGACGCTTGACGATATCAAGTCTGCTGCCGAACAGGGAGACGCGTCTGCGCAGTTCAACCTCGCCGTGCTGTACGCCGACGGCGAGGGAGTGCCGCAGGACTACGCCGAGTCCGTCAAGTGGTCTCGGCTCGCTGCCGAGCAGGGACAGAAGGAGGCGCAGTTCAACCTCGGCGCGAGATACGACAACGGCGAGGGAGTGCCGCAGGACTACGCCGAAGCCGCCAAGTGGTACCGGCTCGCCGCCGAGCAGGGTGACGCGAAGTCGCAATTCAACCTTGGCGTGATGTACGCCAGCGGCGAGGGCGTGCCGAAGGACTACGCCGAAGCCGCCAAGTGGCACCGGCTCGCCGCCGAGCAGGGTGACGCGAAGTCGCAATTCAACCTTGGCGTGATGTACGACGACGGCGAGGGCGTGCCGCAGCACTACGTCCAGGCACACATGTGGGTCAATCTCGCAGCGTCGCGTGTGAGCGGGGTGGAAGCCACCAGGTGGCGCGCAATGCGGGATCGCATCGCGGAGAAGATAACAGCCGAGCAGATCACCGAAGCCCAGCGCCTAGCGCACGCGTGGAAGCAGAAGACGTGGGATGAGCTTCAAGAAAAGGAGTAGCGTGCAGCGCAACAAGAAGCCCCCCCGCCTAGCCTCGTTCGGGCAAGACGGGAGGGGCAAAAGGAGCGTCTATGCTCTTACCCTCTCGCAGCCAACGTGACAAACGGAGACAGCGTGTCGCCATTGCTCGGCGTAATCGCCGATGCCAACAGCGGCTGACCATCGACGCGGACGCGCAGCCTAAAAGATAACTCGTCAGTGGTGAATCGCACATGCGGCGACACCGCCAGGCTGATGCCGGCGCGCATGCCTATCGAATACTGCGTCAGGTCAGCGAACACTATGTCGCCCTGGTCGCCTAGCACGGGGACCTTTTCCGTAAAAATCACAGGACGACCAAAGATGGTGAACTGTCCGTTGCTTTCCTTTAGCACCTGCACGTGCGTCCCCGTCGTAGCATCGCTTGCGTGCAGCTCTAGTAACTCAGGGATCGCCGTGTTGCTTGCTATCCAGGTTGCACGCGTCCGAGACGCCGGCAGCATTCTGGCGAAGATCTTTTTGAGGTTGCGGTAAACGATAGTATCGGCAGTTTGCGATGTTTCTTTCGCAACCGACACCAAGCAGTTCGACTGGAGAATCCCGAGCGGCTTGCCTACGCCGTCGCCGTTGAGAAACGCTTGGTCCATATGAAACGCGGCAGCCGTCGAGAGCGCCGCCTGGAAGTCCCCGCTGAAGCTCGGACTATCCTCGGCAAGCTCCGAGCTGACGGTTCCAAGGAACGCCAATTTGCGCGCCGTTAATTGCACCTGGCGAAGCTTGGCATCATCACTGGTCAGAGTGTCGTGCTCGCCTTCCCAATGTGCGCTGATGCCTCCGTAGAGCCCGTCGGCGGCTCTGTCGGTGTCGTCCCACGCCGGCAACTTGAGGCTCGCCGAAGTCATCGAAACGACGCGAGCGTTCGGTCTGACGATCTCGGACTCGAGCGCGCTGTCGAGGATGCGCGCCGCCGTCGGCTCGGGAACGCTGTAGCCGCCCAAACTGCCGGTATCCTCTCCCATCGCGCGCTTTAGTGAGGGGTGATGACGACCGCTGGCGACCGCGGAGTAAAACTCGTGGTCGTTGGTCCAGTCGCCCATGTCGAACGATGCGCCCGCGCGATGGCAGACGCTCGCCCATGACCGGTCGGTGACAGTCCCGCCGGCGCCGAAGTCGGAACCTCGATGCTCGGTCGTCGAACTGTTCTGGATAATTGGGTCCTTATATTCTCGAAGGTTGGATTGGACTTCCGCGTCGAACACATCTAGTTGCCGTTCGATATCGTCGATGCGGCGCTGCTCAGTGTCGGTGAGCCCGCGCTTCTCGCTTATCGCGAGAGCATAGATGGTTTTCCCCTCTTCCGACAGCGCAGTCAATTCGCGGTGTCGCTTTGCTTTATCTGAGGTAGTAATAGACATAACAGCCTCCTTTCCTAAATGAAATATGTGAGGCTACCAGGAGAACGCACTCCGGGCAGCTGCGAGCTTGCGGCTCGTGCCCGAAGTGCCCTTGAAGAGCGGCTTCGACAGGATGTGACCGTTCCCGCCGGGAGTGCTGCGCTTGCGGCTCTCGGCGGGAACGATCCGTTCAACAACCCAACCAAAACAAGGAAGGAGAGAACGGCACTTCCTAACTACTATTGTACATGCAAATTGTTGCCGCCGCCGGCTTAAACTTTCCCCTTGCCGGCTGTAACTGCAACGCCGGCAAGCTCAGTGAAGCAATCGCCGAGCGGCTCCCGCTTCGCCTTGTAAGCGGTCTCCGCAGCCCGCAGCAGCACCTCGCCCGCGAGAACGCAATCACCCGCGCTTAGGTCGGACGTGTCCACTCCGACGAGCGGACCGGCGGGAAGCTTGATCGCCGTCGGCGGGGCGTCGCCTTTAGCGACCCGATGCGCCACGAAGGAGTCGAGCAACCCAGCGATGCCAACCAAGAACGCCTCTTCGGCTTGGTAGCCCGCCTGTCGGCTCGCGGCGGCGGCGGATGCGAATAGGGCGCGGAGCCTGTTGGACGCCTCGGCGTCGAGGGCGCTTACATCAATGTCGATATCCATAGTTCACCTTCAGAAGCCTTGTCTTTTTCGGTCGAGATTGTAGCCGTCCACGCGTTGCTCATGCTGAAAGCCCAACCGCATCCATGCCGCGAAAAATTGAGCCCGCGAGTCTTTTTCGACGCGTACCAGCGGGTTCAGGTGGCTCATCTTCGACTTCTCGGTCGACGCCAGCAATAACCCGTCGCGGTCGAGCGCCTCACGCGCTTCGTCGGCGCGGTCCAGGCTCTCTAGAGCACTCCGCAACAGCGTCAACCGCCCTTGGCTCAGTGCACGGTGTGGGACGAGCGACCGCCAAAGCCGCTGCGATCGCTTCGACAAATGCTCCGGCGGGGCGTGCGGCTCCGCCAACGCTTGCTGGATGTGCTCGGGATGTCCCGTTTCGTTCATAGTCGTTCCTCTGATCTTTTTGATTGAGCCGTTCCCGTTTCGCCTATATCGCGGGAACGTAAGGAAGCCTAGCGGGTCCAGAGGCACCGTCCGCGTTCCAGGTATTTGCCCCCCCCACGCCGCCAAGTAGCTCTCGCCGTACGGTACTCTAAGGCTGCGCGATGGAGATATTTGACGTTATTGGCGCCATCATCTTGGTGTGTGCCGTAGGGAGGATGATAGCTGGGCACTGGGCAGTATCTAGGGACGCAGAGTTTGGCGATGACGAAGATCCAGCGTCCAAGCTCTACTGGAATCTGAGTATGCTCCAGATGATAGCCATGGCTTTGCTGATCGTTGCGGCTATCTTCACCACTCCTTGGTTGCTGGTCTTGGTCGTGATCGTTTTCCTTTTGGACTAGGTTGAGCCATCTGTGCACCTGGGACATTAGTCCAGCGTCCGCGCGGTGGCGACGCCTCACGGCTGCACCCTCAGCAGCCTCTGCAGCCAGCCGTCCATCTTGACCAGCCACGCCCGGCGGCGGCGTAGCTCCCGGTCATGCTCCCTTATTTCAGACGTGGGGTATGGGGTAACGTGGGGTATTTGGGGTAGAGAGCCCCTGTCTGATCGACTCATTACCTTCTTTCCCCCTCTTTCCGCGCTTCCGCGAAGTACATCTTCTTCGGTCCGCCGTTGGTCTCAATGCGCTCTTCACGGATCAGTCCGCGCTGTTTGAGACCGTCTAGCTTGGATGTCAGATCCGGGCTGAGTACCCGTCCCTTAAGCCGGACATTGATGCTCGTCCGTGACGCTCCTTCGTCGCCTGCGTCTCGGATGAACTCGAGAATTTTGTCGGCTGTGGGATCCCCCGACCGCTCCCCGAAGATCAGTCGCGCCGAAGCGAAGCTGTAGTTCCAAAGCGCGTACGCCGCCTCTAGGTGCTCAAGCCGGATCTTGGAGGCGCAGTCCAAGATCGCGAAGATCAGCGCTAGCCTCATCGTCTGAGCCGAGGCGCGCGAGGTCGCCGCGCCGAGCGCGCCGGGAACCTCCGCCTCGTTCAACTCCCGATAGATCTCAGCCCAGCGCTCCCGGGCGTCATTGTCGCGGCAGTAAAGCCCCCCTTTGCGCCCGTGGTCGGCAGCCTCTGCTAATCGGCGGGTTAGATCGTGCATCAGTAGACGCTCGGGGTCGCCGCCGCCCTCGGGTAAGAGCTTAGACCGCTCCGACCAGATCCACAGAAAACGGTTTGAGAAGCCGTTAAACTTGTCGGTTTCGCTCAGGCTGGATAGAAGCTCTTCGGGCGTGATGTGCCCCACGATGGAGATGTGCGCATCGGTCGCCATCAGCGGCGAGTTGCGCGTCAAGGTCCGCATGATGGTGCCGTCCCACGCCTGCCGCATCGTCGTCGAGAGCGTATTACTCTCCCGGTTGCAGACTCGCAACACCGAGGCGAACTCCGGCTCCTGGACGAACAACCGCTTATCGCTGACGCCGGGATCGGCGCTGATCAGCGTAGCCGTCTCACCTGCTTTGCCGGGCTTCGGCGTGAATACCTCGTCTCTGACGTGGTAGATCAACCCTTCGCCGCTACTCAGACCGCTGACGACGTTGTTGCGAGCCCAGTCCTCATCGACGGCTTCGAGCACGCCGCGAACGCGAGCCCAGCTCGTTCCCTTCCGTCCGCGCGAGGTCGGACCCACCAGCCCCGCGAATAGGTTAGAAAAATGCTTAGAGCCGTCGGCGGTCCAATAGGCGGCGCGCTGTATCAAGCTTCCGAAACCGGCGAGGAGTTGTATAAGCAAAGCCTCCTTCGCCGCCTCAGTGTGCGGCTCAAGAGCGCGGACTAGATCGCCCGCGAGACCGTAGTACGCGGACTCATCGATAGGGTCGGGGCGGTCAGCCGCGGCGCTGGGGAACTCGACGACTTTAGGGTCCAGTTCATCAGCGACTTTGGACACTGCGAGTGCTTCCGGCGTCATCGCTGCCCCCCTTTGCTGAAGATCACCCGCATACGTTGCCCGAGCTCGCGGACGGTGCCGCCGCCCTCGACGAACTCGCTGAGATCTTTGTGCGCTTCAGGAACGTCGATAATGGCGATCCCTGCCGGCAGATCCCCAAGCGACCGAAGAATGTCAGCCGCGTACGCCCGTCCCTCCGCGTCGCGATCAGGGATGAGGACCACGGAGCGACCCTCGAAGTACTTGCCCCATTCGGGCTCCCAGCTTTTAGCGCCATCAGGGGCGCAGGTGACAGCCGCGAAACCGAGATCAATTGCACAGCGAACGTCCTTTTCGCCCTCGACGATCAAACACGTACACTTCGAGTTGATCAACTCCGGGAGGCGGTAAAGCATGGGATCATGCTCGCCGCGTCCCCAGCGCTCGCGACCCTCAGCGTCGGCGTGCTTGAAGCGAAAAGTCTTCGGCTCGTGGCGCGTCTTCCAATAGAGAAGCTTTCCATCTGCGTTGCGGTAGTCGTACCGCGCCACGGTCGGTCCGAGCGGTTGGCGCTTCGTCGGACGGCTTGTAGCCTTCGGGCGCGGTACGACCTGCGCCGGCGCAATGCCAGCCTGATCGGCTACCCACGCCTTCTGCTCGGGAAATGTCGAACAGCCCGCGTGATCGCGCGCGTAGTCGAACACGTCCATGTATGCGCGGCATCCGTAGCACTTGCCGCGGCGACTCTTTTCCGAATAGTGGAAGGACGGGGTTTCGTCGTCGTGGGACGGGCACGACGCCATGAAGCCGTCCTTGATCTGCTTGACGTCCTCAAGCAGCCGGCGAAGAATGCTGCCGCCCTGCGCGCGTAGCTGATCCACGTCGTGGTCGACGCGGGAGATCGCAACGGCGCTCACAGCGTCACCCCCCGGCGGCGCTTGAATAGCTCACGCTGAGCGACGTGCTGCGGCAACCACGTCGAGCGGCTGCTGCGTTTCTTGTTGGCGAGAAGCCGCAGCGCCTCATGGCGCGCTGCTGCGAGGTAGTGGGCGGTGCGGTTGTTGGGGTCGCCGTCGAAAAGGATCAGCTCATCTGCTCGCCAGCGTCGGCAGCAGTCTTCGAGGAAAAGTCGGTTCAGATCCTGTAGATCATGTGGTATCGTTGGGGCAGTCACACGTCACTCCATTCTTGGAAATCAGAAAGGCGCCGGTTGTCTCCCGGCGCCTTTCGTCGTTTAGGGTTGACTGCTCCCCGCTGTAACCAAACGTGTAACCAAAAGGCTCGACGGTTTGGTCGAAAACAGGGGTCAGCAAGATAGAGTGAGTGCCAGTTTTACAGGGTCTTTCGGGATCTTCCGAGTCGTCCTCGGAACTGTCACGCCGGAGGCCGCGGGTTCGAGTCCCGTCGCTCCCGCCATTTACTTCCACAATCACCCCCAAGCGGTGCGCCGAGCCGGTCAGGCGGGCAACGAGATCTTCACCGGAAAACCAGGGAACTGGTCTTCCGGCCTTGGCTGGCGGGCGTCAAACGCATGGCGCCAGATCTCGAAAGTCGCCGTTCGCGCCTCACGGTCCAAAACCACGAGGCCGTGGCCTGAACCCTTGCGATGGGCGACTTCTTCCGCGTCAAGACCCCTCTTTCCCCCGCGCGTGTTGCTGTTCGGCTCCGGATTGGCCACGCCTAGGACGGTCATTCGGTTGCCGAGCCCGTCGCGATAGCGGCCGGTCCACTCGGGCGCGCCGGGCTGATGATTCTCACCGGCATGCTCAGGCCACCACGCCCGCGGAAAGCCGTTCGACGTACCCGGGACCATGAATGCTAGCGGACCGTCCTCCCAGTCGTCGATGCCATGACGCAACAAAGAGCCAATGTGCTGATCTCCGTGAAGCATGATCACATCCCGGACGGGCTGCAAGATCGACAGGGCGACGCGGCGACCCGACTGCGGCCAACCACCGCAGTCAAGATCGATCAGCCGACGATCCAGGTTTCCGCCGGCGTGAGTCGTTGCCTTGCAGAAGATCGTTTGGGTGCACACGAATCGGAAGTCGGCATCAGCGCTGTCTGCGACGAGTTCGCGCAGGAAGGCCTCCTGCCGGGTTCCGAGCAACTCAGCTCCTTCCACGTCAAGCATCTCGGGCTGATCGGCTCCCTGTGCTCTTTGCTCAGGAGTAAGGATTGAGCCGGGGCCGGTCTTGAACTTACGGTCCTCGATGATGGCGAAGCTCGCGCCGCCGTAACGTAGCTCAGTGAAGTAGACTTCGATGCCGCCTTCGCAGGGCTCCGGATCAACGGCGTCTGGGAGGTGGCCGGCCTGCGTCCTCTGTACCGCGTTCACCCAGTCTGCCTCCATCAGAAAACCGCCGTTCTCAAATCCTCTTCCGTCCGCTGAAACGGGCAAGGGTCGGCCGCCCTGGCCCCAAATGTTGCCCTGGAAGACATCATGGTCGTCCGGACTGATGATACTCGGCCGGTCCTTGAGGATCGAGCGCCAAGTCCAGCCGAACTGCCAGTATTTGCGCAGGTAGTCGAGCATAGCCTCTTCACTCGGCTTACCGCGCGCTACGCCGAAGCCGCCGTAGACCTCATAAATCTGATCGCCGGCGAAGAAAACGATGTCCGGGTCCTGTATCGCCACATTGCCTACCAAACGGTGCTGCGGAAAGACTTCCCCGTGATCGCAAGAAAAGACCCCAACCTTGAGCTCACGCTCATCGCGGGGATCCCTGCGGACCACCCCGCCCCAGTAGCGATCCTCTCCCAGCCAGCGATAGGCGACGCGATACTCGCGGTCGCTCCTGTCATCCCAATCGTCAATCCGAAAGACCGCTGTGCGAGAGAGACGCTCGATAGGCGCTTCGGCAGCCGTCTTCCAGCGTCCGTCGCTCTGTCTCACCTGCAGCCGCGAAGTCCAATCATCGCTGTCGCCGAGCGGCGGGAAAAGCGCCGCAACCTTGAGCGTCCCCCGGCTGAGCGTGTACTGGGTCCAAAGTATCGGACCGAACGTCTGGTCCGGATGCGCCTCCACCTGAGGGCCGCCTACTTTCCAGTCACGGAATCTCCACTCGACGCTGCTGGTTTCGGCGTCGGGCTGACCCGGCGCTTGCGCGGCTAGCGCAAGATTGCCCGGCAGCTGGGCCGCGTCAAGCGCCGCAACAACCTTGGTCGCCGGGCCGCCTGAGACAGATTCCGCCGAGACCTCAGCCTCGTACCCGAAACGGGTCGGGCGTACGGCGAGCTTCAAACGTACCGGCCAATCGATCGATGCGACGCCGTCGCTTGCAACATCCCCGCAAAACAGCCGCCCGTCCCCCCGCAGGCCGGCGGGCACGGATTCTTCTGAATGAATCAGGGCGTGTTGATAGCCAGACAGTCCGCCTCGGACGCCGAAGACAAAGCCGGCCCAAGTCGTGTCGAGAGATTCTTGGTCCGCATTGGAGCGAACAACCCGAACCGTTGCCTCCATCGCGAACCCACCCCCGCCATCGCCGACCTGATGGGTCAGCAGATGCAGCGTGCGGCCCGCCCCCGCTCGGGCGACAACTTCGCCGTCGTCGACGCGCCAACTCTGTAGCGGATTCGCCCAGAACTCGGGTCCGACCCAAACACGGCTTCCGCGCCAGTCGCTCTCGTAGCTGAAGTCCTCTTCAGCGGCTGACGCCGGACGGATTGATGGGGCGAGACTCGCCGCCGCCGCTCCTATCGACTTGACGAACTCACGGCGGGCGACTCCGCGGGGCTTGAGTGGTTGCTTGTCGGCTCTCTGGGGCACTGGCACTATAGTAGCTGCGGAGCACTGGCTCGCGACACGGCCCATCAGCTCCTCGCTCTCGGAGCCGTGCGCCATCCATCGGACTATTCCGTCCGAGTCGATCAGAACGAGATAAGCGTCATCGTCGGCCTTCTTGTAGAAGCCCACTCTCGCTTTCCATCCGTTGATGTCGTTGGAGACCACCATCACGTTCGGCTTGAGTTCGTGGGGTGTGTCGCTGCGAATTCCGCGGATCGCGAAGAACCTGCCGAACCCGCCGACGAACGGCGCCTGGAAGTAGGTCAGCTTCGGCTCGTCTCCGTAACGCTCCCGAAAGGCCGTGGTGACCTTTTCAACCGCTTCGCGTGAGCCGTAAGTGAACCCGAGCACCAGCAGCGCAGCTCGACCCCGGGCGTCCTTCGGCAGCTCGCTTTTGTCTTTCGTCAGGTACTCCCCCGCCATCCTAGGAAGCTCGCCGCCGATCTGAAGGAGCTGGCCCTGGGCCGCCGATGTCGCCAGGAGGGAGAAGGTGAGGATCCAGCCCGCCCGCTTCACGGGAGTTCTTCGCCGGAACTCCGGCTCGGCTTCTCAGGCTTGTACTTCGCCTTGGGTTTGTGCCGCAGCATCAACATCGTCACGAGTCCGATGAGAAATCCGACAACGGCGCTGCCCATTAGGAAGGCCGCCTGAGGGAGTGACACGGTCCAGAAGAGAAGGCGCGTCTCGACTGGCTCGCCATTTTGGGCGACCAGAGCCGTGAGCAGGATCAGGAGTAAGGCGACGACCGTGATCTTGACGTATTTCATTTCGGAACTGATCTCAAGACGGGCGCTCGACGGGTACAGGCGCTACCCCCAGAACGGCTCGCCCTCGGCGAGATGTTCTTCAAGGTAGTCGACATTCCACTCGACGCCCAGACCGGGCTTCTCCGGTACGAATAGTCTACCGTTCTCAACGCGGGGCCTCTCACCAGCGGCCTGCTGTTCGACCGCCCGGTCGCCTTCGCCCAAGCGGCTCTCGGAGCGGTAGAAGTTTTGGGTGGAGCAGCCAAAGTGCGCCGCCGCCAGCGTGTTGGTCAAGTGGCCGACGTTGTGCAGCGCCACGGGAATGCGATAGTGCTCGGCAAGATGCGCGATGCGCTTACACCCGGTGATTCCGCCGGCGTAGACCAAGTCCGGGTGCAGAATGTCGGCGCAGGTGTTCTCCAAGAACGGCTTGAACCCGCGTGCCAGCTCCAGCTTCTCGCCCACAAGCAGCGGCACACGGCAAGCCTTCCGCAGGGCTAGCCATGATTCGGAGTACGGCACGGCGAGGGGGTCTTCGAAGAACGGCGGATCGAGCGGCTCGATCCGTCTTGCCAAGTCTATTGCGGTCGGCGTGTCCAGTTCATTGTGAGCATGGACGGCAATCTGAATGTCGTCCCCGCAGACCTCTTTCCCGATCTCAAAGCCCCGCGCGATGGCCTTGACGTGGTCCTGCGGAAGATTGACTGGCCAGCCGGCCCCATCAAAGGGCCGCGGCATCAAGTCCGAGGCGTACGCTTCGCCTCGAGCGTAGCCGCCCGAGCCGAAACCCTGCTTGTAGATGGTGAATCCCTCGGGAAGCTCCTTCGCTCTCTGGTAAAAGTCTTCCCACTGCTTGCGGTCTAAGATGTCACGAACCCCGCCATGCGAGTACATCGGAATCGACATGCGGAACGGGCCGCCCAGCAGGCGGTACACGGGTAATCCGATGATCTTTCCGGCTAAATCCCAAAGCGCGATGTCTATGCCTCCGACGGTCGGGATATGCGGCAGATGAGGATGAATCATCGACGTCATCATGTGGAAGTGACGCTCGATCGCCAGCGGATCCTGCCCTTCGAGCAGCGGCATCATCTCCTCTGCCCGGGCGCGGATCATCCCGCCGGAGGCGCTGGCCTCGCCGTAGCCGACTAGTCCAGAGTCGGTCTCGACTTTAATCAGACTGGTGCCCCGTCCGCCAAGATTCATTGCCTTGACGGCTGTAATCTTCACCTTATCGATGTGCGGCGCCGCCAATCCGCGATAGTGCGTCAGCCAACCTCCCGCAGGCAGCGCAACGGCGAGTCGAAAGAAGCTTCAGCGGGTCATGCCGGTTAGCATACACGGAATTGTGCGTCGCCGAGATGGCTGCGCTCGGCCAGCCTTGGGCCGTGCAAGATGAAGCCGGGAAACGCCCGCTTGACCCGTGCGCCTAAGATAATAGGACCATGAGCGCTCGCTCCCGCCGAGATTTCGCGAAAACGCTGGCCGGCGCCGCTGTTGCCGCGCCGTACTTCTCCTGTTCGTCCAAGAGCGGCGCCTCAGTCGGCAAGAAGGTTGTCGTGCTCGGTCTCGACGGCATGGATCCCAAGATCCTGCGCGGACTCATGGAGCAGGGCCGCGCCCCGAACTTTTCGAAGCTCGCCGCCCGCGGCAGCTTCCAGCCGCTCGGGACGACGATGCCCGCGCTGAGCCCAGTCGCTTGGAGCACCTTCATTACCGGCATGAATCCGGGCGGGCACGGCATTCCCGACTTCATCGCCCGCGACCCCCTCACCTACACGCCGTTTTTCTCGATCTGGGAGCCGCGTGACGCCGATCGCACCATCTCGCTTGGCGACTACGAGCTGCCGATCAGCGGCGGCGAGCCCGCCAATCTACGCCGCGGCAAACCGTTTTGGAGCTATCTCACCGAGCGCGATATCCCCGCGACGGTGATCAAGATTCCGACCAATTTTCCGGTCGATGAAACCGCCACGCGCGCTATAGCCGGCATGGGCACGCCGGATCTCACCGACTCGTTCGGCGTATTCACCTACTACACGAGCGATTTCGCGGAAGAGCACGGCGACATGAGCGGCGGCGAGATGATCCGCATCCGCGTCCAACCCGACGGTCGCGTTGAAACGCATCTGCCAGGTCCCGAAAACACAATTCGAAAATCGGTGCAAGGGAGAGTTGAGGCGCCCTTTACTATCGATCGGGATCCCGATGCGGACGTCGTTCGGATTGACCTTCAAGACCAGGCGCTGGTGCTCAAGAAAGGCGAGTACAGCGACTGGATCAAGGTGAGCTTCGAGCTTGCGCCGATGGTCGTCTCGGTTTCGGGGATCGCACGATTCTACGTCAAGGACGTGCATCCACACCTGCGTCTCTACGTCACGCCGATCAACATCGATCCCGAGAACCAGGCGATGCCGATCACCTATCCGGTCGAGCTCGGCGGCGAGATAGCGAGTCACATCGGCCCCTTCTGGACGAAAGGGTTGCCTGCGGATACGAAGGCGTTCGACTACGGCATCATCAACGACGAAGGCTACGTCAAGCAGGCCGAGCTGATCTTCAAGGAACGTATGGCGCTGTTCGACTACGAGTGGTCCCAGTTCCGCGAGGGCCTTTTCTATTTCTACGTCTCCTCTACCGACCAGGACGCGCACATGCTTTGGCGGAACATGGACAAGACGCACCCGATGCACAGCGCCTCCGACCCGCGCTTCGGGTCGTGGATTCCGCACATCTACGAAGAATGCGACAAGCTAGTCGGCCATATGCTTGAAGCCGCGGACGATGACTGCTTGGTGCTCGTCTGCTCCGACCACGGCTTCGCCTCCTTCGGGCGTCAATTCCACCTCAACACCTGGTTGCGCGACAACGGCTACCTCAAGATCAGAGCCTCGGCGGCCCGCAAAGAGACAGCCAACATCTTTGATATTGATTGGAACGAGACCGTCGCCTACGGGGTCGGCTTCAACGGTCTGTACTTCAACCGCCTGGGCCGAGAAGAGCATGGCATTGTCGACGACGCCAAGGCCTCCGAGCTGGCCGCGCGCCTGCGCCGAGAGCTCGAGGCGATTAGCGACTCCGAAACCGGCGAGCACCCAGTGGCGAAGGTTTTTGAGCGCGCCGAAGTCTACAGCGGCGAGATGGCGGGGACCATGCCCGACCTTCTCGTGGGCTATCAGCCGGGCTACCGTTGCGCCTCAAGCTCCGTGGTTGGTGAGACCGGCAAGGCGATCATCGACATCAATCCCTGGGCCTGGGGCGGTGATCATTCGATGGCCCGTCACCTCGTTCCGGGCACGTTGCTGGCGAGCCGTTCCGTCACCGCCGCGGAACCCAACATCATCGATCTGCCGGTGACGATCCTCGACTTCTTCGGCGTCGATAGGCCCGAGCACATGGAGGGGCGCACGCTCCTCTGAGCCGTCCGCGGCCTCCACTGCAACTAATGCCCGCCAGCAGTCAAAAAGAACTCGTCTACGATGCGCTCGTGGTCGGCGCCGGTCCCACCGGCCTGGCTTGCGCCATCGAGTTGCGCCGCCGCAATCGCACCGTCGCGGTCGTCGAAAAAGGCTGCCTAGTCAACTCGCTCTACAACTACCCGACGAACCTCGTCTTCTTTACCACCCCGGAACTGCTTGAGATCGGCGACATCCCGATGACATCGGTTCGCGACAAGCCGACCCGCACCGAAGCGCTCAAATACTACCGGCGCGTCGCTTCCCACTACAAGCTCGACGTGCGTCAGTACGAGCGGGTCGACGGGATCGAGGGCGACGACGGCGCCTTCGTCGTACGCAGCACGCGACGTACCGGCGAGAGTTGCGTCTACCGCGCCCGCAAGGTGATCCTCGCGACAGGTTTCTACGACATTCCCGTCAAGCTCGGCTGTCCGGGCGAAGACCTCGACAAGGTCAAGCATTACTACTACGATCCGCACCCCTTCTACGATTGCGACGTGGCGGTCGTGGGAGGAAAAAACTCGGCGGCGATCTACGCGCTGGAGTGCTATCGCGCCGGCGCCCGGGTCACGCTGATCCATCGCAACAACGAGCTCAGCGGCAAGATCAAGTATTGGATACTGCCCGACATCAACAACCGCATCAAGCACGGCGAGATCAGGGCCTACTTCGAGTCTGAGGTGGTCGAGGTGGCCGAGAATTCGATTCGGCTTCGAACTCCCGAGGGCGAGCGGACCTTGCCGAACGATTTCGTACTGGCGATGACCGGCTATCAGCCCGATATCGATCTGCTGGCCGGAGCCGGGATTCATTTCGAACCGGACTCGCAACGGCCGCGCACCGACCCCGAGACGCTCGAAAGCGGCCGCCCCGGCGTCTATCTAGCCGGAGTGATCGTCGCCGGCATGAACACCAACGAGATCTTCATCGAGAACGGCCGCTTCCACGGGGGACAGATCGCCGCCGACATCGCAGCCAAGCTCGGCGCGGAGTAGGGCAGTCGCGATGCGGCGGGCCGCCGACCGAGCGTTGTGGCTGCTGCCTCCCCTACTGAGCCTGGCGCTCTACTGGCAAGGCCTGTGGTGCGAGCTGCAGCAGGACGATTTCGCCTGGCTCGGTCTACGGCTTGAGATCCACGGCCCATCGGACCTGCTCCGCGTGCTCTTCGAACCTCGCGCGCAAGGCACAGGGCGGCCGATCAGCGAGCGTCTGTACTTTCTTGTCTTCTCCGAGCTGTTCGGCCTCTGGGCGCTTCCCTATCGGCTCACGGCGTTCGCGTTTCAGACCGCGAATCTGCTGTTGCTCAACGCCGTCACAAGACGCCTAACCGGATCCGCCGCGGCGGGTTGTATGGCGGCGATCGGCTGGGCCGCGAGCTCTTCGACGGCGGTTCCGATGTCGTGGAGCGCGGCCTTCAATCAGATCCTCTGCGGTTTCTGCATTCTTTCGGCGTTTCTCTTTCTCCTGCGCTATGTCGAGACCGGCCAAGCGCGGGATTGGAAGCTGCAGTGGGTCTTCTACCTCTTCGGCTTCGGGGCGCTCGAGTTAAACATCGTCTACCCGGCCCTCGCTTCAGCCTATGCCGCGCTGGTCGCTCCGAAGCTGCTGCGCAAGACGCTGCCGATGTGGGCTCCGGCGTTGGCCTACTTCGCGCTTCACCGCTGGTTCGCGAGCGCTGTTCCGGCCGGTCCTTACACGGTCCACTTCGGAGTCTCGATGTTGGACGTTTTGTTCGACTACTGGCAACGCGCCTTGGGGCCGGCTCAGCTCGGGCTCGTGCGTCCCGTGCCTTCGTGGTTCGGGTTGGCGGGGACGGCGCTGCTGACGGTCGCGTTGCTCGGTTTCGCCGGGGTGCAAGCCCGTCGGGGTCGCCGCCAAGGGCTTTTCATGCTCGCTTGGTTCCTGATCGCGATCGCCCCTTACTTGCCGCTGCGCGACCAGCGCATGCACTACTATCCGTTTCTCGCAGCGGCCGGACTAGCAATGCTCGGGGGCTGGGCGCTGAGGCAGTCCTCGGAGCGAGGCCGCGCGAGCGGCGTTGCCGCCGCCGCGCTCGCCCTGCTCTACCTCGGCAGCTCCACGCCGGTCGGCCGGGCGCAGATGTTCTACCACTACGTGCGCGGACAGCGCGTGAAGCCTCTGGTCGAAGGCGTGGTCCAAGCACATCGCCTGGACCCGGACAAGACGATCCTGCTCGACGGAATCGACGAGCCGCTTTTTTGGGGCGGCGTCAACGACGAGCCGTTCCGGCTCTTCAAGGTGTACGATGTGTTCTTAGTCCCGGAAACTTCCGAGAGCGGCACCGAGCGCTATCGTAATCAGAGGCCGCGTTTCGAGCTCTCGGCCGTGGAAATCAGATCACGGGTGCGGTCTGAAAGCGCGATTGTCTTGCGCTTGGAAGGATTGCAGCTCCAAGACGTCACCGCAGATTGGTGGAGGGAAGAACCATGAAACGATTCTTTTGGACCGTGTTGTTGAGCGCCGCCTTCGCGGCGGCTCCCTTGCTGCAGGCCGAGGAGGGCTTCACGTCGTTGTTCGACGGTAAGAGCTTCGACGGCTGGAAGCTGAACGAGAACAAAGACACCTTCTCGATCGTCGACGGCGCCATTGTCGCCAAGGGACCTCGCAGTCATTTGTACTACGCGGGCGACGTCAACGGAGCCGTATTCAAGAACTTCGAGTTTAAGATCGACGTCAAGACGACGCCCGGCTCCAACGGCGGCATCTACTTTCATACTGCCTATCAGGCGACTGGGTGGCCCGACAAAGGCTTCGAGGTCCAAGTCAACTCAAGCCACAAAGATCGCCGCAAGACGGGCGGGCTCTACGGCGTCGCCGACGTGATGGACAATCCGCCGGCGCCGGACGGCGAATGGTACACCCAGCACATCATCGTGGAAGGCGACAAGGTCACGATCAAGGTCAACGGCAAGGTCGCCACCGAATGGATGCAGCCCGCCGATTGGAACGGTCTGCAGCCCGCCGACGGGAAAGGCCCCAAGTTCCCAGGCCGCAAGCTCGACGAAGGGACGTTCGCACTGCAAGGTCACGACCCCGGCAGCATCGTCGGCTACAAGAACATTCGCGTGAAAGCGCTGCCCTAGGCGCGCTAGTACGTCTCGCGCACGTAACGCCTCTCGCCGCGAAGCCGTTTCACGTAGGAGCGGGTGGCTTCTTCGTCGAGCCCGCCCTCTTCGGCGATGATGCGCTGTAGCTCGGCATCGACGTCGCGGCCCATGTGACGGGCTTCTCCGCAAACGTAGAAGCAGGCCCCTTGGGCGTCGATCCATCGCCACAGCTCGGCGGCGTTCTCCCGCATGCGGTGCTGGACGTAGATCCGCTCCGGCTGATCGCGAGAAAACGCAAGATCGAGCCGCGTGAGCAACCCCGAGGCGCGCATTCGCTCGAACTCGTCTTGGTAGAGAAAGCTCGTCGCCCGGCGGCGAGAGCCGAAGAAAAGCCAGTTCTTGCCCGCTGCGCCCCGCTCTCGGCGTTCTTCCAGAAAGGAGCGAAACGGAGCAATCCCCGACCCGGGTCCGACCATGATGATCGGCCGCGAATCATCCCGAGGCAGGCGAAATCTTGGGGACGGCTGCACATAGACCCGCACCTTGTCGCCGCGCTCCACGCGGTCGGCAAGATAGCTCGAGCTGACCCCTAGGCGGACCAGACGGTCCGCTTCGAAGCGGACAACAACGACGGTAAGGTGCGCCTCCTCAGAGTGCGCTCTGAGGCTTGAAGAGATCGAATAGAGTCGCGGCTGCAACGGGCGCAGGCGCTCGCACAGCTCCCGCGGCGTCAGCTCGGGCGGATGTGTTTCTAGCACGTCGATCACCCGATGTTCGGCAAGCCACCGCTTCTCGAGCTTTTCGGAAACGGCCTTGATCAAGTCGCGCGAGATGTGGGTCACGTCGAGCTTTCGCAACAGCGCTTCGCGCGGGGAAAACGTCTCGCCCTTGACGATGACGGTTTCTTCGGCGGCCGGAACGCATCGGCTCAGCAGCTCTTCGACTAGGCCCTCTTCATTGACCGGCCAGACGCCCAGCGAGTCTCCCGGCTCATACTCGATGCCCGAGCCGGCTAGCGAGAGCTCGATGTGGCGGAAGTCTTGGTCCGCACCCTCGGCGCTGAGGCGGCGATTGACGAGCAGCTCCGCCTCAAAGGGGATGTTCTTGGTCCAGGGCATTGATCGAGGCGCTGCCTCAACTACAGCATGAAAAAGGGAGACGGGACGGGCCAGCCGTCACGACCAGCACTCCGCGGAGCTCCCGAGCCCGGGGACCCCGAGACGCTCTCAGTTCACGTACAGAAACGCGTTGGTGTTGAACACCGCCAGAGCGAACTCCCGCAGCGGCCGCTCCTCAAGAAACGCCAGCGCGACCTCGGTTTCCTTCTCGGTCGGAGCGCGCCCCGCCGCCAGCAGAAAGGCGCGTTCAACCTGCTGCACTTTTTCTATTCCAACTTCGCTCTCGAGACGCTCCGCGAAGGCGCCGGCGAGATCGTTAGAGATGTCGCCGTTCAGCAACTCAAGTGACTGCGGGGCGTGCGTGCTCGACTCGCGCCGGGCGCAAGTGGTCTGCAGCGCGGGCTGGTCGAAGACTTCCATGAAGGGCAGCCGCAAGTTGCGCTTCGCGATCAGATAGACCGAGCGGCGGTTGTGCTCGCTTTCGTCGTCTGAAACTTCCCACTGGGTCGGATCGTAGAGAAGATCAACGAGAGCGTCGTCGACGGGAAGGATCACGCTGCGTCCGCCCATGCGCGGATTGAGCTTCCCGCTGACGGCGAGCATGGAGTCGCGAATCTCTTCGGCGGAGAGCCGCCGCGCCGGGCCGTGCCAGAGCAACCGGTTGTCAGCGTCCTTTTCGGCGCCGATTGCCGCGTACTCGTGGTTCTTCGAAGCCTGGCGATAGGCGCTGCTCAACAAAATCATTCGGTGCAGCGGCTTGAGGCGCCAACCGCTTTCGACAAAGGAACGAGCCAGGAAATCGAGTAGCTCGGGATGGCTCGGCCGATCGCCCATAAAGCCGAAATCGTTTGGAGTATTGACGATGCCTTTGCCGAAATGAGCAGTCCAGACGCGATTGACCATCACCCGCGCTGTGAGCGGATGGTCAGGATCGGTCATCCAGTTGGCCAGCATCGTGCGAGGATTCTTCGCGTCGGCCGGCGTACTCGGCGCGCCTTCGGGGAGCAAAACGCCCGGCGGCCGCATGTCGACTCGTTCGCCTTTCTTGTCGTAGTCGCCGCGCGGCAAGATGTTGATCTCACTGCGGTTCTCATAGTCGTTGGTGACCGTCGTCAACGTTTCCGGGGGACCGGGCAACTGACTCTCAAGCTCCGCCATTTCGCGCTCGATCTCGCGACGCTCCTCGCCTTCGGCCAGCTTTACCTTGCCGCGCATCTGCTTGATCTTGCCCCGCAGTTTCTTAGTCTCGGCGCGCCACTCCGCCGGCGTCATGCCGCCCTCCTCGAGCGGGACGTCGGTTTCGTGCGCCGCCGCGAGATAGGCTTGCAGACGGTAGTAGTCCTTCTGCCGAATCGGGTCGAACATGTGGTCATGGCAGCGGGCGCAACCGACGGTCATGCCGAGAAACGCCGCGCCCAGAATATCGGTGCGTTCAGTGAGCACCTCGTTGCGGCTCGAGGCGACCTCCTGGTTGCCGGCGTTGCGCCGCACCGCGCCCAGCCGATGGAATCCCGAGGCCACAAGCAGCTCGCGATTTCGCTTAGCTCGCGGATCTCCTTCAACCATCTCGTCTCCGGCCAATTGCTCCCGTACGAATTCGTTGAACGGCTTGTCTTCGTTGAAGGACTCGATCAGCCAGTCTCGATAACGCCACAGCCCGGGGAGGTAGCGGTCGTACTCATAGCCTTCGGTTTCGGCGTAACGCACGACGTCGAGCCAGTGCTGCGCCGAGCGTTCTCCGTAGGTCGGCCTAGCCAGCAAATGGTCGACAACTTTCTCCCACGCGTCGGGCGAGCGATCGATGAGGAAGTCGGCGACCTCGGCCGGCGTCGGCGGCAGGCCCGTAAGATCAAAGTAGGCGCGGCGAATCAGCACGGAGCGTTCGGCCTCGGGCGCCGGACGCAAGCCCTGCTCTTTCATCCCTTTGAGAACCCAGGCGTCGATCGGCGAGAGCGCCCAAGCCTGATCAGCGGCGTCGGCAAAGCCCGGCGTCTCGGCTGAGGCGACTGGTTGAAACGCCCAGAACGTACGTTCGCTCTCGCGGTACTCAGCCTTAGGAGCGCTGAACGCCGCAACGGCAACCAGCCCGCCGACCAACAGTTTCGCTGTGAGAAGCTTCTTCTGACCCATACTTGATCTCTTTCCTCTGCAGTGATTCTACTCTAAACCGTTGCCCACGAAAACGTCATGAGTCTACGGGCGAAACATCGAGTGGTCAACCAGCCTCCCGTCTGAAAGCACCCTCGGCGCCGCGGCGCTACAATGAGCACCATGCTACTGCGGGCATTGGTATTGGCCCTGCTGGGCTCAGCGACGCTCCTGGCGCAGTCGGGTTTGCACTTTGAGCAGTTGCGCGATTTGTTGCGCTCCTCGGTTGAGCAGAGGCTCAAGGACAAGGACGTCGCCAAGTACCTTCGCGGGCAGAAACTGACTTTTTCCATCAGTGCGCGACTACTCGAAGAGTTCCAAGGCTACGGCGTCGGGCCGAAAACGCTGGCGGAGCTGCGTAAACTGCAGGCGACGAGCGCCGCGCTGCCCGCGCCTGAAGAGCCGAAGAAGGTCGAGCCGCGCGCCCGTCGGCAACCGCCGCCGCCTTCCGAGGAAGAGCAGAAGCGGATTGTTGAGCATGCGCGCAGCAGCGCACTCGCCTACACCGAGACTCTGCCCGACTTCATTTGCTTACAGCTGACCCGGCGTTATCTCGACCCAAGCGGGCTCGAGATGGACTGGCTCAAATACGACGAGATGAAGACACGCGTCAGCTACGTCGAAGGGCACGAGAACTACGAGTTGATCAGTATCAACAACCGTACGACCAAAAAGTCGCTCGACGAGGTCGACGGCGCCACCTCAACTGGTGAGTTCGGCTCGATCCTCTCGCAATTGTTCTCTCCGCTAAGCGAAGCGACCTTCAGTTGGGCGCGCCATTCGCTGCTGCGCGGACGGCCGGTTTACGTGTTTCACTTTCGAGTCCCCCAGAACCGCTCCCGTTGGCGGCTGCATTACCAAGACATTCAAGAGATTATTGCGGGCTACGGGGGCTTGGTCTACGTCGATCGCGAGACCGAGCGCGTGATGCGCATTAGGATGGCCGCCGAAGAAATCCCCGTATCGTTTCCAATTCGCGAAGCGAGGACAACGCTCGACTACGATTTCATCGACATCTCGGGCGTGAAGTTTCTGTTGCCTCTCAAGGCGCGCGTGCGGATGCGTGAGTCGCGCATGCTCAGCCGCAACGACGTAGAGTTTCGGCTGTACCGCAAGTTCTCGGCCGAGGCCGTGATTTCGTTCGACGAGATCGACGATATCGAGCCGTTGCCCGACGAGCCGGACGAGCTGGAAGAAGGGCCGAATCAGTAGAGTTGTTGCGATCAGCGCGTCACGGAAGTACCGTCGCGCACGCGTGCCTATCGCCTGCTGAGACTTTCGGATTAAGCGAACTTCTGAGTCGTCGGCGAGATCACCATCAGGGGGATCGTTGCGCGCGGATGGAGCGTCGCCGCCAACAGCGCCGCCCTGGCCAGATCCGCGGGTTGCAGCATCTTCGCTCGCGCCTCGGCGTCGGGAACCACAGGACGATTGTCGAGAATCGGCGTATTGACCTCGCCGGGGCAAATCACGCACGAGCGCACGCCATTCTCCCCCTCTTCAAGGCCGATCGAGATTCCCAGCGCGGCGGAGCCGTGCTTGCTGGCGCTGTAGCCGACCCCGGCGAGCACGCTGGGACGGACGCCGGCGACCGAGCTGACGGTAATAATCAGACCGTCGCCGTGCGCCCTCATGGCGGGCAGGAATTCGCGCACGAGGTAGAACGGTCCGTTGAGGTTGACTTCGACCATGCGCTCCCAATCGTCGTTCGAGAGCTTCGCGAGAGCACGGTCGGGGACGTTGGTTCCGGCGTTGTTGACTAGCAAGTCTACTCGACCGATCGTCTCCCGAGCGAACTGCGCCATCCGCCCGATGCCCTCACGGTCGGAGACATCGACGGCGAAGGGATGAATTCGGTCAGCGAGCTCGCCGGCCCGCTGACGCGCGGCCTCGAGTTTGGCAGCGGTTCGGCCAACGCTAACCACGCGCGCTCCTTCCCGTGCGAACGCGGCGGCGATTGCTTCTCCGATTCCGCTGCCGGCGCCGGTGACGACCGCGCCCTTTCCATCAAGCTGCATCTGCTGGGACTCCTTTCGATAAACCGTCCATTGTACCGATGGACGAAGGTACTAGGAAAGGAGCCGTCCGGCTTCCGCCGCACCCGACGACAGGGCTCAGTTCTCGCTTTCGCCTTTGCGATCGCTGCTGCCGAGGTGGTATTTCTTGATGGACACGGCGACCGCGTGATCGTAGTTGCGCACGGTGACGCCCTGAACGTGCATCCGCACGGGCTCCGGCGCGCCGCCGGCGTTGCCCATCTGGATCACCATATCGATTCTTCGGCCGACTTCAAGCTGCCGGTCGGACTCGAAGAGCACGCCGCGCTTGCTGATGTTCAGCGTGCGGCCGGCGCCCACCTGCGCTCCGCCCGAGGCGCGGACGCTGTAGCTCATGGGGCGCTCAATTGCAAAACGGGGGGGTCTGGTCTGCATGACACCTATTTCTTCAGATCACGGGAGAAAACTTCAATAGACCGTCGGTCTCAAAAATACGGTGGTACTTTCTTCTCAACACTGACCGTGAAGTACTGTCGGGCAGGCGTAGAATGACGTGATGGCATTCATACCGACGCTGTTCTCCGTAAGCTACTCCGGCTCCTGGGGGCAGGCCCGCTTGAGCCCGGAAGAGGTCCTCGAAAGAGCTTCCGAACTAGGCTTCCGGGGGGCAATGTTGGGCGGCAAGCGCCCGCACCTCTCACCGCTTGACTATGACGAGCCGGCTCGATCGACGCTGCGGAGGCGCATCGAGCAGCTCGGGTTCGAGCGCATCTCGATCGCCGGATACAACAACTTTACGGCCGACCTGGAGCACGCCGAGGTCCCGATGCGGGAGATCCAGGTCGGCTACGTGGTGGAGTTAGCTCGATTGGCGCACGACCTCGGCGGCTCTCTGGTGCGCGTCTTCACGGGATATGAACAGTCCTCGAGTGGATATCGCCGGCAGTGGGACACAGTCGTGGCCTGCCTCAAGGAGTGCGCCCAGCGAGCGGCCGAACTTGGCGTCACAATCGGAGTCCAGAATCACCACGACTTGGCGGTGGACTGGAGGAGTCTGAAGGACTTAATCGAATCCGTCGACGAACCGAATTGCCGCGCTTGCTTCGACGCCTGGGCTCCGGCGTTGCAGGGCGCCGACCTGCGCGAGGCGGCGATTGCGATGGCCCCCCTGGCGGTCCACACGACGGTGGCTGACTACCAGTTGCGGCCGCGCTACAGCTATGAGCCAGAGGTGATCAACTATCGCGCCGAGACGCCCTACTCCCAGGCGGTTCCCATGGGAGAGGGGTTCATTGACTACGGAACCTTTTTTGCCGGGCTGCGCGAGGGGGGCTTTGACGGAACGGTGGCCTACGAGATGTGCTCGCCGATTCTCGGCGGCGGCGCCGAAGAGAACCTCGACCACTACGCGCGGCGTTTCTTGGAGTACCTGAAGCAAGTCTGAACGTGGCCGGCGCGGCATGATCCGGCGCGCGTCTCGAACGCCCGGGCGCTCGGTCGAAGGTCCTCGACCGGCTCGGCTCTGTTGCGGGTGTCGGACCCGCTGGGGTAGCATTGCGTGATCCTCTATGGCGCAAGACCCGGTTTCTAACCCCTATCTCCTCAGATCCAACAACATTGAGGAGCCGCCCACCCGGTTCGGCGCGATTTTCCGCCGCATCGGCCCTGGATTGATTCTGGCGAGCTCGATCGTCGGCTCGGGCGAGCTGATTGCGACGACCGTGCTGGGAGCAGAGAACGGCTACACGCTGCTGTGGCTGATCTTGCTCAGTTGCGTCATCAAGATTGTCGTTCAGAACGAGCTGGGCCGTTTCGCCATCGGTACCGGAATGACAACGCTCGAGGCTTTCGACCTCGTACCCGGGCCGCGGTGGCGTGTCGGTTGGCCGGTCTGGATGTGGTTCGTCATGGTGATGATGACGCTGATGCAGATCGGCGGCATGCTGGGAGGGATCGCAGAAATTCTGAACCGGCTGTTACCGCAAGCGTCGATCATCGTTTGGGTCTGGGTGCTCAACGGGCTTACAGTGCTGCTGCTGATTGGAGGCCGGTACGCGGTCGTCGAGAGAACGGCGATGGCGTTGGTGGTCAGCTTCACGATGCTGACGGTAAGCTGCGCGATCATTTTGCTCAAGTTGCCGCAGTACTTCTCGTGGAGCGCGGTGGTCGACGGGCTTATGTTTCAGCAACCTGCGGGCGGAATGGTGACGGCGGTGGCGGCGTTCGGCATCACCGGGGTCGGCGCGACCGAGTTGGTGATGTACCCCTACTGGTGCATCGAGAAGGGCTACGCACAATACACGGGCGCGCGCGACGAATCCAACGAATGGCAGCGCCGCGCCCGCGGTTGGATCAAGGTCATGGGCGTCGACGTGGTCAATTCGATGCTCATCTACACTTTTGCGACGGTAGCCTTCTACTTGCTTGGCGCCGGCGTATTAAACGGCATGGGCTTGATTCCCCAAGGCACCGAGATGGTGCAAACGCTCTCGTCGATCTATACCGAGACGCTCGGCGCCTGGTCGCTGCCGCTGTTTATGGTGGGCGCCTTCGCGGTGCTCTATTCGACGGTGTTCGCCTCAACGGCAGCGCACTGTCGAGTGTTCGCCGACTTCACCGGCATGCTGGGGCTCTATGACAAGTCGAACTACGTATTGCGGCTCAAGGTGACGCGCTTCTTCGTGGTCTTCCTCCTGTTCGTACCCTCTTTGTACTTTATGTTCTTGCAAGCTCCGGTGCTGATGGTAAAAATCGGCGGCGTGGCGCAGGCGATCATGCTGCCGGTGATCGGCTTCATCGCGCTCTACTTGCGCTACAAGCGCACGCCGACTCAGATCCTGCCGGCCGGTTGGATCACGCTGGCCCTTTGGGTTTCAGCGGTCGCGATGGCGCTGATCATGGGCTACTCGGCGCTGATGCGGGCAGGCGGCTAGGAACGGGCGGCGAACCTTGACTTTGAAGGCGACCTTATGCGATCTTCGGTCTTCGTCGGCGCGGTGCCGCGCCTCGGATTGGCTGAGCGCATGATCGAGAGCAGAAGCTTGTCGCTCCGCCTTGGGAGCTCGCTGGACAGCATTGACGCCGGCGAGCTGATTGTTCAGGGATTAGCGCGCGATGCAGGGCACGATCCAGACGACATCGGTAGCCTCGGCCTCGCGGTTCGCGAAGCAATGGTCAACGCGGTTCGCCACGGAAACCAGTTCGACGAACAAAAGTCTGTATACTTTTCGGTTGAAGTTACGCCTTACCGAATAACGATCACGGTCCGGGACGAGGGCGACGGATTTGATCCCGAAGACGTTCCGGACCCGACGTCGGTCGAAAACCTACTGAAGGCGTCGGGGCGTGGATTGCTGCTGATTCGAGCCTACGTAGACGATGTAACGTTGCGACGAGCTGAGGTTGGCGGCATGGAAATGATCTTAGTAAAGAATGGCCCGAAGGGCGACAGCGACAAGGAGAACGAAGAATGAGTCTTACTGTGGGAACTCGCGAGGTAGACGGCGTAACGATCGTGGATCTGGGCGGTCGAATTACGTTGGGCGACGCCTCTTCGGGTAAGCTACGCGAAACGGTGAAGGAGCTTCTCGGCTCGGGCGCCAAGAAGATTATCTTGAACCTGGGCGATGTTAGCTACATTGACAGCTCGGGCCTTGGCGAGCTGGTTTCCAGCTACACCACCGCCTCGGGCCAAGGAGCGACGGTTAAGCTGCTCAACGTGCAGAAGAAAGTCCACGACTTGCTGCAGATCACCAAGCTCTACACGGTATTCGACAGCTTCGACGACGAGGCCGCCGGAGTCCTCAGCTTTTCATAAGAGACGAGCCGAGGCGAAGCTTTGAGACGACGCGTTGCGGCCCTGAGCGGTCGCAACGCGTCGTCGTGTTTAGCAGCATGCTTGGCGGCGCGGGTACGACCGCGGCAGGGGGAGGTATGAGTTGAGAACCTTAGTAGTCCTGACCCTGGCGCTGTACGGCGCCGTCATTTCCGCCTCGGCCGAACCGAATCGACTCACACCGGAAGAGGTCGCTGACGGCTGGATTCTGCTCTTCGATGGGGAGAGCGATTTCGGTTGGGAGCACCACATGGAGGCCCGTTGGACGGTTCGCGACGGCGAGCTCCGCTCCGACGGCGGAGGCTACGGCTGGATCGGCACAACCGCGACGTTCGGCGATTTCCATCTAAAGCTCGAGTTCAAGACGGCCGAAGACGGCAATAGCGGTGTGTTCTTGCGCTCAGCGCGCCAAGGGCTGCCGCATCGCACCGGCTACGAGCTGCAAATCTACGACGATCAGCCGCAGGGCTTCAATACCGGTAGTCTGGTCTTCTACGCCAAGCCGACGAAACCGGCTATGCTCAAGCCCGACCTTTGGAATCAGTACGACATTCGCGTCGAGGGTTCGCATTTCTTGATCACCCTCAACGGCGAGGTCGTTTTCGATGGCGACAACCCGACCCACGCCGCGGGTGTGATCGGTCTGCAGTACAACCCCGAAAAGCCGATCGCCTTTCGAGACGTCAAGCTGAAGCCTCTTTCGCTGAAACCCCTCTTCAACGGCGAAGACTTGAAAGGCTGGAAGAAGGTAGACCGTCCAAACCGAAACGCCGAGCATCTCTGGACCGTTCGAAACGGTATACTGCACGTCGAGAAAGGCCCGGGACAGCTCGAAACCGAAAGCCAGTTCAAGAACTTCGTGTTGCAGCTCGGAGTGCGAACGGCTCCGGCTCGAGCTGGCCACCATCCCAACAGCGGCGTGTTTCTGCGGGGCTCGCCGGGCGTATTCTGGAGCGGCTACGAGTCTCAGATTCGCAACGAGTATCAGCACGACGACCGCACGCTGCCGGTCGACACCGGCACCGGTGGGATCTATTTCTTCCAGCCGACGCGCCGTGTCGTCTCCAATGACGGAGAGTTCTTCTACAAGACGATTGTGGCCAACGGACGCCACATCTCGGTCTGGGTAGACGGCATCCAGGTAAGCGACTACGAGGACGTCAAGCCTGAGGGGCCGAACTGGCGCAAGCAGGCGCGCCTCGATGCCGGCACGATCAGCCTACAGGCGCACGACCCGACCACGAATCTAGACTTCAAGGACATCCGTGCAGGCGAACTGCCGGCGCGATAGGCTGCGTAGCACTGACGACTCCTAGCGGCCGCCGGCCGATTCGATAGCCCACAGGAAGACGATCACGAGCATCATCAACACCGAAATTGCTGTCAGCGGGATGCCGATGCGATCAATGATCTTGAACTTGCGACCGCGCAGAACGTCGTCGCGAGTGAGACCCGATTGTCCGCCCGCCCCGAAGTGAACGTCCAGCACGTCGTGCAATCCTAGCGTCATGCGGATGTAGCCCAACACGACGACCACAGTCGTTACCGCCACCCATCCAATAATCCACGTCGTCAGGTCCATGACTTTCCTCCTCTCTTTCGTCCTGAACCGTGAGGAGTGCAATCACGGCGCCATTCTTCCTGCGTCCTGAAATGGGCAATAGAACGCACTTGCGCGCCCAATGGCCCACCGGCGGCGCGGCGAACCTCCGATACAATTAGGCTTGTCCGTGCGCGCGCTCCTTACGACCGTTCTCGGCTTGAGCTTGGCGGCGTCTGCCGCGGCGGTTGATGTCTTTCCATTGGCCGACGTTGAGCCTGGGTTGCGCGGGATCGGGAAAACGGTTTTCGAGGGTGAGCGGGTCGAGGAGTTCGAGGTTGAGATCCTGGGCGTGCTCGACAACGTCGGACCGAAACAGTCGATCATCCTCGGCCGGCTCTCCGGCGGTCCGTTGGCCCGTACCGGGGTGATGGCGGGTATGAGCGGCAGCCCGGTCTACGTAGATGGCAAGCTGGTCGGGGCGGTGGCGTTTTCGTTTGAGTTCGCGACTGAGCCGATCACGGGGATCCGGCCGATCGAAGACATGTTGGCGGGCTCGGGCGCCGCTCCCTTGCAGGTTGCCGGGGACCGGATGGAACTCGCCGGATTGTTGCGCGGCGAGAACGGGCTTCTGCCCCGGGCCTCGGCGCCGCCGGGGGGCGAATCGGGCCTGCTTCCGATCGCCACGCCGGTAGCGTTCGCCGGTTTCAGCGAAGGGACGCTGCGCGTCTTTGGCGAGCGGCTTCGTACGCTCGGTTTGCGACCGCTGCAAGGCCTCGGCGGACGTTCGCGCGACGGGTTTGAGCAGGAGCTCGAGCCGGGCGCGATGGTCAGCGTCAGCTTGATCGACGGCGATCTGCAAGTTGCCGCCTCGGGAACGGTGACCCACATCGAGGGCGATCGCATCTGGGCTTTCGGACATCCGTTCATCTCGGCGGGGCCCGCGGAGTTGCCGCTACGGCGCGCCTCGGTTTTGACTCTCGTCCCCAATCGCAACAACTCGTTCAAGCTGGCCGCCTCCGGCCCCGTCGCGGGCAAGATCAACCTGGATCGCTCGGCTGGAGTCGGCGGCGTGCTCGGCCAAGAAGCCGCGACGGTGCCCGTGAGCATTACCGTGAACGGCAGCGACGACCAGGACCGCAACTACTCGTTGCGGCTGGCGCGGGACCCCTCACTGACGCCGTTCTTGTTGCAGATGTCGGTCTTTTCGGTGATCGACGCGCATGAACGTCAGGTCGGCGCGGCGAGTGTAAGACTTCAGGGCGAAGCGCGCTTTGCAGGTGGTGAGCCTCCGCTGCGTCTTGACAACGTATACGCCGCTCCGGGTGCGGTCGGACTACAAGCGGCCTTGGGAACGGCGATGCCGCTCGCCTGGGCACTGCAGAGCGCCGACGGCGAGCTCGACGTTGAGGAGATCGAGCTAAGCATCGAAGCGCGAATCGGCGAACAGGCGACGCGGCTGGCGCGCGCTTGGGCGGCGAAACAGGTCGTGCGGGCGGGAGAGAATCTCGAGCTGACGGCGATCTTCCGCCGCGCCGACGGAAGCGAGCTTAGGCGCGAAGTGAGCTATCGGCTGCCCGGTTCGCTCGCCGCGGGAGAGCTTTTCGTGACATTCTCCGAGGGTTCTCGGCTGAACATGTTGGAAGCCGTCGCCCTGTCATCGGAGTTGGCGCGGCGCGATCCCGGCGATTGGGTGCGGGCGGCGAACCGCTTGCGCCCGAATGATCGTTTCTATGTCCGCCTCTGGCGTCAGGAGCCTGCCTTCCGGCTTGGCGGCGACCGCCTCTCAGCGCCTCCTGCTTCGGTGCGCGCGGTACTCGAAACGCCGGTGGCCGCCGGCGGAGGGAGCGCTCGTGAATCCTCATCAACCTTGGCGGAGATCGCAATGGAAGGCTTCGACGGTGCCGTACGCGGCGAGGCGTCGCTTAAGATCGTGGTTACTCCATGACAGCTTCTTGGATTGCCTCTCGCATCGCCTTTCCAGCCGCGCTTTTTGTGTCTGCAGCGGCCTCGATCTGGGGCGCCGCGGTGAAGACCTGGGAAGTCGACGACTATCGCGACTTCTTGCCCGGGAATTTCGAGAACGTGGCGCTTGAGCGCGAGGGTTATTTGACTCTCGCGCCCGAACTTGCCTCAGTGTACGAGTCCGGGCAGGCGGCGGTTTGGTGTGCGGCGCTGTCGCCTGACGGCTCGGTATACCTAGGCACGGGCCACGAAGGAAAGCTGATTCGCGTCTCCGCCGCCGGCAAGGCCGAGGTCGTTTGGCAAGCGCCCGAGATCGAGATCTTCGCGCTGGCCGCCGCGCCCGACGGCGATGTCTATGCTGCGACATCGCCGAAGGGCAAAGTCTATCGGGTGAGCCCCGGTGGAGAGGCGGAATCGCTCTTCGATCCGAAGGCGGAGTACATCTGGTCCCTGACTCTCGCCGCTGCCGGCGAGCTCTATGTCGGTACAGGCGATGAGGGGAAGATCTTCGTCGTGGACACCAACGGGAAAGGCGCAGAATACTACGCCAGCGGCCAGCGCCACGTCACCAGCTTGGCCTTTGACGCTGAGGGGCGCCTGCTGGCGGGGACGGATCCTGCCGGCTTGCTCTATCGCATCGAGCGCCAGGGGAAGGCTTTTGCCCTCTACGATTCGGATCTGCCGGAGATTCGCTCAATCCTGGTCGACGCAGAAGGAGCAATCACGCTGGCGGCGATGGGCGGCGGAATGTCGTTGGCGCAAGCGACCATTCCGGGAGTACAAGCCGCCTTCAGCGTCACCGCGACGGCCAGCGCGGGCGCCGGGAGTACGCCGACGCAGACCACGCCCACAAGCGCACTGACCGCCGTCACCCCGGCGGCTACAGCAGTGCAAGCGACGCCGCAGATCTACTACGGCGGTGAGCGCTCGGCGCTGGTTCGTATCAGCCCTGACGGCTCGGTGGACAAGATCTGGAGCTCAAAGGAAGAGCATGTGCTCGGGCTGACTCAGCGGCCAACTCAAGGCGCAGCGGGCGAGCTGCTATTTGCGACCGACCGCTCGGGACGCATCTACCGACTTGCCGGGCAGGGTCGAGTTAGCCTGATTTCCGAAACCGCCAAGAGGCAGATCACCGCCCTTGTCTCGACCGAGAACGGAACGCTCGCGGCGGCGGCCAACAGCGGCGGTCTATTTCGCTTGGCCGAGAAGCCGGCCGCGCAAGCCGTCTATCGCGTTGCGGTCAAGGACGCTGGCGCCGCGTCGCGTTGGGGACGGCTGAGTTGGGAAGGCGAAGGGAAGCTTGAGCTCCGAACCCGCAGCGGAAACACCGGACGCCCGGACGCGAGTTGGAGCGATTGGTCGGACCCGATCGCGGGCGAAGACGGCGGTGCCGTATCATCGCCCGTTGCGCGCTACGTTCAATGGGAAGCCAAACTGATCGGAGCCGGCCCCGGCGAGGCGGAACCGCGACTGGATCGAGTCACGCTCGCCTACCTGCCGCAAAACTCGGCGCCGAAGATTACGGCGGTTGAGGTTGGATTCGATTCGTCGACCTCAAACGGATCGACGGCCTCGAGCGCGAGCGCAGCGACGGACCCGACCGCGGCCTACAGCATCACGGTGACCGCCGACGGCTCCAGTTCGACCCCCCAGGCGACCTCGACCAATCAGAGTACCCTGGGCGGCAACGGCGGCCGCAAGATGAGCATTTCGTGGACGGTCGAGGACGCCGACGGCGACGAGCTACGCGCTGAGGTCGAGTTTCGCGGCGACGGCGAGACGGCCTGGAAGCTTTTGCGCAAGGATGTCAAAGAGAAAAAAATCAGTGTTGATTCGGACGCGATGGCCGACGGACGCTATCGCTTCCGCGTGCGCGTGACCGACGCCCCCTCGAACCCCACTGACGCCGCGCGCGAAGCGGAGAAGATAAGCGCACCGACGCTGATTGACCACACGCCCCCTCTAGTTCGGGTCTCGGCGATTGAGGGCCGACAGGAGGCGCGCTTCGAAGCGAGCGACGCCGCCTCGGCACTCGTCGGCGCGGAGTATTCAGTCGACGCCGGCGAGTGGCAGCCGTTGCGTAGCGTCGACGGACTGATCGATTCGCGCGCAGAGGCGTTCACGATTCCGCTGGACGAACTGGCGGAGGGCGAGCGTCTAGTGACGTTGCGCGTGCGCGACAGCGCTGGGAACTCGGGATTGGCGAAGGCCGTGATCCGATGAAGCATGATTACGACGGGCAGGCTAAACTCATGACTCAAACCACGCGAAGAGCTTTCCTGCAATCTTCCGGCGCAGCCTTGTCGGCCGCCGCCTTCGGGTGCTCGAGCCCTCAAGCGCCCACCGAGAAGCGCTGGAACATCGTCTGGATCATCGCCGATGATCTCTCGGCCGACTTGGGTTGCTATGGCGACGTTTCCGCGCGCACGCCCAACCTGGATCGACTAGCCGGCGAGGGCGCGCGCTATACCAACGCCTGCGTCACGGCCCCGGTCTGCTCGCCGTCGCGCTCGGCCTTTATCACTGGGATGTACCAGACCTCCATTGGCGCTCACCACCACCGCAGCCATCGCAACGACGGTTATGTGCTGCCCGAGCCGGTCCGGCTGATCACCGACTACTTCCGAGACGCCGGCTACTACACCGTCAACGATCACCAATCCGGTCTTGGCGGACGCAACAAGACGGACTATAATTTCCAGCTCGACCACGAGCCCTTCGACGGAACCAACTGGCGGGACCGCGGCGAGGGCCAGCCTTTCTACGCTCAGGTGAATATCCGCGAGCCGCATCGCGACAGACCGCCCGAAGTCTGGAGCTCAACCGCCGACGTCGAGCAGAAGACCGATCCCGCCGCAGTCGACCTGCCCTCCTACTACCCCGACCATCCGGTCGCGCGCCAGGACTGGACGGGTTATATGGACGCGATCCAGATCCTCGACGAGAAGGTCGGACGGGTGCTCGATCGCATCGACGAAGACGGGCTGCGTGATTCGACGGTAGTGATCTTCTTCGGCGACCACGGCCGCCCGATGCCGCGCGACAAACAGTTCCTCTACGAAGGCGGCATACATGTTCCCTTGATTATCCGTTGGCCCGGTAAGATCGAGCCGGGCTCGGTGCGGGACGAGTTGGTCAGCTCGATCGATCTCTCGGCGACCTCGCTCTCGGTCGCGGGGATCACGCCGCCCGATCATATGGAAGGCCGCGTCATGATCGGTCCCGAGGCGGCGCCGTCGCCCGAGTACGTCTTCGCCGCGCGCGACCGTTGCGACGAGACGGTCGACCGCATTCGCGCCGTGCGGAGCAAGCGCTACAAGTACATTCGCAACTTCATGCCCGAGCGGCCCTACATGCAGCTCAACCGCTACAAAGAGACCTCTTATCCGACCTGGCGGCTGCTCCAGCGCCTGCACAAGCTAGGCGAGCTGACTCCGGCGCAGCAGCTCTTCTTGGCCAAGCAGCGTCCCGAAGAGGAGCTCTACGACTTGGAGAACGATCCGGATGAGGTGAATAATCTCGCCGCCTCTCCCGAGCACGCTGAGATCCTCACCCGCATGGCGAGCGTGCTGACGCTATGGATCGAGCACACCGGCGACCAAGGCGAGACGCCGGAAGACCCCGCGATCGCCGAGTACTGGGACGCTCGAATGATCGAAGCCTACGAGGAAGTCTATCCTGCGATTCGCGAGCGGGAAGAGCCTTGGTAGGATCGAAAGTCCGATGAACGTCATTCTGCAGGTTCAAGACTGGCTGCAATCGAGCCTCGGTCTCGGCGAGACAGCGGCCGCCTATTTCGTCGAGTTCGGCGAGATTGTGCTGGCAGGGCTGCTTGCCTGGATCGTGAACGTCGTCGTCAAGCGCGTGGTGCTTGGGGTCGTTCATCAGCTTGCAACCCGCACGAAGACCGACTGGGATGACATTCTCGTCGAGCATCGAGTGTTCCATCGGCTGACTCATCTGGCGCCGGCGATAGTGATCTACAGCCTCGCGCCGACGGTGTTTACGACCGTTCAGCTCATCACCCTGGCGCAGCGCAGCGCGCAGATCTACATGTTGGTCGCCGGCCTGCTCGGCGTTAACGCCGCGCTCAACGCGGCCAACGACATCTACCAAAAGTTCGACGTGTCGGTGCGCATCCCGATCCTGGGCTATCTCCAGGTCCTCAAGATCGTACTGACCGTTGCGGTCCTGATCGTCGGAATCTCGATTGTGATCGACAAGTCGCCCCTGTTGCTGCTCAGCGGCCTGGGCGCCATGACGGCGATCCTATTGTTGATCTTCAAAGACTCGATTCTGGGTCTGGTCGCTGGTATCCAACTCGTGGCGAACGACATGGTGCGTCCCGGCGATTGGATCGAGATGCCGAAGTACAGCGCCGACGGCGACGTCGAGGAGATTACGCTCAACACCGTCAAAGTGCGCAACTTCGACAAGACCGTAACGACCATCCCGACCTACTCGCTGATCTCGGACTCCTTTAAGAACTGGCGCGGCATGAGCGAATCCGACGGCCGCCGGATCAAGCGTTCGCTGCGGCTCGACGTGAACTCGGTGAAGTTCTGTACGCCGGAGATGATCGAGCGCTTCCAAGGAATCCAAAAGCTGCGGCCTTTACTCGACGCCAAGGAACAAGAGCTAGCCGAGCACAACCGCGAGCACGAGGTCGATGATTCCTCGCCGGTGAACGGGCGGCGCCAAACGAACATCGGAATCTTCCGTGAGTATGTGAAGGTGTACCTGCGCGACCACCCGATGATCAACAAGCAGATGACTTTCCTAGTGCGCCAGCTCCCGCCCGACAGCGAAGGGCTGCCGATCGAGCTCTACGTCTTCAGCGGCGACAAGGATTGGATCAACTACGAAGGCATCCAGGCGGATATTTTTGACCATCTTTTCGCATCGCTGCCGTTCTTTGAGCTGCGACCCTTCCAGAACCCTACTGGGTCGGATCTGAGCGAGGCTCTGCGAGCGACGGCGTAGACCCCAAGGGCCGGGGTGTGCACTCGGCGGCGGCTATTCTGGTAAGCTCAAGGCCCGAAATTCAGAGGGAAGAGGAGAAATCTCGTGCGTCGCCTGTTCGCAGCACTGTTTTTGGTTGTCGCCCTGTCCGCCTGCTCGACCGAGCCGAGCGCCGAACCTAGCGTCGGCGGCATCACCCACGGTCCGATCTTGGGCCGCGTCGGGGCCCATCAGATCGGCGTCTGGGCGCGTACCGCCACGCCGGGATCGTTCTTGGTCCGCTACGGGACCTCGCCCGACAATCTGTCGTCGTACTCCGATCCCGTCGAGACGTCGTCGGACGACGACAACACCAGCTGGACGCAGATCACCGGGTTGGAAGCCGATACCGAATACTTCTACCAAGTGATCGCCTCTCGCGAGGACGGCGCCGACCCGCTGCGCAGCGGCTCATTCCGCACGCTGCACGATTCGGCCGACCTCATCGATCCCGAGATCAACCCCAACGGCGATTTCAATTTTAGCTTTGAGTTCGCCTGCGGCAACAACCAGAACCCAGCGCAAGGCTTGGGTCCTGGGCTGCCGAGCTACAACCAAATGCTCGCCAACGTCAAGGACAAGGTCGATTTCGCGGTGCTGAACGGCGATTGGCTGTACGAAGAGAAGCGCGACTATCCGCCTGACCAATGGATGCAACAAGCCGGCGTGACCGAGGCTCCCTCGATCGTGAACTTTGCGCCGACGATCACTGGGGTTTGGGAGAACTACAAGTATTACTTCGACTCGGCGCCGAATCTGGCCGAATGGCACCGCGAGGTCCCGTCGTATTACACCTTCGACGACCACGAGATCCTCAACGACATTTATGGAACCGCCACGGCGGGCCGCAAGCATCGACGCACGGTCTTCCGGGATATCGGCGTCGAGGCATGGTACGACTACCTGGGCTGGAGCAATCCCGAGCATCACACCCAGCCGATCCACTTCGGGCGCACCTCCTACCAAACAGGGAGCGACATCCTGGAAGATCCAAATGCCGACTTCACCAAGATCGATCTTAAGTCGGCGGCGAACCTGCACGTGCACTGGGGCGGCGCGACCGCCGGCGTCAACGACAACGCTCTCGACGCCGAAGAGGGCGACCCGAACGCCGGCGTCTACGACATCGTCGAGATCATCGACGCGACTCACCTCAAGGTGAATCCGCCTTTCAAGGCGGACGGCGAGCAATCGTACTCGATCGGTCGCCGCTCGTACTCCAAGATGCGGGTCAGCAACTCCGATATCTTCTTCCTCGATACGCGCAGCCATCGCGACATGCATGACGTGAAGAACCCGCAAGGGCCGGGCCTTTCGATGATCGGCATGCAGCAGGAAGAGTGGCTGATGGAAGAGATGAAGAATTCAGATGCGGAGATCTTTTTTCTGTTCTCGAGCGTCAACTTCATGATTCCTCATGTCGGAGGCACCGCGGGTCCAGGTGGTTTTATTGCCGACGCGGCCAACAAGGACGAGGCCTGGACGGTCTTCCTCGAGGATCGCGAGCGGCTGATCAACTTCTGGGATTCGCTCGGCAAGCCCGTGTTCGTGCTGACCGGCGACCTGCACAACAGCTTTGCAATCAAGATCACCGACCGTGTGTGGGAGTTCGCCTCCGGGCCCCACAATTCGCGGAACCACCAGGCCCGCTCGGAAGCAGGCCGTCCGCCGAACGGGATGTTCGACTCTCTAGGAAGGGAGTGCGAGATCCGCTGGTCGAGTTACATGCGCGACGAGGTTCCCCCGGAGCTGAACCGCCAGCCGGTCTATACAGTGGTGCAGGTGAACAATGTTTTCAACAACGAGCTGGAGGCCGGCAAGACGCGCTGGGTGAAGTTCCCTCGGCCGCAGATCATCTTCCAGTACTACGACGGCTTTACTGGGGATTTGCTTTACGCGGAGTCGATCCTAACCGACTGAGGAGCGGACGGATCGGGGCCGACGGGCTTAGTGGACCAGAAGGGCCCCCTCAGCCACTCGGATCTGGCAGATGAAGACTGCGGCGTGGCTCAACTAGTGATTCTCTGTCGAGCCTTCAGAAGATGGCCAGCACTGCACTCCGTGGCGTACGCGCACGATCTCCACGGACTCCCGGCAAACCGACTAGTAGGGCGAGTTGCTGACGACGAGTTCACGCGCGCCAGCGTCTTCGGCCCAATCGCCTTCGATTGGAGAGAGTAGCTTAGGTTTATCTTCGCGCAGATCCCCGGGAACTAGGTCATGAGCGGAGATACGATAGAACGGTGGAAAGCCAAGCTTCAAGCGACAGGGTTCAGTGGGTTGGCTTGAACCGTCACACGCCGCCGGAGCCGCGTTCATTTCAGCAGTGCAGTGCTAGTATCTGTCGGGATCTATTCAACGCGCACGAAAGCGGTTCATGCACCTCTCGTAGAATCCTGCGGACTACTGGACCGCGGTTTCCGGCGGATCCTTCTTGATGTGATCTTCGATCTCCTCGAGATCGTCGGCTGCATGAGCAGTCCAGCCAAGAGGCCGCCCTAACGGGCGGCCTTGCTGCGTTTCGGCGACATGGTTGACTCGGCGAGATGCATCAGCCAACGAACGTTACGCCTTCGCCGCGCGCCTCAACGCCCGAATCGCGGCCCGGCAACGCTCGAGCGGCGAAGCGTGGGCCAGCGAAATCAGGTGCTCGGCCTCATGGCGTTCAGCGCCGGCGGGGAGCACGCGTTCGCTGAGAATCTCGATGTAGGTCTCACGCGCGTCGCTTGAGAGCACGAACGTCTCCATCTCGAAGGCGCTGTCGATATGGTCGCAGTAGCGCGGGATGATCGAGCGGTTCCGTGAGCCCGGCGGAGCGCCGTAGGCAAAACGTTCATTGCAGCCCAGTACCTTCCAGCCCATCAGGCCCGCGACGAGCGCGTTCATCTTCGGTCCGGGCAATAACTCCGCAGCGTCGTCCATGGTTACGGTTCATCATACATCGGCGCTTCCACGCGGCTGAGCTCTGAGGTTCGGCGGGGCTACAATAGCAGCATTCCTGTGGCGGACAAGGAACAAGTTCAGCAGAAGCTCGCCCACGCGATTGGGGAGCGCTACGAGGTACTGTCGTGGATCGGCGGCGGCGGCATGGCCGGCGTCTATTTGGCGCGGCATCGAATCCATGGCGGATTCTGCGCCGTCAAGGTCCTCGCCGACCACCTCTCGCAGGATGAGGCAGTGGTCGAGGCCTTCCTGCAAGAGGCGCGCACGGCCGCGAACCTGGAAGCCAATCCGAACATCGTCCAGATCATCGATATCGGCTCCACCGCCGGGCTCTACTATCTGATCATGCAGTACGTCGAGGGCGAAGACCTCTCGACGTACCTCAAGCGCGCCGGTCGCTTGAGTTGGGACGAGGCGGCTTACATTACGCTCAAGACCGCCGACGCGCTCTCTTACGCCCACGAGCGCGGCGTCGTACATCGCGATCTAAAGCCAGCCAACATCCGACTCGATCCGGCTGGTCGCGTGATCGTGATGGATTTCGGTATCGCGAAAGTCGGCTCGATGCCGTCGGCGCTGACGCAGATGGGCGCCCGCATGGGTACGCCGCACTACATGTCGCCCGAGCAGATCCGCGGCGGGAGTATCGACAACCGATCGGACCTGTACGCCCTCGGCGCCGTCGCCTATCAGATGGTCACGGGGCGGCGGCCGTTTGACGGTGAAACGCATGAGGCGATCTGGAACGGACATCTCTCGATGGCGCCGACGCCGCCGGACCAGCTCGAGTCGACGACGCCGGCCCCTCTGTCGCACATCATCCTGAAGCTGCTCGAGAAGGCCCCGGCGGATCGCTACCAGACCGCCGAACATGTCGTGCGCCACCTCAAGCGGTTAGGGGTGAGCGAAGCCCCGGCGACGTTGCGTCCCTTGCCGAAGGATAATCTCGACCAGTGGCGCGAGCGCTCTTCGTCGACCATGATTCCGACCTTTGGCGCCGAGGCAGCTCCCGGCTCGTCCTCCGAGGCGCCGAGGCTCGAACCGACCGGGCCTGGCGATCAGAGCGCCGCCGGCTCGCGCAACAAACTGTTGGCCCTTGTCGGCGGGGCGATCATCGTTTTATTAGTGGCGCTCGGGGCGCTGAGCTACTTCGTCTTTCAGCCGTCGCCACCGCCCGATCCAGACCCGTCCCCGAATGCTATTGCCGAATCGATCGACACGCCGACCGGCGAAATGCGGCTCATTCCCGCCGGCGCGTTCACCTACGGTTCCGACGGCGGGGAATCGCCGAACCGCGAGCAGGTGCTTCACCTCGGCGACTTCTACATCGACGTCGCCGAAGTTTCAAACGCTTCTTTCAAGGCGTTCTGCGACGCCGAGGGGCGCGAGTACCCGGAGTCTCCGGCCGATGATCCGGGCTACTTCAGCGACAAGCCGGACTATCCGGTCGTCAATGTCTCGATCGCCGACGCTGAGGCCTTCGCCGCCTGGGCGGGGAAGCGCCTGCCGACCCAAGAAGAGTGGGAGAAAGCGGCGCGAGGCCCCTCGGGCTCGGCTTTTCCCTGGGGCGACAACCCTCCCAGTTCGCAGCAGGCGAACATCGAGGGCGCGGCGGATCAGTACGAGGGCTTGGCTCCTTCGCTCTCGTTCGCGGCCGGCGCCAGTGCGTACGGCGCGGTTAACATGGCCGGCAACGTGTGGGAGCGAACCAGCAGCGGCTACTCGCCTACCCCAGCCGAAGTTGACGACATGCGATCGGTGGCCGACGAGGTCGACGGCGCGTGGACGGTCGTGAAGGGCGGCTTCTATCTTTCGACTCAGCTCGATATCGATCTGCGCAGCTACATGCGCCGAGGATTCCCGTCCTCGGCGCGTTCCGCCTGGATCGGCTTTCGCTGCGCGCGCGACGCGCCCGCCGCCGAAGGCGCGCCGTAGGTCCTCGCTTGTGCGTGATACGCTGAGTTGATCTTTTCCCAAAGGAATTCTTCTATTTCATGGCTCGAAAAAAGGTTGCCGCCAAGTCGAAATCGATGAGCCTCGAAGATCTGGTCGATCTGCGTGAGCGGACTGGCAAGGTCGGCAAGTCGCTCGAAGATCAACTTTCCGAGTACTTGAAGACTCTCTGGCCGCTCTTCGCTCCCAAACGGATACTCGGCAGCTACATGTCGCCGCGCGACGACGTCAAGGGCTCGGATGCGACCTTCGCCGACCTCTGCAAGCGTTTCAACAGCGTCCGCGCCGAACCGTTCGGCTTGATGGGCGAGCTTGAAAAGAGCGGACTCGCGGCGGCTTCGGGCGGCTTTGCGCTCTACCCCTGGCAGTACGTGCGTGCTGTTCCCGACGGAAAAGAGATCAAGGCCGTCAAAATCACATCGCCGACCTGCTGGGTGCTCACCTATCGTAGCGACTATTCCCTGGCGCAAATGACGCAGGCGGTTGAGGATTCCGGGGACCCCTGGCCTTCACCGACCCGCGACTTCGTCGTCGGCTCGCTGGTGATGACGATGATGATGGAGCGCCATCCTGGAGTGGTCTCTTTGATCGAGGACTTGCGCTACTCGGTGGAGATCAAGAAGTCGGCCAAGCTCGGTAAACTACCTCTGGTAACGTTGCGGGCGCGCATCGACGCCACGCTGCCGCCGGACGACATATTGCTGAAGGCGATTCGCTTCTCGGGCGTCTCCGCCTTTCATGAGCTGGTCGCCGCCGATTCGGTGGAGATGATCGAAGACCCGGTGAAACAGCGACTAACCGAGATCCTTGCCTAGCCCGATCTAGGCTAGACTCCTGAAGAAAGCAGGCTAGAATAAGAAGGCTTGTATCGGGCGGGGCGCGTCCCCCGGCGTTTCGCTCAGGAGGCGATCCCCAATGCGAGTCAGCTCACAATCATGGTTCTGGGCCGCGGCTTTTGCCCTTGCGGCTCTGGCGGGCGCTTCGGCGCAAGAGCCGGAGCTCAGCGCACGCGATATCTTCCGGAAAGCCGGCGGAGCCCTCGGCCCCGCGCGCAAGCCTGCAAAAGAGGCTCAACCAAAGAAATCCAGCCGCCCAGCGTCCGAGAAGCTGACCAAGGCCCCCGACCCCGAGCCGAGAACCGAGCCGCCGCCGAAGCCGGAGCAGGAGCAGGTGTCGGCCGACGAGTCGAAGACGCAGCAAGCCGCAGTCGAGCAACCGAAGCAGACACCGCCGGATCGCCCGGCGACCTCGCCTGATGGGCAGGGCCAGGTTGTTTTGGCCTCGCTTGAATCCGAGATTCCGTTGGCGCTTCGCTACAGTCTCGAGAAGGACATGGGCGGCGGCCGCGGAAGCGAGGTCGTCGCCGACACGGTCTTCCGTTCCGGTGATCGCATCCGGATCAACGTCCAGTCCAACCAACAGGCCTATCTGTATTTGATCCTGCAAGGTTCGAGCGGCCGTTGGCAGGTACTGTTTCCGTCGAAAGACATCCACGGCGGCGCCAATCTGGTCGAGGCCTACCAGGACTACGTGGCTCCGCCGCCCGACGTGGGCTGGTTCGCCTTCGACGACCAAGTCGGTGCGGAGAAGCTTTTCGTCATGCTGTCGCGCCGTCGAGTGAAAGACATCGATTCGCTGATCTACGAAATGGCCACGCCGCCTGACGCGGCTACGCCCACAGTTCCGGCGCAACCGGAAGCGCTGTTCGTGTTGACGCAGAACATCCCCTCGATCGACGACGCCCTCGTCGGTCGGCTGCGCAACGAAGTCTACGCCCGCGACCTCGTCTTCGAGCGCGTCGACGAGAAGAGCGAGCAGGGCGAAGCGGCGGTATACGTCGCCGCTAAAGAAGCCTCGGAGGACTCTCGTGTGGTCGTCGATGTCTCGCTCAAGCATCGCTAGACTATTCGCGGTCGCTCTGTTCGCGGCAGGCGCTCTGGGACAGGCGCCCGACGCTCAGGAACGCGACCTGAAGTTCGTCTCCGCCGAGGAGGTGGAGCAAGCGGCCAAGACGGCCGGATTCGCCGTTCCGCGCAGCTACGCCTTGGTCGTCGGAATCGCCGATTACGAGAGCCTGCCGCGAGAGAAATGGCTGCGCTATTCCGAGCGCGACGCGGATGCGATCTACAACATCCTGATCAGCCCCGAGGGCGGCAACTTCCGCGCCCAGAACGTGCATCGCCTGACCGGCAAGAACGCGACGCTCAGCAATCTGCGTCGAGAGCTCGAGGAGTGGCTGCCGAGCGTGGCCGAGCCGCAAGACCGCGTGCTGATCTATTTCGCCGGACACGGCTTTGTTCACGACGGCCGGGCCTATCTAGCGCCTCACGACGTCAGCGCCGACGACATCGCCGGTACGGGCTACGCCATGGACGATCTGGGGAAGGTGATCGGTTCTAGCATCAAGGCCAACAACAAGGTGCTCCTCACCGACTCCTGCCACAGCGGCGCGATCACTCCGCAGCAGGAAGAGGTCAACAACCAACTGCTGAATCGATCGTTGATGAACCTCGACACGTCGCTGTTTTCGCTCACCGCGAGCCGCGATCGAGAATCGTCGTTCGAGAGCCCCGACTGGGGAGGCGGCCATGGCATCTTCACCTACTACGTGGTGAAAGGGCTCGAAGGCGAAGCCGACGAGAACGCCGACGGAATCGTAACCGCCGACGAACTCGCCGAGTACGCCCGCGCCAACGTCCGCCAGGCCACCGAAGCGAGGCAGACGCCTACCTCGGACCGCGGCAGCTTCGACTCGAACATGCCGATCGCCTACGTACCGGAAGTGCTGGTCAGCCGCACGTCGACATCGAAGGAAGAGAAGTTCGGCGCGCTGATCTTCGAAACGAACCGCGACGGCGTCGAAATTTTCGTCGACGGCAAATCGGCCGGAGTGGTCGACAAGGCGAAGCCGCTGCGGCTGCCGGGTCTCCGCCCTGGACCGCACACGATCAAGGGCGTCAAGCAAGGTTACGAACCAGACGGCCCGCGGGAGGAGATCGTCTATCCCGGACAGGAGAAGACGGTCTCGATCAAGATCCTCTACGCGCGCCGACGCAACTCGGCCGCCGTGGAGAAGCTCGATAAGGGGATCGAGTTCTACAACAAGGGCTTTGCCAAGAACTACCGCAAGGCGTCTGCGCTGTTCCGAGAAGCGCTGGCGCTCGACGCGAACTACTCGACGGCGGCGCTCTATCTCGGGAGGTCCGAGAGCGCTCTCTTCGAGTACGATCGCGCTGCTGCGGCCTACCAGAAGGCGCTGGATATCGACCCCGACTATCTGGAGGCGCGCGCCGGCTACGGCGGCATGCTGCTCGACGTCGGCGACTTCGACGAAGCGATTCGGCAACTCGCGCCGGTCGTCCAGCGCGACCCCGAGCACCAGCTCTCGCAGGCCATGTTGTCCCAGGCCTACCGCATGAAGGACATGTTTCCGCAGTCGATTGAAGCGGCGAGGATCGCAATCCGGCTCAATCCACAGCACGCTGAGCCGTACCTTTTCCTAGCGGATTCGTTGCGATTGACGGGTAGTCCCGGCGAAGCCGAGTTCTACTACGAGCGCTATCTCGAGCTCAGCGATTTCGAGAGTTCGACCTCGGGCAAGGTGTTCAATTATTGGGTGCGCGGATTCTTGATCGGAGGCGGCAAGAAGCGCCGTGCCGGACAGAAAGACATCTGGAACGACCTGCGAAGCTTGGCCTATTTCGGGCTGGGCGACTGCGCCCGCCTGTTGAAGAAACCCGATCCGGCGATTACGAACTACCAGAGGGCTCTAAGCTTCGATGAGGATGACCCTCAGGTGCATTGGGCGCTGGGGTTGGCTTTCACGACCAAGGCTGAGCTGGAGCAAAGCGCGGAGCCGCTGGCGCAGGCGAAGCTACACTTTGAAAACGTCATTCGGCTCAACGAGCATCTCGAAGAGGCCGAGAAGTCGCGCAAGTACATCGCAAAGATCGATACCGCGCTAGCCCAAGCCGCTCCCTAGGGACGGGAGTCCGCGCCCTGCCTCTCTGGTTGGGAGCCGAGCCGAAGTTAACCGGGCCGCAGGCCTTCCGCCCTCGGCTCCTTCGAGTTCGCCTCGAAGGCCGGCAGGGCCTGATCAATCCGCTATGGCTGGAGGTTGCTCTCTAAGAACTCTAGAACACCGGCCAATCGGCGGGCACGGTTCCATGTCCGCCGTCGTGCATCAGGTAGGCGAGGTCGTTGAGGATCCGCTTGCCCGGGCCGGGCAACTGCTCCGTCCCAAGGCCAGTCTCGCCGAGCAATTCATACACCGGGCCCGCCGCGACGGCGGCCTCGAACTCGCCATAGGGTCCGACCAGCTGTCGGTGTTGCCGGTCTGCAGCAGCAGCGGACGCGGCGCGATCAAGGCGATCAGCATGTGCGTGTCGACCGGAAACGAGTCGACGTCTGATTGGCGCAATGTGAGAATTTCACTCACCTTGAAACCTATACAGATCACGCGTCTCAAGCCGCGCTCCAAGCAGCTTCAGAAAAACGAACAGCTCGTGCTTGTGATTCGCAAAGTGCTCCAGGTTGATTAGCAAGCGCGCCAGCAGCGGCTCGCCGTCGGCAACGAACGGCGCCGGCAAGATCGTCGCCAAGTCCGCATCGTCGATCGCATCAAAGCCCGCCCGGATCGCCTCCAGACTTGCCTCGATCCGCGACCGAGCCTCGTCGGTAGAACAGCAGTCGTTCACCGGTAGGCCTCGCAGGGCTTCGAACCGCTGAAGCTGCTTCGGCCGGACGTTGTAGAACGTCCCGCAGAGGCCGTTGAGACATTCGAGCAGATGGCCCAGCAGGTCGCCGATCTTGCGCGGCGCCGGATAGCTCTCCGGCGGCAGCTCCGGCGCTTGATCGATCCACTCCGGCTCGATCCGCTCGATCAGGTGCAGGGTTCGCTCGATTTGCTCTTCGACTCGAACTTGAAGCGCTTGGCAGAGTGCGCGCTGATTCGCCATACGGCGTCCGCTAAACCCGAATCCCCAACCGCCACAGAATGTAGCTCATCGTCTCGCGCGCCAACCGCTTCGTCTTGCCCCAACCGTCGCCCCCGGCCGTCTCGCGAGGCGAGCCGTAGACGATCAGGTCGTGATCCTCAAGCATGCTCTTGACCCGATGGATGTGATAGTCGTCGCTAACGACGATGCACTTGGTGAGCTGCATGCGGTCCATGATCTCAGCCACTGCGGCCGCGCTATGCATCGTCGACTGGCCGTCTGTCTCGATTGTGATGAACTCCGCCGGAACGCCGTTTTCGGACAGGTAATCGCGGCCCACCTCGCTCTCGGAAAACTTTGCGCCTTCGGCTTGACCGCCGGTGGTGATGATCCGCGGAGCGAGCTTCTTGCGGTAGAGCTCGAGCGCGTGGTCGAGCCGCGCCTTGAGCACCGGCGAAGGCTTGCCCCAATACTGCGCCGCGCCGAGCACCACGATCACGTCGGCAGGCTGCGCCTCGTCGACCTGTGACTGGTTCCAGACTTGGTAGAAGACCCAGCCGTAGCCGATCGCCGCCGACGCGAGTAGGCACACCGACGCGATCACGGCGAGCCGCAACGGCGTTCGGCCTGGGCCTTCACTCACTTCAGACATCGCTCAATGACCGAACGCGGCACTGCGCCCTCGCGCAAGACACGCGGTTCGCCGCATAGATCGACCAATGTCGACGCAACGCCGCGGCGTGCAGCACCGCCATCGATTATATAGGCCGGGCCGCGGCCAAGCTCACGCCGGGCCTCCTCGGCGGTACGCGCCGCGGGCCGTCCTGAGTGATTTGCGCTGGTTCCGGTCAGCGGACGTCCGGCGACGCGAACCAGCGCGCGAACCAACTCCGAGGCCGGCAGGCGCAGCGCGACACCGTCTCCGCCCGCCCGAATCGCAGAAGGCACGCGCTCCGACGCCGGCAAGATCATCGTCAGCGGACCGGGCCAAAACCGCCGCGCAAGACGAAAAAATGCCGGCGGAAGCTCGCGCGTCAACTCGTCGACTTGCCGCATCGAGTCGATCAGCAGCAAGATCGGAAGCTTCTCAGGTCGGCGCTTCAAGCGAAATATTTTCCTGGCTACGCCTGGATGGAAGGGATCGCCGGCGATGCCGTAGACCGTATCGGTAGGGGTGACGACCAACTCGCCGGAGCGAATCGCCGCCGCTGCTCGCCGCAGCCGATCCCATTGCGGACGGTACGGATCGATCCGCAGCATCTCAGCAACGAGTTTCGCCCCCATCTGGTCGATTCTATTACGATGGGAGTCACTATGACGCATACGGATTCTGTCATTCGAAGCTCCGTGAATCCGTTGCTCAAGGCTGTTCGGCGCGCCGTACGTCAACGTTCGCCGACCCCCGACGGATTCGCTGCGGCCGAAGGTCCGCACCTACTTGAGGAGGCTTACCTCGGCGGCGCGGAGTTAGGCGCGATCCTCGTCGCCGAAAAGGCCCGTCCTGAAACCGAAGCAATCGTCGCGCGGCTGCCGCCCCACGCGCCGCTGCGCCGCGTTGCCGCAGATCTTTTTGCAACTGTTGCCTCGACCGAAACCTCGCAAGGCGTAGTCACGCTGGTGCGCCTACCGGAGCGCTCCTTGAAAGATTGCTTGGCGCTCGGAGCCCCGATCATCGCGCTCGACCGGGTGCAGGATCCCGGCAACGTCGGCACCATCTTGCGCGCGGCCGAAGCGTTCGGCGCCTCGGGCGCAGTGCTGCTCAAGGGCTCGGCGAGCCCCTTCAATCCAAAGACGCTGCGCGCCTCGGCTGGCTCGCTCTTTCGGCTGCCTTTCGCGGCGGGGGTGCGCGCCGAGAAGCTCGTTACGGCGGCTCGTGAGGCAGCGCTGACTCTGCTCGCCTTATCGTCGGGCAAGGGCGAGGACGTTTCAGAGATCGCGGTGAACGAAGGCGCGATCTTCGTGATCGGCTCTGAGGCGCAAGGCGTCGGCACCGAGATTCTCGAAGTCGCCATGCCGATTCGCATCCCCACCCGACGCGTGGAATCGCTCAACGCCGCGATGGCGGCGACGGTCGTGCTCTACGAGGCCGCGCGGCAGCGAGAGGCGGAGCGGTGAGCCTGTTCGAATCGGTGTCCGGGCCTAAGGTCGACGACGCCTCGCGGCCGCTCGCTGAGCGCATGCGTCCGCGCACGCTTGACGAGCTCGTCGGACAGCAGCACTTGCTCGGCCCCTCGAAACCCCTGCGCATCCAGATTGAACGCGATCACATCGGCTCGATGATTTTTTGGGGACCGCCGGGCGTCGGCAAGACCACCCTCGCCCAGATCATCGCCCACGCCTCGCACTCCGAGTTCGTCACCTTCTCCGGCGTGCTCTCGAGCATCAGTACGGTCAAGAAAGTGATGGCCGACGCCGAGCGGCTGCATCGTTCCGGTCGCCGCACGATCATCTTCGTCGACGAGATTCACCGCTTCAACAAAGCGCAGCAAGACGCCTTCTTGCCCTACGTTGAGCGCGGCGACGTCACACTGATCGGAGCGACGACCGAGAACCCTTCCTTCGAAGTAATCTCGGCCCTGCTCTCGCGCTCGAAGGTCATCGTGCTGCGGGCGCTTGAGATCGCCGACATCCAGTCGTTGCTGCGGCGTGCGATCGACGACGGCGAGCGCGGCCTGGGCGCGCATCCGGTGATCGCCTCCGACCGCGTGCTCGAAAAGATCGCGCTCTACGCCGACGGCGACGCCCGCTCGGCGCTGCAAACGCTTGAGACGGCGGCGCTCTCCTCGGAGTCGGACGAGATCAGCGAGAAGCTCGTCGAAGAGATCTTGCAACGCAAGACGCTGCGGTACGACAAGGCCGGCGAGGAGCACTACAACATCATCTCGGCGATGCACAAGAGCATTCGCTCGAGCGACCCCGACGCCGCGCTGTACTGGCTCGCGCGCATGCTCGAAGCAGGCGAAGACCGTCTCTTCATCGGCCGCCGCCTCGTCCGCATCGCCTCCGAGGACATTGGTCTGGCCGACCCGCGCGCGGTCGAGCTGACGCTTGCCGCCGTTGACGCGTTCCGCTTTCTCGGTGAGCCCGAAGGCGACCTTGCCCTCTCGCAAGCGGCGGTCTACCTAGCATTGGCGCCGAAGTCCGACGCCGTCTACACGGCCTCGCAGCAGGTTAGCGCCGACGTGCAGGGGACGTTCGCCGAGGCCGTGCCGCTGCACCTGCGCAACGCCCCGACCAAGCTGATGAAAGAGCTGCACTACGGCGAGGGTTACCAGCACGCCCACGGATCCGAAGATGCCGTCGTCGAGATGGAGTGCCTGCCGCCCTCACTCAAGGGAAGGCGGTACTACAAGCCGACCGACCGCGGCGTCGAGGCGCGAATCAAGCAGCGGCTAGAAGAGCTGCGCGCGGCCAAGGAGCGGCAAAAAGAGTAAGCCCCGGAGGGGCGGCATAGCAGTGCCGGCGGGCGCAATCCCCGCGATTACCATCCGCACCCATTCTGGAGCCCCGGAGGGGCGGAATAGGGAGGCATGCCGCCCCTCCGGGGCTCCGGAATCGGTGCGGCCCTATCGCCCCGGGGCTCGCGCCCCTGGCTATTGTAATGTCGCCCCTCTGGGGCTTGAAAGACAGCGCGTCTCGGCTAGTCAAACAAGCTCAAGCTGAATCCGCCGCCCGACGGCATGAGCGGCCTTCTGCATCGTGCGCAACGTGACGCTCGTGTTGCGAGGATCAAGCAAGCGATCGAGCGCTCGGCGACTGGTCTCCATCCGAGCCGCCATGGCGGTTTTCGAGAGCTTCTCTTCCTTCATCGCCGCGAGGACTTGATCGGCGAGGATTTCCTTGATCGCTTGCGATTCGACGTCCTCGCGGATGCCGAGCTCGTCCAGGAATTCGGAAAACTCTTGGCCTCGGTGTCTAGCTTTCACGCGTCCCTCCTTCAGCCGCTTTCGGGCGAGTGCGCTGTCGCCTTCCAGCGTCTTCCGAGTCTTCTTGATGAACCCGTGCAACAAGAACAGCTCGCCTTCGTCGACGCTGAAGAGCACTCGCGCAACCCGGCCGTCTGAGATCGAGCTGCGTACTTCCCACAGCTCCGACTCGATAGAGCGGCAGTGCGGCATGCCGACCGGCCACTCAAACTCGATCCGCTGGATGTCCTTCCCGATTTCTCGGCGGTCGTCGTCGCTCAACGCCAACAACCACTCGCGAACGGGTTGCCTGCCACGAGCCGTACGATAGAAGACCGCAACGATCTTCTTCTCGATCTTCGCCAAGACCTAGTGTGTCATTTGTGACGCATTCTGTCAAGCTCGCGCCGCCGATCGGGAGGAGTGCGGCACCACCGAGGCGTCATCGCAACGCCGCTCCGCGCGAGGTAGGTCGTCGAACTGGACTCTGACCCCGATAGCCCCGATTGGCTGACCACAATTATCCCCTTATTATCTCCGGTTGCCCGAGCATGCTAGACTGACCCAGGCATTGACTCCTGAAAATTGGAGGCTGGAGGTCGAAAAGGTACGGCAATGGCAACGATCGAAGAGGAAGAACGAGCGCGAAAAGAACTCTCCGAGGAGCTTCAAGGACTCTTGGACTTGAAGCCTGAGGAGTTGCTCAGGGTAGAACTTGGCCCTCTCAAATTTTCCGACGGCAAGCCGTATTTCGAAAGAGTGTTGTCTCTCTTCGGGGAACTTAGCAAGTCAAACCTGGACACAGTACCATTTCCACAGCTGACTAATATTAAGAAACATACAGTTGACGCGAGGAAGAGACTTAATGCAATTCGAGAATTTTCTCTCGAGAAACACCCAGAGAACCCGGCGGCTGTCAGAGACGGCCTCATCCAAGATATTGCAGCCTCCTATGATAGGTATTTTACGCAGCTTTCCCCACTGATCGCCTTCTCGGTTCGAAAAGGGACTGACTTCGAGCGGCTTGAGAAAGAAGCCCAGAGTTCGCTGGAAGGAATCCGTGCCTTGGCATCACAGACGAAGGAGCAGACACAAGCGCAACTCCAAGGACTAGAAGATACTATCGAAGAGGTCAGGCGTGCAGCTCAGGAAGTCGGCGTCGCACAGCATGCAACCCACTTCAAGGATGAGGCGGAGGATCATGACCGGGCGAGCGACGGATGGCTAAAAACAACAATAGTCTTGACCGGCATGACAACGGTCCTTGCCGTCGTATTCACAACGTATAGCACGGCGCTAATTCATGGGTGGATTGACAACGTTACGTTGGATTCAACGCAGGCCGTGCAATTGGCGGTCTCCAAAGTGCTGTTATTCGGTCTTGCTGTCGGCTGGCGTTTGGAGTGGGCGGAACTATAGAGCGCATCGCCACAACCACGTCGTGAACAAGCACCGACAAAACGCGCTCAGTACGTTTGAGGCATTCACGAAAGCCGCCGAGGGTGACGCGGACACCAAAGGTGCCGTCTTATTGCAGGCAACGCAGTGCATATTTGGGAATAGTACCAGTGGCTACGTCCCGGATGACTCTGACTCTCCTGGCTACTCGAAAGTGCTGGAGATCATCCGAGGTGCGGGTTCATCGAGCAACAAGTAGACGTTCGCAGTCGCGATGGTTTCGAGGCACATCTCCGGCATCGGCGACCGCAGCAGAGTGCGTTACCTCAATTGGTCCGAGCGGACAACGCCCGGGATCGTCCACCGTTCAAATCCTGAATGATCCTCAGCCCAGCACTCGATCCGCTTCGCCGACCCTACCGTACCGCGTCGCCACATAGTCCTCGAGGATCTCGATAAACTCCTCGACGATCCGGTCGCCCTTCAGCGTCCGCGACAGGCGCCCATCAATATAAATCGGCGCCTTGGGCTCTTCGAACGTTCCCGGCAGGGAAATGCCGATGTCGGAGTGTTTTGATTCTCCCGGACCGTTGACGATGCAGCCCATCACCGCGACGTTCATCTCTTCGACGCCGGGGTGGTCCGCGGCCCAGATCGGCATCTTCTCTCGGAGATGGCTTTCGATCTGCTCGGCCATCTCTTGGAAGAATGTACTCGTCGTGCGGCCGCAGCCGGGGCAGGCCGTCACTTGCGGCGTGAAGCTGCGCAGGTCAAGCGATTGCAGGATCTGCTGCGATACCAAAACCTCTTCGGTTCGGTCGCCGTTCGGTTGCGGCGTCAGCGAGACCCTGATAGTGTCGCCGATGCCTTGCTGCAACAAGATCCCGAGCGCCGCTGCCGAGGCGACGATGCCCTTGACCTTCATCCCCGCCTCGGTGAGGCCCAGGTGCAGCGGGTAGTCGCAGCGCGCCGCCAGATCGGAGTAGACTGCGACCAGGTCCTGCACGTTCGAGACCTTGGCGCTCAAGATGATGCGGTCGTGGCCAAGCCCATAGCGCTCGGCCGCCTCGGCGGAGTTGAGTGCGCTGACGACGATCGCCTCGCGCATCACTTCGCCGGCGTCGGCGGGGTTCGGCTGCGCGGCGTTCTCGTCCATCATCTGCGTGAGCAAGGCTTGGTCGAGCGAGCCCCAGTTGACGCCGATGCGCACCGGCTTCTCGTACTCGATCGCCGCCTCGATCATCGTGCGGAAGTTGTCGTCGTGCTTCTTGCCGATGTTTACGTTGCCCGGATTGATGCGGTACTTGTCGAGCGCGCGAGCGCAGTCGGGATACTTCTCAAGCAGCAAGTGCCCGTTGTAGTGGAAGTCGCCCACGATCGGCGCATCGACGCCGAAGTCGCGCACGGTCTTGACAATCGTCGCAACGGCGGCCGCCGCCTTGTCGTGATTCACGGTTATGCGAACCAGCTCCGAGCCCGCCCGCGCCAGCTCGAGAATCTGGTTCACCGTCGACGCCGTATCGGCCGTATCGGTGTTCGTCATCGACTGTACGACGATCGGCGCGTCGCCGCCCACGCGGACCCCGGCAATGTCGCAAACAGCGCTTTTTCTGCGAATTACGGACATGAGAAAGGGGGGAGGCTAAACCTCAATTGTAGCAAAGCGCCCTTTTCTGATCCCCAGGCTCACTCCTCTAAGACACAACACGGACGTACTTCCACCGACCCAACGTCGAGAGTCACCACCGGCATCCTTTCGGCCCAGCGCAAGGCTTCCGCCTTGTCGGTGCACTCGAGGATATAGACGCCTCCAACGAGCTCTTTGGTCTCGGCGAACGGTCCGTCGACGGTCGTGATCCTGCCGCCCCTTCCGCGAACCGTGGTCGCGGTCTCGGGCCCATCGAGCGGCTCTCCGGCGAGATAAACCTTCTTCTCGACAAGCTCGCGATTGAGCGCGAAGAATCCGTTCTGGAAATCCTGCATCCGTGGGCCGAGCTGGGCCATCTTCGCGGGATCGGTCGTGACGATCAGCGTGTATTTCATTGACTGCACTCCTTGGGCGTTGCGCCCTAACAGCACGACGGCTGGGCCGGTACTGATTCGACAATTTGCACTCGTCGCGCAAGAACTCCATATGAGCAGGCGAACGTTCCGTGCCGGGCGCGGCAACTCTATTGTGTGGTCTCAGCGAACCGCAATTGCCAGAGAGACTTGACTCGCCCCCCGATAATTCGGGTAGAGGACTAAACATGGCTCTATACGACGTTGTATTCGAAGGCGGCGGCGCCAAAGGTGTTGCCTTCGCCGGCGCTTTAGAGGTTTTCTTCGGAGCCCGCCATACGATTCGGAGGACCATCGGAACCTCGGCGGGCGCCATAACCGCCGCGCTCGTCGCCGCCGGCTTCACGCCTGAGGAGATGAAGCAAGTCGTCACCGAGACTTTGCCGTCCGGGGAGCCGCGCTTCACCAGCTTCATGGACGCACCGTCGGAGACCGACTTCTCTCAGGCCGATCTCGACTCGAGCGTGACGCAGGAGTTTCTCAAGAAGATCGACATTCCGCTGGTGCCGAAGGCGGCTGAGCGCTGGATGGACCGTCAGCTACTCGGCGCGCTGATGAACGACAAGCACTTTCGTAAGCTGTTCTCCTTCGTCGAGCAAGGCGGCTTCTTTAGCGGCGCTGCGTTCCGCCAATGGATGGAGGAGCAGCTCGCGACGAAGAGTTTCGCGCCCGGCATCACTCTCGGGGAGTTCGCAGCGCAAGCGCCGATCGAGCTCTCGGTTGTGGTCTCGGATACGACGAACAAAGAGATGCTGGTGCTCAACTCGCGCACCGCGCCGGGCGTGCCGGTTTCGTGGGCGGTTCGCATGTCGATGAGCATCCCCTTCGTCTGGCAAGAGGTCGAGTGGCAGGCCGCTTGGGGTCCTTACCGGGGACGCGACAAGAGCGGCGCCATGATCGTCGACGGCGGCGTCCTGTCGAACTTCCCGATCAACTTGCTCGACAATCCGGTCGGCGACGAACAGGCGGAGATCGCGGGTGATCACGATCCCGCCGGCGCTCTCAACCTGGGCCTCCTAATCGATGAAGCTCGCTCCGTAGCCGGCCAGCCCGAAGCTGCCAAGCAAAGAAAGTTCCCCGAGCTGCGCACGGTAGAGCGTACCTCACGGCTGGTCGATACGATGCGCCGCGCCTCCGACAACTCGATGATTCTCAAGTACGAGAACGACATTTGCAGGGTGCCGGCCAAGGGCTTCGGGACGCTCGAGTTCGACATGAAGGGCGCTAGGCTCGACGATTTCCTCGGGGCGGCGCGGCAGGCGATGAGCGTGCACCTGGGCGACAATCTGACCTAAGCGCTCGGCGGCTCTAGACTCGTTGACGCGTCGCCGCTTCGCGGGCGAGCTCGTCGCAGCGATTGTTGTCGTCGTGGTCGGCGTGGCCCTTCACCCAGCGCCACTCTATGTCGTGTTCGGATACCGCTTTGTCGAGGCGCATCCACAGATCCTGATTCTTGACGGGCTTCTTGTCGGCGGTCTTCCAGCCGCGTTTCTTCCAACCGTGTATCCAGGTGGTGATGCCGTTCTTGACGTACTGCGAGTCGATCTCGACGACCACTTGGCAACGGCGATTGAGAGACTCGAGGCCCTCGCAGACGGCCATCATCTCCATGCGGTTATTGGTGGTTTGCAGCTCGGCGCCGGAGAGCTCTTTCTTCTTGCCGTTGGCGCGCAGAATAGCGGCCCAGCCTCCGGGACCGGGGTTGCCGAGGCAAGAGCCGTCGGTGATCAGGGTAACTTGCATGGAAGCGACGATTGTAGCGCGCGGCTCGCGCTAGGCCGCTCGGCCTGACTGCTCTTCGAAGAAGCGATCGACGGTGTCCCGCACTTCTTGCGAGCTCTTGCAGCTATAGATCTCTTTGCGCAATTGCGAGCCGTTGCGCACGCCGCGGGTGAAGTAGGTCGCAAACTGCTTCATCTTGCCGCTAGCTTCGCCGGAAATCTTGTCGCTGTTCTCGTCGAGCATCGAATAGTATCGGCGGATCATCTCGTAGCGGTCTTGCTCGGTCGGTTGATCGTAGCGGCCCGTCTCGACGAACTGAGCGATCTGGCGGAAGATCCAAGGATTCGTGGCCGCGGCGCGCCCGATCATGACGCCGTCGCAGCCGGTGTGCTCAAACATTCGCACTGCGTCCTCGGGAGCGAAGACGTCGCCGTTGCCGATGACTGGGATCGAAACGGCCTGCTTGAGCTCGGCGATGTGGTCCCAGTTGGACTTGCCGCCGTAGCCTTGCTCGCGTGTGCGTCCGTGGAGCGCGACGCCTTGCAGACCGCACTGTTCGGCGAGCTTGCCCATCTTGGCGTGGACGAGATCGTCGTCGTCCCAGCCGGTGCGGAACTTGCAGGTGAAAGGGATCTGCACCGCGGCGCGGACCTGACGCAGAATGCTCTCGACCAGCGGCAAATCGCGCAGCAGCCCGGAGCCGCCGTTACACTTGACGACCTTCTTCACCGGGCAGCCGAAGTTGAGATCGACGCCGTCGAAGCCGAGGTCTTCGACTACGCGGGCAGCCTCGGCCAGCACGGCCGGATCGGAGCCGAAGAGCTGCGCGACGATCGGCCGCTCGTCCTCCTCGTAATGCAGATAGTTGAAGTTGCGCTGCTTGCCGGGACGCTTCTGCCCCGCGAGAATGCCATGGCAGTTGGTGAACTCGGTCATGATCAGACCGCAGCCGCCAAGCCCGAGTATGAAGCGCCGAAATACCGTATCGGTCACGCCCGCCATCGGGGCGAGCGTCACCGCCGGCTCAATCTTGAGCGCGCCGAAGTGAAGCTGGGCCGGGACGTTCACCTGCTTCGATTCTAGCTTGGATCAGCGCGAGGGGGAGGCCTCGACGGCCTACAGCAATGACATCTGCTCTGCGGGCAGCTTCACCGGACACGGCCGCCCGCGATATGGGCAGCTCCAGCAATGGTCTCCGGCGCGGATCGGGAAGTCCAGCCGGGCTTGCGCTTCGAAGAGCTCAATCGCCCGTTGCTCGGCCTGGCCTAGCGCCTCGTCGGAGAGATCGACCTCCAGGGCCTCGCCGGTTCGCAAGAAGAACAGCACGGCGCAGTCGGGTCGGCCTTCTCCCGAGAGCTCCAGCGCACGGGCGTAGAGTTGCAGTTGCACGGCATAGGTCGCCGCTTTCGAGGCGGTCGAGGTGGGATCGACTTGATCGGTCTTGTAGTCGAGCAGAACCGAGCCTTGTTCGTCGGCAAACCAGAGATCGATCTGTCCGCGCAGCAGCCGTCCGCCAACGGGAAACAGTAGATTGCGCTCGCGGAAGCTGCGCGTTGCGGTGTCAGTGCGGCGGCCAAGCTCGCTGCGCTGAAATACCTGGGCTAGCATCTGCGCTTCTTCGCCGCAGTCCTCCGGCGATAGCGCGCCCGCCAGCAGCTCGTGTACTTCGCGGCCAAGCTCGGTTGGGTCCTTTTCATCGCGCTCGACCACGACGTCCTCGTCCTGGCGTACGCGGCCCTGGGGGCGCGCGGGGCCTACGGATTCGAGCCCGAGATAGCGCTCTAGGTAGTACCTGCGCGGGCATTGCGCGAAAACAGATACGGCGGTGACGGCGGCTTCGGAGTCTTCCGCGCCTGAAGCCGCGAGAGGCTCGATCAGGTCGACGGCTCGCACCGTGAGGCCCTCCGCCTCGGCTTCAAGCGGCGGCGGATCTCGATCGGTACGCAGAACGCGCAGACGGCATCCCTTGGCCGTCTCGATCTTCCCCTCGTCGTCGATCTGCTTGCTGAGGTCAAGACCTGACCGATCGTTTTTGGTTCCTATCAGGTACTTCGCCCAACTGTCGCGCCGAGGCTTGCCGTTGAAAGAGGCGCTGACCAACAGGTATTCTTCCGCGCGGGTGAGGCCCACGTAGAAGACGCGCGAATCCTCGGCGCGCTCGCGGTCCTTGCACTCCCTCTTGACCGCTTCGTAGCAGGGGTCTTTGGTTTCTTCAACCGTCACAGGGTCGACGCGGCGCACCGCTAAGCCGCGCTCGCGCGAGTAGAGCAGCGGGTCGCTCTCGCCGCGCGGCCCGGAGTTGATCGACGGCAGAATGACCACCGGAAATTCTAGACCCTTCGCCATGTGCACCGTCATCAGGTGGACGGCGTCGGCGGCGTCCTCCGGTACGGTTGCTTCGGCTTCGAGCGAGCCGCCGAGACGAATGTCCTCGAGTCGCCTCAACGTCTCGCCGAAACCGCGTACGCCTTCGCCCGCGGTGCGGTCGGCCAGCCGTCCGAGCTTCTCAAGATTGGCGACGCGCTGCAGACCGCTTTCTCGGGCGAGCAGCCAGGCTTCGTAACCGGTCTCGGCGGCAACACGTGAAAGCAGCAACGAGATCGAGCTGTCGACACGTTGCTCGCGCCAGCGTTCAAGACCCTTGAGAAATGCTTTGAGACGCAGATCCTCATCCAGGCCGAGCGCTGGCGCCTGACGAAGATGGTCGTACAGGTTGAATTGCTGACGCTTGAGCCGCAGCAGCGATGCGTCACCGAGGCCGACTAACGGCGAGCGCAACACGGCCGCCAGGCTGATCTCATCGCGCGGGTTTTCGATTGTCCAAAGCAGGCGCAGGGCGTCGCGGACTTCTTCTGTCTCAAAGAAGCCGCGTCCGGCGTTGAGCTGATAGGGAATACCGGCGCGCCGCAAGCCGTCGGCGAAATCCGTCAGCAGGGCGTTTGTACGCAGCAAGACGGCGAAGTCCTTCCAGCGTGGCGCGCGTCGATCTGAGCCCAGGCGGAGCTTACCGCCGAGCTCTCGGATGCGGTGGGCAATCCAATCGGCCTCGCGGCGGCGTGCATTGTCGCCGCAGATGATCATCGCCTCAACGCAGGGCTCATCCGCCGCGGGAAGCTCACGGGCGGCGACGAGCTTCATCGGCTCGATTCCCGTTGCTTGGCCGAGCATCGCTTCGACTAGGTCGAGGATCTGTTGGCGGCTGCGGAAATTCTCCTTCAGCTCGACGACGTCGCCGCCGTCGGCTTCGACGCGTCTGCGAAACTCCGCGAAGACGTCAGGGTCGGCGTTGCGGAAGGAGTAGATCGACTGATTGGCGTCACCGACCGCGAACACATGCGGCTGGGCTCCCTGGGGCGGGTCGGCAAGTAATCGGACTAAGCGGTCTTGAATCGGGTTCGTGTCCTGGTTCTCGTCGAGCAATACGTGGCGCAGCTCGGTGCGCGGCCGCACGCCGCGTTCGAGCAAGCGAAGCGCCTCGAGCGCCGTCTCGGTAAAGTCGAGCGCATCGCGAGAGCCGAGAGCGCCGCGGTACGACTCGATGACCCGCCGCATCACGGCGGTAATCCAAGCGCGCTCGACGAGTCCGGGTTCGTCTTCAATCGGGGCATCGAGGCCCTCTTCGCCCCATGTGCGCACGCGGTCGACAAGCATGCGTACCTGCTGATGAAGCTTCGTGCCGTCGAGCTCGTCGACGAGGCCTTCCGCGCCCTTGAGCACGCGCAAGAAGCTCCGCGCCGCCTCGGGGTCTTCTTGGTAGATACTCTCAAGCGTGTCTGTGACAACGCGCCGCAGCTCGAACTCGGCCTCGGCGGGATCGAGTACGCGAAAGTCCGGAGCAATGCCGGCGTCGAGCGCGTGCTCGCGTAGGAAGCGCGCGCAAAAAGCGTCGATGGTCGAGATCTGTGCCTTCTCAATCTCTTTTCGGACTGGCGAATCGGGAGGCGCCTCACGCGCCAGCCGTTGGTACATCGAGTTCGCGGCCTTACGCGTAAAGGTGATGGCAAGGATCTGTTCGCCGGGCACGCCGTCGACCTCAATCAGACGGCGAATGCGCTCGACCAGCACTCGCGTTTTGCCCGAGCCGGGTCCGGCGAGCACACAAATACCGCCCTCGCGGCGGCTCTCGACCGCGAGCCGCTGCGCCTCGGTAAGCTCGAAGGCGGCGCTCATAGCGGGATGCGACACACGTCGCGAAAGTCGCAGAAGCGCGCGCAGAACGAGCGATCGAGCGGCGCCGCCTCGATGCGCCCGGAGCGAATCTCGATCACCGCTTCGGCAGCGGAGCGTTCGGCCTCGTCAACCAGCACGCGGACTCGATCGGAGTCGACGTCGACCTTGGCGTTCTTCGGCAGCCTGTAGCGCTCGGCTACGTCTTCGGCGAGCCAGCCGTAGGCCGATGTTTCGCCGCGCAGACCCCAATAGATCGCACCGCCGGGACGCAACCCGCGGCCACGCTCGAGCCCAGCCAAGTAGAGCGACGCCTGGAGCTTCGAGCCGTCGTCGTGACCGCTCTTGATAGCGCGCAGGCGATCGGCCTTTGAGTACTTGTAGTCGATCACTACCGCAACCTGTTCGCCAAAGATGTCGCCGCGGTCGAGCCGACCGCCGATCGTGAATGGCTCGCCGCGGTCGTCAATCAGAAACTCGACTTCGCCCTCGCGCAGGGTCGATTGAAGACCTCCGGCCGACGCATGCTCTCTAGCAAAGCGCTCCAAGTCCGAGCGCATGTTCTGGCGCGCGATGTCTACCAAGAAGCTCGCCGGGATCGCATTGTCTTGCAGGCTCTCGTCGAAAACCTTGTCGAGCACTTCGCCGATCGGACGTTCCGGCGTCTCGCTCCATTGCGCTACGACGCTGTGAATGATCGAGCCCTTGAGCAACGCATCGATTCGGCGTTCGGGCTCTTCGGGACGACCCTTGAGTCGTAATGTCTTCTTTGCGAAGAACTGAAACGGACATTGCAGGTACGTCTCGAGCCCCGACGGGCTGAACTTGGCGTTGCGTTCTCGAATCGAGTTGCGCTGGCCCGGCTCATCAAGCGTCGCCGGCGGGGCCGACTCGTAGTCAGGCGCGGTCTCGAGCGGACGAACCGGCGCGGTGGTTTGGTCGGCTGCGTCGTCGATCGGTAAGAAGAAAGAACGCAGCAACGGACCGCCGTCGGCGTCGGTTTGCGGCCAGCTCAGCGTGAGGCTTTCGCTCGCACGGCTGCTTGCGATCTCGAACAGGAATCGCTCTTCTTCCTCCGTCTCGGTTGCGCCGCGCACTGCGATACCAGCAGCTTGCAGCCGACGTCGGTCGCTGTCGGAGAAGAACAGATCGGAGCCTACACGTTGTGGGAAGCCGCCTTCGACCATGCCGATGACGAAGACGACCGGCAGCTCCCACTGACGCGCTTCGTGGACGGAAAGAACGTTCACGACATCGCGCCGCGTATCGCGCACTTGATACTGTGTCAGCGCCGCTGTGCGAGCGAGCGCATCCAGAAACGCGCGAAGGTCGACGGACTCTCGCTGCTCCAATTCGAGAACTCCTGCGGCCTCTTTGCAAGCTTGGTCAAAGCCGGCGAGTGCGGCGCCAAGGCCACGCAGCTCAAAAGCGCGGAAAACACTTTCGCTTCCCTGTGCGTCCGGCGGCCGCAAGTGTTCGCGGCGCAGCCGCCCAATCAACTCGGCCCAGTCCGCGGGCGGTGCGGTGCACGCGAGCTTGACCTGCAAGTTTTCGAGAACGGTCAGGTAGTCCCGCACGCTGTCGGGCGCATCCTCCGCAAGAAACTCAAACCCCGAGCCCGGCAGGCGTTTGCGCACCGCGAGCTCCCATTCGAGCGCGCCATGCCAAAGCCCGATACGAGAATAGGGGCTCAGCAAGGTCTCGAGGCTTTCGCGGCCTGGAAAACCGCCCTCGACGGCGTTGAAGAACGCCAACAGAAAGGCCACCGCGGGATGCGAGCCGAGCGGTCGCTGCCGCCTGAGCCGATATGGGATTCCGTACCGCTCGAAGACAACCTCGACCACCGCGGCATAGCTCTCCGGTGATCGCAAGATCACGCCGATCTCTCGTAGCGGCCGTTTAGCAATCAGGATGCGGCGGGCGACCTCCTCGACTTCTTGCCGCGCCGACGGCGCCGCGACCACGCTCGGCTCCACGCGTGGCCGGTAGGCGGTCTCAAACCGCTCGACGCTCCAGCCGGGGAAGAACGGCGCGAGCTGCTCATGGCAGACGACAAAGATCGTTCTCGCGCGTTCCGCCAGCGCTTCGACCAGTCTGCGTTCGCCGCTCGAGAAGTGAATGAAGCCGTCCAGATACACTTCTTCCACGGTTCCCAGGCCTTCGTTTCGGATGCGCTCCGCTGCGAGCACGGGGCGTCGCTGGGGCGTCGTCAAACTGTGCTTGGCAAGCAACCGCGCGTACTCGGCGAATACGGCGCCGAGAGATCGCTGTCGCCGACCACGCAGCTGAGGCTGGAGCATCGCCGAGTCGCCTCCGCCGGATTCGATCTCTCCGTACAAGCGCGCTAGCTGTTCGACCAGGCCGCGCGACTCAATCAGCTCGCCAAGCTGATCGGCAGCGACCCCGCGCGCCGCTTGACGCAGCAGTAGTTCCTCTACGGCTGGACTAGGCTCGGTGACCTCAGGGGTCAGGTTGCGGACAACCGTTTGAACGGTTTCAATCAGCTCGCCGGGAATGCACAGCTCGCGCCGCGCTAGCGTATGTCCCAGGTGCTGCGCCATGCTGGCGGTCGGGGTGATCAGCTTGACGCATTCGCCGCGTCCTTCGCGGACGGCTTGCTCGACTCGGCCTAGAATCGCGGTCGTTTTTCCGCTGCCGGGGGGACCGATAAGAAGCATGGCCTCCCCGGATTCTATCAGGCTGGGCGGGAGGAGCTTCGCGGGCTGCTTTCAAGGATGCCGTTGCCTCCCGGCTGTGGTTCCGCGGCCTGCGCCATAGATGTTGGGAAATAGCGAATCCGCCGAACAATGATGCGCTGGAATAGACTCGGACTGTGATCTGGAGGGCGAGAGAGCCATGTGCGCAAGGATTCAGCAACCTCAGACCCCATTGCTCAATCGCACGCTAGTTGTCGACATCTATCTTCCGGTCGTAGGATATCAGCGCGTGAGCACCCAGGAATCGAGGCGCTATCGAGCCTCGCGGGTCCGTGCCTCAGATGTCGATCTCGCGCCTCCGTCGCCCGTGACGGGACTCAGGCCGGGCCGATCCAGGCTTCAACTAGGGGCGGGGCTGTGGGGGTTTCACAACGTCCACCGCGTGCTTGCCTCCCCGGAACCCTCGTAGCCGGCGTCCACGCGAACCCAAAAGAGGCCGGACCTCAGTCGTCGGGCGAGTGAATAGGCTAGGTGCGGGGCTGGTCCAACCGTGCTAACCTCGCTCGCGAGGAATCTCGGTATGACGAAGCAAGCCCTGCTCACCTGCCTGACCGTGGCCCTGGCCTGCGCGCCAACGCCCGAACCACCGGAAGTGTCCATCACGCATGGCCCTATCCTGGGGCGCGTGGGCACAGACCACATCGGCATCTGGGCGCGCACCTCCGAGACCGGCGAATTCCGCATCTTCTACGGGACCGCGCCGGACCAGCTCGACCAAACCTTCGGCCCGGTCGAGACCCGCCTCGAAGACGACAACACCGGCTGGGCGCTGCTCGAACGGCTCACCCCACACACGAAGTACTACTACGAAGTTTCGACCAGCGCGGCGCCGGCTGGAGTCGAACGCCTCAGAGGACATTTTCACACTCTGCCCGACAGCGCCGACTATGTCCACACGGAGGCGAACCCAGAGGGGCTGTTCAACTTCCGATTCGAGTTCGCCTGCGGCAACAACCAGCGCACCGGGAACGGGGGCTCGTATGGCGCGGCGTTGCCGACCTACGCCACTATGCGCCGCGAGCTGATTCGCGACGACGAAGCGAACAAGATCGACTTCGCCATCCTCAACGGCGATTGGCTGTACGAAGAAGGCCGTGAATATCCGGCTGATGAGTGGCGCGATCAAGTGGGCATCAGTCCGGCCGAGGCCCCCCGAGTTGTCGACTTCATGCCCGCCATCACGGGTGTCTGGGAGAACTACAAGATCTTTCTCGAGCGCGGTCAAAACCTGGCCGACTGGCACCGCTACGTGCCTTCGTATTACACCTTCGACGACCACGAGCTGCTCAGCGACGTCTACGGCGCGGGCGAAGTTGGCTTCCGCAACTGGAAGGCCGTCTTCCGCGACGTCGCCACGCAGGGCTGGTACGACTATCTTGGGTGGAGCAACGAGGTACCGCCGACCCAGGCCATTCTCTATGGGCGGTGCGAGCTCATCGAGGGCAGCGACATTCTCAAGGACACTGAGGCGGACTTTTCGCATTTGAAGCTCGAGGAGTCCGCCACGCTGCATGTCCACTGGGGCAACTCCGAGGGCGCGAAGTTCCGTGGTGTGGACGACGCCACCGGCGAAGCGAACTCGCGAGTCTACGAGATCGTCGAGGTGGTCGACGACAATAGTTTAAGAATTCGCCCGCCCGCAGTCGCCGATTCGAACTCGACCTATTCGATCGGCCGCGTTTCTTACTTCAAGAAGACAGTCGGCAACGTCGACCTGTTTTTCATTGACACGCGCACCTATCGGGAGATGCATGACGTCACCAAACCCGCCGAGCCGGGGCGTTCGATGATCGGCGACCGCCAAAGAGAATGGCTCAAGCGCGAAATGGCGGACAGTGAGGCGGATTTCTTCTTCGTTGTCTCCTCGGTCAACTTTTCGATTCCCCATATCGGCGGGAACTTGAGCCCCGGAGCGCAGCGTACCGGAAACTCCAATAAGGACGACGCCTGGACGGTGTTCCTTGACGAGCGAGAAGAGTTGATCAATTTCTGGGATTCGCTCGGCAAACCCGTCTTCGTTCTCACCGGCGATCTACACAACAGTTTCGCGATCAAGATCACCGATCGCGTATGGGAGTTCGCCTCCGGTCCGCACAACTCTGTGCAGCACCCGCTCTCGAGCGAGGGCGGCCGGCCTCCGAACGGTGAGTACGAGTACAATGGGCGAAAGGTCGACATCCGTTGGTCGAGCTTTGTACTGCCGGACACGCCGGTCGAGCTGCGCAACCGCGTGATCTATTGCGTTGTGCAGATCAGCAACGTGTTTTCCAACCCGAATGAGGAGGGCAAGCCGCGCTGGGTGGCATATCCGCGGCCGCAAGCGACGTTCCAGTACTACGATGGACTCACCGGCGACTTGCTGTACGCCGAGTCGATCCTTTCGGGCTCCTGAGCGTAGGGGAAGGACAGTTGGGCCGCCCACCAGCAGCCTCGAAAACAACGACATAGCACTCGTTCTCAGAAAGATGTCGGGAAATCTGAGTGTTGCCTCCATCGATCCAGGCTAGGAGGCAGCCGCATGCAACTGACCCGCCGCTCTGTTAGGCCTATGCCGCAAGTACCACGGGTTGCTTTGGTGGATGTGGGGTATACTGTGCGAGGCAAAACGCCTGATCCAGGAGAGAGTTCACGTGATTACCAAGAAGCGAATCGCCTTCCCCGCAGTCTGCGCAGTCTTGTGCCTGGCCTTCGCCGCCACGGCGCCCGCGCAGTTCAACACCGTCAAGCAGAAGCTCAAGGAGGGCAAACAGGTCGTCGGCGGCACGATCAGCACCTCGGACCCGAACGTCTACTGCGCGATGGCCAACTCGGGCTTCGACTTCCTATGGATCGAAATGCAGCACAGCCCGCTGAATTACGACCAGGTCGCCAAGATGATTTGGGCCTGCAAGGACGCGCCGGCTATTCCCTTCATCCGCATACCCGACGCCACCGAAGGCGATATTCAGAAAGCAACCGACATCGGTGCGCTGGGAATCATCGTTCCAATGGTCGACACCGTGGAAGAAGCCGAGAATGCGGTGCTCTACGCCAAGTACCCGCCGATCGGCAAGCGCAGCCAGGGCGGCGGGCAATACCGCGCCATTTGGGGAAATGACTATCGCGGCGCTGCCAACGACAACATAATGATTGTCGTGATGATTGAAAACCCGCAAGGCGTCGCCATCACCGACAAGATCGCCGCCGTCGACGGCATTGACGTGGTCTTCGCCGCTAGCGGTGACATCGGCAGCTTCACCGGCTACGCGCGCACCGACCCGCGCTACCTGGCGGTCATAAAGAAGATCCACGATGACGTGTTGGCGGCCGGCAAGTACCTCGCCGGTCCGTCCGCATGGCGCGATCGCGAAGGCTTCACCTTCTTCCAAGGACCATCTGAGGGCCGCTTGATCAGAGCCGGCGCTGAAGCCGAGCTGAAGAACGCACCGCCGCCGACAGGCCGCCGCGACGTAGCCACCGGCGACGAAGACTAGGATCCACAGCGGGTCGAGCGCCGACATCTGGCGATGCAACCCAAGGCAACCTCCCGCTGCGCCGTCGAACGCCTCACGGCCAAGATCGGCGGCAAGTGGAAAGTTCCGGTGCTGCGAATGCTTTGCGTCGAGAACGGCCCGTTGCGCTCCGGCGGGCTGAGTTTCGATTTGGTAACTTCGCCCCCTTGATCGTTACGCTGAACGCAGCGATCAACAAGGTGCGAAGCGATGATCAAACTGCGGAAAGCGGAGGAGCGCGGACACGCCGACCATGGTTGGCTCAATACCTACCACACGTTTTCCTTCAACACCTTCTCCGACCCCGAGTACAACGAGTTCCGCGTCTTACGCGTGATGAACGAAGACAGCGTGCGGCCCGGTATGGGTTTCGGAACCCATGGCCATCGGGATATGGAGATCGTAAGCTACGTGCTTGAAGGCGCACTGGCGCACAAGGACAGCATGGGTAACGGAGAGGTGCTGCGTCCCGGTGAGCTGCAGCGCATGAGCGCCGGCACGGGCATCAGGCATAGCGAATTCAACGGCTCCGATGAGCTGACGCACTTCTACCAGATTTGGCTCTATCCGGAAAAGGAAGGTCTCGAACCGAGCTATGAACAGAAGGCCTTCCCCGTCGCGGAGCGCCAAGGCAAGCTTCAGCTCGTCGCCGCGCGCGAGCCCGAGAAAGGTGCGCTGACGATTCACCAGGACGTGAAGATCTATCTGGCGAACCTCGCTGCAGCCGACGACATCACCCGCCCGATCGCAGCCGGACGTCATCTCTGGGTCCAGGCGCTGCGGGGTGCGGTGGAGGTGAACGGCGTCCGCCTCGGCGCCGGCGACGGCCTCGCCATGAGCGAGGAGCCCGAACTCCGCCTGCGCGGCGCCGACGCCGGCGGAGGTAGGGCCGGCGAGGCGATGGTCTTCGACCTGCCTTGACCGTCGGTCAATCCGTGCTCTCGGACCTAGCGCTTGGAAACCTGCCGTCGGGTGCTGCCGAAACTCCCGGAACCGTCCGTTGACGACCAATCAGAGAGCATGATAGCGTTACAAGTAGGGTCTGGACTCTGAATCCCTCCCGCTCCCACGCGGCCGCACGCGCGCTTGGAGCACTCCCGACAGCGCCTGATTCTCTACCAACGATTGGAGATACAGCTTTGGCACGCACCGACAAGCACCTTTTCACCTCGGAGTCGGTTACCGAGGGCCATCCCGACAAGATGTGCGACCGCATCTCCGACGCGATCCTGGACGCGGTTCTCACCGAGGACCCCCGTGGACGCGTCGCCTGCGAGACGCTCGTCACGACCGGCCTTTGCATGATCGCCGGTGAGATCACCTTTGATGAAACGAAGAAGATCGACTACACCGACATTGCGCGGCGGACGATCTCCGAGACGGGCTACACCGATGCCGCCTACGGTTATGATTCGCACACCTGCGCCGTAATCAACGCCATCGACCGCCAGTCGGCCGACATCGCTATGGGCGTTGACACAGGCGGCGCGGGCGACCAAGGCCTGATGTTCGGCTACGCCTGCGACGAGACCGACGAGCTGATGCCGCTGCCGATCATGCTGGCGCACAAGCTGGTTCGTCGCCTGACCGACGCGCGCCAGAACAAAGATCTCAGCTTCCTGCGGCCCGACGGCAAATCGCAGGTAACAGTGGAGTATGAAGGCGGCCGGCCCGTTCGCATCGACGCCGTCGTGGTCTCGACCCAGCACGACGAATACGATCAGGCCAAGCTGCGCGAGGGCATTCTCGAACAGGTCATCAAGCCGATCTTGCCCGAGGCGATGGTCGACGGCGATACCAAGTACCACATCAACCCAACCGGCAACTTCGTCATCGGCGGTCCGCACGGCGACGCTGGTCTCACCGGCCGCAAGATCATCGTGGACACCTACGGCGGCATGGGCCGTCACGGCGGAGGCGCCTTCTCGGGTAAGGACCCGACGAAGGTTGATCGCTCAGCTTGCTACATGGCGCGCTACATCGCCAAGAACATCGTCGCCGCCGGGTTGGCGTCGCGCTGCGAGACGCAACTCGCCTACGCCATCGGAGTCGCCGACCCGGTCTCGGTGATGGTCGACACGATGGGCACGGGCAAGGTGAGCGAATCGCTGTTGTCCGAGATCGTGCGCGAGGCTTTTCCGCTTACGCCGGGAGGCATCATCGAGCACCTGCAGTTGCGTCGGCCGATCTTCAAGGAGACCGCCGCTTACGGCCACTTCGGCCGCAGCGGGGAAGGTTTCACGTGGGAAAAGACCGACAAAGCGGTCGAGATCGAGCGCGCCGCTGCCGCCAGCGTCTAAGGCTGTCCTCGGCAAGGATTATTAGAAAGAGAATAGGAGAAAGGAGTCTCATGCCAACAGAAACGGCCGTATCCTGCGATGTAAAGGATCTCTCGCTTGCTGAAGCTGGGCGCAAGAAGATCGAATGGGCCTATCAATGGATGCCCGTGCTGCAATCGATCCGCAAGGAATTCATCACGACGCAGCCGCTGAAGGGCGTGCGAATCTCGGCGTGCCTGCATGTGACGACCGAGACCGCCAACCTCGCGGTGACGCTACGCGACGGCGGCGCCGACGTAGTGCTCTGTGCCTCGAATCCGCTTTCGACGCAGGACGAGACCGCCGCGGCGCTGGTCTCTGAGTACGGCATCTCGACCTATGCCATCAAGGGTGAGGACAACGACTCCTACTATCGTCACCTCACCGCCGCCGTCGACCACAAGCCGCACATCACCATGGATGACGGTTGCGACTTGGTAACCGTGCTCCATGAGAAGCGCCGCGACGCGCTCGAAGGCGTCATCGGCGGCACCGAAGAGACCACCACCGGTGTGATCCGCCTTCGGGCGATGGCCGCCGACAAGGTGCTGGCCTTCCCGGTGGTCGCCGTCAACGATGCGCTCACTAAGCATTTGTTCGACAATCGCTACGGCACGGGCCAGTCGACGATCGACGGCATACTGCGCGCGACCAACGTGCTTCTCGCCGGGTTGAACTTCGTCGTCGCCGGCTACGGTTGGTGCGGCAGAGGCTTGGCCAGCCGAGCCCGCGGTCTCGGCGCCAACGTGATCGTCACCGAGGTTGATCCGACCCGCGCGATTGAGGCGGTCATGGATGGCTTCCGTGTGATGCCGATGGCCGACGCGGCCAAGATCGGCGATGTCTTCGTCACCGTCACTGGCGACAAGCACGTCATCGCGCGTGAGCATTTCGAGAACATGAAGGACGGCGCCATCGTCGCCAACTCAGGCCACTTCAATGTTGAGATCGATCTGGATTCGCTCAACGAAATCGCCTCTTCCAAACGTGAAGCTCGGCCCTTTGTCGACGAGTACACGCTTTCGGGCCGCAAGATCTACATCTTGGCGGACGGCCGGTTGGTGAACCTGAGCTCGGCCGAAGGCCATCCCGCCGCGGTGATGGACATGAGCTTCGCCAACCAGGCGCTGGCCGCGAAGTACATCGTTGAGAACGCCAAATCGCACAAGCCTAGCGTCTTCCCAGTTCCCGAGGACATCGACAAAGAAGTCGCCCGCCTCAAGCTGGATGCGATGGGCATTCGCATCGACAAGCTCACTCCCGAGCAGGTAGCCTATCTGTCGAGCTGGCAGGAAGGCACCTAGGCTCTCTCGGACATTCATGCAAAGCGCCTTGCCGCTCGGTTCCGCCGCACCGCCTTTCGCGCTGCCCGACGCCGACGGCAAGGCGTTTTCTCTTTCCAGCCTGCTTGCCCGCGGGCCGCTGTTGCTGATCTTCCACAAGATCTCTTGCCCGACTTGCCAGTTCGCAGCTGAATACTGGAGTCGACTGGCGGAAACCGCGGAGCTGAACTTCCGAACCCTAGCGCAAGACCCTCCCGAGCATGCGGCCGCCTTCGAGCGTGAGTTCGACCTACGCCTGCCGAATTTGTTTGACGCGCTCGACGACGGCTTTCCCGCTTCGAACGCCTATGGGATTCGCTTCGTGCCGACGCTGTTCCTGATCGAGTCCGACGGACGCATTGCGATCTCGTCAGAGGGTTGGGATCGCGAGGACTTCGAGGCCGCCTGCGGCCGAATCGGGGCCGCATCTCCGATTCGCGACGACGACGATGTGCCGGTGGTTCGCCCCGGATGCGGTTCGATGAACTAGCGTCTGCCGCAGAGCTGGATTCACCAGTGGAGCATTGGGTGGCGAGTCGGCGTCCCATCATCATCGGCCTTGGTGTAGAGTAGGGCCGTCGGGACACTGGTTTCCCGGCAAGGCGGTTCGGTATGAAACGTGCGCGGCCGGTCGGCTGGCTTATCGCAGCCACCCTTCTTTCCTTGGCGGCATTTGTGATTCTGGCGCACCGTCCGGCGGCACGACGCACCCCAGCGTTGCAGTCCTCCTCTCCCGCCCTCAACACGGTTCGCTTTGAAGAAAACTGCGGGCAAGCGGATCCCGCGACTCGCTTCATCGCACGCGGCGGCGGCGCCCCGATGCTGTTGAGCGCGACCTCGCTGACGACTGGCTCGGCCGCTCCCGACGGACGCGTCGTCAAGGTGGAGATGCGGCTGGTCGGCGCCAACCCGTTGGCTGAAGGAACAGGGCTCGAACGGCTCCAGACGAAAACGAGCTACTACATTGGCTCCGATTCGACGAAGTGGCGGACAGGCATTCCAAGCTTCAAGAAGGTCCGTTTTGACGATGTTTACTCCGGGATCGACTTGCTCTACTACGGCGCGAGCCAGCCCGGAGCCAAGCTGGAGTACGACTTTGTCATCGAGCCCGGGGCCGATCCCGACCAAATCGAGCTTCAGCTCGACGGCTACGAGGAGATTTCGCTCGACGCCGACGGCGGTCTGCGGTTGCGGAGCGCGGCCGGCGAGCTACGTCAGCTTCCGCCACTGATTTACCAGCCAAGCCAAGAGGGCCGCCAAGAAATCGACGGCCGTTTTGTGCTCGCCGACGCCGGTCGCGTTCGCTTTGAGCTGGACCCCTACGATTCCACTCGAACGCTCCTGATCGACCCCGGCTTTGAGTACTCTACCTTTTTTGGGGGCGAAAACAACGACCAAGTCTTCGGCGTCGCTGTAGACTCCCAAGGCAACGCTTACATCACCGGGTTCACGGAATCCGCGATGCTGCCGGCTACGGGCGGTTCGCATCAGACCTCTTTACGGGGCCCTCGCGATGCCTTCGTAGCATCGATCAACCCGGGCGGAAGCGCTCTGGGTTGGTCGACGTATTTCGGCGGCCGCGGCCGCGATCAGGCCTGGGACATCACCGTCGATCGAGACGGGAATGCTTACATCACCGGTTCAACCGACTCGCCGGATTTCGCGACGACTGACGGCAGCGGTCCCGCAGGCGATCTTGATAGCTTTGCGGCGGTGTTCGGCTCGTCGGGTTCCTTGCGGTTTTCAACGCGTCAAGGCGGAAGCAGAGACGACGAAGGGCTCAGCATCGACGTGAATGTGCGGGACGAGGGGGTGTTCCTGTCGACAGCGGGAAGAACCGCTTCCCTGAATTTCCCGGTAACGCCGGACGCCTTCCAGGCTGAGTATGGCGGGGGGACCTCCGACGGCTTCATCAATCTCTTTCAGCTCGACCTGGACAATCTGACGATCGAGGGGCTCAATCGCTCGACTTCCTTCGATGGCGGGAGTGGGTCCGAGATCATTGACACCATCAAGTTCGGAACGTTGTCGGTCAGCGCGGGCTTGCGCGGAGAGGACATCTTGTGGATTTCATCCTCTACAAGCTCGGATGACCGATTCGTTTCGAGGCTTGCGCCGCAACCGACCCGCGCGGGTGGGACGGATGGCCACGTTGCGGCCATGCGGCTCGATCCCACCTTCGGCGACACATTCGGGGGTGGAGGCGAGTTCGGCACGTATGTCGGAGGATCGAAAGACGAGAGCGAGTCGGAGCTTGACGTGCGGACGATCGGCGAAATCTTTGAGATCGTCGTGTCCCAAGTCACCAAATCGGACACGGACTACCCGGTTACCGACGGCGCCGCGATGACGACCTACCCTGGCGGGGTCCAGAGCATGGGGCTGTCTCTGATGACCATTGATCCCGCCCAGGAAGATTGGGATGTGACTCGCCGCAAGACCACCTACTTCGGCGGCAACGGCTGGGATCAGGGGCCGGGATTGGCGTTTGATCCCAATGGCGGTGTCGCCATTGGCGGCTTTACGTTCTCGGGCAACCTGCCTACGACTGCGAACGCGATTCAGAGGCAGCGTCCGGGAGGACGCTTTGGCGCGTACATAGCTTGGTTTGGGGCGGAGTTGGATAGGCAATCTTCATTCTTCACCACGTACCTTGGCGGCCCTAACTCCAATCTCACAGACATCGCCATCGATCCGCTCGGTCAGCTCTACGCGGCTGGGATCAACCCTAACGGTTGGCCGACCACGTCCGGCAGCTTCCAGCCGGAGTTTCCTGGAGCGCCTTTTTCCGGGACACTGGCTAAGGTTACCGTTGTCTTCCCACTGCAACGTGGCTTGGTAAACGCAGCAAGCTTCCGACAGCCTAACGGCGGCGGCTACTCCTTCCAGGAGATCCTGACGGATTTCGGCGGCAACATTGGCCCCACGGAGCCCGCATTGCTCGAGCTTGACGAGGAAGGCAAGGTCAAACGGGAATTGGGCCGAACAACGGTATCGTTCAACGACGACATCGTCGCGATGATCTTCGCTTCGATCAACCAGACGAGCATGGTGGCCCCGGGCCCGACGCCGACCGTCGGCTCGCTCGGGCCCTCCCAAGAGGAACGCCTGGCGAGGGTACAGTTCTCTGTGGATGGAGACCTCTCGCCCGTGCTGCTCGTGCCAATGGTCGAAAGCAACTCAGGGATCTTCTCCGTCGACTCGAGCGGCCAAGGTCAGGGCGCGATTCTGAACCACTCGGACTCCTCGCTGAATGATCCCGACAACCCCGCGCCCTCCGACGGGTTCATCACGGTCTACGGAACGGGCGGAGGCGTTGTCGATCCATCGTGTCCCGACGGCGGGTTCGGGCCGGTCGTTGAGCCGCTGCCGCGACTGACCCTGCCGCAGCGAGCGCTGATCGGCGGAGTCGAGGCGGAGGTACACTATGCGGGGTCGGCGCCGACTCTAATCTGCGGCGTCAACCAGTGGAACCTTCGGCCAACGAACAACCCCGTCGGGGATGCTGTGACAGTGCAAGTCTGCTCGGGAGACAACTGCAGCCAGGAAGGAATCACGGCGGCGTTCGAGTAACGCTAGCCCCGTTGCATCTCGTCGAACAGCGCCTTCACATAGCTTAGGTACCGTTCCGGCTCGCAACTGGTCGCGGTCTCCATCAGCAGGTAGCGCTCATAGCCGATGCCTTTGAGCAAGCCGAACAGCTCGCGCGACGGGTACTGGTAGAGGTCGCGCAAGTGAACGTTCATAATGTGGTCTTTGAGCAGCTCGAAGCTTTCCCGCACTGAACCGTTCTTCACATCCGTGTCGTTGCAGTTCCAGCAGACGCCGACCTGCTCATGGCCGCAGGCATCCATAATGGCGCGCATGCGGGAGGGCTCTTTGGTGGCCTGGCCGTGCACTTCGACCCAAACCTCGACGCCGTAGCGTTGGCCGATCGCGCCGCACTCGGCTAGCGATTCGCCGATGCGCTGGATTGTAGTCTGCTCCGGGACGCCTTCTGGCAAACCGTTCGGACGCACCTTGACGCCTAGGCAACCTAGGTCGTGCGCCAGCTCGATGAAGGCGCTGGCGCGTTCGATGTTTTCGCGGCGCACCGCGGCGTCGGGCGATTGAAACTCACAGGCCGATCCCAGACTCAGCAAACGAACATCGCTGGCGTTGAACCGGTCTCGCACTTGCTGGATTCGCTCGGGGCTGATCCCTGGCTCAACGCCGTGGGCGTGCGTTGAGCGCAACTCCACAGCCTCGAAGCCCAGCGGTCCGAGTGTGGTGATGATCTTCTCGATATCCCACTCTTTGGCGACATTGTAAGTAACAAGCCCGAGATGCATGGCGGCGCTCCCGCTTGATTCTAGCAGCAAGATACCTTACCACCAGTGCCGCCGGCAGGCGCCGGCCGTACACTGGCGGTATGGGCTCTCTAAGCGACGCCGAGGGACACATGCTCGATCTCGAAAAGGTGGAAGAGCAGACAGTGGCCCGGTCTCGGCTGCACTGGATGGTCTATCGCTGGCCGGCGTTCATCTTGATCTACGGCGGCGCAACAATGTTCCTACTGCTCGGGTCGATGACGAATCCGGCGATCGCCCTGGTTCCCTTCATGACGTTGATGTTCGGGATGGCGCTCGGCGTGGTGATGCTGCTGCGCCGGCTGACAACCGAGCTCGTCCTCGGCGATCGCACTCTACGGGTCCGCGAAGGCATGCTGTCGGCGGTAGAGCTGTCGATTTCTCTCGATGAGATTGAGTCCGTCCATCTTGATCAAGACGCGCTGGGGCGCTACTTTAACTTCGGGGTGCTGACAATCGCTCTTGAGGGAGGTAGAAGGCGCAAGTACCGCCCGATTGAGAACGTCAGTGAGCTGTACGCCAAGCTCGAAGAAGGCGCCAACGACCGGCTGGGACGTAAGATAGCGCTGGGCGGCCGGCAGGCAACGGATTGGGCAATCAGCTCGTCGAGCGAAAGCGCCCAATAAGGTCCTCAACTCTGGCGGCTCCATCGCCGGGAGACGCGTCGGCGGCTAGGTAGCGCGGTTCGAGGCGTACTTGCCGACCCAGGTCGGAACCTTCCGCCAGCGGCTGTTCGGCCAGTCCGCGAGAAAAGTCGGCCAACGTTTGGCGCAACTCCTTGCTCGGATTGTCTTCGTCGAGAGCCACGATAATCTCTTCATCCCACTGGTAGAGATGAGTCTCCGCCGGGGCGCTCTGCCGCAACCTCTCCGCTAGCTCAGCCCGAACCGAAGCCGCTTCTTGGTCGCCGTAGCGGCGCGCCACGGCGTCAATCCTAGACAGCGAGATCGCTGCTAGTGCGAAGGGCGCCTGGCGCTCAGAGAGCTCGGCGAGGTAGGGTATCGCGTGCCTCCGGCCCGGCAGTACGCGGAGCGGGTCGGCGTGGACCAGCTTGCCCAACCCGGTCGAAACCGAGCGGGCCTCTTTGATCCCGGTTTGAAGTCCCGCCATTTGTTTCTGCGCCTCGCTTTTTCGTTCGCTGAGAGCGGTCTCGATCTTCGCCACTCGTTGATCGAGAGCCTCTCGAAGTCTCTTGAGATCGGGAATCCGTCCTACGTCCTGCAGGCCCCTCATAGAAAGGTGCAGCCCGTCGTAGAAGTCGCGGTTGGCCGTATCGAGCCTCCCAGCCGCCTCGGCCAACATCGAGATGATGCCGGTTAACGCATCTTCACGTTCCTTGAGATAGTCGGCGAGATGGTCCCAACGGTCGTGGAGGATCTCCGCTCCGCCCTCGCCGGCGGCAACAATCTCCGGCGGATCGACGCAGCTCGCCAGCTCACTGCACCAGCGTTCGATCTGTTGTGAGAGGACTTTTCGGTCGGCTTCATCCCGGCAAGGCGAGCGGTCGCGGGTCACCACGAGCAGTTGTGCCGCCAACGCCTGGTAGGAGGCATGCAGCGCTTCTTCGCCGCTGAGATTGTCCATGTGTTTCTTGATCGAGAGCATCGGTTGCGGCGGTCTACCGTAACAATCGGCGGTCTTGGTGCGAAGCCTGAGGGTGGAGCGTCGTTCTGATACGATCGAGGGCTTGAGAGCCCCTGCACAAAAAATTCGCTACTCCAAGCTTCACCCCGAAGCGCGGCCTCCGCGCTTCTCGCACGGTCCTGACGAAGACGCCGGCATGGATCTCTACTCGGTAGAAGAAGTTGACCTGGCTCCCGGCTGCTGGGCCTCGGTCGGCACCGGTGTCGCGGTCGAGATCCCGGCCGGAGTCGAGGGGCAAGTTCGCCCCCGCAGCGGACTGGCGGCGCGTTTCGGCGTGACTCTGCTCAACGCGCCGGGCACGATCGACCCCGGCTATCGCGGCGAAGTGCGGGTGATCATGATCAACCACGGCCCCGAGCTTTATCACGTCGCGAGCGGCGACCGCATTGCGCAACTCGTGCTCGGCCTCTACGCTGCGGTCGAGTGGGAGTTCGCCGAAGATCTCGTCGACTCTCACCGTGGCGAGGGCGGCTTCGGATCGACGGGAAGCTGAAAGAGCGAAGAACTCGATCATGCGCGTGATGCTCGACTTTGTGAAGGCGCTCGCCGGTATGCCGCGGCCGTGGCGCGTTTGGGTCGGCCTGATGGCCGCCCTCAACATGGCGGCGATGCTGTTCTTGCCGCGTCTCGAAGCCGTCGTCGTGCTTGGCGCGATGATGCTCGGAGCCCTGATCCAGGCCGCCATTCTGGCGCGCAAAGGCTTCGTACGTCTGCTCGGCATTGGCCACTTTGCCTGGCTTCCGATGCTCGCTTGGTTGCTCTTGCGGCTGGACACGTTCGTGGCGGATCCGCTCTTCTACAACTGGGTTCTTGCGTTAGCGTTCGTCAATTCGGTCTCGCTGGTCATCGATACGATCGACGTGGCGCGCTACGCGCTTGGCGAACGCGAGCCTCACGTCTCTCCCCAACCCTTCGGCTTCTATAATTGAAGCGGGCTTCGCGCTCCGGGAGGATCGAACAACAATGGCTGCAGTCTCGCGCAGAACGTTTCTAGGAGGCGCCGGCTCTCTTGCGCTGGCCGCCGCCGAGCACGGCAAGGCGGCCGAGCCGAGCGACCGAATCACGGTCGGCATGATTGCCGTTGGCTCGCGCGCCCAAGAGCTGCTCGAGGCGATCAAGCGCAACGAAGGCACTGAGATCGTCGCGGTCGCCGACGCCTATTCGGGCCGCCTCGGGCGCGCCGTCGAACGTACCGGGGGCCGCGCCAAACCGCTCAAGGACTACCGCGAGATCCTCGCCGATCCATCGGTTGACGTGGTCACCGTTGCGAGCCCCGACCACTGGCACAAGCGCCACGTCATCGAGGCGCTCGAGGCGGGCAAAGACGTATATTGCGAGAAGCCGCTGACCTACACGATCGACGAGGGTCTCGAGATCGCCGCCGCGGTCAAACGCACGGGCCGCATCGTACAAGTCGGCAGCCAGGGCATCAGCTCCGCAGCGGAGCAAGAGGCGCGTAAGATGGTCGCCTCCGGCAAGCTCGGCGAGGTTACGATGGTTCGGGCCTCCTACAGCCGCAACTCGGCCTCCGGCGCTTGGCTCTATCCCTTCCCGCCCGATGCTTCCGAGGAGACTGTCGATTGGCAGGCCTTCCTCGGCGACGCGAAGCAGCGTCCCTTCAGCCTGGAGCGCTTCTTCCGCTGGCGCTGCTTCCAGGAGTACTCAGGCGGCATCGCCACCGACTTGTTCGTACACCTCGCGACGACGATCCACTACGTGATGGGAGCCAACGCTCCCTCGGAAGTCGTGGCGCTCGGCGATCTCTATCGCTGGAAGGCGAGTCGTGACGTGCCCGACACGCTCAACGCGCTGTTGCGCTATCCGGAAGGCTTCACCGTCAACCTCAGCTCGACGTTCAACAACCGCTCGGCGGGGACGCAGTTCCAGTTTATGGGAACTGAGGGAACGCTCACGCTCGGCTATCGTGGTTGGAAGTTTGAACCCGAGATCATCCGCGAGAACAACGACTGGATCGTCAGCGCTTGGCCCGCCAAGCTCGAAGAGCAATACCGAGACGAACTTGCCGCCCAACCGCCCGCGCCGAAGCCGGCCCGTGCCGAGCAAGGTATGCCGGGGCGTGGCGGACCGGATTCCACGACGCTTCACTTTGGGAACTTCATGGAGGCTGTACGCACGCGCAAGCAACCGATCGAAGACGTCTGGGCCGGCCATCGAGCCGCCGCTTGCGCCCACCTGATTAACGCCTCCGCCCGTACCGGAAGGATGACGAAGTGGGACGCCCAGCGCGATCGGCAATTGCTCTAGTCCTATTCGTCGCATTGGCCGCGTCTGCGCAGACGCGTTCGCCCGAGCAGCGAGCCATCGACTACTTGATCGAAGCCGTCAGTCGCTGGCCTGCTGAGAACGGCTGCTTCTCTTGCCATAACAACGCGGATGCCGTTCGTGCACTCTATATCGCCTCGAAGTTTCCGGATCTCAAGTTCAACGCCGATGTCTTGGGCGAAACCGAGCAGTGGCTCAGCGAGCCCTCAAAGTGGAAAGAGCAAGGCGTGGACGCCGGGTTCCGCGATACGAAACTGGCAGTGCTGCAGTTTTCCGCCGCCCTGGCTCTCGGCGTCGACTCGGGTCGTATTGCTGCGGAGCCGCTGAGTTTCGCCGCCCGATTGCTCGCGGCCGACCAAGACTCCGACGGCGCTTGGAGAATCGAAGGGGAGGCGGCTTCGGTCGGCTCTCCGGTCACTTGGGGGACGGCGCTGGCGACCGCCATGGCGCGGTTCGTGCTATTGCAGTCGGGAGAGGAACGCGATGCCGCTGCGGCCTCGCGCGCGGAGTCCTGGCTGTTGGCGCAAGAGCCGACGAACGTCCCTGAAACGGCGGCGCTGCTGATGAACCTAGATTCCAGCGATACAAGTGAGGCCCGCGAGAAGCGGAACGAGGCCGTGGTCTATCTGTTGGCCGCTCGTACGAGCGCCGGCGTGTGGGGACCTTACCCGAAGTCGCCGCCCGAGGTCTTCGATACTGCCGTCGCGACGATGGCGTTGTCGCTCTACGATGGGGTCCCCGAGCGACGCGCCGTTCTTGAGCCCGCGCGGGCCTACTTGCTCGAGACGCAACTCGCCGAAGGCGGATGGCCGGAGACCACCCGACCTTCGGGATTCTCGAGCTATGCCCAGCACGTCTCTACCTCGGCCTGGGCGACGATGGCGCTACTCGCTCTTCGAGCGCCGAAGTAGCGTCTAGAGCTTGCGGTTCGGCTCGGCCAGGATCCAGCGCACAGTCTTCCTCGAGAGCCAATCGAGACCAAGGACGGTCGGTAGGGCGGCTGCAACAGCGATAGCGATGGTTAGGGGGGTCATGTTTGTTTCCTCCCGAGCCGAGAGGGGGCGCAGGGGGGACGGCTCAGAATCATTACTATGGGCAGTACCGAAGTACCAGAAGAATAGGGCGAAAGCCTGAATTCGTGTCTGGTTGTCGCCCGACGAATATCGGTGCGTCTGCTGAGAAGCTGAGTTAACCCGTTTCAAATGAGAGTGGGGCGAAGGCTCCCTGGCAAGGAGGCCGGGAAAGGCTCTTAGTCATTCTCTTTTCGGGCGCGGACAGCGGGCGGAGTAGGCCTCTATTCTTCGTTCGAGCTGGCCTCGAAACCGAGCGCCTCGGCTAGGCATTGCGCGAAACGGGCGTGTCCCTTGCCGTTCGGATGTCCGTCCCGAGGCACGGCGAGCCCGTCGCTCAGGCTCATCCGGCAGTTCGCCGTCTCGATCTCTTCCGCTCTTAGGAAACGCGGCTCCCAACCGCCGCCCGGCCGCGGCACATCGAGCAGGGCGACCAGGAACCGAATCCCCCGATCAGCACAGACGGCACGCAGTTCGCGCAGTAGTGCTTGGGTGACGGCTGCCCGTCTTGCTCCGTCCCAATTGCGACTCCAAATCAGCCAGCGATCGCCGACGAAAGAAGGTAGGACGAACGTCTCGCGCAGCGGCCAGATCGGATAGGCGAGCGGCGGCCGGCGCTCAAGAAAACCGTCCTCGCGAAGCACGCAGTAGGGAACCGCCGGCGCCTCGGCGCGCGCCACCGTTGAGAGTGCTCGCACCCACTCGGCCGCGGCGATATTGCGTGCTTGGTGGTGCGAGATGTAGCCGTAGACCACCACGGCGGGCGGAGGCCCTGCAGCGAGCAGTTCTTCGAGCGTCAACAGAGCTTGGTAGGATCCGTACGCGCCGGATCCGTAATTGAGATAGCGTCGCGAGGGATCGCTCGCCTGCAGTTGCCAGGCGAAGGTCTCTTCGTCGCCGACGGACTGACCAAAGGTGAATGAGCCACCGATGAAAACGATCTTTCTATCTGATTGCGGCGGCGTGCGAGAGGTCGCGCGCGAGCCGTCGCCCAGGATCGTGACCTGGCCGTAAGGTGAGTCGTAGCTGCCGGGTCGATTGCGCCAACCGCGCACGGGGTCCGGCGTATGCACAATCGTCGCGGGCCGGTCGAGCGCCCTTTGGCGCCGGCTCCAAACCTCCCGTCCGAAAAGGCGAAGCGCAAGCTCGGCTGCCGCCAAGGCCAACACGCATCCCAGCGCCAGGGCCGCGAGGAAGAAGCCGGTTGATCGTTGGGCGGGCAAGCAGCCAGCTTAGCCGATTTCGCTCGCGCTCAAAAGCGCAGCCTCATCTGGATGGTCGCTTGGCGGCCCGGCGCCAATGCCGTGCCCGAGAACAGACCGCTAAAGTTGATCACGTTGAGCCGATCGGTCACGTTGCGCACCGAGAGCTGTAGCGCGAGCGATCGCTGATCTCGCTCCCAAACCCGCACTGAGGCTCCTAAGTCGAGGCTGAAGTTCGGTCGAACACGGCCGCGCTCGAAGTCTATCTGGTCCAGGATCGGCGGCGGTATCGGTTGCGGTTCATCCTCTCCTTCGCCATCGATCTCTTCCTCCTCTTCTTCGTCGTCCTCGAGCTCAACCGGCAAGCCGCTGCCGTATCGTACGCCGGCGGTTAGAGCAAGCCTCCGGTGTGGTTCAACACGGATCTGGGCGGCGACGGTGTTGCGCTGGTCTTGGCTGATCGCGAAGCTGCGCACTTCATCACGCAATTCCGCCGCCTCTCCTCCATCAATGAACAGCCCACCGGTGACGGGCGAAGATGCGCGCCCCAGCATGTTCGAGTAGCTCACGAAGGCCGAGACGCCTCGGCGGCTCGGCATCTCGAGTCGCACTTCAGTCCCTTCGATGCGGGCCGTGTCAAAGGTGATTGGGAACGACAGGCCGGTGTTCAAAAACACGTCGTCGTCGATGCTATTGCGAAACCTTCGCCAGTAGTGGCTTACGTCGATCCGAAGCAGGTTGCCCAGTGATTTGCGAAGTCCGACCTCAAAGAAATGCGCACGGCTGGCGGGTATGGGCAAGGCGTCTTCGATCTCATCGAGATCGAGTGTCGGCGCAGCGCTGCTGAAGAGCAAGTTCTCGACCGGCGGCGGCTGAAAGACACGGTCGTAGGAACCGTGCAACAGCAGATCGGCCCCGCCCAGGTAGTAGCTGAGCGCAATTCGGGGGCTAACGGCATGGTCTTCGATCAAGAGCTTGTAGCGATCGAAGCGCACTCCGACGTTAGCGGCGAAGCCTCCGACGCGGATCTGATCTTGCACAAACAGGCCTACTTCAGAACCCCGTCGTTGATCTCGGAAGTCGATGCCGGACGCGGGCGGGTCGCCGGGCGCCGCCAATAAGAAACTCTCGCGCACGGAGCTCAGGCGGACATCGCCGCCGAGCTTGAGCGTATGGCGTTCACCCTCTATCGTCAGATCGGCGATCGCCGCCCCTTCGCGAAAGCCACGATCCTGCTCGGCGTAGACCGGCGTAGAGAGCGTGTTGCTCCAGAGCTCGCTTGTTAGGTCGCGAACCATGCCGCGTACCGAGCCTAGCGAGCGCGCCGAAAAGACGTGCTGGTAGTGAACCTGTCCGGAGGTCTCGGCGGATCGTCGATCTTGGCGTTGTCCCGCCTCCTCCTGGATCAGGTCGTTGGGGACGAGGAAGCCAGTACGGTTCGAACGAAAGTAGAATGTCAGCCGATCGCGATCTTTCAAGTCTTGCGACAAGCTCGCGTTGATCCCGGCTGAACTAGCCTTGTTGGTGAAGTTGTCGATCGAAGGCGGGTCCAAGTAGCGGTTGGTGTGGCCGCCCTGGATGCCCAATGAGACGACCGTTTGATCTGAGGCGTACTGGTGATTAAACGAGCCGAGATAGGTATCGAAACTCCCCGCCTGGAGATCCGCCGCGGAGCGCCGGCCCGGGCCAGAGACGCGGCGGGTGTCGAGCGCAATAACTCCGCCCAGCCGCCGACCATACTCGGCGGGGATCCCAGCGGTGATCACGTTGACGGCTTCGAGCTCGCTGTTCTCAAATGCCGGCGCAAAGGCGATCGAACGATTGTCATAGAGCGGCATGCCGTCGATAACATACTGCGTGTCGTACTCCGAGCCGCGCGGGTGCAGGACGGCGTTCGCCTCAAGGAGCCATCCGGGCATGGTCGTGACCACGTCGACCGTGCTGCGGCCCAGCGTCGTGCCGAAGTTCTCCTCGAGCTGTTCTCGTCCGGCGCGCACCACCACAATCGGCTGGGAGGGGTCGATCAAAGGCAGTGCTTCCTCGACGGTAACTACAGTCTCGACGACGCCGAGACTGAGAACGACATCGAGAGACCGCGGCACGGCCGAACGAATCTCGACGTCGCGCCGCAGCTCGACAAAGCCCGCGTAACGCACGCGCAACTGGTATACGCCCGTGGGCAGTCGGCGCAGCACAGCTTCGCCGGCGCGATCCGCCTCAGCCTCAGCGTGAAACTGCGGATCCCGTCCGAGCAGCTCCACCTTGGCTTCGACGGGCCGGCCGGAGGGATCGCGGATCGCCAAGCGCAGCTCTCCCTCCATGATCTGGGCGACCGCGATGCCCGCCGCTAGAGCGGGCGCTAGAAGAAGAACGATCCAACGCAGCGGCATGGAACTCTACGGCAGCTAACACTCCTATTGGAAACCGAAAGCGCCTCGAACCGAAAGCGCCTCGAATTCCGCGATGCCGCCCGAGCATTGATGATAGAATCCCTGAGTCATGAAACGTCGGCGCTTCATTCAAACCGTCGCTTCTGTCTCCGCTGTTCCGTCTGCGCTGGCACAGCAGGCCGCGCCGCCGTCTGCCGCTCCATCCGCCGCCGCCGCTCTCACAGACATTAGGCTCTCGACCTCCGACACTGCGGCGCAGGCGACGCCGCAATTCTTCAGCAAGGTGCAGTTCGCCGCATTGCGCGGGTTGAGCGACTTGCTAATGCCCGAGCTTGACGGCTTGCCGGGAGGGCTGGCGGCCGGCGCTCCGGAGTTCCTCGATTTCTTGATTGGCGTCTCGCCCAAAGCCCGCCAAACGCTCTACCGAGATGGCCTCGACGCCTTGAACCTCCAAGCCGCAAGCCGCTTCGGCAAGCCTTTCGGCGAGGTCGAGTCGTCTCAGGCCGACGAGCTGCTTGCGCCGCTGCTTGAGCCTTGGAGCCCTGAACCCCCGACCGACGCGCTCACAGCCTTCCTACAGGCGGTAAAGACGGATGTGCGTAGAGCAACGATGAATTCTCGCGAGCACATTCAGGCGTCGGCTCGGCGCCGCGGTCGAGGCAGCCGCCGAGGCGGTTCGGGCCTCTACTGGTACACGATCGAATAGCTGCCGTTCGAAGGATTCATGGCCGCAGCAGAATACGACGTTTTGATCATCGGCTCCGGGGCGTCCGGAGGCATGGCCGCGCACACCCTCGCGCAAAAAGGCGTCTCATGCTTGATGCTCGAAGCGGGCCCGATGCCTGACTTCGAACGCCACACCAAGCTGCGCCCGGTCTACGAGCTGCCCTATCGCGGCTTCGGCGAGCCGGGCCGCTTCACGTACCTCGATCAAGCCGACGAATTCAACGCGAATCGCTGGGCGGATGAGCGAGAGAATCCATACACGCACGAGCCCGATGCACCGTACAAATGGGTGCGAGTGCGACTTGTCGGCGGCAAGTCGTTGTTTTGGGCGCGGATGTCGTTCCGCCTGAGCGATTACGAGTTCCGGGCCGCAGATCACGACGGCTTTGGCGAGAACTGGCCGATCAGCTACGCCGACCTCGCCCCATACTACGATCGCGTCGAGCCGATCTTCCGCGTCGCGGGCCGCAGAGAAGGCCTCCAGCAGCTTCCCGACGGTCCGTTCATCGAGGACAACTCTCCAGACAGCGGCGCCTTCCAACGCCTGGCGGAGGCCGGAAAACCGCGTGGCATTCCGATAACGAAGGTTCGCCGCGCCCTCGGCGACGGTCGTATCGCCAGCTCCTACAACCTGTTGCTTCCGCAGGCTCAGGCGACCGGAAAGCTGACCATCGTGCCCAACGCAATTGCACGTGAGATTACTATCGACCCCAACACCGGCCGAGCCGGGGGCGTGAACTTCATCGACCGGCGCTCGGGCCGCGAGATGGAGGCCAAGGCGCGGGCCGTCGTCCTGGGGGCGTCATGCCTGGAGAGCACGCGCTTGTTGCTCAACTCCGGCATCGCCAATTCGAGCGGCGTTTTGGGTCGCTACTTGATGGATCAGTTCTACATCGGGCAGTCGGTTCAGGCGGTCGTGCCCGAAGCCCGCGACGGCAAGGCGTCGCGCGGATTGATGGGCGGCGGGGGTTACATCCCGCGCTTCCGGAACCTCAAAGGGCAGCCGCAGCGCAAGGACTACATTCGAGGGTATGCAGTGGAGTTCTACGCCGGGCGTACGCCCGACGCAAAGTACTTGCCTTCCTACGGCGAGCAGCTCGAGAAGGATTTGGGGAGCGTCCGCGGCGCCGGCGTTTCGTTCACTACGATGGGCGACGTGCTGCCGCGCTATGAGAACCAGGTCCGGATCGACGACAGTGTCGTTGATACTTGGGGCATTCCGGCATTGCGCTTCAACGCACGCTACGGTGACAACGAATTCAACATGGCGAAGGACGCGATCGACACCCTCGCAGAGCTTTGCGAAGCGTCAGGCTTCGAAGTGCTCGGCAAGCACGACAAGATGTATGCGCCGGGCCGCAGTATCCACGAACTGGGAACGTGCCGCATGGGCGACGACCCGAAGAAAAGCGTGCTCAACAAGTGGAACCAGAGCCACGACGTCAAGAACCTTTTCGTCGTCGACGGCAGCAGCTTCGTCACCGCCGGGTCACAGAATCCGACAATCACGATCTTGGCTCTCGCGATGCGCGCCTCGGAGTACCTGGCCGAAGAGCTGCGGGTTGGGAACCTGTGAGCCCGCTACGAACCTGCTTCGCATCGCTATGCGCGTCGGTATTCTGTGTATCAGCCGGTTGGGGACAGCCGGCAAAACCGCCGCCCGCGCCGGTGCAGCCAATTCCTTACAGCCACAAGATTCACGCCGGTACGCTGAAGATCGAGTGCAAGACCTGTCACCCGAATCCCGCGCCGGGCGATATGATGACTTTTGTCGCGCCGTCGGTCTGCATGCAGTGCCACTCGACAATCAAGAGCGACAGTCCGGCGATCCAGCAACTCGCCGCGACGGCGGAAGCGGGAGAGATGATGCCCTGGGTCCGCGTCTACGAAATTCCGAGCTACGTCTGGTTCAGCCACAAGGAACATCTCGGAGCAGGCGCAGTCTGCCAAGATTGCCACGGCGACGTCGCTCAACGCGATCAGCTATTTCGTGAAAGCGACATTTCGATGGCGGGCTGTATGCACTGCCACGTTAAGAAGCGCGCTAGCCTCGACTGCCAGTACTGCCACGAGCCTCTCGACTAGCGCTCCGCGGACTAGTCTTCCGGCGTGATCAGGGGCCAGTGCTCGGATTCGGTTCGTGCGGTCTGTAGGTATTCGCTGATCTTCTCAATGATCTCCGAGTGTGCGGCGGCGACATCGTGCTCTTCGCTCAGATCATCGGCGAGGTTGTAGAGTTCGAGAGGTGCGTTCGGAGCCAAGCGTACGGCCTTCCAGTCGCCCATGCGGACGGCTTGTTTCGACGCGTCGCCCTCGTGAAACTCCCAGTAGAGGAACTCGTGCTCTTGCTGCGGGCCGCCGTCGCCGGTCAAGGTCGGGACCATCGAGACGCCGTCGAGGCCTTCGGGCGCCTCGACCCCGGCAAGCTCGGCGAACGTCGGCAATAAATCCCAGAACGCGCCGACGTGGTCGCTGGTCGAGCCGGAAGGCGTGCGCCCAGGCCAACGCGCGATCAAGGGTACCCGGATGCCGCCTTCATACAGATCGCGCTTGATGCCGCGCAGGAGGCCGTTGCTTTCGTTGAAGTCGGGATCGAAGCCGCCTTCGCGATGCGGTCCGTTGTCGGATGTGAAGAGCACAAGCGTGTTGTCGGCGGTGCCGCTTTCGCCCAGTTTGTCGAGCAGCTGGCCGATGTCGGCGTCTAAGAGACTGATCATGGCGGCGTGGCCCTTCTGCGGCTCTGGCCAGTCCTTGTCGGCGTAGATGCCCAGGTCGGGCACTTCCATTCCGCTCTCTTCCGCCTCGTTATTGGCGTGAGGAATAGTGACAGTGAGTGCCAGAAAGAAACGCCTTTCAGCGTTTCGCTCCAAGAACTCGATCGCTTCGTTCGCGATCGCGCTGTGCGAATACTCGGATTTCCTAACGGCTTCGCCCGCCCCGTCGGCGCGTTTCGGCTCAGGCAACTCGTTGTTGAGCGGCACGCGCTCGGTGTTGCGGAAGAGGAACTCCGGGTAGTAGTTGTGGGCGTGGCGCTGACCCAGGTAGCCGAAGAAATAGTCGAAGCCCTGGCGATTCGGCTCACCCTCCGAGCCAGGAGCGCCTAGGCCCCATTTGCCGATCAACCCGGTACGATAACCCTTCGCCTTGAGGACCTCAGCGACAGTTACGACCTCGTCGGCCAGCGGATGCTGGCCCATCGGCTGGATCTCTTTGTTGCCGCGAATCGGCGTATGCCCGGTGTGGAGACCGGTCATCAAGGCGCTGCGGGACGGCGCGCAGACTGTGCTGCCGGCGTAGAAGTCGCTGAACCGCATCCCTTCGGCGGCCAAACGGTCGAGCACGGGCGTCTGTATGTTCTTCTGGCCGTAGGAGCCTAGATCGCCGTAGCCAAGATCGTCGGCGACGATGAGCAAGATGTTTGGCGGAGATGGGGCGCTCTTAGGCCGAGGGGAAGCTCCACACCCTGCCAGCAGGAGCAGAATCAAAAAGAACGACGCTCGACGCATAGAAGCCAATTGTAGCCGGGCTCGCGCTCTCTTCAGGGCAGGCTGTCCGCGTGACGGCTAGGCGCCCTTCGCCGCTTCCTCGAAGAACGCTCCCATGGTGCGAAACTTCCGATAGCGATCTTCGATCAGCTCGGGGCCGGAGGCGTCTTCGAGCTCTTGGAGACATGCCTCGACGGCGTCGCCGAACTCGCGCGCAGCCTCCTCCGGTTCGGCGTGGGCGCCTTCGCCCGGCTCAGGCACAATCCGGTCGACAAGGCCAAGCCTCAACAAGTCAGGCGCGGTCAACTTGAGAGCTTCGGCCGCCAACTCGGCCTTCGTCGCGTCGCGCCAGACAATCGCCGCGCAGCTCTCAGGTGAGATTACGCTGTAGACTGCGTTCTCGAGCATCAGCACTCGATTGCCGACGCCAAGCGCCAGAGCGCCGCCGCTGCCGCCCTCTCCGATGCAGACCACGATCACCGGAACATCGAGCTGCGCCATGGCAAACAGATTCCGTGCGATCGCCTCGGCTTGGCCGCGCTCCTCGGCGTCGATGCCGGGATAGGCCCCCGGCGTATCGAGAAGCGTGATAATCGGCCGGCCGAACTTCGCCGCCAGACGCATCAGGCGAAAAGCCTTGCGATACCCTTCGGGCTTCGGCATGCCGAAGTTGTGGGCGAGCTTTTGTTTGGTATCGCGCCCTTTCTCGAGGCCAATCACCATCACTTCGCGGCCGCGGAATCGTGCGTATCCGGCGAGCACGGCCGCGTCGTCGCCGAACAGGCGATCGCCTGCCAACAGTTGAAAACCCTCGAAGACTCGCTCGATGTAGTCGATCGAGTGCGGCCGATCGGGATGGCGCGCCCGTTGCACACGCTCCCAGGCGTTTCGTGATTCCGGCTGGGGCGGCGGTTCCGGGAGGGCGGTTTCGGGCGAGGAGGGTTTCGGGGCGTTCGTCTCTTCGGTTACTGCCGCTTCCGGCGCTTCTTCGAGAAGCTCGGGCTCCGGAGGGTCATCGATCGCCAAGTCGGGGCCACTCAGCGGCTCCGCTTGCGGCAAAGATGGGCCCGACGAGTCCGTATCCGAGCTGAGCAGTTCGGATAGCTGGCGCTGGTGCTGTTCGAACTCGTGATCGGGTTTTTCCGGCATGTGAAGCTGGCGGACACGAAGCCCTGGCCCCGGCGGGCTATTCCATCGCCGTTACTTCCACCGACCCGGCGCCGCAGATCTCCTCGGCGGTGCTGCGAAACTCACGGTCGGCGCAAACACGGTCCGCCAGATCATAGGATACTAGGAAGTCCTTACTGCGGAGCAAGCGTAGGCGAACGTCGGTATCGCCGGGCTTGCTCTCGACCAGCGTCCGCAGCCGCCCGGCGACGTCTTCTCCGGTCCCCGCTCCGTTGCCTAACCGCACTGTAATCGAAATACGGGCCGGCAGCTTTACCCGGGCGTTGTCGAGCGGAACGATCTCGCTCACCGAGATTTTCGGGGGTGCGCTCTCGTCGAGTCGCACCGAGCCGCGCACCAACGAAGGCTGATCGTCGACAAGCAACTCCGCTAGTTCCTCGTACTGATTGGCGAAGGTCAGCAGCTCAACGCTGCCGTCAAGACCCTCGAGCGAGGCCACCGCCCAAGGCCTGCCCTCTCGGTTGCGTTTGCGCTGGATCGAGCAGACAATCCCGCAGATCGCCACTAGCGCGTTGTGTTCCAGCCTTGGGAGATCCGCCGCATCGATCACGTCGAGCTCGGCGATCTTGTCTTTGTATTCGTTGAGGGGATGACCGGTGACGTAGAAGCCGAGCATCTCCTTCTCGCCGGTCAGCTTTTCGCGCTCGGGCTGTTCGGGAACCTCCGGCAGTTGTTCGGAGTCCGACTCCGGCTCCTCCTCCGCCATCGCCGCGAAGAGCCCGCCCTGTCCGCTGTCGCGATCGCGCGACGCTTTCTGGCCGGACTCGATTGCGCGGTCTAGTCCCGCGGTGAGCTGGGCTCGGTGGCCGCCAAGAGAATCGAGCGCTCCCGCTTTCACCGCGCTCTCGAGCATGCGCTTGTTGATGCTCTTCCACTCGACCGACTCGCAAAAGTGGAACAGCGAGCGGAAACGGCCTTCCCTCTCCCGCGCTTCGATCACCGCATCAACTGCGGTGCGACCGACGTTCTTGATGGCGCCCAGCCCGAAGCGGATGGCCGCCTCGCCGGCCGGCGTGAAGTTCCAGTAGCTCGAGTTGATGTCCGGGGGCAGAACGTCGATGCCCATGTCCTTGCACTCGACGATGTAGCGGACGACCTTGTCGGTGTTGCCCGATTCGGCCGAAAGCAGCGCCGCCATGAAGTACACCGGATAGTGCGCCTTGAGATAGGCCGTCACGAAGGCGACGAAGCCGTAAGCCGCCGAGTGCGACTTGTTGAAACCGTAGCCGGCGAACTGCGCCATCAGGTCAAACAGTTTCTTGGCCTTCGCCTCCGGAAATCCCTTCTCCTTGGCGCCGTTGAGGAAGCGCTGGTTCTGCTTCTCCATCTCCACGGCTTTCTTCTTGCCCATGGCGCGGCGCAGCAGATCGGCTTCGCCGAGCGAATAACCAGCGACGACGTTGGCGATCTGCATCACCTGCTCTTGGTAGACGATGACGCCGTAGGTCTCTTCAAGAAGATCCTTGAGCACCGGCAGTAGGTACGTCACCGGCTTGCGGCCGTGCTTGCGCTCGATGAAGTCGCTGACCATGCCGCCCTGGATTGGTCCCGGGCGGTAGAGCGCGTTGAGCGCGCAGAGATCCTCAAGCCGCTCGGGCTCGTAGCGCACGAGGATGTCGCGCATGCCCGAGGACTCGAATTGAAACACGCCGCTGGTCAGACCCTTCGCCAGCAGCTCGTAAGTCGGCTTGTCGTCGAGCGGCAGCTCCTCGATATCGAGCTCGACGTTCTGCTCCTTCTTGAGCCAGTGCAGCGCCTCTTCGATGACGGTCAGCGTCGTTAGCCCCAAAAAATCCATCTTCAAAAGGCCCAAATAGTCCAGGCCTTTCATGTCGTACTGGGTAACGATTTCGTCTTTGTTGGTCTTGGAGAGGGGGACCAGTTCCTTGAGCGGCGTTGGCGCGATGACGACGCCCGCCGCGTGCACGGAAGAGTTCCGGGCCACGCCTTCTAGTCGTCTCGCCGTCTCGATCAGCTTGGCGACCTGGCTGTCGGAGGCGATCTTCTCCTTGAGCTTCGGCTCTTGCTTGATGGCGTCGTCGAGCTTGATGTTGAGCACGTTCGGCACCAGCTTGGTCAGCCGATCGACGTCGCCGAAGCCCATGTCCATTACTCGGCCGACGTCTTTGATCGCCGCCTTCGTCGCCATCGTGTTGAAGGTGATGATCTGCGCTACCTGTTCGCGGCCGTATTTTTCGGTGACGTAGTGAATCACCTCGCCCCGGCGGTTCATGCAAAAGTCGATGTCTATGTCTGGCATCGAAACACGTTCGGGGTTGAGGAAGCGCTCGAACAGCAGCCCATACTGCAGAGGGTCGATGTCGGTGATGCGCATCGCATAGGCCACCAGCGATCCCGCTGCCGAGCCCCGCCCCGGCCCGACCGGAATCTTCTTCGACTTGGCGTAGCGGATGAAGTCCCAAACGATCAGGAAGTACCCCGAGTACTTCATCTGCTGAATGATCTTCAGCTCGTAGTCGAGCCGTTCGACGTACTCGGACCACTCGTGCTTGAGCTGCCCCTTCAGCTGCATGTGCTCGAGGTGCGCCCGGCGGGCCTCCAGCCCCTGCCGCGCGACGTACTCGAAGTACGTGTCTATGCTGTGCTCTTTGGGAACTTCGAACTCGGGGAACGGATTGGCGACCTGCTCGAGCTTGAGGTCGCACATCTGCGCGATCTCCCAAGTGCGGTCGAGCACGCTCCCGTCATCGAAGAGCCGCGCCATCTCATCTCGCGTTTTTAGATGAAACTCTTCGGTGCTGAACCGCATGCGGTTGGCGTCCGAGAGCGTCTTGCCGGTCTGGACGCAAAGCAACGCCTCATGCGAGGCGGCGTCGTCCTGGGTGAGATAGTGCGCGTCGTTGGTGGCGACGAGCGGTATGCCGGTCTCTTGACTGAGCCGCAGCATCAGCGGGATCAACTTCTTGTCAAGGTCCAGGCCGTGGTCTTGGAGCTCGAGAAAGAAGCTGTCTTTGCCGTAAATGTCCTGATAGAAGTAAGCCCGTCGGCGGCCTTCCTCGTAGCTCTGCTCAAGCAAAGCCTCCTGCACGTCGCCGCGCAGGCAGGCCGAGAGACAGATCAGCCCCTCGGAGTGCTTTGCCAGTAGATCTTTGTCGACGCGAGGCTTGTAGTAGAAGCCGTCGAGATAGCCGGTCGAGACGAGCTGGATCAGATTCTGGTAGCCCTGCTGGTTCTTGCACAGCAGCAGCAGATGGTTGTAGCGATCCTTGCTCTCGCGGTTGCGATGATCGCCCTGGCTGACGTAGACCTCGCAGCCGATGATCGGCTTGACGCCCTTAGCGACGGCGGCGTTGTAGAACTGCACCGCGCCGAAGAGATTGCCGTGATCGGTGATGGCGACGGCGGGCCATTCATGCCGTTCCGCCAGCTTCATCAGCTTCGGAATATGGCAGGCGCCGTCCAGCAGCGAGTAGTCGGTATGGCAGTGCAGGTGAACGAAGGGCTGAGACATCGACGCCTCCAGTATAGGAACGGGCCGGGGGGCGGTCAAACTGACCCGAGATCCGCGCGCTCAGAGCCCGGCCTCGCGACGCCTAGCCGTCCCCGGACAGAAAACATTGTGGACTTCGCTTCCGCCTGCCGATGAGTTCTGCGACGGGACCCCGCGCTCCTTGACGAGGCGGTCCTAAGCCATATGCCGCGGCGTCTCCGTCCGGGCTCGATACCCTCCCGTCTTCGGGAAGGCGGCCAATGAAGGCCTAGGGGATGACCAAGATGCGACGACCGTTCCAACGCGGGCTAGGTGGCGACAGCCGCCGCGGCCAGGTGATGATATTGCTGACGGCGGCGTTGACCGTCCTCATGGTGCTCGGCGGGTTGGCGGTGGACATGATCTATGCCTACACCATCAAGGTGCGCCTAGTGACCGCCGTCGATGCGGTCGCTCTGGGCGTCGCCCGAGCCCTCGGACGCGGCGTGACGATCAGCGACCAGCAAACTGAGGCCGGTCGCACAGCCCAAATGTTGTTTCGATCGAACTTCCCGTCGAACTTCATGCTGACCGGAGCGACGAGCCTGATCTCCGTCGGACCAACCATCGCTGGCCCGAACGTACCGGCCGGCACGTACTTCGAGACGGACGCCACGGTCCCCCAGGGCGTCCGCGAGGTGCGCTTGACCGGTGAATTAAGGATCCCATTGTTCTTCATGCGGGTCTTCAAGAGCGAGATCCCGATTCGGGCCAGCGCAAGAGCGGCGCGGCGCGACGTCAACGTGGCGCTGGTGCTCGACCGTTCCGGCTCGATGGACGATGCGTGGGCCGATCTGCGCGAGGCTGCGATCTATTTCTCGGACCAGTTTGACAACAGCACCGACCAACTCAGCATCGTCACGTTCGGGACCGGCGCTCGAGTGGATCTGCCCCTCGGCACCGGTTTCAAGACAGGTGATCTGGCCGCGAACACGATCATGGGTCAGAGCACGCCGCAGCGCGCTTTCACGAACAGTCCTTGGGGCCTGTGGCAGGGCTATGCCGAGCTGCTCGAGAACAACGATCCGAACGCGCTCAACGTGATTGTCTTCTTCACTGACGGAAACCCAACTTCCTACACCGCCTCGTTCAACGTCAAGACCTCCCCGCCTAGCAGCGGAACACGCCCGTGGTGCGATTCGAGTCCGGTCGAGGCGGCCATCGGCACTGGCGGCAACTTTGATTGGGACGTTTCAAACATTCAGCGTTTCGCGCCTCCCTATGGTCAATACCCGGCCAATATAGGCCCCGGCGGACGCGACTATGTGATCGTCGACGGAACCGGCTCGAACCAGATCTGCCACAGCTACGCCACCAGCGGCAGCAACCGTTGGTTGAGCTCGGCTCCCTACGCGGAGAACGTCGAGCTGGTATTCGCTAGCGGGTGTCTACCGCAGAACTGGACGCCGTCTTACAAGAACTCGACCAGCCCGAAGACCTTCAGCACGGAGGCCACGACCGACGGCCCCAGCTACGGAGTGAATGCTTGTGACTCCAGCCTAAAGTCAACGAGCAGCAGCTCGTCGCTGAGGGGGCGGCACGTTCATCGGACGGCCAAGACGTTGGCGGTCAACGTTGCCTCCGACGCGCGCCTCCGGGCCAACTCTCTAGGCGGAGCCATTGTCTATACCATCGGGCTTGGCACGCTGCAAATCGACGACGTGTTCTTGAAGCGGCTGGCGAACGACCCCTTGTCACCCGACGCTGTAATCAACGGCACGCAAACGGCGGGCGTATACGTGCCGTCCCCTACGCCGTCTCAGCTTCGACAAGCGTTTCAGATCGTGGCGAACCATATCTTTCGTTTGATCAGCTAGCTTTGACCTCCAGATAGACCGCCTGTCGAACCCGGCCCGGGAGGGCCGGGTTTCTCCCTTTGGGCGAGACGCCGGCCACGCTGCATTGCGCAGTTCGGCACTTTCCACCCCTGCCTTGTCGCACTTGTCCCCGTTGCTCTTCCAAGCGAGCGGATGACCCTCCGGCGACGACCTGTATACTTGGATCGCTTACAGAGACGGTCGGCGCAGCCGCGTCAAAGAGCAGTAGAGAGGCGTCTGATGAGTGGATCGAAACTAGGTGTTCTTATGTTGCTGGCGGCGGCGGCCGTGGCGCCGGCGCAGGAGGAGAAGTCCGAAGAGCCGCCTCCTTTGCCCGCGAAGTTTGACCAGCCGATCCCGCTCTACTCCAAGGCTCTCGGCACGTTCACGCGCCCTATTTCTTCCAAGAACGAAGAGGCCCAAGCGTACTTCAACCAGGCCTTCCAGATGATGTATGCGTTCGCCAAGGAGGATGCTACACGCTCGTTTCGAGAAGCGCACAAACGCGATCCCAACTGCGCCGTCTGCTACTGGGGCGAGGCTTGGTCTTGGGGCTCCTACCTGAACGGGAAGATGGGGGCCAAAGACGCGCCGCACGCCTATGCGGCCATCCAGAAGGCGCTCGAGCTCGCACCGGAGCATGCGACGGCTAAGGAGCGAGCTTTCATCGACGCGATGGCCCATCGTTACGTGAAAGATTTCGATCCCGAAAAGAGACTGGACCAAGATGAGGCGTACGCCGAAGCGATGCGCCAAGTCTACGAGCGCTACCCGAAGGATCTCGACGCCGCAACGCTTTATGCCGAAGCGCTCTTCTTGCTGGAACCAAGGCGGGGCGAGCGCGACGTCCGGGAAGCAGACGTAAAGCGACTCCATTCCGTGCTTGAAGGGGTGCTGCGGGCTGATATCCGCCACCCGGGAGCTTGCCACCTGTACATCCACGCCACCGAATCGACCGTCGAGCCGGAAAAGGCCGAGGCTTGCAGCGAATTCGTTGGGAGCTCGATTCCCGGAGCCAGCCACATCAACCACATGCCTTCGCACACGTGGAATGAGATTGGGCGCTGGGGCGACTCCGTCCGCGCCAATATTCAGGCTTGGCACTCGGATCTCAAGTCCGAGATCGGCGAAGGGTTCGCCATCTATCCTTCGCACAATCTACACATGATGCTGTTCGCGGCCTCGATGGACGGTCAAGGCGCGATCGCGATCCAAGCCGGCAAGGACTACGCCAAGTTGACGGGCAACAGCATGTACCGTCTCGCGACCCTGATCCGCTTTGGGCGCTTCGACGAAGTGGTAGAGCTGACCAAACAGCCGAGCGATGTAATCCCAAGCGGCTTCTGGGACTTCGCGCAGGGATACGCCAAGCTTCGGCTCCGAGAGCCTGACTTTGCACAGGCGCACTTGAACCGTCTGTGGGACGCATCCACCGATCCTGCTACCTTCCGCGGACACAGCGCATGCAACCTGCTTGGAGCGCTGGCAGGCATCTTGGAGGGCGAGATCCGTCGCGACAAGGGCGACCTCGAAGGGGCAATCGCGTCGTTTGAGACGGCGGTCGACGCATACGATGCTTTGCGCTATGACGAGCCCGAGCCGCTGCCCTTTGCGGCGCGGCACTGGCTAGGAGCGGCGCTGCTGGAGGCCAAACGCTACGGGGAGGCGGAGCAGGTCTACCGGGAAGAGCTCGTGGACCACCCGCACAACGGCTGGTCGCTCTTTGGACTGAAGGAAGCGCTCGCGGCCCAGGGCAGATCGTCGCCGGAGGTGGACTCGGATTTTGAGGCAAGCTGGGGGCGGTCGGATACCTGGATCCGGGGATCGAGGTTCTGATGCCTGACGTTGCTACCGACCGACCGGTTCTCGGAGCTCATGGACGCCCCACTCCGGCAACGCGATGTGGTTGGCGGCCAAGGTAGGCGGTTCGGTCGGCAAGGCCAGCCGCTGGTGTTTGAGTTGCTCCGCTAGCTCATTGGCCGCAATCGGACGGCTGATGAGATAGCCCTGTATCTGATCGCAACCAAGGGTGCGAAGGAACTCAAGCTGATCGCGCGATTCGACGCCCTCTGCAGTCACCCGGAGGTTGAGATTGTGGGCCAAGCTAATGAGGCCCTTTGCTACGGACGCGGACTTCTCATCGACCGTTAGCCCGGCTACGAACGACTTATCCATCTTGAGGCAGTCGAAAGCGAAACGATGCAGATAGCCCAGAGACGAGTATCCGGTTCCGAAGTCGTCGATGGAGAACTCGACGCCGACCCGCTTGAGCTTCTCCATCGTGCGGCTCGCTCCGTCAAGGTCTTTCATCAACGCAGTCTCGGTCAATTCGAGCTCGAGCCATCGCGCATTAAGCCCGGTTACTTCCAGCGCTAGTTCGACGCTCTCGGGGAATCCGGGCTGCTGCATCTGGCAAGCCGAGATGTTTACCGCAATTCGAATCGGATGCAAGCCCCGAGACTGCCAGGAGGCGTTCTGCCGACACGCCTCTTGGAGAACCCAATCGCCGATATCGTTGATCAGTCCGGTTTCCTCCGCCAACGGGATGAACTCCGCCGGGCTAACGATCTCGCCGTTCGAACGCCGCCATCGTACCAGCGCTTCCGCCCCTACAATGGTTGCGCTGGACAGCCTGACGAGCGGCTGGTAGTGGACGATGAGCTCGCCGTTCTGCACAGCCTTGCCCAGTTCGTTTTGGAGCGTCATCACCTTGGCGGCTTCTGCATGCATCTCGGAGTTGAAAACGCAGACGCCCCCTTTACGCTCCGACTTGGCGCGGTACATTGCCGTGTCCGCATTCCGAAGCAAGTCTTCGCTGTGCTCGATTCTGTGGTCGCTGAAAGCGACTCCTATGCTCGTTCCAGAGAGCACGTCGTGTTCGCCCACCCGAAAAGACCGGCTTAGCTCTGCCCGGAAGGTCTCGGCGACCCTTAGCGCTTCCTCGGGAGAGCTGAGATCTTCAAGCAGAGCGACAAACTCATCCCCGCCGAATCGAGCTACGATATCAGCGCTAAGTCTTCTCCGGGCGTTCTTCAAACGTGCAGCGGCCGCAGCGAGGAGCTGATCTCCCGCCAGATGCCCCAGGCTGTCGTTGATGACCTTGAATCGATCGAGGTCTAGGAAGACTACCGCGAAGAGTCGGGCTTCTCCGTTTCGAAGTTGTTCAAAAGCTCGATTCAGCCTTACGAAGAACGCCTGGCGGTTCGGCAACCCGGTGAGGCGATCCAAGAAAGCGTCTTCGAGGAGCCGTTTCTCTACGTCCACGACACAGGTGATGTCGGTATGGGAGCCCGAGAGAATCGTCGCGCGCCCCGCCGCGTTTCGGTATGCGCGCGCCCGCACGAGAGCCCACAGGTATGTCCCGCCCTGGTGCTTTATGCGGTACTCGCTCTCGAACTGTTCCGTCTCCCCGTAAAGATGAGCCGAGAGCTCTTCCTTGAAGCCCGCCAAATAGTAGGGGTGGATCCTGGAGAACCACTCCTCCGGATCAATTCCTTCGTCAGATACCTCGCAGCCGAGCATCTCAGCCCAGGCGTCCGATAGGTGAAGCTTGTTGGCGTCTATGTCCCAGTACCAGAACGTGTCGTTCTCGGTCCGCAAGGTTCTTCTGGCCGCGCTCTCTACGCGAGCTTCGTGGTTTTCTTCAGACTGTGCCTGCTCTTCTACGGCGATCTCGCGTTCCAGAATCTTGTTCCGGACGGATGCCGTAAATCTGCGATGAAGAAAACTGGCGTACAAGGCGACTAGAACGAACGCGCAAGCGACTAAGGCGCCGGCGACCGCTCCCCAACCTACCGCCGCGACGACGGAGACGACCAGCACAGTCGTTCCCGAGCTGATACGGAAGTGCCACGGGTCTGAATACGTATACGCCATCCAGACCAACGCCAGTGCGAGCGTAAAAGCTGACTCGTGTTGGGTACCCGCGAACAGCGCTGGCGTCGTTCCCACGACGATTAGAGCCGTCAAGCCGGCTGTTAGCCAATTGGCCCAGGCCAATGAGAACGAGTTTTGACGACTGAGGCTCCAGAGCCACACGCACAGAGCGCTCGACAAGAAGTCGACCGCGACGCCGGCTAGGAGCTGGTGCGGCCCGGGCGTCGCAAGTGCGACGATGCCCTGGACGGCAAAAAGTACGGCAAAGATGGGCAGGCTGCGAACGGAGATGTCGAGGGTTCGCCTGTCGACCTCGTCTTGGAACCCCGTGAAGGGGCTAGCCTCGACGGGTTCCGGCACACTTCCGGCTCGGCCGTCTGGGAGAACCTGCACAACACCAGTTAGGCCTGGGATCGCAACTCGACGCAATGAGGTCAAGGCCCTGATCGCCCGAAACCTAGGTACCGCACGAGAGTACCGATGGCGTACGGAAAACAACTTAGCGCCGGCGTCGTCGACATATGCCGCCGCCGCGCCCGGCCAGTTCCACGCGAAGCCTAGCCGCAAAGCCCGTTCGAGTTGGGATATGATTACCGTCGGCGAACAACCGTGTTTGCGGGCCGCAAGGGCGGCCGTCGGGGTTCCGATTGAGAGCCCAATCTGCCTAATAGAAGAGGACCAACCCGTGAAACGAAGGACCTTTTTGAAATCTCTTGCGGCCGCGCCCCTAGCGAGCTTGGCTGCCCGGCGGACCCTAAACGCGGCATTGCCCAAAGCCAAGATCACCCGCGTCAATATTTACGAGCCGCCCAACCTGAACCGGCTTTTCAACCAGAGCAACATGGTGGTCACTATTGAGACCGACATCGGGGTCACCGGCGTTGGCGAAGGCGGCGCAAGAGACACCTTGGAGCAATGCGCCGGAAACGTGATCGGAAAGGATCCGTTCCACATCGAAGCGGCGTGGCAAGAGATGTACATGGCCTGGTTCTACCCGCCCGGCCGCGAGAAGATCCACGCCCAGGGAGCCATCGACTTGGCACTTTGGGACATCAAAGGCAAGGTTCTGGATCTTCCTGTGAACCAAATTCTCGGGGGGACCGTTCGAGATCACTGCGAGTGCTACGCAACCGGGGGCGTCCCGGGAACCCGTGACCTAAGTTTGGCTGAGCGCGCCCGAGCTACAAGAGAAGCTGGCTACCGAGCCTTCCGGATAGGCGCGGCCAACGTTACCGGCCCGGCAAACAGCAACGTGTACGACACTCACGCAGCCGTCCGCCAGATCGCCCGAGACGCCAAAGCGGCGCGGGAAGGGGTCGGGCCCGACGGCGACTGGTGCATCGACTTCCACCAGCGACTCGACTTTGCCGACGCCCTGCGCGCCTGCCGGCTGATCGAGGAGTACGAGCCGTATTTCGTGGAAGACCCGGTCCGCGACGAGCAAGCCCTAGAGGACATACCGAAGCTTCGCATGATGACCACCTGCCCCTTGGCGCACGGCGAGGAATGGGGCCAGCGCTGGGACTTCAATACGCTCGTCGAGAAGCACGACATCGACTATGTCCGCGCCACGCTTCCGAATGTCGGCGGCATCACCGAGATGATGAAGATAGCGGCGATGTGCGAGACGCACGCCGTGGGCATCGTCCCTCACTTCACAGGGCCCATCGCGACCGCCGCATTGGTCAACTGTCTGTCGACCTTTCCAGGCCCGCTCATGATGGAGTACAACTACGGCGACCGGCCAATCGACTATCTGCCCGAGTTCGTCGACTTCAAGAACGGAAAGGCATACCCCAACGAGCGTCCGGGGATAGGCGTCACGCTAGACCCGAAGCCGTTGAAGAAGATCGGAGAAGTCACCGAGCCCGGCCGGTCGGTGATCTACAACCGCCCGGATGGATCGCTGACGCACTGGTAGATATGTCCTACATCGATCGCTAGTCTTTTTCGCTGACCGCGTAGAGCTTGTTTCTGCCGCGAAGGAAGATCTCGCCGTCAACAATGACGGGGGACGCGATGAAGAATTCATCGTCGATCGTATTAGTGGCCAGGACTTCGTAGGTCGGACCCATCTTCACCACCACCACGTCGCCCTGCTCGGTTGCGACGTAGAGCTTACCGTCCGCGCCGACCGGCGAGGCCTTGATCGAGTAGCTGTTTGGAAGTCGCTGTTGCCCGTAGTGCGGCTCGCCGGTTTTGGCGTCGAAGGCGCTGATCATTCCGCGGTCGGTGACGAAGTACAGGGTGCCGTCGTAGAGCACCGGCGAGGCTGAGTAGGAGTTTCCGCGTTGGTTCGTCCACGCGATGTGGTCCGAGTCGGTGAGATCACCCTTGCCGCCGAGCTTGATCGCCAACAGATTGGGGTCGCGGTATCCGCTCATCGCGTACACGATGTCGCCATCGCGAACGACGGCGGGGATTGTGTTTGCGCCCAGGCCGGCGCATTCCCAGATCAGCTCGCCGGTTTCGAGGTCGTAGCTGCGGATCTTGGTCGGAGCGGCGACGATGGCCTCGACGCGCCCGTCGTATTCGGTGATCAGCGGTTGCGCCCAGTTGCTGATCTCGTCGCGGTCCTGACGCCAGCGCTCTTCCCCGGTCCGTTTATCGAGCGCGGAGACAAAGGACTGCCCCTGGTGATCCAGAACTAACAACAGAGTGTCGCCATACAGAGCGGGCGCCATGCCTTCTCCGAAGGCGAGCCGCTTCTCCATCTCAACCCCGTAGTCTTTCTTCCACTTCAGGTTGCCGTCGAGGTCATAGGCGAAAACTCCGCGCGAGCCAAAGTAAGCGTAGAGCAGCTCGCCGTCGGAAACCGGCGAGTTCGAGGCGAAGCTGCCGTACTGGCGGTGATAGCCTTCATGCGGCTTCGTCGTGACTGGGCTTTGCTCCCAGAGTTTCTCGCCGCTGTTCTTGTCGAAGGCCATGACCAGGAGCTCGTGTTCGACTCCCGCGGCGGCTCCGCCGCCCGGGCCTCTGCGCCTGCCGCCCCGTTTTGCACCCGGTGCGGCCGCGACGGGGGCCGCGACCGGCATGGGCTCGGTTGGAACCGCGGTTGTTACAAAGATTCGCTCGCCCCACACGACGGGAGTCGAGTGTGCCCGGCCAGGAATGTCGGCGGTCCATTTGATGTTTTCGGCGGCGCTCCAGTTCAGCGGCGCGCTGCCGGCCGCCATGCCGTTGTTGTGCGGGCCGCGCCAGCGGCTCCAGTTCTCCGCCTGCAGGCCGAGACTTGCGCTCAAGAGGACGACGATCGCTGCGATTCGTGGACGGTTCATTCGGGACCTCCGGCGGGCTCTTTGTTTAGGCGGCGAGCGGCGGTCGGAGGTAACTGAGAGACGATGTCTAGAGGGCGCCTGCTCAGGCGGCCCCGCGGTCACGGGTAGCCTGGGCGCCGGCAGATTCCGGCTTGGGCCGAGCGATTCCCATCGCCCGGTCGGTGAATGGCCAAGCCAAGATCCGCAAGGGATTCAAGCTTCGTGAATCCTTGTACCCTATGAGCCCGATCCCCATGTCGCGATGCCCGGCGACGGGCTGGGCCTGATAAGTCCGAAAGAGTCGGTCCCAAAAAGAGAACAGCCCGCTGTAGTTTCGCCGGCTTTCCGAAGGGATATCGGAGTGATGGACGCGATGCATGTCCGGCGTCACAAAAAGCAGTCGCATCCAGGCGTCCGCTTTCACCGGCATCGAAACGTTCCCATGAACGAAGAACGCGACGAAGATGTAGGCAAGCTCATACCCGATGACCGCGAAGGGCGGCGCCCCGAGCAGCCAGACCACCGGTAAGTACGTGGCGCTCAAGAACAGCGACTCGATCGGATGGAAGCGAAGCCCCGTTGTGAGATCGTAATCCAGGTCCGCATGGTGGATCTGATGGATCCGCCACAAAGGAGGCACGGCGTGAAAGACATAGTGCTGAAAGTAGCGGACGAAGTCCAGCAACACCACGCCTAGAACAGCTTCAAGCGGGAGAGGCAGCGCCGCCTGATCCAGCAGGCCCACGCCGTTCTCTCGCGCCAACACAGCCGTAGTCACGGCACTAGCGGGCACGAGCCAGAAGACGAAGTAATTCGCCGAAGCGAAAAGGACGAAGTGCGCCCCCCATCGCGCCGGCGTAGAAGCGTGGAGCTTCCTCCTTGGACGAAAGGTCTCCCACCCCGCAATCACCGCGAAGGCGATCAGGTAGAGATACCACTGAACGCGCGGCACTGCATCGATCCAGGACGAGTCCATGGACTGCCGGCTCGAGAAGCGGGATCAGCGGTTTCTACGACGACGCGCCAGCAGAATCAGTGCGCCCAAGCCGCCCGCCATCAGCAAGATCGAGCTGGGCTCCGGGACAACAGGCACCTGGGTAGCGAACGCCGCTGCAGGGCAGACGAGCAGAAACAACCCCACCTTAGTCAAATGTGTCATCAAACTCCTCGTGGCGAGGGGACGTGCGGGCCTAAGGCTTACGCCCCTTGCGGGCCAACAGAATCAATGCGCCCAAGCCGCCCGCCAAAAGCAAGACCGAGCTGGGTTCCGGCACGACAGGGAGACCGGCGAGCGCTACGGTCGCCGAGCTCAGAAACAAAATTCCTACTGTGACAGTACGCATATTGCCAAGGACGGTACCACCTCTCGGACCGACGATGCAAGGTACAAAAGCATGACCTTGAAAGTACTGGTACTGTCGCTCGAGCCTCCGCCCGAGGCGGGCTTTTTCTGCCGAGTCTTGACATCGGACCGCGTGGATTTGCTATCCGGCGCCAGCGAGTGTATCCTTTCGGCCGTGAGGTTAGGGCGACAAGATAGTTTCGCGCACGACCGGATTTCATAGAGAACCATGCCAAACATGATTGGAGCCTACGGCGAGTGGGCCGCGGGAATCATCGGAGAGGAGCCGGCGCGGCTGTCCTTCCGGCGCTCGGAGTTTCGCGACCTCGACGCTTGGCGCGAGCAAGCGCGGGCAAGCTATCGAGAGCACCTGCTCAGCCCCGACTCCGGCTCGACTCCGCAAGCAACCGTCCAACATCAGTTCGAGTACGACGGCCTCACGATCGACCACCTAAGCTGGCAGCTCCCCTACGGGCCGCCGACCGAAGCTCTGTTGCTCAAGCCTTCCGGAGCGCGAGGTCCGCTGCCGGGCGTCGTGGCGCTGCACGACCACGGCGGCAACAAGTACTTCGGCAGACGCAAGATCACCCGTGTCTCCGACTCCCAACACGCGCTGATGCGCAGCCACCAAGAGCGGTACTACGGGGGCGTCGCCTGGGCCAACGAGCTGGCTCAACGCGGATACGCCGTCCTCGTCCCCGACGCCTTCGCCTTCGCCAGCCGGCGGATGCGCGCGGCGGATCTTCCCGACGTGATCAAGGGCGATCTCGAGGAATCACGGCCCGAGTCGGAAGAGGAGATCAAACGCTACAACGAATTCGCCGGCGGCCACGAACATCTCATCGCCAAGAGCCTCTTCTGCGCTGGAACGACTTGGCCCGGCGTCTTCAGCGGTGAAGATCAGCGGGCCCTCGACTACCTCTGTTCTCGCGAGGAGGTCGACGCCGAGCGGGTAGGCTGCTGCGGGCTCTCGGGCGGCGGACTGCGTACGGTCTACCTGTCAGGGCTTGACGAGCGCATCCGTTGCTCTTGCGCCGTGGGGATGATGACGACTTGGCGCGACTATCTGCTCAACAAGTGCCACACCCACACTTGGATGATCTACATCCCAGGGCTACCGCTCGACCTTGACTATCCGGAGATCCTCGGCCTCAATGCGCCAAATCCGACGCTTGTGCTCAACAACCGTGAGGATGCGTTGTTTACGATGCCCGAAATGGAGCGCGCCGACGAGATTCTCAAGGAAGTCTACACCAAGGCCGACGCGGCGGAGCGCTACCGCGCGAGCTTCTACCCCGGCCCGCACAAGTTCGACCTAGAGATGCAAGCCGAAGCGTTCGAGTGGTTCGATCGTTGGTTGAAGGATTGAGGATGGAAACTCGTGACACTTGGCGGGCTCCACTGGCGGGTAGTCAGGCTGCTCCTGCGGCTACCCCGTCAAATAGGCCGACACCGTGCTCCAAGAGTCGTCTTGCTCGCAACGGAAGGCGAACGGTCTTGCCACTCCTCCGTTGATCAATGCTTGAAGGGAAGTGGCGGCCGTCTGTGGCTGATCAATTTGGTAGAGCAGCTCTCGATGACCATTCCACGTGACACGCCCGACGTACTTTAACTTGGCGGCCTGTGTGACCAGCGCTCCCACTTGGTCCTCCCAAAGATCCAAAGCCTCGGATTCCGCTGTTGTCGGCAGGCCATCGATGTTCGTATCACCGAGAGCAGTCGATATGCTTAGGAACCATGGAAAGCTACTCTTCTCGGCAAAATGGCTCAGGGATAGATCGACGGCGGCAATGAGTCGGTGGCCGTCTAATTCTGCTTCGAGCAAGCTGAATTGTTCGTGTTCTGGCATCACGAGAGCAACCTGGGACCTTCACGCACACCGTCCTATCTCACCGCGTCCAAACCGTCGGTCAGCTCGATGTACGTACCCCAAGGATCCGTTAAAAACGCGATAGAACTGTTGATCGCGGGGACCTCGCGGTAGGGGGCGTCGAGCTTGATCCCTTTGGCTTCCAGCTTCTTGCAGAACGCCTCGAGCCCGTCGATCTCAAAGCCGATATGATCGACCGCGCGGCCTTTCGTCGGCGCCATCTCGCCGTCGGCTGGACCGATCGAGATGCGTACGCCGGGAAACCATGCCTCCTTCCAACGGCCGCGCGTGCCCGCGACGCCGCCGAACGTCTCGACGTACCACTTCTGCGCCGCGTCGACGTCGCTGACAAAAAGATGAGTGTGGTGGTGGGCGACCGGCTCGGTCAAAGTCGGATCTTCGCTGAGCTCCGCCTTGATGTTGCCGGGGAAGCGGATGAACGCTTGCGTCGGGCTGGGGCGCCGCTCGTAGACCTCGAAGCCGAGGCTCTCCCAATGCTTGACGCGCCCTTCTAGGTTGCGAACATAAAAGCCGAGATGGTTGACCGCGCTGCCCTCGGAACCGCCGCTTGCCTCGCCCTTGCGGATCGCGATAACAACGCCGGGCAGAAGCAGCACGTTGAGCGACCCGATCTTCGCCGGACGGGCGCCGAGACCTTCGACCCAAGCGCGTTGGTGGGCGTCGAAATCGGCCTCGCTGACGCGCAAGTGGAGGTGCCCCATGCCTACCTTGCCCTCGTCGAGTTGGGGGATTTGGGCGGGCAGCGGCGCGGCGGCGAAAAGCAAAGCGGCTGCGGCTATCGCGGAGAGATTAGGAAAAAGTCGGTTCAGCATAGTTGGTTGGTCTCGGTCGAGATTATAGCCTGAACGTGCGGCGACGGCGCCTGACGGGCTATCCTTTTTCAGTCCATGCGTATTTGCGAACAGAGAACCGCCGTCGTCACCGGCTCGGGCCGAGGCATCGGCCGCGCGGTCGCCGAACTGCTCGCCGAGCACGGCGCGCGCGTCGTCGTCAACGATCTCGACCCCGACCAAGCCGAAGAGACCGCCGAACGGATTCGCACACAAGGCGGCGAGGCGGCGATATGCGCCGGCAGCGTTGTCGAAGACGGATTCGCCGAAAGGCTCGTGGCCGCAGCGCTCGACTCGTTCGGGTCGCTCGACGTGATCGTCAACAATGCCGGATACACCTGGGACGGCGTCGTGCACAAGATGAGCGACGATCAGTTCGACGCCATGCTCGACATTCACCTCAAGGCGCCGTTCCGGATCATCCGCGCCGCCTCAGCGTACCTGCGCGGCGAGGCGAAGGAGGCGCTCGCCGAAGGACGCCGGCCGCCCTGCCGCAAGATCGTCAACGTGAGTTCCACCTCGGGGGTCGCCGGCAAGGACGGACAGATCAACTACGCCGCCGGCAAGATGGGCGTCGTCGGCATGACCAAGACCCTCGCCAAGGAGTGGGGACGCTTCAACATCTGCGTCAATGCGGTCGCATACGGCATGATTGATACGAGGCTGACACAAGCCAAGGAGCGCGGCGAGACGGGCGCGCGAGGCGCGCTGCTGGGCATTCCCGAAGCGCAGCGCCAAACGGCGTTGCCGATGATTCCGCTGGGGCGGCCAGGAACGCCGCAAGAGGCGGCCGGGCCTGTGCTGTTTCTCGCCTCGCCGCTGTCGGACTACGTGACCGGCGCCGTCGTGCTCGTAACCGGCGGCAGCTACGTCTAAGGACATTTTCTATTGCTCGAGATTCTCTTTTGGGCCTTTGTGGGTCCGGCCGCCTTGGCGGCGGTCTACTCGATTCGGACCGGTCGCCATTGGCAGGAGCATGTCGAAGGTCAACTACGCCCGATGTTGCTCGACGAGGATGAAGAGGACGAAGAGGAGCCCGAGCCTTGGACGCCCCCGGCCACGCTGATCCTGCCGGTCAAAGGCGTCGATCACGACCTGGCCGAAGCGCTGCGGTCTCTTGCGGCGCAGGACTATCCCGACTACGAGCTGCTGATCGCGGCGCGCAGCGCGAACGATCCGGCGCTGCAGACCGTCCGGATGACGCTCGGCGACAAGGCGCGCGTGGTTATCGCGGGCCCGCCTCCGGCCGGTACCGGCGAGAAAGTTCACAACCTGCTCGCCGCCGTGGCCGCGGCGCGTCCAGAAAGCGCCGTGTTGGCCTTCGCCGACTCCGACGCACAGGTTGCTCCCGCCTGGCTGCGCGCATTGGCGGCGCCGCTGGCCGACGAGACGCTTGGCGCGGCGACCGGCTTCCGCTGGTACTTCCCCGAGGACGGCGGCTTTTGGCCGCTGTTGCGCAGCGTATGGGATTCAACGATCGCCGGGGCGATGCGGGCCGACCGCAAGAACTTCTGCTGGGGCGGCGCCATGGCGCTTCGGTGCGAGACGTTCAAGCGGGCGGGTGTGGAGAGGTTTTGGCGCGGCACGGTCAGCGACGACTATCGCCTATCGGCGGCGATGCACGCGGCTGGCCTGGGCGTGGAGTTCGTTCCGGGCGCGATGGCGGCGACGCCGGGTGGCTGCACGGCGCGCGAGTTTTTGAGCTGGGCGCGGCGACAGTTGGTCATCACCAAGGTCTACAACAAGAAGATCTGGATCGCCGGCTTCATCGCCCACATCGTCTACTGCGGTGCAATCCTGATGAGCCTGCTGCTGGCGGCGAACGGCAATCCGTTAGGGCTAGGCGGGCTGGTCGTAGCGATCATCCCTGGGATGGCCAAGGGAGGCATGCGCGGCTATGCGGCGCAGTTGATGTTTCCCGAGCGCGAGGCGTGGCTCGAACGTTTTGGCTGGGCGTATTTCTGGTTTACGCCGATCGCGACCTGGATATGGTTGTGGGCATTTTTCGCGTCGGCGACGACGCGGCGGATCGAGTGGAGAGGCTACGTCTACGAGCTCAGCGCCGCAGACTCGACCCGCACGCTCGCCGCCCCGGCCGAGAACCTATGATGGAACCTGATGCCCGTCGAACCAAGTACCGTCAACGCCCCTGAATTCCCCCCCGAGCTGGACTGGCTCAACGTCTCGCAACCACTTTCGATCCGGGCGTTGCGCGGCAAGATTGTACTGCTCGACTTCTGGACCTACTGCTGCATCAACTGCATGCACGTACTCAGCGAGCTTCAGCGGCTGGAGCGCAAGTACAAGGACGATCTCGTAGTGATCGGCGTTCACTCCGCCAAGTTCACGACGGAGAAGGAAACCGCGAACATCCGCCAGGCGGTGTTGCGGTACGGCATCGAGCACCCCGTGGTGAACGACCGCGAGATGGGCGTCTTTCAGGAATACGCTGTCCGTGCTTGGCCGTCGTTGATACTGATCGACCCCAACGGCAAGGTCTACGGCACGCATTCGGGCGAGGGGATCTACGATCTTTTCGACGGCGTAATCGCCCAGATGATCGAACGCTTCGACGCCGAGGGAACTCTCGATCGGCGTCCGCTCCACGAGCTCTTGCTTGAGCGAGAGCGGGAGCCGCAGGGGCTGTTGTCCTTCCCTGGCAAAGTGCTCGCCGATGCTGAGTCCGATCGCCTGTTCATTGCCGACTCGGGTCACCAGCGCATCATCGTCGCCTCGCTCAGCGGCGGCGACGCGCTCGACGTGATTGGGAGCGGCGAGGCGGGCTTTGCCGACGGTGCCTTCGCGGAGGCACGATTTCAGAACCCGCAAGGGATGGCGCTCGAAGGCGACTTGCTTTACATCGCCGACACCGACAATCACGCGATTCGCCGCGCCGATCTGCGTTCGCGGATCGTAGTGACCTTGGCCGGCGACGGCGTCCAGGATCTCGAGTTCAACAACCTGCCGGGACGGGCGCGCGGCCGCCGATTGAATTCGCCGTGGGACCTGACGCTGGCGCACGGCGTGCTGTTCGTCGCCATGGCGGGATCGCATCAGATCTGGGGGCTCGACCTAGAGGGAGGCTTCATAGCAGGCCATGCCGGCAGCGGAGACGAGAACCATCTCGACGGCCCGTTGCTCGGCGCAGCGCTGGCGCAACCCTCGGGGCTGACCCACGACGGCTCTTCGCTCTTCGTCGCCGACAGCGAGGTCAGCTCGGTGCGCGCCGTCGACCTCGATCCACGCGGAGGGCACGTCAAGACTCTCGTCGGCGAAGGGCTTTTTGATTTCGGCGACGTCGACGGCGTCGGCTCGGACGTTCGGCTGCAGCATCCGCTAGACGTCGAGTACGTCGAGGGTACGCTCTTTGTCGCCGACACCTACAACCATAAGATCAAGACGATCGGATTGGCGACGCGCACGGCGAAGACGGTCGCGGGATCAGGCCAGGCGGGGCTGCAAGACGGTTCGGGGGAAGAGGCCTTGTTCAACGAGCCCGGCGGGCTGTCGTCGGCGAACGGCAAGCTCTACATCGCCGATACGAACAATCACGCCGTTCGCACGCTCGACATTGTCAGCGGTGAGGTCGCCTCCCTCGAACTGCGCGACCCGGCGTCGTTGCCTCGACCAGCCGCGCCGACGCGACGCTTGCAGTCGATCGCGGCCCGGCCCGGCGCGGTGCGTCTGCACGTCTCCTTCGCGCTACCCGAGGGAGCGCATCTCAACGACGCCGCGCCCTCGAGCCTTGAAGTCGTCAACGGCGGCTCGATTGAAGCGAGAGCCCTCGAGGGATCGGCCGAGGCGGAGTTCGACATCGAGTTGGCTCCCGAGGGCGCCGAGTTGCGGATCGAGCCCTCGATCTACTACTGCATCGACGGCCGCGAACAGGTCTGCATGTTGGAGGCTCGAGCCTGCGAGCTGCGCCTGGAAGCGGACGCTGGCGCGAGCGGGTCGGTCAACGTAACGATTCCAGTGGGCGAAAGGGGGGCTTCCGTAGCAGGCTCTGGCCCGAACGTCTAGAGCAGGAGCGCTAGTCACCAACCCAAGCCCCGACTAGCGGAGATCTTCATGAGACTATCGAACTGTCGAGCCGACTCTAGCTGGACGGCCTTCCTGTTCTAGCCGCCATTGCTCTTGCCGGCTGTGAGGCTCAGGTGAATGAGCCACCGGCGGTAGCTATCGCGCACCCGCTGGATCCGCTGAGCTCAAAGGAGTATGCGCGGATCGCGGAGCTGCTTCGCGCGGCTGGACACGTGAATGCCTCGTCCCGGTTCACCAGCCTCGGGCTCCACGACCCGGACAAGGCGACTGTTCTGGCCTGGCGTCCCGGCGAAGCCGTTTCCCGATCGGCGTTCGCTATCGTCTTCGGCCCGGGAACAGCGTCGCCTACAGCCTGCTCTCCGACGATGACCTTCCGGCGCAGCGGGCCGGGTTCACCCAACACCAGCTCTGGGTAACGCCGCAGGATTCCGGCGAGCGATACGCCGCGGGAATGGCCTCGGCCTTCGGCAACTCTGTCGTTGTCGCGCGCGATCGGCGCGTTCTATACTCGGTCTGGATTGAAAGCCATGCCATACTCCCGACGCCGTTTCCTTACTACTGCTGCAACGGCGGCCGCTGCTGCGGCCGCCGAGACCGCCAAGAACCACATTTCACTGGCCAGTTGGTCGCTGGTACGCAGCTTCCGAGCGGGGAAGTGGAAGAATTTGGATCTTCCTCGCATTCTGCGAGAAGAGCTCGAGATCAACGGGTTGGAGTATGTGAACACGTTCTTCGAGAACCCGACCATGCGCTATTTGCGCCAGCTCAAGAAGAACTGCTCGGATCACGGCGTGACGTCGGTATTGATCATGGTCGACGGGGAGGGCGACACGGCGGCGCTCAACAAGACAGAGCGTATGGAAGCGGCCGTCGCGCACCGGAAGTGGGTCGATATCGCGCACTTCTTGGGGTGTCGCGCGATTCGATGCAACATGCGCGGCGGTCCGCGGGACTGGAAGCAGGACAAGGAGATCGTGAACCGCGCGGCGGAAACTTTCGCCGACATCCTAGAGTACTCCAAGAGCTCTGGGCTCAATATCTTGATTGAGAATCACGGCCGGGCCTCTTCGGACGCGGACATACTGACATCCCTGATGAAAGCCGTGAATGATCCGCGCTTCGGAACCTTGCCCGACTTCGGGAACTTCAACGAAGGCGACGACCCGTATGAAGGAACCCGCAAACTGATGGCCTATGCCAAGGGGGTGTCGGTCAAGGCAGCCTGGAACATGGAAGACAAGCACCCGCGCTGGGACCTGAAGCGGCTAATAGGAATCGCGCAGAAGGCAGGGTTCCGCGGTTACTGGGGAATCGAGTCGAGCTACGGGGTCGGCCCCGGCGGCAGAGCAGCCGAGACGAGTCTCTCGCCGGACGAGATCTGGGAACGCGACAAGAAAGGCGTGCTTCTGACAAAGGCGGTGATGCGGGGGGCGCTTAGCCTGTGAACGATCCAGCAACGGCTGTTCGTCTCTCGAACCGTGACTTCGACTTCCTGCTCGGGACCCTCGATTTATCCCCGGGTATTCGTATGACTCTTACTCGAACTCGGCGAGATGGCGGACGGATATCCGGTGAGACAGCCGACGACTTGCGCGAGCTTTGCTGTGACCGGCTTGTTGTGCACGGTTTTGGCGCGGACTACGAGCCAACCGAAGAAGGTAGGCGGCTCGAGGATATGGTTGATCGCCTCTTCACTGGTTGAATAGGGAAAGGCCCGCGAAGGAAGCTTCAGCGGGACCCCTTCCCGTCCTCTTCGCCAACAGCGGTCGTCGACCGAAAAAATGGGCGTCGCCGAAAAGCACCCCGCCTTGGCGAGTGTCGCGACGCCGACGATCGAATTCTCAGTCCAGCGGCAGAGGTGCGCGCAGCATGAACGCCAGCCGCGTCTCGGAAGGCACCCGCAGTTCGCGGCCCGAGAGCGCCACCGAGGCCGCACCGGCTCCTGCTCCCGCGCCGGCTCCGATCGCGGCGCCTTTGCCGCCGCCGGCGACAGCGCCGATGCCGGCGCCGATCGCACCTAGGATTGCCGCGCGTTTCACGGTCTTGCCCTTACGGCTCTCGCCCTCGAGTTGCGCGTAATCGCTCACCGCGTCATAGGTCTTTCCGTCCACGGTGACGTCGTAGAGCTTGAGCGAAAGCTCCTTGCCCTCCTCCGCCGCCATGATCTGCACCGAGGCGTCCGCGCCGCGCGGGATCAGTACTTCGTTGTCGACAACGACCGGATCGTCGATGCTGGCCCGGAAGCGCTCGCCGGGGCCGGTGGTCTTCGAGTCGATGGAATCAATCATGCGGACGATGATCTCGATACCCGAGGGAACCGTCGTCACGCTCGGCGCCGCCGCACTAGCCGCTGGAGCAGCGGGCGCAGCCGCGGCGCGCGGTGCTGTGGCCGGAGCAGGTGCTGCCGAAGCCGCAGGGGTCGCAGGTGCCGCCGTAGCGGCGGGTACGGCAGGAGCCGACGTGCCGAACTCGATCCCCGCAATGTCGTCAATGGAATAGCTCTTTGAAGAGCCGTCAGCGACGAGGAATCGAACCTGGCGCGTGTCCCCTCCAAGGAATGTGCCGTCAACTACGTCTCCGTTGACCAGACTCAGACGGTCCGCCTGAGCCGCTGTAATCGCCATGGCGGCGAGCGCGGCTAGAAGCGCCGCTTGCTTTAGCTGAATCCGCATTGGGTAGCCTTCCTTCTCGATCGACGAGCGCTAGCAGGCACCGGCAGCACTCATTTGAGTTGGACGACTCCTCGACGGAATCCGTTTCACTGGCGCCAGAGCGCAATTCCACCCAGCAATCCGGCAACGTTGGGGACGACCCTGGCATTCTCAGGCAGCACGATGTCCATCTTCTTTGTGTTCCCTCCGCCAAGGTAGAGCATGCGGTAGTTGAAGATTTGGTTCAGGATGTCGATCGCCTCGGCTAGGCGCCGGTTCCACTTCTTCTTACCGTCGCGCTTCAACGCCGCGTCGCCGATCTCGTCCTCGTAGGTGTCGTCTTTGCGAAACGGATGGTGGCCAAGCTCGAGATTCGGGACCAAGCGACCGTCAATGAATAGCGCCGAGCCCATGCCGGTACCGAGGGTAAGCACCATTTCGACGCCCCGCCCTTCAATTACGCCCAGCCCCTGGATGTCGGCGTCGTTTGCTACCCGCGTCGGCCGGCCTGTCAGCTCGGTGAGAGCGTTCGCCAAATCAAAGCCGACCCAATCGGGATGCAGATTGACGGCGGTCAGCACCACTCCGTCCGTCACCACGCCAGGGAAGCCGACGGAGATACGGTCGAACTCCGGCTGCAGATTGGCCAGCTCGGCGAGTACGCTCATCACCGCGCCAGGGGTAGGAATCTCAGGCGTCGGAATCCGCTCTCGCTCGCTGATCGGCTCGCCTTCGGCGTCTAGCGTAAGGGCCTTGCAGCCGGAGCCGCCGATGTCGATCGCCAACGTAAAAGGACCGGTGTAGACTGTGTCGCTCACGATGCCGAGTTTAGCGAAGTCGCCGCCGCGCGGGCTAGCGGATCAGGCCGCATTCTTTTCGCCGGTCACGCGATGCGTGCTCCAGTGATGCACAGCGAAGAACAGTCCTACCAGCAACAGCCCGCCGACAATCGTGATGACAGCGTTCTCCCTAAGAAAGTCGACAGTCTCATCGCCGTAGCGGACTGCAACCCAGGCCTCGCCGAAGTAGCGGATCGAACGGGCGAAAATCAATGCCGCCACAAACTCCTTGCGGCTCATCTGGAAGACGCCGGCCGCGATCACAAACAGTTTCATCGGCAACGGCAGCGGAATCATCGTCGGAGGAATCAGCACCAGCGGCCCGTACTCCTCGATCTGGTTCTTCATCTTGGCCGCCGCTTCCGGAGACACCTTCTTCTCAAGCAGAAGCCGCCCGCCCTTCCGCGCGATCTGATACAGGACCAACGACCCCAGCACCGAGGCCGTCACCGCCAAGGCAGCCGAAAGGTAGGCAGTCTCGGGATGGGCGATCGATTGCGCGATCAGTAGGGCGTCGACGCCTTGCGGCATCGGGATGAACGCCGAGTCGCTCAGCGCAACCAGGAAGATGCCGAACGGGCCCAGCGCGGCGGCGCTCGCGGCCACCCACTCGCCCGCGCTCTTCACCCAGCCGAGAAAGCTCAAGCTGCTTCCCTCTTATCCGCCGCGTAACAAAGATCGGCCAACGAGCACTGCTCACAACGCGGCTTACGCGCCACGCAGACCGCGCGGCCGTGATGGATGATCTGGTGAGAGTAGAGAATCCAGCGAGTTCTCGGCAGTATCTTCATCAAGTCCTGCTCGATCTTCTTCGGATCGTCGGCCTTGCTCAGATCGAGCCGGCGCGAGATGCGTTGCACGTGAGTATCGACGACCACCCCGCTCGCCTTGCCGAACCACGAGCCGAGCACGACGTTCGCGGTCTTGCGCGCCGCGCCGGGCACCGTCAGCAGTTCTTCGATCGTATCCGGGACTTCGCCGCCGTACTCGGACACGATCCTTTTCGCGGCGCCGATCAACGACTTGGCCTTGTTGCGGTAGAACCCTGTCGTCTTGATGACCTGCTCAAGCTCCTCTTGCGACGCCGCGGCGACGTCTTGCACGGTCGGGTAGCGCCCGAACAGATCCGGCGTCACAATGTTGACGCGAACGTCAGTGCATTGCGCCGAGAGAATCGTTGCCGCCAGCAGTTCCCAGGCGCTGCTGTGCCTCAGGGCGCACTCGACGTTCGGGTAGTCCTTGTTGAGACGTCGCAAGATCAGGCTCACGCGCCGCTTGCGTTCCTCGGCGTTCTTCGGCTTCGAGACAGTTTTCGGGGATCGTTTCGCCATCGTCGAGGGTGTCCACCCAGTGTAGCCCGCCTCGCCGGCGGCGCCGGCTCAGATGTCCCGCACGCAGCGAAAGCCGAGGTTCGTCGTCGCGCTGTCGGGCGTGTTGGAAGTACGCGCGGCGTTGCGATATCGATTGCAGTAGGAGTCGTGACAGAGGAATGAGCCGCCCTTCATGACGCGTCCCGTGCCGCTCGGCGGGCCGACCGGATTGAGCTTCGTCGCGGTGACGTGATAACTCGGATGAAACCAGTCCGCCGTCCACTCCCAGACGTTGCCGATCATCGAATAGAGCTCGTAACCGTTCGGCGTGAAGGCGTCCACTGGACACGGCCCGGCGTAGCCATCCTTGGCCTCATCCTCGAACGGGAAGCGCCCCTGCCAAACGTTGCAGACGTGCTCCCCGCCGGGCTCGAGCTCATTGCCCCACGGATAGGTGCATTGCTCGAAGCCTCCACGCGCTGCATACTCCCACTCGGCCTCGGTCGCCAGCCGCTTGCCCGCCCATTCGGCGTAGGCCGTAGCGTCACGAAAAGAAACGTGCCCGACGGGATAGTTTTCTCGCCCAGCGATGCTCGACTCCGGCCCTTCCGGATGCGCCCAGTCGGAACCGTTGACCTTGCACCACCACTCGTGGCCGAGCACGGTATCGTCCACCAACTCCGCGCGCCGCTCGGCGGGGATCTGGTTGTGGAAGACGAACGACCAGCCATAGCGCTCCGAGTCGGTCTTGTAGCCCGAGGCCTTGACGAACTCACTGAAGCGCTCAAGGGTCACCGGGTAGCGATCGATATAGAACGGATCCAGCGTCGCCTCTCGCACCGGCCCTTCTCCGTCGGCCGGGAACCCCTTGTCGGTCTCTGTCCCCATCAAGAAACGGCCGCCGTCGAGCCGCACCATGTCCTCGACCGAGCCGTTGCGCACTCGCTGCCTTCGCTCGGCGCGCCCCTTCGATTCGGCGAGCCGTTCAGCCCGCGCCTTGGTCGGCACACAGCAGGGATGAGGAGTCAGCAGATCGCTCATGACTTGCCCGTCACGACCTCGTCGGTCGACAGCGTCTCCTCGATCGCCGCCGTCTCGCGCAGCTTGTCGACGAAATCTTCGAGCGCCTTGGTCTCTTTCTCGCGCATGATCTCGGCGGCAATCTCCTTGCTTGCCTCGGCCAGCGGGCGCATCCGCTCGGGTTCGCGCTCGCGCAGTGTAGCGATGTGAAATCCGAACACGCTCCGGAAGACATCGCTGACCTCGCCAGGCTCCATCGCGAAGACGACCGACTCAAATTCCTCCACCATCTGCCCGCGCGGAAAAAGACCCAAGTCGCCTCCGTTGCCGGGACAATCAGAGACCCGATCGGCAAGCTCTTCGAAGACGGCCCCGGCGTCGAGCTCAGCCTTGGCGGCATCGATCGCGGCCCGGGCCTCCTCCTCGCCAACGCTTTCAGTAACGTTCTTGACAATGTGCGCGGCGCGGATGCGTTCCGGCAGCACGTAGCTCTCACGATTCTTGCGATAGCGCTCCGCAACGTCTTTCGGTTTCGGCGGCTTGACCTTCGAGCCGGTCGTGCGGATTAGGCGATCGAGTCGCACGCCGGTTTCCACTTCGGCGCGAAGTACGGCTTCATCATTCCCAGACTCGGCGAATTTCTCTTTGCCGCCGAAACGTCGGTAGGCGTCCTCGAGCGCCTTTTCGAAGACCGTCTCATCGACCGGCTCTTCGTCCTTGCGCGCCTCCTGCCTCAAGAGCGTGCGTTCGATCACGTTCTCCCGAGCCCATTCGCGCGCGCGCTGCTCCATCGTCGCGTCGTCGAAGCCGTTTTTCTGGCGCTCCTCGGGCGAGAGCTGCCGAAATCGCGTATGCAGGGACTCGGCCTCACGCGCCAACTCGGCGTCTGGAACTACTTCACCGTTTACGGTCAAACCCATGCGGCGTATTGTAGCGTCGTACTGTAGCGTGGGGTGCGGCGTTCGATCGAGCCCAAGGCAAAGGGGGCCCCGCTTGCGCGACAATTGACGAAGATGAGTCGGTCCGACGAGCTCGGCAAGGGACTGGACGATCTCAAGATCGACCGCACGAAGCGGCGCCCCGAAGGCGGTTCGCGCTGGCCCCAGATCTGGATCGTCGTCGGGATCGTTCTCTTGCTTGGACTCGCTCTGTGGGTCCCTGTCTTTTCAGGCGGCGGCGAGGTCGAGGTCGAGCTCTATCGCGTGCAAGCCAATGTTTCCGGCGCCTCGGGAGACCCCGTGGTGCTCGAAGCCGCCGGCTATATCGTGCCGCACCACCGCATCGAGGTTGCCTCGAAAGTCGTCGGTCGCGTCGCTTGGATCGGCGTCGAGAAAGGCGACAAGGTGGAGCGGGGCCAAGTGCTCGTACGGCTAGAAGACCACGAGTACCGCGCCCAGGTGTTGCAAGCCGACGGCAATCTCGCTTCACTCAAGGCGAATCTCGCTGAGCTCAACGCGGGCTCGCGCCCCGAACAGATTGAGCTCACCCGCGCCAACCTCGAAGAAGCGAAAGCTGACCTCGCCAAAGCCGCGCTCGACATCGAACGGGCCAAAGAGCTGAGCGAAGCCGGGGTCATTTCCGTCAAAGACTACGACGACGCCAAGGCAAGCTACGCCGCCCAACAAGCGCGGGTTCAATCGCTCGACCGCGCCTTCGAGTTGACCCGCCTCGGCCCGCGTCAGGAACAGATCGATTCCGCGGTCGGACAGGTGCGCCAAGCCGAGGGCCGTCTAGACTTCGCCAAGACGCAGCTCGACGCCACCATCATTCGCGCTCCCGTCGCGGGGACGATACTCGAGCGAAATGTAGAGGTCGGGGAGTACGTCACCACCGGCTTTGTCGGCGACCGCGGCGCAAAAGGCTACGTAGTTTCCCTCGCCGACCTGAATGATATTCAGGTCGAGCTCGACATCTCCCAAGATGATTTCGCAAAAACTAGCTTCGGCCAAAAAGCTATCCTGAAGACCGACGCCTACCGCGACCGCGAGTACGAGGGAGAAATCGTTGAAATCTCGCCCGAGGCCGATCGTCAGAAAGCGACTGTCCAAGTGAAAGTCCAAATCCTCCATCCGGACGACTACCTCCGTCCGGAGATGAATGCCAACGTTGCCTTTCTAGGCGAAAAGCAAGACCGCCCGGAGGCAGCTGCGGCCCAGGCCACGATTACGATCCCGGCGGCGGCGCTGCGCAACGGTTCTGAAGCCTTCGTCTTCCTCGACGGCAAAGCGGTGTTGCGCAAGCTCGAAGCAGGCCGCACTTCCTCCCGCGGCGTCGAAATCGTCTCGGGGCTTTACGGCGGCGAGGACTTGATCCTCTCGCCGCCGGAGGATCTCGAGGACGGCGACCCCGTCCGGAAGAAGCCCTCATGAGCGACGCCATCGAGTTGATCAAACTGAAGAAAGAGTTTCGCCGAGACGGATTCGTCGTCACGGCGCTGGCCGACGTCGATCTCACGATTCCCGAAGGAGAGTTCTTTTGTCTGATGGGACCCTCGGGCTCGGGCAAATCGACCTTGTTGCACCTGGTCGCGGGAATCGATCGGCCGACCGCGGGAGACGTGCGCGTCTTGGGCGACGACGTTTCGAGCCTTAGCGAAAAGGAGATGGCGCGCTGGCGCAGCGAGAACGTCGGCTACGTCTTTCAGACCTTCAACCTGATTCCGGTGCTCACGGCGCTCGAGAACGTCGAGCTGCCGCTGTTGCTAACGAGCCTGAGCAAGCCGGAACGCCGTAAACACGCCCAAACAGCACTCGAAATCGTCGGCCTCGGCGACCGGCTCGACCACTTTCCCCGCCAGCTCTCCGGCGGCCAAGAACAACGCGTCGCGATCGCCCGCGCCATCGTCAGCGATCCCAAGATCATCCTGGCCGACGAGCCAACCGGCGACCTCGACGCGGCGTCCGCCAAAGACGTGCTCGATATCTTGACGCGGCTCAACCGCGATCACGGCAAGACGATCGTCATGGTGACCCACGATCCGCAAGCGGCGAAGTCGGCCCATAGGGTGCGGCATCTAGAGAAGGGCGATTTGCTCGAAGAAGGCCCCCCGCTCGAAGCATGAGGATTGTGTTGCGCCAAAGGCTCTAGCGGGGTGCGATCCTAGTCCGCGTCGTCCGCCGCTCGGAAACCGATCCTCGGTTTCTCCGTCGTGTCGGGCGGCTCTAGAAGCGCCTGGATGTGCTCAAACAGGACCCCGATCTCCTCATCGTGCTGAGCGACTTTGCGGGCAAGGTCTTCCCTGGGCTGGAACGTGCTCGAAGCCTGATCAGGGTTTAGTCGCAGCTTCAAGCAGCGCCACGATCTCCGGATACCCGAATCGGCGCGCGTTGGACAGAGCGGCATGGTTGTCCTTACTGGCGACCGTGAGGTCGGCGCCGCGCTCAATCAGCAGCTCCAAGACCTGGGTATCGCCATGGTCGATCGTCGCGGCATAAAGCGCAGGCGTGTAGCCGAACTTGTCGACTTGATTGATGTTCGCTCCCAAATCGAGCAAGGTCTCGACGAGCTCCGGACGATTCCCGACCACGGCCCACGATAGGTAGGACATGCCCTCTGGGTCGGTTTCGTTCGGGTCTGCGCCGCTGCGGATCAAGTCGCGGACTAGCTCTGTGTGGGCGTTGAACACTGCCGAAAGGGTCGGAGTGACCAGTATCTTCCCGATCAACAAGAACGGCCGGTCTATGTCGCCGCCCGCCGCCCTCAACAGTGCCGTGCTCTCCCGATCACCGACGTAGGCCGCCAGGGACAGCGGAGAAGCGTTGAACATCACATCCCGGCCGGGTTCGACCTCGGCCCCGGCCTCTAGGAGAGCCGCAACGGCGCGAGCGGAGCCGCGGTGCGTGGCCGCCGCATGCAAAGCCGTGAATCCGGTCTTCGCCTTGGCGTTGACATCGGTGCCGCGTTCGGTGAGCAATGCGATCTTGTCCGGGTCCATGCTCGCGGCCATCAACAAAGTCGTCCCCTCCGGCGTAGCGCTGTTGGCGTCGAGCCCGTCGTCCAGCAACTTTCTCAACTCCTCAGCCGTTCCGAACAGCGCCGTCTCCGCCCATGGTTCGACTCCCGTCGCGTTCAATTCGGGCAGAGGCAGCGGCTGTGCTGGCGCGCTCACTAGGGGCAAAGCGTGCGAAAAAGCCATGATCGCCCAACTCGCCGTGGTTGCTGAGATGAACTGATGCTTTCCGTGCGGATAGCCTGTTTCGAAGTACGGCGGACTGATCGGCGCGGGAGACACCTGCCTTGTTTCGACTAACCACGATCCATCGGGTTCTTGATGATCCACAAGGTACTTGAGGCCGCGCTGCCACTCAGGGTTGTCGATCGGAATGTGGCCGGCTCGCCGCAGAGCGACGAGAGCCTCTGCGGTAGCGTAAGCGTCGGTAGACCTTGAACGGATCTGCGCCCAGCCCCCATCGTCTTGCTGCAAGGCAAGCAACTGCTCGGCGGCCTCGCGCAGCTTGTCGCTGTCGGCTCCCGTCCATCCGAGGCCGAATAGTCGAAACGTGAAGTCCTCGGTCGTCCTCGGTCGAGTCTTCTCGAGCCACCCGCGCGCTCGTTGCAGGACCAACCGCTTCTCGGCTTCGAGTTGCTTCGGCAGGTAAAGATCGATCGCCCGGGCCGCGACAGCGGTGTTGGTGAAGAGGCTGTGGCTCGACGGCGGCCTTGCATCAACGGTTGTCCACGACCCGTCCTCCAATTGCCAGTCCGCCGCACGTGCGGCATGGACCGCCGTCACAAGGGAACGCTTCAGTCCAGCGGCGCCGCCCGCCATCAACGTGAGACCCGTTCCCCCCGCTCCCGGGTCGATCAGCAGCGGTCCCTGGATGGCCAGATCGAGCGAAACGAGGTTTTCTGTATCGGGACTCGCGAACGCCTTGAGGGCCACTTCGCGAGCCGCTTCTTCATCCACCGGGATGCCGCGTTTACGCGCTCGCTGCAACGCGATTGCGGGTAGACCGGAGTGATGGCAGGAGAAGCAAGTCTGCATTCCGGCGACCTTGCGGCAAGACGCCTGAAGCAGTGCGACGGCCTTGGCCGCCGATTCGCGGATCTCCTCCTGCGTCGGACCCTCCGCCGCCCATAGCGTGGTGAAGCAGAGCAGGGTCAATAACAGGAGCCGGACGGTAGAGCCCATTGAAAACCGCACCGTGTTTGAACGAAGCTTGGCGGCGGGACCGCATCGATTGTACTATGGCGGCTGTAAGAGCCCGTCGCCTGGCGGCAAGCTCGTTGAAGGCGAGCCCGGCTGCTGATGAGAGCCTGCGAGACAATCGACCCCAAGCCGGCGACGCCTTCAATGATCGACCGACTCGCCTGGATCAATCTCGAGCGCCGAAAAGACCGGCGGAGGCACATGGAACGGGCGATCGCTTCGTCGCCGCTCCTTTCGGGGTGTCGCGAGATCGTTCGGCATGTCGCCACACCGCTCGAGGATCTCGTGATTCCGCCCGCGTACCCACATCGACCGGGGCACTACTCCTGCACCGTGGCGCACGCGGAGGTGCTTACGGCAGCCTGGTCCGACGACGTGGAGACTCTACTGGTGCTCGAGGACGACGCCGACCCGCTCCCAGCGCTCGACGGAGGTTTTTCGAGCGTTGTTGGGCGCCTACCTTCGGATTGGCTGGGTGTCTGGCTCGGCGGCTATCACCAGTCCGATCCCGTAAAGCTTGACGGCGGATTGTGTCGTCTCACCGGCACGGTGGCGACCCACGCCTATCTGCTCAATCGCGGCGGCATGGAGTGCTGCCGGCATTCTATCGACAGCCGGCCGATGCGGGTCGTCGATCAGACGTACTGCCAAATGCACAGCGAGGTGGCCCGCTTCTACGCACCGGACCCTTTCCTGATCGGCACGATCGCCAGCTACTCCGACATCGACGCGAAGGTCGCTCCGGCTCTCTGAGAAGTCGGCTAGGCGTCCCGCAACGCTCCGAGGATGGTCTTCCGCGCCGCCATCCGAGCCGGCAGCAAACCACCGAAGACGCCCATCAGTGCCGCGAACGCTACTCCAATCATCATGCTCTGGGGGGTCACCTGGAACGAGAACGTCGTCTCGCTGAACGTGATGAAATTGCCGATGCGCCCCTCCAGTCCGTTCAATGGCAAGACCAGCAGGCAACCCAGGGCGCCGCCCAGCAGCGACAGCGCCAACGATTCGAGCATGAAGCTGACGAGAATGCTCCCGCGAGAGAAGCCCAGCATGCGCAACGTCCCGATTTCGGCCGAACGGCGCGCGACTGCCGTGTACATCGTGTTCATCGCGGCGAAGCAGCTTCCGATCGCCATGATCAGAGCGACGAAAACGCCGAGCCCTTGGATCGGAGCCGCCGAGGACATCTGTTTGGCATAGTAGTCGTGCTCGGTTTCGGCTTCGAGCAACAAGCGCTGATCCTGCTCGATACGGTTCTTAAGCGCTTCGGCCGCCACCGCGTCCTGGGCGCGCACGAGCACCGCGCTGCGAGCGTTGCCGCGGTTCAGATCGGACGTCGCCAGGTTGCCGTCGGCCCAAGCCTCGCTGTTGTAGGCGGAGCGGCCTGCGTCGAAGACGCCTACGACTTCCCACTCGCCGCGGCCGAATTCGATCTTGTCGCCGACCGAAGTTTGGGCGCGCATGCCGTGCAGGCCTTCTCCTACCACGACTTCGCGCTTGCCGGGCTCAAACCAGCGTCCCTCAACTAGGCGAATGCCGTCGCGCATCTTGAGGCCCACTGGCGAGAGGCCGCGGACGTTGATGTTGGCGCTCTGCGTCATGTCTGAGCGCAGCGGCAGCGAGACGACCGAGATCACTTCGTGCGACGCCGCCGGCTCGCCGTCGATGCGCTCGATGCCTTCGAGCAGACGGATGATGTCGAACTTGTCTCCCAAGACGACGCTGACGAGCTCGGCCGCGGAGCCCTGCCGCATCACAATGAGCTGACGCGGATGGCCGGTCACCTCGAGCGCCCCGCGCAAGCCGTCGACCAGCGCCGCGATGCCCAGTAGAACAGTGACCGTCAGGGCGATGCCGAGCGCGGTCATCACCGTGGTGGTCTTGCGAACCATCAGGTTGCGATAGCTATAGGAAAGCGGAATCGCCATGATCAATAGCCGCGCGGCCTAACCGGTATGGCGCAGCGCGTCGGTGATGCGCGTTCGCGAGGCCGAGAGGGCCGGAAAGACCGAGCTGAGGAATCCGATCACGATCGCGGCGGCGAGGCAGATCGGCACGCCCCACAGCGGCAGCGTCAGGCCGCTCACGAAAAAGATCAACATGTTTCCCAGCAATTGTGTGACAAGGTAGGCCGCGCCGACGCCGATCAAACCGCCCAGGGCGGCCATCGCCGTCGACTCGAGTACGATCATGCTCATCAAACGGCTTGCGGGGAATCCAAGCGTCTTGAGCACGCCGACTTCGCGAATCCGCTCGCGTACCGTCATGGCCATCGTATTGCCCGAGACGAGCACGATGGTGAAGACGATTGCGCCGGCGATGGAGAGCAGGAAAAGCTTGATGTTTCCAATCTGATTGATGAAGGCGAGGGAAAAGGCGGCCTCGGTTTCCGTCTTGGTGGGCTCGGGGGCGTTGCGAAACATCGCGTCGATTGCCGCCGTGACGGGCTCGACGTCGTCTAGGCTGCGCGTCCGAATCGCATAGACTCCGACAAAGTCGCGATAACCTTCGGGCAGGCCCTCATTGAGGTAGTCGAAGTGGAAGAAGGACGCCTCGGCGTCGACGCCGCTGAAGATGGCTCGAACCGTCAGCTCCAGATCAACTGGATAGATGTCGCCTTTGAACGTGATTCGATCGCCGATCTTGAGGCCTACGCGCTCCGCGATCGGGGCGCCCACCGCTATCGCCTGACGATCATTCTTGAACGCCTGGAGCTGCTCGGGCGGCAGGATGAAATCCGGATAAACCTTGAAAACCTCTTCGGGTTCGGCGGCAAAGCGAGAAAACATGTGCTCGGGACGGGTGTCGATGTAGGTGCCGCCGAACCAGCTCTCGGCGCAAACCGCCTCGACGCCCTCGATCGCGCGCATCTTGTCCCCGTAGAAAGCAGGCAAGGCTTGCGTCAGCGACACGCGATGGCGCGTGATCAGCCGCAAGGCTTGCCCCTCGGTAGTCTCGCGATGGTAGAAGGCGGCGTAGACCGAAAGCAGCGTCCCCAACAGGAAGAGCGACGCCGACATGCTCAGCACGGTCAGGATCGTGCGGCGGCGATTTCGGAGCAAGTTCTTGAGCGTAAACGGAAGCAGCTTCCACATGGCGGCGCGCCTATCGAACGTGGTCTACTTTAGCGCATGTGGGTTGGTCCTCGACAAGACGGCGGGCGCCGTCACTCAACAAAGAAGCCGGCGGCCGCCCAGGCGACCGCCGGCATGGAGTGATGCCGAACCTTGGGACGCTGAGGGCTTTATTCGCTCGGGCCGAAAATATACATCATTCCCAGGGTCAGCGTGTCCTGCTTCTCGCTAAATCCGCCGGCGTTTCCTCGATTGAAGAAGTCTGTCGTCGACCAATCTTTGCGGTACTCGAAGCGTGTGATGAATCGAGGCTGAGGCGCGTATTCGAGGGTAAGAGTGGTTTCCTTAAGTATGTGCTCTACACCCGTCGAGCGAGCTTGCGTGTCGTCGAAGTATTCGAAGCGGCCAGCGACCTTCCACTTCTCGGCCAGCGAGTAGCGGGCGTAGCCGCCTAGGCCCCACGAGCGCTGCTTCGTGGCGTCGGGATTCTCGTTCCAAATGCCGTCGAAGTTCACCATGACTTCGAACTTCTCAGTGAGCCCGGCATACATGTTCCAGCTCACATCCTTTTGATAGCCCATGTTCGTGCCGAAATTCTCCGGACCGTGAATCCAAGTCAGAGTTGTGTTGAAACGATCGTTCGGCGCCCATGAACCTTGCACGCCGTAGGACTTGCCGGAGTTCTGATCAAAGGCGTTGTCAAATCCGTTGACCAACATGACCGTTCCCGTGAACGTGTCGCTAATCGGCGCGCTGTACTTGGCGCCCAGGTGAGAGAAAGGCTCGTTCCAGGCCCAAAGCAGACCGCGACTGTAGTTCCAATTGAGGTGCGATTCCGCGACTTCGAGCCCGGCGATGGTGTTGAAAAGGCCAAAATCTAGTTGAGAACCGTTCTCAAACTGGTAGTAACCGTAGGCCTGTTGCAGATAGAGCACGTCCTCAAGCGGTCCGGGTTCGAGACCGTCTCGGAATCCGCGGGCGCCGGAGCCGAACCAGATGTCGGCGCGAACGCCCACCGGCCCGTCGCCGAAGGCGTCGACCTCGAGCTTAGCTTGATTGAGGCCGAATCCACGTGAGTTTGGATTGGTGTAGTAGAGATCGTTCGTGCCGTTCTCGGGGTTGTTGAAGTTGTTTGAGTAGTAGGCGTCGATTAGGCCGGTTAGCATCAACGGCTGCCCGCCCGTCGATGTGACGCCCGTTGGAAGCTTCATCTCGTCGTCGTCCTGCGGGACAGGAACGGGGGGCGGCGTCGCAGCCGCCGCGGGTGCCGCGGCGGTAAGGTTCGCGTTGGTCCAACGCGCATCGCCCAGCGGAGCGGCCGCGCTGACTTCCCGTGTCTGCTCTGCTGCATCGGCAACGCGGGTGAGGACGACCTCGAGCCGCGCCAATCGCTCTTTCAGCTCTTGAACCTCAGCTCGAAGCGCCGCAGTCTCGCTATCTTCCGTTGTCGATTCTACTTGGGCAGTGTCGGCCCAGACAGGAGCTGAAGTCGCCATAAGCATGACAACCGCCAACGCAACGAACTGCTTGGCGCGGATGTCCGCGACTTCTCCTACTAGCCTCGCGACTGCGACTATCGCTTTGACGAATCTCATTGTTTGTTGTCCTTTAGTCCCTTCTTGTGATCTTCCCGAAAGTCAAGATGAGCGCTTGGCGGCCCAAAGAACCGGCGTCGTCGACGGAACGACTGCGGCGAAGCGCGCGTCGCGGAGCGCAAACGTTTGAAGCCGTAGCCGAGGCGCGCCGTGCTCAACCTCAGTTAGATTCACCTTAGGTCGCCCTTCCGACCGCGAGCAAGAAGATATTATTTATGGGCGGGATCGAGAAAGCTTGGAAGTTGCTCGAAGCAGAGCGCGGCTGACTGGGCCAGACATTCATCGTGTTGAAACGACAGGGAGTAGCCTGAGGATAAGATTTTTCTATCTCCTGTATTCAAAGGAGCGGCAGCCCGTGTCTCTCACCCTGCGGCGGGCCGATTCGCGCGAGAGGAGTTGGGGTGCGAACTGCGGACCGAAAGCTTACCTTGGCGCTCGCTCCGCACAAGTCTGCCGACCGATTCGGCCTTGCTGAGTTGCGTTTCGCGAACAAGATATGTTATGCCGTTGGCGGCGGAGGAGGACATAACCGCATGACCAAGAAGCATCGATTGACCCTTGTTGTATTGCTCGCAGCCGTTTGTCTGGCGCTCAGCGCAGCGTGCGGAGGAGGAGGCGAACAGGCCGCCGGCCCGGCCGAAGGCTCGGCCGAGTGGTACTGGGCAGCCGCGCAACTCAATGTTGAGAATGGCGACTTCGCCAAGGCGCAGGAGCAACTCGAGGAAGTTGCGAAGTCCGAAAGCGAATTGGCTGGCCGGGCCTCTCTCTGGCGCGCAGTCTTGCTCTACGGAATGGCCGAGGGCCTTACGGACGTCACGGACTCCTATCGCGCCTCGATGGAGCTGAAACCAGACACGATCGAGAACTACCAAAACGCCGTCCAGCAACACGACCGACGCGCCAAAGGTTACTCCATCGCGTTTGCCGAATCTCTTGGGCAAATCGACAAAGCGATTGGAGATGGTAAAGTCACGCTCGATTTCCCGTTCCCCTCCGGCAGCGCGGTTGAGTCTCCGGTTCTCGCAGAGGTTGCCGACGGTGTGGTGACGCCTCTCGAGAAACGTGAGCCGGCGGAAGATCACGCCGTCCGTCGGCAGATGATTCTGGGTGCTGCTTTGCTCGCCGGGACCGGCGACGACTCGGCCAAAGCGCAGGCGATGTTCAACGCCGGGCCGGTCGAAGTCGATGCCGTGATCGCCAGGGCTGGAATCGCCCGGCAGCTGCTGAACGTCTCCGACTTGTTCGAGCGAAAGCGGTTGATGGACGCTAAGTTGCGCGGCCTTTTCGTCGAGCGCTCCGAGCAGTGGTTCGCGCCGGCCAAGGAGCTCGAGGACGATGAGGAAATGGCCGAGCTGGTGAAGGACTTCGAGTTTGCACTCGAAAACGAGCGGCGGGACATGGACGGTAAGCGACGACGGGAGAAGTAACCCCGCCCGCTCGAGCGAATCACAATGCGTCGCGGGGGTAACGTGGCCGGCCCTCGCGTCGCCTTTGTATCAGCTTGGGGTGGGCCCGACTGGGCGACTCCCCGCACCCCACGGGAGGAAGAATTGGTGACTGTTTCTACTCGTTTGCTAGCGCTGCTTCTCGCCGCGCCGCTGCTTCTCGCCGCCGACATGACGGGCAAGGCGCAAATTGGACAGGCCGGCGTTCTAGACTTCGGCCCTCCAGGCGTCCTCTTTGTCGGCGATTCCCAGACCGCTTCGGTTTGGGCCCTCGACACCGGCGACACGACGGCCGGCTCAGGCCAGGTCAACATCAACGGCCTGAATGAAAAAGTGGCCGCCATGCTTGGCGTCCTCCCCGACCAGATCCTGATCAACGATGTAGTCGTTAATCCGATCTCGAAAAGAGTTTACATCGCCGTTTCGCGCGGCCTCGGCCCCGATGCGGCGGCCGTGATCCTGCGCACCGACTCCTCGGGCAAGCTCACGGAGCTCTCGCTCGACAACATCACGCATTCGAAAGTGAGCCTCTCCAACGCGCCCGCGTTAGACGCCAAAGACCGGCGAGGACGCGCCCTGCGCGTGCAGTCGATCACTGATCTGCACTTCCTTGACGGCAAGGTCTTCGTAGCCGGCCTCTCGAACGAAGAGTTCGCCTCGAAACTGCGCTCGGTACCCTACCCGTTCGCGGCCGCCGACGACGGCGCCAGCGTCGAGATCTACCACGGCGCCCACGGCCGCTGGGAGACGCGCTCCCCGGTGCGTACGTTCATCCCCTACGAGATCAAGTCCGAGCCGCACCTGCTCGCGGCCTACACCTGCACGCCTCTCGTGAAATTCCCGGTTAAGGACCTCAAGCCCGGCTCCAAGATTGTCGGCACCACCATCGCCGAGCTTGGCAACCGCAACCGTCCGCTCGACATGATCACTTACAGCAAAGACGGCGGTGAGTACATCTTGATGAGCAACTCCAGCCGAGGCGTGATGAAGATGTCCACAAAGGGCATCGAAAAGCACGACGCCATCACCAAGCCGGTCGAGGACAAGGAAGGTCTCAGCTACGAGACGATCGCCTCGCTCAAGGGCGTCGAGCAGCTCGACAAGCTCGACGACTCGCACGCGCTGATCCTGGCGCGGGCCGAGAGCGGCTCCCTCGATCTCAAGACCATCGCGCTGCCGTAAGGGGCCCGCATTGCGTTCTCGCCTCCAACTGCCCGCCGGGGCCGCTCGACGCGGCCTCGGCGGTTTGCTTTTTCTTGTGCTGGCCGGCGGGTTGTTCGCCGCGGAGTTGACGCTTCGCGACGGACGCTTCGAGGCCTCCGCCGCACCGCCCGAAGCAACCCTCGAAGTGTTCGTCGACGCGCCCGGCGAGCCTCCACCGCTGCTGGGAGCATCTCGGCGTGAGGCGGACAAGCTTGTTTTCGAGGCGCGCTACGGGCTCTCCGACGGGATGAGCTATCGCGTCGTTTATCGCTCCTCGCCAGACGCCGAGCCGGTCTCCAAAGTATTTGAGATCCCGAAGAGAAACGCCGAGCCAAGCACAGTGCTCGAAGCTGTCTATCCGTCGGTCGACATCCTGCCCGAAAATCTTCTGAAGCTCTATTTTCAGTTCTCAGCCCCGATGAGCCGGGGCGAAGCCTACCGCCGTATCCGGCTCGTCGACGCGGCGGGAAAGACCGTCGAAGCCCCATTTCTGGAGCTCGAGCAAGAGCTCTGGGACGCGGAGGGCAAACGGCTCACGCTGCTCTTCGACCCAGGCCGCGTCAAGCGAGAGCTGGTCCCGAATGTGGAGGTCGGCCTGGCGCTCCATGCCGGCCGACGCTACGCGATTGTGGTCGATGCCGAATGGCGCGACGCGAACGGCGTCCCGCTAAAGGCGGCGGCGCGTAAGGAGTTCCTCGCCGGAGAGCCCGACTACGACGTCCCCAACCCAAAGACCTGGAAGCTCACCGCGCCGAGCGCAAATAGCCGTGAGCCGCTGACGGTCGAGCTGCCTGAGCCGCTCGACCGCGCTCTGCTCGAACGCGTCGTTGCCGCAACGAACTTTAGGGGTGAGCCCATCGACGGTTCCGTCGAGATCGACCGCCAAGAGACGCGTTGGCGCTTTACCCCCGACGCCCCGTGGACGCCAGGGCGCTACCGTCTGCAAGCGGAAACGATCCTAGAAGACCTAGCAGGCAACTCGATCGGCCGCCCCTTCGAGGTCGACGATTTCCGACGAGTAGAAGACAACGCCGGGCGCGTAACGGCCGACCTCAAGTTTGAGGTTAAGTAGCGGACCCGAGCCAGGAGCAGCCGCCGGAAAAGAGTAGGAGCCAACGTCGCCGGCTGAGGCGCCGATCCACGGCCCAGGCAAGACAGAGGTTCAAAGCGCCTGAAGATCCATCTGCAGGAAAAGCCTTGCGATGAGTCTGTCGCACAGGTAGACTACCGGTGCGAAGAGGTCCGAAACGGATTTCTAGATAGCCTCCAGTCGCTATGTCGAGCCTCCGAGATCTGTCAATGACGCGAGAGGAGTGGGGCTCGATGACGCACGCCGAGCGCATTCGTCACTACTCCAGCATTGTTACGAAGCTCAGGATCGTGGCCGGAGGGAGCTTCGCCGTTTATGCAATGTTTGTTGCCGGCATAGCGTATCTGCTCCTGGGGGACTTTGCTCAGCTGATTAGACGCGGGCGGGAGTTTGACCTGATTCTCCTGGGCGCAATGACGATTGCGCTGTTGCTGTCGGTTTGGCAGCTGCTGCTTGCCAGGAAGGCGTACCGGGCTTTTGATGGCCTCCAGGCCGAGTTGACGAAGGGCTTGATTCCTAAACCTCTTCGTCCTGCCGGCGTGCCCCGCGGAGACTGACGACAAGAGACGCAGAGTCAGTGTCTGTCGGCGGTGGGCCCTGCTTGGCGTCCGGTCAGCGTACGCGCTGGTCGCTTTCCATCAGCGCCCGCAGCATGGCGTTCATCCGTGTCTGGTAGCCCTTGCCCTTTGACTTCAGCCACTGGAGAACGTCGGCGTCCAAACGGATGTAGACACCCTTTTTCGGCTGCGGCATGTGGAGTTCGGCCCGCTGCCAGAACCGATCGTCGGCTTCCGGGATCTCCGAATAGTCGATGTCCTCGTCCTTGATCGCCTCAAGCTCTTCAAGTCGCTTCTTTGAGATGCTCATAGTACGCCCGTGTTTCCTTGCGGTTCGCCTTGCGCGCCGAAATCAACCGGATTCGTTCCCCGCGATCGGTGTGAGCCACGACAACGACGACCAACCCTCCGAGCCGGCCGTAACTAATAGATCGCTCCTCGCCGTAGCCCTCTCGATCATCGGATGCAGTGAGTACCGGGCCTTCGAATACGGCGCTCGCTTCTTCGAAACTGATGCCATGCTTCGCACGGTTGGCGCGGTTCTTCGCCTCATCCCATTCGAAGCGTGTAGACATCTCGCGACTGCCCTCATCGTAGAGCGAACCTTATTGATATATACATTACGTATATACAGTTGTCAAGAGCCAACCAGGCCTGTGAGTGCTACGCTCCCAGCTTCCTGACCTCCGCAACCACCGCCTCAGCAGCTGCGAAGCCGCTCGCATCGGAGATACGCAGCTCCGGCGAGACAGGTGGCTCGTACTCCGAACCTGCGCCAGGTAACCTCGCGATCTCGCCGCGCCGCGCCTTGGCGTAAAGGCCCTTGGGATCGCGCCGCTCACACTCTTCCCCGGGCACGTCCAGATGGACCTCGAGAAACCCCTGCGCCGCGCGGCGCACACGGTCACGATACTCCCTGCGCGGCGCCGTCGCTGCTACAAGTACGATGAGACCCTGCGCGGCGAGCAGCACGGCCAGATCCCCCAGTCGCTCGTAGAAGCGATCACGCTCATCAGGCGCGTAGCCAAGCTCGGGAAACAGCGTCCGCCGAATCTCGTCGCTGTCGAGCAGGCAACAAGGAACACGTTCTTCGACCAACCGGAGCCGAACGGATGCGGCGAGCGTCGACTTGCCCGACGCCGGTAGCCCAGTGAACCAAACCACCACGACGCTCACCGAAAAATCTCCTCCGCCTCGGGGGGATCGAGCCTGCCGGAGGCCAAGGCGTGCTCGGCGAATCCCAATAGACGGTCCCGCACCTCGGCGTGCGCGTTGGGGTACCACAGCGGATTCGCCAGCACCAACGCGCGCCAAGCGAAGTAGGGTGGAGCGACCGAGAGTATCTCGTGGTCGCCCGTCCTCTTCAAATACCCTTCCCAGAAACGGCGCCAAAGCCCCCGGAATCCTGTCGCCCACGAGTCCGGGTGTTCAAAGCCGAAGAACAGGTAGTTGATCGCTAAACAAGTGACGTCGTCGGCAGGATCGCCGCGGCAACCGCGGCTGGCGTCGAGCAGCCAGAGCCCGCCGCTATCGTCAAAGAGAATATTGAAAGGATGAAAATCTCCATGCGTTCGCGACAGTCGAGCTTCACGTCCGCGCAGCTTCCAGCGCCACTCAACGCAGCGTTCTTCGATCCTTCGGACTTGCGCGACCGTTCTCGGCGGCGCGTTTTCGGGATAGCTGTCGGAAATGCCGAAGATTCCTTCGCCGTGTCCGATTAGGTCTCGCACCGCACGGCGATATTCTGCTGGCCGACCAAGCTTCTCCGCATGAAGCGATGCCAGGTAGGTTGCCAAGCTATCGCATCGAGAGAGATCGCCAGCGCTCGCCTGCTTGCTCACGCCGATGCGTCGCAGGTCTTCGGCGTAGACCTCGCCGGGGACAAAGTCGGTGACCCAGTAGAACTCCCCTGAATCGCGCAACGAATGGACGCGCCCACCCGGTAGCGTCGCACCGACATCCAGAACCCCGGCGTGGCGCGGGATCTCCCCGCCCGTATCGTATGCCAACAACGCCTCGGCGGCACGGTCGGCGCGGCGGTCGTGCCCAAAGTCGTCGGCGCGCTGGGTTCGAAAAACGAGCTTTCGCTGCTCGCCCCCGGCGGTCCGAACCGTCAGTAAGAACGAAGCGCCATAGCCGATTCCCTTCTTGGTGGCGTCGGCGTCGGTCCCGCTGTCGTCCCCCAACCGAGCGATCTGTTCGAGGACGCCGCCCGGCACGAGATCCTCGACCAAGCCAGCCATTGCGGCCCGCGGCAGTGGATTGCGCTCCTTCACGATGGGGCTTCGCCGGTATCTGATAGAGCACGCGAGAGGCCAAGGCGTTTGGCCGTTCTCGAGCGGATTTTTGCGGGCGGGCGGGACTTTTGACCCAATCGGGGGCGTCGGCCTATGGCTCGGCGGACTCTTCGCCTTCGCTCTTGGCCGCGATCTGCTCCTGGAGCGTTGAGAGTTCGACCAGCAGCTTTTGCAGTTCGTCGAAGTACTCGTCTTCGCTCATCGATTCCTTACGAAGCTTGAGCTGATCGATTTTGCGTTCCAGATCTTCACGGCGTTGGTAGAGAGGCGCCAGCTCGGGATCGCGAGCCGCCTCGACCGCTTCGGCCAGGCGGGCCAGAGTGAAGCTTCCTGCCAGTTCGCCTTCGAGCCGGGCGTGCTCGGTGGCGAGGCGCTTTTCGGCTTCGTAGTAGGCCTTCACTTTCGCCTCGGCGTAAGTGTAGGCCTCTTGTGCGCTGATTACGTTGTTCTTGTTGACGTCGGCTTCTTCCGAAGAGAGAGCTTCGGCCCAATACCTGCCAAACTGCACGGCATTGCGCTCGCGTCCGCTCTTGGTCGCCGTGATAACGATGCGGTTCTCAGCCTGAAGCATCTTGAGAGCGGCGCCGGAGGAGCTGGCGGCCAACACAACGAGCTGCCTTTCGGCAGGGATCTTCTCGAGCAGATCAAGCAATTGCTTGTCGCTCAGGTCCGGACCCGGAATGTTGAACTTGAAAGTCTCTCCGTCGAAGGCGCCGTGTCCGAGCAACATCAACGCCGCGGCGTCCTCCTTCGTGGTCTTCGATTGCAGCGCGGTCAGCGCCTCCGTGATCGCTTCGCGCGTCGCCGCCGGGCCACGCAGTAAGGTCACGTGCGAATCGTCGCCGGCAGCGGCACGAGCCGCCTCGGCGGTCGCCCCCGCTTCTTCGCTGAAGCGCTGCTCATAGCGGGGATCGCCGCCAAGCCCGCCCACCACGACGAAGTAGACCTCGGCGGACGCCATCCCCCCGGCCAACAGCAGCGCCCAGACCAGATAAAAAGACCTCACAGCACGCCCCACTTTCTACGCAACAGCCACTCCGTCGCCTTGATCGCCAGCAGCAGCAGGAAAAGCGCCGGCATATCCCATAGATCGAGGATCTCACGGGCGGTAATACCTGCTTCCGAGAAGCGGATCTCTTCCGGAAGGCCCGCCAATTCATCGAGCTTCCAATAGCGGCCGCCGGTCTGCTCGGCCAACCTGGTGAGCAGGGCCCGATTCTGCGCCGGCCGAAAATCTTCGGCGACTCCGTCCTCGCGCCGAATGTGTAGGAAGTCGGAGCCGATCACCCCATCGGCGCTCAGCGCAGTCGCTTCGATGCGGTAGGAGCCCGGCTGGGCGGCGGTCGTCTCGGCCTCGTAGACCCCTTCGTCCTCGGCCGAGGGGTGCAGCTCGACGGTGTATGGCTCGCCGTTCTCGGGCGTGATGGTCGCGTTGACCACGGCGTTGTTCGCTGGCTCGAACGACTTGTTGCGAACTTCGACGCGCAACGCGACGTTGGGATTGTCGGCGTATACGGTGCGGGCGCCGCTGAGCACCACCGGCGGCGGAGAGTCGGCCGCTAGACTGCGCAAGAGTTGGCGCCAGAACGTGTGGTGGCGCAGATCGTCGTGCGGCAGCCCCATCTTCCAGCGCCAAGTGCCGCCCGTGGCAAGCACCAGCGACTTGCCGCGGCCGAAGCGCTGGGTCACAAGCAGCGGTTGCTCCGCGACGCCGGTATCGGCTTCCAGCAGGGTCACCGCCGCCGGCTTGAGCTCGCCGAGGCGTTGGTAGTCGGCGACCTGAGGCATCTCGCCCCACAGTTGGGCGCTCTTCTCGGGGTCGGAGTCCAAGCGGCAGATCAGCGAATCGCGGCCATGCGGCGTCAGCAGTACGGTTGCCTTCTGGCGCACGAAGTCGTGTGTCGATTCCTCGGGCAGCTCGACGGGCAGCGCATCCGCGACAAGCGAAGCACCCCATCCGCCGTCGGAGAGTCCGTTGCGCCCCGCCAGCATCAGCAGCGCGCCGCCGCGGCGGCTCACGAAGTCCTTGATCATCTGTTGCTGCGTGGGCGTGAAGAACGCTGCTTCGAAGCTGCCGATGATCAGCGCGTCATAGGCGAACAGAGCTTCCTCCGTCTCGGGAAACCCGTCCTTGAGCTCGCCGGGGTCGTCAACGCCCTGGCGATAGTACTTGTTGGTCGAAGTCCGCAGCAGGGAGACGAGCTGCACGCCGGCGTCCTTGTTGATGGCTCGGCGCATGAACTTGTATTCCCAGCGCGGCTCGCCCTCGACGTAGAGGATGCGCTTGCGGCCGCGCGGCACGTCCATCACGCGCAGCAGTTGGTTGTTGCCGCGAATCTCTTCATTGGGCAGCGGGTCGAGCGCAAAACGCAGCTCTCGGACACCCGCTTCTCCAGCGGGGAAGTCGATCCACTCGATCTGTACTTGCTCGCCGCGTCGCAAGGCGACTTCGCGCGCAGCCAACACCTTCGAGCCGTCGCGGACGCTGAGCCTCGTCGTTGTGGCCTCGCCGGGGTGGCGGATGGTGACCTGCGCACTGACCTGCGAACCCGGCAAGGCGCGCGTCGGCGCGGCGACGTCAGCCAGTTCCAAGTCGTTGGGAATCTCTTCGCGCCCCAGGCCGACCGTATGAACCGGGACGTTGTGCTGGCGGATCTCCGCCATCAGGTCGCGGTCGAAGGAGCGCGAATTGTCGGAACCGTCGCTGAACACGACGATCGCGCCCAACGGCGCCGCCGCCGATTCGCTCAAAACGGTCGAAACAGCTTCGCCGAGACGTGTGCCGTCGCCGGGCGCTGGCAGTTCCTCCAGACCGGGGAGCCGTTCGGCTGATCCCGCGAAGCCATACATCCGCACACGAAACTTTTCTTGCAGCGCTTCGAGCGGGCCTGCCCCGAGCGTGTCGACGGCCTGCTGTAGTCGAGATTTCTCGCCGTCGCCAAGCGCCATCGAGCGCGAAGTGTCGAGCAACACCGAGACCACGTTTTGCTGCGAGCGTAGCGAACGCACCGCCAGCGCCGGCTGCCAAAGCAAAAAGAGGATCAGCGCCGCCAACGCCGCCTGGAACGTCCAAATCGCGGTTGCGCGCTGTTGGCTCAACCTTCCCGGGTTACGGCGCATGTTCCAGCCGAGCGCGCCGGCCGCGGCGAGCGCCAGCAGCAGCAAGAGCCACACCGGCCAGCCGGTGGCGAATAGGAGCTCACCCTTGCGGTAGGCCGCCGCCGGATACTTGAAGAAAAACTCGAACACGCTTCGATCGCCGACCCGCTCAGTGGGTCATAGCGTATATGACGTAGTTTATGCCGAAGCGGTATGCCAACGCAGTCATTTGCTCCGGATAGTCGGGATAGTCAGCGTGCTCCCAGGCGTCGCCCAGGTCCATGTTGAAGTTGATCGCCACCATCAGACGATTCTCGTCGTCGTAAATACCGCGCCAGTGCGGGGGGAAGCCGTCGTCGCGCTCGTAGGTGAGACCGCTGTAGGCGTAGCGGTAGCCAGGAATCTGGACGGACTTATCGAGATCGTAGACGACGTGCATCACCTCGTCGCTCTCGTCGAGCTCGACGATCGGCCGATCGGGGAAGACGCGCTTCATCGTCTCGATGAAGCCGGTCCACTCGTAGCCGCCGTGGAAGTCGTCGACCATCAAGAAGCCGCCGCGAAGCAAGTACTCGCGCAGTTGGGCGGATTGATCATCATCAAGATCCCAGCCGCCGACCTCAACGGCGTAGAGCCAGGGGTAGTCGAAGAGCTGTTCGTCGTTGGGTTGAACGTAGCGTCCGCCCTGGGCGGCGTCGACCAGAGTGAGTCGCTTGACCCCCTGCATGAAGTGATAATCGGCTTCGGGCCAATCGGTGAGCCAGCGCTGACGTCCCCGGCCGCCGTAGGCACTGGAATAGGCGAGACGAGTGAAGAAGAATTCGGCGCGAACGTCGTCCTCGGCGAAGCCCATCCCCGGCGCCATGTCCCAGCGCGAGCGCCCCCTGCTTCGAAAGCGTTGCCAGCCGTCGAGCAGCGGGACCATCAAGACGAGCGCCAAAGCGACAACAATCGCCGTGCGCAGGACCGATCGAGTCATCCGGGCCCCCCGTTTCCACAAAATTCCGCACTCAGACTAACACAGGCGCGAACCGCTCTATGTCCATGCGGTATTCTCCGGGGCCCTCCGTGCGAAAATGGGCATTCGCTATGAACGACATCTTCGACTCCGGCGACGCCTCGCTACTCGATATCCGCTCCAAGGCTCCCGGCCCGCAAGGTCTTTTGCCGGTTACGCCCGAGATGCTTCGCTCGCTCCCCAGCGGCGACATCTTTGGTTGGACCCAAGACGCCGGCATGGGCTGGAACCCCTCCGAGTTGGGGCGCGACGAATACTTGATCCTCTCGACTCAAGGCGGTATGCGCGACGCCGACGGCAGCCCCGTCGCGCTCGGCTATCACACCGGCCACTACGAGGTCGGGTTGCTCATGAAAGAGGCGGCCCTTGAGCTGCGCAAGCTCAAGACGATTCCCTTCGCCGGCTATTGCTCCGACCCCTGCGACGGACGCACCCAGGGCACCGTCGGCATGATGGATTCGTTGCCCTACCGCAATGACGCCGCCACGGTCCTGCGCCGGCTGATCCGCTCGCTGCCCACGCGCACGGGCGTGATCGGCATCGCCACCTGCGACAAGGGCCTGCCGGCAATGATGCTGGCGGTCGCCAGCATGCACAAGTTGCCTGCGATCATCGTTCCCGGCGGCGTGACGCTGCCGGCCAGCGACGGCGAGGATGCAGGAAAAGTTCAGACGATCGGCGCGCGCTTTTCGCGCGGCGAGCTCTCGCTCGAGAAGGCAGCCGAGCTAGGCTGCCGCGCCTGCGGCAGCGCCGGCGGCGGCTGCCAGTTCCTCGGCACCGCGGCGACCTCTCAGGTCGTCGCCGAGGCGCTCGGGCTGACGGCGCCTCACGCCGCTCTAGCGCCTTCGGGACAGCCGATTTGGGAAGACATGGCGCGGCGTTCGGCGCGCGCCGTAGTCGGCCTGGGCAAGGCCGGAACGACCACGTCCGACATCCTCACCGACGCTGCGCTGCGCAACGCCATGGTGGTCCACGCCGCGTTCGGCGGCTCGACCAACTTGTTGCTGCATATTCCTGCGATCGCCTATGCTGCTGGATTGAAGCGTCCTACCGCGGCGGACTGGTCGGCCGTCAACCGCGAAACGCCGCGCATCGTCGACGTGCTGCCCAACGGACCCCAGTACTTCAAGACCGTACAAGTCTTCCTCGCGGGCGGCGTACCCGAGGTGATGCTCCACCTTCGCCGGCTCGGCCTGCTCGATCTCTCCGCTCCGACCGTCAGCGGCAAGAGCGTCGGTGAAATTCTCGATTGGTGGGAGGGTTGCGAGCGGCGAGGCATCCTGCGCGAGACGCTGCGCAGGCAAGACGGCGTCGATCCCGACGACGTGATCATGGATCCCGACACGGCGCGAGAACGCGGGCTCACTTCGACGATAGCTTTCTGCCGAGGCAACCTCGCCCCGGAAGGCTCCGTCGTCAAGAGCACCGCGATCGATCCGAGCGTCGTCGACGACGATAATGTGTATCGCAAAACCGGCCCAGCCAAAGTTTTTACGCGCGAGTCACGGGCAATCGAGGCGATTCGCGACGGCAGCCTCGAGCCGGGCGACGTGATGGTGCTTACCTGCTGCGGGCCGATGGGCTCGGGTATGGAAGAGATCTACCAAATCACCGCCGCACTCAAGCACCTTTCCTACGGCAATCAAATCGCCGTGATCACGGACGCGCGCTTCTCAGGCGTCTCAACCGGCGCCTGCATCGGCCACGTCGGGCCGGAAGCGCTAGCCGGCGGACCGATCGGACGGCTCATCGAGGGCGATGTCGTCTCGATCGCGGTCGACCGCAATACGCTCGAAGGCAGCCTCGATCTCGTGGGTCACGGCGAACAGCGCTTCGGGGCCGAGAGAGGATCCGAGGTCCTAGCGGCGCGCCCCCCCCGGCCCGATCTCGCGCCGCATCCCGAACTGCCCGACGACACTCGACTCTGGGCGGCGCTGCAGGCGCGCAGCGGCGGGCCTTGGGGCGGCTGCATCTTTGATGTGGACGCAATCGTTGATGCACTCGACCGGAACGGAAAAAATACGTAATGTTTGCGCGGTCGCTGCGTTAGGATAGAGGGCGAGACGCGCTCCCATGGAACATCAAGCGGAAGTATCGGCCCTGGAGGGCTTTATTGAGGCCGAGAGCCAGGACATCGCGGCGCTCGAGAAACTCGAACGCCGGATTCTCGAGATCGTCGAGCATTTGCAGACCGCACGGCGCAAGCAGGCAACTGCGGAAGAGGAAGCGGCCAAATTGCGTGAGCAGTTGGACGAAAAGCAAAGTCGCATCGACGAGCTCGACGCGCGGCAAGATGAAACCGAGTCGAGCCGAGGCGCCGTCAAGCAACGTATCGAAGCGTTGCTCGAGCGTATCGAGTCGCTCGAAGAATAGAGAGGCGCCGCCGGCGCCTGGAGGCGACTGAGGCGATGCGGTCGAACCAAGGCATACAGGTCCAAATTTACGGTCAGGTCTACCACCTGCGCGGCGGCGAAGAGCCCGAACACACCCAACAGGTCGCCCGGCTGGTCGATTCCAAGATGAATTGGATCGCAGATCGAGCTGCTACGACCGACAGCTTTCGCGTGGCTGTGCTGGCGGCCCTCGAGCTTGCCGACGAGCTCGCCCGGCTGCGCCAGGAGCACGATAAGTTCCGAGGCAAGGTCGAGGCGGCTAGCGACCGTATCGAGTCATTGGTAGGAGAGGCCAACGACGGGGCGGAGCCTGCCATCGCCGCGGCGGGCTAGCCTTATTCCGCGGTCAGCGGCCCGCTGCCTTCGCTCAGGCAGCCGACTAGGCGTTCCCGTTCAAGCTGCCCTCTGCCGGCCGAGCGTAAGAAGGTGAACAAGTAGCAGAGGCCTCCCGCCGCCGCCGCTGCTGACATGGCCCAGGCGAAGGCCGCCGGGCTGCCTGTCACTCTTCCCCAGCCCAGCGCTGCGACAACCGGCGCCAACGAGAGCGGAAACAGCAGAAACTGAGTCGCCGCACGCACGCCGTGTCCGCCCCCCGCGCGGGAGATTCGGTCCGGGCTCGAAGGCGTCGGATAGCGTATTGAAATGTGGTTGCCGATCGCGAGCAGGAACAACAACGCCGCGAAGGTCGTAGCCGCCGCTTCAGCAAGCTCGACCAGACCGACCGGGAAGCCGATCAGGCGGCACACGGCGGCGATCAAGACCATTTCGCTAAAGGCGAATAGGACCGTCGCCAGGTTCTTGGCTGCCAACAGCTCTTCAAAGCGCAACGGCATCCAGAAGTAGAAGCGAACCGACGAACGGTCGAATCCGAAACGATTGAGGAACATTACGGGACCAAGCAACAGCAGCGCGTAGAGCGTAATCAGGCTCACCACACCGCCTTGGGCCCACTCGCCGAGGTTGCCTTCCAGCCGCTTGAGAATCGGAGCCCAGGCAATCACGCCGAAAGTAAACCCCATAAAGTAAGGCAGCCGAAACCGCGGGCTACGCCAAAGATACTTGATCTCTTTCTCAACCAGTGCCCCCAGCGGATCGGGCAGCAGCCGCGAAGGCAGCGCAGTCAGCAACGCCCAGCTGGGACGCAAGCGAGGAGCTGGGTCGACGGCGAGAGCCCCTTGGTCAACGCCGCAACTCGCCCGGAACTGTAGGTACCCGAACACTGCGGCGACGGCAATCATCGCCGCCATCAGCCAGTACTCGAACGCCCCACCGGCCCCGCCGCCGATTCGTGCGGCGACGCCCGATGGCGATGCCCAGTAAGGGATCGAGCTCTGGTTGCGGACCGCCGCCCGCGCCCATTCGCGCGCCGTCTCCGAGAAGACCAGCGCTTGCGGCAGCAGCGTAACGGAAACCATCAGGGTCAGAACGATCTCGCGCAACCGCCGCCGCCGAAAGATGCGTTCGACCAAATTGCGAACGCCCGCCGAACACAGCACGTTGAAGAGCACAAACAGAACATAGGCGACCGCAAGAGCCGTTCCATGCGGCGACCCAGCCGTAATCAACCCGACGAACAAGCCGCTCAGAACGAGAATGATCTCCGCGCCGTTCCACAGACGAAGCAGGCATTCCACCGCGAAAAGCGTCGGCGTCGATACCGGAAAGAACGCCAACTTGCGCATCTCAAGCGAGGCGCCAAGCGTTAGAGTAACCAGCGGCGAGAGCTGCCAGTAGCAGAGAGCGAAGAAAAGAAAGCCTGGTAACGCCGCCTCGACGTCCTCATACCCGATCAAATTCGGAGTTACGGCGCAGACTGCCGCGGCTCCGATCCAAAGGGCGTACCAGAGCATGCCAAGTCCCGCAGAGACAAGCGAGCGACGTTGTTGGGAGTCGCCGCGAAAGGCGTTGAGCAAAGCCCGGCGCTGGAGGTCGAGCAGGGCTAGGATCTGGATCAGGGGTCGCACGGGCGATTTCAGTCTCAGAGCCAGGTCAGCGGCTCCGCCGTTCGTTCGCCGCCGATCACACGCAGGAAGATGTCCTCCAGAGTCTCTTCGGCGGAACGCAACTGCTCAACAGTCCCCTCCGCGACAATGCGGCCCTCGGAGAGAATCGCCACGCGGTCACAAAGTCTTTCGACGACCTCCAACACATGCGAAGTCAGGAACACAGTGGCGCCGCGCTCGACCTGCTGGAGAAGGATCCGCTTCATCAGACGCGCCCCTACCGGATCGACGCCTTCAAACGGCTCGTCGAGCAAAAACATCCGCGGCCGATGGATGAGCGCCGCCGCCAGGGCGACGCGCTTCTTCATGCCCTTTGAATAACCGGCGATCAGCGTATCGGCACGCGTATCGAGCTCGAACAAGCCCATCAACTCGTGGGAGCGTTCGGCGGCCGTATCGCGATCGAGGCCATACATTCGGGCCGTGAACTCCAGCAACTCATTGCCGGTGAGTCGGTCAAATAAGACGTTTTCGTCGGGAACGACGCCAATCGAGCGCTTAATCGCGTCAACCTCTTCGGGAACGCGCATTCCTAGTACTTCGATTTCGCCGGCGGTGGGCGAGAGAACGCCGGTCAAGACGTGAATCGTAGTCGTTTTTCCCGCGCCGTTCGGGCCTAGAAAGCCGAAGAACTCCCCACGATCGACCCGCAAGTCGACCCCGGCCAGCGCTGGGCGGCCGTCGTAGTCCTTTCTAAGGCCACGCGTTTCAATCGCGGGCGACACTTTCTTCGAGTCTAGTCGAGCGATTGAGCCGATGTAACTCAGGCGGACGCCTGACCTTGGCCCGCATTTCTTATCACGAGTCGGGGCGAAGTGGGTGAGAGACGAGTCGCGCGCCGCTTGACCCGCAAGGAGGGGTTGAAATGCAGACCTAGGCCCCAATCCCCTGGATGAGAGGGGCGCCGGCCGGATCGCGTCGGCACGGCCATACTGCGGGAGGCCTTGCGGCCTCCGCGCCCGCCGCTGGCTCGAGGCGGTGATTGTGATACTTCTGAGCTCGATAGTCCTCCACCGCGCCCCCGTGGATCTTGGCGGCGATCTCAAGCATTCCGTCCTCCAGGCTCTTGAGTGCGCGGAATCCTAATGTGCGCTCGATCTTCGCGAACGACACGCGGTAGTCCCGGCGATCATCAGTCGCCTCGTAGCGGACATCGGCGTCCGGATAGAGTCTGCGAAGCGCTTCACCGACGTCGCCCAGCCGGCGGTTCATCGCCGACGAGCCTAGATTAAAAATTCGCCCGCCGACTTGCTCAACCGGCGCCTCAAGTACCGCGACAAAGCCGCGAGCGATGTCGTCGACGTGGACGAACGGCCGCCAACGAGAGCTGTTGTAGATCGACGCCTGCTTTTCGAACGCAGCCCGTGCCGACAGCAGATTGATCGCCAGGTCGAAACGCGGACGGGGCGACCATCCAAACGCCGTACCGATGCGCAACGCCGTCGGCCGAAAGCGCCCTTCGCTCCATGAGAGCAAAAGGTTCTCAGCGTCGATCTTGGTCGTGGCGTAGAGCGAAACCGGGTTGAGCCGGGAGGTCTCGTCAACACATTCGGGGGCGCTGCCGTAGACGCTGCAGGTGGAGGCGAAGAGCATCCGCTCGACGCCCGCTGCTCGTGCCGCGCGTCCGACTGCCGCCGCTCCCTGGTAGTTGATCGAGATGGCTTCCCCAGGCTCGGCGTCGCAGGCGGCGTCGCCCACGATTGCTCCTAGGTGAATCACCGCGCCCGCGCCGCGAACGACAGCCGAGAGGGTGTCGGCGTCGCGCATGTCCGCACGCACGAGTCGGAAGCGCGGGTCGTCGAACAGCTCGGCGAGAGATCCTTCGCCGTAGTCAAGACGGTCGAGAACTGTCGTTTCGTGACCGGCCTCCAGCAGCTTGCGGACCAGCACGCTGCCGATGTAGCCGGCGCCGCCTATAACGACCACGCGCCCCGCCGACTCCCGCTGCGCGAAAGGGACCGTGATGGGGACTAAGCCGATCGGAGCTGGAGCGGCCGAGACGGGCGCCGCAACGCCCTCTAACCCGAGCGCGACCGGCGGCCCGGCGTTCCGGGAGCGAAAGCGCCAAGCGATTCCAATGCCCGCCAACAGAGCCAATGCAAAGCCCCGAGAGGCCGGCAAATGGCTGTCAGGTGATGCGAAGACCACGACGGCAAGCACCGACGCGAATGAGGCGACAACTGGCAGAGGGTGTTTGTACGGCAAGTTCTCTTTCCGGCTCCTGGAGTTGGATCGTCGCCGCGCGACCGATGCTTTACACTCGGCGCTCTTCCGCGCAGCGAAGCACGGCGGCGTAGAACGCATCCCGCCGCGGCCGAAGTACGGTCTCGCGAAAGTCTCTAGCGCGGCTCAGATTGCGGCGGCCCGCGGCAGCTCGACGCTCGGGATCTACAGCGGCAGCTCTCAGTAGAAGCGCTAGCTCGGCGGCGTTGCAGGGACAGACTAGATCCTCGACGGGCAACAACTCTCCGATCCCGCCGACGCGAGCTGCGATCGCCGGCAACCCACGCGCCATCGCCTCGATCAGCGCTCTCGGCAGGCCCTCTTGGCGCGAGGCCAGCACAAAAACGTCCGCCCCGTCGAGCACGTCCCGAACCGCTGCCCCGCTCGGCAACTGTCCGGCAAAGCGCACGCGCGAGCCTATGTCGAGGCGCTCGGCTTGTCGCTCGAGCTCGGGCCGCAACCGCCCGTCGCCGACGAGCTCTAGTTGCGCCTCAACTCCCCCGTGAACGAGCTCGGCCAGAGCGTTCAGCACAAGGTCGAAGCCCTTGTAACGATGTTCCATCGAGCCGACGGAGACGATCTGCAGCGGTCCTTCCCGCCGAGGGCGCGGCTGATCGACGAATGCTGCATCGGGTAGCTCGACACTCGAGTAGCTCGTGATGAAAGCGTCGGGCGAGGCCGGATAACGATGCTGCAGCGCTGCGTCAGTGACGTAGGCGGCCGCGGCCGCCCCGCGGCAGAGTCGTCGCAGCGCGTGTGTGTGATAGAGCCGCGCGGCCGGGCGCAAAAGCGAAGGATGCGCTCCGGGGGCCAACGCGTCGTAGGGGTCTCCGACGACCTCGACGCCGAACGGCGCGCCGCGCCGGAGCAACGCCTGACCAGCGTGCGCCGCCGCTTGAGACGGTACACGAAGCACGACCGGATCATCGCCGGCGGCGAGCGATCGAGTCGCGGCCACAACGCGGCGGCAGCCCCGCAGGTACCCCCACGGCCCCTCGTAGTGCGGGATTGGTGAGAGTTCGACGCCAGGGCCGTCCATTCGTCGCCAACCTGGTCGCGGCTCAGGCGCGTCAAAGGCGCGGGCTGCGGCGCGCACGCCGTCGAAGCAGCGCAAGTAGCGTTCAAAGAACGAATAAGGGAAGGGCCCGTCGGTCCACACCGCGCCGTCGGGGGTGTGGCGAAAACGGTGTTCGAGAACAACAGTCGCGCGCATTGGAACCGCCTAGCCCTGCGCGCCTTGGTAGAGCTTCAGCAGCTCGCGGTCGCTTACCGTGGAATCGCTCTTGCGCCCGAGAAAGAAGAACGCCGAGGCAGCGTCGCGCGCCGCCGGGCGGTCCAGCAGAAAGCGGTCGAACACCTTGAGCCAAGACGCACTCAGCCGTGCCGCAGCCGTCAACGCCGCACGCGAAAAAGAGCCGGTGCTGAAGCTCAATAAGAACCCCTGCCAAGACCAAGCCAACGCCATGCCGGGGCCGCAACAGGGCCCGGCGTCGATCTGCTCGAAGCGGCGGAAGAGACGACGGTGTCCGAGCTCGGTGAACCGCGTGAAGTCGCGCGCTCCCGCATGGACTTGTTGCATGAAGGGCGTCTCGGCGTAGAGCAGCCCGCCCGGCTTGAGCACCCGCCGGATCTCCGCGGTCGCTCGCTCCGGGTCAAAAACATGCTCCAAGACGGCCTGCGCTACCACGCCGTCGATCGAGGCGTCTGAGCAAGCGACTCTATGTGCGTCCGAGAGGAATCGAGCTCGCCGCGAGGGGACCAGATCGCTTTCCACCCAGTCGACTTGAGGGTCAGCGAGAACGGAGCCCATGCCCTTGCCGCCGTCGCCCGCTCCCAGCACCAACACGCGCGGTCTAGGCGCGAGCGGGAGGAGATGCCGCACGAAGACACGATAGTTGCGCTCGCTGACCGGGTTAGCGCTCAGCGCCGGAAGCATGCTCCCGAGCCGGCGCCTCCAACCCGAGTGCCGCAGGAAGGCGGAACAAGCACCGACGGAGAGAGAGGCCATCCTTACCGCCAAATCGGCGGATTGAGGCCAAAGCGACAGGGTCGCGCGGCGCTCCTACGGCATGTGGATCTTGAGCGTCGGGCCCATGTCGAAGGTGGGCGCTTTGCGATTCGCCAGCAGCTCTTTCTGCTCGGCCAGCGCCGAGACCAACAATGGCATCGCGATCGTCGAATCGCAGTGGCAGTTGACCATCTTGGCGCCCTTGGCGAGCTTGCCCCAGCTCTGCGATTCCTCGAAGGTGCAACCCGAGAGGCCGCCCCAATGCGGCGCGTCGGTTACCACTTGCACGCCGTAGCGGTGGCCGGTCTTGTTCTTGTTCATCAAGATGGCGACTACCTCGGTTTGCTGCACGTAGTTCTTGGGCGTACCGCCGCCGAAGTAGATCACGCCGGTCGCCTTCGAGTCGGCGACGACGTTGGTGATCTCGAGCACATCGGCCATCATGTCGAACATCAAGCGGTTCTCGCCCCGATGACGACTCTCGGCGATGCCGATGCCGATCGAGCTGTCGGCGATCGCCGGACAAAACAGCGGCACGTTGTGCTTGGCCGCCGAGCTGACGATGCCGTCCTCGCGGCAATCTTTGCCCACCTCTTGTCCAAGCAGATAGAGGAACTCGCGCGTCGTGTAGGGCCGCGACTGATCGAGCTGCGCGGCGAAACTGCCGATCCAAAGGTCGTGCTCGCGAAAGCGTACCTCGTCGGCGAGCACGTCGTACATCCGATCGACCATCTGCTCGCCGAGATCCTCGTCGTTCATGCTGGCCGAGCCTTGGTAGTGATAGAAACCCTTCGTCTCGTGAATGTCGTGGAAGAAGTTGGCGCCCGTCGAAGTAAGGCAGTCGATCAGCCGATTCTCGATCATGAAGCGCACTGTGCGCCGCATGCCGGCAGGCGTCATGGCGCCCGAGAGCCCCATCATGATAGTGCACTCCGGATCGGCCAGCATCTCGCGCCAGACCTCAAAAGCGTTGCCGAGCTGGCGGCCCTGGAACGCGGTTCCCGCCATCTTCGAGAGAATCGCCGCCGCAGACGGATTCTCGGGATCGACCTCAAACGGACGCGTCGGGTCGGAGAGAAGCTTTTCTTTGTGCTGGTTCATGACGCTTGATGGTTCGGCCGCGTCCGGACAAGAGTCGCGACGCCCGCGTTCGGCAAGTTGACGGAAGGGAAACGCCGTCGGGGACAAACGCCCGTCAACGACGCTTTCGATCTTATCAAAGTGCCCGCGAGGCCCCGGCGAGCCGCCCGACGTTGCGCCGCGCACCTGTACAGCCCACAATGAGAGACGATTCTGTGATGACCGAACGCGAGACGGTACCAGCATCCGAGGAAACTGCGCTCGTGGGGCGCGCCCGCGGCGGCGACCACGAAGCCTTTTCCGTATTGGCGGATCGCTATGCGCCGCGCGTCTACCGCACCGCGCGGCACATGCTCAAGAACGACGCCGAAGCCGAGGACGTTCTCCAAGAAGCTTTCCTCAAGGCCTATTCGCGGCTCGATCAGTTCGAAGGCAATTCCCAGTTCTACACGTGGCTCTCGCGGATCGCCGTCAACGAAGCGTTGATGAAGTTGCGTAAGAACAAACGCACCCGCGAGGTCTCGCTCGATCAGGAGCTTGAGACCGAGGACGGAACGCTGTCGCGCGAAGTCGCTTCCGAAGGCGAAGACCCCGAGGAGATCTACGGCCGGGGCGAGATCCGCGAAGCGGTCGAGCGCGCCGTCGATTCACTCTCGGAGGGCCATCGAGAAGTGTTTGTTCTGCGCGACGTCGAAGGCTTCTCCACCGAAGAGACGGCTCGCCTGTTGGGGCTCTCAATCTCGAACGTAAAATCGCGCTTGCTGCGGGCGCGCCTGCAGTTGCGCAACAAGCTCGGACATAGAGTAAACCGTGATGGACGGACGCAAGAAGATCACCTGTAAAGCATTCCTCGAAGACGTCTCCGACTATTTGGACGATGACTTGGCGCCCGACCTGCGCGTATCGCTCGAGGCGCACATCGCGAAGTGTCCCGACTGCTGGGTGCTCTTTGACGAGACGCGCCGCAGCGTCGAGGTTGTTCAACAGTCGGACTGCCATCGCCTGCCCGACGAGGTCAAGGAGCGCCTGATGGGCGCCTTGCGTCAACGCTGGGAGAGGTAGCGCCCTGGCCGAGTAGGAGCCCGCCATGAATCGTCGCCGCTTTTTTGGGACCGCGCTGGCAGCGGCAGCCGCGGGGCGCGCCGCAGCCCCTAACGAAAAAGTCAATATCGGCGTAATCGGAACCGGCGGCCGCGGCCGTGGTTTGATCGGCGACTTCGCAAAGCTTCCCGACGTCGAAATCTCGTATCTCTGCGACGCCGACCAAGCGTCGCTCGAACGCGCCGACACGGTTCTCCGCCGCGAGAACATCAAGACGCCGCCCACAACGGACGACATGCGGCGCCTGATCGAGAGCAAAGACGTCGACGCCGTCGTCATAGCGACGCCTGACCATTGGCACACGCCCGCCGCCTTGCTCGCCTGCGAGGCCGGCAAAGACGTCTACGTCGAGAAACCCTGCTCGCACAACATCCGCGAGGGCCGCTTGTTGGTCGAGGCTGCCAACTACCACGGCCGCATTGTGCAACACGGCACCCAGGCGCGCAGCCGGCCATCAACGATTCGCGGCGTCGACTATTGTCGCTCGGGCAAGATCGGCAAGGTGCTCGCAGCCAAGGCTTGGAACATTCAGCTCCGCGACAACATCGGCCGCACACCGGACGGCCCGGTGCCCGACGGCGTCGACTACGATACCTGGCTCGGGCCCGCGCCGTGGATTCCGTTCAACGAGAACCGCTTCCACTACAACTGGCACTGGCATTGGCATTTCGGAACCGGCGACGCCGGCAACGACGGCGCGCATCAGCTTGACATCGCGCGCTGGGCTCTCGGCGTGAGCTATCCGAAAGTCGTTTCGGGAATGGGAAAGAAACTCTTCTTCGACGACGACCAACAAACGCCCGACACAATGAACGCTACGTTCGACTACGGCGACAAGACGCTCATCTGGGAGATGCGCATCTGGACTCCGTACTCAATGGCGGGCGTCGACAACGGCGTCGCCGTTTACGGAACCGAGGGAATGCTCCACATCGGACGCTGGAACAGGCGCTGGGGATTCAAGGTCTTTGATTCCAAAGGCGCGCTCGTGTTGCACGACGACGAAAACGAGCCCGACGACCATCAGCGCAATTTCATCGACGCGATCAAATCGCGCAAGGCGCCGAACGCCGACATCGGCACGGGGCATCTCTCAGCGATGCACTGCCACCTAGCGAACATCACTGCGCGGACGGGCCGCACCCTGCAGTTCGAAGCCGAGACGGAAACGGTCGTCGACGACGAACAAGCCAACCTGTACGTGAAGCGACGCTACCGACGCCACTGGGGAACACCGAAGCGCCTGTAGAGCCTGCCGTGGATCTCCTCGCCGTCGCTCTTGCTTCCCTGTTCGCCGCCGTGCTGACGCTGTTTTCCGGCTTCGGGCTAGGCACCTTACTCACGCCGATCTTCGCGCTGTTCTTCCCGCTCGAGGTTGCGGTCGGCGCCACCGCGGTTGTCCATCTCTGTAACAACATCTTCAAGCTCGCGCTGCTTGGCCGTTTCGCCGCTTGGCCCGCGGTGTGGCGTTTCGGCCTGCCCGCGATACCGGCGGCGTTCCTCGGAGCGATGCTGCTCACATCGCTGGCGGGCGGCGAACCTCTGACGAGCTACGAGTTCTTCGGGCGAATCCGCGAGCCGACCGTACTTGGGCTAGCGCTCGGCAGCGTCATCGGGCTGTTTGCCTTGATCGACCTGTTCGGCTTCCTCGCCGACAAATCGTTCGGCAAGTCCTGGCTGCCCCTGGGCGGGGCCCTGTCTGGATTCTTCGGCGGTCTCTCGGGCCATCAGGGTGCGCTGCGCTCGGCATTCCTCTTGCGCTGGGGGCTTTCGAAAGAGGCCTTCATAGCGACCAACGTCGTCTGCGCTACGGCGGTCGACGTCGTTCGCCTCTCGGTCTACGGACGAGGCTCCCCAGGGGAATGGCTGACCGACCCGGAGGCCGCCAAGCTGCTCGCTACGGCGATCCTCGCGGCGTTTCTTGGCTCCTTCATCGGCTCGCGCCTACTGAAGAAGGTAACGCTTGAGTTCGTACACCGGCTGGTCGGCGCAATGCTGTTGCTGATAGCCGTCGCCATCGCGGCTGGCCTGGTGTAGCGCCGCCGGAAGGAGTAGAGTATTCGGTCAGAAGCCATGCGACGAATTTCGGCGGCAGTATTCTGTTTGCTTGTTCCAGCGCTCCTGGCCGCTCAGGCGACTCTGCCGGGTACTGCGCCCTTACGCACGGAAGGCGACTTGGCCGAGCAGATGGTCGACGGGATCCATCTCTATCTCGACCGAGCCACTGCGGACGCCCCCAAGAAACGTGCTCAATACTGGAACGTCGACTTCAGCTCGCGGGCGGCCTACGTCCGGTCCGTCGAGCCGAATCGCCGACGCCTGCGTAGGATCATCGGCGCGGTCGACCCCAGAGTTCCGAACGCCGAGCTCGAGCTGATCGCAACCGTCGAGCGCCCCGCCAGGATCGCTTCCGGCGGCGAATACGATGTCTTCGCTGTGCGCTGGCAGGCGCTCCCGGGCGTGTACGGCGAAGGCCTGCTGTTGCAACCGCGATCGAGACCGGTCGCGCGCGTCGTTTCGATTCCCGACGCTGACTGGACTCCCGAGACGCTCGCCGGGCTGAGCCCCGACGCCGACTCGCGGCAAGCTTTCGCGCAGCGGCTCGTCCAGCAAGGATGCCAAGTCATTATCCCGACGCTAGTCGACCGCGGCATCGAATGGAGCCGGCTCGACGGCCATCGCCGCACCAACCTTTCCCACCGCGAGTTTCTCTACCGCATGAGCTTCGAGCTTGGCCGACACGTCATCGGCTACGAGGTTCAGAAAGTTCTCTCGGCGGTGGACTACTTCGAAGCCAGCAACCGCGAAGACGCCTTGCCGATCGCTGTTGTCGGCTACGGCGAAGGCGGATTGCTCGCCCTCTACAGCGCCGCCTTGGACACGCGAATCGACGCGGCCTTGGTGAGCGGCTACTTTCAGTCCCGCGAAGAGCTTTGGCAAGAGACGATCGACCGCGACGTTTGGGGACTGCTGCGAGAGTTCGGCGACGCCGAGATAGCAAGTCTCATCGCGCCGCGCACGCTGATCATCGAGGCCGCCTCCGGACCCGAGGTCGCCGGGCCGCGGCCTGCTCCGGAACCGAATGGTGATCGCGCGGCTTCCGGCCGACTCGTTTCTCCGCCGATCGAATCCGTGCGTAGTGAAACTGAACGAGCGCGTGCGCCTTATCGGAAGCTGAACGCCGACGAGAAGCTGCAGCTCGTCGCGAACGCGGATCGCCCAGGATCGGAGCCCGCCCTGGCGCTGCTCGTCGATGCGCTCAGCGGCCAGAGCGTGCGGCCCCCAACCGCACCGGCTCAGGTGGAAGGCAAACTGCCGGATGCGAAAGCGCGGTTGAAGCGTCAGTTCGATCAGATCGTCGACTACAACCACAAGCTCGTCCGCGATTCGCCTTTGCGCCGCGCCGAGTTCTGGAGCGACGCGGACAACTCAACCCCTGCGGCCTGGCGCGGCTCGACGCAGCGCCACCGCGACTACGTTTGGAGCGAGGTGATCGGACGCCTCCCCGACCCCGACCTTCCAACGGCCCCGCGCTCTAGGGTGATCTACGACCACGAGGACTTTCGCGGCTACGAGGTCGTTCTCGATGTCTGGCGGGAAGTGTTCGCCTACGGCATCTTGCTCGTCCCGAAGAATCTCAAGGAAGGCGAGCGCCGTCCCGTCGTGGTCGCACAGCATGGGCTGGAGGGTCGCCCTCAAGAGGTCAACGATCCTGACGTCGACAACCGCGCCTACCACCGCTACGGCGCACGGCTCGCGCAAGAAGGCTTCATCGTCTACGCGCCGCAGAATCCCTACATCGGTCGCGACCGATTCCGCCGGATTCAACGCAAGGCGCATCCGCTCAAGCTAGCGTTGTTTTCGTTCATCCTCGGTCAACACCAGCGCTCACTCGATTGGCTGGCCTCTCTGCCGTTCGTCGATGGCGAGCGAATCGGACTGTACGGGATTTCCTACGGCGGCAAGACGGCGATGCGCGTACCCTCGCTGCTCGACGGCTACGCCCTCTCGATTTGCTCCGCAGACTTTAACGAATGGATCTGGAAGAACACCAGTACGACCGATCCTTACAGCTACTTGTTCACGCAAGAGTACGACATGATCGAGTTCGACTTGGCGAACGTCGCAAACTACGCAGAGTTAGCGACGCTGATCGCGCCGCGGCCGTTCATGGTCGAGCGCGGCCACCGCGACGGAGTCGCACCCGACGAGTGGGTCGCCTACGAGTACGCCAAGGTGCGGCGTTTCTATACCGAGATGGGGCTAGCCGACAAAACCGAAATCGAGTTTTTCGACGGCCCGCACGAGATTCACGGTGATGGGACGTTTGAGTTCCTGCGGAAGCATCTTGGTCCCTAGCAAGTCAGCCCTACTAAGCGGCCGTCACTTCTTCATCAGTTCCAGAACCGAAGCCGTCATGACCTTCACGCCCGTCTCGATCGACTTGCCCGGCACCGGCCAGTACAACGGCGAATGCAGCGACGGCAACGGCCGCTCACCTCTCTCCGCGGCCTCGATACGTTCGCGGTCCATGGTTCCTAGCCAGAGAATGTAGATCGGGATCTTGGGCTCCACTCGGCCGTACTCTGAAAAATCCTCGCCGCCCATCTGAGTCGGCGTCGTGACAATGGCGCCCTCGCCCAGCACGGCTGTCCACGTCGGCAACAGACGTTCCTCAAGCTCCGGGCTGTTGTATGTCGCGGGGGTGAACTCCCTGTCGTCCACGGTGATTGTCGGCTCCTTGTCCGCCGGCACTCCAGCCGTGCGCGCCACGCCCAGAGTGATGCGCCGAATTGCATCAAGCAGCAGCTCCCGCGCCTCGTCCGTATACGACCGCACCGTTAATTGCAGCTTCACTTCGTTGGAAATCACGTTGTGCTTCGTGCCGCCATGGATCGAGCCCACCGTCACCACGCCCGTCTCCACGGGATTCAGTTCACGGCTCACGATGGTCTGCAGCGCCATGATCGTTTGTGCGGCGATCACCACCGGATCTTTCGTCATGTGAGGATAGGCCCCGTGGCCGCCCACTCCGCGGATAGTGATGTCGACCGAGTCGACATTCGCCAGCGCGTAGCCTGTGTGATACCCGACCACGCCGGTTTCGAGTGAAGGCGTGACGTGCAGCGCCAGTGCGTAGTCCGGCCGTGGAAAGCGCTCATAGAGCCCGTCGGCAAGCATCTTTCTAGCACCCGCCCCCCGCTCCTCGGCGGGCTGCCCGATCATCACCAGCGTCCCGCTCCATTGATCCTTCAACTCCGCCAGCGCCCGTGCCGTCCCGACGAATGAGCTCATGTGGATGTCGTGCGCGCAGGCGTGCATCACGCCCACGTCGTTGCCCTTGTCGTCGGTTGCTCGAATATCACTGGCGTAGGCGCGCCCGGTCTGTTCAACCACCGGCAACCCGTCCAGATCGGTCCGCACCATCACGGTCGGGCCGGAGCCGTTCTTAATCACCGCCACGAAACCGTGGCCGCCGACGTTTGGGGTGACGGTAAACCCGAGCGGACGGAGTTCGCCGACCAGTTTTTCAGCGGTCTTCTCCTCGTAGAAGGAAAGCTCCGGATGCTGATGAAGCCACTCGTAGAGTTCAACCAGCGAATCCCGTTCTCGCCGAGCGATCGTCGACGGATCGTCCGCAAGCGCGGGAGCCGCGATGAACAAGAACAGCAGGAAAGCGCTTAGAATATGGATTCTCATGAGACGGTACAGGCCTAATGATACGCGCTTTCTCAACCCTTTCCGAGGCTCCGCGCGGCTGAGGACGGGCTGCGATTGCCTGACAACCCGAAAAAGCGAGTTCGCCGCCCGAAGTGACCTAGCCGACTTCAAGTTCTGCGAGCCAGCCTAGAGCGGGAGATTCGGTCAGGCGATGATGCTCGACCACGCGGCGAGTCAACTCAGCAACGACCTCTTGACTATCCTCAGCGGCGAAAAGATTGTCCGTCTGAAGTGGGTCATTGCGGCGGTCAAAGAGAATACCGTCGCCGTTCTTGACCAGAGCGAATTGCCACTCCGGCGTGAAGATCCCGGCGCGTTCGAGCGAGCTGTGGTGAATGAACGCTTCATTCTGCCAATCCGGGTACGGTTCTCCGCGCGTCAGTCGCGATGCGTCGCGGCCTTGCTCCCGCCCGCTTGCGTCGAGTCCGAGCAAGCTCAAGACCGTAGGCTGAACGTCCACGGTTGACACGCATTCCTCAACTCTTGTGCCGGCAGGAATTCTCGCGGGCAAGCGCATCATGAGCGCCACTCGATGTGCTGGCTCGTAGAGCTGATTCTTCATGTAGAGCCCGTGCTCGCCCATGTATTGGCCGTGATCCGAGCAGAAGACAATCAAGGTGTCGTCTAGGATTTTCTTGTTCCGCAGAATTTCCAAGATTCGGCCAACGTTGTCGTCGATGCGCTTCACCATGCCGAAGTACTGCGATTTGCGTTGGCGGAGAACGGCTTCGCGGTTCGGGTCGTCCCAGGATTCCGACTTCTCCGTCCTCACGAAGTTCGCACGGGCCTTGGCAGCCCAATCCGGCAATGGCTCTTCGTAAAGCGTCTCGGGGACCTCCATATCTTCGGGCCGGAACATCGCGTCGTAGGGCGGACCGACGCTGAACGGCGTGTGGGGATCGGGGATGCTGAGGTAAAGAAAGAACGGTCTGTTGCGGGGGCGTTCCAGGAACTCGATCGTCTTGTCAGCGAGCCAATCGGTAAAGTATTGGCCCTCGGCGCGGACATCATAGTCAAGGTCCGGGCGGCCGTCGGGCTCGTCAGGTATCCACTCCTCCTTTCCGGTGCGAGAGACGGAGCGATTATTCGGCCACGCTTCAGGTCGTTCGATGACTCGCTTCCAGTGCCCGCGGTTGAACATCCATTGCGAGTCCTCGAAGCCCATCGCGCGGTCGGCCGGCGTCCAACCCGGCCTCGGTTCGCCGTCAAGGTGCCACTTGCCGATCATCGCGGTCTCGTAACCATTGCGGCGCAAGACCTCCGCTAGTGTGATTTCGTCGCGATTGATCGGAATGTTATTGACCGGGGCGCCATGAGCGTGCGGATATCGCCCGGTGATGAAACAACCTCTTGAGGGCGTACACACAGCACTGTTTACGAAGAAGTTGTCGAAGACAGCGCCCTCGTTTCCGATGGAATCGAGGTGGGGTGTGCCGATGACCTTGTCGCCGTAGACGCCGAGGGTCCAGCGAGCGTGCTCGTCGGTGTAGATGATCAACACGTTGGACTGGGTTTTCGGGGAGGAGCAGGTTAGCGAACCCAGCGCCGCCGCCGAGGAGGATCGTAGAAAATCTCGCCGGTTCATGAACGGCTGGATTGTAGCAGCCCTGTGTAAGGTTGTCCCCTTTTGCGGGATTTCAGAGCCGGTCAAGCTCGCTCGGCGTTGCCGGCATGCGGACCAGCCGGGTCGACCCTGTACTTCAGGAGCGACACAGCGGGGGCGTAAAGGGCTCCGGAAGGTGTCGAGAATCGCTTGGAGCTTGTCAACGAGAGAGTCCCCTTGCCCTCTCCTTCCCGTTCAGGGTTCCGTAGCGGCCAGGACCACCCTTCAGAGAATCTCGTAGCCGGAGATGCGCCACTTCCCGTCCGAATCGCGCGTGACCACGAGCATCTCTGCCGCTGACTTCTTCCTGGCGAAGGAAGTCTGGTAGGTGATGATAGCGGCGTCGATGTCGGCCAAGATTCGAACCAACTTGCGTGAAAGGGTTCGGCCCAGGGGGCGGCGTTGCGACGAGATCATGCGCTCCCACTCACGCTGCGAGGTCAGCTTCTTGACGTCCGAGGCTGTACCTTGCCAGACCTGCGCGTAACGGTCGGCGTCCGTGGACGCGAGCCACGAATCAGCGGCGGCCTTTGCAGCTATTTCTGAGGGCGTCTCCGCAAGAGCGTCGGGCGTCAACGCAAGGAGCAGACCAACCGCGAGGGTCGAAGCCAGGCTTTGCCTAAATGTGCGAGTGAGGCCCACGCGAGAATCTTATCGCGGAGACGGGACTGCAGCGATCAGGGCTCTGCCTTAGACCTCCGCTTGGGGGACTTAGAGTTGTGTGGTTGTCTCGGTTCGCATGGGCCCGAACGCCGCGAGGGCGCGCCGCGCGCCTATCGGCGCGCGGGCCCCTCCGCCCTTGATCCAGGGCGTGTACTAAACTTTGTCCGGCGTCGGAACCACGTAGGGCGCGCGCGACGCATCCGTGATCATCTTGTTCGCTTCATCGTCGTTGACGAACTTCTCGGTCTTCGGATCGAACTCAAGCGTGCCGCCCCTACGGAAGGCGATGTTCGCCACGTGGGCCAGGGCCGAGGAGTAGTGCGCCGTCTCGACCGGTCCGTTTTGGTCCGACGTCTTGCGGCTGCGCACCGCCTTGATGAAGTTCTCGAAATGGCGCGTTGGAGCCTCGCCGGTCGGGCCGGGCTCGTTCTTGCGTCCGAAGAAGGTCGAGTACTTCTCGTAGCCCTCGATCACCATGTGACCCTCGGAGCCATAGAAGATATTACCGATGCCCGCTCCGCCTTCTTTGTTTGAATTCCAGAAGCGCACGGCGACTTCGCCCATTTTGTTTTCGTCTTTGTAGTGACACAGCGCGTGGAGCATCTCGGGCGTCTCGCGATTGTCGTCCCAAAGGAACTGGCCGCCCATCGTCGTTACCGTGTTCGGCAGCTTGACGCCGAGGCCCCACTGCAGCAAGTCGGTTTCGTGCACGCCCTGGTTGCCGATCTCGCCGTTGCCGAAATCCCAGGTCCAGTGCCAGTTGTAGTGAACGTGGCGTTTGGAATACTCGCGCCACTTGCCGGGGCCGACCCAGAGATCGTAGTCGAGGTGCTTGGGCGGCTTCGCGTCAGGGTGCTGCTCAAGCGCCGGACGCCATTTGAAGATCAGCGCGCGGCCCATGTAGACCTTGCCGATCTTGCCGTCGTGGAGCATTTGCACCGCTTCTTGGATCGCCTCGGAGCTGCGAAGCTGGACGCCGTGCTGCACGATGCGGTTGTATTTCTTGGCGGCGGCGATCATCGAATGGCCTTGCGGCATCGAGTGCGTGCCGGGTTTCTCGACGTAAACGTCTTTGCCGGCTTGGCAGGCCCAGATCGTCGCCAGGGCGTGCCAGTGGTTCGGCGTCGCGACGCTAACGACGTCGATGTCTTTGTCGTCGAAGACCTTGCGCATGTCCTGAACGATCTTCGGGCGACGTCCATACTTTTCCTCAAAATCGTCGGCACGTTTGCCGGCGACTTCGAGATCGACGTCGCAGAGCGTCGTCACCTCGACGTTCTCTTGCGGCTCAAACCCGCGGATGTGGCTCTTGCCGCGTCCGTTGACCCCGAGCACGGCGACTCGGATCTTGTCGTTAGCGCCCAACACGCGCGCTCCGGCGGCGAAGGCGACGCCTTTTGCGGCGGCCGCGGCGGCGGATGTCTGTACGAAGGTTCGTCGGTTCATATCGGTTTTCGGCTCCCGAAAGTTATGTTAGCCCTATCAATCGGCTGGCACAACGCGAAGACGCACTTTTATCGCGTCCGGAACCAAGCTAGGATGAGAGTCGCGTGAACGAGTTCTTGCGTCGTGATTTCCTGCGGCTGGCCGCCGCGGGCGTACTGTGGCCCGCCTCGGCGGCCGAGGGCGAGCCGGCGGTGCGCCTGACGCTGCGCTTTCGCACGGATGCGGAGCGGCTAAGCCGCGTCTTGCCGCCGCCGCTCGAGGCCGACGAGCCCGTCGTTCGGGTTGACGCCGTGATCCCCGCTCACGCCGCTAAGGCGCTTGTTTCGGTAAGCGTTGAAGCGCGTTTCGGCGACCGCGCGGGGCGCTTCCCGCTGATCGCTTGGACCAACGACGAGCGCACGCGCGTCGCCGCGAGAGAAGCGCACGACCTGAATGTTCGCGCCGCGGAGGTTCGCGTGAACCGCCAGGATGGACGCTTACGCATTGCCGTTGAACGCGCCGGGAAGGTGCTCTGCGAGATCGAGGCGCCGAAGTCCGAGGCGGTTGACTCCAAGACGGGCGATTTCGAATCGACGACCGAGACGCTGTTTGCATTCCGCACAGGCCTGCGTCCCGATTGGACCGTAGGCCTACTCGATGATCGGCCGGTCGAGTGGCAAGCGCTGAGCGCGACTGTGCCGCTCGGCGAGGCGATCGACGTGGAGCAGGTCCGACTCGCGTGGGGAGAGGCCTCGCGTCTCGAGCCGGTTGCCGAGCTTCCGATCGAAGACATCTTTGATGCCCGTGTCGTGCGGCTCGATTCCGCCCCCGACCCTGCCGAGCTGCGTGCCGAGAAGCTTGGTGAAAGCAATCCGGCCGAGCTAGCGCCGTGGGCATTCCTGCGTTACGGCCGACCGCTGTTTGACGGACGCCTCGCCGGTCCACGCGCCGAGGGCGCCTCGGATTGGCGGCTGGGCGAAGGTGAGATCGAGAAGCACCAAGCTCGCAAGGAGCTCGTTCTCAATCCGCTCGAGCTGGTCGAGGTCGAGGCCCTGATCGACGCCGACATCTACGCCTCGCTGCTGCCGGAGCCTTGCCGGCCTCTGTCGCGACCTTCGGTGAAGCTTGTCGGGCTGCGCGTGAACCGGAGCGACTTCTCGGATCAGCCCTTCAGCGAAATCTGGCTGTTGACCTTCTGCCTCATCGGCGGGCAAGCCGCTTGGTACGCCCTCTCGCACATCGTCGGTCCCGGCGGCGACGTCGTTTTCGGACGCGAAGTCTTCGGCTATCCCTCGAAGCGCGGAGAGCCGGAGGTCGTCGTCAGCCCGGTCGACTTCAGCCTGTCCGTCCGACGCGGCGGGCGCGAGCTCGCCTACGCCGCTGGAGGTTTTCGCGGATTTTCGACGGGTGTCTCTCTGGCGCGTTTGGCGATCGCGGGACTACGGCTCGATCCGGGCCGGGACGGCGAGCCGCGCGGCGGCGAATTGGTCGCCCAGATGTGGCACTACCAGGGGCGCCGCCATCGCATCGCCCCCGGCGGTTTGCAGTTTGAGTTCCCCGAGCCGCCCGAAGGCGCCGCGCCGAACGACCCCTGGCATAAGCTGGGGCGGGCGCAGATCCTAGCCATTAGCGCGATGGACGGAGCCGTGATGCAACGCTCGCCCGGACAGGTCATAGCGCGGGTCGGCGACTTCGACTCGGCTTATAGGGAGCGTTGCGACGGCGTCCTGCCCTGGCAGGATCTAAAGGGAGCGGCCGAGAAGCCGACGCTGCTGCTGCGCCAGCCGCCGCAACGCCGTTCGGCGGCGCCCGAACGAACGATTAAGCTCTAGGGGCGCTGAGACCCGTTACGCTAATGGACGTAGGGCTGGACGCGGAAACCGATGCCGGGACTACCTGTCGTTCAAGGTGTGATTGATCGCAGAATCCTCGCCAACTTCCGGGTCGACCCCGTGGTGTTGCAGAAAGTACTGCCGCCGCCCTTCCGGCCCAAACTTGCACATGATTGGGGCATGGCCGGGATCTGCCTGATTCGTCTTCGCGACATCCGCCCGCGTCTGATCCCGCGATTTTTTGGACTCCGCTCCGAAAACGCCGCACATCGAATCGCAGTCGAGTGGGATACGCCGGAGGGGCCCCGGCAGGGCGTTTACGTCCCGCGCCGCGACACGACGTCGAAGCTCAACGCCTTTGCCGGAGGGCGCCTTTTCCCCGGCTCTCAGCATCTCGCGAGCTTTGAGGTGCGCGAAACGAAGAAGACCTTTTTCGTATCGCTGAGGAGCCGCGACGGAGCAACTCGGGTTCTGGTCGACGCCAAGCTCGCGGAACGTCTTCCCGAGACGTCTATCTTTGGGTCCATAGATGAGGCGTCGGCGTTCTTCGAAGCCGGCTCGCTCGGATACTCGGCTACGTCGAACGCAGGAGAGTACGACGGGATGGAGCTTCACAGCTTCAATTGGAGCGTTCAGCCTCTCGAGGTTACGCGTGTGGCATCGAGCTTCTTTGACGACGGCAACGCCTTCCCGAAGGGCTCGGCCGTTTTCGACTGCGCACTGCTGATGCAGGCCGTCGATCACCAATGGCGCTCCAGGGAGTCGCTCTGCTGCGAACAGTCCGCCGAAGCGGCGCCTATCCGTCCGCGGGCGCCTCGCATACAATAATCCCCAGCCGGGCGAGTATCGCGTCTTCCGGCTGGATCAAGGAGACTCCCTGGATGCGACTATGTCCGAATCTCCCGCTGCGGCTGCCGCGGGCAATCGCGCTCACGCTCGTCTTGTTGTTCGCCGGGAGCTGCTCGCCCGCCGGCGACGGCGGCTCCCCGGCGCCGGACTCGGCGACGACCTGGTTGATCGTGCGGCATGCCGAGAAGGCGGCCGAGCCCGCTGACGACCCGCCGTTGACGGAGCAGGGCGCGGCGCGCGCTGCGACGTTGGCGAGAATGGCCTCGGCGAGCGGCGTTACCGCCGTCTACGCGACGCAATACCTACGAACCCAGCACACGGTAGAACCCGCCGCCGAGCAGCTCGGCCTTGAGGTGCAAACGACGGATGCCGCCGAGCTCGACGCTCTAATCGATCAAGTGTTTTCGCAACACGGGGGACAAACCGTGCTGGCGGCGGCGCACAGCAACACCGTCCCTATGCTCGTCGAGAAGCTGACCGGCAGCCCGGCGCCGCCGATCGAAGAACACGTCTACGACAGCTTCTACGTGGTGACGGCCTGGGGCGAGGGTCAGGGCAAGGCGGTCTTGCTGCGCTACGGCGCGCCGTCAGCGCCGCTCTAAGTGCCGATAACCGAACTGCACGTCGATCTCAGTCAGCCAGCGTCGCTCCGCTGGAAACTCGAAGACCATCTAGCCGCCCAGGCTGAAGACCTCATGGGAGCGTTCATGACGGAGCTGGGCGGTCCCGAGAGATTCCGTGGGCTCGTCAACCACTACGCGTCCAAGTACAGCGAAACGGATCTGGGAGCCGAGACAGCTTCTGTTGCGACCCAGGTCGGGCGGACGCTTGACGAAGTGCTGCTCGGCAATCTGTACTACGACACCTTGAAGTGCGCGTTTGGCTGTACCGCCTTTGCGGTCGACTCCCCGGATGGGCCGATACACGCACGCAATCTGGACTGGTGGGCCGATGGGGGCATCTTGAGTCGGTACACCTTGCTGAGCCGCTTTCACCAGAGCGGCGAGGAGCGATTCGTGACGGTGGGGTGGCCCGGCTACATCGGAGCCTTGTCGGGAATGGCGCCGGGCCGGTTCGCGGTCACTCTCAACTCCGTCTTTGGCCTCGACCAACCAGCAGCGGGCACGCCGGTGTCGTTCTTGATTCGAGAAGTGCTGGAGAAGGCGGGCGACTTCGATGAGGCGGTCGAGCGCCTGTCGTCGGAAGAGCTCTGTTGCGATTGTTTGCTGCTTGTGACGGGGGCTCGTCAAGGAGAGATCGCGGTCATTGAGCGTACGCCCAAGCGGCATGCCGTGCGAGGCGCGGAAGAAGACGTCGCCGTGGTGACAAACAACTATCGCTTGCTCGATTGGGATGCTTCCGCCGCCGCGGGTTCGCTCGCCCTGAGCTCCTGTGACCGTTATGACCGGGCCAATGAAATGTTGTCCGACCGCAGACCGGCGAACGGCGTCGAATGCTTCCGGATTCTCGGCGACCCGAATGTTCAGATGACGATCACGATGCAGCAGATGGCCTTCCATGCGGCAACGGGACAAGTCGAGGTTCGTTTGCCCGATCTCGACGCTGGTCTCTTCCCGCCATCGGAGTAATCGCTCTGCGCGGCTCGGCGGAGTCGGATATAATTCGGACGCCGAGGTCTCCTAGATGATTCCGCGAAAATGCTTTCGGCTCGCTGCGGCCGGCTTGGGTCTGGCGTTTTCTCTTGCAAGCGCCCAGGCTGAGGACTGGTCGCGTTTCCGCGGCCCCAACGGATCGGGCGTCGTTGAGGACGGCGCCTACCCGGCCGAATTCGGCCCCGACAAGAACGTAGTCTGGAAAGCCGCCGTGCGTCTGGGCAAGTCTTCGCCCGTCCTCACCGAGCGGCATGTCTTCTTGACCGCCTTCGACGAAGGCAAGTTCTTCACCCAATGCTTCAATCGACAAACCGGTGAGCTTCTGTGGGAGCGGTCCGAAGAGCGAACGCGCGAGTCGCAGATGAATCGCCTCAACGAGCCCGCGGCAAGCTCGCCCGTGACCGACGGCGAGAACGTCTACGTGCTGTTTGCCGACGCCGGCATGGTGTCCTACGACGCCGCAGGGCAACAGCGTTGGAAGACGCCGCTCGATCCTTTCGCGACTTTGATGGGCCACGGCGCGTCGCTGATTCTGGCCGGTGGGTCGATCGTGCTGGAGGCGGACCAGAGCCACGATTCCTACATCGCCGCCTTCAACCCCGCCGACGGCGAAACCCGCTGGAAGATCTCTAGGCAAGAAGGCGACGGTTGGGCGACTCCGGCGCTCCTCACCGCACCGAACGGCTCGTCTCAGATCGTGACGTCGAGCCGCGGATGGTTAGCCGCCCACCGCCCGAGCGACGGCAAGCGGCTTTGGGAGTCGAATTCGGTGCCGCCGGCGATCGTCGCCAGCCCCGCTGTGGCCGGGGACACGGTCTACGTCTTCGGGTACGGCAATGCTCCGACCATCGAAGGGCGATTCGATTCCAGCGACAAGAACGGCGACGGTAGACTCACTCCCGACGAACATCGAGAGGGGGCGTTCTTGGGCGGCTTGGCCCGTCTCAGAGGCAACCGCGACGGCGTCCTGACGAAAGAGGAATGGCTGGAGGCCGCCCGTGCGACGGTCGCGCCGTCGAGTCTTACGGCGTTTCGCTTCGACAGCGGAGACGAGCCGCCGCGGGAGCTGTGGCGCCACGAGCGAAACTTTTCCCACGTGGTCCCCTCGGCGCTCGTCTACAGAGGAGTGCTGTACCTCGTCAAGAACGGCGGCATTCTCGAAACCTTGGATGCGGAGACCGGCGAGGTGCTCAAACGCGGCCGTCTGCGCGAAGCGGTCGAAGGTTATTCCGCCTCGCCAGTCGCCGCCGACGGCAAGGTTTTCTTTACCGGTGAAGGCGGTAAGATTTCCGTCGTCCAAGCGGGCGGGGAATGGGAAACGATCGCCGTCAATGACCTGGGCGATGAGGCGTTCGCGACCCCGGCTCTGTCGGGAGGACGGATCTTCGTGCGAACGAACGGGACGCTCTATTGCTTCGGAGAAGGGGACTGAGGACTCGCATAGCCGATTGCGGTTCCTCAATCGTTAAGCCATAACAAATCAATGACTTCGGCGGATCGCCGCGTTACGCGCGCGGCCACTCGGACAGAAAATGCGTGGTTAGCGAGCGCTAAGCTCTTGATTCTATTGAATCGCCGAGACAATGAAAAAACCTAGGTCATTTCCGGACAATGGTGGACGTCGGCTGCGGCAGAAGGGTGGCTGATTTAGGGTCTCAATGGACAGGCTAGCCATCGCGGGCATTTCAGGTTTTTTCAGCAGCGGAAGCTTGTTTGCGCGAGTTGATTGATTCACTCGCTTTTAGGCTATCAGACGGCTCCAAATCGGGCCGGCGACGCCGAGCTCGTAGGGGGGAGCCTGGCGCAAGTTGGCGCCCCTAAAAACGAAGCACACAGGGCCGTTTGCACGTTGAGTACTCTGATGTCGCCCAGTCGCTCCAGTTCGCCGCCGAATCGTCGCGGATCGGCCTTCAGGCGCTCGCAAACGAGCCCCATTCGGCCCCTGCTCGATGGCGCGCCCGGAAGAAAGTTGTATCGTTTGTTCTCGACAGTTGCCGCGCGGCTGTACAATCTAGCCGTCGATGACCGGCCAAACCACCTCGCATTACCGCATCAGCGAGAAGCTCGATGAGGGCTCCACGGGGTAGGTCTTGGCCCGCTTGGAAACGGCAAGTATGCAGACATCGGCCCGACATTTTCTGATATTGCTGGTGTCCATCTGGGTGGGTCTGTGGATCGGTCCGGACGCGGCGAAAGCACAATCGTCGTTGCCCGATCTGGCGCTGCAGTCCCCGCAGCTCATCACGAACTTCGGACCGGACCACGTGAAGAGTTCGAGAGGGGCGCAGGGCGTGCCGGGGATGGCAAGGACGACGAAGGGCCGGCTGTGGGCCGCGTGGTATGCCGGCAAGAGTCCACGGGGCGTTGAGAGCCCGTCCAGCTATGTCGTGCTCGCGACGAGCGGCGACCATGGCAAAACATGGCCCGAGAAACTGGTCATCCAACCGCAGCGCTTCGTTCACACCTATGACCCCTGCTTGTGGATCGATCCGCAGGGGCGGATGTGGTTCTTCTGGGCACAGAGCGCGGGCCTGCAAGATGGCCGCATGGGGGTTTGGGCCATGGCAACGGACGACCCGGAATCCGAGGATCCGAAGTGGTCGAAGCCCCGGCGGATCGCCAACGGAGTCATGTTGAACAAACCCACGGTGCTGAGCAACGGCAACTGGCTCTTACCCGTCGGCCTGTGGCGCGACAACACGAATGTCCCAAATATCAGGCTGGATGACGATGACCTCGCGCCTTACACGAAGCAGATGCTGGAGCACGACCTCGGCGAGGAGCGCGGATCGAATGTCTATCGATCGACGGATCAAGGGATGACGTTCGAGCGCATCGGACAAGTCCGGGCGCCGAACACGCGGGTGGACGAGCACATGCTGGTCGAGCGGCGCGACGGCAGTCTCTGGATGCTGGTGAGGACGACGAAGGGGATCGGCCAGAGCGTTTCGACTGACGGCGGCCGGACCTGGGAACCCAGCACCCTTTACATGGAGGGTCGCCAAGCGGCGAACAAACGCTTCTTCATCAGGCGATTGCGGTCTGGCGCACTGCTCATGGTGCGAAACAACGCTCCGGATGGAAGACGCTCGCACCTGACGGCCTTCGTTTCGGACGATGACGGAGCGTCGTGGCAGGGCGGCTTGTTGTTGGACGAGCGCGAGTCTTCGTATCCCGACGGCATTCAGGCTGCAGATGACACGATCTACGTCATTTACGATCACCAGCGCTACACACTCAACCGGGCAGGGAAGAAGGGAGTGGGTTCAGTTGTCATGGCGGCGTTCGGTGAAAAGGACGCACGTGCGGGACGCGCAATCACCGACAAGGTCCGTTTGCGCTCGGTGATCACACAGCTCCGCGCCGTGACCGAGACAGAATCAGAATGAAGCGCTTATCACACGTCATGAGACGGGCGACTCGCAAGGAGTTTCTCATTGCGTTGGCCGGTGGTGTGTCTACGGTCGGCGCGGCGCAGCAGGACGCGGCGCAACGGAGGGATCGTTTGTCCGAGGCCGATACGGCCTTGAAGCCGGCGCACATCATTCGCTCGCCCTGGCCGCGTCACATTCCTCCGACGACGAGGCAGGGTGTCCCTGGCATCGAGCGAACCGCGAAAGGTCGGCTGTGGACCGTCTACGGAAGAGATGTCGAGAGCACGCGCAATTACCAGGTGCTGAGGAGTAGCGATGATGACGGGCAATCCTGGTCGGATGTGAAGCTCATGGTTCTGCCCCACAAGGGAGTGCGGGCGATGTCGGCGGCCATCTGGATCGACCCCGAGGAACGCATGTGGGTTTTCTGGGGACAGAGTTTCGGTCTGCAGGACGGGCGCTATGGGGTCTGGTCGATCGTCACTGATAATCCGGATTCCGAGGAGCCGCAGTGGAGCCGTCCGAGGCGTATCGGGGACGGCATCATGCTCAACAAGCCGACGGTGCTCGAGAACGGACACTGGCTCCTCCCTACGTCGGTCTGGAAGACGGAGAACAGTTGCCGGGTGTTCGCCTCAACGGACCAGGGTCGGACCTTTGAGCTGCGAGGCACGGCTAACATCACCGATCCGGCGAGGCGGGGACCGGACGAGCCGATGATTGTCGAGCGCAAGGACGGTACGTTGTGGATGCTCGTCCGCAGCCGGGGCATCGCAGAGTGCTTTTCGCGGGATGGCGGCAGAACCTGGAGTCCAGTCGAGCCGACAATAATTGAGCATCCGACGTCCCGGTTTTTCGTTCGCCGCCTGCTTTCCGGTAGTTTCTTGTTGGTCAAACACGGTCCGCTTGATGTCCGAACGAGGCGGGAGCAATTGACCGCATATCTCTCGACCGACGACGGCAAGACTTGGAAGGATGGGCTGTTGCTCGATGGGCGGGAGAAGGTGACGTATCCCGATGGTGTGCAGGCGGACGACGGGACGATCTACCTCGTCTACGACTACAACCGCACGCCCGACGGAATCATCCTGATGGCCACGTTTCGCGAAGAGGACGTTCTGGCAGGACATCCGGTGACCGACAGCGTTCGTCTACGGGTCGAGATTGACAAACTGCGACAAGACTAGACGGACAAAGAGACAGCGGCTGGCCCATTGACACAAGCAGTTCCGCGACCGCGAGCAAGTCCCACAACACCAGCTACATAGAGCTTGTTCTCGGATTACCGTCGTGAAATCTGAGTGTTGTAGCGCTTGCGACACCCCACTCTGTTCACGCGCGCGCTAGCGATCAAGTCGCAAGCGCTACAACGATATGAACGAAGCCCGACCACGGAGCTTTGGAAGTCTATGCG